>FLOH01000029.1_pt1 | contig 594181 bp, 557 predicted proteins | sample 756751 | NCBI WGS metagenome assembly FLOH01 (sample SAMEA4026879, study PRJEB14308) | marine metagenome | biome: coastal water; material: water | depth 74 m
GGGAGATTTAGAAGAAAGATTAAATAAAAAACAATCAAAAAACCACTTGGGGGTTTCACCCCCAAGTGGTTTTATTGGCTTAAATTTTTTCTAAAAGCTCTCTAAAAGTTTAAATACTTCTTGATTTGAAAGTACCATTTCTACATAAGGTTTTACTTGTTCTTCTTTAGCTTCTTTGTGCTGTTTTAATAATTCTTCTACATTCTTTTTTACTTCATCTTCGTTAGGGACAATTTTTTCTTCTTTTATAATAGAATCTAAAATAAGTTGAATTTTAGCTCTTTTTATGGCTTCGGGTTTTAATTCAATCTTAAATTCTTCTATTGTTTTTTTGATATGTTCTAAATATTTATCAAATTGTAATCCCATTCGAGTAATATCAGCTTTTGTTTGGGCTAACATTCTTTCTAATTCACTTTGAATTATAATCTCAGGTAATTCTATTTTAGTTTCTTCTAAAACGGAATCAATAATTTTTACTTTTTTAATTTCTGACGCCTTGTGCTCTTTTTCTTTTTTGATGTTTTCTTTTAATTTAATTTTAAAATCAGCTACGTCTTTAAAATCTCCTAATTTTTTCACAAATTCATCATTAACTTCTGGTAATTCGGGCACAACAGCTTTATCTATTCCATTTTCATCTTTAGTTGGAGTTGGTTGGGGAGTGTTCATTTTTTGAATTTGAGTAATAGTGTCCTCTACATCTTTTTCTGTTACCTCAACCAATTCTTCTTTTTCGCTATTTATTTTTTTAGCGATTTTTTTATAATCAGGAAGTTTAAATTCTGGCATTATGGCTACTGTAATTTTAAAATCGACTGGATTTTTAGGAGCGATTTTAGTTATAGTTATTTGAGGTTGCCCAATGGCTTTAATATTATTTTGGATAATAATAATTGGATAAATATCACTTAGGGCTAAATTAGCCATTTCATTTAATAATGGCATTTCTCCTATTTTTTTGATTAAAACATCTTCGGGAATATGTCCTTTTCTAAAACCGTCCATTTTAATTTCTGAGCTTAGATTTTTGACTGCTTTTTCTTTTCGTTTTTCTAATTCTTCCACAGTGATAGAGGCTTCAATTTCGATCATTGAATTTTCTAAATTTTTTATTTTAATGGTATGTTTTTGCATAATGATTTTATTTTTTCTGGATCGCTTCCCCAGCACCTTGAAATTGATTTTTTAATGTTTAAATTACTATATTAGTTAATAACTTATTAAAGATAAACTATCTATAATATACAAGGTGCTGGGTCGCAAAGACGAAAAGCAAAGCTTTTCGTTATGTATTTTTGCGGAGCAAAAATGCATTCTTAAATCCTAAATCTTAATTCTTAAATCTTTAGTAAAAAGAAAAACCTTCTTATAAATAAGAAAGTCTTTCTTTTATACCATTATTTTGTGTTGAAAGCTATTCTGCTATTGTTTCTCCAGGAATTGGAGGTATTGCAGCTTCAGGTATCTCCATCGGAGGTACTTCCACTGGAGGCATTACTGGAGGCAATACTGGAGGCATCATTTGTTCTTCTTGAACTGCTACAGGAGGCATTCCAGGAATTGCTTCTTCTGTATTTTTTGAACCCCAGAAATAAAGTCCTCCTATGATGATTACTATTATTACAATAATAGAACCAATCATAGATCCTGATCCGCCTTCTTTTTTCTCAGGCATTTCCACTGTTTCTTCAACAGCTTCTTGGTTGTTGTATTCGTCCATAATAATTAATTATTTTGTTTATTAAAATTTAGAGTGACCTGCTCTAAATTGTTTTTATATAATAATAAGTAAAGTATATATAATTATTGTAAAAAAGGAAATAAAAACTGTGTATAAAGCTTAATTATTGATTATTGTCAAATAAAGAAAATTACAAAGTAATTTTCTTTAGTATTAAGTATTATGTATTATGTAGATGAATTTTAGCGACTAAAACAATTTTTTAAATTGTTCGTCCGACCAAAACTTCGTTTTGGTTTAGGAAGCTAAAATTCGTCTTTATCTAATAAGTAGTTAGGTTACAATTTATAGTTTTTTAAAAAACAAATAAAAATTTAAACGGCTACGATTTTAATTTATTTAGTCTGGATTGCTTCGCTATCGCTCGCAAAGACGAACAAAGCAAAGCTTTGTTCGTACGAAAATCTCAGATTTTCGTCTCTGCGAGCGATAGCGAAGCAGTCCAGAGTTTTCTAATACAGACTTCAGTCTTCAAAGCAACCTGTGCACGTCTAGTGCACAGTGGTTGAGAATCGTAGCCGTTTAAATAGAGCTATAAATAAGAGTTTTTAAGCTTCTTCCTTTTTTACTTCCTTAGCTTCTGGTTTTGATTTAGTTGGTATTTCTTCGGATTCGGGTTTTGCTTCACTTTGAGTTATTTCTTTTCCATCATCTTCTTTTTTCCCTTTGTCTTTCTTTTCTTCTCCTCCTAAACTTTGAATATCTATTTTCCAACCTGTTAAACGGGCAGCTAGTCTAACATTTTGACCTCCTTTTCCAATCGCTAAGGACAATTGATCTTCAGAAACTTGAACTGAGGCTGTTCTTTCATCTTCGTTTATTTCTATATCTAAAACTTTAGCAGGAGAAAGAGCCTCTGTTATAAATTGTTTGTTATCTTCTGACCATTCAATAATATCAATTTTTTCTCCACCCAGTTCACTCATAACTGTTGAAACACGAACTCCTCTTTGACCAACTAAAGAACCGATAGGGTCTATATTTTCATCTTTTGAAGTAACCGCAATTTTTGAACGGGAACCAGCTTCTCTGGCTATCGCCTTAATTTCTACAATACCGCTACTGATTTCTGGGACTTCAAGTTCAAATAATTTTTTAAGAAATTGAGGGTGAACTCTAGAAAGTCTTAAGAAAACGCCTCGAGAAGTTTCTTCTACTGAATAAAGATAAGCTCTGATTCGTTCGCCCTGCTTGAATTTTTCTGAAGAAATTTGTTCAGAATAAGGTAAAATTCCAGTAGCTCTTTGTAAATCAACAAAAATATTTCCTCTTTCTATCCTCTGGATTATTCCACTTACTATTTCATTTTGTTTTCCATCAAATTCTTTGGAGATAGAAGATTTTTCTGCCTCTCTTATTTTTTGGATAATAGTTTGTTTTGCAGTTTGGGCGGCAATTCTTCCAAAGTCGTCTTTTCCTTCCAAAGGGAAAACAATTTCATCATCTAATTGGGCATCTGTTTTAATTTTGACAGCATCTTCAATTAAAATATGATGTTCAGGGTTAAAGTTTACTCTTTCATCTCCCTCAATATTTTCTACTTCGGAAATTTCTTCACCATCAACTTCTTCTTTGGGTAATTTAACACGAGTTTCATCAACTACTATTTTAATTTGTGAAAATTCGGTTTGTCCTGTTTCAATATCAAAACTGGCTCTGATAATTTGGCCTCTTTTCCCGTATTCTTTTTTGTAAGCACTCGCTAAAGACATAGCAATGGCTTCAATTACTTTTTCTCTTGGAATTCCTTTTTCATCTTCTAGTTGTTCTAGAACAGAATGGATTACTTTTAAGTCAAACATTTTTTTAGTAGGTTAGCTTATAGCTTTTAGGTTTTAGAGGAAAATCGTCACCCTAACGGGTGATCCCCCGTAGGGGGACAAATTTTTCTTTTTTAATCTTAGCTTTTTACTTCCTATTTTTTAAAGTTATTTGTTAATTTCTTTTTATTTAATTAAAAAAATCCGCTTTCATAAGCGAACCTTCTCTAATCGATTTAATTAAAAATAACATTATTTTAAATAAAAAGCAAGAAAATTCTAACCTGCCTGCCGGCAGGCAGGTACAGAATTTTCGCAGTCCCTCACCCAGTAATTTGAATTTTAAGTCAAAATTCAAATTACTGGGTGAGGGGGAAAGAAAAAAGTTAAACATACAAATATACAAATGATACAAATGATACGAATAGTTACGAATAGTTATAATCCGAATGCCTCGAATTATATCCGAATGACTCGAATAGACGAAAAGCTAAAGCTTTTCGTCTATTAATTTTTCGTCTCTGCGAGGACAAATTTTCGCAAAAATTTATTCGTGGCAGTCCAGCAGTAACTTTCTGGATCGCCACAATTAGATTTTTTAACCTGCCTGCCGGCAGGCAGGCAAAAAATCTAATTTCGCGAAGACGATTAACTAAAGCCGTCTCTGCGAGCGTAATGTAATGAAGCGTGGTAGTCTATACTTTTGACTTTATAGACTTTACAAACTTTCGACTAGTTTATTTTATCCCCAATTAAACAAAGTAAAGATTTTTATATTATAGTATAATATTTGTTATGGATATAGATAGATTAAAAAAGCTTACTTTGGCGATGATTTTTTTAGTGGCTTTGTTAGTTGTTTTTTCTTTTAATCAAGATGAGAAAAATTTTCATCAGATAAAGGTAAGTGCTGGAGATACCCACAACCTTTCAGGGTATGCTTGGAGTGATAATATTGGCTGGATTAATTTTAATTGTTTAGATGAGGATACTTGCGGGGCAGTGAATTATGGGGTTAACATTGGGTCAAATAATGAATTATCAGGCTATGCTTGGAGTGATAATATCGGCTGGATTTCTTTCAATACAAGCGACCTAGTGAGTTGTCCTAAAGGAACTTGCAAAGCTAAATTAGTAGGAGGAAGTTTAACAGGTTGGGCTAAGGCTCTATCTGCTGGTGTAAATGGTTGGGATGGTTGGATAAGTTTAGGCACTCAGCCGTCTGGGTTAATCACTTATGGAGTAACTTTAGGAGCTAATTCGGAATTTACCGGTTATGCTTGGGGATCAGATGTTGTCGGGTGGGTAGATTTTAATCCTGTTTATGGAGGAGTTCGGAAGGATGTTTACAATCCTCCTGCCATAACTCAATTTAATGTAGAATCAGTCATTAATGGAGATACTCCAAATATAAGTTGGACTTCTGAGTTCGCATATCAGTGTACAGGAAGTTGGACTGCTGGGAATTTATGTTCTACAGTAGAAACTTGTGCTTCAGGAACGAGTGTTGGAGGAGCTGTAACTTCTCAGACCACTTATACTATTACTTGTGAAGGAACGGGAGGAACAATTTCAGTAAGTGAAACTCCTTCATCTTATTATAATTTGATGTTTATAAGTGGACACCCTAATAATGTAGATATAAATTTTGTGGTGAGTGGAGCAACTACAACTAAAACGAAAATTGGAGTTATTCCTTGGAATGGTTTTGGCGGAAATGTAACTTTAAGTGCTCAATTAAGTTCTGCCACTCCAACAGCTTTACCGACAGGTTCTAGTGCTGGATATTCTGATCAAACTTTGTCTTCTTCTGAATATGCAGGAGGTTCGGAATTATCTATTTTTATAGCAGAGCCTATTTATGGAGCTCATACTGTGCCAATTACAGGAAGTGGGGCCATCTTAAGCGGTTTGGAATTAACTATCAATGCTCAAGGAGTAAATCCTGCTTGGCAAGAAATTTAATCTATTAAGCTTATATTATTAATTAACCAAAATAAACAAAAAATGAAAAAGAATTTAAAAATAATGGGAGGAATAGTGTTAGTTTTTGTAGGACTTATTTTCTTGTTAGTTCTATTTAACATATTCGGGAATGGTAGTAACGATAATCAAAATCAAAATAATGAAATATCTACAGAGCTTGTTCCTAAACCATCTAACGCACCTTCTTTAGAAGAGATTGCTGAAGAATCCTTAAAAAAAATTGAAGATTTAACTCCTGAACGATTAGTCGCTCCAACTCTAGAAGAAATAGCTGAAAAAGAAGGAGTTGATATTTCCGAACTCATTCCAGAACCAACAGGAGCTGCTCCATTGGAATAGATTCAAAAAACTAAACAAATTAACTAATGAAAATAAAAATAATCATTCCAATAATTATAATCCTATTCTTCATATTTTTTGGAGTAGTTAACGCATGGACAGGTCCGACAACAACTCCACCAGCAGGAAATACTAGCGAACCTTTAAATATAAGTAATAGCGCTCAAACAAAAGCAGGGTATTTATCTGTTCCAAGACTAGAAGATGCTAATAACACAGGATATTATGTAGACCCAGCATCTAACTCTTGGCTTTACAGACTTTACTCATATGATGTTAGAGCAGATATTTTTTATGATAGGAATAATACAGGATACTATCTAGATCCAGCAGGGACTTCTCGTTTAAATGATATTAGACCAAGTATTATGTATGATGGAGATAATACTGGTTATTATGTAAATCCAGCTTCTACCTCAAACTTAAATACCCTGACCTTGGGCACTTTAAATTGGATTGATAGTAGTTGTGCTGCTGGTTCATCTATTAGAGCCATTAGTTCAACTGGAGCTGTGACTTGTGAGATTGATGATAATACTACAATTGCAGAAGCAGATACATTAGATACAGTAGCTAACAGAGGAAACACAACCAGCAACTGGATTCAATCTAATTCTTCAGTTAGAGCCCCTTTGTTTTATGATTCTAACAATACAGGTTATTATGTAGACCCAGCTGGAATGAGTAATATGGAACGAGTAGATTTCAGTTATGGTTATGACAGAAACAACACAGCTTATTATATCGATTTAAACAATCGAACCAATTTACTTAGTCTTACCGCTAGCGGAGATATACGTTCACCAATCTTTTATGATCAAAACAACACCGGCTACTATGTGGATCCAGCATCAACTTCAAGAATGAATGCTATTACTCCCAATTCAATTAGTTTAGGTGGAGTGAGTAGAACGACTTGGCCGAGTGGTTGTACTTGGTCAGGAACAAAACCTGTTAGTTTATTTTGCCACTTTGGATGTTCTGATTATGGTACTGGGATTACTTGTACAAATGGAGTTATTACAGATGTTGTATCTAGTGTTTGTATTAAATGTGGGGAAAGATAAATCTTTATTTTTACACATTCTCTTTGGTAGAATAAATTTAATTGTAGTATAATTAAAAAGAGTTAAAAGGTTTATAAAGTTTGTAAAGTAAAAAAAATCGTCACCCTAACGGGTGATCCCCCGTAGGGGGACAAATTTTTCCGAGACTTTCGACTTTAAGAACTTTCGACTAGTTATTATGTTTTTAGATAAAGAACAAGTAAATTCTTTAATTTTGAAATTGGGTTTAGTGACTCAAGAAGATTTTAGTGTGGCGGAAGAAGAAGCAAGAGAAAGAGGTTTAGATATAAATAACATTTTAATTCGGAAAGGAATTATTAGTGAAGATGAACTTAAAGAAGTTCAAAGTAAGGTAGCGGGAGTTAACTTTATTGATTTGAAAGATGAAAATATAAATACCGATATATTATTAAGCATTCCAGAACCAGTGGCTCGAGAATATAATATCATTGCTTTTGATCGGGGAAGAGATTTTTTAAAAATAGCTGTTTTGGATTTGGAAGTTTTAGATAAAATTAATTTTCTTAAAAAACAAGTAGCTTTAAAAATTAAACCATACTTAACAGACCGAGAATCAATTAGTCAAAATCTTTTAAAATATCAAGGTTTACTCAAAGACGAATATGGGGCTTCCATTCAAAAAGGATTTTTAGCTTTTCAAACTCTTTCAGAAGATGTTTCGAAAGGGTTATCACGAGAAAATCTTTTAGAATTAGCGAGAGATAAAAGAGTCAATACTATTTTTGAGTTATTTTTAAAATATGCATTATTACAAAAAGCTTCTAATATTCACATAGAACCGCATCAAGATAAAACTTTAATTAAATATCGTATAGGAGGAAAACTATATTCAGCTATGGTATTACCTAAAAATGCTTCTCTAATTTTAAATCTGAAAATCAAAGCTTTGTTAGGAATAGATTCAAACAAAAAATTAGACAATTTTAAAATTGGTTTTGAAGGTCAAGAAATAAGTTTTCAAGTTAATAAAATTCAATCTTTTTGGGGAGAGAGAACTGTTTTAACTATTTTGTGTCAAGGAGAATCAGGTTTTTCTTTGGAGTCTTTAGGTTTTCATGGAAGAGCATTAGATATTTTATATTCAGAAATAGATAAAAAAGAAAAAACAATTTTGATTACGGGAGAAAAAAATTCAGGGAAAACGACGACTTTTTATACTTTTTTAGATTCATTAAATGATTTTAATTTAGCTATTGGTACTGTTGAAAATTCTATGGGTTTCCAAATGAGCGGAGTAAACCAAACGATAACTAATGATGAAATAGGATTTAATATTTCCCAAGGGATAAATAAGTTAGAAAAACAAGATTTAGATGTTTTAGGGATTGATAAAATAGAAGGCCCTGAAGATTTAAAAACTTTGTTTAGACCTTTATGGATAGATAGATTTAATATTGCTGTTTTAGAAACTCAAGAAAATTCTGGAGCAGAAATTATTTTTAAATTAAAAAGTTTAGAAATAAATTCTGCTACTATTGTTGCTAATTTAAGTACAATAATTTTTCAAAAATTGGTTACGGAATTAGATGAGGAAAATAAAGAAGAATATTATCTGAACGTAGATGAAATAAAAAAGATTTCCAAAAGAAAAGATGTTGATTTAGAGAAAGTTATGCAAAATCTTGTCAAAGAAGGTATTTTAGAGAAAGAGAAGCCATGGTCTGAGGTTTCGTTTTTCAAATCTAAAGTGGAAAGTGATAAAAAAATTATGGTAAGCGAAGTATTTAAAATTAGTCCAGTAATAAAGGAAATGATATTGAATAATTCATCTAAAAAAGAAATTGAGGAGCAATCTTTGAGAGAGGGTATGATGACTTTACAAGAAGAGATGATTTTCAAAGCGGTACAAGGATTAATTTCAGTAGCTGAGATTTTGTAACAATTTAATGAGAGTAGTGTGTTTAATTTAGGTGTGATGGGTTATTAAAATAACCCCAGTGAAATATTTTTTAATTTTTTACCAAAAAATTAAAATCTCATCCCTCACCCAGAAAGTTTTAGATATTTAAAATGTTAGAAATATTTAAAATAATAAACGGAGTGCTGTGTGAGGGACGAATTTCACAGGGTAATATTTTTCTAATTCGCTATCGCTCATTAAAAACCTGTTTAAAATCTCACCGCAAAAATAAAAATAAAGCTTGCCGATTGAAATTCTTAAATTTTTACTGTAAATCGTTTCTTTTTTCTCAACATACCCCGATATGTTTCGTCAAAATTAACGATTTTCGTAAAAAATTTCAAAAATTTCAATTCGACATGAGATTATAAACAGGTTTTAAAAAATATGAAAATAGTAATAGCAAATTGGAAAATGAATCCGCAAAGCCTTCGAGAAGCCGAAGGTATTTTTAAAAGTATTAAAAAAAAAATTTTAAAAATAAAGGAAACGGAAGTTGTTATTTGTCCTCCTTCGATCTATGTAAATAAATTAAGTACTTTAAATAAAAGTAATTTATTAAACCTAGGTGCTCAAGATATTTTTTATCAAGAAAAAGGTTCTTGGACGGGGAAACTTTCTCCTAAAATGTTAAGAGAAATAGGCGCAAGTTTTGTAATCTTAGGACATTCCGAAAATAGACAATTAGGAGAAAACAATGAAATTGTAAATTTAAAAATTAAGTTAGCTTTAAAAAATAGGTTGGGTCCCATTATTTGTATAGGAGAAAAAAAGAGAGATAATGAAGGGGATTATTTTTCTTTTTTAGAAGATCAATTGTTATCGGCTTTAAAAGGGATTGGGAGTAGTTTTTCTAAAAAATTGGTGATTGCTTATGAGCCTGTTTGGGCTATCGGCAAAGCTTCTAAAAAAATAATTAAACCAAAAGATTTGTTGCAAATTGTTATTTTTATAAAAAAGATTTTAGCCGACAAGTATGGAATAGAAAATTTAGAAAAAATAAAAATTTTATATGGAGGATCTGTTAGTCCTCTGAATGCAGAAGAATTAATTCAAGAAGGGGGAGTAAATGGTTTTTTGGTAGGAAGAGATTCTTTGATTCCTGAAAATTTTAATAAAATTCTCAAAATTGTTGAGAAACAATTTTGAAGAATTAAGAATTAGGATTTCTGAATACAAAAATAAACTTTTTGTAAATAATATATACTACATTCCTAGGAATGTAGTAGTATTAGTTGTATAATAAAAATGTAATAATTAATTTTTAAATAGTGATGTTAAAAAATAATAAATTAAAAACTAGCAAGCAAATGGAGAGGCACTTTAAAGGTATTTCTAATCATAAAAGAATTGAAATTTTATTGATGGTTGATAAAAATAAAGATTTATCTTTAGATGAAATTGATGAGAACCTTAAGGGTAATTTTAGAACTACTTCTGAACATACAAGAAGATTGAGTGAAGCGGGTTTATTGAACAAAAAATATTCAGGGAGAAGAGTTTTACATTCTCTATCACCTTATGGAAAAGTGTTTGTTAAATTTATAAAAACATTCCAACATTCCTAGGAATGTAGTATATGTTTTTAAGGAGTTTTAAAACTAAAACTTTCTTAATTCCTAATTCTTAATTCTTAATTCTATTTAAAATTTATGAAATCAATTTAAAATAAATGCAATCAATTCTAACTCAAAAGAATAAATTAAAAGGAAAGAAAGTCTTATTGAGATTAAGTTTAAATGTGCCTGTTGACGATGGAAAAGTAATTAACGATTTTAAACTAGAAAAAATTTTACCAACAATTGAGTTTTTAAGAAATGAAGGAGCCAAGGTGTTGATTTTAGGTTACGCTGAAAAAAAGAAAGACACCTTAACTCCTGTAGGAGAATATTTTAAACAATTCCTGCCTGCCGGCAGGCAGGTTTTAAGTTTTAAGTTTGTTGAAAATATTTTAGATGAAAAAAATCGTGAAATTATTTCTGAAATGAAAGGTGGGGGAGTTATTTTATTTGAAAATTTAAAAAAATATAATGAAGAGGTAAATAATAATGAAGAGTTTAGCAAAATAATAGCTTCTCTTGGAGATATTTATGTTAATGAAGCTTTCCCTGATTCTCATAGAAAATATTCTTCTATTATAGGGGTACCTAAATTAATGGAATCTTATTTTGGTCCTTTATTTATTAAAGAGACCGAAAGTTTATGTTGTGTTGGAGAAACTCAAGCTCTCAAATTATTGGTTTTGGGAGGAAATAAATTAAAGACAAAATTACCTTTTGTTAAAAAATTTTTAGAAATAACAGATTATGTTTTTGTGGGAGGTTCTTTGGCAAATGATTTTTTTAAATTGAAAGGATATGAAGTAGGAGAGTCTTTAGTTTCTAATGGAGATTTTGGCTTAGAAGAAGTATTAAATAATAAAAAAATAATTTTACCAATAGATGTGATAGTCCAAAATCCAGAAGGAATTTTTGAAAGAAAAGTAAACGAAGTTTTGAAAGATGATGTTATTTTAGATGCTGGGCCAAGAACGATACAATTGTTAGAAGAAAAAATAAAACAATCAAAATTTGTTTTATGGAATGGTCCTATTGGAGATTATAAGACAGGATTTATTGAAGGAACTTTGGGTTTGGCTCAAGCTATTGCTGGAAGTGATGCAGAATCAGTTGCCGGAGGAGGGGATACAGTTTTTTGTATAGACAAATTAGGGTTGAAAGATAAATTTGATTTTCTTTCTACTGGTGGAGGGGCGATGTTGGAATATATAAGTAACAAAACTCTAGTTGGAATAGAAGCTGTAAAAAATAAATAAAATTTGTTTTTTAGTATTGCATAAAAAGTTTTTGCACATTCTTTTTGGTAGAATAAATTTAAATGTAGTATAATTATAAAGAGTTAAAAGTTCATAAAGTTTGTAAAGTTCATAAAGTCAAAAAATCGTCACCCTAACGGGTGATCCCCCGTAGGGGGACAAATTTTTCCAAGATTTTCGACATTATAGACTTTCAGATGACTTTTATGTTTTTAGATATTAATTAAAAAATGAAAACAAAAACAATCATTTCAATAATTTTGTTTTTCGCTGTGTGCGGAGTAGTTAATGCATGGACAGGACCAACATCAGCTCCACCAGCAGGAAATACTGACGAGCCTTTAAATGTTAGTAATAGACTTCAAACCAAAGCAGGTTATTTCTACGTTCCAAGAATATATGATGCTAATAATGACGGTTATTATGTAGATCCAGCTTCCAATTCATGGTTGTACAGATTATATTCATACGATGTTAGATCAAGTATTTTTTATGATTTAGATAATACTGGCTATTACGTAGATCCAGCCAGTACCAGTGTAGTTAATGCTCAGACTTCTAATTCATTAAGCACTGGCTATCTTGATTTTAGATATGCAGGAGGGAATAGCGGTAGAGGAAATGATGCCTATGCAATTTTTCAAGAGGGAGGGTCTTGGTCTTATCCTTATCCAGATTTACGTATTGCTTACCATACAGGAATAAAATTAGGAGCTCACGCCAGCTACAATGGTATTCGTTTTTATAATGATTATAATATGAGTACTTTAGTTATGTCAGTTAATGACGCTTCTACTGGGGGAGCTAATAATGTATATATTCCTTACACTCTTACAGCAGGAACAATAAATCTTGGTGGAGTTTCAAGAACCACTTGGCCTAGTGCTGCAGCAGAAGCAGACACGTTGGACACTGTAGCTAATAGAGGTAATACAACCAGTAATTGGATTCAATCGAATTCTTCAGTTAGAGCTCCTTTATTCTATGATTCTAATAATACTGGCTATTACGTAGATCCAAACGGAACAAGTAGAATGAACACACTTTATTATGTAAATCAAGCTTATATCGTTGATGTAAGACCTCAATATATGTACGATTGGAATGACTCAGCTTACTATATTGATATGAACAATACCAGTCGTTTGAATTATGGAATTTACAATAATCTTTATAGCTATGGTTGGTTACAATCTTCAATATTTTATGATGCTAATAATAATGGTTATTACGTAGATCCAAATTCGACTTCAGTTTTGAATACAGTTTATGGTACAGCTTTTTTATATCATTCAGATGAATCATTAAAAAAGAATGTTAATACTATAAAAAATGCGACTGATAAAATAAACAGACTAAGAGGAGTGGATTTTGAATGGAAAGAAACTTTAGAAAAAGATATGGGATTTGTGGCTCAAGAGGTAGAAAAAGTTTTACCTGAGTTAGTTAAAACAGATTCAGATACAGGCCTTAAATCAGTTAAATATGGAAATATTACGGCTTTATTGGTTGAAGCTTTGAAGGAACAAAATAGAGAAAATGAAAAACAAAATCAAAAAATAATAGAACTAGAAGAAAAAATTAATAGCTTAATAAATAAATAATAATTGTATTATGAACAAAAAAAATAAAAAACAGTTTAAATTTTCAAATTGGAAAAAGTTTTTTTCGATAGTATTAATTTTGTTTTTTTCTGTAGGAGTGGCTTATGCAATCAATAATGCTTCTACTGGATTTAGAGCTACAGGAGGAACAACTCAAGTAGATAGCCATGGAGTATGTAAGAAAGTAATTAACAGTAGAGGAGAAGAAGTTTTTGTACCTACTAAAGCAGCGAATGAATGGTCTTTGTTTAGAACAAATTTACCTAGTGGGGTATCTCTTAATGAATGTTGCGTGGCTAATTACGGAGCTTCCTGTGGAGGAAGTGCTTGTGTTAATGCAGGATCTGTTAATTGTGGAGGAACTTGTGCAGGAACTTCTAATAAAGCAAATGGAACAGGTTGTTCTGGAGGTACTTGTAGTAGTGGGGTTTGTGTTGCTCCAGCTCCAGCTCCAACTCCTGCCTGTACTCAATGGGATCGTGGTACGTGTATTTCTTATGGTGGTGGACCAGCGGATGCTAGTTGTTTCCCTGCTGGAACTTTAATTGATATGGCCGATGGGTCTCAAAAAAATATTGAAGATGTAGAAATTGGTGAAAAAGTGATTAGTTTTGATTTTGAAAATAATAAAAAAATTATATCAACTGTAAACGAAATAGAAGCTCCTATTAGACCTGGAATATATACAATTATATTTGAAGATGGCGACGTTTTAAAAACAACTAACGACCATCCTCTTTATGTTCAAAAAGCAGATGGTAAAATAGGTTGGTCAGCAGTTATTCCTAGGAATCTTGAAGACGGAACAATGTCATTAAAAACAGAGATAGGCGATTCGATGTTTACAAATGAATTAATCTATAAAAAAATTATTGATATAAGTTATCAAGAGGGGAATATTCAGACATATAATCTTTTGGATATAGGTCAAACTCATAACTTTTTTGCAGGAGGATTTTTAGCACATAACGGTTGTGTTACAGCTCCACCATCCTCAGGAGCTACTACAGGAAACTCTTCAGGAACTAGTTCAGGTGGAGGCGGAGGTGGCGGAGGGAGAGTTCTTTGTACAGAGGCCTATAATAGAGGAATGATTTCAGAAGAAATGCATCAAGTTGATAAAGATTTTGCTAGAGAATATGCAGAAACTTCTGTAATGAGAGGTTATCATTCTTGGGCTGTTCCTTTAGTAAGAATTATTAAAAGGAATGATAATTTAGCAGATGCTATATTACCCCTAGCGGTAGAATGGTCAAAACATGCTGCTTATAAAATGGGAATTTTACCAGTAAATAGCGAAATTGGACAAGTATTGGTTGAAATAGGGTTTCCTTTATGTGAAGAAATAGGAGCGATGATGTTAGAAGATGGTAATTTAGATTATGAATTTAGTGAAGAAGATGTTGAAAGAGAAGTAGCTAAATATTTAGGAGATTTTGATTTAAAGTCTCTTTCGATGGAAGAAGCCAAGATTCAGTTGAGAGAAAGATTAGTTCCTTTTCTTGCTAGGGCCAAAGAAGTTTATATAGCAGAAAAAAGATAAGACTGTTATTATCTCTAGAAATTAAAAACCCTCGTTTATATAAGCGAGGGTTTTTTGATGTTATAAATTTATTTGTATTTTTTGAGCTTTTCCCGTTTTTACTTTACCTAATTTGTTTTAAGAATTTCTTGGATTTTTTGGGCTTCGTTTTTTTTATATTCTGTGCCATGCCAATGTTTAAACCCATCATTTTTAAAACGAGGGATAATATGAATATGGGTATGAAAAATTATTTGTCCTGCTGGAGCCTCTATGTTACTCATTATATTTATCCCATCCGCATTTAATTTTTCTTTAATATGTTTAGCTAACGTCTTAATTAAAATCACCATTTCACTAGCCAAATTATCTTCCATTTCTAACAGACTTTTAGAATGTTTTTTGGGAACAATTAAAGTATGACCTCGGTTTACAGGATTGATATCTAAAAAAGCTAAAAATCTTTCGTCTTCATAGACTTTATAACTTGGAATTTCTCCCGCCACGATTTTACAAAATAAGCAATCATTCATCTTTACATTATATGTTAAAATAACCAAATGGAAAAGAAAATAACTTTAGGTGAAAATTTGCCGGAAAAAATAAAAGAAGAATTTAAAACATATCCTGAATTATTAGGACAATTACTTTTTTATAGAGGAATAAAAACTCAAGTCGAAGCAGAGAAATTTTTAAATCCTAATTATGAAAAAGATACCTATGATCCTTTTTTGATAAAAGGAATGGATTTAGCTGTAGAAATGATTTTGAAAGCTATCAAAGAAAATAAAAAAATATTAATTTACAGTGATTATGATGCTGACGGAATCCCGGGAGCAGTTATTTTAAGTGATTTCTTCAAAAAAATTGGTTTTGAAAATTTTCTTGTACATATTCCTAATCGTTTGAGAGAAGGTTATGGATTAAAAGTCAAAACAATTGAAAAGTTAAAAGAAAAAAATATTGATTTAATTGTTACTATTGATGGAGGAATCACTGATGTAGAACCAGTTAAAAAAGCTAAAGAGTTAGGAGTTGATGTTATTATTACAGATCATCATATGGTTAATGGAGAATTACCACCGGCTGATGTGATTTTAAATTCAAAACAAGAGGATGATAATTATCCAGATGATATGTTGTGTGGAGCGGGAGTTGCTTTTAAATTAGTTTTGGCTTTGATTGAAAAAGGGGACTTTAATTCCTTGCCTACCGGCAGGCAGGTAGAAAAAGGTTGGGAGAAATGGTTGTTAGATATGGTGGGATTGGCGACTGTGGCTGATATGGTGCCTTTAAAAAATGAAAATAGAGTTTTAGCTCATTATGGATTAATAGTTTTGAGAAAATCTCGTCGTCCAGGATTGCAAAAATTATTTCGTAAAGCTTGGATAAAACAACATCAATTAGTAGAAGAAGATATTTCTTTTATGATTGCTCCTAGAATAAATGCTGCTTCTCGGGTTTCTGATCCGCGAATCGCTTTTGATTTATTATCTACTACAAATGAAATTGAAGCAGGACAATTAGCTGATGAATTAGAAATTTTAAATAATAAAAGGAAAACTTTAGTGGCGACTGCAGTAAGAAAAGCAAATAAAAAAATTAAAGAAAGAGGCGTAAAAGAAGTGGTGGTCATTGGAGATCCAGAATGGAATGTCGGTTTGTCCGGATTAATTGCTTCTTCATTACAAGGAGAATATAATCGGCCTTGTTTTGTGTGGGGGACTGATGAGAATGGAAAATATTGTGGTTCTTGTCGAGCAGAAAATATTGATTTAGTGGAATTAATGAATTTAGTAGAAAAATCTGTTTTTGAACATTTGGGGGGACATAAAATGGCAGGAGGGTTTGGGGTAAATAGTGAACAAATTCATTTTTTAGAAGAAAAGATTTTAACTGCTTACGATCAAATTAAAGATAAAGTAGCTGTAACAGAAATTTTTGTTGATAAAAAAATGGATATTGACGAAATTAATTGGGATAATTTTAAATTGATAGAAAAATTAGCTCCTTTTGGAATGGAGAATTCTAAGCCGTTGTTTTTGTTCGAAGGGGTAGAAATTTTTGGGGAAAAAGCTTTTGGAAAAACAATGAATCATTTAGAATTAGTTTTTAAAAATTCGAAGAGTCAAAAAATAAAAGCCATTGGTTTTTTTAGTGATTATGTAGAGAATAAAGAAACAAAATTAAAAATAGGACAGAGAATAAATTTTTTGGCTCATATTGAGAAAGACACTTTTGGAAGTTCTGTCGAATTGAGATTAAGAATAGTTCAAATTATAAAATAACTAAAAAATAAAAATCGGAGAGGTTCAACCTCTCCGATTTTTTAGTTATTTTAGTATTATGTATTATGTATGACGAACAAAGTAAAACTTTGTTCGTCTTTGCGAAAAATTATTTCTTGTTAAGAAATAATTTTGGGGCAATCCAGAAATTTAAATTATTAACTATAAGTTAGATTGTGATATAATTTTGATTGTATTAAATAAAATTATAATTAAATTTAAGTAAAGGGGATTATTGGAATTACCCGAATGAAATGTTTTTAATTTTTTAGTAAAAAAATTAAAAGTTTATTTTTTACAAAAATAAATTTCATCGGGTCATATTTTTCTAGCTCGCTTTGCTCATAAGAAAAATATGAAAATAAAAATATTTACAGATGGAGGGTCAAGAGGGAATCCGGGGATTGCTGGAGCCGGAGCTGTTATTTTTGACGAGGCAGGAAATGAGTTAAGAACAGTTTCAAAATTTTTAGGTAAGCAAACAAATAATTGGGCTGAGTATGAAGCAGTGATTTTAGGATTAGAATTAGCGCATAAAATTTTTGGTAAAAAAACCGAAGAAATAAAATTTGAAATGAAAATGGATAGTCAATTAGTTCAAAGGCAATTGAAAGGAGAATATCGAGTTAAGGAAGCTACTTTGAAAGAACAATTTTTGAGAGTGCATAATTTAATCATAAAATATTTTCCACATATAAAATTTACTCATATCCCTCGAGAAGAAAATAAAAGAGCGGATGAGTTAGCGAATGTTGCGATGGATGAAGAAGAGTAAAAGCTTTTTATAAAAACTAACTTTTGCACGGAGAGATAAACATTTAAACTCCTACAAAAGTTATTTTTATGAAAAGCTTTAAGAAGAAGGTTGGAGAGAAAAATTATTGGCGAAATAAAGTTTAGTTGTATATTTTGAAACCCAGACCCAAGCCCAACCATTTCAAAATATACAACTAAACTTTATTTCTTATTGGGTTGGATTAAAAAAATCGGCTTCAACCGATTTTTTATTTTTGAGGTCCGACCTCTTTCTGATAGTTTTTGCTTTTGTTATTATATAAGTAATGAATCCCGTTAGAGATTTTGCGGGAACGAATTATTATTTAATTAGATAAACTTATCAGAAGTATTTTGGGACTTGTCCCGTTAGAGATTCTTTTGAAAAAGTATCTCTAACGGGATGAACTTTTCTTATTTTTCTTTTTCTATATTTAGCTTTATTTGTGGAGTAGCTTTTTGTTCTATTCTAAATTTAGGATTTGTTTTTGGGCTGTTTTTAATTTTGTTAAGTATAATTTTATTTTTAATAAATAGGAGTGCTTGGAGCACTCCTATTTATTTATGCCTAGTTTTTTTCTTGCTGTTTTTTGGGTTGGGTTTTTTAAGATGTTATGTTTCAGATCAAATTTTAGATGAAAATGTTTTGAAAGATTATATTGGAGAGGAGGTTTCATTAAAGGGAATTATAATTGATGAACCAGACCAAAGAGAAAATAACACGAAACTAACTCTAAAAGTTTCAAGTTTTGGGGGTTCAACCCCCAAATTAGATGTAGACGTGAGGATTTTATTGACCGTGCCCCATTACCCTCAATATGTTTATGGAGATGAAATCACTGTTTCGGGGGCGGTGGAAGAACCAGAAAATTTTAAAACTGAAAATGGTAAAGTATTTGATTATATAAATTACTTATTTAAAGATAGTATTTTTTATACGATGTATTTCCCTGAAACAGAATTAATTTCTAAAGGGAACGGTAATTTTATAAAAGAAAAATTATTTTCCATTAAAAATTCTTTCTTAAAAAAAGTTCAAAAAACAATTCCTGATCCACAAGTTTCACTTTTAGGGGGATTATTGTTAGGGGTTAAACAATCTTTAGGAAAAGAATTACAAGAAGATTTTAGAAAGGTTGGTTTAATCCACATTGTAGTTTTGTCTGGATATAATGTTTCGATTATTGCCGATTTTATGATGGGGATATTTTCGTTTTTACCAAGAATGTTAGCTTTATCTTTTGGAGCTTTGAGTATAATTTTATTTGCTATTATGGTCGGTGGTTCGGCTACGATTGTACGAGCGTCGATTATGGCTTTGTTAGTTGTATTGGCAAGAGCGACGGGGCGAACAAGTGAAGTTACACGAGCTTTGTTTTTGGCAGGTTTTATTATGGTTTTACATAATCCTCAAATTGTTGTTTTTGATCCTTCTTTTCAATTATCTTTCATGGCAACATTAGGGCTGATAGTTTTGTCTCCAAAAATTTCTGAATATTTTAAGTTTGTTCCTAATAAATATTATTTAAGAGAATCGGTGGTGGCTACAATTTCTACTCAAATTTTTGTTTTACCTCTCTTATTATATATGATGGGAGAATTATCTGTGGTGGCTGTGTTTGTAAATTTTTTGGTGCTGATGTTTATTCCTGTAACAATGTTTTTTGGTTTTTTGACAGGATTATTTTCCTTTGTTTGGATAGCTTTAGCTCTACCTTTTTCTTATCTTACTAATTTTTTATTAACTTACGAATTAAAGGTTGTTGAATTATTTGCTAATATCCCTTTCGCTTCAATCAAAGTTTCATATTTTCCTTTTTGGCTGATGTTTGGAATTTATCTTTTATTTTTTCTTTTGTATATTTTGAATAAAAAAGATAAATTATGATATAATAATGATTATTAACATAATCATCGAGTCAAAAGTCCATAAAGTTCGTAAAGTCAAAAGTAAAAAATTTGTCACCCTAACGGGTGATCCCCCGTAGGGGGACATTTTTTCTAAACTTGCCGGTAGGCAGACTTTATAGACTTTCGACTTTATAGACTTTATAAACTAATTATATGAATTTTCAAAAAATGTTAAAAAAATTTGATTTCAAGACTTTCTTGAAATTTGCGGGGTTAGGAGTTTTTGTTTTGATCGCTTTAGGATTATTAATTTCTTTGGGTTCTTTTGCGGTGAGAACTGCTTTTAATATTTCTCCACAATATTCTACGGATTCAGTTGCTATGTCTGGTTATGGTGGGGGATATATGATGAAAGGAGAAATGATGGACCAAAATTATAATTTATCAACTCGGAATGTGATGCCCCCTATGCCGATGGACGATGGATATGTTTCAGGTTCTGATTTAGAAGATTTTGAAATTACAGAATATAATGCTTATATAAAAACAGGAAGATTAGAAAAAACTTGTGGAGAGATTGAGGCACTTAAATCTTTTGATTATGTGATTTTTGAAAATTCAAATAAAGGAGATAAATATTGTAATTACCGATTTAAGGTAGCTAAAGAAAATGAGATTGCAGTTTTGAAAATTGTTCAAGATATGAAACCAGAAAGTTTGGATATTAATACTGAAACAATTAAAAAACAAATCGATGATTTTACAAGTGAAGAAGAAATTTTAACTAAGAGATTAGAGCAAATTGAAAATACTTTAGAGGAAGCACAAAATGCTTATGACGAAGTTACTCGGTTAGCTACAAGAACTAGTGATGTGGAATCTTTAGCCAAAATAATAAATGATAAAATTACCTTAATTGAAAAATTAACAAATGAAAGATTAAATACTAAAAATAATTTAGATAGAATTTCTCGAGCAAAAGCAGAGCAATTAGATAGATTGGATTATACTTTTTTCTCAGTGTCGGTTTCAGAAAGTTTGATTGTTGATTTTAAAATGATTAAAGATTCTTGGGAAAGAGAATTGAAAAATTTTGTTTCTGATTTTAATAGTTTGTTACAAAGTTTAACAATTAAATTATTATCTTTTGGATTGATATTAATTCAAATTGCAATTTACTTAACCCTAGCATTATTGATTGGAAAATACGGATGGAGATTTGTTAAGTTTGTTTGGAAGAAATAAATGAGAGAGCGATTTTCTGGTAATATTATTTTTCAAAACCCAGTCCCAAGCCCAACCATTTTGAAAAATAATATTACCAGAAAATCTTAAAGGGGAAGTTGAGGGGGAAGCGGGATAGCAAAGCTATCCCGCTTTTCTAAATAAAAATTCAGTCGGAAACTTTTTAAAGTTTCCGACTGTTTTTTATTGGGATTGTTTAGATAATAAAAGTTTTTCGGTTATCCACAAATTAAGAGCATTTTGTATCAAAGTATAATTTTCACGAGCATCATGATAAAAAAGATGAGAGTGATCCACTAGCTTTTCTAATTTTTTTGTTATTTCAAAAGAAAGTTCTTCGTAATCATTTTTTTCAAAAAAATTACGTCTCTTAGCTTCTAGAATAATATCACATAGATTAGTAATATTATTTATTATAAGAAAAACGTCTTCTTTTTTTAAAGTATTCATATTTGTGAATATAAAATGAGTTTTACAATCAATAAGTTCGTCGAAAAATTCTCCCGGTGTCATTTTCATTTAGGCCTCCTATTATTTTTTATTTTTACAACTGAATATAATTTACTCTTTTTTTTAAAAAAATCAATCGAAAAGCATTAATAGGGTATTAATACCTTATTAATACTTTTAAAATAAATAAAACAAAACAAATTCTAAAGTTCTTAAGAACTTTAGAATTTAAGATGGAATATTTTAGTTAAAAATATTTTTTAAAATTTAAAATTTAAAATTTAAGATTTAAAATTTTAAATAAAAAAATAAAAACTTTTTTTAAAAAAAGTTATCAACATATTTTTTTTTGCAAAAAAGTTATAAAATTATAGTAGCTAAGAAATAAAAATAAAAGTTAGTCGTTTTTATTTTTTATTTCGTAAAAAAAGTTGGCTTAATCCGCCTTAAAAAATATCTCACTCTTTTATGGATTGCTGTATTTTTTGAAAAAGATTTTTTAATATGGCTAAAGCAAAAAAAGCTGTTAAAAGAAAAGTAGCTAAAAAAGCTCCTAAGAGAAAGGTAGCAAAAAAGGTTACTAAAAAAGCAGTAAAAAAAGTAGTTAAGAAAAAAGCTGTTAAGAAAGTAGCAAAGAAGAAAGTAGTTAAAAAAGTAGCAAAGAAGAAAGTAGTTCGTAAGAAGAGAAAATAAAGAATCTTAATTCTTTATTTAAAAAACACCTACCGAAAGGCAGGTGTTTTTTGTTTGTAATTAAATCAATTTTTTAGATTACATAAAAAAAGCTACATATGTAATGATGGCGCCAAGAATTGTAGCCATTACTCCTTCAAAAATTAACCATCCTTTATGATGAGTAAAATATCTAGAAATCTTTACCATTATTTTTGGCAAGATAATAAGAATAACTCCTTTGATAAGAGCTCCCCACCCTACAATAGTAACAATTATTGACCAATCCAATACCCAAACATTGTAACTGACAATAATAAAATAACCAGCAATTAAAGAAAGAAATCCTGACAAGAACATTACTGCTCTTGATTCAGAAAAATCTTGCAACATTTTTTTGTAATACTTGGTATTAATAAGAAGTCCAATTCCGACTACTAAATAACAAATACCTATTACTTGTAAAAGAGATAAATTTAACATAATAAATTTTATTTTTAATGATTAAAAACGACCTATATTAATTATAGTATAGATTCTATTTTAATTCGCGATAAAGTGGGGATTAGTTTAAATTAGTTGTTTTGTAAAGTATCGATAGGGTATCGATACCTTGTTTTTTTAATTTTGATATCTTCTGATCCTCAGTACCTTAATTTCTTGAGTTATTAATATAAAAGGGGTTGGTTTAAGTGTACAATTTTGTGTTATAATAAATAACATGAAAAAAACAACAAAGGTAATTATTTCTTTATTTTTTACTATAATTGCAAGTGTTAAAACCTGGTTGTCTTTTGAGACAGGAAGGACCATGTGTTATTATGCTGGAGATAATTATATTGAATTTCAGGAACTAAGAGATCTTTGTTATGCAAATTACCCTGTTTACAAATTACAATTAAAAATGTTTTTTGTAATAATAACAGTTTTTTCTGTAATTTATTTTGGACTAGCTAAATTAGATAATTATATAAAATTTAAAAATAACGATAAATAAAATATCGCCTAACAAAACGGTATTTTAATTTGTGGAAGTAATGAGAGACGTCTTGACGGTCACTAAACTCATTTAGTCGTAAACTCAAATTTTACAAAGTGTTCTCGACCCCGACTCAGAAAACCATTAGGTTTTATTCCTTATTTCGATTCCCGCCAGCTATTTCTATACTGATAAAACAAAAAACAGGCATTAAAGCCTGTTTTTTCTTTTATAGTGGAGATGGTGGGAATCGAACCCACATGTGGATAGATTTTTTGCTATGACTCTACAATATGTAGTGTGTTTTAAGATTTGAGTAAAAAAGTCTAAAACATACAAAACCTTTTTTACCGATTTTCTGAGTTTCGGAAATTTGACGAAAAAATCAAACTTCTATATCCTGAAAATATTATGCCGAAATAGATTATCCAGAAATTCATCTATATGACACCAGTTGCATTAAAGCAAATTATGGTCTGTCCGTTTAACGAATTAAGCGAATGCCAAGGCTGGAGCTGTAAAGTAAGGCGAAGCCACTCTACCAGCTTTCTTAGTTAAGTCTGCACTTAAACTGTTCTATTATTTTACGAGAGTAATAGAATTCTCGATATTGCACATAACAAAAAGAAAAACCAGCGAAGCCGATCATCCCCGTGCTTTGAATTTTTTGATAAAAATTCAAAGCACGGGATTCTTTTTGTTTAATTTTTCAAAGAGCTATCAATTCAGAGATCCTTTTAATTCTCGATCAGAATCTCTTTTCATATCTTTTTTCTTGATATCTTCTCGATGGTCGTATTTTTTCTTTCCGCGGACAATTGCTATTTCTACTTTTATATTTCTCTTATTATTATACATTGAAATAGGTATAATTGTCAAACCTTTTTGTTCTTCTTTTAGAGCTAGTTTTTCTATCTCTTTCTTATTTAACAAAAGAGTTCTATTTCTTTCAGGGTCGTAGTTTTCAGGTGTATTATTGGGTTGATAAGGAGGGATATTGCAATTAAAAAGAATAGCTTCTCCTCCACGAATACTGATATGCGAACCATCTAAAGATCCTTTTTTATTTTGGATAGATTTCACTTCAAAACCAAGCAGTTTAATCCCTGCTTCATATTTATCTAAAATTTCGTATTTTAGACCAATTTTTTTATTTTTAATGTATATCGTCATAATATATTCTATCAATAATAGCATATTTTTTGTTATGAATGTATAATAAGTTCATTATGACTAAGAAAAAAACAGAAAAAAAGGTTCAAAAGAAGTCTAAAAATAAGCCTTTTTTTAATTTTGGGTTAAGAAAAAATCCTTCAAAATTAGGATTTTTGGGAAGTTTTTTTAATACAATACTAATTTTTTTGTTGATTTTAATTGGATATTCGATGATTCAAGATATGAATAAAGACATAGAAGAAATTTCTATTTCTGATTTAGTGGCTGGAATTTCGGCAGGAGAAATCAAAAGTATCGAAGTTGCAGGAGAAAAATTATCTATTCTATATATAGACGAGACTACCAAAGAAGCTAAAAAAGAAATGGAGTCTTCTCTTTCAGAATCTTTGGTAAATTATGGAATTACGACAGAACAATTGAACTCTATAAATATAGTAGTTAAAAAAGAAAGTGGCTTCCAATTTATTTTATTGATGATGCTTCCTTTTATGATTCCTATTTTATTTATCGTTATCTTTTTTTGGTATATTTCTCGTCAAGTTAAAGGTTCTAGTATGCAAGCGTTTTCTTTCGGAAATTCTAAAGCTCGTTTGACTGATCCTAAAGATGGAAAACAAAAGGTCACTTTTAAAGATGTAGCTGGTGTAAAAGAGGCTAAAGAAGAATTACTTGAAATAGTAGATTTTTTGAAAAGTCCTAAAAAGTTTTTAGATATTGGGGCCGAAATTCCTAAAGGAGTTTTGTTAATGGGAGGCCCGGGTACAGGAAAAACGCTTTTAGCTAGGGCAGTGGCAGGTGAAGCTAATGTTCCTTTCTTTTCAATTTCAGGATCTGAATTTGTAGAGATGTTTGTAGGGGTAGGAGCTTCTCGAGTGCGAGATTTATTTAAAGAAGCTAAAAAAATGGCTCCTTCTATCATTTTTATTGATGAAATTGATGCGGTAGGTAGAGCTAGAGGAGTAGGTATGGGAGGGGGAAATGACGAACGAGAACAAACTTTAAACCAAATTTTAGTGGAAATGGATGGTTTTGATCCTAATGGAAAGGTAATCGTTTTGGCAGCAACAAATCGTCCGGATGTATTAGATATCGCTTTGTTGCGACCAGGGAGATTTGATAGACGAGTAATGATTGATGCTCCTGATAGAAAAGATAGAGAAGCTATTTTGACAATTCATTCTAAAAAGAAACCTTTTGCAGAAGATGTTAATCTTGCCATTATTGCAGAAAGAACTCCAGGGTTTTCCGGCGCGGACTTACAATCATTGATGAATGAAGGGGCTATTTTGGCAGCAAGGGAAAATCGTAAAAAAGTTTCTCAATTTGATTTAATTCGTTCTATTGAAAAAGTAATGTTAGGGCCAGAAAGAAGAAGTCATATTATGACTGACGAGGAAAAGAAAATAATTGCCTATCACGAAGTGGGGCATGCTTTGACAGCTACATTGTTGCCTTATGCAGACCCTGTGCATAAAATTTCTGTGGTTTCAAGAGGACGTGCGGCAGGTTATACTATTAAATTACCTGATGAAGAAAAAAGTTTATATTCTAAAAAATATTTCTTGGATGATATCGGAGTTTCTCTAGGAGGTTATTTAACAGAAAAAATGATTTTTGGAGATATTACAACTGGAGCTTCAAATGATTTACAAGTGGCATCTAAATTAGCTCGGAATATGGTCACTAAATATGGAATGTCTGAAAAATTAGGACCTATCGCTTTTGAAAAAAGCAGTGTGATGTTGTTACCAAATTATTCTAGTGGTGAAAGATTTTATTCAGAAGAAACAGCTCGAGAAATTGATAATGAAGTGGAAGGGATTATAAATGGGGCAATTCTGAAAGTGCAAAATATTTTAGAAAAAAACAGAGAAGCTTTAAAAATGATTTCTGAAAAATTAATGGAAGTTGAAACTCTAGAGCGAGATGAATATGAAAAACTTTTAATTCTAAATGGGATTGAACCAAAGAAAATTAAAAAATAATTTTCTTTAGATTTAAGAATTAAGAATGGATTTTGGCTAAAGCCAAAATTCGTAATGAAAAACCGAGGTTTTCTATTTTTATGAAGAAAAATTAATAAAATAAAATATATAAATATATGAAACAAATAAATGTTACAGAAAAAGAGATGAATAGTATTCCTTTGACCATTCACGAAATAGAAAAGCAAAAAAGTTTTTTTAATAAAAAATTAGATAAAATCGAAAATGAATTTCGAACAGGTTTTAATTTTATTAAAAAACAACCCAAATCCATTACTTTTTTCGGTTCTACTCGTTTCAAAGAAGGTGATAAATATTATGAAAAAGCCAGAGTTTTAGCGGGTTTATTGTCAAAAAAAGGCTACACTATTGTAACAGGAGGTGGTCCTGGGGTGATGGAAGCTGCAAACAGAGGGGCTGTAGAACAAAATGAAAACGGAAAATCAATTGGCTATGGAATTCAATTACCAGAAGAACAAGTTATTAATCCTTATGTTACTAAAAGCTTGAATTTTCATTATTTCTTTACTCGTAAAGTAATGTTATCTTTTTCTGCCCAGGCTTTTGTGTATTTCCCAGGGGGATTTGGAACTATGGATGAATTTTTTGAAATTTTAACCTTAGTTCAAACAAAAAAAATTAAACGAGTCCCCATTATTTTATTTGGAAGTGAATATTGGAATAAAATAGATAAATTGGTGAGAGAAGATTTTTTCGAGAAACTTGGAACTGTTGATGAAGAAGATTTAAGTTTATATACAATTACAGATGATGTTGAAGAAGTTTTAGAAATAGTGAAAAATAAATGACTTTTTTAAAAAATTTAACAATTCAAATATTCAAAAAAGGAGCAGTCGTGATTGTTTCTTTATTTGTAATTTACGCTGTTGGTTTAGCTACTGGAGCAGGAATAAATGTTTTAGAAATTGATACGGAATCTTTAAATTTTGAAAGAATTTTATTTGTTCCAGGCATAAATACATCTGCTACAGAATTAATTCGTTGGAAAAGAGATTTAACTTTTAATTTTGCAGATAAAGAAATTATTTTTTTAGATGATGTCGTTTATTTTTATTGGCAAGATGAAAAAACTGAAAAAATAGTAGAGAAGGGGGTTGAGGTTTTGAATGATGGGAAAAGTACTTTGGTTATTGCTCATAGTTACGGTGGAATATTGGCAAAGTCTATTATAGATCAAGCTGAAAATTCTAATGTAGTTAAGTTAATTACTATGGCTTCTCCTCACGAGATGACTTCTTTTGGAATTGAAGAATCTAAAGAATTTTTGGAAACACCAGAAGAAGTAGATGTACCAACTTTTTCTTTTGGAGGTTATGTCGATCCCATTGTAATTTTTTCTAAATCAGATGTAGAAGATTCTGAACATCAAGATTTATGGTCAGGGCATAATGGATTTTTGTTTAATAAAAATGTACGAAAGAAAGTTCTGGAATTTGCTTTGGGATTGAATTATGTGGAATAAAAAATGTATTATGTATTAAGTATTATGTATTATGTATTATGTATACGAATTTTTGCAGAGCAAAAATTCGTTTCGGCAATCCGCCAGTTGAGGGCATAAAGCGATCTGGAAAAAATAAATTGATTTAAATCTAACAAAGAAAGTTTGGACACGGGACTTGTAATGTGTTATTTTATAACAGACAATTTAATGATTATGTATTAAAAGGTTTAGTTCGTCTTCAAGAAATGTTTAAATAATTTGTGTCTACAATTCAATTGATAGGGTTTGGAGTACAGGTGCAATTGAAAAATTATGTGGGCGTATAGCTCAGTTGGTAGAGCGCGTCGCTTATACCGACGTTGTCCCAGGTTCGAGTCCTGGTGCGCCCACATAGTTTTGCAATTATTAAAACAAACAAAAACCAAAGTTAACGCTTTGGTTTTTAGTTGTCTTAGCTTAAATTTATTGATACTATTAAAATAGAAGTATAAATTTAAAATTCAAAAAAAAGGAGGAGTGGAAATGACTTATTTTTGTAACAATTGTCGAAAACCTGTCTTTCGAATTGAGGAAAGTTGCGATTGCGGTAGCAGGAATTTTCTAGAAATTGATGATTCTTCTTTGGAAAAATCCTCGGAAAAGGAAAATATTTGGTATACAATGAAAATCAATCCAAAAACTTTGAATTTAGAATATGAATTTCCCAAGGAGTCTACTCAAAATGAATAAGTTTTTCAATTTTCCCAATTTTTTCCAATACAAGAGGATGATTCTGAAGTTCAGAATCATCCTCTATTAATTTTTTAGCTTCAGTTCGTGCCGCTTCCACTAATTTAAGATTTTTGATAGCTTCCATAGCTAAATCGGACATCCCCCATTGTTTATTTCCAATTAATTCTCCCGAGCCTCGCAACTCCAAATCAAATTCTGCCAATTCAAACCCGTTTTTAGCAGTTTTTAAGGCTTTTAACCTATCTAATGTTTTGTCAGCCTGCCTGCCGGCAGGCAGGTTTTCGTTTCCATTAAAAACAAAACAATAAGCTTGGTGGTTGCTTCGGATAACCCGCCCTCTTAATTGATGAAGTTGAGCTAATCCAAATCGTTCGGCTCCTTCTAAAATAATCATGGTGGCGTTAGTCACATTTACTCCCACTTCAACCACAGAAGTAGCTACCAAAATATCAATTTTACCTTCTGTAAAATTATTCATAATTTCTTCTTTTTCAGCCGGTTTCATTTTGCTGTGTAAAATTCCTATTTCGTATTCTGGAAATATTTCAGCTTTAAGACGACGAGCTTCTTCGGTAACTGATTTTACTCGTAAGGCCCCTGCTTTATTAGGATCAGGTTCTTCAATACGAGGGCAAATCACATATAATTGTCTTCCCTCCTTTAATTTTTCTTTTATTTCGGCATAAGTTTTTTCTCTTTGTTGAGGAGTGACTATTTCTGTAATAATTGGTTTTCTACCATGAGGCATTTGATCTAATAAAGTTAAATCTAAGTCACCATAGATGCTTAATGCTAAAGTTCGGGGGATAGGAGTGGCTGTCATCGAAAGTAAATGCGGAGTGAGGTCTTTTGTTTTAGAGTTAACTCCATTTTTCTTGGTTAATTTTTGTCTTTGCAGTATCCCGAATTTGTGTTGTTCATCAATAATAATATAAGCAAGATTTTTAAATTCTACTGATTTTTGAATTAAAGAATGGGTGCCGATTAGTATAGGAATTTCGCCGTTGGCCACCCATTTTAAAAGTTGAGCGCGGGAAATTTTTGTCCATTCAGTAGGGCTTACTTTAGAGGGAAATTTAAAACAACCGGAAGAGGTGATCAACCCAATATTGATATTTAGGTACTCAAAGAATTTAATAAAAGATTCAAAATGTTGTTTAGCTAAAATTTCTGTAGGCACCATATAGGCGGTTTGTAATCGAGCAGAGGGCTGATTTATCGGTGCAGTGGTAGTAATGGCATAAATAGTAGCTGCCGCTACGGCAGTTTTTCCAGAACCCACATCGCCTTCAAGCAATCTATTCATAGCATAATCTTTTTTAAAATCATCCAGAATAGTTTTGATTGAACTTGTTTGAGAGTCAGTAGGTTCAAAAGGGAAGCGGTCAATAAAATCCTTTAATTCTTCTTTAGTTTTGGAAATTTTGAAAGAAGGATTTTTTTGATATTCAGTTTTTTGTTTAGCTCGTAGGAGAGAAATGAAGAAAACTTCTTCAAAAGCGAATCTTTTTCGTGAAGCTAAGGCATCGGATTTCTTTTTAGGGGTATGAATCCAAATTAAAGCCGTTTTTAAAGTGGGTAGATTATATTTTTTTAAGATTTTTTTTGAAATAGTGTCTTCAAGAATATCTAAAACTTTTTCAGAAAATATTTTTAGGATTTTATGATGAATCCATTTGGAACTTAATCCTCGAGTTTCTGGATAAACGGGAAAGATAAAAGCGTCGGAATCTTTTTTAGGAAATAAAGCTCCTTCAGCTACTATTGGAAGAGAACTGACATTTTGATATTCAGGATTGGCTAAATATAGTTTTCCATTCCTTTCTGAAATTGTGCCGGTAAATTTAGCATAGGAACCTTCGGCTAACATTTTTGAGATATAAGCTTGGCGAAACCAGATAGCTTTGATTACTCCAGAAGCATCTTCTAAAGTGGCTTCAGTCATAGGAATTTTTTTATAATAAGCTTTGGTGGCTTTTATTTTTTTAACTTGAGCATAAAGAATTATTTTGTCTCCTTTTTTTAAACCTTTTATTTCTTTCAGATCTTCGGTGCTGTCATAACGAACTGGAAAATAGAAAAGCAAATCTTCAATAGTTGTTAAACCAAGCTTTTTAAGGGCTTTTTTCTGAGCTTCGGTAGTGCGAAATTCTTTTGTTATTGTTGAATTTAATTCCATCCCTTTATTTTATCATAGAGTATCATTTTTTATGATATAATGATAATTATTACTATAATTATCAAGTAAAAAAGTTCATAAAGTTCGTAAAGTAGAAAGTAAAAAAATGCTGTGCATTTTTTTTGAAAAACTTTACAAACTTTCAACTTTACAAACAATATTATGTCAAAAACACTAGAAAATTTAGCCAAAGCTTTTGTGGGAGAATCACAGGCGAGAAATCGTTATACTTTTTATGCTAAAACAGCTTTAAAAGAAGGGTATTTGCAAATTTCGGATATTTTTTTGAAAACAGCAGATAATGAAAGCCAACATGCTAAAGAACTATTAAAGATGATTAAAAAAATTCAGGGAGATGTTTTAGATATTAAAATAGAAGCAGAAGTGCCTAATGTTTTTGGGACAACGGCAGAAAATCTTCGTTCCGCTATAGAAGGAGAGCACCATGAAAATTCAGAAATGTATCCACAATTTGGAAATATAGCACAAGAAGAGGAATTTTTGGATGTAGCTGATAAACTAAGAGCTATTGGTTTCGCAGAGAAACATCACGAAGAAGTATTTATTAAACTCTTAGCAGATATTGAAAATAGTAAAGTGTTTCAAAAAGATGAAGAGGTTCAGTGGGAGTGTCGCAAATGTGGTTATCTCCACACAGGCAAAGAAGCTCCAGAAAAATGTCGCTCCTGTGATCATCCTCAAAGTTATTTTCAAGTTTTTTGTAATTAAATAAAGGTCGAAGATTTATTCAATAACAAATAAGATTTAGGATTTAAGATTTAAGAGAGAAAAATCGTAAAACGATTTTTCTCCCTAATAAGCTAATTCCTAATTTCCTAACTCTCTAAACTATTATGTGTATATTTTCTTGGGCAGATTCAAAAATTAAAGATCTTAAATGGTACCATATATCTTTAACTAAATTTAGTGTGTTGTTTTTTACTCTAATGTTAGTAAAATTCTTCCCTCAATTAACTTCTTTGGAGTGGCACTGGTATTTGATTTTAGGAATAATAGCTGCAATCCCTGTGTGGATGAAAATGATGAAATAAAGACAATTTAAAACCCCGTTCTTTGAATTTTGTAAAAAAATTCAAAGAACGGGGTTTTTGTGATACAATCGGCTTATATTAACAATAATTATTAATTAATAAAAAATAACATGAAAAATATACTAATAGTGTTTGGGGTAGTATTATTAGCATGGTATGGTTTAAGTTTTTTCGATATGTCTTCTGAAAAAACTACAGAAGAGGAATTTAATAATAGTGGGCAGGCTAAAGCCATAGAAGAAGAACTTCAGGAAATAAGTTTAAACGGTTTAAACAATTACGAAAAGATAAAGGGTCGTTGGACCTCTGTGGACGACACAAAATCGGTTCTTGATTTTAATGATAAGTATAAAGCTGATTTTTATAACGGAGTGTCTATGAATGAAGGACCTTTTATTTTATATAATGAATATCCAATAACTAAAGAAACCCCAGAAGATGGAAATGGAAAATATATGCTTTCAGTAGTGGGGGGTGAGCAGTTTTTTTATGAAATTGTAAAATTAGATGAACATAATTTGGAAATGATTTATTTAAATAGAGGAAATACTTTGAAGTATAGTCGTTAGTTGGTAGTTTATAGTTTATAGGAAAGACGTCCGCCTAAGGCGGACGTCTTTTAATCTATTGACATAACAATAATATTAGTGTATTCTTTTGATTAGAAAAGTGTTGTTTTTTGTTGTTTAACCCAAAAAAGGAGTTCAAAATGAACGGAGAAATTTTTGTTTCAAAAAAACTTAGGAAAATCATTCAGGCAGTGAAAGAGTCTGCTTGTAGGGCAGATGGGAATGGGACTTTGAGGACAAGTCCTCAAAAGGTTGAAGATTTTTTTGAAAAACAGAATCAGAGTATTGCGGGATCTGTTCTTTATAACTTTTTTAATCTGGCTGTATCTGAAAATTGGATCATTCTTTTCCTTAAAAAAGGAAACAAAAAGGATTCAGTTTTTACTTTGACTGATAAATTTAAAAACAGCAAGTTTAATGTCGGGACAAAGGGAGAGAATTTGTCTACCTATACAATGAGGAGAAGATATTTAGACAAAAAAGCGGAAACTCCTCCTGCTGATAAAAAGGTAGAGCAACTTCCGGTTTCTGATGTGGAAAAACTGGAAGAGCTTATCCAAAAAAAGCAACAGGAACTCGAGGAATTGAAAGATCTTCGTTTGAAGTTGACGGAAGGAGCTGAGGCTCAGAAAAAATTGAAAGCAATTCTTTCTGAAAAATAAAAAATAAAGGGAACAAGCGGTTTGTGTAAACAAACCGCTTGTATTTTTTTTGAAAGTTTGATAAATTATAAAACAGTGGGCTTGGGGTTCAGTAGCTAAACTGAATTTTCAAGATTGTGTCCTTAATTTTTTCATTGTTTCTTTTAAAAAAGAAAAAGGAGATTGCCTATGATTGTTTCAAATTTTTTCAGTCTGGAATCATTTTTTCCTCAGAGCGAAGATGCCGCTGCTACCTGCATGTGCGCAGGACGGGGAAGTTTCAACGGATAACATTCTGCCGGTTTTAGTCTAAAAAACTTTTGTTTTTTATAGACTAAGGAGGTTTCTATGAGAAAAGTCGCTATTTTGCGCCTTTTCGGAGTGGCGCATCTAAATTTACTCCCTTTTGAATAAATATGGAGGTCCACTCTCACTAAATTGACAACTTAGTGAGAGTGATTTTTTTTAAAAATTTCTTCCTAATTTAAAAACTTTATCCAACCACTTTTTTCTTTGTGAAGGAGTGGATTTTTTTATGGAGCCAAAATAATTTGTTTTAATTAATTTAATTCCGCAAAAACCCAAAGTTTGTTTAATTATTTCGTTAAAATAAAATCTACTTTATTTATATAAAGTAGAAAAAATTGTATATAATACCTCCATTTAAATGGAGGTATTATAGTATAATTAATAATTATTATAATAAAAAATATTATTGTAAAAAAGGTTTTAAATATTCCATTTAAATGGAGATAATATGTTATAATAATTGTATGGTTAGAGTATCAAAACAAAAAGTAGACAAAAAAGTTTTAAATCAAATTAATAATAGATTGATTGATGTTGTTTCAAAATTAGAGAATAATTTTTCTACTCAGAAATTTTTGGACGATTTATTAACTGAATCTGAAAAAATAGTTTTAGCTAAAAGACTAGCTGTTATTTTTATGCTTCAGGAAAATATAAATTGGCATAAAATATCGATTTTGTTAAAAGTAAGTCCTACAACGGTTAGAAAAATTGCTATTGATATTGATTTTGAAAAATATGAAAATATTTTGAAAATTGTTAAGCTAAGAAAAAATAGGATGACTTTTTGGGTAGGAATGGATTTGGTGTTAAAAATGGGAATACCTTCTATTGTGGGGGCAGGGCAATGGAATATTTTAGATGAACTTTATGAAAGATATCAAATTAAAAAATATAATATAAAAAAATAAATTTAACATAAAAACAATGTCTCCATTTAAATGGATACATTTTTTTTGTTTTAATAATTTCACAAGAACTTTAAGTTTTATTTCTTTCAAAAGTTTTTTATCTCACAAAAAATCCATATTAACTTTTTTTTTGTTTTAATATCTCCATTTAAATGGAGGTATTATAGTATAATTAATTATTATTATAAAAAAGATTTTAAATATTCCATTTAAATGGAAATAGCAGAGATTTATATTTTTGTGGATTTTAGAATTAAAATATGTTATTTTATAAAAGATTCAATAATATATGGAGAGTTGGCTGAGTGGATGAATGAGACCTAAGGAGCATTCATCCGTAGCGAACCTGCCTGCCGGTAGGCAGGGCGAAGGAGGACGAACTTGTTCGACCACGGAAAAGTAAAGTTAAACTTCGAAAGTTTATTTAAGTTATAATAAAATCAAATATTATATGGAGAGTTGGCTGAGTGGTCGAAAGCGCCTCACTGCTAACGAGGTGTCCTGTTAAAGGGACCGTGGGTTCGAATCCCACACTCTCCGCTACCAAAGAAAAAATACCAGCTTAGGCTGGTATTTTTTCTTTGGTCACGTTTGAGAGGTGGGATTCGAAAGTCGGAAGAAAATCCGAGATTTTCTGAGACGGGGTCGAGAGTACTTAGTAAAATTAGAGTGAGCCTGCCTGCCGGCAGGCAGGCTTGCGAACGAATAATTTTACTTAGTAACTCGTGACCGAATCCCATTTATCTTCTCTCCGCAACATTAATAAAATAAAATACCCCATTGAGGGGTATTTTAAATTTCAAACATGCTGAAGAGAGTGCGGGTGAGAAGCGAATACTTGGAGCTTTGCAAGACCTTTTGAGGTATTTTCAAAGCGAAGCGAATGAAAATATCCAAAAGGTGTACAGCATCTGTAAGATGTCGAAACGAACGAGTATATTTTTTCGTAACGAAGTGAAGAAAAAATACGAGTGAGCGAGGTTACGAGTTCTTAGTGAAATTGAGTCTGTAGGACGAAAATTTCACTTAGAACTGGGAACCGAATCCCATTTATCTTCCCTCCGCAACATTAATAAAATAAAATACCCCATTGAGGGGTATTTTAAATTTCAAACATATTGATGGAAATATATTTAAAATATTTTATCTTATGTTAAAATTAAATGATGGAAAAAATTTTAGAATTTATTAAACGAAAGCAAAACCTGAGTTTTTTTATTCTCTGTATTGTTCTTGTTGTTATAATGTATGGATCTTCTTTGGGAGGAAGTTTTGTTCTTGATGATCGCGAAATAATTGCTAGACAAGCTTTTTTTGAGAATCCTTTAAATTGGGGAGAAGTAGCTAAGATGCCTTATTGGTCTGTTGAGTCAGGATTATACCGTCCAATAACAGTTCTTTCATATTCTTTTAATTTTTTCTTTTTTGGTTCAGGGGCATGGAGTTTCCATTTAATAAATATTTTGCTTTATGCTTTGACAGGGTATATTTTATTTCTTTTTTTGAAGAAGATTTTTAAAAAACCCATTTTAGCGAGTTTAAGTGCTTTTCTATTTTTAATTTTACCTATCCATACAGAGGTGGTGGCTAACATAGTAGGAAGAGCTGAAATTTTTGCTCTGTTGTTTTCTTTAATAGGTTTATTGGAACTAATTAAAAGAAACCCTAATAAGTGGGTAACAACTTTGTGGTTTTTGTTGGCTATAGGAAGTAAAGAAACTGCTATTGCCGTTATCCCGATTGTATTTTTTTTATGGTTATTTAAGTCTAATTTTTTTCAAACTAAAAAAATTAGTATAAAAGATATTGAAAATTTTTTCTTACCTGCTTTTTTATCAACTTTTGTTTATCTGAGTATTCGTTTTTTGATTTTGGGTTTTAACTTTTTTTCTAATAACGCTACTATTGTAGAAAATTCTCTTAAATTTGCTACATCTTCAGAAAGGATTTTCACTTCTTTTAAAGTTCTTTCTATGTATATATCTAAGAGTTTAGTCCCTTTTAGTCTTTGTTCTGATTATTCTTATAATCAAATAACAGTCAGTTCTAGTTTTTGGGAAAGTGAGGTAATTTTTGGTTTTTTATTTTTTGTTTTAGCATTTTTAGGTATTTTTTATTTTCTAAAAAAGAATTTTAATTTTTCTTTAGCTTTGATGTTCTTCTTTTTTCCTTTTTTGATCGTTTCTAATTTATGGAGCCCGATTGGGACTATTGCAGGAGAGAGACTTTTTTATTTTCCTTCTGTAGGACTTTGTATTTTATTAGCTAGTTTTTTTATATGGTTATGGAATTGGATTAAAAATGAAAATGGCAAAAAAATTCTATTAAGTTTTTTTATCTTATTAAGTCTTTTTTATGTAATAAGAAGTTTTGATAGATCTTTAGATTGGCTAAACGAAGAAAAACTTTTTATTTCTGCTGGTCAGTGTGCACCACGAAGTGTATTGTCTCTTTCTAATTTAGCCACTGTGTATTATTTCAGAGGAGACTATGAGAAAGCGGAACAGATTATTTTAGATTCTTATAAAATTTATGACGGTTATACTAAAGCCAATAATAATTTAGGTTTGATTTACTGGAAAAAAGGAGAATACGGAAAAGCTAAAAAAGAATATTTTAGAGCATTTAAAGTTTATCCTCACTTTGAAGGAATTTATGAGAATTTAGCGTTGTTTTATTTTAGTCAAGGTAATGAAGAAGAAGCTGAAAAATGGCTTAAATTGGGTGAAATTAAATTCACTAATGAGCTAAGGCTATACAAATAATTTGTTTTGGACTATGTTGTTGTAAGGCTTTTTTAGCTTCGTTTAATGTAGCTCCTGTAGTGATAACATCATCTAACAAAATTATGTTTCTATTTTTAACTAATTTAGGCATCATTACTTTAAAACATCCGTTAAGGTTTTCTTCTCTTTCCCTTTTATTTTTAGTTAATGACTGTGGTAAAGTATTTTTAATTTTTTTCAAAATATTTTTTCGGTATTCAAAAGAACCTCCTTTATCTAATTTATTTATTTCTAAAGCGATTAATTCCATTTGATTATATCCTCGTTCGCGAAATCTTTTGTTGGAAATTGGGATGGGAATTAAAATTGGATTATTAAAATTATGGGATAATTTTAAATCTGCTAGTTCTTCTATTAAATAATCATAAAGAATCAGTCCGAAAAGTTTTGAAATTTGGGTATTGTTTTTAAATTTTAATGACCAAATTGCTTGTTTAACTAATTTGTTTTTATAATTTAAGACAGTGATAGTATTTTTGATTGGAAGAATTTGGGCTTGTTGATTTAAGGACAAAAACTTTTCAACAGAAATATTTTTTAATAATTTCTGCTCTTTGTTTAAAGGAATAAAGATATTTAAGACAATTCCCCAGATTTGTTTAAAATGTTTGTAAATTTTCATTAAGTATATGGTATAATAATTTATTATGTTAGGAAACATCTTAGAAAAAATTAAAGAATTAAATTTTTTTAATAAAAAACAGGAAAGCTTTTTAGGTGTGGATATAGGCAGTTCTGCTATAAAAGTAGTTCAATTAAAAAAACAAAAAGGAATCGCTGTTTTAGAAACTTATGGTGAATTATCTTTAGGTCCTGCAGGAGGAACTGAAGTGGGAAGGTCTACCAATTTAAGCGATAAACAATTAAGTTCTTCTTTGATGAGTTTGATTGAAGAGTCTCGAGTTAGTATTACTAATTGTGGTGTTAGTATCCCTATTCGATCTAGTATGGTTTTTGATATGGAATTACCTCAGATGTCAGAAGAACAACTAAAAAAGATAGTTCCTATCGAAGCCCGAAAATATATTCCAGTTTCAGTTTCTGAAGTAGTTTTAGATTGGAGAATTATTCCTGAAAATAATTTTGAAGAAGATGAAGATAATACAGAGGACACGAGACCGGCTGTTGTTGAAGGAAAAGTTCATAAAGGAGAAAAAAAACAGGATAACAAAAAAATAAAAGTTTTTGTGGTGGCTATTCACAAAAATGCTATAGAGAGATACCAAAATATTATTAAGCAATCTCAATTAAATTTAAATTTCTTAGAAATAGAAGTTTTTAGTACTATTCGGTCAGTTATCGATCATAATATTAGTACTGTGGCTATGTTAGATATTGGAGCCAGTGTTAGTAAAATGTATATTGTAGAATATGGAGTTATAAAGGATTCTCACATAATTAACAAGGGATCTCAAGATATAACACTAGCCATATCTAGGGCTTTAGAAATTTCGATAAAAGAAGCTGAAGAGAAAAAAAGATCTGTAGATGTGGAAAATCCTGAAGATAAAGATAAGGAAGTTGCTGAAATACTGGCAACAAATTTAAAATATATTTTTATGGAAGCGAGCAAGGTTTTGAAAAATTATCAGATTAAAAATAATAAGAATATTAAAGAGTTAATTTTTACAGGAGGAGGTTCGGTAATCAAGGGATTGCCAGCTTTCACTTCTAAAAATCTTGAAATTAGTTCTCAAATTGCTGACCCATTTTCAAAAGTTAAAACTCCTGCTTTTCTTGATGATATTTTAAAGGAAATAGGTCCCGAATTTGCTGTTGCTGTTGGATTAGCATTACGAGGACTTGAGGAAGGAAACTAGTTAAATTTCAAAATCTAAATTATTTCAAATTATTCAAATCAAGTTCAAAGACCAAAGGTCAAATAATTTAGATTTTGGCATTTTGATTTCATTTGGAACAATTTGAACTTTGGTCTTTGGATTTTATTTCGGTTTTTCTATAAATCTGTTGATTAAGAGTTATTTAACTAAAATATTAATTAACTAATTTATTGGTTTAAACTATCCCCAGTTTTTTATGATATAGATTGTTTTTTAATGTATAATATAAAGTATGGAAACTTCTTTTATTCCTAAAAAAAGTTACGCTCAAAAAACTACTAAAAATAATTATGTAGGTTTGTTTCTTGCTATAGCTTCTTTTGTTTTCATATTGACTATTATGTCAGCAGCAGGAGTATTTTTTTATAAAAGTTTTTTGAATGGTGAAATAGAAAGTAAAAAAATAATTTTAGAAAAAGAGAGAGGAAATCTTGATACTGCTTTAATTCAGAAATTGGCTCTCTTTGATAAAAGGACTAAAGTTGCTACTGAAATATTAAATAATCACATTTCTTTAACTTATTTATTTAATTTTCTAGAAAAAAACACTTTAAAAGAAGTTATGTTTGATAGTTTTAGTTTTGAAGCATTAACCAAAGAAGGATATTCATTAAAACTAGAAGGTAAAGCAAGTAGTTATTCTGCAGTGGCCGTACAGTCTGATATTTTCGGTAATAGTAAGGATATTATCAATCCTATTTTTTCAGATTTAGGGATTAATAGTTTCGGGGATATTACATTTTCTGTTTCTGTGAGCATTGATCCTAAATTAATTTCTTATCAGAATAATATAAAACAACAAACAGAATAAAATTATGTTTAAATTTGTATTACCTATGTTTTTAATATTATTATCAGGAGGATTATTTTTCTTCTATATTGATTCTAATTATGAAGAAGCTAAGGAATTAAAAACAGAAAAAATTCAATATGATGATGCTTTAAATAAATCTAAAGAATTAAGGGAGATTAGGGATTCTTTGTTGTCTAAATATAATACCTTTGATCTTGAAGATATTGATAAATTAGAAAAAATGATTCCAGATAATGTTGATAATGTAAGGTTAATAATGGAGATAGATGCTTTAGCATCGAAATATGGAGCAATTATTAGGAGGGTAGATGTTGTTTCTCCAGCTGGTGAAGGCGAATTACTTGGACGTGATGTTAAAGATTACAATGAAATTAATTTGGGTCTTACTATAGAGGCTTCTTATGAAGATTTTCTTAAATTTTTAAATGATTTGAGTAAAAGTTTAAGAATAATGGATATTGACTCACTTTCTTTTAATGCCACTAATTTAAGTTTGTATCAGTTTAAATTAAATTTTAAAACTTATTGGTTAAAATAGTTATAAATATATAAAATGTTTAAAAAAATATTTAAAAAACAATTTTCTTTAGTAACAACATTTATTTTTGTAGTTTTGTTTTTTTGTTTGAACTTAGTTAATGTTAACGCTGATGCAATGTTGGTATCAGTTAAGGACAATGAAGGGATAAGTGATGTAGGAAGAGAAACTTTAGAAATGTTATTGACTTTAGAATCTCTTAAGTTAGATGATAGTATTTTTGATAAAGCTTCTTTCAAATCCTTAGTTGATTTTAGTATTGAATTAGCGACAAAAGAGATTGGAAGGGAAAATCCTTTTAAAGACATTACTTACAAAAGTAGTGCAGAGATTGTAGAAAAAACTACTGCTACAACAACAGTCCCTACAATTTAAATCGGAAGAAAGAGCTAGTGTGAACTTCCGTGCAATTGAGTTGCTTGTTAATAACGTATTTGTAAATGTATAAATACATTGTTTAATTAACATTATTTTTAAAAGGTGATGTTAAAATCACTTAAAGCCCATGAGTTATTTGGATATTTTGTCTAAAAAGAATATAGTTACACCTGAATTATTGAATATGGTAAAGAAAAGTTTAACTATGGATGAATCTAATAATATAGATCATCTATTGATTGAAAAAGGTGTGTCTAAAGAAGAAATCCTTAAAGCTAAAGAGGAGTTTTTTAGTTTACCTGCTAAAAACTTAAGTTTAGGTGAATTTTCTAATAAGTCTTTAAAATATGTTTCTGAAAAATCTGCTTTACATTATAAATTTGTTCCACTAGGAGTTGTTGATAATTTTTTAGAAATAGGAATGGTAGATCCTTCTAATAACGAAGCCCGAGATGCTATTCAGTTTATTTCTTCAAAAATAGGATTACCTTTTCAACTTTTTATAATAACCCAAGATGATTTTGAAATGGCTGTCGATGGTTATCGAGGAATAAGAGGAGAGGTTTCTCAAGCTTTAACTGAATTGGAATTGGAATTAACAGAAGAGGAATCAAAGATTAGTAAAGCTGTTAGTAAAATAAATAAACAAAAATTTCAAGAAGAAGCAACAATAACAGAAGATGCTCCAGTAACTAAAATCGTGGCAACTATTCTAAGATTTGCCTATGAAGGAGGAGCTTCAGATATTCATATAGAACATGTAGGTGAAAAAGTAAGAGTTCGATTTCGAGTTGATGGTGTTTTGGATACTCATTTGGTTTTACCTACCAAAGTGCATAGTGCTGTTGTAGCGAGAATTAAAATTCTTGCTCAAATGAGATTAGATGAAAAAAGGAAGCCTCAAGATGGTCGTTTTTCGGCGATGGTTGATAATAATAAAATTGATTTTAGAGTCTCTACTTTCCCGACTTATTATGGAGAAAAAGTGGTGATGCGTCTTTTAGAGTCAAGTAAAGAAGTGGCTAAACTTGGAGAAATTGGTTTGAGTCAAAAAAATTTAGATATAATAAAAAGAGGGATAGAAAAATCTCATGGATTAGTTTTGATTTCTGGACCTACTGGTTCAGGAAAGACGACTACTTTGTATTCTATTTTAAATGAAGTAGATAGATTAGGAAAAAACGTATTAAGTCTTGAAGATCCTGTAGAAAAAAATGTCGAAGGAGTAAGCCAGTCTCAAGTAAGGCCTGAGATAGGTTATACTTTTGCTAGTGGATTGAGAACAACTTTACGACAAGATCCAGATGTAATCATGGTGGGTGAGATTCGAGATAAAGAAACAGCTGGTTTGGCAATTCAAGCAGCTTTGACAGGACACTTAGTGTTGTCTACTATTCACACCAATGATGCTGTTGGGGTAATTCCAAGATTGATAGAGATGGGAGTAGACCCTTATTTGATTGCTCCGACTTTAATTGTGGCAGTAGCTCAAAGATTAACTAGGAAATTATCAGAAGGTTCGGGGAAGGCTGTCCCTATAAAAGGTAGTATTAAAATGATTATTGATAAGGCTTTTGAAGGATTACCTGAAGAGTATAAAAAAGATATTGTCTACCCAGAAAATGTTTATGAGGCGACTCCCACTGCAGATAATCCGCAAGGGATGAAAGGAAGAATAGGGGTATTTGAAGTAATTGAAATGGATCCTGATATTGAAGAAGTAATTTTAAAAAATCCAGATTCTATTTCTATTGAAAAAATGGTAAGAGATAAAGGGATGATTACAATGAAAGAAGATGGTTTGATGAAAGCTTTTAAGAAGATTATTCCTTTTGCAGAAGCCAACAAATTGTAAATGAGTATGTGGTATTTAGTATATAGTATTTAGTATGAAAAAATCACAAAGTGATTTTTCCCCAACTAATTATCTTATTTACTCTTTAAATAATGTATACTATATTCAGTAACCAAAAAATTAAGTATTTAAAAATTAAAAAAGAAAAATTTGCGAAGCAAATTTTTCTCCTAACCCCTAAAAGCTAACTTACTAACCTACTAAAAAAAATGGATCATAAAAAACTAATACAAAATTTAATAGGCGCCATTGTAAAAGAGAATGGATCAGATATTCATTTATCTAAAGATAAACACCCGATGATTAGGGTGCATGGAGATTTGCATTATTTAGAGGCTATGCCGGTGCTTACTTCTGAAGATATAATAGAAATAATAAGTCTTATTCTTACCCCTGATTATAAAGAAAAATTTTTAAAGGAAAAAGAAATAGATTTTTCATTTGAGTCTTCGGATGTTCGTTTTAGAGGAAGTTGTTTTTTCGCTCAAAAATCCATAGGAGTTAGTTTAAGGCTTATTCCTAAAAAAGTTAAGTCTTTGGAAGAACTTAATTTACCACCAATTTTAGAAATTTTTACTCAAAAGAAGCAAGGTTTTTTCTTGGTGGTCGGTCCTATGGGGCATGGTAAATCAACTACATTAGCTTCAATGATAGAGATGATAAATCAGACTAGGGCTGAGCATATTGTGACTATAGAAGATCCTGTTGAATATATTTTTCAAAAAGGAAAGTCAATGATAGATCAACGAGAAATTAAGATAGATACTAAAGATTTCCCAACAGCTTTGAATTCAGTTTTTAGACAGGATGCTGATGTTTTGATGATAGGAGAAATGAGAGGATTGGAAACAATTTCCACTTCAGTTACGGCAGCAGAAACCGGTCATTTGGTTTTTTCTACATTACACACAAATAATGCAGCTCAAACAGTAGACAGAATTATCGATGTATTTCCCCCTCAACAACAAAATCAAATAAAAATTCAATTAGCAGCTTCTTTATTGGGAATTTTTTCACAGAGATTAATTCCTAGAATTTCTGGAGGAATGATTCCAGCTTATGAATTATTGATAAACAATAATGCTACTGCTAATTTAATTAGAGAAGGGAGGACTTTTGAGATTAGTAACGTAATTGAAACATCATCAAACGAAGGAATGGTAAGTTTAAATAAATCTTTAGAGGATTTAGTTCGAATGGGAGAAGTGACACTAGAAGATGCCAAAAAATATTCATACAGATCTAGAGAGCTAAGTAAAAATTTAAGATAAAAAAAGAGTCAAAAGTCTATAAAGTTCATAAAGTTTATAAAGTAAAAATTGCTTCGCAATTTTTATAAAAAGACTTTCGACTTTCGACTTTATAGACTTTTAACTAAATAATTATGTTATTCAAATATAAAATAGTAGATCAAAAAGGAGTTGAAAAAGAAGGCAGAATTGAAGCTGTTACTGAAGAAGTGGCTATTTCTTCGTTGCAAGACAGAGGTTATATTATAACTTATATAAATTCTACAGATAAAAAGAGTCTTTTAGATATTGAGTTTACTTTTTTACAGAAAGTATCTAATAAAGATGTTGTTATTTTATCTAAACAGTTATCGACTTTATTTGGGTCCCATGTGTCTGCTTTGCGGGTTTTTCGATTACTAGGAGATGAATCTGAAAATCCAGCTTTACGAAAAGTTTTATCAGAAGTAGCTGATGATATTCAAGGGGGTAGTCAAATATCCATGGCTTTGGCAAAACATCCCAAAGTATTTTCCGGTTTTTATATCAATATGATAAAATCCGGAGAAGAATCAGGAAAACTAAATGAGACTTTTGCTTTTTTGGCAGAGCATTTGGACCGAGGTTATAACCTAATGGCTAAGGTAAAAAATGCTTTAGTTTACCCGGCTTTTGTGGTTATAGTTTTTATCGTTGTAATGGTTTTGATGTTTACTATGGTAATCCCTAAGATAAGTATGATTTTAATAGATGCTGGGCAAGAGCTACCATTTCTCACAAGAGTTGTTATTGGAATAAGTAATTTTATGTTAGATTATGGAATTTTCTTACTTATATTTTTGGTGATAGGAGTTTTCTTTTTTATAAAATTCGCTAGAACTAAAGTAGGAAAACTCTCAGTTGATAATTTTAAATTAAAGGTTCCTTATATTGGAGATTTATATAAAAAAATGTATTTATCAAGAATATTAGGAAATATGCAAACAATGTTATCGAGTGGAGTTTCAATAGTGAAAACTATGGAAACTACTTCGGTAGTAGTAGATAGTGTCGTCTATCAATCTATATTGGATAAATCGGTTGAAGCAATAAAATCAGGAGTTTCAGTTGCTGATTCATTAACAGGTTATGACGAAATTCCTAATATTATGGTGCAAATGATAAAAATAGGAGAAGAAACAGGGGAATTAAGTAGTATTCTAGATACTCTTTCTCGTTTTTATGAAAGAGAAGTAAACGGAGCTGTTGATATGTTGGTAGGAATGATTGAACCAGCCATGATAGTCCTTTTAGGTTTGGGAGTGGGAGGTTTGATGGCTTCAGTTTTGATGCCGATATATAATATATCTTCAGCTATTTAAAAAATAATTGAAAAAACTAGTATTTAGTTTTTTCAATTATTTTTTAGTATTAAGTATTATGTATTATGGAGAAGAGCGAGGCTTTAGCCTCGCCCTTCTCCCAACCCTCCCAACAAAGAATGTTTGTATAATATATTTTTCAAAATGGTTGGGCTTGGGACTGGGTTTTGAAAAAAATATTATACAAACATTCTTCCACTACCATTTATCCCCAATAAAGCTTTCTTTCTAATAGAGTTTAGGAGTATAATAATAGGATAGATAATAAATTATTTAGTCTTATAATTTAATTATTATTAATTATTAAAATAAGTCGAAAGTCTATAAAGTTCATAAAGTTGAAAGTAAAAAATTTGCTTCGCAAATTTTTTCAGAAAACTTTTAACTTTACAAACTTTTAACTTTAAACTCATATATATATGAATAAACAAAAAGGTTTTTCTCTTATTGAACTTTTGATCGTGGTAGCCATCATGGGTATTTTGGCAGCTGTAGTATTGAGTTCCTTAGGAACAGCTCGTGAAAAAGCGAGAGACGCGCGTCGTTTAGAAGACGTAAAGGATATGGTTAAGCTTCTAGTTATTGAAGCTGATAATGGAAATAATGACTTGACAGGTTGTTTACTTGCAGATGCTTTAGCATCTACTTGTACAGGACCTGGGGATATATCTAACTTCCCTGATTATGATGACCCTTCAGAAAGTACTACTGCCTGTACAAGCCTATCGACAGCAGCTTGTAATTACTCTGTTAGTAAAGGACTAGCTCCCAATGCTGGAGCTGCAGGAACAGGAACAGAAGATTTTCAGATTTGTTTCTTTCTAGAATATGGTTCAGGAACTTTAAATGCTGGTCCTAATTCAGCTGTTGGTCCAGTTGGAAAACTGACAGCAGGTTGTAATTAATTTTTAATTTAATTTATGTTAAATTCAAAACTAAAAAATAAGAAAGGTTTTTCTTTGATAGAACTTTTAGTTGTGGTAGCTATTATCGGTATCTTGTCTGCTACTGTTTTAGTTTCTTTAGGGACTGCTCGGGCTAAAGCTCGTTTAGCTAGTGTACAATCTGCTTTAGGAGGTCTTCATCCTCATTTAATTATGTGTATTAATGATGAAACAAATTTGACTGCCGCTATTCCACCAAGTGCTGGAGGATCTACTATTTGTGGAACTGGTACAATGGCTTATCCGAAACTCCCAAGTAATTGGTCTTATAATGCTCCTGTTACTCCTTATGGAACGGCTGCTTATTCGGCTGATACTGCGGAAGGAGAAGCGTGGTTAGTTACTTGTACAGAAACAGGTTGTGTAACCTCTCCATAAATTAGATTTGTTTGTAGGAAGAAGAAAAATTGGATTCGAAAAAGTTTTGTCTCGTTAGAAACAACAGAGGTTAGGTTGAAGCGTTAGAAATAAAAATGGAAAAAATTAACAAAAATAAGAATAAATTTCTAACAGGGTTTACCCAGCACCACTTTTTTTTAAATAAAAAAAGTGGTGCTGGGTTTACTTTGATGGAACTATTGGTTATCGTAGCAATCATTGGTATTTTGTCGTCAATAGTTTTGGCTTCTATGAGTAGTGCTCGTGAAAGAGCTAAGGATGCAAAAAGAATTTCTGATATTAAACAAATTCAGATAGCTTTAGAACTTTATTATGATGTTAATTCAAGTTATCCTGCGAGTATTTACACAGGAACCCCTTTAGCAACTTTTTTGAAAGTGTCTAATGATCCTGATGGAACTAACTATTTTTATTCTCAATTGAGTAGTGGTCAGAATTATCATGCCGGAGCTGTGCTACAGCAAACTAATAAACTTTTAGATGAAGATGATGATGCGACAGGAGGCTTTGATGGAGATAGTTCTAATTGTGCAGGAGGAGCGGGAGTTGATATGTGTTATGATGTAACACCGTAAAAACCTAAAAAACAAAAAGACGATTTGCTTTAGCAAATCGTCTTTTTGTTTTTTAGGTTTTGGTATTATGTATTATGTATTATGTTATAATTATGTAATCTATGGAAATTTATTTTTTACAAATCGGGATATTTATTTTTGGAACAATTATCGGGAGTTTTTTAAATGTTGTTATTTTAAGACAAGGAATTAAATCTTTAAATGGTAGATCAGAATGTGCTGTTTGTCAGAAAAAATTAAAATGGTATGAGTTAATTCCTGTGATTAGTTTTTTCATTCAAAGAGGAAAGTGTCGTATTTGTAAAAATCATATTTCGTGGCAATACCCTTTGGTCGAAATAGTGACAGGGACACTATTTCTTCTAATTTTCAACCTGCCTGCCGGCAGGCAGGTTTTCAATCAAATTTCTTTAGTTGGAATTTTTGATTTAGCCTCACTTTGGGTTATTTTTAGTTTGTTAATAATTATATTTGTTTATGATTTATATCATAAAATAATTCCTGACAGGTGGGTTTTTTTATTTGTAGGATTAGCCTTGGCCCGATTTTTTATATTAGATTTTCAAGGGTTTGGATTTTCATCAACTTTCTGGGCTGGTCCTATTTTAGCTTTTCCTTTTGTTTTTTTATGGATAATTTCTCAAGGGAGGTGGTTAGGTTTAGGAGATGCTAAATTAGCTTTAGGAATTGGTTGGTTTTTAGGTTTAGTTAAAGGTTCCTCGGCAATTATTTTAGGAGTTTGGGCAGGTGCTTTTGTGGGTTTATTATTAATTTCTTTATCTAAAATTAATAACTCTAAACGATTGTCTTTTCTTACTAAAAATTTTACAATTAAGAGTGAGTTACCTTTTGCACCTTTTTTAATATTGGGAGCAACTTTAGTTTTTTTCTTTGGTTGGGACGTTTGGGGCTTAAGTTTAATACTTTAAAACACTAAAACACTAGAACTCTAGAACACTAAAACAAACGAATTTTGCTCCGCAAAATTCGTCTCTGCGAGGAGTGAAGCCTCAGCGAAACGACGTGGCAGTCCAGCAATAAACTGTCTCTATAAGAGGTAGTAATGAATAATAAAACAAATGAAAAATAAAACAATAAAACAAATGACAAAAAAATTCTTAAATCTTAAATTATATCTTAAACCTGTCTGCCGGCAGGCAGGTCTGAAACCCGGCATTAATTTTTTTGATAAAGAAATTAATGCTGGGTTTTCTATGATTGAGTTATTAGTAACTATTGCAATTTTAGCTTTAGTTTCGGGGCTAGTTTTTTTTAACCATTCTCAATTTAATTCTAACGTTTTAATTGGGAATTTAGCTTATGAAATCTCCTTGGCTATTCGCCAAGCCCAATCTTATGGTGTTCAGGTAAAAGAAGTTGGAGGTAGTTTTGATGAAGGTTATGGAATTTACTTTAGCAGTACTTCTGATGAATTTATAATTTTTGCTGATACTTATCCAACGGCTAGTCCTAATTTTGTTTATAATTCTGGAACTAATTCAGATACGGTTATAGATATATTGAAAATGACTAATGGAAATCAGATAGAAGACTTATGTGTAACTCTAAATGCAGTAGAAAATTGTACTGTGAATAACATAAGTATAAGTTTTTTAAGACCAGATCCTACCGCAATTATCACAGCTAATTCGGTTGGTACTGTTGAATATAATTCGGCAATGATTAAAATTATTTCTCCTAAAGGAGATGGTAAACAAATTTATATAAATAGGGTGGGGCAAATATCGGTTCAATAAAACAATCAAACAAATGATAAAAAAATTCTTAAATCTTAAATCTTACATCTTAAATCTGAAATCCAGCATTAATTTTTTTGATAAAAAAATTAATGCTGGATTTACTCTAGTTGAAATGATAGTTGCTGTGGCTTTATTCAGTTTGGTTATGGTTATCGGAATGGGAGCTTTACTGAATGTTTTAAATGCTAATAGGCAAGCTCAATCTATTCAAACAGCTGTAAATAATTTAAATTTAGCTATGGAAATGATGTCTCGAGAAATTCGGACAGGTTATTATTATCATTGTGGTGACACTGCGAATTATCATGTCCCTAGAAATTGTTCAAATGGGAGTAGTTTTATGGCCTTTGAATCTTATAAAGGAGATATAAATAACTCAAGTGATCAAATTATTTTTAAACTTTTTAATCAAAGAATTTATAAATCAGTAGATAGCGGAACTTCTTTCCTCCCTTTAACTTCAGAGAAATTAGTTTTAGAAGACTTAGATTTTATAGTTGTAGGAGCACCTAAAAATGATGGTAAACAACCCAAAGTTTTAATAATTGCCAAAGGATATGTAGGGGAGAGATTAAAAGAGAGAACCTATTTTAATTTACAGACTACGATTTCACAAAGGATGATTGATTATTGATTTAGTAGGTTAGCTTTTAGCTTTTAGGGGTTAGGAAAAAATTTGCAAAGCAAATTTACAAATAAAAAAATAAGATGAAAGACACAAAGAAACAAAAAAATATTTATAAAAAAACAGAGGGTTTACCCAGCACTACTTTTAGTTTTCTTAAAACTAAAAGTAGTGCTGGGTTTACTCTGATTGAAACTTTCGTAGCTATCACGATTTTGTTGATTGCTATGGCTGGGCCTTTATTTTTAGTTACAAAAGGCTTGGCTACTTCTAAAGTGGCTAAGGGGCAAATTACAGCAATGTATTTAGCCCAAGAAGCTATCGAATATGTTCGGAGTGTTAGAGATGAAAATATTTTAAATGGAGATAATTGGCTTGAAGGTTTAAATACTTGTATAGGAAGCAAATGTAAAATTGATTCACCTGATCAATCTGTCAGTTCTTGTGGAGGAGTTTGCGAAAATTTGAAATATCATTCAACAAAATTTCTTTACGGATATTCTGAAGGAGATCCTTCTCGTTTCCAGAGAGTCGTTGAAGTTAAAGAAATTACTGCTAATAAAGAAATGGAAATTATAGTAGAAATGTTTTGGACAGATGGACCAAATCTTCGTGACTTTACAGTTACAGAAAGGTTGTTGAATTGGCAGTAGTTTAGCTTTTAGTAGGTTAGCTTATAGCTTATAGGAGAAATTTGCAGAGCAAATTTCTCTAAAAGCTAATCTACTGGTTGGTGGACTATAAGCTATATATTAAATATTATATATAAAAAATGATCGATAAATTAAATAAAAAAAGAATATTTTTAAAAAATTTGCAAAGCAAATTTTTCCTAAAAGCTAACCCCTATAAGCTAAAAGCTAATAAGGCTTTTGTATCTATGATAGCTCTTTTATTGGCTAACGTTTTTTTAGTGATTGGTTTATCGGTATTTAATATAGCTTTGAGAGAAATTGTTTTATCTTCAGGAGCAAGAGATTCTTTGTTTGCTTTTTATGCAGCTGATTCAGGTATGGAATGTGCTTTGTATTGGGACATACGGATGAATGCTTTTTCTACCGATACAGCATCAGGAAATATAAATTGTAGTGAACAAACAGTGGGAGTTGTTTTTACAGGTTGCGGAGTGGATTGTAGTCGTAATACTTTTAATTTAAATTATTCTACAGGAGCTTGTGTATCAGTGGAAGTTAATAAGTTGCCAGATGATAAAACCTTAATTAAATCATTTGGGAAAAATTCTTGTGATGTAAATAATTTAAGACGAGTGGAAAGAGCTTGGCAAGTATCTTATTAAAGTAAAAACTAAAAGTGAAAAAGTAAAAAGATAAAAGGGCGGGGCTTCGCCCCGCCCCCCTTAAATAAATATATGAAGCGAGCGTATGATTCCTCACTTGAAATTATATGAAGCGAGCATATAATTCCATCGTTCGGATTATGTAGAAATAAAATTAAAATATTTATTTCTACAAATCCTCACTTGAAATTATGAAAGAAAAAGCATCTGAAAACATAATAGAAAAATATGAGAAATTGAAGAAAGTGATTGAAAAACATCGCTATAATTATCATGTTTTGGATAAGCAGGAAATTTCAGAGGAAGCTTTAGACTCTTTAAAAAACGAATTAGTTAAAATTGAAGAAAAATATCCAGAATTAATTACTCCAGATTCTCCTAGTCAAAGAGTGGCGGGAAAACCTTTAGATAAATTTGAAAAAGTTCCTCACAAAGTGGCTCAATGGTCTTTTAATGATGCTTTTACAGAAGAAGATATAGAAAATTTTGATAAAAAACTAAAAAGAATAATTGGAGATAAGGAAATTGAATATGTTTGTGAATTAAAAATAGACGGAATGCACGTAGTTTTAGAATATGAAAAAGGGAATTTAATTATGGCCAGTTCTCGAGGAGATGGAAAAATTGGAGAAAATATTTTGATGAATGTTAAAACTATTCAGTCAATTCCTTTGAAATTAAAAGAAAATGTTGATGTAATAGCGGAAGGTGAAATTTGGATGGCAAAGGATGTTTTTACTAAAATAAATGAAAAATTAAAGAAAAAAGGTGATAAATTGTATGCTAATCCACGAAATTTGACCGCAGGAACGATGCGACAATTGGACCCTACTATTGTTGCGGAAAGGAAATTAGATTGCTTTATATACGATATTTCGTATCCTGAAAAATTAGTGCCTAAAACACAATTAGAAGAGTTAAAACAATTAAAAGAGTGGGGATTAAAAGTTTCTAAACATTTTGAAATTTGTAAAGGCGTTTCTGAAGTGGTTGCTTTTTGGAAAAAATGGCAAAAGAAAGCGGAGAAAGAAAATTATTGGATCGATGGAGTAGTGATAAAAGTAAATGAAAGATTTTTGCAAAATAAATTAGGCTATACCGGAAAAGCTCCTCGCTTTGCGATTGCTTTAAAATTTCCCACAGAACAAGTAACTACTGAAGTTGAAGATATCGTTTTGCAGGTAGGTAGGACTGGTGTTTTAACTCCTGTAGCTCATTTAAAACCGGTTTCAGTTTTAGGTTCTGTTGTTTCTCGAGCTACTTTACATAATGAAGATGAAATTAAAAGGTTAGATGTTCGAATTGGGGATACAATTGTTTTAGAAAAAGCGGGAGATGTCATTCCTAAAATTGTTTCAGTTATAAAAGAGATGAGAACAGGTAAGGAAAAAGTTTTTCTTTATCCTAAAAAAGTAATGGCTTGTGGGGGAGATGGTTCTATTGAAAAAATTCCTGGACAGGTAGCTTGGCGTTGTGTAAATAAAAATTCTTTTGCTCAACAAAAAAGAAAATTCCATCATTTTGTTTCTAAAAAAGTTTTTGATATTGAAGGTTTAGGCCCCAAAGTAATTGATGTTTTGTTGGAAGAAAATTTGGTGAATACTTTTGATGATATTTTTTCTTTGAAAAAAGGAGATTTATTAGTTTTGCCAAGATTTGCTGAAAAGTCAGTGGATAATTTATTAGAAGCTATTGAAAATGCTCGAGAAATTGATTTGGCTAAATTTATTATGTCTTTATCCATTGATCAAGTAGGGGAAGAAACCGCTATTGATTTAGCTAATACTTTTGGGACTTTTGAAAATTTTGAAAAAGCCTCATTTGAAGATTTAGATAAAATTGACGGGGTAGGAGAGGTGGTGGCACAATCTATTGTAGATTGGTTTAATAATGGTGAAAATTTAAAGATGTTAGAAAGATTATTAAAAGAAGTCCAAATAAAAAATCCACAAAAACAACTTGGAAGCCGGGCTTCCAAGTTAAAAGATAAAGTTTTTGTTTTAACAGGTTCTCTTGAAATTCTGAGTCGAGATCAATCCAAAGAAAAAATTCGTTTATTAGGAGGATCTGTTTCTAGCTCAGTGTCTATTAAGACTGATTTTGTGGTGGCAGGAGAAAAAGCAGGTTCTAAATTAGAAAAAGCTCAAAAATTAGGAGTAAAAATTTTAACCGAAAAAGAATTTTTAAATTTAATAAACTAAAGTTTAATCATCCAACTTCTCGTTAGTTTGCTGTAGTGTGGGTAGTTTATTCAGTAGAAGAGTAACACTAATAAGTTTTCCATTTAATAAAAACTAGTTCATCTAACTGAACTAGTTTTTACTTTAGCATTTTTTAGTTTTAGTTTATCAATTGTTTTAGTTCAGTTAACTGAACCATTTTATGGTATAATTATTTATTATGGTTAACGTTTCAAAAAAGAAATTAAAAAAATCTGTTTCAGATAAAATAAATAGTCGGTTGGTTAACATTATAGCTAATTTAGAAACTAATACTTCGACTGAGGGTTTTTTGAATGATTTATTAACAGAGTCTGAAAGAATAGTTTTGGCAAAACGGTTATCTATAATTTTTATGTTGCATGAAAAAATATCAATGTATCGTATTCACAAAGTTCTTAGTGTTAGTAAAGCTACAGTTATTAAAGTAGCTAATGATATTGATTTTGGTAAATACGAAAATATTTTAAAAATAGTAGAAAAGAAAAAGAATCGAATAACTTTTTGGGATGGTATGGAAATTGTTTTGAAATGTGGAATGCCACCTATTGTTGGTAAAGGTAGATGGGATTTTTTAAATCAAATAGATGAAAAATATCATAAAAAGAGTTGAATTGAACCAGATGAAAAAGATTCTTTGATATAAACTAGTTCAGTTAACTGAACCATTCTTAATGCTTGGGTTTCTATTTCTACAAAATTATAAGATTCTATTAATTTGGTAATATTGCAATTATATTACTAAAAATTTGTTGAACAATAATTTTAAATTATTAAGTTTAGTTCAGTTAACTGAACTAGTTTTTTTGTTAAAATTTTTTTAGCCTTAACGATTGTTCCTAGTTTAAGTTTAAACTTAGGTTTAGTTCAGTTAACTGAACTATATAAAATAAAAGTACTTTTTAGATATAAACATAATTAGTTCAGTTAACTGAACTAGTTTTTACTTTAGCATTTTTTAGTTTTAGTTTATCAATTGTTTTAGTTCAGTTAACTGAACTAATTGTTTATATTAAGTTATTAGAACTATTTCAAAAAAGGTGATTTTAGATTATAATCATATACATGGAAATTAAAGATATAGAAAATTTGGCGAATTTGTGTCGCATAGAATTATCTGAAGATGAAAAGAAGGAATTGTTGCTAGAAATGGGTTCTATCTTAGGATTTATTGACCAAATTCAAAAAGTAAAAACCTGCCTGCCGGCAGGCAGGACAGAAGAAAATTCTGATTCTTCGGCTAAACGAGATATAAATGTTGGAGATTTGAGAAACATTATGAGAGAAGATGAAAATCCATATGTTGGAGGAGAATTTACTGATGCTATTTTAGCAGAAGCCCCAAGCACAGAAGGGCAGTATGTTAAGGTCAAAAAAATCCTATAGGATTTTTTTGAAATTTTTAATTTTCAATTTTCAATTTCTAATTTTCAAACAATGATAAAATTTAATAATGTTTAAATGTTTCAAACATTGAAAATTGGTTCATTGGAAATTGTTTAGAAATTGAAAATTAGAAATTAGAAATTAAAGACAATAAAACTAAAATGACTAAAATTAATCTAAAAAAACTAACAATAAAAGATGCTCATAATGCTATGGTTAAGGGGGATTTTACTGCTCAAGAATTAGCTCAAGCTTATTTAGATAATATTAACCCTGAATTAAATGCTTTTATTGTGGTTTTTGATGATGTTTTAGAACAAGCTAAAAAAGCGGATGGAAGATTCGCTGATGGAACAGCTGAGTTAATGACCGGTATTCCAATGGCCATTAAAAATAATATTTTAATTAAAGGGAAAAGAACGACCGCTGGTTCAAAGATTTTAGAAAATTATAAAGCCTCCTATGATGCCACTGTTATCCAAAAATTAAAAAAAGCCGGAGCAATATTTATGGGAGGGACCAACTTAGATGAATTTGCTCACGGTTCTTCAACGGAAAATTCAGCTTTTGGAGTAACTAAAAATGCTTTTGATAGTGAAAGAGTAGCGGGAGGTTCTTCTGGTGGTTCAGCGGTAGTTGTGGCTTCAGAAATGGCTTTAGTGGCTTTAGGATCAGACACGGGAGGTTCTATTCGACAGCCAGCGAGTTTCAATGGAGTTTTAGGATTAAAAACTACCTATGGAAGAGTTTCTAGAAATGGAGCTGTGGCTATGGGTTCTTCTTTTGACCAAATTGGACCTTTTGCTAAAAATATTGAAGATATAAAAATAGTTTTTGATTGTATTAAAGGGGAAGATAAAATGGATAGCACCACTTTGAAAGACGAAGAAGTTGAAAAAGTAAATCAAAAAATTGATTTAGCAAAAAAAATGACAATTGGAATTCCGAGACATTTTTTGCAAGAAGGAATTGATGCAGATGTGATGGAAAAATTTGAGGAATCAATTGAAAAATTTAAAAAAGAAGGGTATGAGATAAAAGAAATTGAATTACCTAATATTCAATATTCTTTAGCAGTTTATTATGTTTTGGTGCCAGCTGAAATCTCAGCCAATTTAGCTCGTTTTGACGGAGTGCGTTTTGGATTTAAAAAAGAAGGAGAGAATCTTTTGGAAGATTATATGAAAACTAAAGGAGAAGGTTTCGGAAAAGAAACTCGTCGAAGAATAATGTTAGGGACTTATATTTTGTCCGCTGGTTACAAGGACGCCTATTATAATAAGGCTCAAGCGGTGAGAAAAATTATTCGAGAAGATTTTAAAAAAGCTTTTTCAGAAGTTGACGTGATTTTAACTCCAACTACTCCTACTCCAGCTTTTAAAATTGGTTCAAAAGGGAGTGATCCAATACAAATGTATTTGGAAGATATTTTTACAGTTTCTTCAAATGTAGTGGGAAATCCCGCTATTTCAGTGCCGATGGGTTTTGTAAAAAGAGGTGAAAAAGAGTTGCCAGTAGGTTTACAAATTTTGGCTCCGCATATGCATGAGGAGGTTTTATTTAAAGTAAGTTTTGATTTCTTAGGAGGTCCGACTTCTTAATTTAGATAACCGTAGTCTTTAGTTCGAAGTCCGACCTCTAAAGAATGACTATTTGTTTTTTTTCAACACTCTACTCTCTACATTCTTCCATTCTTAAGTTATAATTATGGAATGGAATATGTTGATTTTTTAAATATTGAACAAATTTATTATTGGATTTATCTTATAATAATAAATATATTTTATTATCTTAATCCGGCTAGATGGGTAAGACTGTATTATGATAATTGGTCTTTCCTGATGTATTATTCTTTGATTTTTTCAATTTTATTATTTGTAGGAATTTTATATATTCGTCACAAAATGAAGCCAGTAGCTTTAGAAAATTCTAAAATTTTTGATACAGTGGTTTCCTCCTCTTCTATTGATTTTAGTGGTGTGGAAGTAAAAAATGAAAGATGGGAAAAGATTATAAAATATGTAAATTCAGATTCTCCTGCCGAATGGAGAATGGCTATTTTAGATGCCGATGTCATTTTGGATGAGATGATGTCTAGAACTGGTTATCAAGGAGAAAGTTTAGGAGAAAAATTAAGACAAGTTGAAAGAAGTGATTTTACAACTATTAATAGTGCTTGGGAAGCTCATAAAATAAGAAATCAAGTAGCTCATGGAGGAACAGATTCTCTTTTAACTCAGAGAACAGCTAAACGAGCGATAGGTTTGTATGAAACGGTTTTTAGAGAATTTGAGTTTATTTAATATGTATTAAGTATTATGTAGTATGTATTATGTATAAGAATTTTGCAGAGCAAAATTCTTTACGAAAAGCTAAAGCTTTTCGTCTTTGCGAGCGATAGCGTGGTGATCTAGAAATCTTTTATATAAGTGTAAACAACTACCATAATTTTTCTTGTTTTTTTGGTGTTTTTGTTGTATATTTTAAAACATTGTAGGAAGTTGGAGGTTCATAAAGTTTGTAAAGGAAAGAAAAATCGCGAAGCGATTTTTCTTCTAATAAACTAAAATCCTAATTACCTATAAGCTAAACAATCGCGGGATAGTGTTAGTGAACTGCACGCAAAGAGACTAATATGACTCATAACCTCAGAGGTTGTGAAAGAATTTTAAAAATTGAAAATATCGCGGGATAGTGTTAGCGAACTGCACGCAAAGAGACTAATATGACTCATAACCTCAGAGGTTGTGAAAGAATTTTAAAAATTGAAAATATCGCGGGATAGTGTAACGGTTGCACGAGAGGCTCATAACCTCTAGGTGTCTGTTCGAGTCAGGCTCCCGCAACAAGTTGGTGCTTTTTTTGAAAAAGAGTACTTAGAAAAACAGAAAAACAACCTAATTAGGTTGTTTTTCTTTTGAAAAGAGTTTATATATTTATTTAAATATGCTATATTATGTTGAAATGTCGGCGTAGCTTAGTTGGTTCAAAGCGGGCGTCTCATACGCGCCAGATCAATGGTTCGAATCCATTCGTCGACACAAATGAATAAAAACTGCAATAATTTAGTTATTGTAGTTTTTGTTTTGTGTATAACTGGTTAGGTAAATGTCTTGTCACGTGATATAATAATATTAAGATTTAAGATTTAAGATTTAAGATTTAAGAAAGAAAAATTTGCAAATCAAATTTTTCCCCTAACAACCTATAAGCTAACCTACCAACCTACTAAATAAAACATGCCTATATATAAAAGAGTTAATATAGATTTTTTTAAAAAATGGTCATCTGAAATGGCCTATGTTTTAGGTTTTTTTATGGCTGATGGTTATGTTTTTACTAGCAAAAGAGGGGCTGGTTATTTTGCTATTCAAATAAAAGATAAAGATTTATTATTTAGTATTCGCCATGTTCTTAGTTCTGAACATAAAATAAGCAAAAGAATTCATAAAAAAGATGGAAGTATATTCTATAGATTACAAATAGGTAGAAATGAAATGTATAAAGATTTAGCAAAATTAGGTATTAAAGAAAGAAAAACTTATCGATTAAAACTTCCTGGTATTCCCAAAAAGTATTTTGGTGATTTTGTGAGAGGGTATTTTGATGGAGACGGAAATGTTTGGGTAGGTGAAGTACATAAAGGAAGAGAAAACCGAACTTTTGCCATTCAAACAGCCTTTACATCGTGTTCTAGAGAATTTTTATATTCTCTACATAACGAAATACAGAAAAAAGGGATTATGGGTGGTGGAATTAGTTGCAAAAAGAATGCTTTTTGTTTAAAGTATAGTATTAATGATTCTTTAAAGTTATATTATTTAATGTATAATAAGCTTGATAATGATTTGTTCTTGTTAAGAAAAAAGAGTCGATTTGAAAAATTTATAAAAATGCGGGTGTAGCTCAGCTTGGTTAGAGCGCCACTCTGTCACAGTGGAGGTCGTGGGTTCAAGTCCCATCACTCGCGCATAATACAGTTAACCCTAACGCGATAGCGTTGGGGTTTTACTGTATTACCGCGGTGGAGGACTTGAAAGACGGAGGCTGCGAAGCCAGATTTTTCAGGAAGAAAAATCTGTAGCCGAGTCGGGGTCGAGAGTACTTATTATTTTCAGAGCGAAGCGAATGAAAATAATTAGTAACTCGTGACCAAGTCCCATCACTCGCGCATTAAACAAAAAAACTCAATACATTTGTATTGAGTTTTTTTGTTTTGCAAAAAACCCTAAAATAAAATATGATATAAGAACTATAAGCCCGAGTAGCTCAGTTGGTAGAGCACGACAATGGTAATGTCGAGGTCAGCAGTTCAATCCTGCTCTCGGGCTCAAGGTTTGCCAGTATAGCTCAGTAGGTAGAGCAATAGTATCGCTTGTCCCGTTAGAGCCGGGGTAGCTCAGTGGATAAAAAACAAACAGCTTTGTTTTTTATCCGGTTTTTCAGGAAGAAAAAATTTCCTATATCGAGCGATAGCGAGATAGGAAATAGGTGGAAGAGCAACGGTTTTAGATTTGTTAAGGACGCGACAATGTAATTTAACATAAAAGCCACCTTAGCTCAGTTGGTAGAGCAATGGTATCGTAAACCATAGGTCGTCAGTTCGATTCTGACAGGTGGCTCATTAAAATAATTTGACTTTTGTCAAATTGTTTTAATGAGCCAGCTGGAAAAATACGAAGTATTTTTAAGAATCGAAAGGCGGAGCATGTCGTGAGTATTTCTGAGCGATAGCGAAGAAAACGGAACGACAGCGAGCCGGGGTCGAGAGTACTTAATAAAAATGAGTTGAAGCGAAGCGAAAACGAAATTTTTATTTAGTAACTCGTGACCGATTCTGACAGGTGGCTCATTTTCTTTTTTTAGTTTAGAATAAAAACGTACATACGGACGTACGTACGTCCGTATGTACGAAATAAAAAAATATGCAAAATTTATATATAATCGGAACACCCATTGGAAATTTGGAAGATATTACTTTACGGGCTTTAAGAATCTTAGAAGAGGTTGATTTTATATTGTGTGAAGATACTCGGGTAACCCGAAAACTTTTAGACAAGTATGAAATTAAAACTCCAACGATTTCATATCACTCTTTTAGCGGGAAAATTAAAACGGATAAGATTTTAGAGTTATTAGAAGAAGGTAAAAATTTGGCTTTAGTTTCGGATGCTGGTACTCCAACTATTTCTGATCCAGGGTTTATGTTAGTTTCAGAAGTAAAAGAAAAATTTGGAGATAAAGTTTTAATTTTGCCAATTCCGGGGCCTTCTGCTTTAATCTCAGCTTTGTCAGTCAGTGGACTACCCGCAGACTCTTTTACTTTTTTTGGTTTTTTGCCTCACAAAAAAGGAAAACAAACAATTTTAAGTGAAATTTTAGAATCAAAAAAGACTTCAGTTTTTTATGAATCTCCCCATCGAATTTTAAAAACTTTAAATATGTTAAAAGAATTATCTGAAAGTTCTAATATAAATAAAAAAATAGTAATTGCTCGAGAATTAACAAAAATGTTTGAACAGATTGTTTCGGGAGATGTAGATGAAGTAATAAAATATTTTGAAGATAATTCAGATAAAGTAAAAGGAGAGTTTGTGGTTGTGGTAAACTAGTCTAAAGTCCATAAAGTTTATAAAGTCGAAAGTAATAGATTTTTGGAAAGTAAAAATCCGTCTCTGCGAGCTTTGGAGCGTTAGCGGAAAAGCGTGGCAGTCCAGAAATAACTGGATCGCGTCGCTAACGCTCGCGAAGACGGACTATGGCGAAGCCATCGTCCGTCCCTATAAGCTATAAGCTAACCTACTATAATTTCGAGTGAGGATTTATAAAGACGATTATGTAATAATATGTTTTTATATAATCCGAACGATGGAATTATATGCTTCGCATATAAGCTAAATCAACATTTTGTTATTCAAAACAAATAAAGTATAATACAAGCAACATGAAAAAGTTTTTAATTTTAGGTTTAATTGTTGTAGCCATTCCATTGTTAGGAATTCCTTTGGTTTGGAAGACTACATCTTTAATTTTAACTGGTTTGTTTATTGTTTTTACTTCAGTTACTTATAATCAAGAAAAAAAACAAGATAGTCGTAAAAAAGATGATGATGAAGATTTAGGTGGAGAAAAAGTATTCGTTGAAAATGAAGAAAACTTTGAGAAAGAATAAAATTAAAATTTTAGGATTTATAACTTTAAGCAGTGTTTTAGGCATTGCTTTATTTTTATTTTTAACAACAGATATTTCTAGTTCCTACCTTAAATTTACTAGTGAGAAAGAACTAGAGGAAGAATTAAAGATCGAAGTTTATCAGGCCACCCACATTAAAACTCCAGAAAAAACAAAAGTAATTTATATGACAGCTTGTGTAGCTAGTACTCCGAGTTTTAGAAAGACTCTTGAAAAATTAGTAGAAGATACTGAAATAAATTCTATTATTTTAAATATTAAAGATGAGACAGGAAAAATTGCTTTTGATATAGAGAATCCTTTGTTTAAAGGAGCCATCGCTGATTCTAGTAAAGGAGAATGTCAAATTCATGATATAAAAGCTATTCTTGAAGATTGGCATTCTAAAGGAATTTATATCATTGGGAGAGTGCCTGTTTTTCAAGATCCTCAATTAGTTAGAGAAAGACCAGATTTAGCAGTTAAAAGAAGTGAAGGTGGAGAAGTCTGGAAAGATTATAAAGGAATTTCGTGGTTGGATGCTGGAGCAACTGAAGTTTGGGATTATGTAGTTACTTTATCTAAAGAAGCTTATGATTTAGGTTTTGATGAAATTAATTTTGATTATATTCGTTTCCCGTCAGATGGGAATATGAGAGAAATTTATTATCCTGTGAGTGAGGAGAGAGTAAATTTAGATCCTGAAAATGGGAAAGCCAAGGTTTTGCAAGAATTTTTTGTTTATTTGAGTAATAATTTAAAAAATACGGGACTTATTTTATCAGCTGATTTATTTGGGATGGTGACAACCAACGATGACGATTTAAATATTGGTCAAATTTTAGAATATGCACTGCCATTTTTTGATTATATTTGTCCGATGGTTTACCCGTCTCATTATCCCTCTGGGTTTATTGGTTTAAAAAATCCAGCTGCCCACCCCTATGAAGTAATAAAATATTCAATGGACTCTGCTGTTGAAAAAACTTTGAAAGCTGGTTACAGCTCTGATAAATTGAGACCTTGGTTACAAGATTTTGATTTGGGAGCGGATTATGATGCTGTCAAAGTGCGAGCTCAAATTCAAGCCACTTATGATGCTGGTTTGGATTCTTGGTTGTTGTGGTCAGCATCTAATCGGTATACAAAAGACGCACTCTTTAAAGAATAATTTTGGATTAAAATTATTCCAAATTAAAAATATGAAGCAAGCATATATTTCCATCGCTCGGATTATATAAAAACATATTATTACATAATCGTTTTTATAAATCCTCACTTGAAATTATTAAAAATGATAAATTAAAAATTATGTTTAAAAAACTAGTTCAGTTAACTGAACTAGTTTTTTCAATCTGCTTGCCGATATGTGGACTTTCAACTTCTAACTTTTTATCTTATAATTAAGTCTAATGGAAGACAACAATCCAATCACATATTTTGCTGAAGTGGACCGTCGTAATAAACGAACTCCCTTCGGAATAAAGGCTTCAGACCGAACTAGACATCTGTATGTCATTGGTAAAACTGGTATGGGAAAATCTACTATGCTAGAAAATATGGCGGTGCAAGATATCAAAGCTGGAAATGGTATTTGTTTTATTGACCCTCACGGACAATCAGTTAAAAAGTTTTTAGACTATGTGCCTGAGGAAAGAATTGAAGATGTAATTTATTTTGCTCCTTTTGACACTGAAAATCCTATTTCTTTCAATGTAATGGAAGATGTGGGTCCTGATAAAAGGCACTTAGTAGCGCAAGGTTTGCTTTCGGCTTTTAAAAAGATTTGGGGAGAAGAAACTTTTTCAGATAGAATGGAACATATTACCAATAATACTTTGCTGGCTCTTTTGGAATATCCGGGTTCCACAATGTTAGGAATGACTAAAATTTTTACAGATGCAAAATATCGTAAAAAAGTAGTGGATAATATCACCGATCCTTCAGTTAAGGCTTTTTGGACGGAAGAATTTGCCGGTTGGGATGATCGATATAGAAAAGATGCCTATGCTGCCATTTTGAATAAAGTAGGACAATTTACTTCTAATCCTTTAATAAGAAATATTGTAGGACAGCCTAAATCTTCTTTTGATTTTAGGGATGTTTTGGATAACAAAAAAATTCTTCTAGTTAATCTTTCTATCGGGCAAGTAGGAGAGGCTAACGCTGATTTGTTGGGATCAATGCTAACTACGAAAATTTACTTAGCCGCTATGAGCCGTGCCGATGTTTCGAGTGAGGAACTAGCCAAATTACCCAATTTTTATTTATACATCGATGAATTTCAAAATTTAGCTAATGATTCTTTTGCTGATATTTTGTCTCAAGCTAGAAAATATAAATTGAATTTAACGATTGCTCACCAATATATTGAACAAATGCCAGAAAAAGTGCATGCCGCTGTTTTTGGGAACGTGGGAACGATGATTGCTTTTAGAGTAGGAGCAACTGATGCAGAGTTGTTAGAAAAAGAATTTGCACCTGAGTTTCTAATTGAGGATATAGTTAATTTAGGATTTGCTCAAATTTATTTACGCTTGATGATTGACGGAATAGGATCTACTCCTTTTTCGGCTAGAACTCTTCCTCCAATTACAAAACCAGCTTTTTCATATGAATCAGAAATTATTAAATATTCTCAAGAGAATTTTGCTGGAAATAAAGGGGAAGTGGAAAAAGAGATTGAAGAGTGGTTGGATTCTACTAAAGTTAAACCCACAGTTAAAGCAAAATCTTCAGGAACTCGAACAATAGACAAAAAACTTGTTTCTAGTAAAGAAGTTGATTCTGACCAAAGTGTTCCACAAAAACAAACTTATTCTCAATCTGAAAACAATAGAATTAGTTTAGGAGATTTAAATAAAGATAATAGAAATAGCCAAATTAAACCAAAATTTGTTAGAGCCAGAGTGCCGATTGAAAATAGAAATCAATTAAAAGAAGCTTTATCTGAAGCGATGAAAAATTTAGAAATCAAAAACACTAAAACCCAAGAACATGAAAACACGAGAATATTAAAACAAACGAATTTTGCGGAGCAAAATTCGTCTCTGCGAGTGCCCACACCTGCCTCAGGCACGGGAGTGGAGCATAGCGAAACGACACGGCAGTCCAGTAATAACCAGAATTTAGCTGAACAAACACCTCAAAGAAAAATATTAGTAGAACCAATTATAGAAAAAAAATTAGAGAATGAAATCTCTAAAGATAAATTAGAAAAAATATTATATGTGGAACATCCAGAAGAGAATAATTAAAATATTAGAAAAAAAACAGCCCAGCACTTTGAATTTTTTAAAAAATTCAAAGTGCTGGGCTGTTTTTAGTATCTTCTTTTTTATTCCATATATTCTTTTTGCACAAATTGAAATTACAGAAATAATGTATGATTTAGAAGGGGATGATGACGGTCCAGATAACAAACAGAGACGAGAATGGATAGAAATTTATAATTCAGGAGATAATATTGATTTGAAAGATTGGAAACTATATGAAGCGAAAACAAATCATGGAATCGATTCTGTTCCTGAAGGTGGTGATGTTTTTTTATCATCCAATAGTTATGCTGTTATAGTTGATAAACCAGAGGTATTTAAAGAAGAACACCCTAATTTTTCAGGGGTTATTTTTGATAGTGCTTTCAATTTAAATAATACAGGGGAGACTCTTATCATCAGAAATTCTGATTTGGTTGATGTTGACAGTGTTAATTATTCATCAGACCAAGGAGCTAATGGTGATGGTAATTCACTTCAAAAAATAAATGGAATTTGGAAACCTGCTATCCCAACTCCGGGGGAAGCAAATTCGCAAGATTCTCAATTTACTGAAGAAGGCAGTTCTGAAGATTCTTCTGATGATCCACAAGATGAAACTTCACCACCAACTACCACAACAACAACACCGACTTCAACTCCAACCCCAACAACTACTTATAAAATAGAACCGCAGATTTTTGCTCAAATTATTCCGCCAGTTGATATTCCGATTGCAGGAGCTGATTTTCTTTTTGAAGCTAAATCCTATGGGTTATTAAAAGAACCATTATTGAATGCAGAATATCAGTGGACATTTGGTGATGGTTCAAAAGCTAAAGGACAAAAGGTTTTACATAATTATCAATATCCCAGTGATTATTTAGTTGTTTTGGAAGTTATCTCTGGAAAATATTCTGCTTCTAATCGTTTAAGGGTAAAAGTTATTCCTTCAGAAATTATTATTTCCTCCTTGAAAATGAGTTTGAATGAAAATTTTATAGAATTATATAATCCATCAAAAAATGAAATCAATTTATCTTGGTGGCGTTTAAGATCAGATAATCTTTATTTTACTCTGCCCAAAAATACTATTTTATTACCGAAGGCTTATCTCAAACTTCCTTTTAGCGTCACTAAATTATTGCCTAGGGAAAATTCGGTGGTGCAATTACTTTATCCCAATGGTATGGTAGCTTTTAATTTTGTAAAAGAAAAAATTATAGAACAAAAATTAATAGCTCCTGTTATTGGAAATTATGAACCTTTATCAACACAAAATCAAAAAGTTTCTGAAACAAAATCTGAATCCTTTATTTACACTGTAGAAAAACCAACTGAAATTGAAAAAAGTGAAGGAGCTCCAAATAATCAAACCGCTAGTATAAAAGATAGCATAAACGAAGAAGAACTTAATTCTGTGGGGGTCGGACCCCCACAGACTGAAGATACTGGAAAATTTAAATTTCCTTTAAACAAGTGGAGTCTTGTGTTAGGAGGGATTACTTTAATCGCAGTAGCGGGAGTAGGGTACGCTACGAAATTAGATTTAGAAAATGAAAAACCTTTTTAATAACCACTGAGGGGTCCGACCCCTCAGGGGTGTTATTTTTTTAAAATGGCTCAATCAATAAAGCTAAATTAAACAGCCCAACTGGTTGGGTTACTTAATTTTTAAAGATCTGATGATACTCGGGGTAGCACCCCCTCTAAGTTTTTTAAAATTTGAGATGGGTGGGCTGAAAGAGCTTTTTAAGCTTCCCAAATAGGTTTTTTTGTTTATAATGAAGTACATGCAGATAGATAAAAAAACTATCCTAATTACAGGTGGAGCTGGTTTTATTGGTTCCCATCTTTGTAAAAAATACCTCGATGAGGGTCATTTTGTTATTTGTGTTGATAATTTGCAAACTACAAATAGTACTAAAAATATAAGCGAATTTATTAAAAATAAAAACTTTAGATTTTTAAAACACGATATTATAAAACCATTTTATATTTCCAAAAAAATAGATTGGATTTTTAATTTTGCTTGTGCCGGTTCCTATACCAGCTATCAGTACGATCCTATTCATACTCTTAAAACTAACACAGTAGGGACTATCAATATGTTGAATTTAGCAAGAAAGCATGGAGCCAGAATAATGCAGGCTTCTACTTCAGAAATATACGGAGATGCATTGGTGATTCCACAAGATGAAAAATATAATGGAAATGTAAATACTCTCGGCCCCAGAGCTTGTTATGATGAAGGAAAAAGAGTTACCGAAACTTTATTTATGGATTATCACAGAGAATATGGAGTGGATATTAAAATTATAAGAATTTTCAACTCTTATGGTCCTAATATGGATATTAATGACGGAAGAGCTGTGACTAACTTTATTTTCAAGGCTCTTTCAGGAAAAGATTTACAGGTTTATGGAGATGGATCACATACTAGAAGTTTTCAATATATCGATGACTTAATTAGAGGAATCGATTTGATGATGGAGAAAGATGATTTCACAGGACCGGTTAATTTGGGAAACCCCGGTGAAATTTCTATGCTTGATTTTGCTGAATTGGTTGTTAAAAAAACTGGTTCTAAATCAAAAATTTTATTTAAACAAAAAGCTACTGATGATCCTAAAAGAAGATGCCCTGATATAACTCTTGCTAAAAATAAATTGGGGTGGGAACCAAGGATTTCTCTTGAAAAAGGATTAGAGTCTACGATTGAATATTTTAAATTGATTAAGAAACCCGATGAAAAGATTTTGATTTTTACGACTACTTATTATCCTGATTTAGGTTTGGCAGAAAGACCTATTTATGAATTATCGCAACAAATGCCAGATACCGAGTTTCATATTATAACTACAAAATTTAGAAATGGTTTATCTAATTTTGAAAAAATTAGAGAAGATTCTATCCATCGAGTAGGGTTTGGTAATAGATTTGATAAATATCTTCTACCTGTTTTAGGAGTTATTAAGGCTCGACAGCTTCATAAACAACATCAATATAGATTTGCTTGGTCAGTTATGGCTAGTTACAGTGGACTTTCAGCTCTCTTATTTAAACTTTTAGATAAAAAAATTAATTTTTTAGTTACTTTTGATGAAAGTGAAACATTAAATAGGGGGTTTGTTAAATCAAAAATAGTTTCTCCTGTTTATAAAATAATTTTTAGAAAAGCAGATACTATTTATCTTTCGGACTTGTCCTTAGAGAAAAATAGAAAGATTTTAGATAATAACACTGGTATTTCTATAATCAACAGTGATAGAAAAAGCTTTGTTGATCAAGTTAGACATACTTATGTTGATTTGATAAACAAACAAGACAAAAAATTATCAAGACCTAAGTAGTCTTGACAATATGTTCATTTATGTTACTATTTTTAGTAGGTAGGAAGTTCGTTTATTTTTTTAAATAATATTGTAAAGAAGGAGAGACAAATGACAGCTACTAAAAAGTTTAGTGAGGTAAATGCAAGCCAGGAGTTTTTAAATCATCCTGGTCGTTGGAAAATGAAAAATGATCAGAAACATGAAAGAGACTGGGAAAATGGTTCACCTTTTGGTTCTTGTGGATCTGCTGTTGTGGTAGATGATAGGGGAAATGCAGATTTCGACCGCCCCCTTTATCGTGAGTCTCCAAATGTAAATTGTATTGCTTGGGGTCGGGATAAAGAAGGGGTAGCAAAGATTGCTGTTATCCGGCAACCTCGACCTCATGCAGATGACCCTGAAAAACCAGGAAATGATCATGAGCCTGTTATTTTTGGTCAAATTGTAATGGGGTTTTTGGAAAAAATCATTGGCAAAGATCTTATCGAAAGATATGAATCTGTTAAGGCTGGGGCTTCTCGTGAAATATTTGAAGAATCTGGTGCTGCTGTGGTTTTGGATATAGAAAGACCAAACTACCCATGGCATAATCCAAATCCAACTTTCGTGGCCACTTGGTCTGACCTTGTTTTTGTCGAAGTAGATCTTGGACAAGTTCAGGAATTAAAAAAAGATCGAAATGAGCCCATCTTTTCTGCGGAATATATTTCCGCTAAAGAACTTCGGGAGAGGGTTGTTCTTGGTAAAGACGAAGAAAATGCTGTATACCGGATGTGTACAGCAAACTCTGCCTGGTTTATTTTCTTTTGCGTCCACCCCGAACTGTTTGTTTAAAATAAACAGTTCAAATAATGAGGTTTTGTTTACGAGCAAAACCTCATTTTTAATTTAGTAGTTTTGAATTTGGTTCTGAAGTTTTTCTATTGAATCAATTTCGCAATTATATAAGATTCCTCCCCCTCCTAATTTTTTGAAAGCATTAATATATTCAAGAATATCATCAATATAAATAATTTCTTCTGGTTTAAAATTACTTCTTTCTATCCCTGCATTAAAAATTACAGGATTAGGTTTTCTTTTTCCAATTTCAAAAGAAAGAATTTGTTGATGAGGGTTGGCAAAAAACTTTTTAATTACTGGTAATTCTTTAATATATTTCCAATGTACTGAATTAGTATTTGATAGCAGAAACATTGGGATGGACTGATTTGATAATTCTTGCAAAACTTTTTCAATCCCTTCATTTTCACTAAAAATATCACCCCATATTTTTTCAAATATTTCTGGAGTAAAAGAGTTCTTAGCTTTGATAGTTTTTTTAACTTCCGAATAAAAATTTTCGAAATCATCTCCTTCGTCAAATTCTTTTTCTATTCCGCTTTGGAATATTTTTTTATAAATTTCATTAGAATTAAAAGAACTATAATTAGTTAGTTTCTCACAGGTGACCATATGGTCAAAATTTCCTAAAACTCTCCCAAAATCAAAGATAATACATTTATATTTCATTATTGTATAGTACACTATTTTGGGTTATTATGTCTATAAGATTATATTGAGAGCTAATTAAATTAATAAACATATGAATAAAAAAAGAATTTTAATATTTTCGCTTCTTTATTCCCCTTTCGTGGGAGGGGCTGAAATTGCTATCAAAGAAATTACAGACAGAATAGATGATATTGAATTCGATATGATAACTTTGAGATTGGATAAAAATTTACCTCAATTTGAAAGAATTGGAAATGTAAATGTTTATCGAATTGGTTTTTCTTCAAATTCTCCCTCAATGTCTGATTTAGTTAAATATCCTCTTAAATTAAACAAATTGTTGTATCCTTTTTTGGCTTGTTATAAAGCTTCTCGATTGCATAAAAAAAATAATTATGACGGAACTTGGGCTATGATGGCAGCTTTTGCTGGATTTGGAGCTTTATTTTTTAAGTTTTGGCACCCAAAAGTTCCTTATTTGTTAACTCTGCAGGAAGGAGATCCTATTGATTTTATAAAAAAGAAAGTAAGATTTATTTATCCTTTATTTAAAAAGATTTTTACTAAAGCTGATAGAGTACAAACTCTTTCTACATATTTAGCAGGGTGGGCAAGAGATATGGGCTTTTCGGGACCTCTTGAAATTGTTCCTAATGCTGTGAACACCGCGCATTTTACTCAGGAATATCTTGAGTTTGAATTAAATGAATTGAAGCAAAAATTAGCTAAAACATTTTTGCAAAACAAAAATGTTCGCTCGAACATTCCTTATGAGGAATGTTTTAGAGGGAAACAAGTTGATGATAAATACATAATTACAACTTCAAGATTAGTTCTAAAAAATGCTTGTGACGATGTGATTAAAGCTTTAAAATTTTTGCCAGAAAACATTAAGTTTATGATTTTAGGAGATGGGCCAGATAGAAAGATGTTGGAAGATTTGGCTGAAAATGTGGGGGTCGTTAACAGGGTTAAATTTTTAGGTTCAATAGATCATAAAGAAATGCCGAAATATTTGAAAATTTCAGATATTTTTTGTCGACCGTCTTTATCTGAAGGTTTCGGAAATTCTTTTGTAGAGGCTATGGCTGTTGGTTTGCCTGTGATTGCTACCCAAGAAGGGGGAATTGCAGATTTTTTATTTGATGCTAAAAGAAACCCTGAAAAAGAAGCTACTGGTTGGGCAGTTGATGCCAGAAGTCCTGAACAAATTGCAGAAGCGGTCAGAGATATTTTAGACAATCCTGAAAAAACACAGAGAATTGTTGCTACTGCCAAAAAAATGGCTTTAGAAAAATATGATTGGAATATTATAGCCAAAGATATGCAAGAAAAAGTCTTTAATAAATTACTGAGAAACCCGGTTTCCAAGTGGTAGTTTTTAATGAATTATTAAAATTATGAAAATATTAATTACAACAGGAATATACCCGCCAGATATTGGGGGACCAGCGACTTATTCAAAGTTGCTTTTTGATAAATTGCCAGAAAGGGGGATTGAAGTAGAGATTTTATCTTTTGGTGAGGTGAGAAATTTACCTAAAATTATTAGGCATTTTGTTTATTTTTTTAAAATTTTGAAAAGAGCTCGAAAAGTAGATATTATTTATGCTCAAGATCCTGTCAGTGTTGGTTTGCCAACACTGTTAGCTAATAAAATCTTGAAAAAAAGATTTTTAATTCGAATTGCAGGTGATTATGCTTGGGAACAAGGAGTTCAAAGATTTGGAGTAAAAGATACTCTCGATGACTTCTCTGCTAAAAAAGACGGTTATGTTTTTATGGTTAATTTATTAAAAAAGATTCAAAAAAAAGTGGCTCAAAATGCTGAAAAAATAATAGTACCGAGTTATTATTTTAAAGGAATTATTGAAAATTGGGGAGTTAAGTCAGAAAAAATAGAAGTAATCTATAACGGAATCGAACTAAATGAGTCAAAAGTCCATAAAGCCCATAAAGTCGAAAGTAGGGTGTTGTTGTCGGTGGGAAGGTTAGTGCCTTGGAAGGGTTTTGGTGTTTTGGTTGAGTGTATGCCTGAGATTTTGAAATATTATCCAGATTTGAAATTAAAAATTGTGGGAGATGGGCCTCAAAGGGAAGAATTAGAAAATTTAATAGAAATTTATGGATTAAACGATAGTGTTATTTTGACTGGAGCTTTGCCAAGAGAAAAAACTTTAGAACAAATGCAAGAGGCAGATTTGTTTATTCTCAATACTCAATATGAAGGTTTTGCCCATCAATTGATTGAAGTGGCTAGTTTAGGCACTCCTATTATTACCACTAATATTGGAGGAAATCCGGAATTGATTCAGAATGATATTGATGGAATTTTGATAGAACCGAATAATAAAAAACAGATTTTGAGCGCTATAATTAAAATTTTTGGAAATGATGAATTTAGATCTAGAATAATTCAAAATGCTTTTAATAAATCAAAGCAATTTTCTATTGAAAAAACTTTAGATAATTTGGAAAAAATATTAAAACATTAAAATACAAAAACATTAAAACATAGACGAAAAGCTAAAGCTTTTCGTCTATGTTTTTGATATACTAAAGAAAATGAACATCTTAATGTTAAGTACAGACAAAAAAATATTTGAGAAAGATTCTAATGTAAGACAGAGGCTTTTTAATTATGGAACTTTAGTTGATAGATTAGATGTGATTGTCCTAAATAGAGAAAGTCCTTTTCGAATAACAAAGATAGGTTCCAACGTTCATTTATATCCTACTAATTCAAAAAATAAATTCTATTATATTTTTGATACGATAAAAATTGCCATCGGACTAAAAGGAAAAATTGATTTGGTCACTGCTCAAGATTCTTATGAGACTGGATTTATAGCATGGATAATTTCTAAAAAAATAAAGTGTAAATTGGAATTACAAGTTCACACAGATTTATTTAATAAATATTTCGTTAGACATTCTTTAGCTAATCGTTTGAGATCAATGATGGCGAGATTTCTTTTACCTAGAGCGGATCATATTCGTGTCGTTTCAAAAAGAATTAAGCAATCTTTTTCAAAAAAAATACAGGAAAAGCCAATAACAGTGATGCCTATTTTTACCAGTTCAAGTTTAATTCAGGTGATGACTCCTAGTTTTTCTTTGAAAGAAAAACATCCACAATTTAAATTTATAATTTTAATGATGTCTCGTCTAGAAGAAGAAAAAAATATTTCTTTGGCTATTCGTGCTATGAGTGAAGTTGTAAAAGTATTCCCGAAAACTGGATTGGTTATTGTGGGAAGCGGTTCTCGAAGAAACAGTTTAAGAAGATTGGCTCGACGGAAAGGGTTAGAAGAAAATGTAATCTTTAAAAGTTGGACAGATAATCCTATCTCATATTTTAAAACAGCAGATTTATTTTTATCTACTTCAAATTATGAGGGATATGGGCTTTCTTTGGTGGAAGCGATTCTTTCTTATTGTCCTATTTTAACGACTAAAGTGGGTATTGTTGGAGAGGTTTTGAGTGGTAATAATGCTTTATTATGTGAGGTGGGAGATGAAAAATGTATTTCTGAGAGTATAAGAAAGGCTCAGCAACATCCTGAATTATTGAATGAATTAAAAGAAAAAGCTTACACAGATTTTATTAAAAAAATTCCTCAAACCAAAAATGAATCTTTAAAAATTATGCAAGAAGCTTGGAATAAAACAATAGAAAATTATAAAAAATAAACCACTTGGACGCGTTGCGTCCAAGTGATATAATTTAAATATGGCAAAAAGAAAAATCACATTTGAAAACGGAGAGTTCTACCATGTATATAATCGTGGGGTTGATAAGCGTAATATTATAAATAGAAGACTTGATATTCTCCGTATTTTAGAAAGTTTAGATGTTTTTAATACAACAGAATCAATCGGGAGTATCTATGAAAATTCTTTTGGGAAGGAAAGAAGTAACCAACTTGGAAGCGACGCGTCCAAGTTAGTGGAGATTGTGGCTTTTAATATTTTAGATAATCATTATCATCTTGTTTTAAAGCAATTGTCGGAAAGAGGCATTAGTAAGTTTATGCATTCTTTCGGGACAGGTTATGCAAAATATTTTAACGAAAAAAATGATAGATCTGGAGTTTTATTTCAAGGACCTTTTAAGGCAGAACATATAAATTCTGAAGCATATTTAAGATATGTTATTGACTATGCAAATTTAAATCATTTTATTCATGGGTTAGAAAAATTAGACATTTCAAAATCTGATTGGGGAGAGAGAAGTAGTTTGGAGCAATATATTAATAATAAAAGTGAATGGAAAAATAAACATTTTGAATGTGATGTGAGTTTTATACGTAATGAATGTAAAAACCTTAAAGGATATAAAAAAGGTCTTTTAGGGATGGCTAAAATGTTTAAAGAAAAGAAAAAAGAGAAAAAAGAGAAAAAAGATTTAAAATTTATTACTGAGAAACCCGGTTTCTCAGTGGGAGAGATTTAAAATTAAAACACTAGAACATTCACTTGGACGCGACGCGTCCAAGTGGGGGGGGGGGGGAAGGAATTTAGTTTAATTAAGTTATTAAGTTATGAAGTTAAAAGTCTATAAAGTATGAAATAACCTAGTTAAAAAGTAATGAAAAATAAAGAAAATAATTATGCATTTATAGATAGTCAAAATTTGAATTTAAGTATTCAAGCTTTAGGTTGGAAATTAGACTTTGCTCGTTTTCATGTTTATTTGAAAGAAAAATATAAAATTAAAAAAGCTTTTCTTTTTATTGGTTATATTGATGGAAATAATGAATTATATAAATTTTTACAAGAAGCCGGATTTATTTGTATTTTTAAACCAACTCTTGAATATAAAGACGGAACCACAAAAGGGAATGTCGATGCTGAATTAGTTTTACAAACAATGATTGAATATCCTAATTTTGATAAAGCTGTGGTTGTTAGTGGAGATGGAGATTTTTATTGTCTAATAAAATATTTATTAGAACAAAAAAAGTTAGAAGCCATTTTGATTCCAAATCGTTTTAAGTTTTCTGCACTTTTAAGGTTTAGAGTAATTAGACCCTATTTAAGATTTATGAATAATTTAGACACAAAGCTTTCTTATAAAAAGAAAAGACCCTACAAGGACGAAACCTTGTAGGGTGATCTTTTCCGTTGGTGATTACTAATATAATATACAAATTAAAAAAATAAGTCAATGAAACTTTTAATACTTACACAAAAGGTTGATAAAAATGATGATGTGCTTGGATTTATGCACGGGTGGATTGCTGAGTTCGCTAAACATTGTGAAAAAGTGACCGTGATTGCTTTGGGAGTGGGGGAATTTGATTTACCAAGAAACGTCACGGTTTTATCTTTGGGTAAAGATAAAACCGTGGGCTTTAGTGGATTGGATGCGGAAAAAATGGGGAATAAATTTGATGATCACTTGGAAACCGGGTTTCCAAGTGGAGATAGTCACTTGGACGCGACGCGTCCAAGTGGGGGGGATAGGTTAAAGTATGTTTTTAATTTTTATAAATATATTTGGCAAGAGAGGAATAATTACGATAATGTGTTTGTGCATATGAATCAGGTTTATGTGATTCTGGGTGGACTTTTATGGCACCTATGGGGTAAGAAGATAGGGTTGTGGTATATGCATAAAAGTGTTGATTTAAAACTAAGAATAGCTGAAAAGTTAACTCATACTATTTTTTCTGCCACCCCAGAATCTTTTCGTTTAAAGACTAAAAAGCTAAATGTTACAGGACATGGAATACCGAGTGAAAAGTTTGTAAAATCAAAAATCTATAAATTTGATGGTCAATTTAAAATTATTACCATTGGAAGAATCTCTCCTATTAAAGATTATGAAACTTTGATTGATGCTGTAAAACTTTTGAAAAATGATAATTTAGAAGTTCATCTAGATATTGTTGGGGGAATTGGTCGTTCAGATCAAAATAATTATTTAGAAAATTTAAAACAAAAAGTTAAAGATGAAAATTTAGAGGGAAATATAAATTTTATTGGGGCTGTTCCTAATCGAGAGATAATAGATTATTTACATTCTGCTGATTTGTTTGTAAATACAAGCCAGACAGGATCTTTGGATAAAGCTATTTTAGAAGCTATGTCTTGTGGTTTGTTAGTTTTATCATCTAATGATTCTTCAAGAAAGGTTTTTGGGGGATATCAAGACAAATTATTTTTTAAAGCAAAAGATAGCTTAGACTTATCAAAGAAAATTTTGGAATTAAGTAGGTTGTCTGATAGTAAAAAAGATAAAATTGGTTCCAGACTAAGAACAATTGTTGAAGAAGATCATAATTTAAGAAATTTAATAGTAAAGATTTTAAATGTTTATAGAAAATGAAACAGCAAGTTCAAAAGAAAGCTTATAATTTTAAAAAATATTGCGGTTTAGACCGTTGGTCTAGTTACTATTACCAATTAGAGGAAGTTTTAAAATTAAATCCAAGAAAGATTTTAGAAATTGGAGTGGGTGATAAAGTTTTTGCAAGTTATTTAAAAAATAACACTGATATAGAATATTTAAGTTTAGATATTGCTGAAGATTTAAGTCCTGATTTTGAAGGAAGTGTAGAAAATATCCCATTTCAAGAAAATTCTTTTGATGTAGTTTGTGCTTTTGAGGTTTTAGAACATTTGCCGTTTGAAAAATTTGAAAAATGTTTGTCAGAATTACAAAGAGTTTCGAGAAAAGATGTTTTGATAAGTCTGCCTCACTTTGGTCCGATGTTAAAGTTTTCTTTCAAAATACCTTTTATAAAAGAGATAAAAGTTGCTTTAAAGATTCCTTATCATCCTAAACATAAATTTAATGGCCAGCATTATTGGGAAATTGGTAAAAAGGGGTATAATCAAGACAAAATTAAAAATATTTTAGAGAAGTTTTTTATAATAAAAAAAGATTATATTCCTTTCGAAAACTCTTATCATCATTTTTACATCTTAGAAAATAAATGAAAAAAATAATTTATATCGCAAATGTTCGAATACCTACAGAAAAAGCACATGGGTTTCAAATATGTAAAACATGTGAGAAATTTTCAGATTTAGGTACAAATACAGAATTATGGTTTCCAACCAGAAAAAATATCATAAAAGATAGTTTATTTGATTATTATGGAATTAAAGAAAATTTTGTTGTTAAAAAAATTAAATGCATTGATTTAATTTTTTTAAGTAAATATATTGGGTTTTTAGCGTTTTATATTCAAACATTATTCTTTGCATTAAAAATATTTTTCAAAAAAATACCTAAAGATACAATTGTTTATAGTAGAGATTTTTTAATAATAGCTTTATTAAATTTTAGGGGTTTAGAAACAGTTTACAATGCACATAATTGGTCTAACAAAAGAGGAGTTTTTTTAAAACTTTTCTTAAACAAGAAAACTAAAATTGTTTGTAATTCTGAGGGAACTAAAAGTGAGTTTTACAAAAGAGGTTTTAAAAATTGTATTGTTGTACCTAATGGAGTTGACTTAGATAAATTTGAAGAAATAACTGATAATAAGGAAGAGTTAAGAAAAAAAATAAATTTACCGATTGATAAAAAAATAGTTCTCTATTTAGGCCATTTATATCTTTGGAAAGGTTCAGATATTATAATGGAGTTGGTCGGAAAAAATAGAAATTCTAATATTTTGTTTGTAGTTGTCGGTGGGACTCAAAAAGATTTAGAGAAATATAAGAAAATAAAAAAAGACAAAAATTTAAACAATTTATTTTTTACAGGACATCAGCAACAAAAAAATACTCCGTATTATCTTAAATCAGCAGATATTTTGTTGTTGCCAAATATTGCAATTTCAGAAGAATCTATTAAGTACACTTCACCAATAAAAATGTTTGAATATATGGCATCAGGAAATCCTATTATTGCTTCAGATCTTTCCTCTATGAGAGAAGTTTTAAATGAAGATAATTCAATTTTGGTCGAAGCAGGAAACTCGGATAGTTTTAACAATGCTATTAAAAAAGTCTTAGATGATCCCAATTTTTCAAAAAAAATCGGAGAAAAAGCCTTGTTTGATGTTAAAAATTATACTTGGGATGAATATATAAAAAAGATTTTAAATTTTATTAAATTATGAAAAAAGATATAGAATTTTATAATAAAGAAAGTAATTTTTATTTTGAAAAAAGATATTTAGGGAAAATAGATAATTTTATTAAATATTTTTTTAATAAGAGGTTAAACTTGTTTTTAGAGTTTTTTAGAAATGAATTAGAAAATAGTTTTAAAAATAAGAAAATAAAAATATTGGATATTGGTTGTGCCGATGGCTATGTTATTTCCGAAGCTTATAAAATAAAACCTCAAAAAATATTAAAAGTAATAGGAGAAGATATATCTCCAAGAATGATAGAAAAAGCAAAAGAACTTTTTTTTGAAAAAAACACTTTTAATTTTTATTTAAGAGACAATAAGACAGAAGATAAATTTGATTTAATTGTAGAATTGGGTGTACCTATTTCTAATTGGAGAGAAGAATTTGAGTATGTAAATAAAAAACTTGAAATAGGTGGTATTTATATTTTTTCAACACCTGGATCAAAAAAATCTTTATATTCATTAATCAAAAAAGATTTTCATATAGAACAACCAATGTCTTTTAATGAATTTGATTCTCTCGTAAATGATTTTTTTGATATAAAAGACTCTCAAGTTTATGCTTTTTTTGTCCCAAAATTATGGAAATTTCCTAAATTAGCATTAATAATTCAGCCAATGATTGAAAGTATATTTTCTATAATTATACCAGACCTTTTTCATGAAAAAATATATGTTCTAAAAAAGAGAACTTAGGTTAAGACATTGTAAAATATTTATTTTCAAAATATTCGTTTTTATTTTTATAATAATCCCAATCAAGTTTTTCTTTTTGTAAAATAATATGAAGTTTGTTACCATAAAAAGCTGCAAAGTTCCCAAAACTACTGTTTGAGCCAATTATAGTGTCACAGAGAGATAATAAATAAAGGTCTTCGATAGGATTACCTTGGTTTATTTCTATATTTATGTTTGAATAGATATTTTTTTCTATTGGCCCATCAGAAGTAAAAACAAAGATAGTTTTTTGTGGATCTTTTCCTGTTTCTTTTAAATATTCATTTAATATCTCAGACACTCTTGGTTGTGAAATAAAGTATCGCCCTCCTTTAAATTCTTTGTAGTCATCTTGGCGAAGGTGGACTCCAATAACATTATTATATTTTTCTCTCAATTCTTTAATTTTGATTTCAATCGGAAGAGTATATTTTTCTTTTGGTTTAAAATATTTAATGATTTCTTTTTTATTTTTTTTTAATCCTTCAGGGTTTCTAAAGAGCCATCCAGTAAAATAGATTGTTTGATTGTTTTTTTCTAATTTATTTAAGTAATCATTTTCTCGGGTGGGGGAAAGGTAGGTTTTTTGGTTTTTTGAATTTACAGAAGAAACAATTTTATTTTTATTTATTAAAATGAAAGTCTTTGTGCAAATTTTATAAATAAACCTCCAAAATTTGTTTTTTAAATGATTTCTTCTCTCGTAGTGGTTTTGAAATGGTTTGAAAAAAAGGAAATTGATTATTTTGTTGTCTAAAGGGATATTAAAATATTGCCCATATTCAAAAAAAGAATAATTTTGGCAATCAAAATCTTTTTCTAAACAGTATGCGTAAATACTCGAAAAATTCCAAAGTTGGTTCGCAAGTTCACCCCCTCCGTGTTGTAGAATTATTATTTTTTTCTTTTTGTTTGTCATTTTTTAAACCAAAATAACCCTGTTCCAAATCCTTTTTCTGGTTGATAATTATTATAAATATCTGCTCCGTAAATATATTTTTCTTCGATTAATTGAAGGGATTCAAATAATTCTAGAATATATTCTCTTGTAAATGCTCTATGAGCATTAAAATAAATACGATTTTTATCATCCACAGGAACAGAAATATACAAATCACCATCTTTCGCCAAAACCCTTTTTATTTCTTTTATTGATTTTTCTGAACCAAAAGAGTCTAAAGAATCTCCATATCTTCCTAATCCAATATGTTCAATTACGCAAAGAGAGCTAAGAGAATCTATTTCACCGTTTTTGAAGGGGGTATCTAAAATACTACCCTCAATAAAAGATAAATTTTCTTGCTTGATTGTTAATGGGCGTATATCAACCATTGTTGTCGGAGTAAATTGAGAAATTAATCCAATAAATTTGGCATCTGATCCTATATCAAAATGCTTTTTTGGTTTGTTATCAAATATTTTTTTGGTACACCAATTATTTTGTAGAAAATAAACAGGGTCTAGCGGGGTGGTTGTGGTTTTATCATAAATACGAGGATATAAATCTCTAGTTTTTAAATCAAAATTTTTGTTTTTATTTATTTTTTTGTATTTTTTATAATCATTAAAAAAAGAAATCAAAAAGTTAATTTTTTTGAAAAAATTGTATTTGTTTTTGATGGCATTGTAAGAAACTACTAAAATTTTTAGAGGAGCAATTTTTTTTAATTTGTTTCTAATTTCTTTTTTCATTTTGCTATATAAGATTTAGCTGTTCTTTTTATAGGCTCGTTATTTTCAATATTTATATAATACTTGTTTCTTTCCCAAAATAACAGTCTATATAAGAAAATAAATAATGATTCGAAAAAAGCAGGAACTTTTGTTTTTAGCCAGAAAAATGCCTTTATTTTGAAAGTTAAAAAATCTTTTTGTTCAAGTTGGATTTCTTTTTGTTCTTTTCTATAATCACTCATATTTTCACTTAGTTGACCATTTCTTTTTCTAAAACGACTAATTGGTTGATTTATTGACCAAAGAGGAAAGAGTTTTGAAAATTTTATCCATAAATCATAATCGCCAGCTAATTTGTATTTTTCATTTATTCCACCTGCTTTATCCCAAAGTTCTTTTTTCCAAAAAACACTATCCTGATGAATAAAATAGGCATTTCGGCCATAAATACCTTTTTTTATCCAATCTTGGTTATATATAAAACAAGGTAATTTATTTATAGTTTTTAAATTTTCATTTGAGATTAATGTAATTCCTTTTAACCATTTAATTTTGGGATATTTATTTAGAGTTCTTGTTATTGATTGAAAAGCATCTGGTAAATAAACATCATCTGAATTTATCCAAGCAAAGATATCACCAGTTGCCATTGAAAAACCTTTATTAATGGCAGAGTACATTCCTTCATCTTTTTCTGAAATCCATTTAATGGCGTGAGTTTTAGAATATTTTTTAATTATTTCAACTGTATTATCGTTTGAACCTCCGTCTATAATGATGTATTCAACTTCAAAATCACCTTTTTGAGAAAGGACAGATTCGATTGTTTCAGCAAGATATTTTTCACTGTTGTATGTAGGTGTGATTATTGAAAATTTCATATTTTTTTAAATAATATACTTTTCAAATCCGGGATAATCAGGATTTTGGATATTAACATCCCAAAGATATAAAGGGAGTTTAAAAGACCAACTATTTTTATATATAAAAGCTACTCTAAAAGCAAAATCGCGACCAGAACCACGACCGCTAGGCACGCCCCAAGTTCGTTCGTTTCTTTTTCTAAAATAAATTCCATCATCTAGAACTTTACGATTAAAAAACATACTATTATCTGCCCCTGGATAACAATCTAATCGTCTATAAAATAATTTACGAGTATAAGGAAACCATTTTATCGGGAATGGAATAAATTTATGGAAAGGTTCTTTCATTAAAAAACCTCGGCTTTGTTCTGCTTGGGTGGATATTCTTTCAGGTCTGATTATAGTAGCCTCTTCTCCTTTGTCTCTAATTATTTTTTCAACATCAAGTTTTTTATTAATTGTATCTTTAGTAAGTTGATTCCATTGAATTGTGACTAATGTCGCTTTGTATTTTAGGGCTAATTTATATTGAATTTCAATACGATTAAGAAGAGAAGTGTCATCTGCATCTTGAGTAGTTACCCAAGTTCCTTTTGCTAATTTGAAGCCATAATTCCGAGGAGAATACCCAGCATCTATGTTGTAACCTCTCCAATTCGTTTTAGTTTCTTTGTTGTTTTTAAAAAAATGATATTGAACTCGAGAATCTTTCTTTTTTATATTTTCAACTATTTCTTGAGTGTTGTCGGTGCTGTTATGATCAACCACAATAATTTCCAAATTTTTGTATGTTTGATTTTGCATTGAATCAACCGCTCGAGCAATTCGCTTGGCTTCATTGTATGTAGGTATAATTACAGAGATTAGTGGTTCCATAGTTTTGTTTAATTATAATATTTTATTATTATCAATAATCTTTAGTATAAATTTTTCATATTCTTGAGAAAACTTTTCTCGAGTGTGGTTTTTGTTGGCATATTCCCAAGTTTTTATAGCCCTGTTTTTTAATTCTTCATTTGATAAAGATGTTAAATATCGAACTTGTTTTTTAATTTCATCAACAGTATTTTCTTTAAATATAATGCCAAAATTATTTACATTAACTCCCGATTGATAACTTATTATTGGTATAAGCCCTGCGTGCATACATGTTATAACAGATCCTGATTGGCCTTCAGAACAAGAGGAAAAAACTGTCGCAATAGAATTTTCAATAACGTCTTTGAACTTTTGACTCCCTATGTCTATGTGTCCTTCATATTGGATGTTCGGTGTTTCATACAATTCTTTTTTATAAACTTCCTCAAAGTCCGCATCTTTTTTCCCAAAGATTGTTAGATTATATTCAGGCATTTCGCTAAAGGCTTCAAGAACTAAATCTAAACCTTTGTGAGCCATTCCAACTCCTCCTAACCATATAAAATTTTTTCTTGCTAAATCAAAATTCTTTTTTTCTGGAGAAGGGAAGGCATGGGTTGTCGATATTGGAATTTTATGTATTTCTTTTTTTGCATATTTATAGGTACCTTCGGTAAAATCATTCCCTAATATAGATGCAATGTTAGCGTACTCTATGTTAAAAGAAGGTTTTAAAGTTCTTTGGGGGGTTAATATAAAACCTCTTCTTTCTTTAATATCAAGAAGTCTTTTATATTCGGCTGTATTTTGGAAAAGCCAATGAGCAGTAGTAATATGAAATATCTTTATACAATCTTTACCTAGAAAAGGAGATAATCTTTCTAGATTATCTTGTACATCTATACAATATTTATATTTTTTTTTAGGAATAAAAGATTTATTAGTATGGTCAATAACGTCAACACTATAATTATGTTTAAGAAATATTCGTGCGATTTCCATACATTCCCATCTGTTTGTATGTCCATTTATACTTTTTGGATTAAGAAATGGAAGGGTTGTATAAGATATCAATACATTTCCAATTGATTTTTTGGAAAGAGTTAACTTGATAACTCTTTTTGATAAAATAAATCGTATTTTTTTGAAAATATTGAGTATTTTTTTCATATTTTTTATTATTTTAGTGTAGCATATTATGTAAAAAAGTAATATAATTCTAGCTAATATAATTATGTCTAAAAAATATTCAAATCTTTTTTATAGTGAAATGAAAGATAGTTCATTAAGTTCTGCAAAAGTAATAGTTCCCTTAGTAATGCAATATATTAAACCTAAATCTGTTATAGATATAGGGTGTGGAACAGGAATTTGGTTAAAAGTTTTTCAAAATAAGGGGGTTTCAAGAATTTTAGGTTTTGATGGTTTATGGGTAAAAGAAGATATGTTGGCAATCCCAAAAGAGTCTTTTTTTGTTCAAGATTTAGAAAAACCAATAGGTAAAGAACATAAAGCCGATCTATGTGTTTGTTTAGAAGTGGCCGAACACCTTCCTGATGTAAAAGCAAAACAATTTATAGATAAATTAACTAGCATCGCTCCTGTGGTTCTATTTTCTGCTGCAATTCCTTTTCAAGATGGAGATTGCCATATTAATGAACAGTGGCCAAAATATTGGGAAAAGATTTTTAATGAAATGGGGTATATAGCAGTAGATTCACTTAGAAGAAAAATATGGGAAGACGAAAGAGTTTCGTTTTGGTATTCTCAAAATATTGTTTTTTATGTAAACAAAAATAATATTTCAGATATCCTAAACTTGAAAATGATATAAGGTTAGGATTAGATTCTGTCCCATCTTTTGTACATCCTTATATGTATAAATATTATGCTGAAAGGTGGAAAACCATAGTTCCTCTTTTGGGGAAATTACCTCCTCGATTACTGCATTTTTCTAAGAATTTTTTGAATTCAATTATAAAGAAAAAAGAAAAATAAAATCAATATTTTTTAATTTTCTGTTTTTGATTTATTTATCGCCTTTTCAACATCATCTAGCCACACATTTAAAATATTGATTTCGTCAGAACAAATGATATTGGTTTTTTCGAGGTTTAGAAATATATTTTTTAAGTTTTTTGAAATATTTAACGTAGGATTTATTGTTTTTTTACAAATTTCTACAACTTCCTCAGTTTTAAGATACATCGGGATTTCTGATTCAAAATCTTTAAGATAGTCGTGGTCATTCCTTTTTTGTAATACTGTCGCCATACCAAATCCAACTTTAAAATTTTCTGTCCATAAAATATGTTGTGCTATTAATCCCCTTAAAATATCTGTAAACCTAAATGTTACAAAAGAAGGAAGAAATAATAATGGAAACATTTCTTTTCGAAAAAAAGTGTTTTGTGAGTTTATGGGTGAAATTATATTTTTTCCAAGAACTAAAGGAGTATTTTTTTTAAATTTGATGGACTTATTTATTGTTAGCCGATAAACGGCATCTACATCAGGATCACCGTCGGCTAAAAATTGCCATATTCCAATTTCATTTATTTTTTTATTTTTCTTGAATTTTTTATTGGAAGTGTTTATTTTGTTTAAAGGAAATCCTCTGGGCCATATTTTTTCATTAGAAAAATATTGATATATATTTACATATCCATTTCCTTCTAAGGTGTTGTATCTACCACTAAATTGAGGTGTATACCAATTATCCATAGGTATATTGTCGTCATCTGTATCATATATAATCTCTGCGCCTTTTGAAATTGCATAAATATATCCAATCATTTTTCTGGAATAATGATTCCAAGGTAGGAATTTATATATTCCGTACTCCAGTTTTTTTTGTCGTATAGGGGAAAGATAGGTGATGTTGGAATAGTTCCACCCTTTAGGTGTTTTTTTGTCACCTACAACTATTATTTCCCAGTCATTAAATTTAGCAAATTTTTTTATAGCATCAGTGGGGTTAAAGATGGTTGTTATTACAATAAATTTTTTAGTCATATTAATTTAGTATTAAGTCTAATCCACTTTTTAGGGGTATAGTCTGTGGTATTACATTGTTTTTTAACTATTTGGCTTGGGGCAATCACAATTTTATTTGTATTTCTTGAAAGCCAAGCTCCCCACCAAGAAAAAGAACTATTTGCTATAATAAAATGTTTGCAATTACTCATAAGTCTTAAATCGTCATAATCGTTTTCGGGCTTGTTCCAATTTATGAATTCCACAGAGAATTTGGTTTTTATGTTTTTCTCTGCCCATTTAGGATCATCAGAAAAAACGAAAAACGTGGGGTTGTCCACTTTTTGGCAAATTATTTTGATGGCTTCTTTGTAGTAATCTATACTGCATATTCCATGAAAATTATTATATTTTTTTATTAAAAAGTTTCCTCTTCTGATATGTAAACATACAGATTGGCAGTTTGTTATTTTCTCAATAAACTTTTGATTTTTTCTATTGGGATTTTCTTTGAAAGTTAATTCTTTTCTTATTATTTTTTCAAAATCTTTAAAATATCTTTCTGTTTGCCAATATCCATCGAGGTAAATGGACTGGTTATTTTCCAAAACCTTTGGATTGTAGTATTCATAATTGAAGTTAAACTGTCTTTCTTGAATATATATAGAATCATTAGCAATTAATTTATTATATAAATACCAAATTTTTCCATTTTTTCTTTGAAATTTTTTGAAATATTTTATTTCTTTTTTACTCGCTATATTTTTTAGTGTATTAAATTTGTCTATACCAAATCCTCTGTTAAAGATTTTGTCTGGGTTTTTATCATCTTTACCATTATAGCTTGTTAGATCCATTTTGAAAGGCATTTTATATTTTTCAGATAATGATCTTACATATGCATATTGAAATAATTGATTTCCTAGCCCTCCCTGTATTTTAATTATTATATTTTTTTGTTTCATATTTTAATATAGTTGCTATTTTACCTAATACATTGTTTCCCATTATTTTACTTCTTAAATTATCTCCTAACATTATTTTTAAATTAAAATTATTTTTTCTTTCATAATTTTGTATATTTGGTTTATGAAATATTATATCAAAATCATAATTTCCTTTATTTAAAAGATATTTTGGTATTGTAATTTTTGTTTTATATATCCCTGGATTATAGTCGTTCATTTTTCCAGTAGAATCTCCTTCAGATGAGAATAAAAGAATTTGTTTATCAGAATGGAATTCTACTGACAACATTATATCCTTAATTTTTGTATTTATACTATAATTTATTTCAATATCAAAACTTTCGTGATTATCAAAGTAGTTTCTTTCTTTCCCTTCTTGTGATTTTAGAATTACTTTGGTTATATTTATATTTTTATTTTTTTCTTTTTTAAAAAAATAATTAGGTCTAATTTCAGTATTTTTTTCTAAATAGTATTCAGTTACTTCTTTTGTCTCTCCGATCATTTTTATTTTGCCATCTTCAAGAAGGATGCATCTTTTACATAAGTTTTGGATGGCGGACATATTATGGCTAACAAAAAGAATGGTTCTTCCGGCTTGTTTGGTTACTTCATCCATTTTGCCAAGGCATTTTTTTTGGAATTCTGCATCACCGACAGCAAGAACTTCGTCAACCACCAAAATATCTGGTTCCATATGAGCGGCTACTGAGAATGCAAGTCGCACATACATTCCTGATGAATATCTTTTAACGGGGGTGTCTAAGAATTTTTCAATTCCTGCGAATTCAACTATAGCATCAAATTTTTCGATAATTTCTTTTTTTGCCATTCCTAAAATAGCTCCATTTAGAAATATATTTTCTCTCCCTGTCAGTTCTGGGTGAAATCCTGTCCCAACTTCAAGTAGAGAAGACATTCTTCCTCTATATTTTATTTCGCCTGTTGTAGGAGGGGTAATTTTTGAAAGAATTTTTAGTAAAGTTGATTTTCCAGCTCCGTTTGCTCCGATAATTCCGATAGCTTCTCCTTTTTGCACTTCGAAATTAATATCTTTTAATGCCCAAAATTCTTCTTTAGTTTCTTTACCAATTATTTTTTTAGTTTTGTTTTTTAAAAATCTAAATGGGTGTTTCCCTATATCAGTTAAAATATCACGTAAGGCAATATAGCCTCCTTGTTGGTGAGTGATGTTATATTTTTTTGATAGATTTTTTACTTCAATTATTGGTTCCATATATTTTTAAATTAAACTATATCTGCAAAATGTCTTTCTGTTTTCTTGAAGAATATTATACCGACTATAAGTAAAATTAAAACTGTAACAAAAGAAATTCCTAAAAGCTCCCAATTGACTGGAGCATTTCCAAAAAGGGAAGCTCTAGCTGCTTTGATTACTCCTGTCATTGGGTTTATAGCTAAAAGCCACGAATATTTACCTGCAATGCTAGCAGGATAAATAACTGGTGTTACAAAAAGAAGCATTTGAATAAAAAATGGTAAAGCATATCTAACATCTCGATATTTTACATTAATTGATGCTAAAAAGAGCCCTCCTCCGACTGCTGTCATAAAAGTAATAAGCAAAAGTAAAGGAATAATATATAAACCTGATAGATTTGGAACATATCCATAATAAATCATCATTCCGACTAATATTATCGAAGCAATAAAAAAATCAACAAATTTAGTTATAACGCCTGCTATTGGTAAGATTAGACGAGGGAAATAAACTTTTGTAATTATATTAGCATTACTGACAAGGGAATTGCTTGTTTCTGAAAGAGCAGAGGAAAAAAATTGCCAGAACAAAAGACCTGTATAAACAAAGATTGGATAGGGAATCCCATCTGATGGCATTTGAGCAAGTTTTCCAAAGAAAATACTGAATACGACCATAGTTATAAAAGGTTGGAAAAGAGCCCACAAAACTCCTATGGCTGTTTGTTTGTATCTAACTTTAAAATCTTTCCAAGTGAAAAAATATAATAATTCTTTGTATTGCCAAATTTCCTTGAAATCTTCAAAGCTGAAAGTTTTTTTGGGTTTTATTGTGGTTAAATTAGACATGTGAATTATTTTACCATTTATTTATTTTGCCGACTACCTTCTTTTTTAATTCGAGATAAGATTTTGTGGCTTCTTTTTCAAGGTTAGGGGAGACAAGTCTTAGAAGTTCTTTTCCAAGAATACGATATTGACCACCAACTTTATTGGCTCGGATCAATCCTTTTTTTAACATTCTTTTAATTGTGCTGTTACTTATTTTCAGTAATTTTTCTGCTTCATTTGTAGTGTAAACAGCATTTTTTTGAATTTCTTTAGACATAATAAAGAGTTAAAAGTTTATAAAGTTATAAAGTTTAAAGTTTTCTGGATCGCTTCGTTGCGACTCGCGAAGACGGATGTTGGTTCTCAGAGACGGACGGACGGGTAGGTAATCTGAATGAATTTCTTATTTCCTTTAATTATACAGAAGTGTCAAAAGGTGTCAATAGGGGTCACAAGAGTTAAAAGTTTATAAAGTTATAAAGTTTAAAGTCAGAGACGAGACAAAGTTTATAAAGTCGACCCAGTTAAATAAAAGTTTAACGGGTTAAAAAAGTCAGAGACGAAAAGCTGAAGCTTTTCGTCACTGTTTATTAGGTGGGTTTAGGGTTGTTTTGGTTGAACGGCTACGATTTTTAAAATTCTTAAAAATCGTAGCCGTTTGAATTTTAATTACTTAGTAGGGGTGCTACCCCTAAGTGGTTTTTGGCTTAAAATAAGGATATTAAACGGCTCAACCGTCCGCCAGCTGGCGGAGAGCCGTTTATTGAGGTTTAAAATGATTAAGAGGTCGGACTTCGTCCTAAATTTTTCATAGGGGTCGCACCCCTCCGTACTAAAAGAAGTCCGACCTCGGTAATAGCAGAACAATGTTAAACTACTAAAGATTGCTGGTATACACGCTAAGAGGTCGGACTTCGATGGAACGACCCCCTTTTCGAAATTAAGGTCGGACTTCGGACGGCTGGACTGCCACAAAAATTTAATTAGGTGACGCACATCCAAAAGGGGTGAACGACACCGTAATTAAATTTTCTCGCAGAGATGGACTTCATTCCCTGGATCGCTTCGTAAACTCGCGAAGACGAAAACTGGATGTTATAATATCTTTATGCAAAAAAAGAAATTTTTGATAGGGATTGCGATTTTTATTTGGGTTATTTTTTTAATGGATTTTTGTGCGCAAATTTATTTTTTGTATTGGAGATTTTGGTGGGCTGATATTTTAATGCATTTTTTGGGAGGAGCTTGGTTAGCATTGTTGGGGTATTATATTTTCTATTTATCTGATTTCAAAGAAAAGATAACCACTTGGACGCGACGCGTCCAAGTGGGGGTTTTTGAAAAATATTCTTTGTTTACTGTTTCTTTGGTTTTTGTTTTGGGAATAGGAATTTTGTGGGAAGGCTTTGAATTGTTTTTTGCATTTCCTTTAAAACCTGGTTATATATCTGATACAATTTTAGATTTAATTATGGATACTCTTGGTTGGTTGGTTACGTACTTTTTTGTTTTAAAGAAAATTGATATTTGGCAGAAGCATTAAAGCATCAATCCGCCATCTGGCGGAACTAGAACCTGCCTGCCGGCAGGCAGGCATTAAAACAAAAAAATCTGGATCGCTTCGCAAGCTCGCGAAGACGGGTTTATTTAGAAGTCCTAAAGGTTACGATTATTTTAATTTCTCCTTAGGGGTCGCACCCCTCCGTTCGTAAACTCACTACAAGGGGAACGACCCCCTTTTCGAAATTAAGGTCGGACTTCGTCCTAAAGGTTACGATTATCTTAATTTCTCATAGGGGTCGCACCCCTCCGTACTAAAAGAAGTCCGACCTCGGTAGTGGTTAAACAACATTCAATGACTAAAGATTACGGTTATCTTAATTAAGAGGTCGGACTTCGATGGGTACGACCCCATTTCGAAATTAAGGTCGGACTTCATTTACTGGATTTTTATGAAAATTTAATTAGGTGACGCACACCCAAAAGGGGTGAACGACACCGTAATTAAATTTTCTCGCAGAGACAAAAAATGATAGTTTCTCGTTAACGAATTTTGCTTAAATTTCTGGACTGCCACGAAAAATTTTTGCGAAAATTTATTCTCGCAGAGACGGGTAGGGGATTATTTTTACGCTTCTCTTTGTTTTTTTAGAATGTTTTTTATGTGTCTTTTTGCTTCTGTGGTTCTGACTACGTCTAGCCATTTTTTGGTTGGAGTGATTTCTTTTTTTGTCATAATTTCAACTATGTCTCCGTTTCTTAATTTGGTGTCTAGAGAAACTAATTTTCCATGAACTTTGGCTCCGTTCATATGGCTTCCAATATCAGAATGAATAGCAAAAGCAAAATCAACAGGGCTAGAATTTACTGGTAAATCAATTACATCTCCTTTGGGAGTAAAAACGAAAACTCGATGTTCAAAAAAATCTTTTTTTAATTCTTCGATAAATTCTTTTGATTCAGTTTCTTCTGGTTGGTTAGCTATCTTTTTTATCCAGTTAGGAATATCTTCCTCCGTATGTATTTTTTTATTTGTATTTAAATTATTGAAACTATTGATGTTTGGTAATAGTCGTTTGAGCCATATTTCGAGATTATCCTTACCTCCATAATTGATGTTATTTTTATAAGAAAGATGAGAAGCCACCCCGAATTCTGCTTTTTTATGCATTTCGGCAGTTCTTAATTGAATTTCTACTACATTTCCGTATCGAGTGAAGACTGTTGTATGTAAACTTTGATAACCATTTGGTTTAGGAAAAGCAATATAGTCTTTAATTCTTCCCGGCATAGGTCGACGGAAAGAATGGATTATTCCTAACACTTTATAACAATCATTTTTAGTTGGGACAATAATTCTCAAGGCGGCGATGTCGTAGATTTTAGTTATATCCCAATGTTTTCTTTCTAATTTTCTAAATAAACTGTATGTTCCTTTTATACGGGCATTAGTTTGGATATTTGTGATATCTTCTCGAGCTAAGCGTTTTTTAATAGAACGATCTATTTTTTTAAGAGAAAGGGCATTAATTTTAGATTCTTCTTTCATTATTTCAATAACTTTTTTATGTTCATTTGGATAAACATAAGGAAAAGACAAATCTTCTAATTGTCGATTTAGAACTCCAATTCCTAGTCGATAGGCTAGGGGGGCAAAAATTTCTAGAGTTTCGGTGGCAATTCGAAGTTGTTTTTCTTTAGGCACAAATTCAAGAGTTTGCATGTTATGGACTCTGTCTGCAAATTTGATTATCAAAACACGAAGATCTTGAGAAGAAGCAATGAACAATTTTCTCAAACTTTCTGTGTGTCTTTTTAATCCTTGAAATCGAATGGTTCCTAATTTGGTTACTCCTTCTACTAAAAAAGTGATATCACTGCCAAATTTTTCAAGTAATTCTTTATTTGTAGTGGTTCCATCTTCAATGGTATCATGTAAAAGTCCTGCTGAAATAACAGTAGCTCCCATTCCTAATTTAGCTAGAGTTTTTCCAGTTTCATAAACATGATTAAAATATGGTTCTCCCGATTTTCGTTTCTGACCAGAATGAGCAGTCACAGCAAAATTAAAAGCTTTTTCAACTAATTGAGCACACTCTGGTGTGGGAGCCTCCATAAATGAAATAATGTCTTTGGCTGTTTTCATGATATTTTATTCTCCTTCGTCGCCTGCCTGCCGGCGAGGCAGGAATAAAATCGCGGATTTAATGCGGACTTAACGCAGAAAATTGCGGAATTTTACGACGATGTAATAATATTTTATTATACTTTGAATTATATGATTTATTTAGGAATAGAGCAATATAAATGATTGAACCCCTGAAGCTCGTGTTGAACTTCAGGGGTTAGAACGATATTTCCATAATTTTACCTCTTGGCGAGAATAGCGAAAGCTTTTCTTAAGAGTCTGCTATAATCTTTTTTAGAAAGTTTAGTTTTTTGAGGGTCTAGAATTTGACTCTCAACTTTAGTCTCAAATAAAATGCTTTGGTTGTTTGGATGATAGTAACCCAGATAAGTTACATCACCTATAAAAAATTCGGCGACCTTTTTATCGGACGTAATTTTCCCAACTAAAATTTCCATGAGAGTCTCCTTAATGAAAAATTAAGATCTTATTCCTTCTTATATTATATAACGAAACTAGTGTAAATGTCAAACCAAAAAGATAAACCCTGTTAAATACTGATTTTTAACAGGGTAAACATACTAACCTGCCTGCCGGCAGGTATATGAATGATACAAATTAACTGGATCGCGTCGCTGAGGCTCGCGAAGACGATTGGCTAAAGCCAATCGTGACGAAAAGCTATCGCTTTTCGTCTCTGCGAGCTTTAGCGAAGCAGTCCAGAATATTTCTGATATTAAAACTAGTTAGTCATTACTAATCAGTTTATTATTTTTTAACTAGGTGTACTTTTTTTATTAAGCCATAAGATGTTGAAAACTCTTTTAATTACTATATAATTAGATTAGCTTATAGCTTATATGCGAAGCATATAATTCCATCGTTCAGATTATATAAAAACATATTATTACATAATTGTTTTTATAAATCCTCACTCGAAATTATAGAAGTTAGCTTTTAGGAAAAAAATTTGTTTTACAAATTTTTTCTTATTTAATTTATTAATTATATTTGTATGGAACAAAATAAACAAAAAGGGCATTTACATTTATTGACCCAAACAATCCGAAAATTTTCGGAGATTTTTTCTGAGATGGGTTTTGAAATTGCCAGTGGTCCTGAGATAGAAGATGAGTATCATAATTTCGATGCTTTGAATGCTCCTAAAGATCATCCTTCTCGAGATTTGCAAGATACTTTTTGGTTGAAACCGGAAAATTTGAAAAAACTTTTAAGGACTCATACATCAGGTGTACAGGTTCGCCATATGGAAAAAAATGAACCCCCTTTTGCGATTATCGTTCCCGGGAAAGTTTTTAGAAATGAAGCTACGAATGTTACTCACGATGCTCAATTTCATCAATGTGAAGGATTGGTAGTTGGAGAAAATATAACTTTAGCTAATTTAAAAGGAACTTTAGAATTTTTTTTGAAAAAACTTTTTGGAGAAGATGTAGTAATACGACTTCGTCCGGGGTATTTCCCTTTTGTTGAACCCGGAGTAGAAGTAGATATGATTTGTTTTAGATGTAAGGGAGAAGGTTGCCCTTCTTGTTCTCATAGTGGTTGGATTGAAATTTTAGGAGCAGGAATGGTTCATCCTAATGTTTTAAATAGTTGCGGAATTGATTCTAGAAAATATCAAGGCTTCGCTTTTGGAGCAGGGATAGATAGAATTATAATGTTAAGACATGGAGTAGATGATATTAGAAATCTTTATACAGGGGATTTGAGGTTGGTAAATCAGTTTTAATATTTTGCCCACAGATTTGAATTCAGTAAACTGAATTCAAATCTGTGGTCAAAATATTATCCCGTTAAGTTTAAATTTCGTAGAAATTTAAATCATTTAAACTTTTGAAAAAGTTTAAATGATACTTAACTGGGATAAATTATGTAATTAGAGAGTGGCGGGTTGGTGAAGTAACCCCAGTGAAATATTTTTTAATTTTTTAACAAAAAATTAAAAATTTCATTTTGCAAAGCAAAATGAATTTCACGGGGTAATATTTTTCTAACCTGCCTGCCGGCAGGCAGGTTCGCTATCGCTCATAAGAAAAATATTATGCAATTTTCACACAAATGGATACAAGAATATTTTGAGGAACCTTTACCCGAGATTAAAGACTTGGCGGAAATTTTAACATTTCATGCTTTTGAAATAGACAGTATCGGACCTAATCTTACAGACGGTAAAGGTGAAGATCTAATTGATATTGATGTGTTACCAAATCGTTCGCATGATTGTTTTTGTTATTCAGGAATCGCTAAAGAAATTTCAGTTTTGACGGGGTTGAAAATGAAAGAATGGGACGATGTCGTTGATCCGCCAGCTGGCGAAGAAAAAGGATTAAAATCTTCGGACTTTATTTCTTTAGTAGTTGAAGATTTTAATTTAGTGCCTCGGGCGACAAAAAGATTAGTTCAGAATGTAAAAATTGAAGCTTCGCCGGATTGGTTACGAAAAAAATTAGAATCAATTGGACAAAAGTCAATCAATAATTTGGTGGATATTACTAATTTTGTAATGTGGGAAACAGGACAACCTGTACATGCATTTGATTTTGATAAAGTGGCAGGGGATAAAACCAAAGAATTTATTATACGTAATGCTGAAGCGGAAGAAAAAATTACGACTTTAGACGGACAAAATTTTGAATTAGATGAATCGGTGATTGTTATCGCTGACAAAGAAAAAGCTCTTGATATAGCAGGAACAAAAGGAGGGATTGTTTCTGGGATAGATGAAAATACAAAAAATGTAGTTTTATCAGTTTGCAATTTTAACCAAACCAGCATTAGAAAAACTTCAAGAAAATTAGGTTTAAGAACTGACGCCTCTGTGCGATTCGAAAATGGTATTAGCCCTGAAAAAGTTGGAGAAGCCATGGAAAGATTGACTAAATTGGTAGTTGAAATAACAGGAGGAAAAGCTTCAGAAGATGTTTTAGATGTGTATCCTAGAAAGGCTAACTTATTTAAAGTGGGAGTTTCTACTCAAGAAGCTAACAGATTGTTGGGGACTAATTTATCAGATGATGAAGTTGAAAATATTTTTAAGCGCTTTGGTTTTGAATCCTGCCTGCCGGCAGGCAGGTTGGAAAAAGTAAGTCCGATTGATAAAGTTTTGGGGTTAGTTTCTAACTTAATTGATGTTCCTTATAAATCAGGAGCCAGTGTTTCCTACGATGCTCCCAATTTATTTGATTGTTCATCTTTGACAGCTTATCTTTTTGCCCAAGCTGGAATTAGAATTCCTCGAATTTCTGTGGACCAATATTTATTTGGAAACCCGGTTTCCAAGTTGGATTTAAAGGCAGGGGATTTGGTTTTTGCTAATACCGGATTGATTAAAGAGACTGGAATTCATATTAAAACTGTGGAATTTTTACCAGGCACAGAAGTCCCCGAAGGAGTTGACCATGTTGGCTTATACCTTGGGGAAAATAAAGTTTTACACACAAGTTCAGAAATAGGAAAATCTGTTATTGAAGTTTTGGATGAGGCTGAAATGTTTAAAAATATTGTTGGTTATCGCCGAATGGTGAATTCGCTGACAAATGCGGACGGGACGCAGAAAAACGCGGAAAGTAATGAAAGATATGTGGTGACTATTCCTCACGAAAGATTAGATTTAAGAATTAAAGAAGATTTGATTGAAGAACTGGGCCGAGTTTATGGTTATCGAAATATTAAATCTGTCGTTCCTAACCTTTCAGACGGGCAAGGTAAAATTTTTGAACCAAAAATAAATAAAACTTTTTATTATATAAATAAAATTAAAAATATTTTAATTGATGTTGGTTTTGATGAAGTTTCTACTTATACTTTTGGAGAAAAAGGAAATGTTGAAGTACAAAAACCCCTAGCTTCTAATTTAGGAAAGTTGAGAAATAATCTGTCCGATGGAATTGAAAAATCTTTGGAGTTGAATGTGAAAAATGCTCCTGTCTTAGGATTAGACGAAATTAAAATTTTTGAAATAGGAAAAGTCTTTCCTGATATTGATGGAGAATATTTTGCTTTGGCAATAGGAGTTGAAGTAGCCAAAAAAACCAAAAACTCTGTTTCTGTAAAAGATGAAATTATCCAAAAAGCCGTAGAGCTATTACAAAAAACCTTACAAACAAACAACATCGACTTGGACGCGTCGCGTCCAAGTGGGGTTGGGGGGATATTTGAGGTTAATTTGGATAAGTTGATTGAATCTTTGCCTGATCCTGAATTGTATGAAGATGTTTTGGGGTTAGATTTAAGAGAGACGATTCTTTTCAAAAAAATATCTCAGTATCCGTTTATGCTCCGAGATATTGCGGTGTTCGTGCCGAATGAAAATAGTGCTGATGATGTTTTAGAAATAATAAAAGAAAATGCTGGAGATTTGTTGGTAAGGACAAAATTGTTTGATACTTATTCACCCGAAGAAGGAGACAAAACTTCTTATGCTTTTAATTTAGTTTTTCAATCTCAGAAAAAAACTTTAACTGATGAAGAAATAAATGTAATTATGGATAAAATTACAACTCAAATTACATCAAAAAATTGGGAAGTGCGATAAATTTTCTCGGAAAATTTATCGGTATTATGTATTAAGTATTATGGACGGAGAATTTAAAGAATTTTTAATTTCTAGAAAAACAAAATGAAGCTAGATGTCACATATATTTCACAACATCGGGATATACAAGATAAATATTGGCAAAAGCGGGCTTGTGGTTTGGTGTGTTTAAAGATGGTTTTGGATTTTCATCAAATTAAAGTTCCAGAGATAAATGAGTTTTTAGAAATAGCTTTGAAAAAAGAATCTTATCATAATTTGAATGGTTGGATTCATGATAAGCTTTTAGAATTAGCGAGAGATTATGGTTTTAAAAATTCTCATAGAAAAGAATTTAAGTCTAAAAATTTATTAAAACAACTACTTGGGGGCGAAACCCCCAAGTTGGGAGGGTCGGAAAAAAGTATAAGAGAAATTGAGGGAATTAAGGAAATTGTTGAATTTTTAGAAGAAGGAAATCCTGTGATCGTTTCTATTAGTGCCATCAGATTTTTGGATGAATTTGAAGGGAAATTCCATCAAGTAGTTTTGACTGGTTATGATGAGCAAGGTTTTTATTATAATGATCCTGGTTATAAAAATGAGGAGGGGAAAGATCTTCACGTAGATATAAATACTTTTAAAAAATACTGGAGAAAAATGGTTATTTTTATTAAATTATAGTTTATAGATGAGCCGTTTAGCATGGCTTATTTGGGCCATTATTTAGTTTAACGGCTCAACGATCCGCCAGCTGGCGGAGAACCGTTGGAAGTTGTAGTTAAATTGTTTTTTTGGACTAATTTCTTTCTGGATCGCTTTGTTGTTTCGCTACGCTCCACTCCTCGCGAAGACCCAAATACTTTTTGAAAAAAGTAAACGGGCAAGCAGACGATGATCCTGTTAACTTCTAAAATTAATAAATTACAAAATTAAAAAATAGTGACAAGATTAGTTCAGTTAACCTGCCTTTGCCGGTAGGCAGGCTGAACTAATTGAGGGTTTTAGAAAACAAAACTAGTTCAGTTAACTGAACTATTGTTGGTGATACTAACCTAGTTAACCTATTTATCGGTAGGCAGGTCGATTGCACTAATTAGCCAAAAAAGTCCAATTTAAATAAAAAACAAAATCCTTGGGGATACTATCCCCAAGTGATGAAAAATATGGAAGGGAAACTAGTTCAGTTAACTGAACTAAAACTAACAATTTATGATTAACAAGTTTTTAATATAAATTAGTTCAGTTAACTGAACCATTATTGGTGGTACTAACCTAGTTAACCTGTCTTTGCTGGTAGGTAGGCTGAACTAGTTTTTTTGTTGTCACTCAAACCTACTTGTTTTGCTGGTAAGTTGGTTAACTAAGATAATAAGGGAGTCAAAACATATACTACATTCCTAGGAATGTAGTATATGTTTTGGGTGATTTGTGGGTGTTCTTGTTGTTTATTTAGGTTGAGTTTAGGGTGTTTTTTCTATTTGAGAATATTTACAGGAGTCGGACTCCTGTAAATTTTTGAGTTTTTGTTGTGGAAAATAAGTGGCGACTTGGCTATATATTTGGTATAATATAAAGATAAAACATTAGAACCTAAACAAGAATTAAGAATTAAGAGCGGATTTTGGCTAAAGCCAAAATCCGTCACGAAAATTTAAAAATTAAAACTTGTTAGAGATGTAGGAATATAAATAAGATTTAAATATTGCTGGATTGCCATGTCAAAACAATTAAGAAGTACGACCTCGGTATTGGTAGAACAAAACGAATGGCTAAAGGTTATGATTATTTTAATTTACCCTGTTAAATAGCTTATTTTGAAAAAATAAGATTAAAATTTAGCGAAAAGCTAAATTTTATTTAACAGGGTTAAGAGGTCGGACTTCGATTATTTTTCCTCGCAGAGACGAAAAGCAACCTGCCTGCCGGCAGGCAGGTCTAGAAAAAAGGAAAATCGCTTTGCGATTTTTTTACTAAAAACTATCATCTATCAACTATCAACTAAAACAATATGGCTAAAGAAAAAGATAAAAAAGCGAAAGCAAATGGGGATTATAGTGCTAAAGATATTTCAGTTTTAGAGGGGTTAGAGCCCGTTCGAAAACGTCCCGGAATGTACATCGGAACAACTAGTATCGATGGATTACACCATTTAATTTGGGAAATATTTGATAACTCTCGTGATGAAGCCATGGGTGGTTTTGCTGATACTGTAGAGGTGGCTTTGTTACCAGGAAATAGAATTCGGGTGGTGGACAATGGACGAGGAATTCCTGTTGATATTCATAAACAAACAAAAGTTTCTGCTTTGGAAACTATTATGACGACTCTGCATGCTGGGGGGAAATTTGGAGGAGAAGGTTATAAAATTGCGGGAGGATTGCATGGAGTGGGAGCTTCGGTAGTAAATGCTCTTTCTATTTATACTCGAGTTGATATTCATAAAGAAGGAGATATTTATATGCAGGAATATTCTCAAGGAAAGAAAAAAGCCAATGTTAAGAAATTGGGTAAAACTAAAACAAATGGTTCGGTTATTATGTTTGAACCTGATCCTGAAATTTTTAAAGAAATTAAATTTAATTACGAAACAGTTCTAAAACATTTACGCCAACAAGCTTATTTGGTAAAAGGTATGAGAGTGATTGTTTTTGACGCTCGGGAATATGAAGGAGAAATAAATTTAGATAAAACTTTTTATATAAAAGATTTGGGATTAGACTTGCCATCGACTACTTTTTATTTTGAAGGCGGTTTATTGTCTTTGGTTAAATTTTATAATGTCCATCAAAAACCAATTCATAAAAGTATTTTTTATACTGAAAAATTTATAAATGATAAAGGAGAAGGAGTGGAAATTGCTTTGCAATATGTAGATGATATTTCTTCTAGAATTACAACCTTTGCTAATAATATTCCGACTATAGAAGGGGGAATGCATTTGACGGGTTTCAAATCTTCCTTAACTCGAACTTTGAATGCTTATGCTAGAAAGAATGGTTTATTGAAAGAAAAAGATGAGAATTTTACTGGGGATGATGTTTTGGAAGGAATGACAGCGGTTATCTCTGTAAAGTTGGCAGATGTTCAGTTTGAAGGTCAAACAAAGGCTAAATTGGGTTCTGTAGAAGCTAGAGGAATGGTGGAAACAGTATTTGGAGAAGATTTTTCGTTCTTTTTAGAAGAAAATCCTAATGAAGCCCGAGCTATTATTGGGAAAGTGAATTTAGCTTTGAGAGCGAGAAAAGCAGCTCGAGCAGCTAAAGATTCTGTTATTCGAAAAGGAGCTTTGGAGGGAATGACACTTCCTGGGAAATTAGCCGATTGTGCAGCGGGGACAACTCCAGCTGATTCAGAATTATTTATAGTTGAGGGAGATTCTGCGGGTGGTAGTGCAAAGCAGGGGCGAGATAGAAGAACTCAGGCTATTCTTCCTTTGCGAGGAAAGATTTTAAATGTGGAAAGGGCCCGATTGGATAGAATGTTGGGATCTCAAGAAATTAAAAACTTGGTGATTGCTTTGGGGACGGCTATTGGGGATACCTTTGATATAGAAAAATTGAGGTATCACAAAATTATTATCGCTACCGATGCCGATGTTGATGGAGCTCATATTATGACTTTGTTGTTGACTTTGTTTTATAGATATTTCAAACCTGTAATTGAGGGAGGGTTTTTGTATGTGGCCAAACCGCCGTTGTATAAAATAACTCATGGTAAAACATTTGTTTATGTTTATTCGGATGAAGAGAAGGAAGCTTATTTAAAGAAAAATAAATTGGGTGGGATTAATGAAGAAATTTCTGATTCTGAAGATGAAGAAGAAATTGAAGGTGAAGATTTGGAGGACGATCCGTCAGCTGACGGATCAAAAGAGGTAAATCCGTCAGCTGGCGGAAAGAAAACTCCAAAAGTTTCTATTCAACGATATAAAGGTTTGGGAGAAATGAATCCAGAAGAATTATATGAAACTACTATGGACGCTGAAAAAAGAGTTTTGAAAAGAATTTTTATAGAAGATGCCCAAAAGGCTGATAATACTTTTGATATATTAATGGGATCTGAAGTGGCTCCTAGAAAATCTTTTATTCAATCCAATGCTCAGTATGCTGAAGTTGATTTTAATGCATAGTTCAAGAAACAATTTTTAACAAAAATTGTTTCAAATTAAAAATTAAAAATTGTAAATTTTAGATTATTTAATTAATACAGGTGTTCGCCAGAGGCGAACACCTGTATTTTTTGAATGCCTCAACGGGTTGATTTATTTAGGATGGCTTGGTTGAGCCGTAAAAGAATTCAACGGCTCAACGACTTGAGCCGTTAAAATTTATTATTAAGCCTTAAGTTGTGTTTTTTGGGCTATATTAGTTCAGTTAACTGAACTAATTGAGGGTTTTAGAAAACAAAACTAGTTCAGTTAACTGAACTAATTGAAATTTTCAAAATTTTGTGAAGAAAGGATTTAAAATTTTATTACTCCAGTTAACTGGAGTAATAGGAGGATAGTTAAAACAGATACTACATTCCTAGGAATGTAGTATATATCTTTTGTATTTAAATACTGCAACCTGCCTGCCGGTAGGCAGGTCGATAGGACTATTTTGTATAATACATAATTAATACATAATACTAAAATAAAAACTATACAGCGCTCGGAGCGCTGTATAGTTTTTATTTTTTATTACCCCCCTCTGGGAGTCAAAACCCTCGCCTTCAGGCGATTGTTTTAACATTTTTTCTAGAAGACACTGGATCGCTTCGCTATCGCTCGCGAAGATGAAAAGCAAAACTTTTCGTTACGAACTTTGGCTTTGCCAAAGTTCGTCTCTGCGAGCTTGCGAAGCAGTCCAGAGTTTTCTAATACAGATTTCAGTTTGTAAACAACCTGTGCACTTCTAGCGCACAGTGGTTGAATATAACAAAGAAAAAAGTGTTAAGTAACTTGTTACTTAACACTTTTTTCTTTAATTTAGATTTATTTATTTAGTTTCTACAATATCAATAAATATCTTTGCAATATTATTAACTTTACTGGATTCTTTTATTCCTCCTGAGGGGTCAACATTAATGATAACCGGCATTTGTGTTCCAATTCTCATTTTATCAAATCCCATAACGAACTCAATTTTCTCTCCAGGAGCTAATTTTTTTTGACCTTGAGAATGGAAAATGTGAGCAGGGGAAGTTGGTAATACTGCATTGAATGTCCAACCGTCAGATGTTTTTGTTCCAACGTTTTTTACGGTGAATTTTACAGCTCCAATATTTCCAGAATTTAATGTTGTCGTAGCTATCAAGTTTTTATTGGCATCTAAATATCCGATTTCATTGATAGTCGCTTCAAGGTCAGGTAGACCATAATCTGTAGCAGGTGTAGTTATTGGGTTAATTATATATTCACTTTCTTCTTTTGTCCCAGGAGTGGGAGTAATTGGATTTGGAGATGGAGTATTTCCTCCAATGTTAGGGGTTGTTTCTTTAATTAAAGGTGTCTTTCTAACAAAGTCAGCTTCTACTACGAATCTATCTTCTTCAGCACCTAAAGTGTTACATGTAGAAATAGTTAATTTTTGAGTTGAGCTATCAATTCGAATGGCTCCTTCAGAAGTATTAGTTTTCTTTACAGAAGTCACCTTGTAAATATATTGATTATTTAAAGATTCAACAATAATTTCGTCCCCTTTTGTTAGATTTTCTAATTTATTGAATGTTTTGTAATATTCTTTTTCAGTAGCTAAGCTTGTGCTATGACCAAAAATAAATATATTTTTGTTTTCTCCCAAAAGTCCTGATCCTGGATATCGAACTGCTCCTAAATCAAGAGCATTGTTTAAAGTATCTAAATCACTTTTAGTAGGATTATTAATAGAAGAATTAACCCCTATTTTGGCAATTTTAATTTTTGTGGGCTTTTCTAAAATAGTTTCTGTTTCTCCTTCAGTAATAATAATAGTACTTCCGTCATCTCGAGAACCTATTTTTCTTAGGTAAATCATAGCTGCTGTTAAATTATATTTTTCATTCACCACTCCTAAAAAACTAGGTATAATTTTTGTATTTTGAATGGTAGCTAGGGCATATCCGCTTGTGCTAGGGAACAAGGAAATTATAGTTTCTTTATTTTGGTATCCATAGTTTAACCCGATTACAACGAATAGTAATAGAATAGTAGAAGATAAGGAAAGTTTCCACCATTTTGTGATGGAAGAGTTTTTTATTGAATTTATGGATTGGTTATTTTTGAAATCAATAAGTTCGTTTAATTGCTCAATAAACCACCAATCGCTTTCTATGCGTTTGTTGTAAATGTTATTTTCCATTGTAGGTAAATTTTCTGGGGGCATTTTATTAGTAGGTTAGTAGGTTAGGTTTTAGGGGTTAGGGGAAAAATCGCTTCGCGATTTTTCTTTCCATATTTCCTATTTTCTATCTTCTACCTTTTATTTATTAATTAATCTTTTAATATTTGTAAGATATTACCACAATCATAGAATGGTGTCAAGTCTTTTTGACTAAGTAATTATTTAACTTTTATTTCTATCATATTACTCATATCTTCGGGGAAGTCAATAGATTAGTAGGTTAGGGGTTAGCTTTTAGCTTATTAGGGAGAAATTTGCTTGTCCCTACTTGCCGGCAAGCAAGTTGACCTTTTGTTTCTATGATAATGAAATTTTTTTACCCAAACGGAGCGACCGCTCCTTTTGGGACAAAATTGTTTTCTTAACCTTGTCTCAGCACTATTTTTAATATTTTATATTAGTTTTTAATTTATAGATAAATAAACTTTTTCAGAATAGTTATTATTTAAATTAATTATTAAAAACAGTGCTGGACTGCGCTCGGCACCGTTTTTTTAAAATACAAAAACTTAAAGAGGAATTTTAAAAAAAAACGGTGTTGAGCTTGCTTTTTTAAAATACTTGTTGTATAGTTTTTGTAGTTAAGTGGCTTGAAAATTAAATAATAAATAAAAAAAGGAGTTGAAAAATGAAAAAATTTTATTTTTTCGTGGCTATCGTGGCCCTGGTTTTGACAGGGTGTGTTGCTTCCAATAATTCTTCTGTTAATAAAGTAGAAGATAAATTTAAAGTAGTATCGGTTAAAGTAGGAGCTTTTTCCCAAGTAGATGAAACATTTATTCGGGAAATGGTATCTAACAAGATTGTTGGTAACAATGGGGAATATCTTGTTTTCCTGTTTGAATTAACAGATAAAACAGGTGCACCTATTGCTGGAATTCCAGTGGTTTGGAGAACAAAGGGTGATAATAATACTCAAGTTCAAAAAACTGATGCCGACGGTTTGGTTTCTTTTTGGGAACCAGTCGGTGCTTTGTCTAATTCTTTACCTACTCGTAAGAGTAAGTGGGGACCCATGGAAAAGGATATGGTAGTGAAAGCTACCGTAAATCCTGTTGGAGAAAAAAATAATAAAGCTGTAGTAAAAATTCAGCTTTATAAATAAATCACTTGGACGCGACGCGTCCAAGTATAGGAGGTTTAAATGAAAAAGATAAATTTGTTTTTTGCAGTATTGGTGGGAGTTTTTTGTCTTTGTACAATTACTTTTGCTGGCTCGGGATTCAAAATGGTTCAAAGTGACCATGGCGAAACTGCCAATCTTTGGTTGGCGGATCAGATAGAACAATCAGTAAACGCCTATCCGCCAGTCGGTGGAAGAATTGCTGATTCAAGAGGGGCCACTCCTTTGCATTTTTTGAAAATGTTAAAAGATGCTGGCCATTACAACGGAGATCTTGCAGGATTGCCAACTTATTTGAGAAATCTCAAATGGGAAGGTGAACCTGATCGGACGAAAATCTTTACTCTTTCTCGTCTTGTTCATACCAAGCAAAACAATATTGAAGCTTGGTTGGATTGGAAGAGGAAAATTAACACAGCCGGCGAAGGAGTCTTTGTAGATTCCAAAGGAACTTATGTCATATCAGGTCTTTGCCTGAATGTGATCAAAAAAGAAATTGTGGAGAAACCTCCAATTCTTCTTGAAGTTCTAAAAAAAGTCAGTGAAGTTGAATTGTGTGGTTGCGAAGATGACAACGTTGTTGTTAAGCTTCCGCTTAAGCTCCACATTTCAAAACCAGCCGGAAAAAACGAAGTTTTACTTCGGTCTGGAAAAAAACATATTTTCCTAGTCGAAATTCGGGATGCTAACAATCGAAATGTTTGGCTTCCGGATGCTAGAATTACTGTTACTGATATTAATAGCGCAGGTGTAAGTGAGATAAATTACACCAGCGATCGTTTTGATCCAGTGACCTGCTCATTTATTCATGTTAAATGGATAGATTGGCATAAAGGGGATTCGGGGAGACTTTCAACAGTTCAGGAAGTTGGGAGGGCTACGGGAATTTTATCCTTTGAAGTTTCGGGTTTTGACAAAATTTCCTATCCTTGGCGAGTTTTGGATTCTAAGAAAATTCAAGCTCCTGAGGACTCGGATGTCACCGGGATAACTTTTGATAATCTTGATAAGGGGTTATTGAAGGGAAGACTTGTTTCTGGGAAATCTAATCCAGATGATAGGATTGTTGAGTTGTTTTTTGTGAATTCTCAGAAAACCAAGAGATCTATAGCTTATGAAGGAAAATTTATTTTTCAAAATATTCCTTTGGGGTCAATTCAAACCCTTGCCCAGGTTCTCAGGTTTCCTGTAGATAAGCCAGAGCCCTCTGTAGAAGTCGAAGAAATTATTTTCTTAGAATAATTTTTTCAAAATAGCCAGAAAGATTTTTATCTTTCTGGCTATCTTTAATTTTAAAAAACCTTTACATTTTATGAAAGATATTGTATTGTTACAAACAACTTGTATTTTATTAATAAATAGAGTTTAGTATATTAAATTAATATGGATAATAAATTTCTTAAAGTTTTAATAATTTTTTCTTTTATCTCTGTATCTTTGTTAAGCACGAGTGTTGTTTTTGCTTGGGGAGGTGGTGGAGATGGGGGAGGTGGACCAGAAGGTCCTGACTCAGTTTCAAATAGTGGTGTGAGTCCTTCTCCAGATACTTCAAATAGTGGAGTAAGTGGGCCTGGAAATACATCAAATAGTGGTGTGAGTCCTTCTCCTAATACTTCAAACAGTGGGGTAAGTCCATCTATAGATACTTCAAATAGTGGAGTTACTCCTGAGACTGATCCTGTTACTCCTGCAGTTCCACCTGTTACACCCCAAGATCCTGGTGTACAGGTACCAGCTTGTACTATAAATATTACTCCAAACTCTATTATAAAAGGAAATAGTACAATTTTATCTTGGACAACTTTCAATGCCGATTCTATGGTAATTAACCAGAGTATTGGAGTAGTCGATATTAATGGAGGGTCTAAGACTATTGCCCCAATAGTTACTACAACTTATACAGGAACTGTAACTGGAGCAGGAGGAATTGCTACTTGTGTGGATTCTATTACTGTGACTATCCCCCCTGTTATTCCAGCCCCAACATGTACCATGAGTGCAAGTCCAACTTCTATATTAACAGGAGGCAGTTCTACTTTATCTTGGTCAACTACTAATGCTACTTCAATGTCAATCAATCAAAGCATTGGTGCCGTTTCTATATCAGGAGGCTCAACCACTATTTCACCAACAGTAACTACAACCTATACAGGAACTGTAACTGGAGCAGGAGGCACAGCTACTTGTGCAGCTTCTGTCACAGTTAGTCCGTTGCCAGCCCCAACTTGTACCATGAGTGCAAGTCCAACTTCTATATTAACAGGAGGCAGTTCAACCTTAACTTGGACAACTACAAATGTAGCATCAGCTTCTATCAACAATGGTATTGGTGCAGTCGCGGTTAATAGCTCAACTTCTGTTACTCCGGCTTCAACTACAACTTATACCGGTACATTTGTTGGAACCAACGGGGCTAGTGTTACTTGTGCAGCTTCTGTTGCGGTTAATGCACCACCAGTAGCTCCCACTTGTGCGATGAGCTTCAGCCCTACTGCTGTTTTTTCTGGTGGCAGTTCAATTTTAACTTGGACCTCTACAAATACAACTTCAGGAACTATTGATACTGGAGTAGGATCTGTAGCGGTTAATGGCTCTACTTCTATTACTCCAATTGGAGCATCAACTTATACTGGAACATTTATTGGACCAGGAGGTTCTGTTACTTGTTCAGCTTCAATTTCGGTTTCTTCAACTGGATGTGTTACAAATTGTGGAGGAGGGAATAATCCTCCAAATGTAAGTTTATCTAGTAACGGTTTCCCAGTGGTTGATCCAGAACCTTCTTATGTTTATTTGAGTCAAGTACCTTATACTGGATTTTGGGATGATTTATTAAAGGTATTTATTTTTGTTAAAACTCCCGAATTTATAATGGTTAGATAAAAAATTAAATAAAAAAATGGGCGAGCCTACAGGCTCGCCCTTTTTTCATTTAATTTTTTAGATTTAAGAATTAGGAATTAAGAATTAAGATAAAAAGGTCGGCGGTTTGCGCCGACCTTTTTAATTTAAAATTTACAATTTATCATTTTTAATTCAAAATCTATGATTTTGATTTAATTTCTCTATTAATTTTTTCAATAAATTCATCAAGAGAAAAAGCTCCTTCATTTCCTCTTTCTCGGTTTTCTACTGTTACTTTATTTTCTTCCACTTCTTTATCTCCCAATACTAAAATGTAGGGAACCTTTTCCATTTTAGCATTACGGATTTTTTTACCTAAAGATTCATCATCTATATCTAATTCCACTCTAAAATCTTCGGCTAAAAGTTTTTTATAAATTTCTTGGGCATATTCTTTGTGTTTATCTGAAATAGAAAGAACTTTGATTTGAACAGGAGCAATCCAAAGAGGGAATTTACCTGCATAAAATTCTATCAAGAAAGCGAAGAACCTTTCAAAAGAACCGATTAAAGCTCGATGGATAACAAAAGGTCTTTGTTTTTTCCCTTCACTATCAATATATTCTAAATCAAATCTTTCACTTAAATTAAAATCAATTTGAATGGTAGAAATAGAATCTTCTTTCCCAAATACATTGATAGCTTGCACATCTAATTTAGGACCATAAAAAGCGGCTTCGTCTCTTTCTTCTCTAAACTTAACGCCACTCTTAGTTAAAACTTTCCTTAATGTCTCTTCAGCTTTATCCCAATCTTTAGATTCTCCTACATATTTACTTTTATCATCTCCCGACAAAGAAAGCCTATAAGTATAATTATCAAAACCTAAATCTTTGTAGAATTTTTCTAACATCTCTAACACTTCCAAAAATTGATCTTCCAATTGTTCAGCAGTACAGAAGATATGAGCATCGTTTTGAGTAAAGCCTCGCACTCTTTGTAACCCGTGTAATTCTCCAGATTTTTCATAACGATAAACTGTTCCTAACTCACCCCATTTGATAGGAAGATTTTTATAGGATTTTGGTTTCATTTTATATACCATCATAGCTACAGGACAATTCATTGGTTTTAGATAAAAAGTTTCGTTGTCGATTTCTAGAGGGGCGTACATTGAATCTTTATAAAATCCTAAATGTCCTGAAGTTTCAAATAATTCGGCTTTGTTAATGTGCGGTGAAAGCATATGTTCATAACCATAAGAGCGTTCCATTTTTAACATATAATCTTCTAAAACTCGTCTCATGGCATACCCCTTGGGAAGCCAAATAGGTAAACCTTGACCTACTTCAGGGAGATTTACAAATAGTTCCATTTCTTTTCCGATTTTTCGATGATTTCGTTTTTCAGCTTCTTCTAACATTTCTAGATGTTTCTCTAATTCTTCTTTGGTTTCAAAAGCCACACCGTAAATACGAGTTAACATTTTATTATTTTCATCTCCTTTCCAATAAGCTCCAGCAATGCGAGTTAATTTGAAAGCATCGGGATTAATTTCAGAAGTATTTTCTATGTGAGGTCCTTTACAAAGATTATGAAAATCTCCAGTGTCATAAAAACTTAATGTTTTTTCTCCTTTATCTATTAAATCTTGAGCCATCTCAATTTTGTAAGGATCATTTTTATAAAATTCTAAAGTTTCTGCAAGATTAGAATTATTTTGTTTAAAATCTAATTTTTGTTTTATTAATTCCTTAATTTTTTTCTGTAAGGAAGGAAGATCTTCTTCAGTTATTTTATCTTCACCTAAATCATAGTCTTGGTAAAAACCATTTTCTATAGAAGGACCAACTCCCAATCCTGCATTTGGGAATTTTTCTAAAACAGCCATGGTCATTAGATGAGAAACTGAATGTCTTAAGTTTTCTAAATTTTGTTTTTTCATAATTCTGTTTTAAGAGGTCGGACCTCTTTAGATTATTTAATAATGTTTTTGTCGTTTTCGTGTAATCGCAGATTCAGAGGTCCTACTTTTAAAAAACAGACAAAAAAATTCGTCCTAATATTTCAAAAATACCTTTGAAATATTAGGACGAATTTCTCCGCGGTTCCACCTAATTTCCCGCCTAAGGCGGACAACTTATTTTATCTTGTAGTTTAGCTCGTTTCCGAGTGCCTTTCGGTATTGTGTTTGGTAGACACAACAATCACTTTTTTAGATTCTTTAAGTTTAGCTTGTAATTAATTTATTGTCAATAAAAAAATTACGGGTTTTTGCCTTAGCAAAAACCCGCTTCGATTATCGTCCACATAGGGTCAACTCTTTTCTCCGTTTGTAAAAACGAACAAGAAGTCTTAAAGCACGAAGACGAGAAGTTTCTTTTTTCCCGTCTGCTTGTAACAGTTTGAGGTTTTTATTTTTCTTTTTTTGGGACATAAAAAATCTCCTTTCTGGGAGTTGATTAAATTATAGGTACTCTCTTACTAATCTCTTTATAACAAACATTTTCAAAAAAGACAAACGAATGATATAGTGTCTTTATGTTAAAGAATAAGTTATTAGTAGTTTTAGGCCCAACAGCTTCAGGAAAATCTGATTTAGCGGTGGATTTGGCTTTGAAATATAACGGAGAAATAATTTCGGCTGATTCGCGCCAAATTTACAAAGGACTAGATATTGGTTCAGGAAAAATAACCAAAAAAGAAATGAAAGGAATTCCTCATTATCTTTTAGATGTGGTTAAACCCCAAACAATTTTTACAGTAACTCAGTTTAAGAAAAAAGCCGATAGAATTATTGAAGATATTTTAAAAAGAGGGAAGACTCCAATTTTAGCAGGAGGCACTGGTTTTTATATTTCAGCTGTAATTGATAATGTAATCTTACCTGAAGTTAAAGCGAATTTAGCTTTAAGAAAAGACTTGGGTCTAGCAGACCCAAGTGAGTTGTTTTTGATGTTGGAAAAATTGGATCCTGAACGAGCTAGAACTATTGATGCTAAAAATCCCCGTAGATTAATTCGCGCCATAGAAATCGCCACAGCTCTCGGCAAAGTCCCTGAATTAAATTTACTTGGACGCGACGCGTCCAAGTGGGAGGTGTTGCAGATTGGGATTAAAGTTGACAAAGAAAAATTGGATGAAAGGATTGAAAAAAGATTTTATAAAAGAGTTAAGGCGGGGATAGTGGAAGAAGCTCAAAAATTACACTGTATAGGTTTAACCTATACAAGGATGTTTGAATTGGGTTTGGCTCATAAATATATTCCTTTGTATATAAAAAATAAAATTTCTAAACAAGAGTTCATTGATAAATCAATTAAAGAAGAACAAAAATATGCCAAAAGACAAAGAACTTGGTTTAAAAAAGATAAGACCTGCCTGCCGGCGAGGCAGGGAATTAAATGGTTTGAATTGGAAAATATAAAAAATATTCACAAAACGATTTCTAATTTTTTAAAAAAATAGGTATAATATCAGTATGAAATCAAAACTTCTGTTTTTAAATATTTTTTGTTTATTGTTTGTTTTTAATGTTGCTTTGGCGGAATCTTTGGATATCTCTTTTGTAGATAAATTAAGATATTCCAATGAGTCTTTTCTTGCTGGAGAAAACATAAGAATTTATAGTACCTTACAAAATAATTCAGGTTTTGATTTAAGAGGCACTATTAGATTTTATGATAATGAAAAATTTATTGGAGATTTTGATTTTTTTGTATCTAATCAAAAGTCGATTGAAGCTTGGGTAGATTGGTTTTCAAATGAAGGCGGGCACAATTTTAAAACTAAAATTTATGATGTCAAAAAATTAGAAATTGCTAAGGAACCAGTTACTGTTTCTTTAGATAACGAAATTATTATTTCAGAAAAATTAGAAGTAGATATTGATACTGATAAAGACGGAATTGCCAATAAAAAAGATTTAGATGATGATAATGATGGTATTTTAGACACAGAAGAGATTAAGCTAGGAACGGATCCTTTAGTTTTTAATGAACCGGTGAAAAATAATTCTATTCAAGAAAATGAATCTAATAAATCCAAAACTTCTAGTGTAGAAAATTCTGAAGGAAAAACAACTATCATTGAAAATTTGTTTGAAAATGTTAAAAATATAACCGATGCTACTTTAATAAAATCTAGAGAATTAACAGGCGAAACGGCGACATTTTTAGAAAAACAAAAAGAGGCGATAGATGAAGAAATAGACAAAGACAAAAAGATTGAATTAGTGCAGAAAGAGTTGCAAGAGTCTTCTAGCGGGGGAGAAGAAGTTAATTATTATACAGCTTCAATTATTGATGCTGTTCCAAATTTAAAAGAAATTTATAGTTTTATTTTGGGAGTTTTGATTTTTATTTTTAATACTTGGTGGGTGTTGTTAGGAGTTATCTTTTTTGTGCTTTGGATGGTTTGGAAAGTAGTTAGAAACAAAATGGAATTAAGGAGATTTTAAAATTTTAGAAGTTATCTTGATTTATTATTGAAGAGAGGAAAATTAAAAGGGCAGCCGCGAAGCGGCTGCCCTTTTAATAATAGTAATTTTATTTTGTTAATTCAGGAAATAATGGCGGGTTTTTTATCGTTTTAATAGTGTTCAAAGAGATAGAAGCCAAAGCAGCTAATATAAAGGTTATTTGTATAGTAGTAAAATAAGAAAGTGCGATAATGGCAAAGAGCATAAAAACTCGCCCTATATTTACGGCCATTTCACGAATAACAGTAAATTCGTCGACCAAATGACCTTCATCAGAAGCTTTTTCATAAACTATCGCATCAAAAGGAATACGCATAAATATTCTAGATAATTTGTGATAGGCATCTATAATGAAGATTTGAAAAGCGGTTCCAATGAAAATTTTTAGTAACCAACCCAAAGCATAAAAAATAGTTCCATATTTTAAAACTTTATCCTTCTTAGTTTTTTTATTGTCGGCATAATTTCCAACAGTTAATTGTAAAATAATTGTAACTGCAACGATGACAGAAGAGATTACTCCTAATTCTAGATAATCTCCATTTAAAATTTGAAACATAAAAATTGGCCAAATAACTCCTCCCACAACTCCTTCTCCTCCGTCAGCCATAAAAGCCAAGACTTCAGGCCTTCTTTTTTTTGAAAAGAAATGTTTCCAAGTATCTCTAATAGACCAAGAAAATTTTTCTTTAGTGTGAGGAATTTTTATTAAAGGAATCGCGGATAAAACATAAAGGATAATCGCAATAATGAAAAGGTGGTTAAAGGAGTATTTTATAATTATATATCCCGCTAACATGGGAGTAAAAATAGCCACTGCATTTTTTGTTGCCGCTAGAACACCTATTTGACGAGCTCGATTTTTTCTACTAGTAAATTTCGCTAAATCAACATTAAAAGGAACCCAATAAAGTAATCGGTAAAAGGTAAGAGAGATTATAATAAGAGGAATAAATATTTTGTAATTAGTTTCATTGATAAAGTAAAAAAAAGTAAAATAAAGAACTCCAAAAATTGTAGCTGTTTGTAAAGCCCTTTTAAAACCGAAAGTATTTAAATATTTGGTAGCGACAGCGACAGTTAAACCAAAAATAAGGTACCCGATTAAATAAAACCAAGCTACCATTTGGAAATTTTGACCGAAAAGGTCAAAAAGAAAAATAGGTATATAAAGACCTAATAATCCCGTAGCAATAAATGTAATGGTTCTATTTTTGTGTAAGGCTATAAAACCCTTGGAAACATTTGTGCCTAAATATTTGTTTTTAAAAGACATACTATTAATATTAACATATAGTTTTGTTGTTGTTTTTATTTTTGGGGAAAAATATATTTGATTTTAATAAAATAACTGGTATTATATTGATAGGCTTTTAGACAAGTCTATTTCTTGTAGTGAATGTCGAAGTTTACCCAAGATAAGATTATTAGATTGATAAGTAAAAAGTTCATAAAGTTTATAAAGTTCATAAAGTCAGAAAAATTTGTCACCCTAACGGGTGATCCCCCGTAGGGGGACAATTTTTCCAAAACTTTTAACTTTCAGCTTTACAAACTTTAAACTAAGAAAAATATGTCAGAGATTAAAGATGTAGAGTTTTTGGAATATGTCGTTAAAGAATTAGTAGACAATCCAGAAGCAGTAAAGGTAGATAGAAAAGTTGATGAAATGGGAGTTTTAATTACTCTTGATGTCGATTCAGCCGATATGGGGAAAATTATCGGTAAAAACGGAAATACGGCTAAAGCCATCAGAACTTTGTTAAGAGTTGTTGGAATGAAAAACAATTCTCGAGTTAACCTAAAAATTAATGAACCAGAAGGAAATGTTCGCCCTTCATTCGCTTCAGCTACTCCAGTTGCGGAGGACTTATTTGAAGCTCCAGCATCTAATGATTCAGGATCAGTAGATGACGCTATGGAAGACCTAAAGTCATTATAAAAAACTTATAAAATAAAAGAGGTTCGGCTTTAGCCGAACCTCTTTTATTTTATAAGGTTTTTAGTTAAAAGTTCATAAAGTCAAAAGTCTATAAAGTGAAAAATTTGCTTCGCAAATTTTTTCAAAAGGTTTTTAAAAAGGAGTTTTTGTGATAGATTAATATTGTAACTTTCGACTTTACGGACTTTATGAACTTTTGACTAGAATGCTCACATTCCATATAATCACAATTTTTCCACAATCATTCGACTCATATTTAAATGAGTCTATTTTGGCACGAGCTATTAAAGACAAAAAAATAAAAATAAAATTTTATAATCCTAAAGATTTTGTAAAATCTGGACGGGCGGATTTTAAACCTTATGGAGGAGGTCCGGGAATGGTAATGAAAGCTGAACCAGTAATAAAAGCGATTGCCAAAGCTATTGGAAGAAAAGATAATGTTAAGATTTTATTTTTATCTCCCGGTGGTAAAAAATTTGATAACAAATTAGCTCGACAATATTCTAATAAATTTAAAGATATTATTATTGTCTGTGGAAATTATGAAGGAATAGATGTTCGAATAAAAAAAGTATTTAAGATGCAAGAAATTTCAATTGGGGATTATGTTTTAACAGGAGGAGCTTTGCCAGCTATGGTTCTGATTGATGTAATTTCTCGACAGGTAAAAGGAGTTTTAGGGAAAGAAGAATCGTTAGAAGAAAATAGAATTTCAAGTTCAGAAGTTTATACTCGCCCCGAAATAATTAAATATAAAAAGAAAGAATACAAAGTGCCAAAAATTTTGTTGTCAGGGCATCATAAAAAAATCGAAGAATGGAGAAAAAAACAACAAAAATAAAAATCGGAGAGGTTCGACCTCTCCGATTTTTATTTTTATCGTTTTTCAGTATTATGTAGTATGTATTAGGTATTATGTATGACGAATTTTGCTTTCCTCTTGAGGCGGACAAGTGCCAAAATCCGTAACGAAAAGCTTTGCTTTTTGTCTCTGCGAGGAGAGAAAATTTGAAAAAACTAGTCCAGTTAACTGGACTAGTTTTTTCAAATTTTCTTGACGAAGCAGTCCAGTCGTTTGTTTTTATGTTCTTGTGTTTTCATGTTTTAATGATTTGATGATATAATAAAGTAATGTTATCCCGTAAAAAAATTACAGTTTTAAGAGGAGGCCCAAGCTCAGAATATGAAGTCTCTTTAAAAACAGGAGCTAGTATTCTAGAAGCACTTTCGAATGAAAAATATAATATTTCAGATGTGGCTATTACCAAAAATAATCGCTGGTTTTTAAATGGAGTAGAAAAAACCCCTGCTGAAATTCTGAGAAAATCAGATTTAGTTTTTAATGCTTTGCATGGAGAATATGGCGAAGATGGAAAATTACAAAGAATGCTAGATACCTTTGGGGTGCCTTATACTGGTTCTAAAAATATTTCATCGGCACTAGCCATGAATAAAGTATTAGCCAAAAAAGAATTTCAAAAAATGGACATTAAAACTCCCATTCATCTTGAAATAGACCGAGACAATTTTAATCTAGCCGAAATTTTTAAAACTTTCCCCATGCCAGCTGTAGTTAAACCAATTGGCTTGGGTTCTTCTGTGGGAGTGTATATTGTCCAAACAGGGATAGAATTAGATGAAGCTTTACAAAAGGTTTTTGGATATTCAGACAAAGCGATGATAGAAGAATATATTGGAGGAAAAGAAGCTACCTGTGGGGTAATAGACGGTTTTAGAGGAGAAGAAGTTTATACCTTGTTGCCGATAGAAATAATTCCAGAATCAGGATTTTTTGATTATGAATCAAAGTATGGAGGAGGCACCTCCCTATACCAAGGTTCCGGAAGGCAGGCTCAAGAAATTTGTCCTGGGAATTTTAGTGAAGCCGAAAAATCAGAATTACAGAATTTGGCTAAAAAAGCTCATCAAGCTTTGGGCTTACGGCATTACTCTCGCTCTGATTTTATAATTCACCCCAAACGAGGAATTTATATTTTAGAAACAAATTCACTCCCAGGTTTAACCAAGGAATCACTTTTCCCAAAATCTCTAACAGCCATCGGCAGTAGTTTAGAGGAATTTGTAGAACACCTGATCGAAATATCTGGAAGTCCGACCTCTTAACGTGTAGAATAGTTATCTTTAGCCATTCGATTTGTTTTACCAATTCCGAGGTCGGACTTCTAAAGTATTTCGAATTTTAAATTTTAAATTTTAAATTATTACGGGCGAAGCTAAAGCTTCGCCCGTTTCCCGTTCGTCTCTGCGAGAATAAATTTTCGCAAAAATTTATTCGTGGCAGTTCAGAAAAAATTAAAAATCATAGATTATAGTATCAGTATTTACTTATACTGGAGTTTTGGTATAATCATTGATGTAAATAGAATACATATTGGGCCTGTAGCTCATCTGGTAGAGCGCCTCACTTGCACTGAGGAGGCAGCGGGTTCGAGTCCTGTCAGGTCCACAAAAACTTAAGTCCCGAAGCGAAAGCTTCGGGACTTTTAGTTTTTGTAGGACCTGACAGGAGTCGAAAGACAGAGGCTGCGAAGCCGATTTTTCCTGGAGGAAAAATCGTAGCCGAGTCGGGGTCGAGAACACTTAATAGATTTCGAGCGATAGCGAAGAAATATATTAAGTGATTCGTGACCGACCTGTCAGGTCTTTAAGTTAATTAAAATAATTAGAACTGGAGACCGACTCCTGTCAGGTCTTAAATTAAACAAGTTTATGCTAAAATATAATCAATGTTAAATTTAAAAGAAAAAATTAATAAACAAAAGCTGAAAACTAAATCTTGGTTTAGTAAAAATGAAAAATATTTAATTATAGGTTTTTTCTTAGGTGGCTTGGTATTAGATAATTTAACTTTAACAAGAATTGATAGATTGTTTGATAATTTAATTATGGGGGGTTATTTATTTTTAGCTGTCTTTAGTATTATTTTAATTAGTTTAGCCCAAACAAACAGAGCCATCAATTATGCCCCTCGATTGGTTAATTTTAGTAAATATTTTCCCTTAGCCACTCAATTTGCTTTTGGAGGACTTTTTAGTGCTTATATTATTTTTTATACGAAATCGGCTTCGTGGGCGACTAGTTGGATTTTTCTGTTAATATTTTTTGGAGTTTTTATTGGTAACGAAAGATTTAGAAAACAATATAAAGAAATTGATTTTCAAATAAACATTTTATTTTTAGCTTTATTGTCGTTTATGATTTTCTTCGTGCCAGTTATTTTAAAACAAATGGGGGACTGGATTTTTATTTTAAGTGGAGTAATAAGTATTGTGTTGATTCTAGCACTTATTAAATTTATCTCTCGTTTTATTCTTAAAATAAATAAAGAACGAAAAAAGAAAATGTTTACACACATTATCGGAGTTTTTGTTTTATTTAATTTGATGTATTTTTTGAACATTATTCCTCCCATTCCATTGTCTATGAAAGAATTAGGTATCTATCGAAATATAGAAAAAATAGAAAATGGAAATTATTTATTTGAAGAAGTGGAAGTGCCTTGGTATTCATTTGGAAATAATTTTATAAAAATTTCTCAAGGTCCGATTTATATTTATAGTTCTATTTTTGCTCCTACTAATTTAAAAACAGAAATAGTTTATGAATGGTCAAGGTTTGATGAACAAAAAGGCAAGTGGGTTTTACATAGTGAAGTAGATTATCCGATTACAGGAGGGAGAAGTAACGGTTATAGAGGTTATGTTTATTCTTTTAACTTGTCAGTAGGGGAATGGAAAGTGGATGTAAAAACAAAATCAGATTTAGTTATTGGAAGAATAAAATTTGAAATAGTGAAATAAGTCGGCTCAGTTAAATAAAAGTTTAACGGGTTAAAAAAGTTAATAAATTATTTCTTTCTTTTCTTTTTTGTTTCTTTATTCCAATGTTCTTAAGAACATTGGAATAAAGAAAAGATTAGATAAACGAATTTGACTAATTTAAGAAAGTATTGTTTAACAAAAATAGCGATTGACTTTAAAACTTAATTTGATAATATAAAGAAAGTACTTAAATTTTGGCTTGCCAATATTTAGGTACTATGAAAAGCATCTTTTTTCCTTCGGGAACTAAGGTGTTTTTCATTTGTTTGAAGTCCGACCTCTTGGTTAAGATAATCGTGACCTTTAGTTACTAAATGTCATCTAGTTGATACTGAGGTCGGACTTCTTATAGCACCAGTGCTGAGGTCGGTCTTCTAGATCAGTCTCTGCGAGGCACGAAGCAGTCCAGTATTTATTTTTAAAAAATACCATTCTAAAATTCTATAGAATTGTAGAATAGGTTAAAGTTTGAAATTGTTTAAAACTACCAATTAAAAAACCATTATCTTATTATCCATAATAAGATAATAGTTTTTTGTATCGTTAATCTATATTATATGATTATATATAATCGTATAATATAGATTAAAAAAGCATTTGGTTTTCGATGTCTAAAATGTTAAAATTAAGAAATTAAGAAGTTATTAATAATTAGAATGTGGAGGATAGAAAGTAAAGAGTAGTAAAAACTTTTAACTTTACAAACTTTACAAACTTTTAACTAAAATAAATATGGGTTTAAAAGATATGTTAATGAAGAAGATGTTGAAGTCACAATTAAAAGATGTGCCTGAAGCAGAACAAGAAAAAATTTTAAAAATTGTAACTGAAAATCCAGAATTATTTCAAAAAATAGGATTGGAAGTTCAAGCTAAAATGAAAGAAGGGAAAGACCAAATGTCAGCTACCATGGAAGTAATGAGTAACTACCAGAATGAGCTTAAGGATATAATGAAATAAAATATTTTTAAGATTTAAGATTTAAGATTTAAGATTTAAGATTTAAGATTTAAGATTTAAGAATTAGGGAAAATTTTGTTTCATAAAATTTTAATACAAAACTATTGACATTTAGTCAATAGTTTTGTATTGTTTAGATAGTAAGAACGTTTATATTAATTTTTTAATTGGAGGTGTATTATGGGTATTCGTTTTGAAAGAGTTTTGGCACAGGCCAAAATGATGGAAGTGAACCATCATAATCGGACAAATGGAACTTTTGTTCGTATGGGGATTCCTAATTTTCTTGTTCCTCTTAAGAACGAGTTTAAAAAAGTTTGGTCAGATGTCCATGCCGATTGGATGAAAGTCACCAAAGGGGAGAATGGAAGATCAACAGTTGATGTCGTCCTTCTTATTTCCCAAGAAACTTTTCAAAAAAAATTTCCAAAAGCTGTTTATCAGGCAGAAAACAACAAACTTCATCAGAGGTATGAACAGAGCAGATCTTTGTTCGCTGGCTATCAAAAAAAATCTAATCAAAGGGGGAGGGCATATGCCTAAAGAACCACAACAAAAAGGCTGTTTTCGCAAAATATTAGCGAAAACAGCCTTTTAAAAATGCAATAAAACTTCGTTTGTGATATTATCAACTATGTTGAAAATTACTATAAACTACAAACTATCAACTATAAACTAATCTTATGTTATCTATCGGAATCGTGGGCTTGCCCAACGTCGGAAAATCTACACTTTTTAATGCTTTGACTGAAAAATGTGTATCCGCAGAAAATTATCCTTTTTGTACCATCGACCCCTCTGTGGGTGTGGTTTCTGTGCCTGATGCTCGATTAGATAAATTGAGTCAATTTTCTAAATCTAAAAAAATAGTTTATACAGCTATTGAATTTGTGGATATTGCTGGCTTAGTAGCGGGGGCTCATTCAGGCGAAGGTTTAGGGAATAAATTTTTAGCCAATATTCGCGAAACCGATGCTATTGTTGAAATTGTAAGAATATTTGAAGATGAGGATATTATTCATGTTAATGGAAAAATTGATCCTATGAATGATATTGAAGTAATTAATTTGGAATTAATTATGGCAGACTTTCAAACAGTTTCAAAAAGAATTGCTAATTTAGGAAAAGATTTAAAAAAGGGTGATAAGAAAGCTGTATTGGAAAATGAAATTTTAGTAAAAATTGAAAAAGCTTTGGATGAGGGGAAGTTTGCTAGTTCAGTAGAATGTAATGAAGAAGAGAAAAAAATTGTTAAAATGTTAAATCTTTTGACTATAAAACCAATTTTGTATGTTTTTAATAAAAAAATGGGAGGAAAAAATTTAGATGAAACGGATGATCCCAAGTGGGAAGAAGTTGAAAAGTTTTTAGAAACTTCAGGTTCAAAATGGATTAAAATTGACACTCAGATAGAAAATGATTTGAAAGATTTTCTTGAAGATGAAAAAGAAGAGTTCAAACAAACTTTAGGGGGGTCATGCGACGATACAGATTGTTTAATAAGAAAAGGTTACGAACTTTTGGATTTGATAACTTTTTTCACAACAGGGGAAGACGAATCAAGAGCTTGGACTACTAAAAAAGATTCTACAGCTCCAATAGCTGGAACTGCTATTCACACAGATTTTAAAGATAAATTTATTAAAGCTGATGTAATTAATTGGGAAGATTTATTGAATGCGGGTTCTAGAGCTCAAGCCAGAGAAAAAGGCTTAATTAGAATTGAAGGAAAAGAATATTTAGTTAAAGATGGAGACACCATCGAATTTAAGATTTAAATTCGATTAGAATTAAGAATTAGGAATTAAGAATTAAGTAGATGGGCGAGGCTAAAGCCTCGCCCGTCTTTAATTTAAAATTTTTAATTGTTGCTGGATCGCTTCGTTGCGACTCGCGAAGACGAAAAGTAAAACTTTTCGTTACGGATTTTGGCTTCGCCAAAATCCGTCGTCTCTGCGAGCGATAGCGTGGCAGTCCAGAAAATAAATAATTTAAAATTACATTTTTTATTTGACTTTAATTTTAAATATAATAGAATAATAAGTATAAATATGCGTAACATTTCAATCATAAAAATAAATACATTTTTTAGCTTCTTTGCACCTAAACTGAGTAGGGAGTTAATTTAATGTTAAAATAAGTAAAAATAGATTTTAACAAACTCCCGAAAGGGTGTTTTTTAATTTGTTTTTAGGAAATTTTTTAGAAAAGTTTTTTAAAAATAGATTAAAAGTGGTTTTTAGTCTATAAATTAGGAAGTTCTTTTACATAATTAACAAAGCCCTAAATCAATGAATTGATTGGGTAAAGGAAGGTGAAAAATGAAAAATTTAAACCAAACCCCTTATCACAGAAACATTTTAGTATGTGGGAACACAGGGAGAGACATTGATGAAGTTGAAACAACAGAAAAGGATAGTGAGGAAGAAATAATTTCAGATACTTTCCCTGTTTGGAAAGAAGCTCAGTACAAAAGAAGCCAACACCCAGGATTTTGTTAATTAAAAAAGGTGAGAGCAGGTCTAATACAGACCTGCTTTTTTTATTCTGGACTGCTTCGCTGAGGCTCGCAGAGACGAATTTTGCGAAGCAAAATTCGTAACGGAAAACAAAGTTTTTCGTCTTTGCGAGCTTCAGCGTGGTAATTTAGCATTTATCCATCTTCCGTCGTCTCTGCGAGGAGAGAAAATTTTAAAAAGAAAAAACTCCATTTAAATGGAGTTTTTTCTTTTTAAAATTTTTTTAACGCGGCAGTCCAGAGATATTAATTAAATACTAATAATGGTATTATTTAAATAATTATTAACTAACTAAATTAAAATTATGCAAAATAAAAAAATATTAAAATGGCCTTTGATTGTAGGAATTGTGATTATTCTTAATTTATTCTTTTTGTACGCTGTAAAAGTGGCTTATCCAGAACCAGATTACGAAACTTTTTGTCCTAGAGAACAAGTAGTAAAAGATTTAAATTCAGAAGAGTCTTGCATTGGTGTAGGAGGTCAATGGAATGAACAAATAGACAGATATAAACCAATTTCTGTTTATGAAGGAGAAATGATGGCTTTAGATAATCCAACAGGTTATTGTGACCAACAATTTACCTGCCGACAAGAATATGATACAGCCCGAGAAGATTATGAAAGAAATGTATTTATTGCTTTAATAATTTTTGGGGTAATTTCAGTTGTGATTGGATTTTTCACAATGGGTAAAGAAGTTGTTTCAATTGCTATGACTTTAGGTGGAGTATTAGCTTTCATTATTGCTTCGATGAGATATTGGCAATATGCTAGTGATTGGTTGCATTTATCTATTTTGGGAATAGCACTGATTACCTTGATTCTTCTCGCAGTTAAAAAATTCACAGAGTAATATCAAATATTAAAACAAGACGGACGACAGCGAAGCTGTCGTCCGTCTTTGCGAGGAGGTTACGACGAAGCAATCCAGAAAAAACCAACGGCTCATTAAAATGAGCCGTTGATTTTTTGTTTTTTGGTATATAATGGTAATTATGCCTAAATCAAAGATAATTTCTTGGAATATAAATGGTTTGAAATCATGGTCTGAAACAGAAGGTGTTTTTGATTTTCTAAAAGAGCAAAATCCAGATATTTTTTGTATTCAAGAAACGAGGAGTTCTGTTGATAAGATAGAAAATGAATATAATAATATTTGTTCAGAATTTCCTTTTCAATATTATCATTTTGGAGAAAGAAAAGGTTATTCTGGGACAGCTATTTTTTCAAAAATTAAACCTGTTAATATTGTTTTTGGAATTTTAAATTCAGATAGCGAGAAAGTCGGTAATGAAGGAAGAGTCATAACTCTTGAATTTGAAGATTTTTTTATTATAAATGTTTATACACCTAATTCAAAATTTAATACTCAGATTTCTAGTGCCACTAGACTTGATTATAGAATTAATATTTGGGATAAAGCTTTTCGATTACATTTGGAAAAACTAAAAAAATCAGGAAAAGAAATTATTGTTTGCGGTGATATGAATGTTATGGAAAGAGATATAGATCTTCAGAATTACGATTTTTATTTTAAGGAAAATCCTGGTTTTAAAGAAAAAGTTCTCCAGGAAAGAAATAGTTTTCTTAGTTTCCTCGAACTAGGTTTGATTGATATATATAGAAAACTTTATCCAGATAAAATAGCTTTCTCTTGGGTAGGCCCACCAGCTTTGCATTTACCAAGTAACAGGCTCGACTATTTTTTAGTTTCTAAAAAAATAGAAGAAAAAACTGAAGATGTTAAAATCATTTCCAACCAAGATGGTTCAGACCATTTTCCTATTAGCTTAACTTTAAATCAAAAGTTATCAGAAAAAGTTTGTGATGATGGAGATTATGAAAAAATATTATTCCCCAAAAAAGAAGAAATACAAAATTCTTTGTTTTAATTTTTTAGCTTTTTAGATGTTTTAAAATGTGGTAAAATAGTCTTTATTGATATTGAATAACCTTTTATTATGAAAAAATACGATCACAAAAAAATAGAAAAAAAATGGCAAGAAAAATGGGAGAAAAGTAAAATTTATAAAGCACTAGATGATTCTCCTAAACCGAAATATTACGCTATGATTGAATTTCCTTATCCATCAGGGGAAGGTTTGCATGTTGGCCATATTAGATCAAATACAGCAATGGATATTATTGCTAGAAAAAAAAGAGCAGAAGGTTTTAATGTTTTGTATCCTATAGGATGGGATGCATTTGGTTTACCAACTGAAAATTATGCTATAAAGACTGGAATTCATCCCATTCAAGTTACAAAACAAAATACTGACAAGTTTAGAAAGCAATTAAAATCGGTTGGTTTTTCTTTCGATTGGGATAGAGAAATAAATACTACTGATCCAAAGTATTACAGATGGACACAATGGATTTTTTTGCAATTATTAAAAGAAGGCTTGGCTTATAAAAAGAAAATGGATATAAATTGGTGCCTTTCTTGTAAAATTGGATTGGCTAACGAGGAGGTAGTAGGCGGTCAATGTGAACGATGCGGAGGAGATATAGAAAAAAGAGAGAAAGAACAATGGATGTTAGCTATAACAAAATATGCCGATAGATTAGATAAAGATTTAGATGATGTTGATTATTTAGAAAAAATAAAAATTCAACAAAGAAATTGGATTGGAAAATCTGAAGGAGCTTTGGTTGAATTTTCAATTAAAGATTTTGATAAAAAAATAAAAGTATTCACAACTCGACCAGACACTTTGTTCGGAGCAACTTATATGGTTTTGTCACCTGAAAATGAATTAATTAAAGAGCTGAAAGATGAGGTTGAAAATTGGGACGAAGCTCAAGAATATATTAAGGAAGCTAAAAAGAAATCTGAAATAGATCGAACTGATTTAACTAAGGAAAAAACAGGAGTCCGACTCCTGGGAATTTCAGTTATAAATCCTACAAATCAAAATGAGATTCCTATTTTTATAGCGGACTATGTTTTAGCTGGTTACGGAACAGGAGCGATTATGTCTGTTCCTGCTCATGATCAGAGAGACTGGGAATTTGCTAAGAAGTTTGGTTTAGAAATTGTTGACGTTATTTCAGGTAGAAAAAATGATAAAGAAGCTTATGTAGCTGATGATATTTTAATAAATTCTGGACAATTCAATGGAATGAATTCAGACGAAGCTAAATTAAAAATTACAGAATTTGTGGGGGGAGAATTAACAACTAATTATAAACTTCGTGATTGGATTTTTTCTAGACAAAGATATTGGGGAGAACCAATTCCGGTTATTCATTGTGATAAATGTGGTGTTGTTCCTGTTCCTGAAAAAGACCTTCCTGTTGAATTACCAGATGTAGAAAATTACCAACCAACAGATAATGGTGAATCTCCATTAGCAAATATTACAGATTGGGTTAATGTGAACTGCCCAAAATGCGGAGGTGAAGCTAAAAGAGAAACTGATACTATGCCTAATTGGGCTGGTTCGAGTTGGTATTTTTTAAGATATATTGACCCCCAAAATAATGAAGCATTAGCGGGTAAAGATAAATTAAAATATTGGACACCTGTTGATTGGTACAATGGTGGAATGGAACACACAACTTTGCATCTATTGTATTCAAGATTTTGGCATAAATTTTTGTTTGACATTGGAGTAGCACCTACAAGTGAACCTTATAAAAAAAGAACATCTCATGGAATGATTCTAGCTGAGGGGGGAGTTAAGATGTCTAAATCAAAAGGAAATGTAATAAATCCTGATGATGTAGTAGGTTTATTTGGAGCTGATACTTTTAGAGTATATGAAATGTTTATGGGTCCTTTTGATCAATCAATTGCATGGAGTACTGATAATATGATTGGACCTCGAAGATTTTTGGAAAGAATTTGGAATATTCAAAATAAACTTGGCGGTGAAAAAGATGATAAAGAATTATTATCTTTAATCCACAAAACTATAAAAAAAGTTTCTCAAGATATAGAGGAAATGAAATTTAATACAGCTATAAGCCAAATGATGATTTTGGTGAATGAAATGGAAAACAAAGATTTTGTAAATAAAGAAAATTTCGAAACTTTCTTAAAAATTCTAGCTCCTTTTGCTCCGCATATTACAGAAGAAATTTGGGAGAGTTTAGGATATTCAGAATCAATTCATTTAGAGGAATGGCCGAAGTATGATGAGGCATTAACTAAAGATGAAAAGCATATTGTAGTTATTCAAGTGAACGGAAAGGTGCGTTCTGAGATAGAGATTGAGGACGGAGAAGATGAAGAATCTGTTAAAAAACGAGCTTTAGAGGACGAAAAAATTCAAAAATGGATAGAAGGGAAAGAAATTAAAAAAACAGTGTATATTGTAAATAAACTAGTAAATCTAGTAGTTTAAATTTCCTTGCCCCATCACTATTATTAATTTTGTTTAGTTAATTTAAAATATAACTCATAACAATTTTATCTGGTCTCGGATTGTTAATATTGTTGTTAATAATGGTGAGGGACTGCGAAAATTCCGTATTAGAATTTCCTTGACTTTTTGTCTAAATAATGATAAAAATGTATATAAGAAAAACATCCGATAAGAACATTTCTATAATTTCATGTCACCTTAAGATTTTAATTGACAAACTTTATTTTTTATTTTAAGTGGTGAAATTATAAAAAAGTTCGTAGGTTGTTTTAATGTAAAACGAATAAATAATGATTACTTTTAACTCAAAAGAATTAGTTCAAAATTTTCTTTCAGAACTTCCTGAAAGGTCTCAAGATATCTTAACTCAGAGATATGGTTTAGGTGATTCTGTGAAAAAATCTACTTTAGAAGCTATTGGACAAAAATATGGAATTACTCGAGAAAGAGTAAGACAAATTGAAAATCATTCAATTAAGAATATTACTAAATCTGATAGTTTTAACAACGCTGAAAAACATTTTAGTGAATTGTTAGCTGTTGTTGATGGTATTGGCGGGGTTGTTGCCGAAAAACCTTTGTTAGAACATATTTCAAGTGACGGTCTAGAACAAAATCATATTCATTTTTTATTTGTGGTAGGAGCTCCTTTTTATAAAGAAAAAAGTAACAATGATTTTGACTCAAGATGGTATTTAGACAAAAAATTAGAAAAAGAAGTAATTCAGGTTTTAGAAAAAGTTCATAATCATTTTGAAGGCGATCAGCTTGTTACAGAAGAGGAGTTGATGAATTTAGTTCGTAATGAGGCCAAAAAGATAAAAAATAGAAAAGAAACAAATGATGAACAAATTAAAAAATGGTTAACTATTTCTAAAGTAATTGGCAAAAATCCTTTTGAAGAATGGGGTTTAGCAACTTCTCAAAATATTAAAATCCGAGGAATACGAAGCTATGCTTATCTGGTTGTAAGACAGAATGGTTCACCAATGCATTTTAAAGAAGTAGCAAAATCAATAAATGAACATTTTGGAAAAAATGTGCACACAGCCACTTGTCATAATGAATTAATTAAAGATGTGAGATTTGTTTTAGTAGGACGAGGAATGTATGCTTTAGCTGAATGGGGTTATTCTCAAGGCATAGTTAGAGATGTTGTAATGGAAATTTTAAAAAGAAAAGGAAGATTAACTAAAGAAGAAGTGGTAGAAGGAGTTTTAAAAGAAAGATATGTTAAAGAAAATACTGTTATCGTTAATTTACAAAATTCAGATTATTTCAAGAAACACTCAGATGGAACATATTCAATAATATAAACAAAAAAAACAACGAGCTAAAGCTCGTTGTTTTTTTTGTTTATATTATCGAATTAAAAATGATAAATTTTAAATTTTAAATTAAAAAATAGGCTAAAGCCTATTTTTTTTGTTTAAATATCAAAAATTTATTCTTAATTTAAAATTTAAAATTTAAAATTTATAATTCTTTTTTTAAATTTTGAATTTAAAAAAAGAAGTTATCTACATTTTTACTACTTTTTAAACTTTTTTATAGTAAAATATAGAGTATATGATAGAATCTTTTATCGATATGTTACCTACAGTTTATCAGGGTTTGGCTGTTAATATAATAAACTATATATATTTATTTGCTCCGATTTGGTTGCCTGTTTTTTTGATTTTTATTTTGTGGCATAAATGGATGGAGTATATCACTACCAAATTTGCTAATAAGCAAGACTATAAATTATTAGAAATTAAATTACCTAATGAAATCAAAAAGACTCCATTAGCCATGGAATTGTTTTTAACTTTTTTAAATCAAACAGGAGGAGCCAGTACTTGGTATAAAAAATATGTAGAAGGAAAATCTCGGGCTGTTTTCTCTTTAGAAATAGTTTCTTTTGAAGGGCAGGTTAAGTTTTTTATTTGGACGAGAGGCCTTTGGAAAAATTTAATTGAAGCTCAGATTTATGCTCAATATCCAGATGTTGAAGTTACCGAGGTTCCCAATTATACTTCTTTTGTAAAGTATGATCCAAATTCTTTAAACATGTGGGGAGTCGAATTTAAATTATCTAAAGATGACTTTTACCCAATTAAAACTTATGTGGATTATGATATGGAAGCCAAAGGAATTAAAGAAGAGGAAAAAATTGATCCTATTACGCCTATAGTTGAATTTTTGGGTTCAGTAGGAAAAGGGCAACAAGTTTGGATACAGATTATCGTCAGAGCTCATAAAAAAGAGAGAAGAAAGAAATTAACTTGGGGAGAGCGTTGGGAGGAAAAAGCTTGGTCTAAAGCTGAAACTTGGAGAGATCAATCTAAAGATGCTATCAAAGAACTAATTAAAGAAGCCACGAAAACAGAAGAAGGCACTATGCCGAGGATGATGACAAAAGGCGAGACAAATGTGATTTCAGCTATTGAAAGATCTGTTGCTAAGTTAGGGTTTGACTGTAACATTAAAGGAATGTATTTATCTGAAAAAGATGAGTTTAATCTTATCAATATTAGTTCTTTGGTGGGGACTTTTAAACAATTTAACTCTAATGAATTAAATGGATTTAAGGTAGCCCAATCCGTAGATTATGATTATCCATGGCAAGATTTTAGAAAAATAAGAGAAAATAGAAATAAGAAAAAGATGTTTAATGAATACAAGAAAAGAGTTTTTTCAGATGATTATGCTCCTTTTGTTTTAAACACTGAAGAATTAGCAACCATTTACCATTTCCCAGGAGGAGTATCTCAAACACCAACATTTGCAAGATTATTATCAAAGAAAACGGAAGCACCGTTTAATCTTCCAACCTGATTTTCTGAAGAAAATCAGGTCTAGTCAAAAGTCTATAAAGTCCATAAAGTTTATAAAGTCAAAAAATTTGCAAAGCAAATTTTTTCAATAAAAACTTTTAACTTTCAACTTTACGAACTTTCAACTAATTCAATTATGAACTTTAAAAATTATAATCCAAGAAATTTAAAAGTTTTAACTAAAGAATTTTTTAAAAAAATTTATTTAAAAAGTAAGTTGTTTTTTAATTATATTAAATTTTGTATAAACAAATTTCAAAAATTTTCAAAAATTAAAATATTTCCGGTGTTTGTGTTTTTCTTTGCTGTATTTTTATTTTATTTTATTTTAATCGCTCCTCCAAGACATTTTCCCGTAGGATCTATTATTAATATTGAAGAAGGAACTTCTTTAACTGAAATTGCAATTTCTTTAAAAGAACAGAACGTGATTAAGTCCGCTTTAGTTTTTAAATCTTTAGTTAGATTAATAGATGACAAAGGAGTAATGGCAGGGGATTATTTTTTTGTAAAAGATTATCCAGTATTTAGAATAGTATGGAAAACTATTAAAGGAGATTGTGGAATAACTCCAACCAGAGTTGTTATTATAGAAGGATTTACTATTTTTGATATTGCAGACACGATGAAGAAAAACTTTCCTAATTTTAATAACGAAAAATTTATTAAATTAGCTGAAAAAGAAGAGGGTTATTTGTTTCCAGATACTTATTATTTCTTATCCAGTATAACTCCTGAAGGAGCCATAAAAACAATGAAGGAAAACTTTAATTTAAGAATTGAAGAGATTGCTTTAGAAATAGAAGGATTTGGAAAGACTTTAGAAGAAATAGTAATTATGGCCTCTCTTTTAGAAAAAGAAGCGCGGACTCTTAAATCGAAACAAAAGATTGCCGGCATTTTATGGAAAAGAATAGATATTGGTATGCCTTTGCAGGTGGACGCTGTTTTTCCATATATTATAGGAAAAAATACTTATGAAGTTAGTTTAGAAGATCTAAAAGTTGACTCTCCTTATAACACTTATGCAAATAAAGGTCTGCCGATAGGTCCAATTGCTAATCCAAGTATTTATTCTCTTTTGGCAGCCGCTACTCCAATTGAATCAGACTATTTATTTTACCTATCTGATCGAGCCGGAAATATGTATTATGCAGAAGATTTCGAAGGACACAAACAAAATAGATGGCTTTATATGGATTAAAGAAATAATTTTGGTTAAAATTATTTCAGAATTAAGAATTAAGAATTAAGAATTGGGATTTAAGATTTAGGAGCGGATTTTGCTTGCCCGTCTAACTTTTGAAAAAAGTTAATCGGGTGAAGCAAATCTTTTAACGAAAAGCTCTGCTTTTCGTCTCTACGAGGAACGATTTTTTGTTTGAAGTCCGACCCAGCACTTTGTACGTTATATTTAATTTAATTTTAATAAGTTATTAATTTAAAAGAGTAATTTAAGTGTTAAAAAATAATTTCAAAGTGCTGGGTCGTACTTCTTAATTGTTTTGACGTGGCAGTCCAGAAAAACAATTTTAAAAAATATAAACAGATAGATATGTTTTATTTTTTTTATTTGGTATAATATTGGTTATGAAAAAAGAAATGGAAAAAATAAGAAAAGAAGAGAGAGATAATTTTACTATTGTATTGGAAAATCTCCAATCGGATTTCAAAATGTTTGGAGAGGCTCTTAGTGGTGTTAATGAGAATTTAAGTAATAGTTTAGACGGAGTTGAAAGAAAGATAGATATGAATTTTGAGGAAATAGGTAATATTAAAATAGAGTTAAACGAAGTGAATGGCCGTCTTGATAATATAGAAGATCGTCTTGGTAACATAGAAAAAGAAATTAAATCGATAAGACAAGATTTTGACTTAATTAAAGAAGAATTACAACAAAAAGTTGGTATTGATTATATCAAAGGTATTGAAAAAAGATTAGAGAAAGTTGAAAGACATTTAGAATTGAAAACTGTGTAATTACTTTGTCATTTCAAGCCTGTCCGCCCAACCGTCCGTCTGTGCGAGAAAAATAATAAAAAAAAGAGGTTTTTGATTTCGCTTGTGCTACATCAAAAACCTCTTTTTTATTTAATTTATCTTACTTTCAGAGAGGATTTTCTCTCTCTGTCTATTTTTGGAAGAGTTAAAATCAAAAGTCCATGTTTTTCTATAGCTGTTGAATTATCAATGTCTATTTCAGTTGGCAATTTTATAGTTCTAGAAAAAGATCCCCAATAGAGTTCTTGTCTGTGATAAGATTCTTTGTTTACCTCTCTTTCTTCTTGACGAGAACCTCTGACAGTAACTTCCTCTCTGGTTATGCAAATGTCTAAATCTTCAGGCTTTACTCCAGCCACCATTGTTTTAAGAACAATGACGTCTCCTTCGTCATAAACATCTATCGCTAATTCACCATCTCTTTCTTCTTCAAGAATAGAAGGGAAATCTTCGTTAGAAGGATCCAAACTTAAAATATCATCAGTTTCTTGCTCCGAGTTGTTTGAAGCTGTTAATTTGTCAAAAAATGATTTCATTGTATTAGTAGGTTAGCTTTTAGCTGATAGCTTATAGCTTTTAGAAAAAAATCTCAAAGCGATTTTTTTCTATTTAATTAATAATTTTTAATTTTTAATTTATCATTTTTAATTTAAAAAGAAATTCTTGTTAAGCATTTCTTTTTCGTAAGTGCTTAACCTTTTCTATCAAAAGAATCAAGAAGTCCGATCTCTGAACTAAAATAATTGTAACCTTTAGAGTGAAGTCCGACCTCTGAACTAAAATAACCGTAACCTTTAGTCACTGATTATTGTTTAACCAATGCTGAGGTCGGACTTCTAAATCAATAATTTAAGTTCTCGCTCGCATATGCTTAACTTTTTCTATCAAAAGAATCATTATAATAATAGCTACCCAAATTGCCAAGAAAACAATAAAAATTTGGCTTCCACTCTTAATTATAAAGAAATTAAAAAAAGTGTGCAATGCCGCAGATAGGATAAACCCAGTTAGTAAATATCTTTTTTTGATGACTTTTCTTTTGTAAAAAGATAAAGCAATAAATAATCCAATTATTCCTGAGCAAAGAGTATGTAATAACGTGGCACCGATAAAACGCATATTTCCTACTAGCATTAAATGATTAAGTTCTACTCCTACTGATTTTATTGCGTTAATTAAAAAAAGTGAATTTTCTAAGGCAGCAAATCCTAAAGCCACGGTAATTAAATAAATAACGGCATCTATGGGTTCGTCCATATATTTTTTAGTTAAAGCACTAAAATAAGCTCCATAGTATTTAAATAATTCTTCTGAAGAGGCTAGTAGAGCTATAGTAAGAAGACCTGTCCCAGGGACTATTTTAACAATTAATTCTTCAAAAGGAAGAACTAACATAGCAGAAAAAATTCCAAAAACAAAAGAATAAGCGATATATTTTTTAGGTTCTGGGTGTAATTTATCTTCTTTCAACCAAAACCAAAGCCAAAATATTGTTGGTAAAACTCCTCCTAAGAATGCGTATAAGATTAATTCGTTTTCCATTTTGTTTAGTAGGTTAGTAGGTTAGCTTATAGTCCGCCGACTGGCGGATTAGGGAAAATTTGCGAAGCAAATTTTCCTCCTAATCCCTAAAAGCTAACCTACTATAAGCTAATTAGGCCACTCTTCTATTAATAATAACTTTTTATTTTTGATTGGAAGCACTTGCCAAATTTCTTCTGTAATAAATGGCATAAAGGGGTGCAGGGTTTTTAAACAAATTTGTAAAATTTCTATCAACATTAATTGGGTTTCTTGGCTATCTATTTTTTCTTTAGATTCTTCTATTATTTTATCAGCAAATTGATGCCAAACATAGTGGTATATCTTTTCGCTGGCTAAATGAAATTGAAAATTATCCATTTCCTTAGTTATTTCAGAAATTGTTTTTTGTAGATTAATTAATTCAGAATTTGATCGCCTCAACCCGTTGAGCCGTTCATCATTCAAATCTATTTCTCCTAAACCTTCTGTATTATCTAAAACAAAACGACTAATATTCCATAATTTATTAGCAAACTTTTTGTAAGCGCGAATTTTATCTTCAGATAAATTCATATCATTTCCAGGAGTATTTCCCACTAAAAATGCCATTCTTAAAGCATCTGTCCCGTATTTTTCGCTTAATTCAAGGGGGTTAATAACATTTCCGATACTTTTACTCATTTTCTGTCCTTTAGCATCTCTCACCAAACCATGTAAATAAACAGTTTTAAAAGGAACTTTTCCTGTTCTATAAATTCCAAACATAATCATTTTGGCTACCCAGAAGAATAAAATATCATGTCCAGTTTCTATTACATCTGTAGGATAGAAATTTTTAAAATCCTCACTGTCTGGATAATTAAGGGTAGCAAAGGGCCATTGTCCAGATGAAAACCAAGTATCAAAAGTATCTGCATCTTGTTTTACCTTGCCTCCACATTTAGAACATTTTGTAATTAAATTATCTAGATCAACCATTCCTTCTCCACATTCTTCACAAATTTTGGCAGGAATAGGAATACCCCAAACAATTTGTCTTGAAATATTCCAATCATAAATAGTATCCATCCAATGTTTAAAAATTCTTTCATGTCTTTCGGTTACAAATTTTATTTCTCCTTTTTCAACTGCTTCCTTAGCTTTTTCAGCTAAAGGTTTTACCTTAATAAACCACTGTGCTTTGATTTGTGGTTCAAGAGTTCTTTTGCATTTATAACAAACCTTAATACTATGTTTAAAATTTTCTTCTACTTTTTCTAACAAACCTTTTTCATCTAATTTTTTAACAATTTCTTCACGAGCTACAGTAATATTTTTTCCTTCAAATTCTGGACCAGCGATTGGAAGCAATTTCCCGTTAAAATCTATAATGGGTTCATAGTCTAAATTATGTCTTTGGGCTATTTCAAAATCAACTGTATCATGCGCAGGAGTGATAGTCATAACTCCTGTTCCAAATTCCATATCAATTACATCATCTTTGATAATTGTTGCTGTAATTGGCCCATTAATCCACTCTAAATCAATTTTTTGCCCATGTTTATATCCTTTATATCTTTCGTCATCAGGGTGCATTACTACGTATTTATCTCCAAATTTAGTTTCGGGTCGAGTAGTTCCAATAGTGAAAGGTCCATATTTAAAATAGTAAAATTTATCTTCTTTTTCTATTGATTCGGTTTCTAATTCAGAAAGGGAAGTTTGGTGTTTGGAGCACCAATTGATTAATCTTTCTCCACGATAAAGTAATCCATCATCGGAAAGTTGTTTGAAAGTTTGGTTGACGGTTTTTATTATTTCAGGTTCTAAAGTAAATCTTTCTCTTGACCAATCACAAGAGGCTCCCAAAGAACGCACTTGTCCTTCCATAAAACTTTTATTGTCTAAGGTGAATTGCATTATTTCATCATACAAATCTTTTGGGTCCATTTTGAAACGAGAACGACCCTCTTTTTCCAATTTTTTTTCATAAACTACTTGAGTTTCAAAACCGGCATGGTCAGCTCCAGGAAGCCAAAGAGTTTTAAATCCCTGCATCCTTTTGTAGCGAATCATTAAATCTTCTAGAGTTACAAAAAGAGCGTGTCCAGCATGCAAAGAACCATTAGCATTTGGCGGGGGCATTATTATAGTGAAAGGATTTTGGTGTCGTTCGGGAAGATTGTCAGGATTAAAAAAACCACTTTCTTCCCAAAGTGAGTAAATTTCCTTTTCAGTTTTTTGTGGATTATATGGTTTTTGAAATTTTTCTAACATGGAATATGTATTAAGTATTATGTATTATGTATTATGGAACGGATTTTGCTTCGCAAAATCCGTCTTTGCGAGGAAAAATAATTGAAGTCCGACCTCTTAACTAAAATGTCCGTAACCTTTAGCTCGAAGTCCGACCTCTTAGCTAAGATGATCGTAACCTTTAGCCATTTGTTTTGTTTAACCAATGCTGAGGTCGTACTTCTTAATTATTTTTCGTGGCAGTCCAGTAATCGTACTTCTAAATAAATTTTTTGTACTTTTCTATTCTTCAATAATATCACATAAATTAAACAATTTCTAACAATTTTAAGTGAATTTTTCTTGATTTCTTGGTATAATATTAATTAGCTGTAAACCTATCAAAATTAAAAGAATTAAAGGGAGGAAAAAATGGAAAACAAATTAAAAAGTTTTTGGAGTAAATATTCTGATTATATTGTTTACCCTTTAATTATTTTGTATTTTATCATTTGTGGTTTTCTTCAATATAAAAATTAACTTATTTTTTTTATTTTCCCAAAAGTGATATATAAAAAACGGAGGAAGAATGTTACTAAAATTTATTGTTTGCACTTTGATTGTACATGTATGCTTTTATGTATTATATGTAGGATATCGGAAAGATGGAAACGATTCAATGATGACTACTTGTACTCTGTCTTATTCTATGTTTTGGACATCTTTGTTATTAGGAGATGCTATTACATTTTTTCTTCTTTTATTAATTTTCAATTTATTTGTTCTTGTAATGGACAAGATAATCTTCTAAGTTGAAAAATAAAAACCGGTGCTGTTGTTTACTCCACAGCACCTTTTAACTTGTTTTTATTTGATATTTATATATAGTTAATTCAGAAAAAGATGTTAATTTAAAACAAAATACAAAGAATAAAGGAGGAAAAAATGACTTACAGAAGAAAAAGATTTTCAAAAACTTTTATTTGGAAACTTATGAGTATTTTACCTTTAGAAACAGTAATTCAAGGAGAAAGTGTTGAACTCTTACCAAAGGGTTCTGAATTAATTGGATTATGTCCTTTTCACCAAGAGAGAACTGCTTCTTTTTTGGTTGTTCCTAAAAAACAAATATTTCGTTGTTTTGGGTGTGGAGCTGGAGGAAATATCTTTAATTTTATAAAGAAATATCAGGGGATTAATTTTATTAACGCTGTTGTTTATTTATGTAAAAAATATGATATTCCATATCCAAAAAACAGACAACGAAAAAGAAAAAAGAGGAGGTCATCAAACACGTTTGATGCCTCCCCTTAGGAATAGAGGGTCAAGCAACAATTTGCGACCCTCAATATCCATCCAAAGGAAATAGTTGAGTCTAAACTCTTCTATCCCAGGCTGCTTGTCTTTAAGATTCAAGTCAAGCTGTTGATATAAAGTATATCTATTTTTTTTTAAAAAACAAGAAAAAAATGGAGAATAAAATGACTACAAAAAAAGAAACTTCTCAAAAGCAAGAAGATGGAGAAATGTTTTACGCTATTTTTTTAATAGCAACGTTGCCTATCGCTGGGTTCCTTGCTTTCTTTGGACATGAATTTTTTAAGTATCTTTTTGGAGGATAAAATTATGGAAGATAAATTTGATGTTTTAGAAAGGTTTGAAAAAATCCCAAAAACAAAAAAATCTTGGGTTCCGCTAGGGATTGTATGTGGAGTAATCCTATTTTAGTTGCTTTCTATAGAGTTCTTATTTTCTATTGGGAGAGGTTAAATGGAAAAAATAAACAATTTTTTTTGGAGGTGTTTATGCGTTTAGGTGAAGCACAGGATTTAATTTTACCATTTTTGGATAATATCGGTTTATCAAAACTTGAGTCTGAAAATGAAGAGTTGGCGGATCTTCTTAAACAAATTCAAGCAAAGATGCAAACAATTGGAACTCATCCACTTGGTCAAAGTCTTGTTGAAGTTGACGAAGAAACCGAAAAAATGTTTTTGCGTTATGCTGAAATTTGCGAAGAAAATTTAAAGTTTTAAATTCCCATCAGCTCTTAGTTCACCAAGGTCAATTGCAGTTTGCAGTTGACCTTGTTTTTTTTGTTCAATATATTCAAAATATCCAGCAATCCCAATCATCACGGCATTGTCAGTAGAAAATTCTTTCTCCGGCATCAAAACCTCCAACTTGGAAACCCGGTTTCCAAGTGATTGAAAAGATTGGCGAATTTGGGAATTGGCGGAAACACCCCCTCCAATTATCAAAGTTTTGGCTCCATATTTTTCAATGGCTTTTTCGGTTTTCTTTAGTAAAATTTCAACAACCGCAGTTTCAAATTCAAGAGCAATTTCTTGTTTAATTTCCTGAGGTAATTTTATTTCACTAGACTGTTTCGTACCTTGTAGAGACGATTGCTTTGCAATCGTTACGGATGAGGCGGAGTCTCGTTCGTCTTCGCGAGCGTTAGCGTGGCGATCCAGAGATTTTTTATTTAATTCCTTTTTCAAGTTCTTAATCAAATACAAAACAGCAGTCTTCAAACCAGAAAAAGAAAAATCAAAATCGTCAGTATTCAGCATCGGTCTCGGCAATACAATATCAGACTGTAGGGGTGCTACCCCTACAGAAGTAGGGGTAGCACCCCTACAGATTTTTTCTCGTTGGGTTTGGGCGAGTTTAGAAATTTCTGGGCCTCCAGGATATGGAATATCCATCATTCGAGCAACTTTATCAAAAGCTTCACCAACAGCATCATCTCGAGTTTGCCCTATTTTTTCATAAGATCTGAATTTACTCATATAAATCAATTCAGTATGCCCCCCAGAAATAAGTAAACCTATTGCGGGAAAATTTATTTTCCCACCGCTATTTTTAATTTTTAATTTTTCATTTTTAATTGCGAGCGAAGCGAGTAAATGTCCTTCCATATGATTAACAGGAATTAAAGGTTTATCCCAGACTAAAGATAAGGCTTTAGCAAAATTAATTCCCACCCAAAGAGCTGGTTCCAACCCGGGACCTTGGGTAACAGCGATAGCCTCAATATCAGGAATTTCAATAGTAGGAATATATTCCATAAATAATTTCAATAATTCCGGCTCTCGCTCTAATATTTTCTTAATTTCATTTCCCTTTTGATTTACAGGAGTCGGACTCCTGTGAGAAAGATTGGATTCAGATAAAGTTTTACGGAGGATGGGGATTAGATTTTTGGAATGTTCTCGTTTGGCTAAAGCAGGGAAGACTCCTCCATATTCTTTATGAATTTCAATTTGAGAAATTAAATTATTAGCCAAAATTTTAAACTTAACTGGATTTTCAACGCCATTTTTAGAAAAATCCTTAGGGTAATTTCCGAAAATTTTGTGCGAAACATAGGAAAAAATATGAAAGTTATCTAGATAACTTGAGAATTTTTTCCAAAGTTGTAGCCAAAATTTTGAGAAATTAGTAGAGGATTTTTTTAAATTTGGTGTGACATCACCAAAATCCCCCTCAGCTTCTAAAATACTGATTGCAGTTTCATCACAGCTCGTTTCGATTGATAGGATTTTCATGTTTTTATATAAATGCGGAAGTGAGAGGATTCTGTCCCCAGTTCTAATTATTTTAGTTCGCTTCGCTCCTAAAATAATAAGAACTCTTGACCTCGCTCACTCGTATTTTCCTTCACTTCGTTACGGAAAATATACTCGTTCGTTTCGAATCCCTCTCGTTCTTTAGTATGTTGATAATTTAAAATACCTTAATTGGTATTTAAAATTATCAATGCGGAAGTGAGAGGATTCGAACCCCTGATACGGTTTCCCGCATGCTGCTTTTCGAAAGCAGTGCCTTCAACCACTCAGCCACACTTCCAGCTTTAATTATTCTGTTGAATAAAATCTGTAACTAATTTAATGTAAACTTTTTGTTTTCGTGGTTGAACGAGTTCATCCACCTTCGCTTCGCTACGGATGGATACTCACAAAATCGTATCCATCCACTCAGCCACATCTCCTTGCATAATAATCTACCATTTTTTTGCATTTTTGACAAAAACTGGTATAATATTTTAGGTTTTAGCTTATAGTTGTTAGCTTTTAGGGAAAAAATTTGCGGAGCAAATTTTTTACTTTATAGACTTTTGACTTTACAAACTTTCAACTAATTCAGGCCCTATCGTCTAATGGGTATTGGAATTAAAAACAAACTGCTTTGTTTTTAATCCGATTTCGAGCGATAGCGAGAAAATCACCGATGTTTACGAGGTGATAGGATAAGGCTTTTCAAAAAGCTGATGTTCTTGAAAATATATAATAAGTGATACATAATACTTAATACATACTTGGCCCTATCGTCTAATCGAATTAGACTATAGCGGACAATGTCCTTTAAATTAAGAAATACATACTACATAATACTTGATACTTAATACATACTTGGCCCTATCGTCTAATGGTTAGGACATCGGCTTTTCAAGCCGGCAATCCGGGTTCGATTCCCGGTAGGGTCACAAATTAAAAAACAGCTGCAAGGCTGTTTTTTAATTTGTGACCCTACAGAAAGCAAAAGGCTTTGCTTTCGTCGGGTGAGAAGCGAATTCTTGAAGCTTCGCAAGATCCTTTTGAGATATTTTCAAAGCGAAGCGAATGAAAATATCCAAAAGGTGTACAGCATCTGTAAGATGTCGAACGGCGGAATATGTTGCGACTGTAAGGAACAACTATGAGCCGTGTCCCGCGGCACTTAATAAAATACGAGCGATAGCGAAGTATTTTATTTTAATGACCATCAGGACGAGACCGGTAGGGTCCAAGTCTGTATACGCAGTATTCCTTTGGCTCCCGAAGCTTTGCTTCGGTTTTTTGTGTTTTTAGGGTAAAATTAATATATGAACACAATAACTTTAATTATAATCGGAATATTGGGAATTATAATTGGCTCTTATTTTGGCTCACGAAAAGGTGATGTTTTAATTTCCGAACAATCAAAACAAAAACAGGAAAATAAGCAGAAAATCTTGGAATTTTTGAAGAGTAGTGAAAGAATTACGAATAATGATGTAGAAAGGTTATGTGGAGTATCTCATAATACAGCCGAACGATATTTAAACGAGTTAGAAAAAGAAGGGAAATTAATTCAAAACGGAAAAACAGGGCAGTCAGTTTTTTATACTCTTAAATAATGAACGCCTCAACCGGTTGGGGTGTTCAACAAGGCTATAAATATAGCTATTCCAATGTTCTTAAGAACATTAGAATAGATAAAATAAAAAACCAGCAGAATGAAAATCATCCTGCTGGGGGTTTTTGGTTTATGAAAATATTAATAAGTCATCATGATAACCGGAGCATAATCATTATGTCTTTGACTTGTTTCCATTGCTTCGAAAGCAAAACTCTGACCGGGAGAGGTTGTCACAAACCCATCTTCAGCTTCCAACCAGTCGTCAGTTTCAAGAATTTGAACATTACCACTGTTTATTCTTGTGATTAGATCTGAAAGAATGATAATAATTCCATCTTTCCCCTGTTTCGCAAGAGGTATAATAATTCCTTCTCGAACAAGCCAGAGAATTTTCTCTTCCATTCCCTTAGAAAATGTAATACCATTTTCTTGGTATATATGAGCTACACCAGATCCTTGCCAACTCCCATTTCCTCGAATAAAAAGTTTCCCGTCTCTTTTCTCACTTCGTTGAACATCATAATCACACCATGTTCTTTTTGTTCTCATAATAACCTCCATTTGAGTTAGTTAATTATTCCCTTTACAAACTAATATTGACATTATCAGAGATATATAAAAAAATCAATGGTTTTAATAAATTATGATATAATTAAATTTATGAATTTAAAAATATATCCAAAAATGAATAAAGACAATACAGCTTTATTAGTTATAGATATTGTTAATTCTTGTGCTCATGAAGAATGCGAGACTCCAGAATGGGATATTACTTTTTCTAAGATAAGAAAAATGATCCTTAATTTAAATAATTTTATTGGGGATTTTCGAAAAAAAGTTGGTGGGGAAGTAATTTTTGTAAATATAACACCTTGGAATAAAGAAAATTTGCGAGATAATATTAATGAATTGTATACCGACTCAAATGTTACTTATTATTCCGATGATGATTCAGGTTTTGATGAAAAATTTCATACAGTAAAACCCGAAGAAAATGATTTGATTATTACAAAAAATACTTATGATGCTTTTTCTCAAACAGAGTTGGAAGAAAAATTAAAAGAGAAGGGAATTCAATATTTAGTAATTGCTGGTATTTTTACAGAAGGATGTGTTTTGTCTACAATAGCCGTTGGTTTTTCTAAAGGATTTAATTTTGTAATGTTGCGAGATTTAATCGAAACAGCTGATAGTGAAGAAAGACAGAGACTTTCAGAAGATATAAAAAATAGAATTTTCCCTTTTCAATATGGAAAAACTATAACTTCAGAAGAGTTTTTGAATGATTGGGAAAAATAGATATTTATAGATATTTATGAATAAAGAAGAAATCAAAAAATTTATAAAAGGCTTTAAAAACAAAAGAAACAAAACAATTGTTATTATCGATTATGGAAATGTTGATAAGTGGAAAGAGAGTCTTGGTTGGAAAATGGGTGTAAAAGAATTATCACAATTAATTAAAAATTTTTCTTTTGGTAAGAAGTTTTTAAGAAGATTTTATTATGGTTCAGATTATGGGAAGAGTGAGAAATCGAGAACTTTAAGTCTTTGGTCTCTGGCAATTTTGGATAAAGCGAAGATGAATAGATTTGAGATTGTGACAAAAAGAGTTAAATATATTCATAATCCAAAAAATAATAATGGTTTTGATAAAAAATGTGATTTAGATGTAGAAATGGCTGTGGATTTGATAAAGGAAAGAGACAATTATGATAATATCGTTTTGTTTTCAGGTGACGGAGATCTAGTTTGTGCAGTTAAATATTTGAAAGAGAGTTACAACAAGAATTGTATAGTATTTTGTGCTAGGGGACATATTGGAAGAGAAGTTATTGACGCAAAAAGAGAAGGATTTATAGATGAAATTTTGTTTGTTGAAGATTTTGAGTATCGGTTAAATATGAATAGATTTGGATATTAAATTCAAAAACTCGCGCCTTGCGGAACGAGTTTTGATCAAAATCAGATAAGCCATTGCTTATGTTTATAATATATACTTATAGGTATATAATGTCAACCAAAAAACTGGATAACTGAAAGTTATTAATTAATCAAAAAATATTATGTTTAAAAAAATAATAATTGGAATTGTAGTTGTGATTTTGCTAATTGCTTTAGCTGGGTTTTTGAAATTCAATTTCACCAACGGTGATATCTATATTCAACAAGAAGACGGAACAGTGATTCAATATGATGATTTAACCGAGAATAAATAACAAAAACATTAATAACCTATTATCTTATTATCCATAATAAGATAATAGGTTATTTTAAAAAATGAACAAAAAAGAAATAATTGAAAAAATAATAAAAAATCTTGAAGTAAAATTGATTGAGCAAGAATCTATTTTAAAAAAGATTGATAGAGACAGAATGGAAGCTCCGAGTTTCATGCAATCTGCTAGTGATACAACTCGTTCAGAAAAACAAAAAGAAGGGGATGATTATCAATTGAAAATTCAAAATACCAAAGATTCAATTGAATATTTTAAAAACACAAATTTAGATGGGAAATTTATGAAAGTAGAAGATGAAGAAGGGCGAGTAATAAATTATCTCTTGGTTGAAAAAGGTGGGGGAGTTAGTTTAAAAGAAGACCTTAATCTTTTAGTTGGGCAAGGTAATTTAACAACTATTTCAAGAGAAACTCCTGTTTATAGATGTTTAGAAAATCAAAAAGTAGGGGACACATGCATTCTAAAAATCGGAGATATGGAAAGAGAGTTGAAGATTTTGGAAATAAAGTAAGTCAACTTAGTTAAATAAAAGTTTAACGGGTTAAAAAAGTCTATAAAGTTCATAAAGTTTCTAAAGTTAAAAAACAACACTATGCCAGTTAACTGGCATAGTGTTGTTTTTAATTATTTATAAATCTATTATAGTATTATATATAATACTATAATAGATTTTTATTTTTAAAATATCTATTTTTGTAAATAAATGGCTCACAAAAATGTGAGCCATTTATTTTAATTTAAAATTTACAATTTAAAATTTTTAATTTAGTTATTTGCTTGCAAATAACTGTAAATATTCTCAAGGGCTTTAATCCCATCTCCGGCAGCGATATTATTTTGATGATATAGTCCGCTAGTACAGTCTCCGGCGGACCAAATGCCTTCCAGAGAAGTTTTTTGAGTCATGGCATCTACTATTACAGCTCCGAATTCGGTTAGTTCTATAAGATCTTTCACAAATTCTATGGTTGGTTTTGACCCTGTTTCTACAAAGACTCCTTCTACTAAAAGTTCGATTTTCTCATTATTTTGAGTATTTTTATATATTACAGATTCAACAAAATTATCTCCTTTTATTTCTGTAATTTGAGCATTTAGAATAGGATTAAAATTTTCTAGTGACGACATTTTTTTAACAGTTACTTCATCAGCTTTGAATTTATCTGAGCGATTAAGTAAAGTGACTGATTTTGCATAAGCTAGAAGTTGGGATGCGGATTCAAAGGCAGCATTTCCTCCACCAATCACTACAACATCTTTTCCAGTGAACATCGGCCCGTCACAAGTGGCACAATAAACAATTCCTTTATTTTCAAATTTGTCTGCTCCAAGACATTCTAATTTTTTTCTTGAAGAACCAGTAGTTATCAAAACAGTTTTAGTTGAGTAATTACCAAGATTTGTTTTTATCTCAAAAATATTTTCATTTTTTGAAATTGATTCGACTCGCTCTTTTTTAATTTTTAAAGTATCGTTGGCATAGGCTCTAAGATGTTCTTCTAAATTTTTAGCTAAGTTTGCACCAGAAATAGCGACAGTTCCAATCCAATTTTGTATTTCGGAAGAGACAGAAGATTGCCCTCCAAAAGATTCTGCTAAGACTAAAGTTTTTATTTTTTTACGTGAAGCATAAACACCTGCCGCTACTCCGGCAGGCCCACCTCCTATTATTATTAAATCATACATAGGGTATATTATACTCTATTTATAATACTGTAACCAGTATTTTAAATATGTATTATGTATCAAGTATTATGTATTATGGGACGGATTTTGCGAAGCAAAATCCGTATACATAATACATACTACATAATACTTAATACCAATTAAAATAGACAAAACAAAATCACCGGCATTTGCCGGCGATTTTGTTTTGTCTATTTTAATTTAGATCTTCTCAAAAATGAAGGAATCGCATCCCAAGTATCATCATCGTCATCATCTGGGATATTTTCTAAAATTTTCGGTTTCTCTTCTGCTTTCTTTGGTTCAGGTTTTTTTTCTACTTTCTTTGGTTCAGATTTTTCCTCTTTTACCTCTTTTTCTTCTGCTTTTTTTATTCCTCCAAAAAATCCTGCTTTTTCTTCTCCAGGATCTTCTTTTTTAGCGGTTCTTTGGAATAAATTATTTCCTCCACTATTTGTATCTTTAAATCCAGTGGCGATAACTGTAATTTTAATTTCGTTTTTCTTAAGTTTGTCTGTTTGTGAAGTTCCAAAAATTACTTTAGCATCTGAAGCGATTGATTCAGTCACTATTTTAGCAGCTTCTTGAATTTCACTTATAGTCAAATCATCACCACCAGCAACTGAAAGTAATACCCCTTTTGCTCCTGCAATTGAAATATCTAATAGAGGAGAGTTGATAGCTTGAAGAGCTGCTTCGGAGGCTCGATTTTCTCCAGTGGCTCTTCCTATTCCCATAAGAGCTGACCCAGCATCTCCCATTATAGTTAAGATATCTGCGAAGTCCACATTAATTCTTCCAGGGATTGTAATTAAATCAGAAATTCCTTCAACAGCTTCCTTTAAAATTCTATCACTCATAGCAAAAGCATTTTCCATAGTCGTTCCCTCAGGAGCAACACTCAAAATTCTGTCATTAGGAATTACAATTAAAGCGTCCACAGACTCTCTTAGTCGAACAAGTCCGTCTTCCGCAATAGCAGTTCTTTTAGCCCCTTCGAACATAAAAGGTTTAGTTACAACTGCTACGGTTAATATTCCTAAATCTTTGGCAGCTTTAGCAATAATTGGAGCAGCTCCTGTTCCTGTTCCTCCTCCAAAACCAGCAGTAATGAATACCATATTAGCTCCTTTTAAAATATCTTGAATTTCTTCAGCGGTTTCTTCAGCAGCTCTTTTGCCGATATCTGGATTCATTCCAGCTCCCAATCCATTGGTAAGATTTTTTCCGATGTGGATTTTCTTTTTAGCTAAAGAATGATGTAAATCTTGAGCATCTGCATTTATAGCTATAAATTCAACTCCTTGAACCTTGGATTTAATCATAAAATTAGTGGCATTTTTTCCTGCTCCTCCCACCCCTATGATTTTTATTCTAGCGAATGCTTCTACATCAGTGTTTATTTTTGGCATATTTTTAATTAGTTAAAAGTTTGTAATGCCTGTAAAGTTGAAAATTTGGAAAAATTTACAAGGTAAATTTTTCTACTTTATGGACTTTTGACTTTATAGACTTTCGACTTTTTTTTAATTCTTATAAATTTGGTTATTTTGTATTATATATCAAAAGAAGGCATAATGCTAGATATTACACAAAAAATTGAGTTATCCATTTTTTAATCTGAATAATGAAAGTTGTTACAAAATTTTGTGATTTAACATCTAAATCTGCTGTTAATCCCATTAAACATAATCCATATACTACTGCCCAAGTTGAATCTTGGACTACGCTATTTGATCCGGTTACAAAATTGACATTTGCTATTCGGGAGGGTAGATTTAGAGATATCTCTGCTAAATCTTTTACCATAACAATACCTGATCCTCCTCCTGAAATAACTATTCCTGCAGGTAATAAAGCATTACGGTTAATTTTTTTAAGATGAGCCTCAATTAATTTAAAAATGTTTTGAAGTTGAACTTCTACAATTTCTTCTAATTTTTTACGCGGATATATTGTCGAAGTTATTAGCCCATGTTTTATTTTTTCTGCCTCTTCTAAAGGAATTTTTAATTCTAAAGCAATATTATTAGTTATGTTAGTAGAACCGATAGGAAATACCTCCAACGAAATAGGAATATTGTTTTCAAAAACTATAATAGAAACTGTTTCCGCTCCTAAATTTGCTAAGACACAACCGGCGATTTTTTGAGTTTTAGTTAAAGTAACAAAAGAACCGGCTACAGGTGAAGAATATATATCTTCGATTTCGATATTAGCTTCTTCTATAGATTGAATTAAATCATGCAAATGTTGAGCTAGACAGGTTATGTAAAGAATTTGAGACTCTAATTTATTTCCCTTCATTCCTACTGGGTCCCCTAATACTTTTTTACCGTCTATTTTATATTCTATAGGGATTGTACTGATCACTTTTTTGTTTAAGAGGACTGGGTTTTTTTCATTTTCTAATAAAATATTATTTAAATCTAACTGAGTGATTTCATTATCAGCTCGAGTAATCATGGTTCTGTTTTTAAGATGAATTCCTTCTAGACTTATTCCTCCAATTGAAATAAAAGCTTTTTTAACTTTAATTTTGGCTTGTTTTTCTGCCTGATTGACTGCTTGAATGACACTTCGAGTAACTTCATTTTTGTTTATAATATAACCATGTCTTAACCCTTTAGATTTAAACAAACCTTTCCCAATTATTTGAGGAATTTTTTTCCCGTTGAGAGTTATTAACTCAGTAATAACCACCTTTACTTGGTAAGTTCCTACATCTATTCCAACTGAGATTTTTTTTGACACAATGATAAATATGTATTATGTATTAAGTATTATGTTATTATAATCCGAATACTACGAATTATATCCTAATGACCCGAATAAAAAAGTTAAATTTTTCTTCTTTAATTTCTAGATTGCTTCGTCGTGACCTCCTCGCAAAGACGAAAAGCTTTAGCTTTTCGTAACGAATTTTGGCTTTGCCAAAATTCGTCTCTGCGAAAGATTATTTTTTGTTAAAAAATAATCTTGTGGCAGTCTAGAAATAATAATTTAATATTTTTCGTTGCAAAGTAAAAACAGTTTAACAAACTTTAAATGTTAAAAATTTTTCTTATTTTTTCTTCTTCTGATTCCATTTTAGCACTATGTGAGTAACCTTTCAAATGCATAAAACCGTGGATAAGTAATAATCCGATAAAATTTGTATAACTTTTATTAAATTTAGGAGCTTGTTTTTTTGCTAAATTTAAATTTATAAAAATTTCTCCAGCATCTTTAGCAAGTGGAAAAGTTAAAATATTTGTTGGTTTATTTATTTTACGGTATTGGAGATTTAGCTTCTTTGATAATTTGTCACCAATAAAAACTAAAGATAATTCATATTTCTTTCCTAAAACCTTTTCTTTGATTTTTTGAAAGGGGAGTGAGGGAGTTTTTATTTTTGTGGTGTTTTTGATATCCATTTTTTTAGTAGGCTAGTAGGTTAGCTGATAGCTTTTAGGGAAAAAATTTACTTTGTAAATTTTTGTTTATTTAAGTATACAGTATTATCTTTTATGTATAAAGCTTAATTGTTGGTAATTAAAAGAAGTAATGAAATAATCTCATAATTTAAAATCTAAAATCTAAAATTTATAATTCTTCGATAATAATAAAAAAACGAGCGGTGAGCTTTAGCTCACCGCTCGTTTTTTTATTTTTAGCGAAGTCTGTTTTCTGGCATTTTGCCTAATTTAATTAATTTTTTGATTTCTTCTTTTCTCTTTATTCCTCGTAGAGTTTCTTTCTTTTTGATAAGTTTAGATACTTTTCTATTGTTATAACGAATAGACCTTACTCTAGGTAAAATCCCTGAGTTTCGAATTTTCTTAGTAAAACGACGAATTAAGTTAACATCGTTTTCGTTAGTATTTTTTTTGACTACTTCTACATTTATCATAGTGTGTATAAATTACCATTTTTTACTAATATATGCAAATAGAAACCTCTATTTTAAATTTTTAAGATAACCTAGAATTTGGTGTAAAGGAATAACTTTTTGAGAGGCTTGTCTTAAATCTTTGATGATTATAGTTCCATCCACTACTTCTTGTTGTCCTAAGATTAAAGTATAGTGTGCTCCTAATTTTCTAGCATTATCTATTTGTTCTCCGAATTTATTAATATGTAAATCTTGTTTGATTGCCAAGTTTGATTTTCTAAGCATTTCTATAATAGGTAAGCTTTTTAGCTTCGCGTCTGGCCCAAATTGGATAAAATAAAATTGAAGTTGGTTTTTAGCAATTTTTTGTATGATGTGTTGTTTCTTTTGGGGAAATTCAAGAGAAATTCCAACAGCAGGAACATCTCTTCGTCGGATAATTCTTTGGGCTAGTTCGTCGTATCTTCCTCCTCTTCCTAATAAAATTTCTTCTTTAGATCCATTCGGTTTATATTTTATTTCAAAAATTATTTTGGAAAATTGATTATTAGGGCTAATCAACAAATCATCAATATTATAAATGATATTCATAGATTCTAAATACTCTAATGTTTTTTTTAAATGTAGTTGATTTTTATCAGATAAAAAATATATAGGCCGAGGGGCTGATTTTCTTAATTCTTGGCACTCTTTGTGGTTACATAAAAATAAATTCAGAATATTTTTTTTATAAAAACATTTACAATTAGGATGTAATTCGTTAGATCGAGACTTATAGAAATCAAACAAAGAATTTTTAAAATTATTTATAGAATTTATATCTCCTAGACTGTTTATATTTACAAAAGGATTTTTATAACCTTCTTCCTTTAATGAGGTAATTGCTGTGTGAATGATAGTCGCCTCGGCTATACTGTCAGAAACACCTAAAATATCAAAATTAAAATTTTTAAAAGGAATGTTACTTTTATTTTCTTTATTTATCAAAATAGGTTTATTATGATAAATCATTGAAATAGAATTTTCTCCTTTTTTGGGATAAAAAGATTTGTATTCTTCTAGAATAGATTTTTTTTGACGAGGATCAAGAAAAATATCTTCTACCCGAGTAGAATTAATATCTATTTTTTTAAAACCGTAATGTTTTGCAACTTCATCAGTTCTGTTTATTTTATATATCGTTTTTAACATAATATTTTTCTTATGAGCGATAGCGAATTAGAAAAATATTACCCTGTTAAATCAAATTTCGTAGAAATTTGAGTTATTTTATTTTTTGTTAAAAAATAAAATAACATTTAATATGGGTTATTTTAATAATTCTTATTTTGTAACTTTTCTAAAAAATATCGTGGTAGCCTAGTATTTACTTTCAATTGTATAAACTTTTTATCATTAGTACCAATTTTTAAAAACTCTCTGTGTATTCTGGAAATAATTCAATTTGAGTAAAAGGGAATAATCTAACAAAAGCTCTCCCGATTATAAGTTTTTCTTGAAGAACTCCCCAAGTTCTAGAATCTGAACTGGCAGGACGATTATCTCCTAAAACAAAATATTCTCCTTCAGCCAGAGTTGTTTCTAAATTGTTATTTGAAAAAAACTTAACGTAAGGTTCTTCTAACACAAAATTTTGAAGACCGTCTTCGTTTTTAATAGTAATAGTTTGACCATCAATAATGACAGTTTCAAAAGGGAGACCGACTATTCTTTTAATGAAAAATTTTTTAGGATTTTGAGGATAACGAAAAATTATAACTTCACCTCTTTCAGGATTTTGAAAATTATATGAAAGTTGATCTACAATTAAGTAGTGTCCTGTTTCAAAATTAGGGCTCATTGAAGCTCCACTAACCAAAAAAGGTTGAGCTATAAATATTCTAAACGGTAGAACGATTAGAATTGCAATTAGGGAGAATTTAAGAGTTTCTATAATAAAATTTTCTTTATTTTCACTCATCTTAAAGATATTTTACTCTTATAAAAACCTAAAGTCAAAAAAATGATTTACTTTACATATTTTTTAAGAAAGAGACAAGCTGAAAATGTATTATGTATTAAGTATTATGTATTATGTATAAGAATTTTGCGGAGCAAAATTCTTTACGAAAAGCTAAATCTTTCGTCTTTACGAGGAACGAAGGAGCTCAGTTTAAAATATTAAATCATTCAAAATTAAATATTCAATCAAAATCCAAAATTTTAAATTCAAAATTAAGATATTTCTAATTCAGGTTTGAATCCAAGGTTGTTATTTTTATTTAATATAAAATGTTATATAATATCTCTATGTATATTATAGTAGGTCTAGGAAACCCAGGAGAAGAATATGAAAACACTCGTCATAATATGGGGAGGATTATTTTGGATTATTATGCTAAAAAAAATAAATTTGAAGAATGGCTAGAAGATGGAAAATTAAAGGCTCTTACTGCTAATGGAAAAATTGAAAAGAAATCAGTTGAATTGATAAAACCAGAAACTTTTATGAATAATTCTGGTAAAGCTGTTTTAGGAGCTATAGTTAATCAAAAAATCAAACCAGAAAATATTGTTGTAATCTATGATGATTTAGATTTAGCATTGGGAGAAATAAAAATTTCTTGGAATAAAGGAACTGGGGGACACAAAGGCTTAGAGTCGATTGTTAAAGCTATAAAAACTAAAGAATTTATTAGAGTACGAGTAGGAATTACTCCAACTACACCAAAAGGTAAACTAAAAAAACTGAAAGGAGAGAACAAAGTTTTAGATTTTTTATTGAAAGATTTTACTAAAAAAGATTTTGAAATTTTAAAAAAAGCTAGGGTAAAAATCGCTAAAGTTCTAGATTCTATAATTACAGAAGGGAGAGTTAAAGCGATGAATCAGTACAACTGAGTCAAAAGTCCATAAAGTCCATAAAGTCGAAAGTCAAAAGAGTGAAGGGTTTTAGCCCGTCGCTCTTTTGTTTTGATGATTTTTATGCTTTAATCATTTGAGTTGTTTTTTTATTTAAATTGTTAAAAAGGAGAGTCTCATGAATATTGGAAGAATTTTAATTAATCAAATTTCTGATTACCAAAAAACTTTGACAGTAAATATCGTCGATGATGATTTAAATGCTATTAAAAAACGAGTGATAAATATTGAAACGATTTGTGATATTTTTTTAATTTTATTGAATCAAAAAGAATTAAAAAAACAAAATTCTTATGTTCTTTTTTTACAAAAAATAGTTAATGCTTTAAATTATTTGTTGTTTTTATATAAAAGTAAAGAAATAAGAGAAAATGTTTTATTGGCAAGAAATAAAATTGCTGAATTAATTTTAAAATTAGAGGAAGAAGATTAATTTTTGTCATTGTAGGGGGTAATTATAGTGATACTATAATTACCCTTTTTTAATTTATAAAAAAGTAAAAGAGCGACGGGCTTTGCCCGTCGCTCTTCTGCATTATGTCTGCGTTCTATCCGCATCCATTCAGCGTTTATTTATGATACAAAAGACAAAATCATTTTTTGAGTACCTGGTTCAAAAATACTGATTTTAAAATTATAGCTTTTCCCTAATTCAAGAGCTTCTCGTAGTTTTTCTTCGCTTTCAAATTCTGACATATGAACCAAACCAGCTACTCCTTCTTCTATACTGGCTAAAGCACCATGTTTGTTGAATTTAATAATAACTCCACTAACTTCATCTCCTTTTTTATATTTCTTAGCTGCTTTTTCCCAAGGATTTTGAGTAAGAGCTTTAATTGAAAGAGAAATTTTTCCTTTTTCAATTTCAATAATTTTAACTTTGACTTTATCTCCAGCCTTGAACATTTTTTTAAGATCTTTCACTAATGACCAACTTACTTCAGAAATATGAATAAGTCCTTCTAATTCTTCTTCTATTTTTACAAATATTCCAAAATCAACAGCGCTGGTTACTTCTCCTTCTAATTCATCTCCCACTGAATATTTTTCGACAATTTCTATTTTTTCAGCTTGGTCTATATTTTTCTCGGAGAAAATTAATTTACCTTCTTTAGGAATAATTCCAATGATAGCCACAGGAATACTTTTTCCAACTAATTTTTTCAATTCTTCTAAAATTCTATCTTTATTACCATCTGTTACTCGAGGATAATGTTCAGATTTTAATTGTGAGGCAGGAAGAAACCCTTGGATTCCTTGCCACTCTATTATTAGACCCCCTTTGTTGGCTTCTTTGACTGGTAATTCTAGAATTTTCTTAGAATTCATAGCATTCTCAGCTTCTCCCCAAACAATGGCTTGGCGAGCTTCCTTCAGGGATAATTCTATATATCCATCTTCTCCTTCAAGATCAACGATTTTGGCAATAATAACATCTCCAATGTTTATATTTTTCAAAACATCTCGGACAGCGATATATTCTTTACCAAAAATAATTCCTGTTCCAAAAGGTGGTAAGTTAACAAAAACAGAAGTTTTGTCTATAGATACAACAGTTCCTTCGATCATTGAACCAATTTTAGGAAGTGGTTCAATTTTGTCTAAAAATTCTGACATAAGAGAATCATCTACGATGTCCTCTTTTATTTCTTTAATTTCCATAATTTAAAGTGTATAACGAAATGTTTTTTGCAAACCTGCCTGCCGGCAGGCAGGTCTATAAATCAGTTAATTTCTTTGCAAAAAGTTTAATTTTTGTTATTAGATTAATAATATCGTTGTTTTTTTATAAACAACTTCCACTAGTATAGCTAAAAATCTTTAAAACACAAGAACACTAGAACATTAAAACAGGTGGATTTTGCAAAAAAAGTCTTGTTTTCTATATTGACACATAGGCGTTTATTTGTTACAGTTACATTAGACAGTCAATATTAATTTAAAAATGGAGGTTAACTATGGCAACTGAAGTAACAAGAAAAGAGCATATGGATTGGTGTAAAAAAAGGTCTCATGAATTTTTAGAAAGTGGAGACACTAAAAATGCTTTCACCTCAATGATTTCTGATTTAAGTAAACATTCAGAAACTCGTTCTCACCCAGCTATTATGTTGGGGATGAACATGTTCTCTGGCGGAATGTTGGATAAAAAAGATGAAATGAAAAAATTTATTAATGGATTTAGTTAATAATTTTTTCAGTATAATCTAAAAAAGGTAATAACAAATTTTTGTTATTACCTTTTTAAAATTGTATTGAAGGTTAATTTAAAAGTTTTATGCTAAAATAAATGTACTTGTCCTGTTAGAGATTTCGGGTTCAAAAAATATAAAAAATATTATTAATCTAAATATATAAAGATACTTTTTTAAAAAATATAGTATCTCTAACGGGATGAAGAAAATACAAATAATCCCAGCTGTCTTGCCTAAAAGTTTGGAAGAGTTGGAAGAAAAATTAGAATTATTAAAAGAAGCTTATCATTTTTTAGAAATAGAGGGTAAATTGATGGTGCAGATTGATATTTGTAGCGAAGAATTATTTGAAAATTTTGATTTTTCCGTTATTGAAAATTATATAGATATTTTTGATTTTGAGCTTGATTTGATGAATATAAATATAGACAAAATTAATCAACGGCTCAACAATCCGCCAGCTGGCGGAGAGCTATCAAATTTTGAAAGAATTATTTTTCATATTGAAGATTGGGGTAAAAATTCATTAGGGGTCGTCCCCCCTTTTGGGGGTCCGACCCCCAAGGAATTTTCTTTTGATTTGGGTTTAGCTTTAATTCCTAAAACCCCAATAGAAGAAATAAGACCATATTTAGACAAAATAAATTTTGTGCAATTTATGGGAATTGACGAAGTAGGTTATCAAGGCAGTGCCTTTAACCCTGAGGTAATAGAAAAAATTAAAAATTTTAGAGCTCAAAATCCAGAAATGATTATTTCAGTTGATGGAGGAGTTGATTTAGAAAATGCCCAAAGCTTAGTTGATGCTGGAGCTAATCGATTAGTTTCAGGTTCAGCAATTTTTGGAGGAAATAACACAGTTGAAGAAATTTCAGAAAACATTAAAAACTTCCGTCGTCTCTGCGAGGAACGAAGCAGTCCAGAGAAATAAATTTATAAAATAAAAAATTTACGGAGTAAATTTTTCTCCCTATCAGCTAAAAGCTAACCTACTATAAGCTAAATTATCATGAACACAGAAAACTTAAAACAAAAAGCACAAATTATACGAGAAGAGATGTTAAAAATGTTAGCCAAAGCGAAATCAGGGCATACAGCCGGACCTTTAGGAATGGTGGATATTTTAGTGGTTCTATATTTTAATATATTAAAACACGACTCCTCCAACCCAGATTGGGGTGAAAGAGATAGAGTGATTTATTCTCATGGTCATACTTGCCCAGCTCTTTACACTGTTTTGGCTGAAGCTGGATATTTTCCTAAATCGGAATTAGATACTTTGAGAAAATTTAAATCGTCTTTGCAAGGACATCCTCATAAAGAATGGACAAAAGGAATTGAAACAAGTTCAGGACCTCTTGGTTCGGGATTGTCTCAAACGGTGGGGATGGCATTGGCTGAAAGAATAGACAATAAGGATTCAGATAAAAAGTTTTATTGTTTAATGTCTGATGGGGAATTACAAGAAGGACAAGTTTGGGAAGCCTTAATGTTGGGAGCTTATAAAAAATTAAATAACTTAATTGCTGTAGTTGACAGAAACCAAATCCAAATTAGTGGGAAGACAGAAGATGTGCTTGGGTTAGAGCCTTTGCGAGATAAATTTGAAGCTTTTAATTGGGATGTATTAGAAATAAATGGCAATGATTATGAACAATTAATTGGAGCGTTTGAAACGGCTAAAAAAATAGAAGATAAACCGGTAATAATAATTGCCCACACAATTCCCGGAAAAGGTTTCCCAGAATTTGAAAATGATTACACTTGGCATGGTAAAACTCCGAGTCAAGAAATGGTAGATAAAATTTTAAATATTAAATATTAAATAATAGTTGTTATTAATTAATTCCTATTATAGTATTATGCATAATACTATAATAGGAATAATGTAAAAATATGAAATTTACAGGGAAACAAATAAAATTACTGGAATTGTTTTCAAAGGCTTTAGCAAATAAAAATAGAATTAAAATATTAATTTTAATTAATGATAAACCAAAATTAAATGTTGAAGAAATTTCTGACACATTGAAAATGACTTATCCAACAGGAGCTGTGCATATCCAAAGGTTAGAAAAAGTTGGTCTTATATATAAAAGATACAATGGTTTAGCTGTAGAGCATATAATTACCAAAAGAGGTAAACATTTTTTAGATTCTTTTGAAAAAGCCTTAAATTTAGAAGAATAAAAGCATTATAGTATTATGCATAATACTATAATGAAAAAAAATAAAATAAAATTAAAATAAAAAATCAAATGGAAAATAAAAATAATAAAAAAAACAAACCTGCCTGCCGGCGAGGCAGGAAAGTATTTGTGGGGATGTCAGGTGGGGTGGATTCTTCGGTGACTTCGGCTTTGTTGAAGGAACAAGGTTATGATGTGACTGGAGTTTTTATTAAAGTTTGGCAACCTGATTTTATAGAATGTCAGTGGAAACAAGATCGTCTAGATGCTATGCGAGTTTGTGCCTTTTTAGACATTCCTTTTTTAGATTTGGATTTGGAGAAAGAATATAAAGAAGGAGTGTTTGATTATATGATTGATGAATATAAAAAAGGAAGAACTCCCAATCCAGATGTGATGTGTAATAAAAAAATTAAATTTGGGGCTTTTTTAGATTTTGCTTTAAAAAAAGGATCGGATTACATCGCTACAGGTCACTATGTCCGTTTGAATGATACAGCGCTCCGAGCGCTGTATCATTCAAACAGCGCTCGTAGCGCTGTAAAAGAGTTGTTGGCGGGGGTGGATGGGAATAAGGATCAATCATATTTTTTATGGACTTTAACTCAAAAGCAATTAAAACATTGTTTATTCCCGGTGGGAGAATTTGAAAAATCAGAAGTGCGGAAAATGGCTAAAAAATTTGGGTTAATCAATGCTCAAAAAAAAGATAGTCAAGGATTGTGTTTTGTAGGAAAAGTGGATATGAAAGAATTTTTGGAAAGGTTCATCCCGAATAAAAAAGGAGATATTTTAAATATGGAAGGAAAAAAAATAGGGGAGCATGATGGAGTACATTATTATACTTTAGGGCAGAGGCATGGATTTAAAATTTTAGAAAAAGGAATTGATGATAATGCTTATTATGTAGTAGCTAAAGATTTAGAAAAAAACACCCTAATAGTTTCTCAAGATTCGTTAAAATTAACCACTTGGAAGCCGGGCTTCCAAGTGGAGAAAAAGATTATTGAAATTGAATACATAAATTGGGTTTTGGGAGAAGAACCAGAATTTTTTGTTTCGTCTCTGCGAGGAGGTCACGACGAAGCAGTCCAGAAAAAATATTTAGCTCGAATTCGATATCGTCAACCTTTGCAAAATTGTGTTTTAACAAAAAAAGATTCCCCTAATCTTTCAGATGGGCAAGGGAAAATTTTCGTTAATTTTGAAAAAGAACAAAAAACAGCTTCTGCTGGTCAATCCATCGTAATTTATGATGGAGATATTTGTTTAGGAGGAGGAGTAATCAAATAAAAAATAATTCTATGAAAGAATTATTTTTTATTTGAATTATAAATTCTAAATTTTAAATTGTAAATTAAGTTTTTATTTAATTAAATTTTTAATTTTGTAATTTTTAATTTTTAAATAATGAATTAATTTTTAATTTTTTAACACGGATTTTGGCTTCTCCAAAATCCGTCGACGAAAAGCTTTTAGCTTTTCGTCTTTGCGAGAAATGTAGCCTCAGCGAAATGACGAAGCAATCCAGAAAAACATAATTTAATACCAAATTTCAATGTTTAGATTTCTAAAATAGTGCAATCGATTGCACTATTTACTTAAAGACTCCATTTAAATGGAGTCTTTGTATTTTTTATATTATACGATTATACCTGCCTGCCGGCAGGCAGGTATAATCATATAATATAATAATCAATTTAAAATTTAATTTTTCCATCTTTCATTATGTTATTATGCATAATAACATAATAGATTTTAGTTAAATTATTTAAAATTCCATCGGGTTATTATTCGCCAGCTGGCGGAAGTCGATGGAATTTTTAAACACCCCAACCCAGAATTTGGGTTGGGGTGTTTAGAGAGGGTTAAAAAATCTCATTATTTTTTGTTAATAAATTTTTAAATAATAATAGAATCTATTATTGAATAAATGTTTGAAACATTGGATATTTAAACATTGAAAATTCATTGTAAATTGTCCCCCTAACGGGGGATCACCCGTCAGGGTGAAAAATTAGAAATTGAAAACCTGCCTACCGGCAGGCAGGTTGAAAATTTGATTAGATTAATATCTAATCACAGATGTGATATAATATAAATATGCCACAAGAAAAAGAAATTTATATTATAAAAGCAAATGGGGAACGGGAATTGTTTGATTCTTCAAAATTAGAAAATTCTTTGAGAAGAGCTGACGCAGATCAAGAAACAATAGCTCAAATTTTAAATGAAATTCAAGCAAAATTAAGAGACGAGATGACAACGGCTGAAATTTATCAGGAAGCTTTTAAGGTACTAAATGAAAGAGATATATTGCCTGCTACCAAATATTCTTTAAGAAAAGCCGTAATGGAATTAGGCCCCCAGGGTTTTATTTTTGAAGATTTTATCGGCGCAGTTTTCAAAAAACTTGGCTATAAGATTTTATTAAGACAAAATGTAAAAGGCTTGTGTGTTTCTCATGAAGTTGATTTGATTGCTCAAAATAAAGAAAAGTTTATAATGAGTGAAATTAAATTTCATAATCGACAAGGAATTAAGTCTGATTTAAAAATAATTTTATATGTCAAAGAAAGATTTGACGATATTGCTAAAGGAGAATTTTATAGGAATATAGATAAAGGCTTAAAAATAGAAAATTGGTTGATTACAAATACTAAATTTAGTTCACAAGCTGTTCAATATGCAGAATGTAACCCAGATTTAAATTTAATGAGTTGGAATTATCCTCTTGGAAATAATTTACAGGAATTAATTGAGAAAACAGGATTATTCCCTATAACCGTTTTAAACTCTCTAAGTTCTAATGATAAAAAAAGATTTTTAAGTAAAAATATTTTATTATGCAGAGAATTATTAGAAGGAAGTGAATTGTTGTTAGATCGTTTAGGTATCCCAACTGAAAAAAGAAAAGGGATTTTGAATGAAGTTACAAAATTACTGGAGTAGAAAGTCTGTAAAGTCTGTAAAGTCTGTAAAGTCCGTAAAGTCCATAAAGTTTATAAAGTTCATAAAGTTAAAAACAAAAGTTATTTAGTAAATTAATAATTAATAAAAAGTTCATAAAGTTTGTTAATTTCTTAAAGTTAAAAATATAGAAAAATTTGCTTTGCAAATTTTTTAAAAAAAAAAGACTTTCGACTTTCGACTTTATAAACTTTCGACTAATCGCTATGTACGATTTTACAAAATTAAAAGAAGAAATTAAAAATATAGAAAATTGGCTTTCTAAAGAATTTTCTAATTTAAGAACAGGCACAGCTTCTATTTCTATCTTAGATAACATCAAAGTTGAGAATTATGGTGTTCTTACTCCAATAAATCAGTTAGCTAACATCGGAGTTGAGAGCGCCAAAAGTTTGAGAATTAATCCCTACGATTCTTCTTTAGTATCTGGTATTGAAAAAGCTCTTATTAACGCTGATTTAGGACTATCTATTTCTGTAGATGGTTCAGGCGTAAGATTAACATTTCCTGATTTAACAGGAGAAAGACGAGAAGAATTAGTACGAAAAGCAAAAGAAATGTTGGAACAGGCAAAAGTTTCTTTAAGAGGCGAAAGAGAAAGAGTTTGGAGTGATATTCAGTTAAAAGAAAAAGATGGGGAAATGGGACAAGACGAAAAATTTACTTATAAAGAACAAATGCAAAAGATAGTTGATGAAGGTGGAAAAGGTTTTGAGGGTTTGTTTGTTAAGAAAGAAGGGGAGATTAAAGGATAGAGATTATTAATTTTCAATTTCTAATTTCTAATTTCTAAACAATTTCCAATGAATTAATTTCTAATGTTTAAAACATTTAATCATTAAAGCATTTAATCATTGTTTGAAAATTGAAAATTGAAAATTAGAAATTTTGATTGGAATAAATTAATTAAGTTATTTACACTATGAACATCATTATATTCGTTATCGTATTGGCTGTTTTGATATTCGTCCACGAGTTGGGCCATTTTATTTTTGCTAAAAAAACAGGGATGTTAGTAGAGGAATTTGCCATCGGTTTTCCTCCACGAATTTTTAGCAGAAAAAAAGGAGAAACCCAGTATTCAATCGGGATGATTCCTTTAGGGGGTTACTGTAAAATTTTAGGAGAAGATTTAGAGGAAGGTGAACAAAATAAAACAGATAAAAATTACAAGAGGAGATTTACTAGTCAATCTAAAATAAGTCAAGCTGTAGTTTTAATTGCAGGAGTGGCTTTTAATTTTTTGTTGGCATGGATATTATTTTCAATTTCGTTTATGTCAGGAATGCCAGTTTCAGCTGGCCAATTTGAAAATAGAATTATAGAAGACCCAGCCTTAGTGTTAATGGATATTTTACCAGATTCTCCTGCTGAAAAAGCAGGATTAGAAGTTGGAGATGTTATTTTATATTTAGATTCTGGAACTGAAACTATTCAGGATTTTACAGATATAGAAGTTCCGACAGGATTTATTTCTTCACTTGGTGAAAAGGAGATAAATGTTTTATATAAAAGAGGCGAAGAAAATTTTTTAACCAAATTAACTCCAGAAATAGGTTTTTTTGAAGAAGAGAAAACGGCGATTGGGGTTTCTTTTGGTATTGTGGGAATTGTTGAATTAAATCCATTGGAAGCTATTTGGGAAGGGTTAAAAATGACTCTTTCTTTAATTAAGGTCATTACGGTTAGCTTGTTCTTGTTTATTTTGGGAATTTTTACTGGGGCGAGTAGTTTTGCTCAAATATCAGGACCGGTTGGGATTGTTTCAATGGTAGGGAATGCTTTCGACTTTGGAATAATTTATTTAATGAGTTTTACCGCTTTAATTTCAATTAATTTGGGAGTAATTAATCTTATTCCTATCCCTGCGTTAGATGGAGGGAGACTTTTGTTTTTAGGAGTTGAAGCCATTAAGGGATCTCCTATAAAACCTAAAGTAGTAAATTTGCTAAATTTTTTAGGTTTTGCTTTGTTGATGGCTTTAATGCTAATGGTTACGGTGAGTGATGTTTTTAAGCTTTTTTAATTAATTTGATTTTTCTATTATTTAAGATATAATCCGTCTATTAACAAAATTAATAAACTAGTCGAAAGTTTGTAAAGTTCATAAAGTTTGTAAAGTAAAAAATTTGCTTTGCAAATTTTTTAAGACTTTTGACTTTACAAACTTTTAACTTTTAACTAATCATACATGAAAATCAGAATTACAGCTTTAATACTTTTAACTTTAGCTGTTTTTGTAGCTTTGTTTGCTACAAAAACAGAAGAAACTCAATTTCCCTATAAATTTGGTTTGGATATTGCTGGGGGAACACACCTTGTTTATAAAGCAGATGTTACTGGGCTAGACTCAATAGAAATAAAAGATTCCATGGATTCTTTGCGGGATATAATTGAAAGAAGAACTAATCTTTTTGGAGTATCGGAGCCATTAGTGCAAACTGAAAAATCATCTTCAACAGAGGGAGCAAAGGAACAAAGACTTATCGTAGAACTTCCAGGAGTGACAGATATTAATGTAGCAGTAGAAATGATAGGGCAGACTCCTTTATTAGAATTTAAACTAGTAAGAGAATCTTTTGTTGAAGTTGAAGATGAAATTAATGAACCCCAAGTTTCCTTTGAAAGTACTGGGATTACAGGAAGAATGATAGAAAAAGCTCAACTTCAATTTAATTCAACTTCAGGTGAGCCAGCTGTTTTATTATCTTTTAATAAAGAAGGAAAGGAGATTTTTTCTCAAATTACTAGAGATAATATTGGAGAAATTATGGCTATCTTTTTGGATGACGCTCCTATTTCAACTCCTGTAATACGGGAAGAAATTAAAGACGGGCAAGCTCAAATTAGCGGAGGATTTACACCACAAGAGGCTAAATTATTGGTGCGAGATATTAACTATGGAGCTTTACCAGTTCCTATTGAATTAATTTCTACCCAAACTATTGGCGCATCAATTGGAGTGGATACTTTAAATAAAGGAGTAGCCGCAGGAATTTATGGTCTTGTAGCTGTAATAATCTTTTTGATTTTATGGTATCGACTACCGGGATTATTAGCCGCTACCTCTTTAATTATTTATATTTCGATTTTATTATCTATCTTCAAATTAATTCCTGTTACTTTGACTTCGGCGGGAATTGCTGGATTTATTTTATCAATTGGAATGGCGGTTGATGCGAATGTCTTAATTTTTGAAAGGATAAAGGAGGAATTAAAAGATGGGCGAGATATTACATCGGCTATTAAAGAAGGTTTCGCAAGAGCTTGGTTAAGTATTCGAGATTCTAATATTTCAAGTATTATTACTGCTATTATTCTATTTTGGTTTGGGACTTCTTTAGTAGAAGGATTTGCTTTAACTTTTGGATTAGGTGTATTGGTAAGTATGATAACAGCTATTTCAATTACTCGAACATTTTTGTTTGCGATTAGCCCCAAAGAAGGTTCAAAATTTAAAAAGTTTTTATTTAGTTCGGGGATAAAATAAAAAAGAAAAATTAAAATTCCATCGGCTCATTTGAACTGTACCCCAAAAAGTGGACACTTTTGTGTCCACTTTTTTGTATTTAAGATACAATATTATCAATTAAAGTAATTAATAATTAATAATTAAAAACATGGTTAAAACAACATACACACAAAAACAAAGAAAAACTTTGTTAAAAAACAAAAACGTTATTAAAGTTGGCAAAGGCGTTATCACTTACTCTAAAGACTTTAAAATCAAAGCAGCTATGCAATATCAAAAAGAATATATGACTCCTCAAGAGATCTTTATTCAAGCTGATTTTGATTTGAATGTAATAGGGAGAAAGAAACCAACAGACTGTTTAGAAAAATGGGGTAAGATATACAGAGAAAAAGGATTATCGGGATTTAATAAAATAGAGAGAAGAGGAAGACCTAAAAAACCAAAAGATAAATCAGATAAAGATAGGATAGAAAGATTAGAAGCTGAAAATATTTATCTAAAAGCTGAAAACGATTTTTTAGTCAAACTCCGAGCAAAAAGAGGTTATTAAAACCCAGAGATAAATACAAAATTATTAAAGAAGTTATTAACAAAAACAAAAAGATAAAAATTCAAATACTGTTTGATATTACTCGGGTATCAAAAAGTGGATATTACAAATGGTTAAAGACTTCAAATGAACAAGACAAAGATTATGAAGATTATCTTGTTATTAAAGAAATATTCGGAAAGAAACAGAAATTAGGCTTTAGACAAATAAAAATGCGCTTAAAAGACAACAAAGGAATCATTATGAACCATAAAAAGATAATACGAATTATGAAGAAGTACAATTTAATCTGTAAAATCAGAAGAAGAAATCCTTACAAGAGTATTGGAAAGAAAACTCAAGAACATCGAACTTTTACAAACAAATTAAATAGAGAATTTCACCAAGAAACACCTTACAAATTTTTCAGCACAGATATCTCATATTTCTTTTACACTGGTGACTTAGCTTATCTTTCTGTTATTAAAGATATAGCGAGTGGAGAGATTGTGGCTTGGAAATTATCAAAAAGAATAGATATGAATTTAGTTTTAAATACTTTAGATAAAATGAAAAAAAATAAAAACATTAATTCATTTGAAAATATTTTAATCCATTCTGATCAAGGTTTCCATTATACTAACCCTACTTACATCAATACAATCAAAAATATTGGTATGATACAATCAATGTCACGTAAAGGTAATTGTATTGATAATGCACCCATTGAATCATTCTTCGGTCATATGAAAGATGACATTGATTTTAAAGAATGTAGAAGTTTTCAAGAACTTAAAGACTTAATTTCAAATTATATGTATAATTACAATAATATAAGATCTCAATGGAATAAAGAAAAGATGACTCCTGTACAATACAGAAATCATCTTTTATCCATGAGCTAGCCGTTTGTTTATTGTGTCCACTTTTTGGGGTACAGTTCAATTTGAGCCGATGGAATTTTAATTTTGCTTTTTTATTAGTATTAAGTATCGGGTATTATGTATTATGTATAAGAATTTTGCTCCGCAAAATTCTTTACGAAAAGCTAAAGCTTTTCGTCCTTGCGACTCAGCAGTATTTGTTTAGTAACACTTAAAGAAAAAATAAAGGTCTGGAAAGCTAATGGCTTTCCAGACCTTTTTGCGATAATTATTTTTGAATTAAAAATTTCAAAGTTTGATTTCCTCTCCTTTTTTTAAAAAAAAGATTTCCCCGGAATCTTTTCTCGTAATCGGAGTTCCGTCTTTAGTTACAATAAGAGCTCGTCCTTCTCCGGGACAATGTTTTTGAAAATTTTCTTTGACTTTTTTCAAATCTTTTTCATCGAAATTGAAACTCGACATAAACCCTCCTAATTGTAAAAAAAGTTTCTTTCTCTTTTCAAAACAATCCTTCGGATATTTCTAGCTCCTTGCATCGTGATTTTCCCATTGGAATTTTTTTTAACAATGCTCCCGTCAGGTGCTGTAAATTCCCCGTGTTTTTTCCCGGGGAATTTTTCTTCAGCTATTTGCCTAACAGTTGTTAAAAAACTTTTAGGGGATCTTTTCCATTGAAAAGGATGAGTCATTTTTTTTACCTCCAAAAAATAATTAATATTTTAGTGAACTTTTTCTGCTTCCTAATATATAAAAAAAATATTGAATTGTCTACTGTGGATTACTAATTTTAAAATTTTGATTAAATTTGGATAATAAGGTAATATTATAGCTATGAAACTCGAAAAAGTAACTATTACTTCTCAAAAAGAAAATTTTTCTCAATGGTATTTAGATATTGTTAGAGAAGCAGAATTAGCCGAAAATTCTGAAGTGCGGGGCTGTGGGGTTATTAAACCTTATGGTTTCAAAATTTGGCAATTAATAAAAGAAAATTTAGCAAAAAAAATAAATGATGACGGAGTAGAAGATGTTTATTTCCCAATCTTTGTTCCTATGGAAAATTTAGAAGCTGAGAAAAAACATGTAGAAGGTTTTTCTCCTGAATTGGCTGTGGTAACTCATGCTGGAGGTGAAGAGCTAGTTAATAAATTAGCTATTCGTCCTACAAGCGAAACAGCAATGTATAAAACTTATGCTAAATGGATAAGGTCTTATAAAGATTTACCATTAAGATTAAATCAATGGAATAATGTAGTGCGGTGGGAAAAAAGACCTAGACCTTTTTTACGTTGGAGCGAATTTTTATGGCAAGAAGGGCACACTGTTTTTGCTAATGAAAAAGAAGCTAAAGAAGAGATGTGGCATATGTTGGAAATATACAAAAATGCATATGAATATATGGCTATTCCAGTGTTTGAAGGTAAAAAATCAGAAATGGAAAAATTTGCTGGGGCCAATATGACCACTACAGTAGAAATTATGGTAAAAGATGGGAAAGCTATCCAAGGAGCAACTAGTCATTATCTAGGAACTAATTTTGCAGAAGTTTTTGATATCAAATATACAGGAGAGGATAGTGAAGAACATTTAGCTCATCAAAATAGTTGGGGTTTTTCTTGGAGATCAGTAGGAGCTTTAATTATGACTCATGGAGATGACAAAGGATTAAGATTACCTCCAAATGTAGCTCCAATTCAGATTGTGATTATTCCTATTACAAAAGATGAAAATCGAGATAAAATTATGAATTTTATTGCTGAGTTAGAATCTCGATTAAAAGATAAATATAGGATAAAAATAGACAATAGGAATGACATATCCCCTGGATTTAAATTTAATGATTGGGAAATAAAAGGAGTTCCTATGCGATTTGAAATAGGAGAAAAAGAAGTTGATAAAAACAAAGTGACCGTGTTTCGAAGGGATCTTTATACAAAAGAAGAAATAAAAATTGAAAACTTGGAAATGGACATTGATAAATTGTCTGAAGATATTCACAAAACTCTTTATAAACAAGCAGAAGAATTTGCTAATACTCATATTCATCGAATTGAATCTATGGATGAAATTAAAGATCAAGTAGGTTTTTTTGAAGCTAGTTGGTCAGAGACACCAGAATCAGAGAAAATTTTAAAAGAGAAATTCTCAATGGTATCAAGAGTTTTGCCTAAGAAATATGAATGCGAAGAACCGAAAGGTAAGAAGTGTTTTATTACTGGAGAACCAGCTAAACATGATTGGTATTTTGCTAAAAGTTATTAAATAAAATGGATAAATTAAATTTTTCAGAAAAAATGAAAAGAAGGTTTAAGAATTTATTTTCAAATAATATTGGAATAGATTTAGGAACCGCGAACACTCTTGTTTATGTGGAGGATAGAGGGATTGTTTTGAATGAACCTTCTGTGGTGGCATTAAATAGAAAGACAGGAAGAGTAGTAGCAGTAGGAACAGATGCTCAAAAAATGATTGGAAGAACCCCTTCTCATATTATTGCTATAAGGCCTTTGGTAGAGGGAGTAATTTCTGATTTTGAAGTGACAGAGGAAATGGTGGCTTATCTTTTAAATAAAGCTCAAGGAAATTCTAGAAAAATTATTGGACCTCGAGTAGTCGTGGGAGTGCCTTCAGGTATTACTAATGTAGAAACTCGAGCTGTACGAGATGCTATAAGAAATGCCGGAGCGAGAGAAGTTCATTTAATAGAAGAACCGATGGTGGCAGCTATAGGAAGTCGTTTACCAATTAAAGAAGCGATTGGTTCTGTTATAATTGACATTGGAGGAGGGACTACTGATATTGCTATTATGTCATTAGGAGGAGTGGTCAATTCCAAAAATATTAGAATAGCTGGAGATAAATTTAATGAAGATATCATTCAATATGTTCGTAGTAAATTTAAAATTTTAATTGGAGAAAAAACAGCTGAAAGATTAAAAATAGATATTTGTTCTGCTATTCCATTAGATCAACCTTTAGAAACTACAATGCGAGGTAGAGATTTAATTTCAGGATTGCCTAAAGAAATAAAAATAAACGATACTCATATTAGAAAAGCTATTTCTCAGTCGTTGGTGTTATTGTTAGATAGCGTTAAACAAGTATTGGAAATGACTCCTCCTGAAATAGTGGCTGATATTTTAAATCGAGGAGTTTATCTTTCAGGCGGAGGGGCTTTGATAAGAAATTTAGATGTATTGTTATCAGATATAATAAAAGTTCCTGTGTATGTAGTAGATAATCCATTAACGGCAGTTGCTAGAGGGACGGGGGTAGTTTTAGCTGATTTGAAAAATTACAGAGAAATTTTAATTCAAGACGAAGATGATATACCTCTCAAGGAATAATAAAAAAAACAGTTTTAAAAAAAAGATGCTCTTTTTAGGAGTGTCTTTTTTGGTAATTTTGTTATTTATTTTTGGACAATTTTCTTTTTTAAATAGTTTTCTACCTTTAATAGTTAGCCCTTTAGGAAATTTAAAAAATAATTCAGTTGAGTTTGTTGAAGATTTTTTTTCTTTTTTAGGATCTAAAAAAGATTTGGTAGAACAAAATAAATTTTTAAAAGAAGAATTATCCAAAAAAGAATTATCTTTAATTAGTTTGAATATGTTGCTAAAAGAAAACTTAGCTTTGAAAGTGATTCTTGGTAGAGTGGAAGTAGATTCTAAATTGACTTTAGCAAACGTTATTTTAAAACCAGGATTATCTGTTTATAATTCTTTGATTTTGGATATCGGAATGAATTATGAAATAAAAAAAGGAGATAAAGTTTTAGCAGGAGATAATGTAATTATTGGAGAAATAGAAGAAGTTTATTCTAAAACCTCTAAAGTTAGATTATATTCTTTTCCAAATGATAAAATAGAAGTAGCGATTGGTTTTGATAAAATTTTGACAATCGCTGGAGGGAAAGGAGATGGTATTTTTGAAGCAAAATTACCTCAAGGAATTAATGTAAATAAAGGAGATGTCGTTACTTTGCCAGAAGGAAATTTAAGAGTTTTAGGAATAGTGGAGGAAATAATTATTAATCCAGAGGATCCTTTTGAGAACATATTAATCAAAAGTCCTGTTAATCTTTTTGAGTTAAGATGGGTTCAAATAATACAAGAATCATAATTTCAGTGTTTTTATTTTTAGGTGTTTTTATTTTTCCTTGGTGGTTTTCGTGTGTTTTATTTACTCTTAGTTTTATAAAGATTCCTAATTTTTACGAAGGGTTAATAATGGCTTTAATTTATGATATTTTTTATTTTGTAGAGAGGGCTTTGTTTTGGGACTTACCGATTTTTTTTATATTTTCATTGTTAATCTTTTTTTTGAGTAAATTGGTATGGAAACAATTACGCATATAATGAAAAGTAAAAAAGAAAAGTGAAAAAGTAAAAAGATTAAAAAAGAAAATAGTCACCTTAACGGGTGATCCCCCGTGGGGGGACAAATTTTTCACTTTCGACTTTCGACTTTTAACTTTCGACTCCTGCTGATAAGCAGGTCTGACTTTCGACTTTATAGACTTTACAAACTTTTGACTAACTATATTATGTTTTTTTTAAAAAATTTAAGCAGAAAATTTTTTGGTAGAAAAAGAACGGAGGTTGATATTACCCCTGATGATGTTTTTTTAGATTCTAGTAATTTACCAGAATTTGACACTTTTCAATTTGAAGGTCAGATAGAAAAAACTATATCAAGAAAAACAATTTTATTAGTTGGTATTTTCTTTGTATGCATTTTAACTTTATTTTCCTTTAAAATTAAAGACTTACAATTAAATCAAGGAAAATTTTTTTTAGAAAAAGGAGATAATAATCGTTTAGAGCATTTAATTATTTTTTCAGAGAGAGGAATTATTTATGATCGAAATGAAATAGAATTAGTCTGGAATTCAGCTCAAAGAGAAGAAAATCAAGATTTTTTTAAAAGAGAATATCCTGATTATAAAGGTTTAGCTCATGTTTTGGGATATGTAAGTTATCCTTTAAAAGATAGTTCTGGAAATTATTTTCAAACTGAGTATGTAGGAAAAAGTGGAGTAGAAAATTTTTTTAATGATAAAATGAGAGGGAAAAATGGATTAAAAATAGTTGAAAAAGATGCTTTGTCTAATATAATTTCAGAATCTTCTATCAAAATTCCTGAAAGTGGTGAATGTATCACCTTGTCTATTGATGCAAAGATACAAGATGTTTTATATGGTTTTATGGAGAGCCTCGCCAAGGAAGTTGATTTTCATGGAGGAGCTGCAATAATTATGGATGTTTCTAGCGGAGAAATTTTGACGATGGTTACTTATCCTGAATATGGCTTAAAAATAATGTCTGACGGAGAAGACGCAAAAGCGATTGCAGAATTTAATTTAGACAAAAATAAGCCTTTTTTAAATAGAGCCACTATGGGACTTTATACTCCTGGGTCAATTGTAAAATCATTTTTGTCGATAGCTGCCTTAAACGAAAATTTAATTAGTCCAAATAAAAAGATTTATAGTTCAGGTTCAATTTCAATTCAAAATCCATATTTTGAAGATAAACAGACTGTTTTTAAAGATTGGAAAGCTCACGGGTGGACAGATATGAAAGAAGCCCTTGCTGTTTCTTCGGACACTTATTTTTATGCAATAGGAGGGGGTTATAAAGATCAGGTTGGTTTAGGAATTGCTAAAATAAATGAATATATTAAATTGTTTGGATTTAGTGAAGAAACAGGAATAGAAGGTTTTATAGAAGAAAGAGGAGTTATCCCTAATCCTGAGTGGAAAGCCAAGAATTTTGATGGGGAAATTTGGACTATTGGGAATACTTATCATACAGCTATTGGACAATATGGTTTTCAAGTTACCCCTTTACAGGCGGTAAGAGCTATTGCTGCAATTGCTAATGGAGGAAAATTGTTGAGACCAACTATTCTTAAAAAAGAAACGGAAAGTATAGATTATAAGTTATTAGATATTTCTGAAGACTATTTTAAAATAGTTCAGGATGGAATGCGTTTGGCAGTAACGGATGGGACAGCTAAGGGTTTGTGGTTGTCTTTCCTCGATGTCTCAGCTAAAACAGGCACAGCTGAAAGAGGAGTTTTAAAAGATAGAGTTAATTCTTGGATTTTGGGATATTATCCATCAGATGAACCTAAATATGCCTTTGTAGTAATTATGGAAGAAGGCCCTGTTAAAAATACAATTGGAGGTTTATATGTTATGCGACAATTATTGGAATGGATGAATATAAATACACCGGAATATATAAAAAGTAAAAATTAAAAGTGAAAAAGTAAAAAGAAAATTTATCTCTAACAAGCTGAAAGCTAACTCTTAATTTCCTAACAAAAGCTTGTAAAACTAAAATCTAGTTGTTATAATAAGTCTCCTATAATAGTTGTAAAGATATAAGTAAAAAGATAAGATAGTATAAAAAAATCGCTTTGCGATTTTTCTTTATCGACTTAATTCCTTAATTGGCGAACTAGGACTTAATTAATTAAAAATATGGCAGAATATTTATCACAACAAAAATATAAAGAGTTTGTAGATGAGTTAGATTATTTACAAACTACGCGAAGGCAAGAAATTGCTGAAAATCTTAAAGAAGCTCGTTCTTTGGGAGATTTAAGTGAGAATGCTGAATACCATCAAGCTCGAGAAGACCAAGCTAATATTGAGAAAAGAATTACTGATCTTCAAACAATTTTGAGTGATACTGTAATTGTTAAGAAAAGTTCTTCTTCTAAAGTTAGTGTAGGGGCAACTGTTGTTGTTCAAAAAAAGGGGGAGAAAGATAAAAAAGAATATGTTATAGTAGGAAGTCAGGAAGCAAATATGTTAGAAAATAAAATTTCAGTTTCATCTCCTTTAGTAAAAGCAATGTTAGAAAAAGCCAAAGGAGAATTCTTTTCTTTTGAATCTCCAAAAGGGAAACAAGACTACAAAATAATCGACATAAAATAAAAACTCTAGACTGTTTCGATTTTATTTTTTAACAAAAAATAAAATCTCGCAGAGACGAATTTTGCAGAGCAAAATTCGTAACGAAAAGTAAAGCTTTTCGTCTTTGCGAGGACCCAGCACTTTGTTTTCAACAAGAAAACAAAGTGCTGGGGACGAAGCAATCCAGAAATTTACTATAAACTAAGGACTAATAACTATAAACTAAAAAAATGGCTTCATTAGACGAAATCCGACAAACTCGTTTAGAGAAAAAAGATAAATTAAATAAAAAAGGATTAAATCCATATCCTGCTGACGTGGATTTTTCTCATTCTTTAGCTAAAGTAATTGAGAAATTTGAAGAAGGGTTAGAGGTAAAATTGGTAGGAAGAATTATGTCTTTGCGAGGACAAGGAGCTTTATTATTTTTTAATTTTTTTGATGGGACGGAAACTTTTCAAGGGGTTTTGAAAGAAGATATTATAGGCGAAGAAAAATTTAATTTTTTTGAAGAAGTAGTTGATATAGGGGATTTTATAGAAGTAAGTGGGAAGTTATTTTTAACTAAAAAAGGACAACAATCGGTTGAAATTTCAGCTTGGAGGATTATTACAAAAAGCTTGAGACCTCTTCCAGAAAAATGGCATGGGCTTCAAGATATTGAACAAAAATATAGAAAAAGATATTTAGATATTTTAATGGATAAAGACTCTTTTGTTTTATTTCAAACTAGAGCAAAAATTATTTCAAAAATAAGAGAAATTTTAGACGAAGAAGGTTTTATGGAAGTAGAAACCCCTATATTGCAAAGCCAAGCTTCAGGAGCAATGGCGGAAACTTTTAAAACTCATCATAGTGATTATGATATGGATATGGTTTTGAGAATTTCTTTAGAAGCAGAACTTAAAATGATTATGGCTGGGGGTTATCCTGCAGTTTATGAAATAGGAAAAAATTTTAGAAATGAGGGATCGGATTCTACTCATATGCAAGAATTTACAATGTTAGAGTGGTATAAAGCTTATAAAAATCTTAATTATAATTTGGAATTAACTGAAAGAATGGTTAAAACTTTGGCTAAAGACGTGGTTGGTAAAATGCAATTTAAAATTGTTGGAGCCAATGATAAGGAGGTTGAAATTGATTTAGATAAGGAATGGAAAAGAATTAAATTTAATGATTTGATTTTAGAAAATACTGGGTGGAATTCTGAAGGAGCTAACAGAGAAGAAATTGAGGAAAATGCTTTGAAGTTAGGATTTGATAAAAATGAAATGACAAAAATTTCAGATGGAAATTTACTTGATTTTATATTTAAAAAGAGCTCAAGACCTAAAATAGTTAATCCAACTTTTGTCACTCATTATCCTGGTGCTTTGAAACCTTTAGCAATGCAAAATGAAGATGGAACAGCTGAAGTAGCTCAATTAATAATAGCGGGGGCAGAAATTACTAATCAATATACAGAATTAGTTGACCCTGTAGCTCAAAAAGTTTTGTTAGAAAAGCAAACTGAATTGAAAGAAGCAGGGGATTCAGAAACAATGGATTATAATAATGAATTTATAGATGCAATGGAATACGGGATGCCACCGATGACAGGTTTTGGAATGGGGATAGATAGATTGGTGGCTATTTTAACAGAAAAACCGAATTTGAGAGACACTGTATTTTTTCCGATAATGAGGCCAACGAAATAAAATAATCAAATTTTTCGCGCTCCGACCACTTGTAGTGGTCGGAGCGCTTTCCTGCCTGCCGGCAGGCAGGTTGAAAAATTTAGATTATAATTTCGAGAGAAGATTTATAAAAACGATTATGTAATAATATGTTTTTATATAATCCGAACGATGGAATTATATGCTCGCTTCATATTTTATTTCAGTATTAAGTATTATGTATTATGTATTAAGTATATGGATCGTCCGTCTCTGCGAGCGATAGCGTGGCAGTCCAGAAAAAAATTAAAGTAAAGACCTGGATCGCCACAATTAGATTTCTTAACAAGAAATCTAATTTCGCGAAGACGAACGATATCGTCTCTGCGAGGAATGTAGCGTAGTGAAATGACGTGACAGTCCAGTCGTCATCCGTCTCTGCGAGGAATGTAGCGTAGTGAAATGACGTGACAGTCCAGTCGTCATCCGTCTCTGCGAGGAATGTAGCGTAGTGAAATGACGAAGCAGTCCAGAAAATAAATAGTAAGAAAAGTTTTTATAATCTATAAAGAATAACAATGGTGCAGTTAACTGCACCATTTTGGTATTACTATTTAAAGATTGAAATAATAATACTCCAATCGACCTGCCTGTCGGCAGGCAGGTTGGAGTATTTAAATATGGCTTAAAATAAGGGTATTTAAACGGCTACGATTTATGAATCGTAGCCGTTTAAGGGTTTAATGGCTTTGTTAAGCCATTTTTCAAAAAAACTTAGCGCTTCGAGCGCTAAAATAAATTACTTGAGAGTTCGTACTTGGGGGTCCGACCCCCAAGTGACAGTTTTTTGAAACACTTGGCAATTGGGAGTGCTAAGTAAGAAATGTTAGGTAATAGGTTGACTTAATGTAATTTGTGAGTATTATTATTTTAGGTAGTACTTTTGAAATTAAGTCAATATATTTTTTAAATAAAGCTCGGATCTAAAAAACGAGCAAGGAGGTTGTAATGATTAAAAAAAGATTTGAAGACTGGCAATTGCCAGAATATGAAAGTCGTCTGGAAGAGTCCAAAGTAATCAAAGAAATTATAGATTACCCTCCCAAGGATATTCTTCTTTTCAAGTACCGAGCTTTGAAAGAGGATTACGGGCGTTTGATGAACCAAAAAACGACTTTTTACCAGGGTTTGAAAGAAATTTTTACAAATTCAAAAATTGAGTTGTTAAAACTAACCACTGGTAGAATAGTTTATTTTTTAGGAGAATATAGTGATGCTGATCATCCGCGTTATTATTATTTTAAAAGATTTCAATGTCCTTTCTCTTCTATTACCACCAGTGACAATATAGAATACAAAGAACTTTCAAAAAAAGAATTTGTTCATTCTTTAATGAAAGGGGAAGGTTTCGATGAATTATAATCGAAATCTCAAAAAAACAAAAGCAGGATTTGTATTTCAAAATCCTGCTTTTTTTATTTTATATATTTATATGTAAAGTCTTTTTTGACTACTTATTGTTTTTAACTTTTCAACAGTCTGGAATTAAAAAATAAGTTTTTTTGTTATAATTTAAATAGGTAAAAAATTTAAAATAAAGTCAAGGTCGATCTTTATTACCGAAAAATATTAACATTAATTTAATTTATATATGAAAAAATTAAATGGATTAGATTGGTTGGCTTTAGTTTTGGTTATCGTGGGAGCATTAAATTGGGGGCTAGTGGGAGCTTTTGGTTTTGATTTAGTAGCAACTCTATTTGGAGATATGACTATGCTATCTAGAATTGTATATGGCTTAGTAGGACTTTCATCAATTTACATGCTTGTGGTTGCTAAAAGTTTGTGTCGAAAATAATTTTAAGCTTCATAAAGAAAAAATCAGCACAAAGTGCTGATTTTTTTGTATTTTATAATATAAAAATAATAAACCAAATTAACAAAAAAAGAGAAGACCACCAGCTAATAAATGAAATTATAAAACTAAAGGCAATTGGAATTTGTATTTTCCATGGAAGTAGTTTTGTGGCCAGCCCCTCTTTTTCTCTTTGTAATAATTTAGGGCTAATATAAAAGCTTAAAAAAGAACCATTAATTATTAATATAGTTAAAGCAATAAAATGAAAAATAACTGGAAAAGAAAATCCAACACCAATAGATTTATAAAAAATATAAGCTCCAAAAGTAGCTAGAATTATTCCAATCCAGATAAGTGGTTTGGTTACTTTATGTACTCGAATGGTCGTTTCAGTCCAATAGTTTGATTTTATTCCAAGAAAACCTAAAATATCAATAACTGTCACTGCTCCTAGTCCAATAATAAAACCAGCAATAAAAATAAATAATCCTAAAGTTGTTTGCATAAAATTTAGTTTAATTAGTAATTAAAGTTTACGACTATCATAAGCCCAATGTAATAAGGCTTGTTTTTGTTTGGGACGACAAGTTTTGTCACCTTTTCTACAATTATTCTTGACTGCTCCAAGGTGCCTTCGGAATGAATTCCATCTTCCTATTTGTTTTTTGTCTTCTTGAGGGATTCTTCTGCCCATATAATAGCGACAATACCATTGAAACCAACCTCGCGGATCTCCTTTGTAAATCCAACCTTTTTCTTTCCAGACTTTCAATGGCTGGCTAGCATCAATTCTAAAATAATTTAACTCAGCGGAATGCCCAGAGATATCTTTAGGATGAAATTTAGCTTTAGTGAACCAATCTTTTGGAAATTCTTTAGTGCAGTCTCTCATATAGCGTCCACCGAAAACACCCAGTGCTAACATCTGTTTAGGAGTTAATTCAGGTTTAAAATTTTCAGAAAAATTTTTCCCAACTGGTTCAGCCAATTCATATTTATAACCCTTTTGCATTTTGTCATTTATTTTAATTTTTTTCTTCATTAAATTTATTTTAACATTTTAAATTATAATTATCTCAAAAACAGGGGACAAATTTAAAGGTTTTTATTATTCGATAGGTTTTAAATTAATAGATCGTTCATAAATACATTTAATTTTTTTCATAATTTATTATTTCTCTTTGAGAGTCAAAACCCTCGCCTTTAGGCGATAGTAGTTTAGTTGTTAACAGTTAAATTTTTATAATTTGTGTTAAAATAAAGAATAATAATTTAAAAGAAAAAATAAATCTATTCTAATGTTCTCAAGAACACCAGAGCAGATAAAAATTAAAAATTATTAATAAAAATAAATTTATGAAAAAAATCATGTATATATTTATAGCAATTATTATTGTTTTAGTTGTGTGGACTGTGGGGAGTTATTTTTTTGGGAGATCTATTGATTCGCCAAAATACTCTGTTCTTGAAGAAAAGCTAGGGTATGAAATTCGTTCTTACGAACCATATCTCACAGCTCAAGTTGAAGTGTTGGGTTCTTATGACGAAGCCCTCAATCAAGGTTTCCGTATTCTAGCTAATTATATTTTTGGCAACAATACTAAACAGACAAGTATTGAGATGACTGCTCCAGTTACAGAAAGCCAAGACTCATCTGAAAAAATGGATATGACCGCTCCTGTTGTTGTGAGCGAAGGAGAGTCTGAGAAAATAAAAATGACAGCTCCAGTAATTGAATCTGAAAAAATAGAGATGACAGCTCCTGTTTCAGAAAGTGGGGATAATCAAAAAAGAATTATTTCTTTTGTAATGCCTCTTGAATATACTTTAGAGACTTTACCAAAACCAAATAATTCAGAAATTAAAATCGTTCCTCAAGAGTCACGAAAAGTTGCAGTATTGAGATTTTCTTGGTTTAGAGGTAGTGAACGAGTAGCAAAGAAAAAACAAGATTTAATTTCTTTCTTAGAGCGGGATAGTGTTACTGTTAAGAGCTTACCTGAATACGCGGGGTATAACGCTCCTTTTACGGCGCCTTGGCTGAATCGAAATGAGGTGATGATAGAGATTGAATAAATTTTATTGGATTTAATATATGGAAAAATCTAAATGTAAAAACAGTTTTGATAATTAAATTTAATAGTTTTCTATGAATTGTTGAATTTTCTTGATTTATTTGGTAAATACTGATAATATACGGACTATGTTAAAAATAAGATTACAAAGAGTCGGGAAAAAGCATGATCCTTCATTTAGGGTTGTTTTGACTGAATCACGAAGAGGTCCTAAATCTGGTGATTTTATTGAAAATCTAGGTTTTTACGATACTATAAGAAAAGTTAAACAATTAAAAGCTGATAGAATTAAACATTGGATTGGAAATGGAGCTCAGGTATCAGATACAGTGCATAATATTTTAGTTTCTGAAAAAATAATTGAAGGAAAGAAAAAGAATGTTTTGCCTAAAAAATCTCCTGTAGTTAACGAAGCAAAAATAAAAGCAGAGGAAGAAGCAAAAATTAAGGCAGAAGCAAAAGTTGCTGAAGTTAAAGCAGCTGCCGAAGCTTCTGTAGAACCCTCCGTCGCTTCATCCTCCGCTAAAGCTACGGACGACAAGGAAGCTGTGGAGGACAAGGAAGTAGTAGAAATTCCGGAAGAAGAGACAACAGAACAAAAAGTAGAAGAAGTTGTAGAAGAAGTGTCCGCTGAAGAAGTTAAGGAAGAAGCTTCCTCAGAAAAATAATTTTCTGAGAATAATAAACCTGCCTGCCGGTAGGCAGGTTAAAAATTTTAAATTATAAATTAGAAGAGTGTTGGCTAAAGCCAACACTCTTTTTGTTTGGTTAAAACATTTATTCTATATAAAATTCATTCTACAATTTATAAAAGCACTGCGTCTTATATAAACTCCTCGGTTCGGTAATCTCAAAAACTTCATTTTTTTTCGTTTTTTAGATTACTCTCACCCTACGTCGCTTATAGAATTGTAGAATGAAAAAATGAATTAAAAAGATAAAATATTTCTAATTGAATTTTTTGTATTCTCTATTTTCTACACTTTTCTGACGGTCGTCTAGAAAGTGTAGAAGAGGTAAATATAATAAAATAAAAAAAAGCGATGCCGAGTCATCGCTTTTTTATATTTTATAAATTAATCTATAAAATATTCATCTTTTAATTTTGGAATCAAGCTAAAAATTATTAAAGCTATCCCCAAAATAATGAAAGTGTAATTAATAGACCAATCCATTAATATTCCCACTAACGGATAAAGAATTGCGGTAATTATTTTTCTGAACATTTCCGCAAAGGACAGAGCTGTTGTTTGGTAGGCTTCCTCTATATGTTCTAACATATAGTTTGTGGATAAAGTTGCTCTAGATAAACCAAAGCCACTTACAATTAGAATTCCAAATATCTTAAAAAAGATATTTCCATATGAAATTCCTATTAAACACAAGAATATCCCTGAGATCAAAGAACTAAAAAACAAATAGTTTTTGTTTGATCCACAAATTTTTTCTAATATAGAGAAATTAGATAAAATTATTATTTGGGATAAACAGATCAAAGCATGAACTGTCCCAAAATAAGCGATACTGATACCTTCTTGTTTAAGAAATGGTTGATAAATCCATATTAAGTAAAAACACAAAAGATGGACAATCGTTTTATCAAAAGCAAGCATAGACAAGGCTTTTGATTTCTTAAAACAGAGGAATCCTTCTTTTAGTATCTTCCAAAAACTCTCTGTTATCTCGCCATTTTTTGGTTCAGTTAAAGTAAGACTTATCACGAAAGCAATAGCCGGAGAAACTGCAGTTAATAATACTGCTTCTCTCAACCCCAGATAATAAGCTATAATACTGCCTATTGGAGCTGAAATTAGAATTCCTGTCATGCCAAGACTTCTGTTTTTTCCTAAAACTATCTTTTTTAGGTAAGGTTTTCCTATATTGTTTAAAGTACAAGATATAAAAGAACTTACTGTTCCTGAAATTAAGGAACAACCAATTGCCAAAATAAATTCTCCTAGGGCAAAAATCCAAATGTTAGGAATACTTGCATAAACTAGGAAACCTATACTGATTAAACAAAAAGCGATGGATAAACTCATTTTTTTTCCAAAGCGATCTGCAAATCCACCTGAGGGAAATTCTAAAATAAAACAGCAGACCATAAACCAAGCTTGGAGAGTTAAAATTTGGGAAAAACTTATTTCTCCCCAATCTGTAAAAAAAGGAATTAATACTCCGCTGAGAAAATAAAAAGAGTTAAAAAAACTTATCAAGTGAATTTTCCAGATGTTTGATTCCATAATACACCTCCTTTACCCGATCAATTTTTTGATTTAGGGTTTTATTAAATTTTAAAAGAACTTTTCAGCGAATCTAAATAGATTCAAACTTACTAAATAAAAAACTCGGCTTTCTATTTAGCCGAGAGAGTTCCAAAAGAGATTTTTTTAATAGAGATTAAAATTATAGTTTATCTTTGAAATTATCACGGTTAAATACAAATAGATTGTTAGCACACATAGGAAAAGCTCCGATGTTAGCGGTTGTATAATCGACTGTATTTAACTTTTGTGAATAATTTTTATTCATACTTTAATAGTACCCGTAGTTTAAAAAGATGTCAATGGTTTTTGTGTTTATAAAGAATTAATCCCACTTATCAACAAAAGTCAACAAATTTTGTTGACAATTTTTGCAAAATAGTTTATTCTAGTCTTTTAGAGTTTTATCTGTATTTATTGAGTCCTGATAGAAAGACAAAAACTAGATTATTATAAATTAGAAAGCTATCCAGAAGAAACTGGCGTGGCGTTTTTTATGTTATATCTATTTAATCTATATCATTATTGATATAGAGAAAATATTTTTTTTTATTAATACTTTAAGTATAACATAATAATAAATAGAGAAAAACTTTTTATGGTAAAAACAACTAAAAGGGAGCAAAAGCGTTTTAAAAAATATAACAAATCTCGTGTGGAACTTCCTAATTTGGTAGAGGCTCAATTGATCTCTTACCAATCTTTTGTAGATAAAGGTATCTCTGAAGTTCTTTCTGAGTTTACTCCTATTGAGGACTATTCAGGCAAAAAATTTAAACTTGAATTTTTAGATTATGAATTTATAAAACCTGAAACTGATGAGTTTGAAGCTAAAGCCAATAAGAAAAATTACCAAGCAAGTATTAAAGCGAAGGTAAAATTAACTAATAAAATATTAAAAATAGAAAAAGAGCAGGAAATATTTCTGACTGATTTTCCTATGATGACTGAACATGGGACTTTCATTATTAACGGAGTAGAAAGAGTTGTGGTTCCTCAATTAGCTCGGTCATTTGGAATGTTCTTTACTATGCAAGAATTAAAAGGAGGGAAATATTTTGGGGTAAAGATTTTACCAGCCAGAGGTTCTTGGATTGAGATAGACTCAGAACCAGATGGTTTATTGTATGTAAAAATCGACAGAAAAAGAAAATTTTTGGTGAGTTCTTTACTTAGAGTAATGGCTTCAGAAAAAACTGAAAATGTTGCTGATTTATTTAAAGATAAAATTACTAAAGAAATTATAGAAAAATGTATTAAGCATGATTCTGCTAAAAATAGAGGCGAGTCTTTTATAGAAATTCATAAGAGATTAAGGGACGGAGAGTTAACAACTGCTAATTATGCTGAAGCTTTTGTTAATTCAATTTTTTCTTCTGAAAGATACGATTTACATAAAGTAGGAAGATTTTATTTTAATAAAAGATTTAATAAAAGTTTGGACAAAAAAGAGTTGGAGAGATTCACTCTTTCTTTAGAAGATTTGGTAACTATTATTGAACATATTGTTAAATTGAATAATACATCAAATTCATTACCTGATGATATAGATCACTTAGGTTCACGAAGATTAAAATATTTTGGAGAAATGATTCAACAAAAATTCAGAGTAGGAATGTTTCAGATTCAAAGAAATATTCAAGACAGAATGTCTATTATGGGAGTAGAGGCTACTTTGCCAATTCAATTTATTAGCCCTCGACCACTACAAGCTAGAATTAAAGAATTTTTTACAACCAACCAACTTTCTCAATTTATGCACCAAGATAATATTTTGGCTGAATTAGAACATCTAAGAACAGTTTCAGCTTTAGGTCCCGGAGGATTAGTTCGAGAAAGAGCCAGTATTGAAGTGCGGGATGTTCACCCTTCTCACTACGGAAGGTTATGTCCGATTCAAACTCCAGAAGGCCAAAATATTGGTTTGATTTTGAGACTAGCCAATTACGCGCGAGTAAATGATTTTGGAATGATAGAGACTCCTTATGCTAAAGTTGAAAAAGGGCAAGTGACTAATGAAATATTATTTTTAAATGCAGCAGATGAACAAGAACATAATATTGCTGATTCAACAGTAGAACTGGACTCTAACAACAAGATAAAAGATAATTTGGTAGAAGTTCGTCAGGCAGGGAATCCTGGAATTGTTAGTAAAAATAAAGTTGATTTTATAGATATCTCTTCAAAACAGGCTTTCTCTGTGGCGACATCGATGATACCTTTCTTAAATCATGATGATGCCAACCGAGCTTTGATGGGTTCAAACATGCAGAAACAATCGGTGCCTTGTATTAATCCTGATGCTCCTTTGGTAGCTACAGGAATTGAAGAAAGAGCCGCTAGGGCTACTGGAAGATTGGTTCTTGCTAATGAAAGTGGTGTTGTTTCCTATGTAGATGCAAAAATAATTAAAGTAAAAAATAGTGCTGGAAAAGAAACAGAGTATCCTCTAATTTCTTTTATGAAAACAAATAATTTCTCATGTTTGAGCCAACGTCCTTCGGTAGATTTGAACCAAAAAGTTAAAAAAGGAGATATTTTAGCTGATTGTTCTTCTACTGATAATGGACAAATTGCTTTAGGACAAAATATTTTAATAGCCTTTATGTCATGGTATGGAGCTAATTATGAAGATGCTATTATTATTTCTGATAGATTAGTTAAAGAAGATAAATTTACTTCTATTTATTTTGAAGAATTTATGGAAGATGTTCGAGACACTAAATTAGGAGAAGAAATCACTACTCATGATATTCCAAATGTAGGAGAAAATAAATTAAAAAATTTAGATGAAGATGGAATTATTCGGGTGGGAGCAGAAGTTTACCCAGGGGATATTTTAGTAGGGAAAATTACTCCGAAAGGAGAAACTCAATTAACTCCAGAAGAAAGATTGTTAAGATCAATTTTTGGAGAAAAAGCCCAAGACGTAAAAGATACTTCCCTTAGAGTGAAAGGAGGAAAAAGAGGATTTGTAATTGGAGTAAAAGTATTTTCAAGAGACAAAGGAGAAATTAATGAACCGGGAGTAATCAAAAGAATTTATGTAGAAGTAGCTCAATTAAGAAATGTTTCTGTGGGAGACAAATTAGCCGGAAGACATGGAAACAAAGGAGTTATCTCAAAAGTATTACCTCAAGAAGATATGCCTTATATGGAAGACGGGACTCCTGTAGATATTATTTTAACTCCGTTAGGGGTGCCTTCCCGTATGAATCTTGGACAAATTTTAGAGTTGCATTTAGGAATGGCAGCTAATAAATTAAATTATCAAGCAGTTGTTCCTCCTTTTGCAGGAGCAACAGAAGAGGAAATTAAAGATGAATTAGAAAAAGCAGGTTTCTCTAGAAGCGGGACGATGCCTCTTTATGATGGATTAACTGGTGAAAAATTCAACCAAGATATTGCTGTGGGGTATATGTATATGCTTAAGCTTCATCATATGGTAGATGACAAAATGCATATGAGAGCGATTGGTCCTTATTCTCTTATCAACCAACAACCTCTTGGTGGAAAAGCTCAAAGAGGAGGTCAAAGATTTGGGGAAATGGAAGTATGGGCTTTGCTTGGTCATGGAACAGCTCATATTTTAAGAGAAGTTTTGACTATAAAATCGGATGATATTATTGGTAGATCGGCTGCTTTCGACGCCATTGTTAAGGGAAACAAGATTCCTGCTCCTAATTTACCAGCATCATTTAATGTATTATTAAAAAATTTAAGAGGATTAGCATTGGATATAGACTTAAAAAAGAGTTAAAAGTTCATAAAGTTCCTAAAGTGAAAAGTAAGAAATAAACAACTTTTCATAAATTTAAAAAGAACTTTATAAACTTTAAACTTTATATGCAAAGCATATAATTCCATCGTTCGGATTATGTGAAAATGAACTTTCACAAATCCTCACTTGAAATTATAAGATAACCTACTAACCTACTAAATAAATATGCAAAATACAAACCTAGAAAAAAATAATAATACATTTTCTGATCATAATGAGAATACTAATTTTGATGTAGTTTCCATTAAATTGGCATCTCCTGAAAAGATTTTAGAATGGTCATTTGGAGAAGTTACTAAGCCAGAAACTATTAATTATAGAACTCAAAGAAGTGAAAAAGGAGGGCTTTTCGACGAAAAGATTTTTGGTCCTGACCGTGATTATGAATGTTATTGTGGAAGATATAAAGGGATAAGATATAAAGGAATTATTTGTGAAAAATGTGAAGTAGAAATCACAAAATCAATAGTTCGGAGAGAAAGAATGGGACATATTGAATTGGCTACCCCAGTATCACATATTTGGTTTTTGAAAAGTATTCCTTCTAGAATAGCTTTGGTCTTAGATATCAGTATGGCTGATTTGAGAAAGGTTATTTACTTTGCTGGTTATATTATCACTAAAGTAAATGAAGATGAAAAAGTTAGAATCTTAAAAGAAGTAGATGCTGAATTTAAAGATAAAATTAAAAAAATATTAGACGAAAAAACTAAAACTAAATTTAAAGAATTGTTATTGGAAGTTAAACAAAATATTAATGCCATTCAAGAAGGAATGGTATTAGATGAAATTACTTATAATAAGTATTCATTTAAATATGGCTCAATGTTTGAAGCAGGAATTGGAGCAGAAGTTATTTACAATATTTGTAAAAAAATTGATTTGGTTAAACTAAAAGAAGAATTACAGAAAGATTTAGAAAAAGCAGGATCAATCAAAAAAGTAAAAATTAATAAAAGATTAGCTTTAATTAATCCGATGATTGAATCTAATGTTCGACCTGAATGGATGTTTTTGACTAATATTCCAGTTGTTCCACCAGCCTTAAGACCGATGGTTGTTTTAAGTGGAGGGAGACACGCTACTTCAGATGTGAACGATTTATATCGAAGAGTAATAAATAGAAATAACCGTTTGAAAAAATTGTTAGAAATCAATGCTCCAGATGTTATTTTAAGAAATGAAAAAAGAATTTTACAAGAAGCCGTTGACTCATTGATTGATAACTCAATTCGTTATTCTGGTTCTAGTTCAGCTATGAGTCAAGCTCAAAGACGACCTTTGAAATCTTTGGCTGATAACTTGAAAGGGAAGCAAGGTTTATTCCGACAAAATCTTTTGGGTAAACGAGTAGACTATTCTGCTAGATCAGTGATCGTAGTAGGACCAGATTTAGCTTTGGATGAATGTGGATTACCTAAAAAAATGGCATTGGAATTATTTAAACCTTTCGTTATTTCAAGAATTTTGAAAGATGAGTTAGCTCATAATATTAAATGGGCAAGTCGTTTGATTGAAGAAGGAACCGCCGAAGTTTGGGCTATTTTAGAAAGTGTTATTAAAGACAAATATGTCTTGTTAAACCGTGCTCCTACTTTGCATAGATTAGGAATTCAATCTTTTAAACCTCTTTTGATAGAGGGAAAAGCTATTCAGGTTCACCCATTAGTTTGTGCCGCTTTCAACGCCGATTTTGATGGAGACCAAATGGCGGTTCATTTACCTTTGACTGAAGAAGCTCAATTGGAAGCTAAAGAAATTATGGCCGCCGATAAGAATATTCTTAAACCAGGAACAGGGGAACCAATTGTTGATCCTAAAATGGATATGGCATTAGGTTGTTATTGGATGACTAAACCGGTAGCCGGAGTAAAGGGAGAAAATAATTATTACGAAGGAGTGAATGAAGCTATCATTGCCTATGAATTTGATGAATTAGACTTGCGAGCAAAAATTAATGTTTTACCAACTTCGAGTGAAAAATATGCTCAATTTAAAGGAGAACTTTTTGAAACTACAGCAGGAAGATTATTGTTTAACTCTGTGTTACCTAAAGAATATCCTTTTATTAACAAAAATATAGGTAAAAAAGATCTTTCTGGTTTGACTAATGACCTAATTGATTGTTACGGAATTAATAACATTGCTCCTATTTTAGGGAAAATTAAGGATTTCGGTTTTAAATATGCTACTAAATCAGGAGTAACTTGGGGAATTGATAATGTAATGGTACCTGCTAAAAAAGATGAAGTTATTCAAGAAGGAAAAAATCGTTCTTCTGAAGTTTGGGAGCAATATAATGAAGGTTTGTTAACTAAAGAAGAAAGACATAGAAAAAATGTTGAAATTTGGCATGACACTAAAGATAAAGTTGAAGAATTAATTCCTGAAACTTTGGACGAACAAGGATCTGCTCATATTATGTGGAGTTCTGGAGCTCGAGGTTCTATTGGCCAATTTACTCAAATGGCAGGAATGAGAGGTTTAATTCAAAACACTGCAGGAGAGACTATTGAAAATCCAGTTATTTCTTGTTTGAAAGAAGGGTTAACTCCAATTGAATACTTTACGACTACTCATGGATCTAGAAAAGGTTTAGCTGATACCGCTTTGAATACAGCTAAATCTGGTTATTTAACTAGAAAACTTTTTGATGTAGCTCAAGATGTTGTTATTTTGGAAGATGACTGTAAAACCAAGGAATTTATTATGTTAGGAAAAGAAACTCTTTCTGGGTTGGAAATTTCATTAATTAAAAATATTAAAGGAAGAACTCTAGCTAAAGATGTATCAAATAAAGATGGTAAAGTTTTGTTTAAGAAAAATCATATTTTAACCAAAGAGGATGCTCTTATAATAGAAGGAGCTGAGATAGAATCAATTCCAGTTAGATCTCCGATGACTTGCGCAACCAAGAGAGGAATTTGTCAAAAATGTTATGGAGCTGATTTAGGAAATAACCTTGAAATAGATTTAGGAGAAACTATTGGAACAATAGCAGCTCAAGCAATTGGTGAACCGGGAACACAGCTAACTATGAGAACTTTCCATACGGGGGGTACAGCTTCACAAGGTGGAGATATTACTCAAGGTTTGCCTCGGGTAGAAGAAATTTTTGAAAAAAGAACTCCAAAGATTCCGGCAGTTCTTTCAAAAGTAAACGGGGAAATTACTGATATTATTGAAAGTAAAAAGGAAAAAATAATAGTAGTTATGCCTGAAATAGATGATCAATCTTCTAAGAAAAAAACTCCTCAAATTGAATATGTGCTTCCTTATGGGAGAGTACCTATAAAAAAGATAGGAGATAAAATAAGTAGAGGAGATATTTTGACAGACGGCTCTATTGATATTACTGAATTGTTTAAATATGCTGGTAAGGTACCTACTCAGGAATATATTATTAGAGAAGTTATTAGAATTTATGAGTTACAGGGAGCGGCTACGGCTAGAAAACATATAGAAGTAATTATTAAACAAATGCTTTCAAGAAGAAGAATAAAAGATTCTGGAGATACTAATTTGACAGTTGGTTCTGTGGTAGAAGACTATCAATTATTTGAAGCTAATGAAAAAGCAGTAAAAGAAGGAACAAAGGAAGCTAAAGCTGATCAATTGGTGTTAGGAATTACCGAAGTTTCTTTATCAAGAAATTCCTTTTTATCTTCAGTTTCATTCCAAAATACTACTAAAATGTTGATTAATGCATCTTTGAGAGGAGCCCAAGATCATTTGTTAGGCTTGAAAGAAAATATTATTATTGGGAGATTAATCCCTGCAGGATCAGGTTTTAAAGGGTCAAAGAAATGGCAGATGATAGAAGAGTTAAAAGTTAAAAGTTCATAAAGTTTATAAAGTGAAAAATTCGCGGAGCAAATTTTTCTTACTTTTAAATTTAACTTTTAACTTTATGAACTTTCAACTAAATAACTATGAATAACAACATTGAACAAATAAAAGAAAGGTTAAATATTGTTGATGTTGTAAGTTCTTACATAAAGATAGAAAAAGCCGGGATGAATTTTAAGGCGTGTTGCCCCTTCCATAATGAAAAAACACCATCGTTTTTTATTTCTCCGGATAGAGGAACATTTAAATGTTTTGGTTGTGGAGAAGGAGGAGACATTTTTACTTTTGTAGAAAAATATGAGGGGTTAGATTTTAAGGGTTCTTTAAAAATTTTAGCAGAAAAAGCAGGAGTCGAATTGATTAAAGAAAATCCTCAAAAAATAAGTGAGAGAAACAGAATTTACGATGTTTTGGAAAAAAGCACTTCTTTCTTCCAAAATAATTTGATGGAAAATAAATCTGCTTTAGAATATTTGAAAAATCGAGGGATAGAAGACAGGATAATAAATCAGTTCCGTTTAGGTTTTGCTTCAGATGAATGGCAAAGCCTTTATAATCATTTGAAAAAAGAAGGATATTCAGATATTGAAATTGAAAAAGCCGGATTAATTAAGAAAAAAGAAGGGGGTGGAGGTTTTTACGATAGATTTAGAAATAGAATAATTTTCCCGTTATTTGATAATTCAGATAGACCAGTTGCTTTTTCAGGACGTTTGTTTGAAAAAGAACAAGGTTCAAATAAAGATACGGCTAAATATTTAAATAGTCCTGAAACTCTTTTGTTTAGTAAATCAAACATACTTTATGCTTATAATTTTGCTAAAGATATGATGAGGAAATTAGATTTTTCTATTCTAGTTGAAGGGCAGATGGACTTGTTGATGTGTCACCAAATTGGTTATACAAATACAGTGGCTAGCTCAGGAACTTCATTAACAGAAGGACATATTAAATTATTAAAAAGATTTTCTAATAAAGTAGTGCTTGCCTTTGACGGCGATGAAGCTGGATTTAACTCAGCTTGTAAAGCTTCTAAATTAGCATTATTAAATGAGATTGAAGTTCGTTTAATGAAAATTCCTGACGGAATGGATCCTGCCGATTTAATTTTAAAAGACAAGGAAAGCTGGAAAAAAGCTTTAAAAAATGCTAAACACATTATAGATTTTTATTTAGATAAATTAATAGAAGATATAAAAGATAAAAGGAAATTAGGAAAAGAGGTTCAAGAAAAGGTTTTACCTTTTGTAAGTTTGATAAAAAGTGAAATTGAAAAAGCGAATTTTGTTGAAGAGTTGGCTAATAAATTAAATATACCAGTGAAAGCTATTTGGGCTGAATTGCGTAAAATAAAAGTAGAATTACCAGAAAATTTAAAATATGAGAGTAATGAAATGATTGATGAACTAATGGTAAAAACTGAAAGTAATTTGTCAGGAAAATTAGAAAGAAAGAATAATATTATAAGACAATTATCTGGATTATATTGGTGGCAAAAAGAGATGAAAAATCCAGTCTTAGAATTAGGAAAATTTGAAAATAAATTAATAAATGTAGTAGGAGAAAGCGTTTTTCAGAAAATAAAGAAATTACCTGATAAAATTAAAAACGAAATAGTTTTTGAAATAGAAATCTTTTATCAAGAATTAGAAGCTGGTTCATTAGAATTAAAAAATGATTTAGATTTAAAAATAGAAGAATTGTTTTTACATCTAGAAATAATTTTGTTGGAAGAGAAGATTGAAAAATTAATTTTAGAAATAAAAGAAATGCAATTAGAAGGTGATGATAAAAAAATTAGAGAGAAAATGAAGGAATATAGTGAACGTTTACAACAAAAAGATAGTTTAGTAGGTTAGCTTATAGCTTTTAGGGAATTAGGGTTTGGTAGAGCTTAGCTTCACCTAACGAAAAGCTAAACTTTTTGTCTTTGCGAAAAGTTATTTCTTGTTAAGAAATAACTTTGTGGCAATCCAGAAATAAATAATTAGTAAAGTTTTTATAATATAAAGAACTAAAAATTAAGAGGGAGAAAAATTTGCTTCGCAAATTTTTCTCCCTAAAAGCTAACAGCTACAAGCTATAAGCTAAAATAGTAGTATGGTCAATAAAAAAACCAACCCTAAATCACCTAAAAAGGCGATTGGGAAAAACAAAAAAATAATAGTTACCAAAAAAGCTTCTAAAAAGAAAGCTGTGATTAAAACTGTGCCTGCTAAAAAGAAACCTTTAATGAAAGGAACAAAGAAAAAAATAATAAAAAAGAAAATGACAAAAAAAGTAGGGAAATCTTTAAAAGTCAAAATTGTTCAGAAAAAGGTTACTAAAAAAACTTTGAATTTAAAATTGAGTAAATCTTTTAATAATAAGTTAAATAAAAAAAAGAAAGCTTCAGTTGAAAGAACCTTTGGTAAAATGACGTCTGTTCAAAAAAATAAAAAAAGAGCTGAGCTACTGAAAAAAGGAAAAGAAATGGGATTTGTTACTCATGACGCTATTTTAAAAGCTTTCCCTACAGTGGAAGATGATATTATTTTTTTAGAAGAATTATATGAACAACTTGAAAGTGCAGGAATAGACTTACTAGAAAGCGGGGGAATGTTACAAGCTGATTCTGAGATAAATTTACCTAAAGTTTCTAATTATGGTCGTTCTTTTGATTCGATTCAAATTTATTTAAAAGAAATCGGTCAATATGAACTTTTAACCCAATCTCAAGAAGTAGAATTAGCAAAAAGAATTGCTATTGGTGATGAAGAAGCTAAAAATCTTTTGGCACGTGCTAATTTAAGATTGGTAGTCTCTATTGCTAAAAAATATACAGGTAGAAGCCCGGATTTAACTTTGCTTGATTTAATTCAGGAAGGTTCTTTGGGTTTATTTAAAGCTGTAGATAAATTTGATCATACTAAGGGTTTTAAATTTTCTACTTATGCTACTTGGTGGATTAGACAGGCTATTACTCGTGCTTTGGCTGATCAATCTCGAACGATTAGAATTCCCGTGCATATGGTAGAAACGATTGCTAAATATAAACAAATTTCTAGAAAATTATCTCAAGATTTAGGAAGAACTCCTACTCCTGAAGAAATTTCAGTAGAAATGGATTTGCCTCTGGATAAGGTTTACAATATTTTTAGAATAGATAGAAGAATAGTTTCTTTGGAAAGTCCTGTGGGTGGGGAAGATAGTGACGGGAAATCTACTTTAGAAAATTTTGTAGAAGATGAAACTATCGTATCTCCAGAACAAGAAGCTTCAAAAAGAATTTTAATAGATCAAATTAAAGATATTCTAAGTGATTTAACTCAAAAAGAAAGAAAAATTTTGGAAATGAGAAGTGGGATAGAAGATGGGATAAATCATACTTTAGAAGAAGTAGGGAAGGAATTTGGAGTGACTCGTGAAAGAATTCGTCAGATTGAAGCCAAAGCTCATGAAAAAATCCGTCAATCAGATAAGGTGGATAGATTAAGAAATTTCGATTTTTAAAATAATTAGAGGTCGTACCTCTTAATTAGCAGAATCGTAATCTTTAGTAGTTTGTTTTGTTTTACTATTATCGAGGTCCGGACCTCTAGGTTATTTTCAGAGTAGTCCAAAAAAATAGACGGTCGCTAAAGCGACCGTCTATTTTTGTATAGTATAAAGAATTAAACTCCAAAATCAAAATAAATTGATTTTGGAGTTTTGAAAACTTTTACCTTAGTCTTGAAGAATTTTTTTCAATACTGATGTAACTATTCCAGTGGCTAATACCTTTCCCTCTCCAACAGAATAAGAGTTGGTTAATATTAATGCTTCAGCAACAATATCTCTTACTTCTTTTATTGAGGAAGGAATTCCTCTCGCTTCCATTTGGTCTAAAACAGTTTCACCTACTGTTTTTTTAACTTCAGATTCACACATGTTTTACCTCCCTTTTACTATGAGTTGCTGATATCAGTATACATAAAAAGATATAATTATCAACATATTGAGTCTCTATCCCTATTCGTCTTTGCGAGGAAAGAAACTTTTTAAATAAATTAGTCTAGTTAACCGGACTAATTTATTTAAAAAATTTCTTGACGCGGCAATCCAGAAAACAAAGATTCGTACTTACAGACGTACGTACGTCCATAAGTACAAAAAATAAAAAAACCATCGCATCCGATGGTTTCGTAGTTAAGTTGTACTGATTTCCTTTACTCAGAAGTAAAATTGGTGATTTCTGAGTTTTCTATGCTAGCAGCTACTGACATGAAGAAGTGAACATCTACAGCAACTTCTGTATATTCATAACAAATTAAAGTTAAAATTTTTGGGAGTTGCCAGAATAGGGATTCTATTATTTCTTTAGGGTAATCATCAGTTATTCCGTATCGCTTATTTTTATTATAAATATTGATTGAAGTACCTAGTTTCCCCCAAAGTATTTTCAACTCAAACGTAAAGTCTTTGTGAAAGTTTTTTAATTTGATTTGAGAACCTCTTTTCAATTCTTTGGATTTCATTATTCCTGTGATGAATTCTCCAAATTTATGGATCTCGTGTTTCATATCATTTAAGACATTAGAACCTTTTTTCATTCTTATAATATCTTTCATAGTGTATTCTTCCATAGCAAGTTCCTTTCCCGTGTCCGGGATTTTGTATGCCTGTCGGCAATAGTGGGGTGTCCCCCTGTAAATGAACAACTTAACTCTTCTTAATTATACAGTAACATTATGTCTTTGTCTAGTATTTTTTTAACTTTTTATATGATAGAATATTTGTATCAAAATACTTGATACGAAATAATATGAAAAAAGAGGAAGAAAATAATTTTGCTTTTATAGATGGACAAAATTTATATAAAGGAATAAACGGTTGGAAATTAGATTATCATAAATTTCTTGTTTATTTAAAAGAAAAATATAATGTTAAAAAAGCTTATATTCATATTGGTTTTAAGAATCAATATATTGATTTGTATACTAAACTGCAAGAACAAGGATTTATATTAAATTTTAAACCAACCTTACAAGATAATAAAAATAAAGATAGTAAAATAAGTAAAGGTAATGTGGATGTTGATCTGGCTGTAAAAACATTAATTTGGCGGTGGAAATATGACAAAGCAGTCTTAATTACTAGTGATGGAGATTTTGATACTCTAGTTCAATATTTAAATAATAAAAATAAATTAAAAATAGTTTTAAGCCCCAATAAGCAATTTTGCTCCAGTTTATTACAAATTGCTGCTGGTTCAAAAATTGATTATATTGAAAATATAAAAGAAAAAGTTAGATCAGGAAAGAGAAAAACCAAACAAAAAAGCACCGCTACAAGACGAAACAGGTAGAAGTGCTTTTTCCTATTGATATGTATATTATAACTTATTCATTTTTATTGTCAATTAGTAAAATTAAATGATATATGAAGCGAGCATATAATTCCATCGTTCGGATTATATAAAAACATATTATTACCATAATCGTTTTTATAAATCCTCACTCGAAATTATGAAACTAACAAAAACAGATTTTAAAAAATATTTAATTTGTCCAGAAAATTTTTGGTTAAAAATAAAAAGACCGGATGAATATGTTAAACCAGAAAAAACTCAATTTTTACAAAAATTGATAGATGATGGTTATGAAGTAGAAAATAAAGTGCAGGAGATGTTTCCTTCAGGTGTTTTCTTAGATGATTTTGATGATGATATTTTAATCAAAAAAACTCAAGAAGAAATGAAGAAAAAGGGAACAATTTTTCAAGCGACTTTTAAATCGGAAAGAGGCTTGTTTTTGAAAGCCGATGTTTTAAAATTTAATGAAGAAACTCAGAAATGGGATTTGTATGAAGTTAAATCTAGCTCAGAAATTAAAACTGATTTACAACATAACCATATTAAAGATATTACTTTTCAAAAAATTACTTTGGAAGAATGTGGAATTGAAATAGGAAGTTCTTATATAGTGCATTTAAATCGAGATTATATTCGACAAGGAGAATTAGATTTAACTCAATTATTTGTTTTTGAAGAAGTTTCAGAATTAATTTGGGGAGTTAAGGAAGAAGTGAAATATAAAATAGAATTAGCTTTAGAATTATTAAAAAATGATGATTTAAAAATCACTTCTTGTAGTTGTCTTTATCAATCTGCAGGGCAAAGATGTGAGAGCTTTGAACACTTTAATCCTCAAGTACCAGAATATTCCACGGCTCATATTTTAAGAGGGAAAAAATTAAAAGAATTAATTGATGATGATATTTTTGATCCTAAAGATATCCCAGAAGATTTTGATTTGACTGAACCTCAAAGAATAAAAGTTCAATTACAAAAAATTGGGAGACCAATGATTGATACTCCTAATATTAGAGAGACTTTAGATAAATTAGAGTATCCTTTATATTTTTTGGACTATGAAACTCTCTTAAAACCCATTCCAGTATTAGATGGTTATAATCCTAATTCACAAATTCTTTTCCAATATTCTCTCCACGTAATGAAAGAAAAAGATACTCCTTTAGAAGAAATTAAGCATTTTGAATATTTAGCTAATGATTTGGAAAGCTCTACAGCTGGTTTGGTAAAATCTTTGAGTGAAAATATAGGAGCAAAAGGAACAGTCTTGGTTTGGTATGAACCTTTTGAAAAAACTCGGAATATAGAATTAGCAAAATTACATCCAGAATATGAAAAGTTTTTTCTAGATGTAAATCGTCGAGTTTATGATTTGATGAAGATTTTTAAAACAGATTATTTAATGCCTGAATTTAAAGGTTCGGCTTCTATTAAAAAAGTTTTGCCAGTATTAGTGCCTGAACTTTCTTATAAAGATTTAAATGTACAAGACGGTACTATGGCCATGTCGGCTTGGGAAGAAATGTTGAATAGTAAAGATGATGAAAGAGTATCTCAACTCAGAAAAGATTTACTAAAATATTGTAAATTAGACACTTGGGCAATGGTCAAAATTTTTGAAGTAATAAATAAATTATAATAAAATATAAATAACTTATATTATTAATCTAATGATTAATGATCAAAGCTAGTGTTCTTGAGAACACCAGCCTAGATAAATTAAATAATAAAAAACAATATGCAAAATAAAAGGAAGAAAACATATAGACAATTAGAAAAATTGGTAAGAGGTTTTTCTAATCATAGGAGAATTCAAATAATGGAACTTTTAAAAAAAGAACCAGAATTATCAGTAATAGAAATTGCTGATGAATTGGATGTAAATATGAAAACAATAGCAGAACATATTAAAAGGTTATCTATTGCAGGATTGGTTTTAAAAAGAAATGATATAAATTCAGTTAGACATAAATTAACAAAAAACGGAATATCTACTCTGGTGTTCTTGAGAACACTAGAATAGATATATAAAAGACTAAGAGACGATAGTCCGTCTTTATTATCGTTTTAACTTTTTAAAATGTTCGGTTTTTAGCTATTTAAAGTAATTTCAGATTCTCCTTCAGGAATTATTTTTTCTAATATAAGTCGGTTATTTTCTAGACGAGCTTTTTTGATTAAAATTCTTTTTCCGTTTTCAAAATAATGAGCTTTAGGCCATTTGTCGAAAGCTTGGATTTTTAGAAAATTTTCTTGAGCTTCTTCGTTTAAATCTATTAAAGCATCAGTAGATTTTAATTTTTCACAAAAAGTGGCTTTGGAATGATCTTGCTCTATCGGTTTTATTTCATCATTCAACCACTTAGGGATACTATCCCTAAGTAGTTTTCCTCCAAGTTGGGGTAGGGTCTTTTCTAGTTTGCTTTGGGATGGTATTTCTAAAATTGTATTTTCCCAAAGAGTTATTTTTTCTTGAGCCAGAATAGGTCCGTGATCCATTTTTTCATCTAAAAGTATAATTGAAACTCCTGTTTCTTTATCTCCATTTAAAATTGAACTGTGAATCGGAGTAGCTCCTCGATATTTAGGTAACAGAGAAGGATGAACATTTAAAGTTCCTTTTTGAGGAATATCTAAAATTGACTGAGGAATTATTTTTCCATAAGCTGCCACAATAAACAAATCCCAATTTTGTGATTTTAGTTTGCTTATGAATTCATCATCTAATTTTTCAGGTTGTAAGGCAGGAATACCATTTTCATCTGCCCAAATTTTAACTGGAGATGGAGTAAAAATCATTTTTCTACCACTTTTTCGGTCTGGTTGAGTGATTATTAAACTCGGCATTAAATCTGTGGGGGTGCTACCCCCACGATTTTTTAATTCGTTTAAAATATCCACAGCTAATTGAGGACTTCCAAAAAAAGCAATGGTAGGTTTTTTGTTTTTATTTTCTTCATTCATATTATGATTATAATAGCATAAGAAAGGATTTTTTTATATTTTATTTTCAATAACATAAATAAATCTATTATCTAATTATCCATAATAAGATAATAACACCCTAGAGCCATAATATATTTTAAACCCATTATAATATTATAAATAATATTATAATAGGTTTTTGGTTTCTTTTTGTTGGATTGTTTGTATAATGTAAATAGAAGTAATTTGAAACTTTAATTAAATAACCAAAATATTGGTGAGGAGGGAATATGACTGCTTTAAATAAAAAAGAGGTCAAAGAGTTAAAGAGAATGATTAAAAAATTAGAAAATGATCCAAAAGCTCAAGAGAGAATACAAAAAGGAAGGAAAAAATTACTGGATTATTTGAATAAATTAGGGCAAGGAAGAAAAATTAATTCTAAAAAATTGAGAGAAAAAATAACAATTTAATTTTTTAAATAAGGAGGTTTTATGTCTGATAAGAAAGTGGTTCAAAGAAAAAATCTTATTCATGATAAATTTGGTTTCGGAGTGAGAAGAAGTAGAGACCCTCTCCCTGAAGAAACGAGAGCTTTTTTAATGGAAAAGATTGCTCAGCATAAAGAATGGCTAAGGCAAGGAGAACATTTTAAAAATCATTCTCAACAAAGATTTGGAGGAGATTAACCTCGTATTAAAGTTTAGGCCGTCTGTGATTTAGTTCACAGACGGCTTATTTATTTTAAAAAATAATGAGGACGAAAAGATGAAGCTTTTCGGCTTTTGTTTTAATGTTCTAGTGTTTTTATGTTTTAATGACCCCATCCTCTCTCAGATTTATAGCTTTTTCAGTAAATAAAATTCCGTTTAGGTGATCTGTTTCGTGTTGAAAGGCTTGAGCTATTAATCCTGAGCCTCCGAAAGTAAATGGTTTTCCGTATTCGTCGTATGCTTTGATTGTCGCTTTTTTAAATCTTTCTACCTCTCCATATAGCCCTCGGACGCTTAAACATCCTTCTTTCGCCCAGCTTTTTTCTTTTGATGTTTTTGTAATTTCTGGATTTATAAAAACCAAATCCCCATTTTCATTATTTTCTTGTTTCTCTTCAGGTATAGAATTAAAAGCTTTTTTTGAAATTATGAAAAGCCTTACTGATTTCCCAATTTGTGGAGCTGCTAAAGCAATCGCGTCATTAGTATTTTTTAAGACGTCTTTCATCTGAGAAATGATATTTTGTATTTTAGGACCTGAAATATCATTCAAAGAAATTTCTTTGGAAGCTTTTTCTAATATTTTACTCCCTTTTTGTAATACTTCTGCCATAGCTCCATTATATCTTTTTTTTGTCAAAAGCAAAGAACTTTATAAACTTTCGACTTTTAACTTTTAACTTTTAACTTTTAACTCTATTATGTTATAATACCTGTCATATGATAATAAATTACAATGGAATAGAGTCATTTAAATTACAAACTGGAAATTTTGTTCTGGCTTTTAACCCTATTTCTAAAGAATCAAAGCATAAGGAAATTCGTTTTGGAGCAGATGTAACTTGTATCAGTGCCAACCATCCTGATTTTAATGGAGTAGATCAAACAGATTCTAAAAACAAAAAAACTTTTGTAGTCGATGGTTCAGGAGAGTATGAAATAGCAGGTGTTTTTATAAAAGGATTTCCCACAGAAACAAATTATGGGGGTAAAAAATTAATTAATACAATTTATTCGGTATTGATGGATAATATAAATATTGGATTCCTAGGAGCTCTAGAAACTAATGGAATAGAAGGAGACTTAAGAGAGGCTTTAAACACAATTGATATTTTGTTTATTCCTATAGGAGGAGAGGGAACTTTGAATGCTGAATCAGCCTATAAAATTGCTGTAAAATTAGGAGCAAAATTAATTATCCCAATGTGTTATGGGGATGTTGGAGAAAAAGATTCTTTAAAAAAATTTTTAAAAGCTAGTGGAAATGAAGAATTGAAAGCGGTAGAAAAGTTAACTATAAAGAAAAGTGAGTTAGAAGAAAAAGACGGGGAAGTAGTTGTTTTGAAAAGCTAAAAAACCTTTAGGTTTTTTAGCTTTTCAAAACAACAAGTCGAAAGTCGAAAGTTTATAAAGTTCATAAAGTAAAAAAATTTGCAAAGCAAATTTTCCTATAAACTATAAACTACAAACTATAAACTAAACAAATGTCTTTCATTCAAAATTTACAGAAAAAAACTGATAACCAAAAAAAAGTTATTTTGTTTTCAATAGTAGGAATTTTAATGGTTTTTATTTTTGGTATTTGGTGTTTTCAATTTAAGAAATCTTTAGAAGTTAAAACTATAAAACAAAATAATAATTTAGTTCCCATGATTGAATTAACTGAAAATATAGTAAATACTTATAAAGATTCAACAGAAAAAATAGAAGAAATCAAGGAAATTTTTAAGGAAAAAGAATAGGTTATATGGTATAATGTGTATAAAGTAAAAGGTAAAAGCGAAAAAGTAAAAAGAATAATTAAAAAGTTAAAAGAGAAAAATCGCAGAGCGATTTTTCTTCTAATCCCTATAAGCTAACCTATTAACTTACTAAACAAATGGCAAAAAAAGACGATAAAGAAAAGAATATAGACTTACCAGAAGAACCAAATCCTTCTCCTGTCGCCGAAAAAGGGATTATCGAAACTGGAATAAGTGGAGAAATGAGAAAGTCTTATTTAGATTATGCTATGTCTGTGATAACTTCACGGGCTCTTCCTGATGTTAGAGATGGATTGAAACCGGTACATAGAAGAATTCTTTATGCTATGAGTGGTTTAGGTTTAACTGCTTCAGCTAAATTTAAAAAGTCAGCTAATGTGGTAGGAGAAGTTTTGGGTAAATATCACCCTCATGGTGATTCTGCCATTTACGAAACTATGGTTAAAATGGCTCAAGATTTTTCTTATCGATATCCTTTGGTAATTGGGCAAGGAAACTTCGGCTCAATCGACGGAGATTCTGCCGCAGCTCATAGATATACAGAAGCTAAAATGTCTAAAATTTCAGCTGAGTTATTAAGAGATTTAGAAAAAGATACAGTCGACTTCGTTCCTAATTATGATGGGTCTCAAAAAGAACCTTTGGTATTCCCAACGGTTGTTCCAAATTTACTTCTAAATGGAACTATGGGAATAGCGGTAGGAATGGCAACTAATATTCCACCTCATAATCTTAGAGAAATTATTGGAGCTACCATGCACTTAATTGATAATAAAGATGCGGGAACAGATGATTTGTTGAAATTCGTTAAAGGGCCAGATTTTCCATTAGGAGGGATAATTTTCAATCAAAATGATATTAAACAGGCTTATCAAAATGGGAGAGGAGGTATCGTTTGTCGTGGAGAAGCAGAAATTATAGAAAAGAAAGAAGGGCAATTTCAAATTATAATTACTTCTATTCCTTTTAGAGTTAATAAATCTGATTTAATTACAAAAATTGCGGCACTCCATGGAGATAAAAAAATAGAAGGAATAAAAGCTTTGAGAGATGAATCAACTAAAGACATTCGGATTGTTATTGATTTAAAAAATAATGCTAGTCCTCAAAATTTGTTAAATAATTTATATAAATTTACTCAACTGGAGGAGGCTTTTCACTTTAATACAGTTGTGTTGGTTAATGGGGTTCCTCAAACTTTATCATTGAAATCAATGTTGGAAGAATTCATTGCTCATCGACAAGTCGTGGTAAGAAGAAGAACTGACTTTGAGTTAAGAAGAGCTCAAGCTCGGGAACACATTTTATTAGGATTAAAAATAGCCTTAGATAATATTGATGCCATTATCAAATTGATTAAAGCATCTAAAGATGTTCCTACCGCAAGATTAAGCCTGATGAAGAAATTTAAATTGTCTGAAATTCAAGCTAATGCTATTTTGGAGATGAAATTACAAAAATTGGCTGGATTGGAAAGAAAAAAAGTAGAAGAAGAATTGAAAGTTATTCAAGAGTTAATTAAAAAACTGAAAGGAATTTTAAAGAGTGCTTCTAAAATTTTAGATATCATTAAAAATGAATTAGAGGAAATAGCAAATAAATACGGAGATGAAAGAAGGACTAAAGTTGTAAAACAAGGGATTAAATCGATATCCCAAGAAGATTTGATTGAAGAAGAAGAGAATGTTTTAGTGATGACTAAAGGAGGTTATGTGAAAAGAATAAACCCAGATGAGTTTAAAAAACAAAGACGGGGAGGAGTGGGAGTCGTTGACTTAAACACCAAGGACGAAGATTTTGTTACAAAGTTTTTGAGTACAAGCACTCATAGTGATTTGTTATTTTTTAGTGATAAAGGAAAAGTTTATCAAATGAAAATGTTTGAAATTCCAGAAGGCAGACGAGCTACCAAAGGGAAATCAATTATGAATTTTTTGCCATTGGAAGGAGAAGAAAAAATTACTTCTATTTTAGCTATGCCCAAAGATGTCAAAAAAGACGAACTTTCTTTAATGATGGTAACTAAGTTGGGGATAATCAAAAAAGTGGATGCCGAAAGTTTTTATAGTGTGCGAAGAAGTGGTTTAATTGCGATAAAATTAGGGAAAGAAGATGAATTAATTGTGGCTTCTTTTATAGAGAAAAAAGATACAATGATTTTAACCACAAAAGAGGGGCAGTCTATTCGTTTTGACCAAAAAGATGTAAGAGCTATGGGGAGAGCTGCTGGAGGCGTCCGAGGAATTAAATTAAATAAAAAAGGAGATGGAATTGTAGGAGCTTGTATCGTTGAAAAAGATTGCCAAGAGCCTAAATTGTTAGTTATAAGTAGTAACGGATTTGGTAAAATGACTAGTTTAGATGAATATAAGATACAAAAAAGGGGAGGTTCTGGAATTAAAACTATTAAACTAGGTCCTAAGGTGGGAGTATTGATAGCTTCTAAAGTGATTTCAGATCAAGAAGAATTTGTAGCTATTTCTAAAAAAGGTCAAGTAATTCGAATTGAGTTAAAAGAAGTGCCAAAATTAGGCAGACAAACTCAAGGAGTGAGGGTGATGAAATTAAGAGCGGGAGATGAGGTTGCTTCGGTGGTGGTACTATAAACAAGTCAAAAGTTCATAAAGTCCATAAAGTCGAAAGTCACGAATTTTGCTTCGCAAAATTCGTCTCTGCGAAGAATTATTTTTTGCTTGCCTGCCCATGCCTGCCGGCGCGCAGGGGCAGGCAGGTTTTAGGAAGTTAGGATTTAAAAAGGCGAGGCTAAAGCCTCGCCCTTTTGGTTTTATACACTTTTTGTATTTTGTCATTATGTTTTTAATGATATAATATAAAGTAAGTCAAAAGTCCATAAAGTTTATAAAATCCATAAAGTAAAAAGTTTGCTTTGCAAATTTTTTCAAGACTTTCGACTTTCGACTTTACAGACTTTTAACTTATTTTATATGTCTTTCACAGATCCACAAAATAATATAGACCAATTTGATTTAATGTCAGGAATGCAAGTAGCTGATTTAGGTGCTGGTATTGGAGCTTATGCTGTGGTCGTAGCTAAAAAAGTGGGGCCAGATGGAAAAGTAAACGCAGTTGAAGTTCAAAGAAGGTTTTTAGATAAAATTAGACAAACAGCCGAAATGGAGCATTTATTTAATGTAAAACCTATTTGGGGAGATGTGGAAAAATTAGGAGGGTCTAAATTAAATGATTTGTCTATGGACGCTGTTATTATTTCAAATGTTTTGTTTCAATTAGAAAATAAAGAAAACATAGTTAAAGAAGCTCATCGAATTTTGAAGCCCAATAGAAAAGTTCTCTTTATAGAATGGATAGATTCAGCTGGAGGTTTGGGTCCTAAAGATGATGATGTGGTTTATCCCGATGCAGCTAAAAAATATTTTATGAACAATGGTTTCGATTATGAAAAAGATATTTACGCAGGAGATAATCATTACGGTATGATTTTTAGAAAAAGGACCTCGGAAACCGAGAATTAAAAATTGAAAATGATAAATTAAAAATGAATGAAAGAAAAATTTGTCCCCCTACGGGGGATCACCCGTTAGGGTGACAATTTTTCCCTAATCCCTATAAGCTAAAAGCTAACTTACTAAACATATGTCACAATTTCAAATCATATTAACATCAATTTTTGGATTTTTTATTTTAATCGGGGTTATTTTGTTTGCCGGTTTTAGTTCAAATAAAAATGATATATCAATTGGTTCAGTTTTAATTTGGGGAACTATTGAAAAATCAGTTATGAATGGAGTTATCCGAGATTTAATTGATAAGGATGATAGTTTTGAGAAAGTAAAATATGAACAAATAGATGAGATTAATTTTGATAATATTTTAGCAGAAGCAATGGCAGAGGGTAAAGGCCCTGATTTATTTTTCTTACCACAAAATAAAATAATAAAACACCAGAATAAGATTTTAGCTATTCCTTATGAAACTTTTTCGTTAAGAGATTTTAAAGATTATTTTATAGAGGAAGGGGAATTATATTTAACTGACAAGGGTATTTTAGCATTGCCCTTTATGGTTGATCCTTTGGTAATGTATTGGAATCGAAGTATTCACACTAATTTAGGGATTTCAGAACCTCCTCGTTACTGGGATACTTTTTTTGCTTTTGCTAAAAAGGTTTCAGAAAAGGATCAAAATATGAATATTTTAAGAAGCGCTGTTGCCTTAGGACAATATGGAAATATAGATCATGCCAAAGAAATTTTGGTAACTTTAATAATGCAAACAGGGAATCCTCTCGTGAGAAGAATCGGAGAAGAATTTGATGTTGTTTTAAAAGATGGGATTAATAATCAACCTGTTGCAATTGAATCTGCAGTAAGATTTTATACTGAATTTTCTGATCCAGCCAAAGAAACTTATTCTTGGAATACATCGATGCCTCGTTCGAAAAATATGTTTTTGTCAGGCGACTTGGCTTTGTATTTTGGCTTTGCTAGTGAACTAGAAGATTTAAAAAATAAAAATCCTAATTTGAATTTTGATGTAGCCTCATTTCCTCAAACAGAAAATTCAAAAAATATTATTAACTTTGGAAAAATGGAAGCTTTGGCTATAAATAGAGGATCTAAAAATACAGTCGGAGCTTATAGTGTAGCCATGGCCTTAATTAAAAGTGAAACTTTATTATATTTAAATCAGATAACAAAATTACCTCCTGTATCTAGAGTTATTTTAGCTAAAGAACCGATTGATCCTTATCAAAACATATTTTTCAAAGCAGCTTTATCGGCTAGAGCTTTCTTAGATATAAACGAAGAAGATACAAGTTTTATTTTTCAAGATATGGTGGAGTCAGTAGTTTCTGGAAGGAGAAAATTAAATGAATCGGTTAGTCGTGCAGATGCGGAGATGAGTGAATTATTAAAGTAATCAGCAGAGCTGGAAGAATTAAGAATTAAGAATTAAGATTTAGGAATTAAGAATAGAGATTTGTCTCAACGAGAAGTGAAGTCCGACTTTAATTTCGAAAAAGGGGTCGTTCCCCTTATAGTGAGTTTACGAACGGAGGGGTGCGACCCCTATGAGAAATTAAGGTAACTGTAACTTCAGCCATTTGTTTTGTTCTACTAATACTAAGGTCGTACCTCTAAAAATAATGAAAAAAATAAAAAACAAAATAATATACACTTTCGTTTTGGTAACACTTTCAGTTCCTTCATTTGTTCAAGCTGTTTGGACTACAGGACAACCTTTAGTTCCTTGCGGTAGAACAGGTCAAGCTGCTTGTAATTTTAATGGTTTAGTTCAATTGGCAAGTAACATTATAGATTTTATTATCTATATGTCAGTTTCAGTTTCAGCTATAATGTTTGCCTATGCTGGTTTTTTGTATATCACAGCCCAAGGAGAGACAGGAAAAATTTCAACTGCTCATAGTATTTTTAAAAATGTAGGATTAGGTTTAGTATTTGTCCTAGGAGCTTGGTTGATTGTAAAAGCAGTTTTAACCGGTTTGGGAGGAACCGCTAATAATTTATTAGGTTTGTAAATTAGAGCCTGCCTGCCGGCAGGCAGGGTCCAACCTCTTGAGGTCGTTGCTCTTAATTAGCAATATCATGAACTTTAGAGTGAAGTCCGACCTCTTAGTTAAAGTAATCGTAACCTTTAGTAGTTTAATATTGTCTAGTTAATGCTGAGGTCGGACTTCTTATAGCATTGATGCTGAGCTGCGACCTCTAAATTAGCTATATATTCGAAACCTAATTAACTGAAGTCGGAGGACTAAAATTATTATCAAGGTCGTACCTCTTATAAAAATTAAATTAATTAAAAAATCATGAAAAAAATATCACTTTTAAAAAATAAAACTTGTCCCGTTAGAAATAAGGAATCAAAGATTTCTGTAATTTCTAATGGGGTCACATACTTTTTTGTTTTAGGGATTTTGTTTTTGCCTTTTGATTTTGTTAATGCCCTCGCTGGACAAACTACTACTTTAGTCAATCCTATAGGAGGAGCTACTACTCTTTCTGCTTTTATAACTCTAATTTTAGGAGTAGTGATTACTATCGCTACCCCAATCGCTGTTTTAGCTATTATTTATTCAGGTTTCCTTTTTGTAAAAGCTCGAGGAAATCCTGCTGAATTAGAAACTGCTAAGAAAACTTTAATGTGGACTTTAATTGGAGTAATGGTTTTATTAGGTGCTCAATTGTTGTCGTCAGTTATAGAAGGAACAATTAATAGTCTTAAATAATAGAAAAATTAAAAAACAGAGGTATGAATTAGATTCATTCCTCTGTTTTTTGGGTTTAAGTTAGATTCTTTTAACAATTTCAAGTACAGAAATTCCTTTTCTTCCTCGATCGTCTTTTAACCAACCTACATATTTATTGGGGTTAATTCTTTTGAGAAACCAAGTTCCAATTTCTCCTGGTTGGGAGTATTCTCCAATCGTTTTGATGGGGATACACCAGAAACTGGTTGTTACTCCTGTTTCTTGAAAATAAACAATAAATTCTACAACTTTTTCTTTTTCAATACGGAGTTTAGTTACTTGACCACAAAGAGATTCATTATTTGTCGGATCACTCCAACAGTAGGCCCATTGTGGTTTATTTCTTTCTGCTTCAATTTGTTGAGTTTGTTTTAGCTTAATCTCTTTTTTTTCAACACGAGCTTTGTCAACAAAATTAAAAGTAAAGAAGATTAACCCAACTAAACAGAAACTAACTATAACCCCTACTGTAAAGGTTGGGATAATTTTGAAATCTGGCCACTTCTTTTCATTTTCTTTATCCTCTTGTTTTTTATGTTCTGGGTTCATTTTTATTTACCTCCGTATTTTTGAAATGAGATTAATTAAATCTTCAGCTTGAGGTAAACCAGCAATGTCAAAAATCTGTCCTTTACCATCTTTAATCAACTTTCTTCGTCGGATTTCTAGAATACATTGCTCCAAGCTTTTTTCTTGTTTTGCTGATTTATACTTGGCTACAAGAATTTTAGCTTGTCTAATTTCTGTCTGTAGTTCAAAATCCTCAGATCTTCTTTGCTGAGCTTCTTTCGCCGCGTTTTCAGCATCTTTTTTCAATTCTCCTTCAGGTTCAACGGATTTGATGTTGAGTCGAAGAATTTTAATACCGAGATCGTGATCATCAGAAATACCATTACTCATAGCTTTATGTAAGAAAGAAAACACATCATTCATCACAGCCTTTTGGTCTTCCTTTTTCTCAGGAAGTTTGTCTGGAAGAAAATATTTATTAGAGTCGTCTGTGATTTTATCAAATTTTTCTGTCCATTCTTCTGTGTTATTTTTTACGACATTGTTTCCAATGATTGACAATATTAAGTGAGTACTCATTAATTGGGTGGCAAAGACCATTTCTTCCCAATTTCTCTCTCTCCCCATTTGACGAATTTCTTCAGCCATCTTGTCGTTAAGAATTTCGTTAACACCGCTTTCACCCCCACTGTTGTTGAACTTTATTAGTTCTTCTCCTGATTTTTGATTAGGGATCCATGTAATTGAAGCTACTACTTCTACAGAACCTCCACTTCTTATTGTATTTTTAGTTTTTTTATCTGTTTCTTCAAACCGACAACGGACATTTTTGAAAGTAAAATCTTTGTTTACCTTAATTACTTTTATCATGATCACATCATAATAGAAGGGAAAGTAGGGAGCTAAAAAAGTTAGTCCTTCTGATTTTACTGATCCCGTTCTTTTTCCCCATACTGTAACCAACCCCACATTAGGTGGATCGGCTGATATGGTTTTGAACCCCGTGAGCATTAAAAGCCCAAGGATTATTAAGATTATACCCCAATAACTTGCAAACCAAGTTATTGCAATTCCACAACCACAAAGAGTAATTAATACTAACGATAGAAAAAAAGCCATTTTAAATCTCCTTAAATTAAGTTTTATAGTTTATGTTCAATTAAAAATTTTTTAATTTTATTTTTCAAAGAATTCTTCCCAAACCCAAGAGGGAACAATTCGTACTTTCTCTATATATTATACTACTAAATAAGTGTATTAGTCAAGCCCAATCAAAAGTACCAAAAAATAACAATTTATCCCCACAATTGAGTCCTCGAAGGACTCAATTTGTGATATTATTTAAACATGAGAAAAGACCCCTTTATAATTGGTGAATACTATCATATATATAATAGAGGAACTGACAAAAGAATCGTCTTTAATGATAAGTGGGATTTAGAAAGATTTTTTAGAAGTATGAAAGAATTTAATGATATTGATTCTATTGGAAGTATTTGGAAAAAAGATTCTTCTATAGAAAAATTGAGTCCTTCGAGGACTCAATTGGTTGAATTTGTTTGTTATTGTTTAAATCCGAACCATTATCATTTCATTTTAACTCCACTCGTAGAAAATGGTATCGAAAAATTTATGCAAAAATTAGGAGCGGGGTATACTAGATATTTTAATGAAAAATATAAAAGATCAGGAGTTTTGTTCCAGGGAACTTATAAATCTATTCTTATAAAATCAGATAAATATTTAACGTATGTAGGGGCTTATATTAATTTGAATTATCGTATCCATAAACTTAGTGCTCGAAAGACTAAGTTGGATAATAAAAAGGTTTTTAGGAAAAGTAGTTGGGGAGAGTTTCTAGGGGAAAATAAAGAAAAGTTTTGTAATAAATCTATTCTTTTAGATAGACATAAAAATATAAATGATTACAAAGAATTTGCTGAAAGTGTAATGAAAGGAGTTGTGAGCAAAAAATTGAATGACAGATTGAATTTAGATGAAGATTTGTTAATAGAAAAGTTTTAAATTTTATAGTCCTCGAAGGACTATAAATAAAATATTATTGGTAATTTTGTTGGTTTTTTGGTAAAATGGTCTTGAAAATTGAATAAATTGTGCATGCCGAGGTGGCGAAACCTGCCTGCCGGCAGGCAGGTTGGTAGACGCGCTAGTCGTGGGAAATAAAAAATGAACTGATTCATTTTTTATCCGATTTTTGTGAAGCAAAAAATTTTCGTTATCGAGCGATAGCGAGATAGAAAATAGTGCTAGTGGAGCATCTCTTCTGTTCTTGTTAAATAACAGATAATTGAAAATAGAATATATTGTGCATGCCGGAGTGGCGAAATTGGTAGACGCGCTAGTCTTAGGAACTAGTGGAGCAATCCGTGGAGGTTCAATTCCTCTCTCCGGCACAAAAATAATGGAAAAAATGCGTTAGCATTTTTGTAATATATTTTAGTAGTTCGAGAGAGGAGTTGAAACGAACGAAATATACCCAGCACTTTGAATTTTTGAAAAAATTCAAAGTGCTGGGTTTGAGTGAGCGGGGTCGCGAGTTCTTATTATTTTAGGAGCGAAGCGAACTAAAATAATAAGAACTGGAGACCAATTCCTCTCTCCGGCACAAATCAAAGCAAAACAAAAACTTGTATGATAAAATATATAGTATATTAATTATTAATTAATTAAATTAAAAAATATGACTTATCTTATATTAGGGATTATAGCGGTTATTGCTCTTTGGGTAATAATAGCTTTCAATGGTTTTGTTACTTTAAAAAATCGGTCTCAAGAAGCTTGGGCTGATATTGATGTTCAATTAAAAAGACGTTATGACCTTATTCCTAACCTTGTGAATGCTGTTAAAGGGTATATGACTCATGAAAGTGGAACTTTTGAAAAAATAACTCAAGCTAGAGCTTCTGCGATGAATGCTCAAGGGGTAAAAGAAAAAGGGAAGTCAGAAGACATGCTTTCTGGAGCTTTAAAATCTCTCTTCGCTGTAACAGAAAATTATCCTGATTTAAAAGCTAATCAAAATTTTCTAGAATTACAGACAGAACTTTCAGATACTGAAAATAAAATTCAATCGGCACGACGTTTTTATAACGGCAATGTTAGAGACCTGAATATAAAAATAGAATCTTTTCCATCAAGTGTTATTGCTAACTTATTTAAATTTGCTAAAAGAGATTTCTTTGAATTAGCTGAAGGTTCTAAAGAAAAAGAAAATGTGGAAGTAAATTTCTAATTTTTTCTACAAGCTATAAGCTATAAACTATAAACTAAAAAATTATGGCAACACTTTATTCTCATCAAGATGAAAATGTCAGAAAAACATGGTTGTTGATGCTTGTTTTTCTTGTGTTTATAATTGCTTTTGGCTGGGTGTTCAGCCAAGCTCTTAATAATCCTATAATTTTATATATAGCTATTATCTTTAGTTTAGTAATGAACTTCACTAGTTATTGGTACTCAGATAAAATAGCCTTAAAAATGTCTGGAGCAGTAAAAGCTGATGAAAATCAATATAGAGACTTGTTAAATACAGTAGAAAATCTTTCCATCACAGCAGGACTGCCAGCTCCTAAAACTTATATAATTGATGATTCATCCCCAAACGCTTTTGCCACTGGTCGTAATAAAGAACATGCTGCCGTTGCTGTAACAACTGGTTTGTTAAATTTATTAGAGAAGAACGAGTTAGAAGGAGTAATCGCTCATGAATTAGCTCACATAGGGAATAGGGATATTCTTCTTGCAACAGTGGTTGTAGTGTTGGTTGGATTTGTGGCTTTGTTGTCAGATTTTTTCTTAAGAATTTCTATATATGGGAAAAGAGATAATAATTCAAACAATAAAACTCATTTAATTATGATGATTGCTGGGTTTGTTTTAGCTATTTTAGCACCCATAGCAGTTGCTTTGATACAACTAGCCATTTCAAGAAAAAGAGAATTTTTAGCTGATGCCTCTGGAGCACTTTTAACTCGTTATCCTGAAGGGTTGGCAAGTGCTTTAGAAAAAATTTCTTCTAATCCAAATAAATTAAAAAAAGTTAGTAAAGCCACGGCTCATATGTATATATCTGATCCTATGAAAAAACAATTTAATAAAAATAAGGTAAGTTTTTTGACCAAAATGTTTATGACGCATCCCCCAGTAGATGAGAGAATTAAAATCCTTAGAGGTGGATTTTAAAATTTTCAACCTGCCTGCCGGTAGGCAGGTTTTCAATTTCTAATTTTCAAACAACCCTGTTAAATAGCTTATTTTGAAAAAATAAGATTAAAATTTAGCGAGAAGCTAAATTTTATTTAACAGGGTAAATTTCTAATGAATTAATTTTCAATATTTAAACACACTATTCCAATCGACCTGCCTGCCGGCAGGCAGGTTGGAATAGTGTGTTTGTTTTGTATATCTATTCTGGTGTTCTCAAGAACACCAGAATAGATATTATACAAACTACACTAAAATGACGGTCGTCACAAAAGTGTAGAGAATTTTTTATGGTAATTAAAATCGTTTTGGGTTAGAATTTGGGTAATTAATAATTAACTAAAAAATATGAAAGATAAAGATAATAAAAGAATAGTTGATTTCTTATTTGAGATAGGAACAATGCGAAAGATACCGAGGATTCATCAACAAATGCTTTTGACTCAAGATTTGTCAGATAATATTGCTACTCATTCATACAGAGTTACTTTTATTGCTTGGTTTTTAGCAAAAATGGAAAAAGCAGATGTTTATAAAACAACAATGATGGCACTTTTACATGATACTAAAGAAGCTAGAAGCGGTGATCATAATTACGTTCATAAAAAATACATAAAAGTTTTTGAAGATGAAATATCCAAAGACCAACTAGGAGATTTGCCCTTTAAAGAATTACTTGGAATAGATGAAGAATTTGAAATAAGAAGAAGTAAAGAAGCCATAATAGCTAAGGATGCTGATTTGTTAGATCAAATGCTTTTGTTAAAAGAGTACGCTCACCAAGGGAATAGTGAAGCAAAAATTTGGCTTTCTGGAAAAGGAAAAGCTAATAAAGAAAATGCTCAGTATCTAAGTCTTAAAACAAAATCGGCTAAAAAGTTAGGAAAAGAAATTTTAAACGGAAATGTTTCTGAATGGTGGGAAAATATTTGGACGGCAAAAAATAGATAATAAATAAGTTATTAATAATTAATAAATAGAAAGTAGAGGGTGGAAAGTGGAGAGTGGTAAAAAATTTGCTTCGCAAATTTTTCACTATAAACTATAAACTATCATCTATAAACTAAAATATTATGGAAAGAAATAAATTACCATTGTGGGGGATTGGAGCTATTGTAGTTTTTGTATTACTTTTATTGTGGGCAATCCCTCAATATAAGGTATGGACACAGGAATTATCAGGAAAAGCTTTATTTAAAGAAGCTGAATGGTCTCGTCAAATTGCGGTTGAAGAAGCTAAGGCTAAAAAAGAATCTGCAGTTTTAGAAGCCGAAGCTGAAGTAGAGAGAGCTAAAGGAGTAGCAGAAGCTAATGATATTATTGCTGGATCTTTGGAAGGGAATGATGAATATTTGAGATATCTTTGGATTAATGGTTTACAAACAAATCAGATGCAAGTAATTTATGTTCCAACAGAGGCAGGACTTCCTATTTTAGAAGCAAGCAAACGATAGGAAATGTATTATGTAGTATGTATTAAGTATTATGTATACGAATTTTAGCTTCGCTAAAATTCGTCTCTGCGAGAATAAATTTTCGCAAAAATTTATTCGTGGCAGTCCAGAAACCCCTGGATCGCGTCGCTGAGGCTCGCGAAGACAAAAAACGAAGTTTTTCGTAACGAATTTTTGCAAAGCAAAAATTCGTCTTTGCGAGGGACGAAGCAATCTAGAAAAAATTAAATATTAAAGTTATTATAATATTATAAATAATATTATAATAACAAATTAAAAAATTCAACGGCTCAACGAGATGAGCCGTTGAAGATGGAGAGATGGCTGAGCGGTTTAAGGTACTTGCTTGGAAAGCAAGCGTGGGTGAAAACCCACCGCAGGTTCGAATCCTGTTCTCTCCGCCTTCGGTTCGCTGTAGCGAACCTTCGGCGTGACACAGTCCGCTAGAAGGTTTGCATAAGCGACATTTGTTCATATATAAATTATGTATTATGTCTATAGTTTAAAATGTAATAACGGTTATTATGTTGGTTGCACAGACAATTTGAAAGATAGATTTGAAAGACACCAGAAAGGATATGTGCAAGCTACAGCTAATCGTTTGCCTATAAAATTAGAGTTCTACTTTGCAATAAAAAGTAAATATATTGCTTTTGATTTTGAAAAATATTTAAAATCAGGTTCGGGAAGAGCTTTTATTAATAAACATTTAATAAAATAATTAGAACTGGAGACCGAATCCTATCTATCTTCTCTCCGCATTGATAATTCAAAATACCGATTAAGGTATTTTGAATTAGCAACATTCTGGAGAGAGAAAAGCTAGCGAAAGTTATCCAATGATTTAAATTATTTTATTATAAAAAAAGGTATTGGCTAGTAGGGCCAATACCTTTGGTTAAATCTCAAGTTTTTTGTAATAGTTTAAGATTTTTTGTTTTGTTTGTTTACCTAGTTTCCCCGAAGTGACATACATCCCCTTGTTTTCTTGATGGATCGTCGTTATACCAATAACTATCAACACCTCTATCTTTAAAAAGCATTAACAGTGCGAGTACTTTAACTGCGTCATTGGTAATAAAACAAATTTTGGCGTTATCTCCTGATACATAAGGCCCTTCTCCCACTTCAAGATTAAGACGTAATTTAACGACTTCCATCATGTCATCAACATTAGGGCGTGCCCTCAAACCTGATTTGTTTCCGCTTGGATAATTAGTACAAACTGTGTATTTCATTAAAACCTCCTTTTTTGTATGTTTACTAACTTAATTCATTATCACCTTTTTTCAAAAATAGTCAATATTAAAAAATAAGAAAAGAAATGTCGGCTATAGTATAGCCGACATTTCTTTCTATTAGCTAAAAGCTATAAGCTATGACCTAAACTAACTTTGTTTAAAATAAACATAAAATATATAAACCCCAGGAACTGCGAAAGTTACCCAAAGAATATTGGTCCAATTTAGCCAAAATTCTGGCCAATGAGAACCAACAAGAATTCCTGCAGAAACTACAGAAATTTCATAGAGAGCTGCTTGCCACCATTTGAAAGTAAATTTGTGAAAAAACATAAATTTTTTGGTTAATTAATAATTTGTATATTAAATAAATTATAACACAAAGTTAAAAAATTAGAGGTCCTACCTCAGAAATGGTTTAATAAAACGAACTACTAAAGATGAAGTATATCTTAACTAAGAGGTCGGACCTCGTTTAAAAAAAATTAATTTATTTTGATAAATTAATTTCAATTTCTAATTTTCAATTTTCAATTTCTAAACAACCTGCCTGCCGGCAGGCAGGTTTTCAATGAGTGAATTTTCAATGTTGACGGATTTTGGCTCCGCCAAAATCCGTTCTTAATTCTTAAATCCTAATTCTTAAATCTGTCTTTTGATAAAGCAAAAGACTTCGGCTTTACTTTTCTATTGAGATGTATCGCTTTGGTTTATCCACAATCACTTTTTATTACATTGGTGTAAAATAGGAGGATAAATAAAAAATTATCAGATTTAGATAAAAATTGTTAAGAATATGTCAAAAATAATAAAAAAAGTAGTAAAAAAAGGAGATTTAGTGAAAAAAGTGCAAAAAAGAGATGGTTCTATTATTGACTTTAATTTAGGAAAAATTAATAATGCTATTTTCAAAGCGATGCTGGCTTATAACGAAGGTTCTGAAGATGAAGCTAGGTTAATTGCTAATAAAGTTTATTTAGATTTAGTAAAAATATCAAAAAGGCATAAAAATTTTATTCCTACAGTAGAGGGAATTCAAGATTCTGTAGAAAATGAATTAATGCAAAATGATTATATTAAAACAGCTAAAGGATATATTTTATATAGACAAGAAAGGACAAAATTAAGAGATTTGGGAGTTCGTGTACCAGAAAAAGTAAGAAAATTAGCGGAAGAAGGAAAAAAATATTTTAGAAATCCTTTAGCAGAATTTGTTTATTATCGTTCTTATTCAAAATGGATAGATGATGAAGGTAGAAGAGAAACTTGGATTGAAACAGTGGATAGATATTTGGAATTTATGAAAGAAAATCTAGGTGATAAATTAAAACCGGCTGAATACAAAAAAGTAAAAGAATTTATTTTGAACCAGAGATCTATGCCTTCAATGAGGTTGTTTTGGAGTGCTGGGAAAGCGGCGCGAAGATGTAATGCTTGTGCTTATAATTGTTCTTATATTGCTCCTTCAGAATTACAAGATTTTGGTGAGATTATGTATTTATCTATGTGTGGGTGCGGAGTAGGTTTTAGTGCTGAAAGTTATAATGTGCAAAAACTTCCTCAAATTAAAATTCACAATGGTAAATTAAAGATGAGAAAAACTTATGTAGTAGATGATTCTAAAGAAGGTTGGGCAGATGCTTTCGTGCATGGATTGAAAACTTGGTTTGATGGAGAAGATGTAGAATTTGATTATTCTCAACTAAGACCTGAGGGGGCAAAATTAAAAACTATGGGAGGAAAAAGTTCAGGTCCCGCTCCTTTAAGAAACTTGGTTGATTTTACCAGAGAAAGAGTATTAAAAATGCATGGAAAAAGATTATCTAATTTAGATGTGCACGATATTGTATGTAAGATTGGAGAGGTGGTTGTTTCTGGCGGGATGAGAAGGACCGCTTTAATTTCGCTTTCTGATTTAGATGACAGCGAAATGAGATTAGCCAAAAGCGGGCAGTTTTATTTAAATAATGCTCAAAGATCAATGGCTAACAATTCCACTGCTTATAACGAAAAACCGACAGCAGCTGATTTTATGGATGAATGGGTGGCTTTAATGAAAAGTGGCTCAGGAGAACGAGGGATTTTTAATAGAAGTTCTTTGGAGGCTCAACTTCCAGAAAGAAGAAGGGAGATTTTTAGAAAAAATATGGAAGATTTTGGAGTGAATCCTTGCGGAGAAATTAATATTCGTTCAAAACAATTTTGTAATTTAAGTGAATTAGTAGCTCGTTCAGAAGATACAGAAAAAACTTTGTTAGAAAAAGCAGAAATTGCGGCTTTGTTAGGAACCTATCAATCAACTTTAACAAATTTTGGGTATCTTTCAAAAGATTGGAAAAAGAATTGTGAAGAAGAAAGATTATTGGGTGTTTCAATTACAGGGCATTGGGATTGTAAAGCTGTTCAAGACCCAAAGATTTTACAGAAAATAAGGGATAGAGTAATTAAAACAAATGAAAAGTATGCCAAGAGATTTGGTGTTAGCCCTTCCACTAGCGCAACTTGTGTAAAACCTTCAGGGACAGTTTCTCAATTGGTAGACTGTGCTTCTGGAATGCATCCGCGACATTCAGAATATTATATTAGAAGAATACGAATTTCATCAACGGACTCATTATTTAAAATGTTGAAAGATCAAGGCGTACCTTACCATCCAGAAAATGGACAGACAAAAGAAAATGCTAATACCTGCGTTTTTGAATTTCCAGTCAAAGCTCCAAAAGAATCGAAAGTATTTAAAAATGATTTAAGTGCCATGGATCAATTAGAGCATTGGAAAATGGTAAAAGAAAATTATACAGAACATAATCCTTCAGTAACTATTTCTGTCAGTGATGACGAGTGGATTAAAGTAGCCAATTGGGTTTATAAAAATTGGGAGATTGTGGGGGGCTTATCTTTTTTGCCGAGAACTGATTTTGTTTATACCTTAGCTCCTTTTGAAGAAATAAATAAAAAAACTTACGAAGAAATGTTGAAGAGATTTAAAGGAATAGATTTTGCTAAAATTGTAACCTATGAAATAGCAGACGAAACAGAAGGTTCAAAGGAGTATGCTTGTGTGGCGGGACTTTGCGAAATATAAAAAATTAAATAATCAAATTTTTCGAGGTCCGACTACTACAAGTAGTCGGACCTCTTTTGGGAAAAATTTAGATTATTTTAATTTATTTGTATTATGTATCATGTATTAAGTATTATGTATGACAAATTTTTGCGAAGCAAAAGTTCGTTACGATTTATCTACGATAAATCGTCTTTGCGAGCTTCAGCGAAGCAACCCAGCCATCATCCGTCTCTGCGAGGAACGAAACGCAGTGGAGTGACGTGGCAGTCCAGTTGTAACTTTCTGGATCGCTTCGTCATTCCACTACGTTCCATTCCTCGCGAAGACGAAATTGTTCGTCTCTGCGAGTTTACAAAGCAATCCAGTAAATCAATTTTCCAATAGCTATTGGCGTAGCCATTGAATCTTGGCTTAACAAAGCCATATTAAACGGCTCAAAAAAATGAGCCGTTTAATGTGGCTGTAAATAAGGTCATTCTATTATTCTCGAGAATGATAGCCTAAAGAATATTGAAAAAATTAAAGGCGTTTCCGTGAGGAAACGCCTTTTTATGTTATTTTGGGGACGAAGGTTTTTTAATTGCTTCGAATAAATTCTTCATCATCCAGATTTCACCTTCCCTAGTTTTTTCCCAGTATTTTATTAAAGTATACATATCCTGACCCCAAATATTTCCAAGTTGGTTACTAGGAATAGATTCTCCACTCAGAAAACCCATAACTTTAATGGTGGAGCCTGTATAAAAGATTCCTTTTACCATTACTTTAATTTCTATATGATGATATAAAGCATCGAAAGTAAATTTTACAGGAACATTTCCTGGCCCTAGTTCCATAGGAGGAAATTGAGAAATAAAGAGATCATGATAGTTAGGACACTTTCCTTTTATTAAGTTTTTTACCACAGATTTTTTTGGATCACAAAGTCTTAAAAAAACTTCAGGAATATCTGTACAATCATTAAAAAAATTTCTTAATTCTACTTCTTGTTTTTCAGTCATAACGACCTCCTTGTTTATCAATATCTTTCGAGTTGATGAGAAAGATTATCATCCTTATTCAATTTATAAAAATTGAATGACCTATTCATACAAATAGGAATTAAACATCTGTTGAATTTATACTTTATTTATATGGTAAAAGCAAGATAAAATTTTCTACACTAAACTCACGACCGTGAGTTTAGTGTAGAAAATTAAAATAGTGCTATCGATAGCACTATTTTAGAAAAAATACTTTTGTGCGAATGGTTTAGATAGGACTCGGTCACCAGTTCTAAATAAAATTCTTCGCTATCGCTCGAATTGTATTAAGAACTCGCGACCCCGCTCGCTCAAATTTTTCTTTCGCTAGCGCTTCAGAAAAATATATTTCACTCGTTTCGAATCCTACCATTCGCTAAAATACTAAAAACCGAAGCTAACGCTTCGGCTTAAAGTATTTTAGTGCGAATGGTAGGACTCGAACCTACGACCTCGTCATTATCAGTGACGCGCTCTAACCACCTGAGCTACACTCGCATATACTGTAATTTAAAAGATATGTGTCGTTATTAGGTGAAAGCATGTCTTTCACCGCTCTTCTTAAACTACACTCGCATTTATTGTAATTTAAAAGACCTCTAGTCATTCTCAGATGAAGTGATAATTTCATCGCTCAATCATTTAAACTACACTCGCATATACAATCACGATTATATACTATTTAATGAAATTTTTCCAGATTTTTTATTTCTGGATTGCTTCGTACCTCGCAAAGACGAGATTGTTAGTTTCTGTTATAATACATTTAATGAAAAAAGAAGAATTACAAAAAGAAATAGAAGCACTTGAACAAGAAATGTCAAAAGTGGATTTTTGGCAGGACAAAGATAAGGCCCAAGCCACTATTCAAAAAATTCAAGATTTAAAAACAGAGGTTGAAGGAAAAGGGAAATATGATAAAGGAAATGCTGTTGTAACTATTTTTTCTGGGGCAGGAGGGTTAGACTCTGAAGATTTTTCCAGAATTTTATTTAAAATGTATTCTAAATTTGCTAATAATCAAAATTGGGAAGTTTTTATTTTACATAAAAATGAAAATGAACATAATGGATTTAGTAATATTACTTTTGAAATACAAGGTAAAGGAGCTTATGGAAAATTAAAAAGTGAATCAGGAGTGCATCGTTTGGTGAGACTTTCTCCGTTTAATGCGAATGCCAAAAGACACACTTCATTTTCAATGGTGGAGGTAATTCCTAAATTTGAAAAAATAGGACAAATAAATATAGATGACAAAGATTTAAAAATAGAGTTTTCTCGTTCTAGTGGTCCTGGGGGACAAAATGTAAACAAGAGAGATACTGCCGTTAGAATAGTGCATATTCCAACAAATATAGCGGTGCATATTGATTCAGAAAGAACTCAAGGAGCTAACAAAGAAAAAGCGATGGGTATTTTGGAAGCTAAATTATTTAAGAAATTAGAAGAAGCAAAATTAGAAAAAGAAGATATTTCAAAAATTAGTAAAACAACTAGTGTAGAATGGGGAAATCAAATTCGTTCTTATGTCTTTCATCCTTACCAAATGATCAAAGACCACCGTTCAGGAGTAGAAATTCGGGATATTGATAAGGTAATAGAAGATGGAGAGTTAGACGAATTTTTAATTTTGTAATTTTTAATTTTTAAACACGAACTTTTTCGTCTCTGCGAGGACAAATTTTCGCAAAAATTTTCCGTGGCAGTCCAGCAGTAACTTTCTGGATCGCCACGCTAACGCTCGCGAAGACGAACAAAATCGTTTCTTTGAGTTGCAACGTGGTAATCTAGCAGTAATTATTGATTTATTAGAGATAACACCCAACATAGAGCATCTAATATGTAATTTGGTTGCAAATATGTTCGTTTTTTGCTAAACTCTGGGCTATGATAAAAGAGAAAAAAAGCGAAATAGTAATAGATAAAACTCAAATTGAGAAGATGTTTCAAGTTGGGGCTCACTATGCATACACTAAAACAAAAAGACATCCGTCTGTAAAACCGTTTATTTTTGGTGCTAAAAATAATACTGAAATTTTTGATTTAGAAAAAACATATATATCATTGCAAGAGGCAAAAGAATTTGTTAAATCATTATTTGAGAAGGCAGGTACACAAGTTCTTTTTGTAGCTAGTAAAAATGAAGCAAAAGATACAGTTAAAATTATTGCAGAAGGAATAGGAATGCCATTAGTTTCCAATCGATGGGTTGGAGGAACTTTGACTAATTTTGAAATGACTAAAAAAAGAGTGGAACGACTTTTAAAATTAACTGATGAAAAAGAAAAAGGGGATTTAATGAAATATACTAAGAAAGAAAGGCTTCAAATTGATAAAGAGATTGCTAAATTAGAAAGAAAATTTGCCGGAATTTCTACTATGAAAACTTTGCCAGCAGCTATTTTTGTGATTGATTCAAAATATGAAGCCGTGGCAATTCAAGAAGCTAAATTAAAAAATATACCTGTAATTACTGTTGCTAATTCAGACTGTAATATTAAAGGTATTGCTTATCCTATTTTAGCTAATGATACTTCTGTTGAAAGTATTAAATTTTTTACAGAAGAGATAGCTTCTGTTTGCAAAGCAAAAGTCTCTGAAATTAAAGAAAAAGCCGAAGTAAAAAAATAATTACAAATTATTTTTACTAATAAATCTAAAAAATTTTCAATTTCTAATTTCTAATTTCTAAACGATGAATAAATTTATTAATGAATAAATGTTTCAAACATTGAAAAATTGATTCATTGAAAATTGTTTGAAAATTGAAAATTGAAAATTGAAAATTTGAGGTTTTTATTTTAAATCGACTTTAATTTATTATTTAACCTATAACTTTAAATTAAACATTATGACAACAAAAGAGATAACTACAGAACAAATAAAAGAATTAAGAGAAAGAACTGGTATTTCTATAATGCAGTGTAAAAAGGCTTTAGAGGAAGCTGAAGGTGATATGGAAAAAGCCATTATTTTATTGAGTAAAAAATCTAAACAAATAGCTGAAAAAAAATCTGGAAGAACTCTTGGTTCAGGTATAGTTCAATCATATATTCATGCAGGAGGTTCAGCTGGCTCAATGATAGAATTGTTATGTGAAACTGATTTTGTGGCTAAAAACGAAGATTTTAAAGCTTTGGCTTATGATATCGCTATGCAAGTAACAGCTTCAGCTCCTCAATTTTTGAAGAGAGAAGATATCTCAGATGAAGCTCGAGCTAAAGCGACTGAAGTGTTTGAAAAAGAAGTTCAAGATAAACCTGAAGAAATGAGAGGAAAAATTTTGGAAGGTAAATTAGATGCACATTTTAAAGATAAAGTTTTGTTAGAACAAGATTTTATTAAAGATCCAAGTAAAAAGATTTCTACTTTAGTTGAAGAAGGAACTCAAAAATTTGGAGAAAAAATCGAAATTGGAAAATTTACTCGTTTTTCAATCTAAATAAATATTAAAAGTAAAAAGTGAGCTTGAAAACTCACTTTTCTGCTTAATAAACAATTTATATGCTTACTTTAATAATAACAGTATTATTGTCATTAACTTTAATTGTAATTATGGTTTTTTTTAGAATTTATAAATTAAATTTTTGGTTAGCTATTATGGAATCTCAGTTTATACAGAAAATAGACTCTTTTTTAGAAAATATTTTTAAGATTTTGAAAAAGAAATCAAAAATTAGTTTTAATTTAATTAGAAAGATTTTAATGAACCTTTTAATAAAGGGAAACGAATTTGTAATATGGACAAAAAAAATATCAAATAAAATTTTTAAAAAAATAATTAAAAAAACTAATGGACAAATAAATAAATTAGATTCCCAAAAAGTTATTAAAGCTCCTTCAGATTATTTAAAAAATATAGAAGAATATAAAAATGGAAGGGAAGAGAGAGAAGAGTTTTAAGTATGTATTTAGTATCTTGTATTTAGTATTTAGTATATAAATTTTGCTTTGAGTTTTTTCTAGAATATGATAATATAATCAAATACTAGCCACCTTAGCTCAGTTGGTAGAGCAACGGTTTTGTAAACCGTAGGTCGTCAGTTCGAATCTGACAGGTGGCTCATTTTTTTTGTTCATCTTAGCTCCGTTGGTGGAGTTGAAAGCATGTCTTTCAAAGTTTTGGTAAATCTGACGGTCGTCAGTTCGAATCTGACAGGTGGCTCATTAAAAAAATTAGTTCGGCTTTGCCGAACTTTTTTTAATGAGCCACCTGGAAAAATACGAAGTATTTTTAAGATTCGAAGGGCGGAGCATGTCGTGAGTATTCCTGAGCGATAGTGAAGGAAACGGAACAACAGCGAGCCGGGGTCGAAGGTTCTTAGTAAAATTGAGTGAGTTTACGAACGAATAATTTTACTTAGAAACCTGTGACCGAATCTGACAGGTGGCTCAAAATTGAATATTTAAAAAATTTAATGTAATACTCCAATTAATTGGAGTATTTTGTTTATATTTTTAAAATAAAAAACCGGGGTATTCAAAACTAATTGAATACCCCAGAGGGTTTTTTGGCGGTCAAGGGCTCAATAGCCGACCGCCGTGGTTATATATCATTCGTGATTGCGTTCGCAACCACAGGTGGATGGCAGGTTTGCCTTGTCCACCATTTTTCAGCTTCTGCTTCAACATCCCTTTAGGGGATTCCACTAGAAGCTTTTCTTCATTTGGCGCTCAGGCATTCCAACAATTTGTTGGAACCAGCGCCGGCCGGCATGGGTTATCCCAGAAAATTATAATCGGTCATGGTGTTGCCGTCGCGGTCAGGAGCCATGGGTTCAATTGCCAGGGCACCGGTCTGCAGGGTTTTAACAAAATGTTTTCTAAAGGTTGCAGGGTTGTTGATCGCAAAAAGTTTGTCCATAATTTTACCTCCTTTGGTAAAAATTGAAAAAATTAATGATATATTGATTTTTACGGTTGGGTTTTTAATTCAAAAACCCAACGAAGAACCACACTTATAAAATAACATATTCAAGATATTTGTCAAGCTTTTTTAAGAACACAGAATTATGTGGGATAAAAGCGGATTTAATGCAGAATAAATTTAAAATTATTGCTGGATTGCTTCGCCTAGAGAATTTTAAAAGAAAACTAGTTCAGTTAACTGAACTAGTTTTCTTTTAAAATTCTCTTTTCTCGCAAAGACGAATTGGTAAAGTAATTTACAAAAATATATCAGCCTAAAGTTTAAACATTAGGCTGATTATTTTTGTGCCTGAGGTGGGACTCGGTTTTCAGTTCTAAATAAAATTCTTCGCTATCGCTCGAATTGTATTAAGAACTCGCAACCCCGCTCCCTCAAACCCAGCACTTTGAATTTTTTCAAAAATTCAAAGTGCTGGGTATATTTCGTTCGTTTCGAGTCTCTCTCCGACATTAAAACAAAATCACCTTAAGCTAGTCGCTTAGGGATTTTTTGTTTTATGTGCCTGAGGTGGGACTCGAACCCACATGGATTGCTCCACACGATTTTGAGTCGTGCGCGTAAACCAATTCCGCCACTCAGGCATAAAGGTATTATATATTAATTATTATAATTTTCAATATTTTTATTTTTTATGTTAGAATATAGCAAAGTCAAAAGTTAAAATAAAAAGGTAAAAAGAACAAAATTAAAAGTTAGAAAAATCGCGTAGCGATTTTTCTCCCTAATAACCTAACAGCTATAAGCTAACCTACTAATAAAATGTCTTATCATCAAAACAACTCAATCTACTGGATAGAAGTAGAAAAAATAAATCCAAATCCCTTTCAACCAAGACGGGAATTTGATCACATAAAATTAAATTCTCTTTCAGAATCAATTCGACAATATGGAGTATTACAACCTTTAGTAGTAACTCGGAGAGAAGAACAAAAAGAAGATGGAGGGTTAACTACTATTTACGAATTAATTGCTGGAGAAAGAAGATTGCGAGCTTCAAAATTAGCAGGGCTGTCACAAGTGCCTGTGGTTATTCGTGATGATGATGAAGATGATGGAATGAAATTAGAGTTAGCTATTATAGAAAATCTACAACGAGAAGACTTAAATCCTATAGATAGAGCTAGAGCTTTTGAACAATTAATTAAAGAATTTAGTCTCAAACATGCTGAAGTTGGAGCAAAGGTAGGAAGAAGCCGAGAATATGTTTCTAACACAATGAGACTTTTAATGTTGCCTGATGAAATTATTGAAGCAGTGGCTAGTGGTCAAATTTTAGAAGGACATACTCGTCCGATTTTAATGTTGAAAGACAGACCAGAAGAACAAATGACTCTTTTTAAAGAGGTGGTTTATAAAAAACTTTCAGTAGATGCTACTTCAAAAATAGCTCGAAGAATTGCTTTTGATAAAGTCAGAAAGAAAGATTTAATGATGGATCCTGAATTGGCTGAATTTGAAGAAACTTTGGCTGAATCATTAGGGACTCGAGTGCAAATAGAAAAGAAAAAAATGGGAGGGATAGTAGTGATTGATTTTTTCACTAATGATGATATTAAAAAAATAGTGGATATTCTTAAAAATGAAACAGTAGTAAAAAGAGATCCCAATGAATTTATGAATAATTTTGAAAAAAATAATCCTGATTATATAAAAAATGACAGGGAAGGAATATCAAATGAAAATGACAACACTTTTGCTTCAACTCAATCAGAAGAAGAAAGTGACGAAGAGTTATATTCATTGAGAGACTTTTCTTTATAGTTTATAGTTTGTAGTTTATAGTTGGTAGAAAAAAGTTAGCTTAGCTAACTTTTTTTGCTGGATACTAAATACTAAATACAGTATACTTTTTCTATGTTTGAATTTAAAATTAATAAAAAATTAAAAAATGAGTTAGGTCGAGTGGGGATTTTAGAAACTCCTTCTGGAATTATAGAAACGCCGGCTTTTGTGAGTGTAGGAACTAAAGCTACAGTTAAAGCTCTAACCCCTGAACAATTAAATGATTTAGGGTCTCAAGTAGTTTTAGCCAATACTTATCATTTATATTTACAACCCGGGGATGAATTGATGAAAAAAGCCGGAGGATTAGCTAAATTTATGAATTGGAATAAACCGACGATGACTGATTCTGGAGGTTTTCAAGTTTTTTCTTTAGGAGATGCTTGGGGAACATCTGTGACTAAAATAGCCCAAAAATCAGAAAATAATGACTTGGCTCTCCGAGAGCCAAGTCAAAAAGATTCACTTGGGGGCGAAACCCCCAAGTCGAATAAGTCGGGGGCGTTGGTGAAGATTGATGAAGATGGGGTGGATTTTCGATCATGTTTAGATGGTTCTAAGCATCGATTTACACCCGAAAAATCAATCGAAATACAGCATAATATTGGAGCCGATATACTCTTCGCCTTTGATGAATGCACCTCGCCACAGGCCAATTTTGACTATCAGAAAGAGGCTATGGAAAGGACTCATCGTTGGGCAGAAAGAAGTTTAAATCAACATCAAAAATTAGGAATTTCAGAGGCAACTCAAAAACAGCAAGCCTTATTTGGGATTGTTCAAGGAGGCCGTTTTGAAGATTTAAGGAAAGAATCTGCTCGAGTAATTTCCAAAATGGATTTTGATGGGTTTGGAATTGGAGGATCTTTTGATAAGGAAGATATGAATACTGCTGTTGGTTGGGTAAATGCGACTTTGCCAGAAAGTAAGCCACGGCATTTATTAGGTATAGGTGAGCCGGAAGATTTATTTGGAGGGATTCAAAATGGAGTAGATTTGTTTGATTGTGTTGCTCCTACTAGGATAGGTAGAAATGGGACTTTGCACACTCAAAATGGAAAAATAAATATTTTAAATGCTAAGTATAAAAATGATTTTTCTAAAATAGATGAAAGTTGTGATTGTTATGTTTGCCAAAATTATACTAAAGCATACTTGTCACATTTATTTAGAGCTAAAGAAATGCTAGCGGGAACTTTGGCTTCAATTCACAATTTGTATTTTATTGTAAATTTAGTTAAAAAAATTCGCCAGTCAATTTTAGATGAAAATTTTTTTGAATACAAAAAATCATTTCTGAAGAAATACAGCCAGAAATAATTTTTAACAAAAATTATTTCAAATTAAAAATGGTAAATTATAAATTTCAACTTCTGGATTGCTTCGTCGTTCCTCCTCGCAAAGACGAAAAGTAAAACTTTTCGTAACGAATTTTGCGAAGCAAAATCCGTTACGAAAAGCTAATCCCCTAACTTCCTAACATCCTAACTACCTAAATAGATATCCCCAATTTTTCCCTTGATATTTTTTTAAATAAGTTATAATATCTTTTTGTGTTAATTATTAAAAAGATATAATTAACAAGTTTTAAATTATTAATTAAGTAAAAAGTTCATAAAGTTCATAAAGTTTATAAAGTAAAAAATTTGCTTCGCAAATCTTTTTAAAATTTTCAACTTTTAACTTTATAAACTTTTAACTAAACAAAATTATGGAAGATGAATTAAAAGTAGATGTTACTCCTACAGATGATGACATCGTTAGTGTAGGAGAAATTGCTTCAGATGAAGCTTTAGAAGTAGTTGATGAAATAGAAGAAGAAGTAGATCTTATTGATGATTTAGAAGAAGAAACTGAGGATGATGATGATCAGGATGATAATGACGATGATGATGATGAAGACGATGTAGATATGGATTCTTATGATGATGAAGAAGATATGTAAAAATTGAATAAAAAAATGGTAAGCTTCAGCCAGTAGACAGAGCTTGCCATTTTTTTATTATTTAGGTTCCCGATCTAGTTATTTATAGCGGTGATATTAAATTTGCCCCGTCACTATTATTAATTTTGTTTAGGTAAATTAAAAATAAAACCTCTAATTAATTTATCTGGTTTAGATTTATTAATACTGTTATTAATAATAGTGAGGGACTGCGAAAATTCTGTAATTAGAATTTTCTTGCTTTATCTAAGCTAATTAAGGTAAAATATAGATACATTATTAAATCTGTTAGTCAGCAGATAAACTTTAATTTCAATTATAAAAAATTATATGAAGACATTATTATATACAATGATTTTTTCTTTAGCTTTTTTGGGAGCTGTCACAGTTCAAGCTGAAGAAGAAATTTTAGAACCAACATTATATACAGAAGAAGTTCCTATTCCTGAATTAATAGCTGAGCCAATTTTAACATCAGCTCCAATTGTAGAAGAGGTTCCAATTTTTGTGTCTGTAATAGAAGAAGAAGTTATCTTTTCAGACAAGAAAGGAGAAATAAAAACTCCTTCTAATTTAGGATTATGGTGGACAAGTGTCAAAGAAAATTTTGTGATGACCTTTACTTTTAATCCTGAAAAAAGAGTTGAGAGAGCCTTAGCTTTTGCTGGACAAAGAATGGAAATGGCTGAAGCTTTAGCTTTAAAAGCTGAGACTGAAGAAGAACAAGCGCGAGCAGAACATATGATAGAAAAAGCGGAATCTTTTATTCAGAAAGCTGAAGAGCAAAAATTAAAAGTAGAAGAGAAAACACAAGAAAGATTGGAAGATCAAAAAGCACGAATTGAAGAACACAAACAAAAAGTAGAAACATATAGTGAAACAAAAACATTTTTAATTGAGAGAATTAAATCTGGGGACGAAGGAGCAAAATATGAACTAGAAAATTTAAATACACGGAGAAAAGAAGAGGCTGAGTTAATAAAATTAGAAAATGAAGTTAGAGCAGAAACTAGAAAAATGGAACTAGATAAAAAGATAGAAGATAAAAAAGCTGACTTAGAAAGAAAAGTTATGGAAGGGGATGAAGGGGCTCAAAAAGCATTAGAGGCTTTAGAAAAAGAAGAACAAAGATTAATGCAACAGAGGGGAGAAGTTGAAGCTAAAAAAAGAGAGTTGGAACAGAATAGGGTAGAAGTTCAGGCTCAAACCCAAGAAAGACGAGGAGAAATGATAGTTGGGGGAGATAGAGATGAACATGGTTGTATTGGTTCTGCTGGATATCTTTGGTGTCAATCTAAAGAAAAATGTTTGAGACCTTTTGAAGAAGGGTGGGATAAAACCTGTGAGAACATACAAACCGGAACAGCTGAACCTTTAAACAATATGATTCAAGAAGGCGATCTTAGTCCTAATTCTTTAACACAACCTTTAGATAGAATGATTCAAAAAGAAGTAGAAAAAGCGAAAGCTTTAATAAATTTAGTAGAATAATTTAAAAAATAAGGAGCTAAAGCGACTATATTTTTTAAACCCCGTTAAACCTGCCTGCCGGCAGGCAGGTTGAATTTTGTAAAAATTCAAATCAGATTTTTGAAAATTTTTCAAAAAGATGATATTTAACTGGGGTGGTTAGATTCAAAAAGAACATTCGGATGCTTCTAGAATATTAAAAATATAAAAATAAAATCCGTGGGAGTCGCACTCTCACGGATTTTATTAGTTTTATTATCTCTCTTTGGGAGTCAAAACCCTCGCCTTCAGGCGATTGTTTTAACATTCTTTCTAGAAAACACTGGACTGCTTCCCCAGCACCTTGAATATTATATCTAATTTAGTTTTAATAAGTTATTAACTAATATAACAATTTAAACATTAAAAATTAATTTCAAGGTGCTGGGGAAGCAGTCCAGTAATCATTAAGGCTTTTAAGCCTATTCAAACCTATCGCCTTCAGGCGATAGTAGTTTAGTTATATTTAAATTAGTTCAGCCTGCCTGCCGGCAAAGGCAGGTTAACTGAACTAATCGGTATAAATAAAAAACCCCGTAAAGTTTTTAGACTATACGGGATTTAGTGAGTTAATATGTGGAGGAACTTTTGTGGCCATCACAAACTTCTTCGGTGCCTGTAAAAATCAGTTTCCCTCCTTCCCATTTATTTGTAGTTACTTTTCGGCAATCGGTACTCTGATTGATTTGGGTTTGAGACATCTGGATATCACTGGGAAGAATTTGATTAGATTCATGAGAACTAATCAAAAGGTTAGCTACCGATCCTCCAATGAGAGCCCCGGCTAATTTACCGCCAACTCCTCCATTATCTAAAACACTTCCGATGACTGCTCCAGTAGTAGCTCCCAAAATAGCGACACTATCTCGGTAAGAGCAACTACTTTCCACCAACAAAATTCCAAAAATCAAAACGATAAATACTAATTGTATTTTTTTCATTTTTTCCTCCTTATATTTTCTTATATTTAAAATTTACAAAATAACTTCCTGTTTAAAATGATACTATAAGATAAGAAGAGTGTAAAGAGTTTTTTTAATACTAGTCTTCATGGATTAAAGCTTGGATCGGGTCCATTCTAGCGGCTTTTTTAGCAGGAGTTGTTCCAAATACAATTCCAAAAATTAAAGAAAATAATCCAGCCACTAGGAAAGCTCTAAATGGTAAAACAAAATTCCAATCAATGCCTGAAGAATTAGCGCTGATGGCGATAATATAAGAAATTATTGATCCTAAAATACTTCCCGCAATTCCTCCAGCGGAAGTTATTAAAATTGACTCCACCAAAAATTGAAGCATAATATCTTTATATTTTGCTCCGACAGCTTTTCTTAAACCGATTTCGGAAGTTCTTTCATTTACAATTACATACATTACATTCATTACAGAAATTCCACCAACTACCAAAGAAATGGCTACTATGGCAAGCATTAACAAGGTCAAAACAGCAGACATTGTATCAAAAATTTCTAATATTTCAGTCATTGCCATAACTCGGAAATCATCTTTACCTGTGTCCATCCAACCCTCCTGATCTTCTTCTGGAGGACTAATATTATGATTTTCTCTCAAAACGATGCGAGTTTCTTCTAAAGTTTCGTTTATTATAGAAAGATCTTCCAGTTTTAAAATAATATTATGTAGAAAATCTATACCCAAAACTTTTTTATGCATTGTTTTGATAGGCGTATAAATAAAATCATCAAAGTCAAAAGACATTAAGGCGCCTCTTTCTTCCATTACTCCGATTACTTCAAATCCGATGCCATGAATTTTAATAGTTTTTCCGATGGGGTCATTATCACCAAATAATTTTTCTTTTATTTTAGAACCTAATACGGCTACTGTGGCTAAAGAATTATTTTCAGCTTTAGTAAAAAATCTTCCATAAGCCAATTCTGTTGAGTCTATATTTATAAAAGAACTATTGGTGGACCAAATAAAAGTGCTATGAATTTCATTATAGTAAGTAGCCGTTTCTTGACTCATAAAGACTCCATATCCATCAACTATGTTGGGTATTTCTTTTATATCTTCCAAATCCTCTAATTTTAAAGTAGTAACCTGAGCTCCTTGTAAAAGAGCGGCAGCACTTTGAGCTTCACTAGCCATCCCTTTTTTACTGCTAGGAACTTTTATTTCAATTTGGATGGTATCAGAGCCAAAAGATTCTACTTGATTTAAAACAATTCCTTTAATTCCTTCTCCTGCTGAAAAAACTACTATAATACTAGAAATACCAATAGTTACTCCTAAAACAGCTAGAGAAGTTCTCAATTTGTGAGCCATAAAAGAAGTTAGGGCTAATTTAAATGATGATTTTATTGTTGATAACATTTGTTTAGGTTGTTAGCTTTTAGGGCTTAGGGTTTAGGGAAAAATTTGCTCCGCAAATTTTCGTAAAGTTTAAAACATTAAAAATTTTGATTTCTTTAAAAATTAAAAATTAAAAATTAAAAATTTTAAATTATTCGTATCGTAAGGCTTCAATTGGATCAAGCTGGCTGGCTTTATAAGCTGGATAAAGTCCAAAGAATAAACCAACTCCAGCAGAAACAGTTAAGGCTAAAATAATTGAACCCAAGGAAATAATAAAATCCCAATCATATCCTAAAAGATGGGCTCCTATTGCAATAATAAATGAAGTTATTACTCCTAATAGTATTCCTATAATTCCTCCAATAATAGTGATAAAAATGGCTTCTACTAAAAATTGCCCCAAGACATTTGAATTTTTAGCTCCTAAGGCTTTTCTCAAACCAACTTCTTTGGTTCTTTCAGTGACCGAAATAAACATAATATTCATAATTCCTATACCTCCCACGATTAAAGAAAGCCCTGCCATAATAGCCAAAAAATATCTCAATGAGTTAGTCACCTCGGTAATCATATCTAAAGCCTGGGCAGTGTTTTTTACCATAAAATCATCGTTAGCACCGCTTTGATCTTTGATGTCATGTCGTTCTCGCAATATTCTTTTTATGTCTTCTACAGTTTGAGGAATAAGTTCTTCTGAAAAAACTTTAGATCTTATGAACCCGATATAATTGACTCCCATCATTCTTTGAACTGTTTTTACGGGAATAAAAATTTGGTCGTCATAATCTTCCATAATAACAATTCCTCTTTCTTCCATTACTCCGATGACTTCAAAAATATAATCATTAATTTTGATTTTTTGACCGATAGCATCTGATTGTCCTAAAAGTTCATCTTTTACATCTGATCCCAAAACAGCCACTCTGGAAAATCTATTTTCTTCTTCTGAATTAAAAAAACGACCCTCTTTTACATCACCTCCCATTACTTCAAGATGACTAGCTGTAGTACCTGTTAAAGAGGTGCTATAAGTTTTTGACTTCCATTCAGCAGTTCCAAAACCTTTGCTGTAAGCGGCTACAGCCATTATGTTAGGGATATCCCGGCTTTCTTTTATTGCAACAGCATCATCATAAATTAAAGTAGTGATAGCAATTCCACTCATCATAGCAAAGGGATCGTTATCTTCTCCATGTCCAGGAATAACAGCAATCAAATTAGTACCTAAGTTTTTTATTTCTGACAAAATTAAACTTTGAGCTCCGGAGCCAATAGACATGATAACGATGACAGAAGCTACTCCAATAATAATTCCAAGCATCGTTAAAAGACTTTGAATTTTATTACCCAAAAGGGAAGCTGTGGCTATTTTAATTGATTGAGTCAGAGTTTGTAGCATAAATATGTATCATGTATTAAGTACCTGCCTGCCGGCAGGCAGGTTATGTATTATGGAACGGATTTTGGCTAAGCCAAAATCCGTCTCTGCATCGTTGTCTCTGGGAGAAAATTTAATTACGGTGTCGTTCACCCCTTTTGGGTGTGCGTCACCTAATTAAATTTTCGAAGCAGTCCAGTAATGTTCCGTCGTCTCTGCGAGGAGCGGAACGCAGTTGAGCGACGTGGCAGTCTAGCAGTAACTTTTTTCTGGATCGCTTTGTTGCGACTCGCGAAGACGAACAACTTCGTCTTTAATTGAAATTATCTTAATTACTTAATTAAATCATCCGTGCTGGCTTTTCTCTGTTTTGTAACCTTTTCATCGCTAATTATCTCTCCATCTTTCATTTTTATAATTCTTTTAGCACATTCGGCAGTATAAGTTTCGTGAGTTACTAAAATAATGGTATTACCTTCTTCATTTAATCTTTGTAATATTTCCATTATTTGGGCTCCTGATTTTGAATCTAGATTACCTGTAGGCTCATCAGCAAAAATAACGGAAGCATTATTAACTAAAGCTCGAGCAATCGCCACTCTTTGTTTTTCTCCGCCAGAAATTTGGTTGGTAAAATGATTAAGCCGATGAGCGAGCCCAACACTCTCTAAAACTTCTGAGGCTCTTTTTTTAATGTCGACTTTATTATTAGAATAAATTAAAGGAAGAGTTACATTATCTAAAACAGTTGTTCTTTGGAGTAAATTAAAAGATTGGAAAACAAATCCTATTCGTTCATTCCGTAAACTCGCTAATTCATCATCATTTAAAGAAGAAACATTTTTTCCTTCAAATAAAAATTTACCTCCAGAAGCTCTATCTAGAAGTCCTAAAATATGCATTAGGGTAGATTTTCCAGAGCCGGAAGCTCCCATAATAGCTATAAATTCTCCTTCTTTAATATTAAAAGAAGCATCTTTTAATGCGTAAGTTTTAACTTCTTCACCAAAGGTTCTTTTTAAATTTTTTATTTCGATTAAGTTCATAGGTATGTATTATGTATTAAGTATTATGTACCTGCCTGCCGGCAGGCAGGTTATGGAACGGATTTTGGCTAAAGCCAAAATCCGTCAACATTGAAAATTATTTTAATTATTTTTAATAGAAGTAATAACTTTGTCTCCTTCATTTACTCCTGAAATAATTTCAACTAAAGATCCGTTTCCAATAATTCCGATTTCAACGGCTGATTCTTCTACTAAATTATTTTCTTTTAATATTCTTACTATTCTTTCAGATCCATTTCTAAAAATAATTGCTCGATAGGGAATAGCTATAACATCTTTTAATTCTAAAGTGACAATATCTAAATCAGCAGTCATGCCTGATCGAATTCTTTCATCGCTTTCTATAAATTCTAAAGTAGTTTTGTAATTAGCCACACCTTCTATTAAACTGGCAGCGGGATCAATTTTAATCACTTCTGCTTCAAAAATTACATCTTCTCCATAAGCATCTAAAGATAATTTAGCTTTGTTTCCAATTTTCAGATAAGCAATATCAGCTTCTACAATATTAGTTTCAATTTCTAAATCACTTTGAGAAATAACAGATATAATAATTTCACCCGAAGAAACTATGACTCCAACTTGAGCTTTTTGTTTTGTAATTGTGCCTGCGATAGGGGATTTCAAAGTATTTTTAGACAATTTAGCCAATGATGCCTGAACGGCTGATTTTTTCAAATCAATCTCTGCTTTTTGAGAAATTATATTAGCCTCAGCTTGTTTTATAGTTGCTTTTTGAGAATTGATAGCTTCAGGAGTATTGGCCGCTTGTTTTAAAGCTAATTCATTTTTTGCCACCAAAAGAGAAGTGTGACTTGTGTTAAATTTTTCTTTAGCAGAGGACAAATTTGTAATGGCAGTATTAACATTGGTTCGGGCTGTATAAATATTAGTTTTATATCCATCTATCGTAGTTTGAGAAAATCCAGAACTAACTGAAAGATTGTTTACTGCAGAAGCCATATTTTCCAGGAAAGATTTTATTTCGTCTAATTTGTTTTTAGAGTTCGTTATTTCTTCATACAAAGAATTTTTATCAATATCGTTCAAAGAAGAATTCCAAGCAATTAATTGTTGTTCAATTAAAAAACGACCCCATTCTACATCATTTTCTAATTGGGAATTATTTACTGAAAAAACGATTTGGGGATTTGAGGTTCTGGGATCTTTAAACATTATATCTGTTTTATTTCTAACAGCATCATCAGATTTGGTGTAGGCATCTTCTATATTATCAATGACATTTTGGATTGATGCATTATAAATAGCCTCAGCGTTTGTTACTTTTGATTGGTATATTAAAATTTCTTCTTCACGAGTTCCAATTTTAAGAGTTTCTAAATCACTTTTTTCTTTTTCTAAAATAGCTTCAAATTGTTGAAGTTTAGCTTCAGCACTAGCTACTCCGGCTCTAGCTTGAGCTAATTCTGCATATATCTCGTCACTTTCTATTTCAGCTAAGATTTGACCTTTATAAACTTTATCTCCGACTTCTACATTTATTTTATTTATCCGCCCACTTTTTTCAAAAGCTAAATCAACATCATCAACAGCTTTAATTCTTCCTGTGGCACTGATTTCTTGAATTAAATCTTGTCTTTCAGCAATACTGAAGTTATATTCTATAGTTTCATCTTTCGTAAAAAAATAAAAAGCTAAAATAACAATCAATATTGAGACTATTATCCCGAAAGTTAATTTTTTCTTTTTTAATAATTTTTTCATAAATTGTTTTAGATAATTAAATTTTTAACTTATATATTATAACATATTAGCTTTTGAAAGGTTATTTTTTGGGAGAATCTAAAAATCTTTTTTTATCAGTTAAAATAAAAAACACTCTGTCGAGATGACAGAGTGTTTTTTATTTAAGCTTTTACGCTTTGTTTACATTTACTGCACTAAGTCCTTTTGGACCTTCTGCAACTTCAAATGTAAGTTCATCACCTTCTTTTAAGTCATCGAATTGAACGTTTTTTAATTCGTTCAAGTGAAAGAAAAGATCTTTTTCTTCACCTTCTTGAGCTATAAACCCAAAACCTCGGTCACCTACAAGACGTGCTACTGTTCCTTTTTGCATATCTATAAGAGAAACTATTTTAATAAAACTCAAATACAAAATAGTGTAGATAAACCCCGACTTTGAATCTCTTACAGCTACGATTTGATTGCAGTTACTATAACACAGTAAATATAAAAAAGCTAGCTAATTTTAGGTAAACATACAAATATACGAATAATGCGAATAATACAAATGGTTACGAATACTGGATTGCTTAAAATTAATTTTTGGACTGCTTTATTCCACTTGCAGAGACGGACGGCTGTTTCTGGACTGCCACGCTTTTCCGTTAAGGCTCCAAAGCTCGCAGAGACGATGACCGTTGGACTGCAAAAATTGTCCCAAAATGAGCGACCGCTCATTTTGGGACAATTTTCTTATGAAAACATAAAAACGAAAACCAAAAAATGATTACTTTTCATCGTAACGGATTTTGGCTTTAGCCAAAATCCGTTCTTGATTCATAATTCATTATTCTTAATTCTTATGCTGTTGTTCTAGTGTTCTAATGTTCTAGTCGACAAAAGTTAGAGCCTTACCTGATTTATCTCCTCGCCCGGTTCGTCCAATTCGGTGAACATAGTCATCGTAGGACTCTGGAAGTTCATAATTGATAACATGGCTAACATTATTTATATCCAACCCTCGAGCAGCTACATCGGTAGCAATAAGAGTTTGTACCCCATTAGTTTTAAATCTATTGAGAGATCTTTGTCTTTGTCCGTGAGTTTTGTTGCCGTGAATAGACTCAGTTTTAATTCCTCGTCCTGATAGTTGTTTGTTTAATTTTTCCACCCCTCTTTTGGTTCTTCCAAAAATAAGTACTTTATTAAATTTAGGATCAGAAAGTAATTTAGCAAGAATATCTAGTTTGTTTCCGCCATTTGTTTTAATAATATCTTGATCAATATTTTTAGCGACATCTTGAGTTTTAACTGAAATGCTAATTGGATTATTAAGAAAATCTTTAATTAATCCTTCGATAGTTAAAGACATAGTAGCCGAAAAGAAAAGGGTATGTCTTTCTTTTGGCATTTGAGCCATTATAAATTTCATATCATTTATAAATCCCATATCAAGCATTCTGTCAGCTTCATCCAATACAATAGTCTTAAAATTATCCAGTTTTAAGACTTTTCTTTTGATTAAATCCATCACTCGTCCAGGAGTTCCTATCACAAAGTGATTTGGTTTTTTTAGTTTTTGTATTTGTTTATAAATTGGAGCTCCTCCAACACATACAGTAGAATATATTCTTATATTATTAATAAAAGATATTAATTCATCTTCGATTTGAATAGCTAACTCTCTGGTTGGAGTTAGTATGATAATTTGTTCCTTGTTATTTAAAAGAACTTTATTGATTAAAGGAATAAGAAAAGCTGCAGTTTTACCTGTTCCTGTATTGGCTAGACCAACGACGTCTTTTCCGTCAAGAATAAGAGGAATTGTTTCGTCTTGGATTGGAGTTGGATTGGCATAATTCTTTCCGAGAATGTTCTTTTTTAGAACATCTTCAATAATGAAATCAGCAAAAGAATATTTAGGAATAAATTTTTCTTCAATTATTTTTTTATCAGTAGCTTTGTTTATAAAAGAAGATATATCTAGTTTAGGAATTTTGGAATTTCTTCCTCGTCCTCTACTTTGATTTCCTCCTTTATAACCACTCGAAAAACGCGAATTTCCTCCGCTAAATGATTTTCTTTTAAATTGTCCGTTTCCTGATCCGGAACTTTTTCTAAAACCACTTCTTTTTTGAGAAGAAAATTTAGAATTAGACCCAGAAGGGCGTGAGTTTGTTTTATACATTTAATTAGTTAAAAGTTTATAAAGTTAAAAGTTAAAAGTTTTTTATAAAAATTTGCTCTGCAAATTTTTACTTTATAAACTTTACGAACTTTATAAACTTATAACTCTTGAGGATTAGGCAATAAAAAAACCCTAATTAAAGGGCCCATATCCATTACCTTCATTAGTTGCTCACATATTCCCATAAAAAATTGCCAAAGTCAAGCTTTATTTTTGTAATCACTCACACCTTTAAACTAAATATCTCTGGATTGCCACGCTATCGCTCGCGAAGACGAATCACTAAAGTGATTCGTGACGAATTTTGCTCTGCAAAATTCGTCTTCGTGAGGAGGTCACGACGAAGCGATCCAGTGTTTAAATTAAACCTTTATATAATAGGTGTGAGTGGTTACTTATTTTTTTAACGAAGATATTTCTAAAATAGTAATCAACATTTATTATTCTTTCGTTTATTTTTTATGATATAATATTGTTAATATTTATTAAAATGTAAACCTATTTTTAAAGAGCTTATGAATAATCAAATTATAAAAACTTATATTGAGGAGAGATCTTGGGGTAAATTTGAGAGATTTACTCAAAATGAGGAATCTACTATTAAAATAATAACCGTCAAGGCAGGTGAAAAATTAAGTTTGCAATATCATAAATTTAGAAATGAATTTTGGAGAATTTTATCTGGAGAAGGAAAAGTTATTATAGGAGAGGAAGTTATAACCGCCAAAAAGGGAGATGAATTTTATATTCCTGTAGGAACAAAACATAGAGCTGAAGGAATCAATGACGAATTGGTTTTTTTAGAAATTGCCTTTGGTCATTCTGACGAAAATGACATAATTCGTCTAGAAGATAAATATGGTAGACAAAACTAAAATAAAAAATTTGAATATAGGATATACCTTATCTAATTATTTATATAAAGGGAAACAAGTCCGATACTATGGCACCCCTTCTATTAAAGTTGCTTTCTCAGAAGATGGAAAAAATTGGAAAGATTCAGGTTCTGTAATTTTGGAATCTAAAGAAGATTCTTTTGACTGTAATCCTTTAACTATTATGGAAGCTGTTCTTACAACAGCGGGGATTATGGTTGTCTATGATAGTTCTGAACAAATGGATGAAGAGGTGGATCTTCGTATTGGTATGGCGCTTTTTGACCCCGAAGATCCGACTAAACTTATTTATCGAGGAGAAAGTCCACTTTATCAATATGAGTTAGAAATAGATAAAACCGTGACTCCGAGCAGGGCTTTTCAAGACGGGGAGGAGTTGGTTTTAATTTGGAAAGTAGGACCTTCGGATCGATTAGAAGTTAGAATTCCTCACCCTTATCTTTATTTAAATAACGAAAAAAGAAAGATATTAAGAAAAAGAGAATTAAAAGTTGAGCGTTATCAAAATAATCCAATAATCGAACCTCGAGCTGAAAATAAATGGGAATCAAAAGCGACTTTTAATCCAGCAGCTCTTCGCACAGAAGAAAAAATTCATCTTATTTACAGAGCTATCGGGGATAATGATATGTCAGTTTTGGGATATGTTTCTAGTGAAGATGGTTTTAATTTCAACGAAAGATTAAAGCACCCAATTTATTTAGGGAGGAAACAAGATAAAAAATCTTTTGCTAAATCTAAATCAAAAAAATCTCCAATTTCATATATTTCTGGGGGAGGAGGAGATGGAGGGTGCGAGGATCCGCGTCTTACTTTAGTTGATGATATAATTTATTTAACTTATACTGCTTTTGATGGTTGGGGTTCTTTGAGAATGGCTTTGTCATCAATTACTTTGAAAGATTTTCTTAATAAAGAATGGAATTGGGAAAATCCAATTATGATTTCACCTCCAGGGGAAATTCATAAAAATTGGGTTATTTTTCCAGAAAAAATAAATGGAAAATTTGCAGTGTTACATAGTATTAATCCTAGTATTTCAGTAGAGTATCTTGATAGTTTAGAATTTAAGGGGAAAGATAAATATATAAAAAGTTTTTTTAGTTCTTTAAAAAACAAAGGTCGTTGGGATTCTTGGGTAAGAGGAGCGGGGCCTCCTCCGATTAAAACGGACAAAGGGTGGCTTTTAATTTATCATGCTATGGATGCTTATAGTGATCCCGACAGATATAAATTAGGAGCGATGCTTTTAGATTTAGATAATCCTCAAAAAATATTAGCAAGAAGTAGAGAACCGATTTTAGAACCTAATGAACATTATGAAAATAATGGATGGAAAGCTGGAGTTTCTTATAGTTGTGGAGCAGTCGAAAAAGATGGTCAACTTTTGATTTATTATGGAGGAGCTGATACAGTTTCTTGTGTGGCCCAAATGAATTTAAACGAGTTTGTTGATAATCTTATAGAAACAGAAAAGCCAAAGATAAAAGTTTGTGCACAGAATAAACAAGACCACCCAGTTAAATAAAAGTTTAACGGGTTAAAAAAGTTTGAAAAGTTGAGTTTTGAAGTCCGACCTCTTAACTAAAATAATTGTAATCTTTAGTTACTGAATGTTGTCTAGTCAATACCGAGGTCGGACTTCTAAAAAATAAATTATTAATAGAAAATATTAGATTAGTAAAATAACCCGTGTTAAATATCATATAATTTTTTAACCCGCCTCATCGGCGGACAGGCAAAAAACGAAGACGGATTTTGGCTTTAGCCAAAATCCGCCCCCTAACCCCTAAAAGCTATAAGCTAATAACCTAAATAAATGTTTGTAATAAAACGCTCAAAACACAATCCAATATTATTGCCAATCCGCCAACATAATTGGGAATCTTTTGCGACTTTTAATTGGTCTCCGCTTCAAGAGGGAGATACTTTGCATTGTTTGTATAGGGCTATGTCTCAACCTGAACCAACGCCTGACGGATCAAAAGTAGGAATGTCTATCGTGGCTTATGCCAAAAGTAAAGATGGAGTAGAGTTTGAAGACAGGCACCCTTTTATAGAACCAGAAAAAGAATGGGAAAAATATGGTTGTGAAGATCCGCGAATTACAAAACTTGACGATAAACATTATATTTTTTATACAGCACTTTCTCAATACCCTTTCAAGGCAGAAGGAATTAAAGTTGCCGTAGCTATTTCTAAAGATTTGAAAAAAATTGATGAACGACATCTAGTCACTCCTTTTAATGCAAAAGCAATGGCAATGTTTCCTGAAAAAATTAATGGAAAATTTGTTGTTATTTTTGGTGTAAATACAGATAGCCCTCCAGCTAAAATTGCTATAGCAGAATTTGATAAAGAAGAAGATATTTGGAATCATGAAAAATGGAAAGAATGGTATAAAGATTTAGATAAACATACGATTGACCCTCGACGTAAAGATACAGATCATGTTGAGGTTGGAGCAGCTCCTATAAAAACTGAACACGGTTGGCTTTTAGTGTATTCTCATATAGCAAATTATTTTGGTGGAGGCAGGAGAGTTTTTGGAGTGGAAGCTTTGCTCCTTGACTCCAATGATCCTAAAAAAATTATAGGAAGAACTCACGGGTCAATCATGGTTCCTGAAGCGACTTATGAAAAATATGGGCATCTTCCAGATATTGTTTTTCCATCAGGCGCATTAATTAGAAAAGGGAACCTTGAAATTTATTATGGAGGAGCGGACACTTCTTCTTGTCGAGCAAAAGTTAATTTAGAAAATTTACTTGATAGTATGTTGCCTGATCTTACGGCTAAAAAAATAAAAAGATTTGAAAATAATCCAATTTTGTTACCAAGACCAGATTATGCTTGGGAAAGTAAATATGTTTTCAATCCAGCGGCGATTGATCTTGAAGGCAATGTTTATATTTTATATAGGGCTATGGGGGAAAGTAATATTTCAACCATTGGTTTAGCCATTTCTAAAGATGGAATTCATATTGATGAAAGATTGAATGAACCGATTTACACTCCCAGAGAATCATTTGAATCAAAAGGTTGTGAAGATGCTCGAGTGGTGGAAATCGAGGGTCGTATTTATATGAATTATACAGCTTTTGACGGAGTAAATGTTCCCAGAATTGCCATTACATCAATATCAAAAGAAGACTTCCTTAAGCGTCAATGGAATTGGGAGCATCCTATTTTAATTTCAGAACCAAGTTCTATGGATAAAAATGCTTGTATTCTTCCTGTTAAAACTAAAAAAGGTTATTTAGCTTATCATAGGGTAGGTGAAAGTATTTGTTGTGACTTTTTAGAAACTTTAGACTTTACAAAAGAAAAATTAGATACTTGTATTCAACTTTTGTTTCCTCGTTATGGAATGTGGGATAGCAAAAAAGTAGGGATTTCAGCACCTCCTTTTCTTTGTGAGGCAGGTTGGATTCTTTTATATCATGGTGTAGGGGAAGATAATGTTTATCGATTAGGGGCAGCTCTTTTTGATAAAGAAAATCCAGATAATTTAGTGGCGACTACTTCAGCTCCTATTCTTGAACCTGAATTTGATTATGAAAAAGTGGGACAAATCCCAAATGTCGTTTTTCCTTGTGGTGCTGTTTTGAGAGATGGAATTGTTTATATTTATTATGGAGGAGCCGATTCAGTGGTAGCAGGGGCAACTATAAAATTAGATGATTTAATTAAAATGTTTGATAATTTATGGACATATACAAAACAAAAGAAATAATCATTTTTGATTTGGACGGAACTCTTACTAAAAGTAAGAGTGACGTTGATGATGAAATGGTGAAACTTCTGGGAGGGTTACTTAAAATTAAAAAAGTAGCCATAATTTCTGGTGGAGCATATCCTCAAATAGAAAAATCTTTTCTAACAAAGCTTGATTTAGAAGAATCTCTTTTTTTAAATTTGTTTATATTTCCGACAGATGCTACCAGTTTTTATAAATATATAAATAATCAATGGGGAAACATATATAGAGAAGAGTTGAGTTTAGAAGAAAGAACTTTTATTATAGATATGTTAAAAGAATCTCTTGATGAAGGAGGTTATCAAAAACCAGAAATTACTTATGGAGAGATTATTGAAGATAGAATTACTCAAATTACTTTTTCAGGTTTAGGGCAAAAAGCTCCGTTAGAAGAAAAATTAAAATGGGATCCGGGTCGTATTTTGAGAACAAAAATTATCCAAGCTTTTGAAAAAAGAGTATCAGATTTTGACGCAAAAACAGGAGGTTCTACTTCTATAGATATAAATAGAAAAGGAATTGATAAAGGTTATGGGATAGGGCAGATTGAAAAAAATCTTAACATTCCTGTTGAAAAAATGCTTTTTATTGGTGACGCTCTTTTTGAAGGGGGGAATGATTATTCTGTCATTCGAACAGGAATAGATACTGTCGCAGTTAAAAATCCAGAAGAAACTAAAGAAATTATTAGAAAGATAATAGAGCAGTCAGATAATAAAAGCGTATAGCTTTTATTAGCGTATAGCGTATAGGGGTTAGGGAGTAGGAACTTCACCAACCACGATCACTTGGAAACCCGGTTTCCAAGTAGTTTTATTCAATTTCTAATTTTCACCCTTTATTTCAATGCTTGGCTCTCGGAGAGCCAAGTGGTTGTGCGACATAGTGTTTTGTTGTTTGAAATGCTCAAAATACTGAAAATTGTCAGATGTTGTGTAAGGATTGTAATAGAAGAAAATCTGGGAAATAAAATTATAGTTAATTTTGGAAAAAAACTTACAGAATTTACAGAAGATGAATTATTTGGCACATTTTCAATCACTTAGGGGTTCAACCCCTAAGTGATTTTGCAATATAGTTTTGAAATCACTACTAAACCTGTGGGGGTAGAACCCCCACACAAAAGAATTTTAAAAAATATGGCTTAACAGAGCCCTAAAAACACGCAAACGGCTACGATTTTTAAATCGTAGCCGTTTTGGATTTTCTTTATTTCGTCTTTGCGAGGAAGGTAGTTTTTTAATTTTTCTGTTAAAAAATATAAAAAACTATCTGACGTGGCAATCCAGTAACGATAAAAAACTAAAAAATCCTTATTTGTTTTCTTTCCCTCAAAAAAAGTAAAAAAGTAAAATAAAAAAGAATAATTAAGTTAAAAAAGCATTATAATATTATAAATAATATTATAATAGAAATTGTTGAGCAAAAACTACCAATAGGGTATTAAACTGCCTGCCGGCAGGCAGGTACCCCATTGATAGTTTTTCCGTTGTTTTTTGGGGTTTAAAGGGGAAAAATAGGAAGTAATAATTAAAAAATATGTGGTAGAATGAATGTAACCTCGATAAGTTGTGAAAACTTGGTTTCTGCTTGCATTTGGAGGTGTTTTGTGATATACTAGGTAATAATAAAAATTCTTTAGTAGATAGGAGATTTCCGAAATTGTTACAAGTTAATTATAATAAATATTATGAATAATATAAAAAAAGATTACAAAAAAATATTTGAGGAATATTGTGAGTTGGAAGCTAAAACTTTTATTCCTGCTAAAGATTTAAATGACGGTAAGATAAAGGGTGTTGATGTTAAGCCTGAAGATCTTTTTCGTGTAGATGAATTAAGAGAAGAATTAAAAAAAGGTTTAGAAATTCTTACTGATGATCAGTTGAAGTTTTTAAGTAATGATGATGATACTGCTTTGGCAATTGGAGCTGTAAAAGTTTTAACAGAGAGAAGATTAAAAAATAATTGTTAGTTAATTAGAGATTCAATTTATAAATTAATTAAATAAAAAATATGGTAAAAAAGAAGACATTAAAAACAATAAAAGAGACAAATACAGGAAGAAATATTAAATCTATTGATTTAAAAAATTTAACAGAAAAACAAAATCAAGATTTGATTAAAAAAGCCAAAGCTAAAAAATTACCAGGTTATAAAGTTGTAAAAAGAAAAGGTCAGAAAGAATTTTTGCAATCAATTCCTGATAGTAAAAAGAAAAATAATTTAGATCCGAAACTTAACTAGAAAAGTAAAAAATAAGATGCTAATGACCAAAGACGACATTTTTAATAAGACAAGTGAATCAGACCCTTTTAATAGAGAAGTTTTTGATTTGGATAAAGATCTTAGTTTGATAGAAGTTAATGAAAGAAATGATGGTAATGGTTGCTATATTTCTAAAAAAGATGATAAGTATACTATTTATGAAGAGTTTATTATTTATAATGGGCCTTTAGTTAATTTTAAATGTTCTATAAATTTTTCAAAAAAAAGTGATAGTAAAAAGTATATTCCTCGGATTATCTTTTATAAAGAAGATAAAAACGGTAATTTAAAGGAACCTCAAAAACAAAAGGTTATTATAGGATTTACTAAAAGTGGTGAAGGTTTAGAAAATTTTTGGAGAATAATTTCATTTTTAAAATTATATAAAGATTTGGTTGATACTGGTGATTTTGATGAAAAATATAAAGTTATTAGTAGTGATGCTTATATTTCAGAATTTAAATCAAAGAAAGATTTTGAAAAAGCTGAGGAGTTAAAAAAATTAGAAATAAGTGAAGAAACTTTAAAAAAGTATCTATCTAATGAAAGAATTAAAACTGTGGAAAAGTTCAGAGGGATGTTGGAAGATGATAAAAATATTGAAAAATATAGAATAGAGGAACAAATATCTGAAGCTGGAGAAGAACCAGTTTGGCATCATTTTTTAAAAAAATATGATTGGTTGTTGGGTCTTAATATTGATGTAAAATTTATATGTGAATTTACCGATGAAGTTTGTGTTGGTAATCCTGATACAAAAGGAAAAGGAAATCCAAAAACAGATATGATGGGTGTTTCTGACTATACTATTTTGATTGAATTTAAAACTGCATCTACATATTTTTTTACAAATGTAAAAAGTTCAAAATCAAGGGCTGGAACATGGTCTTTTACTAATGATTTTATTGAAGGTATAAGTCAATGTCTTAAACAAAAGTTTGATTGGGATAAAGAACAAAAAGGAAAAGATTTAATTCAAAATGGTAAAATTACAGATCAAAATATAAGAAGAACAGTTGACCCAAAAACAATTTTTATTATGGGAAATAAACAAAAGGAATTAAATCTAAACAACATACAAACTGAAAATATTATAAAAAGAGATACACTTGAAAGATTTAAAAGGAATAATAGAAATGTTGAAATTTTAAGTTTTGATGAGCTGTACGAAAGAGCATATTTTATTGTTTATAATAAAATTGCTCCAAAATTAATTTTTAAAAATAATAATGAAAATAACATTGAATTAATAAAAGGAAAAGAAGAAATTGATTTTAATGATATACCTTTTTAATAAAATAAAACAATGAAAAAAGAAAATAGGGAAAAATTATATAAGATTGGAGAGGTGGCGGAGCTTTTGGGTGTGCATGAGGATACTTTGAGAAATTGGGAAAAGGAGGGTTTTATTGTGCCTGATAGAATTGGGAAGAGAAAAGACAGAAGATATACAGTGGCTCATATTAGAGAAATTAAGGAAAAAGGATTAGTTTCTGATTTAGCAAAAAAAAGTCCTGCAAGTAAAAAAGATTTTGAAGAATATACAAAAGACGAACTTATAAAAGAATTACAGCTTTTAAAGAAACAAAAAAAATATGGGCTTGTTTGGGAAGATCATCAAGAAGAAATCGTTGAGAGATGTAAAATTGAAGCTCCAATTTTAGTTTCAAAAGAAGATAAACGAATTAAAGATAAAGATTTGAGTAAACCTAAAAATATTTTGATTGAGGGTGATAATTATCACGCTTTGCAAGTTTTGAATTATACTCATAAAAATAAAATTGATGTGATCTATATTGATCCTCCTTATAACACTGGAAATAAAGATTTTATTTATAATGATTCTTTTGTAGATAAAGAAGACACTTTTAGACATTCAAAGTGGCTTTCTTTTATGGAAAAAAGATTAAGATTAGCAAAAAATTTATTGAAAAATACAGGGGTGATTTTTATATCTATTGACGACAACGAACAAGCACAGTTAAAACTGCTTTGTGATAATGTTTTTGGGGAAGATAATTTCGTTGGACATATTACTTGGGAATCGAAAACAAAATCTCAAAACACAAAAGATGCTTATAGAAAATTACAACCTAAAACGGAGACAATGTTGGTATATTTTAAAAATCAAAAAATAGATTTTAACTTAATTACTAAGGGAAAAAAGGAATATGATCAAAAAGACAAAAAAAGTGTCTTTCGTTATGCTTTAGTTGAACAAATGGATGCTTTCGGAATTAGAGGAAGAGAAACTATGGTTTTTGATATTTGCGGAGTAATGCCTAACTTAGGGAAACAATGGAAAATAGGTTTAGAAACAATTCAAAAATATAACAATCGTGGTGATATTATAATAAAAAATAACAAACCTTATATAAAAATGCGACCAAATGACGAAAGAACTTCTATAACAGAACCTTTTTGGGGTTTTTTTTCAAAGGAAATAGGCACTGCAGAATCAGGTAAAAAAGAATTGACGTCTTTAATAAAAGGACATGGGTTTGAAACAGTTAAACCTGTTGCTTTAATAAAAAGAATAATTTTTCATTCAATTATCAAAGATGGTTTAACTTTAGATTTTTTTGCAGGATCAGGGACAACAGGTCATGCAGTTTTAGAATTGAATAAAGAAGATGGAGGGAACAGGAAGTTTATTTTGTGTACTAATAACGAATTAAATGGGTTTGAAAAGGAATTAAAAGAAAAAGGGATGAGTGAAAAAGAAATTCAAGAGTATGGAATTTGTAGAAGAATAACACATCAAAGAATTAAAAAAGTTATAAAAGGCTATACAAAACCAAACGGAGAAAAAGTGGCAGGACTGGGTGGAGCTTTAGAATATTTTAAAACTGAATTTGTGGATATAGAAAATATTAAAAACGTTTCTGATAAAAAGAAATTAGAATTTACTCACGAAGCGGGACAAATGATAGCCTTGAAGGAAGATACTTTCAAAGAGGTCATTAAAAATATGTATTATCAAATTTTTACTGATGAAAAAGATAAATTTGTGGGAGTTTATTTTGAAGAAAATTTAGACAAATTGCCAGAAATGGAGAAAAAAATATTAGATAAAAAAGAAGTGAAAATTTATATTTTTTCTCATGGAGGAAATGATTTTAAAAATGATTATATAGAATATAAAAATGTTAAAGTAGAACATATTCCGGAACCGATATTAAAAATATATAAAAGTTTAAATAATTAAATTTAAAATTTACTTATTTTAAAAGATAAAAAATAATTATGTTTAAGCCAAAAACAAAAAGAATAGAAAAACTGGCGGAATTATTTCCGAAAACCATTTTAGATTTAGAAAATGTTTTTGATAAACCGACAAATATTTATATTGATTGGCAAAATGTTATTTATTGGCAGAAAAAATTAAAATGGAATTTTGATTTGAAAAGAATAAAACAGTTTTTTGATTCTTTTGAAAATATAAAAAGTGTTAAAATTTATACGGGAATATTAGGGGGGAATACAAAATCAGAGCAGAATATCATTGAATTAAAATCTTGGGGTTATGATGTGATTAGCAAACCTGTAAAAATAATGAAGTTATCAATAGATACTTCAAGTATTGAAGAAAACTCACCCGCAATTTTAAAGCAATTTATTAAAAAGTCATTACTCAAAAAATTAGATCTTGATACTGTTGCTTTTTTGAATGGAAAACTTTTTGAATTAAACAAGAGTGGTATTTTATTTGTTGAAGAATTGAAATGTAATTTTGATGTTGAAATGGGGAGAAATTTATTTAAAGATTTTGAATCTAACGGAATAGATAATTTTGTTTTATGGACAACTGACAGTGATTTTGAAGATCCCATAAAACAAATTAAAAAAGATGGTAAAAAAGCAGTAATTTTTTGTTCCTCTGGAAAAGTTACTCCAGAATTAGATAAAACCGATGTTTTTGTTTTTGATATAAAGAAGATAAAAGAATTTATTTGTTGGTATAAACATTTACCCCAAAGTGTTCAAGATAAGATAAGGGGTATATAAAATGCCAAAGGGACTCCTTGCGGAGCCCCTAAGCTATAGAATTCTTTAACCTTTCGGTTATTAAAATAATAGCATAATAATAGTAAAAATCAAGCAAGTGAAGGGTGTGGATAAAAAACTGCCAAAAAATTAAGTAAATTTTAAAAAATAATTATGAAACAAATAATATTAAAACCATTTCAAATAGAAGCTATAGAAAAGTTGATGGATGAGTTTCTTCATAAATGGAAAAAAGAATCTAGGCAGTCCATAAGATTTCAAGCTCCGACAGGATCAGGGAAAACTGTGATGATGGCTCAGTTTGTAAAAGATTTAACAAATCATCCTTTTTTATCAGAAGAAGATTTTGCTTTTTTATGGGTTAGTATCGGCGGATCAAAAGATGGAGATCTTGCTTCTCAAAGTAAAAATAAATTTATGCAATATTATGATGGAAATGTTGCCATAGATATTACTGATTTAAATGATTTGAGTAGAGATAAAGTTTTAGAACAAAATGAGATTTTGTTTTTTAATTGGTCTAAGATAAAAACTGCAAACAAAGAGGGAAGAAAATTAAGAAGAGAGGGAGAAACTGAAATTACTTGGGATGGGATGATAGAAAGGACAAAATTAGAAGATAAAAATATTATTTTAATAATTGATGAAGCTCATCGGGAGGTGAGAACTCAATTGGCTGATGAAGTTATAAAAGAGATAGATCCAAGAATTGTGTTAAAAATAACAGCCACTCATGATAGCGAAAATATTGATGTAAATATTCCTTATGAAGAAGTTGTTAATGTTGGTTTAATTAAAGAAAGTATTTTATCTCAAACGAAAGAAGATTTCAAAGATAAAAAAGAACAGGATTTGGACAGATTTGTTTTAGATTTGGCTCTTAAAAAAAGAGAAGAATTAAAAAAAGCTTATGAAAAAAATAATATTGATGTTAATCCTCTTTTGATGATTCAACTTCCTAATGATGAAAAGAAAGATCAAGAAGAAAGAAAACAAAAAGATATTGTTTTGGGTTACTTAAAAGAAAAAGAAATTGATAAAAATAAAATAGCAGTGTGGTTGACTGGTTCTGATAAAGAAAACTTAGAAAATATAACAAAAAATAATAATGAAGTTGATGTTTTGCTTTTTAAACAAGCTCCTGCTACTGGTTGGGATTGTCCGAGAGCTCAAGTAATGTTGATGTACAGAGAAACTAAAAGTCCTGTCTTTCAGGTGCAACTTCTAGGTAGAATTTTAAGAATGCCAGAGGCAAAAAAATATTTAGAATCTATTCTTAATCATGCTTATTTATATACAACCTATAGTAAAAATGAAATTATAGAAAGTTATGATAATTTTAACGGAATAGGTCCGAATCAAACAAAGTTATTTAAGGCTTGGATAAAAAAAGATATAGAACAGATTGATTTGGAAACTTTTGTTTCGCAGAGAACTAGTTATAATGATTTAGGAAAAACTTTTCAAGCTACTTTTTTGAAAGTTGCAAAAAAATATTTTAAAAACAAAAAAGATTTAGAAAAAAAAGGTTTTTATTTTGATAATCACTTAGATTTGAATTTGATAGTTGATCAAAAAATTACTGATTATGATAAGTTTATAAAAAGATTAAAGGAGGCGAAAGATTTTGGACAAGAAATGTCTTATTCAGATGTAGAAAAGTTGTATAAGAAATTATGTGTAGAAGTTCTAGCTAAACAGGAAAAAGAATCAAAATACGAGGGGATTGCTCGTTCTTATGGTATTTTAAAATCGGCTTTGAACGTATTTTTTGAAGATATTTTAAAAATAGGAGAAAAAAAAGAATATTATCATTATATTGTTAATGATTTAATGAAAGGAGCCAATAGTGCTTTACTGCCTATTATTAATGAATCTCTTTTGGAATACAAAGAAATCAGAAAGAAAGAAGAAGTGGAGAAGGAAAAAAGAAAAGAAGAAAGAAAGCCAATTAAAATTCCTTTAACTAAGGTCGATTATAATAATCTTTACGAAATAACTAATTATAAAAAATGTGCTTTAGAACCTTGTTACATCGGAGTTGATATTTCTAAGCCTGAAAAAGACTTTGTTAAATATTTAGAGGGAAATAAAAATGTTATTTGGTGGTATAAGAATGGAGATAATGGATCAGATAATTTTTCTGTAAAAAGAGAAGATGGGAGATTATTTTTTCCTGATTGGTTTATAAAAACAAAAAATAATATTTGGATTGTGGATACAAAATCTGGTTTTACTGCAGAGGGAGAGGGTGCTAAAATAAGGGCAAGAGCATTAGAAAATTGGTTAAAAGAAAATAAGAAATTCAAAGGTGGTTTAGTAAAAGAACTGTCTGGATTATGGCAAATTGCAAAAGATTCTAAACTTAAGGAATGGGAAAATTTAGACTTGTAGATTTAAAATGATTTTAAATAATGAATGAATTTATAAATATAGAAGAAATGGAAGCTGATCACATAAAACCTTGGAGTAAAGGTGGAAAAACAATTTCTGAAAATTGTCAGATGTTGTGTAAAGATTGTAATAGAAGAAAATCTGGGAAATAAAATTATGGTTAATTTTGGAAAAAAACTTACAGAATTTACAGAAGATGAATTATTTGGCTCATTTTCAATCACTTGGCTCTCGGAGAGCCATGTGATTGTGCGACATAGTGTTTTGTTGTTTGAAATGCTCAAAATACTGAAAATTGAAAATAGTAGCACTCCGAGTGCTACTATTTTAAAAAATATGGCTTAACAAAGCCATAAAAACACCCAAACGGCTACGATTTTTAAATCGTAGCCGTTTTGTGGTTTGTTTAAATAAAAAGGTTCTTTATGAAAGCTCTATTGTATTTATAAGGCTTATGCTAGAATGTTAGTTATGAAAATCGAGAAAATCAGGAATTTTTCTATAATTGCACATATTGATCACGGTAAATCTACCTTGGCTGATCGTATGCTTGAGATCACTAATACAGTAGAAAAAAGGAAAATGAAAGCCCAACTTTTGGATACAATGGAACTTGAAAGAGAAAGAGGTATTACTATAAAGATGCAACCTGTGCGAATGGAACATAAAGGGTACATTTTAAATTTAATTGATACGCCAGGGCATATTGATTTTTCTTATGAAGTTTCGAGAGCTTTGCGAGCAGTGGAAGGTTCTATTTTGTTAGTTGATGCCACCCAAGGAGTACAGGCTCAAACTTTAACAACTTTAAATATGGCAAAGGAATTAGGGATTCCAATTATTCCAGTTTTGTCTAAAGTAGATTCTCCTTTGGCTTTAATAAATGAAGTCAAAGAAGAAGTTTCTAAACTGTTGGGTTGTGATATTAATGAAATTTACGAAACATCTGGGAAAACTGGAGAAGGAGTGGCTGAGCTTTTAGATGGAATTATTGAAAAAATATCTGAACCTAACAATGAATATGAAGATGCTTCTGATTTTAGGGCTTTAGTTTTTGATTTTAAGTATTCTACACATCGAGGAATTATTGTTTATATTCGAGTATTGGATGGCGAAATTTCTAAAAATACATCGTTGATTTTTCGAGGAGTAAAAGAAAAATTTAACTCCCTAGAAGTAGGGATTTTTTCGCCTGATGAAATTCCGAAAGATTCTTTGAAAGCGGGAGAAATTGGATATATTGTAACTGGAATTAAAAAACCGGGGGTAGCTTCTGTGGGAGACACTATTACTTTTGCTAAAAATACCTTGCCTGTATTGGCTGGTTATCAAAAACCAAAAGCCGTTGTGTGGGCTTCTATTTATCCTGAAGATTCTGATGATTTTAATCTTTTGAGGTTAGCTTTAAGTAAATTACAATTATCTGATGCCTCTTTTACTCATGATGAAGAATCGTCAGGAGCACTAGGGCGAGGTTTTCGTTGTGGTTTTTTAGGTATGCTTCATTTGGAAATCATTACTGAAAGACTAAGAAGGGAATTTGGAATTGAATTGATAGTTACTCACCCTAGTATTTCGTACGAAGTTCATTTTAAAGGAAGTGAAAAGAAAATGATTTATTCTCCTGTCTTTTTTCCAGAACATGGAGAAGAGGAAAAAGTTTTGGAGCCATGGATTTCTTTAAATATAATGTTACCTTCAAAATATTTAAGTAATATTATGCAATTATTTTATGAACATGAAGTAGAGATGGGAGGATCTGAAGATTTTGGAGATGGTCGTTTGTCTATTTCTGCCGAAATGCCTTTGAGAGAATTGATGCGAAATTTTTTTGATGATTTAAAAAGTGCTTCTTCTGGATATGCTTCGTTATCTTATGAAATGTTAGATTATCGTTTAGCTGATGTGGTTAAAATGGATATTTTAGTGGCAGAAGAAATTGTGCCTGCTTTTTCAAGGATTGTTTCTAAAAGAAGAGTTCAGGAGGAAGCTGAAAAAATAGTTGATAAATTATATGAAATTTTGCCTCGCCAAATGTTTGTGGCGAAAATTCAAGCCAAAGCGGGAGGAAGAATTATCGCTTCTAAAAAATTATCAGCTATGAAAAAAGATGTAACGGCTCATCTATATGGAGGAGATATTACTCGAAAAATGAAATTACGAGAGAAACAGAAAAAAGGAAAGAAAAAAATGCTTTCACAAGGAAAAGTGAATATTTCTCAGGATGTATTTTTAAAAATGATGAAAAACGACTAGGCAAAGCCTAGTCGCAAGTCAAAAGTCTATAAAGTCCATAAAGTCGAAAGTAAAAAATCGCAGGGCGATTTTTTGTGACTTTTGACTTTATAGACTTTCGACTTTATACTGTAGTCTATGTTCGATCAAAAAAATCAAAAAATAATAAAAATTGTCTGGGCAGTCGTGGGAATTCTTGTGGCTGTTAGTATGGTGCTTGTTTATATTCCATTTTAATTTTCTTTAGAAAATTAAAACTAGCCAAAAGTCTATAAAGTCCTTAAAGTCGAAAGTCAGAAAAATCGTAAACGATTTTTTTGTTAAATAAAGACTTTTGACTTTACAAACTTTCGACTTTCGACTAATCTTATGTCTTACTTCAACAAAAAAAAGAATAAAAAGGTTTATTCTTGGATAATTATTGTTGTTTTATTTTGTCTTTGTTTATTTTTAATAAAAAATGTATTCAATCTATATCTAGGTGAAAGAAAATCTCGTTTAAATAAAATTGAATCGGAGTTTATTTTAAATGAATTAGATGAAAAAAATAATCAAATATTATCAGAAATAGAATATTTAAAAACAGAGAAGGGAATAGAAACTGAGTTAAGAGATAAATTTAGAGTAGTTAAAAAAGGAGAGCAAATGGCTGTAATTGTAAATTCAAAAGATAAAGATAATAAATCTGGTGTGGGTTTGAATATTTCTCTTTGGGAAAAAATAAAGAATTTTTTAAAATTTTGAAAGAATTTTGAATTATGGCTGGATCGCCACGCTAGCGCTCGCGAAGACAAAATCGTAGTCTCTGCCACAAAATTATTTCTTATTAAGAAATAATTTTGTGGCAGACTAGCTATCATCCGTCTCTGCGAGAATAAATTTTCGCAAAAATTTGTTTGTGGCAGTCTAGAAAATATTAATATAAGCGGGATTAGTTAAGTGGTATAACACGACCTTCCCAAGGTTGAATCGGGAGTTCGATTCTCCCATCCCGCACAAAAATAATGGAAAAAATGCGCCAGCATTTTTGTAATATATTTTTGTAGCTGGATGGGAGAATCGAAACGAACGAGTGTGTTTTTTCGTAGCGTAGCGAAGAAAAAAACGAGTGAGCGGGGTTGCGAGTTCTTAGTGAAGACGAGTCCCGCAGGGCGAAGTCTGAACTTAGAACTGGAAACCGATTCTCCTCATTTTCTTCTTGCTCACAAAAATAATGGAAAAAATGCGCTAGCATTTTTGTAATATATTTTTGTAAATTAACTTAAAAAAGAGTAGAATAGATTAATTAATAATTAATAAATAGAAAGTGGAAAGGGGAAGGTAGAAAGTAACAAAAACTTTTAACTTTTAACTTTACAAACTTTTAACTAATTATATGAAAGTAACAATGTATTCAACCCCGACTTGTGGGTATTGTAATATCGCTAAAGATTTTTTTGATGAAAAAGGGATTGCCGTAGAGGTTTTTGATGTATCAGTAGATGAGAAAAAAAGAAAAGAGTTAATAGATAAAAGCGGGCAAATGGGAGTTCCTGTTATAGAAATTGGAGATGAAATAGTAATCGGTTTTGATCAAGCTCGAATTTCTCAAATTTTAAATTTATAATAAACGAAAATCCTTGGGGGTTTCGCCCCCAAGGATTTTTGCCCTTGTAGTTTCCCCCTAACGGGGGATCCCCCGTTAGGGGGGCAATGGATAGTCGCCTCATCGGCGACCCGCCGATGAGGCTGGAACAATGTTAATGATATTTAATTTAGATCTCAGTATTCAGCCTGCTCTCGTAGTTCAATGGATAGAACAAGACACTCCTAACGTCTAGACGCAAGTTCGATTCTTGCCGAGAGCACCATGAAAAGATGTTCGTGGCTAAATCTTGAAAACGAGTTATATATAAAATACCATGATGAAGAATGGGGAGTGCCTTGTCATGATGATACTAAACTTTTTGAATTAATTGTTTTAGAAGGGGCTCAAGCGGGGCTTTCTTGGGAAACTGTTTTGAAAAAGCGAAAAAATTACAGAAATGCTTTTGATAATTTTGATCCTAAAAAAGTTGCGAAATATACTGAAAAGAAAATTGAAAAATTATTGCAAAACAAAGGGATTATTCGTAATCGTTTAAAAATAAATTCAGCTATACGAAATGCTAAAGTATTTTTAGAAATCCAAAAAGAATTTGGGTCTTTTGATAAATATATTTGGGGTTTTGTGAACAATAAGCCAATTAAAAATAAATTTAATAAAATATCTGAAATTCCTGCTGAAACTAAACTTTCTGCTGAAATTGCTAAAGATTTGAAAAAGAGGGGAATGAATTTTGTGGGCCCCACTATTATGTATGCATATATGCAATCAATCGGAATGGTGAATGACCACGAAGTCGGTTGTTTTAGATATACACAGGTTTGATATTGTCAGAATTTTTATTGTGGTAATATATAAATATATTAATAAATAATCATTATATTATTATGAACGATGAATATCAAAAACATTTCATAGAATTTATTAAAAATAAAAAAAATCTGGTTCTTATAGCTACATTTTTATTTGTTTTAGGAATTACTTATGTTGGATTGAATACTTTAGAATTTAAAGATTCTGAAATAGATAAAATAGATAAAATAGATATAAAAGAAATAGATACTAAAGAAATAGATACAAAAACTTCTGAAGATTGGATGTTGGATTTGAAAGATATCGATTTTAGTGAAGAAATTGAAAGTTTTAATGATATGTCCAATTTCGATATTTCACAGAGTTCTGATGGTTTAATGAGTGGAAAGATTGCTTCGATTGCTCAGAGTTTAGGAAGTTGTTCTATAGCCAATTGTGGAAATTGTAAAAGAGTTGCTCATTGTGAAAAATTGAAGCAAATAGTAAAAGCAGGAAATGACGTCAGTAATAGATTTCTTGGTATAGAACAAAAACTTAGAAAGTATCCAGAGTCTTCATCAAAAGAGGCACTTTTATTAATGATAAAATCTTTTCAAGATAATGTTAAGGGATTTTTAAGTGAAGTATCTGATGACAGCGTTGATTCTTATGATCAAGCTAGAGTCGTATGGATCTTGGGGGAGGTATCTAAAATAGGAAAGGAAGTAGGATCCTTGAACACAGCTTTGATTGAGTTTATTCAGAATTCTAATCCTACGATTGGTTTAGATAATGGTGCGTGGCCAATGTACTGTCATGATTCTCAACATACTTGTAGGAGTCAATACAAGGGTTTAACAGAGCAACCAAATGATATAAAGTGGGTATATTCAAGTCCTGGAGGTGAAGGAGGAATTACTTCTTCTATCGCTGTTGGAGGGGATGGAACGATTTATGCCGGAAGTGGTTTAAATGATAAATGGATAAGTAACAAGCTTTTAGGTTATTCTGGAGTTTTGAGCGCTATTTTTCCGAACGGGAAAATGAAGTGGACGCATGACAGTTATAGGGGAACCCCGATGATTAGTATGATTGAGTCTAGCCCTCTTTTAACTTCTGATGGAAAGATTATTTATGGAAAGGATGATGGCCATGTTTATGCTTTAAGTAAGTCAGGTAATCTTTTGTGGGATTTTGCAACTGATGATCCTTACAATCCTAGAAACGCTGATGATAATGAGCAAATTATTCCTTCACCTGTTTTGGGTAGTGATAATACAATTTATGTTTTGAGTCATTGGGGGAATGTATATATTCCTCATACAATAGATACTTGGAATAGTGATGTTGTATTAAGGGAGATAATAAAAAAGTATAATATAAAGGGGGTTACTAAAGAACCATGGGGTAAGCTTTATGCTGTGGATGTGTTGACTGGGAAAAGAAAATGGGTGCTTGATTTTTCGAAAGAGATAGAAAAGAAGGTTTCTTTTGGGTCACCGGCTTTGGCTAAGGACGGGACTATCTATATTTCACTATATGATGATTCTTATAATGGATATCTTTTTGCAATAAATAAGGATGGTTCAATGAAATGGAAATTTTCAAAAGAAGGTGGAAGTAATATTGGGGCGTTGCAAGCGTCTCCTTCGGTTGGAGCGGATGGAACAATTTATGTTGGTTCTTTTGGTTCAAAAAATAAAGCTAAAATATATGCGATTAATCCGGACGGAAGCTTGAAATGGAGTTATAAAATCCTTGAAAATAGGATAACCTCTGGACCTGGAATTGGACCTGACGGTACTTTATATTTTGGTTCTCATAATTTTCCATATTATCCTTCTTCCATTGCTAATAATGATGTTAAGGGGCATATGTATGCTTTGAGAGATTTAGGGTTTGAGGGAGAATTGAAGTGGAAATACGAGGTTGATTATGGGATAACGGCTTCTCCTGCGATAGACAAGGATGGAAATGTATTTTTTGCTACTACTAAAATTGGATCGAGTATGCCAATAAGACTTCTTGGAGATTATCAATTTTATGCTTTGAATAATAGGGGTCAAAAACTATGGAGTTATCCACTAAAAGGTTATTCTTGGGGCTCTCCATCAATTGGAAAAGACGGGACTATTTATTTGGGTGTTATGAGAGGTGAGGCTGGAGTTGTTGCATTTGGTAGTTCTAGTGAGAAGTGCGTAGAGAGTGTGTGGATTCCTGCTGTAAATACTGTTTGTAGTAATACTGCTTTTACTCAAACAAGTAATTGTGAGAATACAAGACCTGCTAGTGGAACTAAGATTTGTTATACTCCTTCTGTGACATGCCCGGATATTCCTTGTTCTTCAGGTTACATTTGTGAAATGAGAGAACCAAGAGAGGGAGGAAATCAATGCACTCCCAACTGGTTTTTTGGGCCTCCTGGTGGAGGGAGATAGATAAAGAATAAATTTAATATAATCATGGATTCAGAAGATAAACAAATAATAAGAGAAAACCTTGAAATAACTCAGGAAAATAATAAGATGCTTAGGAAAATGCGTCGGAGTTTGTGGATTGGAAATGTTACTCGAATATTATATTGGGTAATTATAATTGGAGCTTCACTAGGGGCATATTATTATTTACAACCGTATATAGATAGTGCAAAAGAAACTCTTGGTCAAATTCAATCAGGAGTGGGTGCTGTTTCTGATGGAGTTACTACCACGACTCAAACTACAACTAATGCGATTGAGTCAGTTTTAGATTTTGGTAAAAATATTTTACCTTTTTAAAATTAGGAAAGAAATAAATTTAAACACCCCAACTAGTTGGGGTGTTTAAATTTGTGCTGAGGGACGCTCGTCCTGACGGTCTCTAAACAAAATATTTCGCTAGCGCTCATATTTTGTTAAGAGCCGCGGGACACGGCTCATAGTTGTTCGCTATCGTTCACAACATATTCCTCCGTTCGAGCCCGTACGAAAGCAAAGCAGTTTGCTTTCTCTTTCGACACAAAATAAAAACAGCCCGAAGGTTGTTTTAATTTGTGCCGAGAGACGGGCTCGAACCGTCGACCCTTCGCTCTTCAAGCGAATGCTCTACCAACTGAGCTATCTCGGCATATTCAATTTTTAATTTTATTCTTTAATTTAAATTTATCAATGTATTTTCGCATTCTTGCGAATGCGCTTCCACCTATTTTCTGTTTCGCTATCGCTACACAGAAAATTTTTTCTTCCGGAAAAACCGGATAAAAACAAAACAATTTGTTTTTATCCAACTGAGCTATCTCGGCATTTACTTCTTATATAATACCTTATTTGATTATTTTATCAATACTTATTTGTTTGCAAATTTATTTTAAAAGTGTATTCTGAGAAATAGAAATAAAAATGTAAGTTTTGTAAAAGCTAGTAAATCAGATCCTTTAAACTTGAAAGGAGATCTTATGACTAAGCTCCGAATTTGTACCATTGGTGTTTGTCCTCATTGCTTAAGAATTAGGGGTTTAACAAAACATCACATATTTCCAAAAAGGTTTTTTGGAAATGGAAATGGAAACAGAAGCTCACTTTCGTTGTGTGAAGAGTGCCATGATTTTATTGAAAAAATTATTCCTTATTCAATAAAATTTACAAAAGGACAGTATATAGAATTACATAGGTTCTTTTTGAAAGGAGAAGGTTATGAAGAACTTTCGATCAGAGTTAGAATTTATAGCAGGAAAAGAGTAAACTATAAAAATAACAACAGGGTTAGTAAATTCGCTCAAGGGATTAACTAAATAATTTCTCTACAACCTGTTTAACCAAAGCACCGTCAGCTTCATCGCCGGTGCTTTTTATTTGTCCGATTATAGCTCCCATTAAAATTCCCATTCCTGCCTTGCCGGCAGGCAGGTTAGATTTGTCTTCAACTCCTAGTTCAGTTTTTTTAGCGATAGCAATTTCACGAATTTTCTCTTCGCTCATCATTTCTGGTAAATATTTTTTTAAAATTTCTAATTCAGCTGTTTCATTGGCTACTAAATCTTCACGTCCTCCTTTTCCATACTGTTCTATAGAATCCTTTCTTTGTTTAACTGCTTTTTTAATAACATTTAAAGCACTAGAATCTTCTATTTCATCTTGAGGTTTTTTACCAGAAGCTACCAATTCATTAGTAAAACCAGAAATTAAGCTCCTCAAAACCATCAAGCGCACCTCTTCACGATTTTTCATAGCTTCTCTCATTTCGTTTTTAATTTGTTGTTGTATTTTCATATTTTTTTTTACTTTTTTAATTAAATAAATTAATAATATCTATTATATTATTATATATAATAATATAATACTTTAGGCTTTCTTTTTTTTCGTTTGTTATATCCATTATAGTATTATATATAATAATATAATGCTTTTTTTACTTTAAGATTCCAAAGTTAGAACTTTTTCGAAAGAAATCAAAAAATGTTTACCTCTTTCTGTAATTATATGTTCTACTGCTAAACCGTTATACCTTTTATAAACAAAACCAACTTTTTCTAATCTTTGAGTATGGACTGCTCCTGATTGATAATTCATTTTTAATATATCTGAAATTTCTTCGACATTTAATTTTGATTTTTCATTAATTAAAGCCAGAATTTTAATTCTATTTTTATTAGCAACAGCCTTTGTAAAAAGCTCGAGCAATTTTAATTGTTTCCCTGTAAATTTCATAACAATTTAATTTAAATTATAATAACTATTTCTATTATAGTATTATATATAATTATATAATGCTTTTATTTTCTTTTTTTGTTTGTTATATCTATTATATTATTATATATAATAACATAATACTATGTTATACCTATTATAATATTATATATAATAATATAATACTTTTTCTTTTATTTTTATTTTAAATTTCCCATCTTACCTATTATAGTATTATATATAATACTATAACACTTTTATTTATCTTTTTTTCGTTTGTTATATCTATTATAGTATTATATATAATAATATAATAGATATTATTTAGGTGATAATAAGTTTTTATAAATTTTAGTTAGTCAATTTTTACTGTTTATTATAAAATTATTTGTTAAAAATATTTTAAAAAGAAAGATTTTTAAATATATGTTAAAATTATAATAATTAATAAATATTATAAAAATCTGTAAAATAAGAAAAATTATTTTATAATTTTTCTGAAAGACTTTTGACTCCTGCCTGCCGGCAGGCAGGTTCGACTTTATGGACTTTATGACTCAATTTTATGATAACAAATCTACAAGAAATTTGGTATAGCGTTAAATCAAAAGATTTAGAAGAAAAATTAAACACAAGTCTTCAGAATGGTTTAACTAGCGAACAAGTTTTAGAAAATCGCAAAAAATACGGAGAAAATATTTTAAGTAAAGAATCAAAAATATCTCTTCTTAAAAAAATCTTTAACCATTCAAAAGGGCCTTTGAATGTTATTTTGATAATTGCTGGAATAACAGTTTTAATTTTGGGATCAATTTTAGATTCTTTCGTGGTATTTTTGGCAGTAATAATAAATTTAGTTGTAGGAATTATTCAAGAAGATAAAGCTGACAAAGCTTTTGAAAAATTAAATGTAGCTCAACTTAAAAAAGCTGTCGTTATAAGAGATGGAAAACAAAAAGTAGTTTTGGCGGAAGATTTGGTTATGGGAGATTTAGTTATGTTAAATGCTGGAATGTATGTTCCTGCAGATATTCGTTTAGTAAAAGACAAAAATTTATTAGCCAACGAAGCCGTGTTAACTGGAGAATGGTTGGGAGTTATTAAAAAATCAAAATCTGTAATAGGAGATGATTTACCCTTAACTAGCCAAACTAACATGTTGTGGATGGGAACTCTTGTTTCTTCAGGTTATGGGCAAGGAATTGTAGTGATGGTAGGAAAAGAAACTGAGTTAGGAAAAATTTCCAAATCTCTATCTGATTATGAAAGAGTAACTCCTATGAAAAGAAAAATGGACCGGTTGGTGCGATTTTTGATGTTTGCGATTATAATTGCAGTTGTTGCTATATTTACTTTAGGAGTTTTAAAAGGAGAGTCTTATATTGATATGTTTTTGATTGCTGTAGCTGTAGCTATCGCTGTTATTCCAGAAGGGTTGCCGATTGCGACAACTGCCATATTAGCGGTGGGAATGAAAGAAATATTAAAAAAAGGCGGTCTAGTTAAAAATTTATTGGCTTCAGAAACTTTAGGAAATGTTACTGTGATTTTAACCGATAAGACTGGAACGATTACTGAAGCTAAAATGAAATTAGCAGAAATTATTACTTTAACAAAAAATAAAGAAGATAATAAAGAAGCTCTGACAATGGCGGTTATAGGATCAGACGCTTTTGTAGAAATAGGGGAAAAAGGGGAAGTTATAGTTCAAGGACGTCCCTTAGAAAAAGCTATGGTATCTGCAGGTTTAGAAGTAGGAATTTCACAAAAAGATTTAAAGATAGATAATAGGAGATTAGACTTACAGTTATTTTCTTCTCAAAATGGATATGCTATTTCTTTAAATAACACAAAAAATAATAATCAAAGACTTTATGTAAATGGTCGTCCTGAAATAATTTTGGAACAATCTCAATATGTTTTAGAAAATGGAAATAAGAGGAAAATAACTAAAAAAGAAAAGGAGCATTTTATGAAGGTTTTAAAAGAAAAAACAAATTTAGGAATGCGATTAATAGGACTTGCTTATAAAGAAGTAAATTTAGAAAAGGTTCCCGAAGATGCTTTAGATGAGTTAATTTTTGTTTCTTTGATGGCTTTTGATGATCCAATTAGAAAAGGAGTAAAAGAATCTTTACAAGTTACCAAAGAATTAGGAGTTAGAACAGTGATGTTAACTGGAGATAATGAAGGTACGGCTCGGAAAATAGCAGAAGATGTCGGGATTATAAAAAGAGGGGGAGAAGTCTTGAGAGGAGAAGATATCGAAAAAATGAATGATATAGAATTAGAAAAAGTTTTGAAAAAAGTAAATGTTTTTGCCAGAATGAATCCTAGTCAAAAATTAAGAGTATCAAAAATATTTAAAGAAATGGGGGAAATAACTGCTATGACAGGAGATGGAATAAATGATGCTCCTGCTTTGAGAAATGCTAATGTAGGAATAGCAGTAGAAAGTGGAACAGAAGTTGCTAAAGAATCAGCAGATTTAATCTTGCTAGACAATTCGTTTTCAGTGATTGTTTTTGCAGTTGAAGAGGGGAGAAGAATTATAGATAATTTAAAAAAGGTTGTGGCTTATCTCCTTTCGACTTCCTTTTCGGAAGTTTTTGTAATTGCAGGAGCTTTGTTATTTGGGTTACCTTTGCCTGTTCTAGCTTCCCAGATTTTGTGGATAAATATAATAGAAGGTGGGTTTATGAACTTTGCTTTTGTTTTTGAACCAAAAGAAAGATATGCTAAAACGAAAAATGATAAAATTTACAATTCTGAAATTTTGACTCCACGATTACGAAATATGATAACGATGATAGCTCTGATTACGGGATCATTCTTAATTGTTTTTTATTATTTTTTGACCAAATTAGATTTGCCAATAGAGGAAGTTCGAACCATTATGTTTGTAGCTCTTTCCATCGATTCTTTATTATTTGCTATTGCTCTTAAATCTTTGCATAGACCTATTTGGAAAATAAATATTTTTTCAAATAAATATTTGATTTTAGCTTGGACATTAAGTCTTTCCTTTATTTTAGTTGCTATCTATGTACCATTTTTACAATTAATTTTACACACAGTTCCTTTAGACTTATTTGATTTCTGGATTATTCTGTTACTAGGAATTTTCAATTTAGTATTAATAGAAACCGCTAAATACTTTTTCTTTCTTAGGAAATAGATATGTATTATGTAGTATGTATTATGTATTAAGTATGAAGAATTTCGGCTAAAGCCAAAATTCGTTTCTTGTTAAGAACTTTCAACTTTCAACTTTTTACTTTATACTATACTTTATGGATCAAACAACTATTTATTTACTTATTGCTTTAGCTTTTGTTTTAAACATAGCCTTTTTGTGGCTTGTTTATAAATTTATTAAACAAAGTCAAGAAAAGCCAGAAAATGGAGAAGACGATAAATCTTTCTTACTTTTGCAAAATCAGATGAATGAATTGAATAAAACTCTTGATTTTAAAATAGGGGAATCTTCAAAATTAATGAGCGAATCAGTTAAAACTCAATTTGGGGAATCTCAAAAACTGATGAACGACATTGCTAATAATTCTCAAAAAATAATTAAAGATGTGACTGAAAAAATGACGGAGATTAAAGAAACTAACAAACAAGTTTTCGGGATGACCGAACAATTACAAAATTTAGAGAAAGTTTTAAAAAATCAAAAACAAAGAGGGAATTTAGGAGAAGCTGGATTAAGTTTAATTTTAAATAATATCCTTCCTCCTACTGCCTATCAAATGCAATATTCTTTTGCTGATGGAGATATAGTAGATGCAATTATTCATACTAAAGATGGAATTATTCCTGTGGATGCTAAATTTTCATTAGATAATTATAATCGAGTAGTGAATGAAGATAACGAAGATAAAAAACTTATTTTAGAAAAAGAGTTCACTAATGATTTGAAGAAGAGAATTGATGAGACGGCTAAGTATATAAAAATAAAAGAAGGGACTTTGCCTTTTGCTATTATGTATATTCCGGCGGAAGCTATTTATTATGATTTGTTAGTGAATGAAGTCGGTTCCATAAAAGTAAACACAAAATCACTGATTGAATATGCTTACAGAGACAGAAAAGTAATTATCGTTTCCCCAACAACTTTCGTGGCTTATTTAAGTACAATTTTACAAGGATTTAATGCTTTTAAGGTGGAGAAATCAGCTCAGGAAATAATTAAAAATGTAGAAAAATTAAATGGACATATTAAAGCTTATGATTCTTATCACACAAAATTAGGAGCTTCTTTGGCCACGACTGTAAATCATTTTAATACTTCTCGTAAAGAGTTAAAAAAGATAGACAAAGATGTTTATCGAATTACCGGAGATTCTGCAGAAATAGATCCCTTTTTGCTAGAAAAACCAGAGAAAGAAGAGTAAACAAAATTACGAAGTAATTTTGTTTAGTATTATGTTCCGCCAGCTGGCGGAATGTATTAAGTATTATGTATACGAATTTTGCTAAAGCAAAATTCGTTACGAAAATTTTTCAAATTTTCGTCTCTGCGAGGCACGAAGCAGTCTAGAGTAAAATCAATATATTTTGAATAAGAGCTGATAGATAAACTATTTATTTTCTACACTTTTTGGACGACCGTCCAGAAAGTGTAGAATATTTAAACTGGTTATTTATTATGAGTGAATATAAATGTTTGACTTGAGCTTATCTCGCGAATATAATTAACAGAACATTATTAGCTAATATAGATAGTCCTTAAAGTCCATAAAGTTTGTAAAGTTCATAAAGTCTGCTTATCGGTAGACATGTAAAAAATTTGCTTTGCAAATTTTTTAAAAAGACTTTCGACTTTCGACTTTATAGACTTTTGACTAATTTATATATGAATAAAAAAACAAAAGATTCTAAAATAATTCCTTTAGCGGATAGGGTTCTAGTTCGCCCACTAACAGAAGAGGAAATGGAAAAGAAAACAGATTTTGGAATTATAATTCCAGAAACTGTAGATGAAGAAAAAACTCGTGATCAAGGAATCGTGGTGGCTGTTGGTGCTGGAAAATACGATGATGGGAAACTAAACAAAATGACAGTTAAAGTAGGTGATAAAGTTTTATTTTCTAAATATGGATATGATGAGGTTAAAATAAATAATAAAGAGTTTTTTATTTTAAAAGAAGAAAATATTTTGGCAATAATAAGTTAGTTTTAAGATTTAAGATTTAAGATTTAAGAAAACTGGATTGCTTCGCTATCGCTCGCAAAGACGGTTCGCTGAAGGCGAACCGTAACGAAAATCGTAGATTTTCGTCTTCGCGAGGAGGTACGACGAAGCGATCCAGAAAGAACATTATAAGATAACAAATAAATAATCATGAGTAAAATTATAATCTTTAATTCAGAGGCGCGAGAAGCTTTAAAAAACGGAATTGATAAAGTCGCTAATGCGGTTAAGACTACTATTGGTCCTAGAGGTAAAAATGTGGTTTTAGAAAGAAGCTATGGCGGTCCAATGATTACCAATGACGGAGTGACTATAGCTAGAGACATTATTTTAAAAGATAAATTTGAAAATATGGGAGCTGAAATTTTGAAAGAAGTGGCTTCCAAAACTAATGACCTTGCTGGAGACGGAACGACTACTTCAATGATAATTGCTCAAGCTATCATCGAAGAAGGAATGAAAAAAACAACTATGGGAGTAAACGCCATGGGAATAAAAGCCGGAATTGAAAAAGCGACTGAAGAAATTGTAAAAGAATTAAAGTCGATGGCAAAACCAATTAACAATAAAGAAGAAATTCAACAAGTAGCAACCATTTCATCAGAATCAGAAAAAATAGGGAAAATTATTGCAGATACAATTGATAAGGTTGGAAAAGATGGAGTAGTTACCGTGGAAGAATCTCAATCTTTTGGCGTAGAATCTGAAGTAGTTAAAGGAATGGAATTTAATAATGGTTATATTTCTCCATATATGGTGACCAATGCTGAAAGAATGGAAGCCGAATTTAAAGACACTCCTATTTTATTAGTGGATAAAAAGATTTCTACTGTAAAAGAAATTTTACCTATTTTAGAAAAATTAGCTGAAACTGGTAAAAAAGATTTGGTGATTATTGCGGAAGATGTAGATGGCGAAGCTTTAGCCACTTTTGTTTTAAATAAAATAAGAGGAGCTTTTAATATTTTAGCTATTAAAGCTCCAGGGTTTGGAAATGCTAAAACTGAAATATTAGAAGATATTGCTGTTATGGTAGGAGCTAAAGTTGTGACTGAAAAAACTGGAATGAAATTAGAGAAGATAGAGTTAAATGTTTTGGGAAGTGCTAACAAAGTTTTATCGACAAAAGGAAATACAATTATTGTGGGAGGCAAAGGTAAAAAATCTGAAATTGAGAATAGAATTTTATCTTTGAAAGGACAACTGAAAACAAATAATTCAAAATTTGATAAAGAAAAAATTCAAGAGAGGATCGCAAAATTAAGTGGAGGAATCGCTGTTATAAAAGTAGGGGCTTCAACAGAAACTGAAATGAAATATTTGAAGTTGAAAATTGAAGATGCTGTAAACGCAACTAAAGCAGCTATAGAAGAAGGGATTATAATAGGAGGGGGTTCGGCTTTGGTAAAGATTGCTCAAAAATTAGAAAACAAAATTTTTAAATCTTCTTTGAAAAATTTTGAGTCAGAATTTAAAGTTGGATTTGATATTGTGGTTAAAGCTTTGGAAGCGCCTTTAAGACAAATTGCCATTAATTCAGGAAAAGATGATGGTTCTGTTATTGTTGATCAAGTGAAAAAGATAAAAGGAAACGGCGGGTATGATGCTTCAAGTGATTTAATAATTGGAGATATGTTTAAAGCTGGAATACTAGATCCTGTAAAAGTAGCTCGTTGTGCAATCCAAAATGCTGCTTCTTCAGCCGGAATTCTTTTGACCACTGAAGTAGCTATTGCTGATGAACCAAAAGAAGAACAACAAGTCGAAAGTCTGTAAAGTTCATAAGGTCGAAAGTCACGGATTTTGGCTTCGCCAAAATCCGCCATCAAAAAGCTAAAGCTTTTCGTCTCTGCACCGTCCGTCTCTGCGAGCCCCGTTAGAGATAAGAAGTCAGAGACTTCTGTAATCTCTAACGGGGCGAGCGTAATGCAATGGAGCGCGGCAGTCTAGAAAATAAACAAAACCACTTAGGGGTGCTACCCCTAAGTGGTTTTTGGCTTAATATAAGGATATTAAACGGCTCAACCCGATGAGCCGTTTAAGAAGGCTTAATTATTGCATATTTTGAGTTTTTAGTTATACTCAAATAAGGATTTTGTAATTTATATTTTAAATAAATAAAGGAGGAAAAATGAAAGTTTTAAACTATGTGGATGGTAATGTTCAGGGAAAAACTAAAGAGGTTGACATCCATTCCTTGCAAGGAGGTCTGAACTTGAAACCTGTGGGAATGTTTTTTGTTCCCATGAGAATAGATGAAGGCTATTTGTTTTTTAGGAGAAATAACGGGAAACCGGGGTGTTATTTTCAAAGAGGGACAAAAACGATTTCCGTTGAAAGAGATTCCTTTGTCGAAATACTTTTTGAGGATCTTTTTCTTGAAAAATTATAAATTCTTCTTTAAATTAAACATAGGCGAATTGATTTGTAAAAAAATTAATTCGCCTATTTTTTGTGGGATGGAAGCTACCCCAAGGAGAGAGTTTTTTGAAAAAAGCTTTCATATTCAGAAATTGAACAAATTGGTTCTTCTAAAGTTTTCTTTGGATTTATATGGTTCAATTTACAGTGAATTTCTACCGGTTGTTTAGTTGTAGGGCTACAAACAGATACTCCAATAGTAGCCCCAACACTGTCTTTGGTCATTCCTAAAAAAACACGAATCCTCTCCTCTTTTTTAGCAGCCAAAATGTTTTCAAAACACTTCCCAAAATCTAAATTCATAAAAAAATCTATAACTTTCTTTTTATCTGGCATTTTTCACCTCCTAAAAAATAAGTTTAAATTATTCATGTTACTTTTCTACTTTCCAGCATACCTTTTTTTAGTAAAAAGTCAATATTACAGATAATCTTGAAAGAAAATATATAAATACCCGTATTATAGTATAATGGTTTAATAGGTTAGTAGCCTGCCTGCCGGCGAGGCAGGGTTAGCTTTTAGAGGATAAGAGAAAAATTTGCGGAGCAAATTTTTTCAAAAAACTTTTAACTTATATTTATGCCAAAAGATATAGATAAAAAATCTGACGAAGAACTAATAAATCTGGTTTTAAAAAACCCAGATTATTTTTTGCACCTAGTTAGAAGATACGAAAATAAATTGACTAGATATATTTCTCGAATTTCTAATTTAGATAAAGATGAAATTGAAGATGTTCTTCAAGATGTTTTTATAAAGGTATATAAAAATTTAAATGGTTTTGACGCTTCTTTGAAATTTTCTTCATGGATTTATCGTATAACTCATAATGAGGTGATTTCTAATTATCGAAAATTTAAAAATAAAGTAAAAGTTATTTCTTTTGATAATGACGGTGAATTTATAAAAAATATTGCTGATGAATTAGACATAGAAAATGAATTAAAATTAAAAGATTTGAAGGTAGAAGTATTTATAATTTTAAATAAAATGGATTTAAAATATAGAGAAGTTCTTATTTTAAGATTTATGGAAGAAAAATCCTATGGTGAAATATCTGATATTTTAAAGAAACCAGAGGGAACTGTCGCAACTTTATTAAATAGGTCGAAAAAACAATTTTTAAAAATTATCAATGACCAATCTATTAAAATATAAAACCATGAAAAATTTAAGTCAAAAAATAATAGATAAAATAAAACAAGAGGGAATTGAGCCGACTCCTAAATGGGAATTTGTACTGAAAAACACTTTCTTTTGGACTACATTTGTTATTTCAACGATTATCGGAGGATTAGCTTTTTCTATAATATTTCATACACTTTTGAACAATGACTGGGATTTGTATATGCAATTAAGTGGAGGTTTGTTTAAATTCATCGTAATTACTTTGCCATATTTTTGGTTAATTTTATTTGCTTTGTTTGTTGTTGTAGCCTATTTAAATATAAAAAATACTAAAAAAGCCTATAAATATAGTTTGCAAATGATAGTAGTAGGAGTTTTATTAGCCAGTTTTCTTTTGGGAATTACTTTTTATAATCTAGGATTAGCTTCCTCTATGAATAAAGGTTTAATAAACAAACTTCCTAAATACGGAAGAGTATTAAATCCAGGGGAAGAATTATGGAAAAGACCTGAAGGAGGATTTTTGTCTGGAGAGATAGAATCTATAGAACAAAATATTTTGAAATTAAAAGACCAAAATGAAGAAATTTGGGAAGTCGTTTTGTCAGAAGATATTTTAGAATTAGTTCCTGACTTTGTTTTTAAAAAAGATTTTAAGGTAAAAATAATTGGGGAAGAAACGATAGAAGGCTGTGAAAGTAAATGTTTTTCTGCTTTTATGTTAAGACCTTTTGATTCTCCTAGAATGATGTTAGAAAAAGATTTAGTAGATAAAGAAATTTTAAAAGAAATGAATTTACATATGCGAAAAATGCGACCGATGATGGAAGGAAATATTCATAAAAATTTAAATCAGATTAAAGAATGAAAACAAAAAGTAGGGGTGCTACCCCTATTTTTTGTTTTTTTGAAAGGAAAAAAGTTTTTTGTCGTAATAATAAATAGACGTCTTGTTATTAGTAGCAAGTTCATAAAGTAAAAAGTTAAAAGTAAATAAAAAAAATTGCAGAGCAATTTTTTACTTTCAACTTTACGAACTTTATAACTTTAAAAACTTATTTATTATGAAAAAAGAAAAATATATAGGGTTAGCAGTTCTTACATTAATTTTAGCTGCCGGTGTTAGCACCGCTTTTGCTGACGATGTAGATCGTGAAGCAAGAAAAGCAGTAATGGAAGAAAAAAGAGTTCAAATGACAAAAGTTTTTGAAAATGGAACTTATGGTGAGTGGGTGGCTTTACAAAATCAAAATTTTGAAGAAAAAATCACTCAAATGAGAGCCAGACATTCAGAAATGATGAGTGGAATTACAGAAGAAAATTTCGGACAATTTGCAGAAGCGCATTTGTTGATGCAAGCTGGAGATTTTGATGGAGCTAAAGAAATCTTCGAAGAATTAGGAATTGAAAAAGGAAAAGGTTTTGGACATATGGGAAACCAAGGCAAGGGAATAGGAAAAGGTATGGGGAACAGAGGAGGTTTTAACAAAAATAAATAATACAATCAAAAATTGTTTGTAGTAAAAAACACTTAGTAGTCGGACTACTAAGTGTTTTTTATTGTTTGAAATTTAAGTTTCATTTTTAACTTTCTGGATCGCTTCGCAGGCTTGCGAAGACAAATGGGTGATTATGACGACTGGATTGCTTCTCTGAGGCTCGCAAAGACGAACGAGGCAAAGCCTTGTTCGTACGGAAATCTTTGATTTTCGTCTCTGCGAGGTACGAAGCAGTCCAGTTTTTACTTAAACTTTTAATTTCTCTTATGGATTTTGCGAAGTAAAATTCGGTTGTTTTAATGTTCTAGTGCTTTAATGACTGTATGTTTTACACAGGTTTTAGTATGTAAAAACAAGATAATAATGTATAATTATAAAATGCCGGGTAAAGAAAACTACAGTGTAGTAACAGAGGCTTTTGAAGGGCCTTTGGATTTACTTTTGCATTTAATAGAAAGTCGAAAAATGCATATTAGTGATATTTCTTTATCGAAGATAACTGATGACTACATAAATTATTTAGATAAATTAGAAAAATTTTCTATAAAATCCTCGGCCGATTTTATTTTAACAGCTTCAGTTTTGATGTTAATAAAATCAAAATCGTTACTTCCAGAATTGAATTTAACTCTGGAAGAAGAACAAAGTATCGAAGAGTTAGAAAATCGTTTAAAAGAATACCAAAGAATTAAAAAATTAAGTATTAACATCGAAAATAATTTTGGTAAAAAAATAATTTTTGCTCGCCAGTCAGACAAAAGAATAAAGGTAATTTTTTCTCCAGACGAGAACATTAAAAAAGAAAATTTACTGAGTTTAATCAAAGAAGTACTTAGACAAGTGCCTCAAAAAATTTTATCTCCTAAAGCGATAGTAGATAAAATAATTTCTTTAGAAGAAGTAATTAATAATTTAAGTGAGAGGATTCAAAATTCTTTAAAAATGAGTTTTAAAGAATATTCAGGGTTAAATTCTAGTAATTTTTCTAAAGAGAAAAAAATCAATATCGTAGTTAGTTTTTTGGCTATGCTTGAATTAGTTAAGCAAGGAGTTATCAAAGTAAAACAGGAAAACCAATTTGGAGATATTGATATGAATACCCAACAATTAAACACCCCGAATTACAATTAAATGAGTTAAAAGTTTATAAAGTTCATAAAGTTTGTAAAGTAAAAAATTTGCTTCGCAAATTTTTTCAAAACTTTCAACTTTCAACTTTATAAACTTTTAACTAGATACTTATGTTAACTTTAGATGCACAAATAGAAGCTGTTTTATTTTTTAGCGGAGAATCTGTTTCTAAAATAAAATTGATTGAAATTTTTGAAAAAAAATTAGAAGAAATTGAAGAAGCTTTAGAGAAGTTGAGAATTCGTTTAGAAGGAGGTGGAATTATTTTATTGTCTAAAGATAATGAAGTATCTTTAGGAACATCACCAGAAATTTCTGATATAATTGAATCAATTAGAAAAGAAGAAATAAATAAGGATCTAGGAAAAGCTTCTCTCGAAACTCTTTCTATAGTATTGTATAAAGGACCGATTACTCGAGCCCAAATAGATTATATCAGAGGAGTCAATTCCAGTTTTATTTTAAGAAATTTATATATTAGAGGTTTAATAGAAAAAACGGAAAATCCTGATGATTCTCGAAGTTATTTATATGAAGCTTCTTTTAATTTACTTTCATTTTTAGGTATTCCTAAAATTGAAGATTTGCCTGAATATAGTGAATATAAAAAAGAAATAGAAATAATTGATCCAGAAGAAGTAAATTAGTAGGTTAGCTTATAGCTTATAGAAAAAAATTTGTAGAGCAAATTTTTCTCCTAAAAGCTAATCCCTATAAGCTATAAGCTAAATAAACTATAAACTAAACAAATATGGATATAGAATTAAAAATAACCAAAAGGCAAGTAATTTTAGCGGTAGGGGTTTCCCTAGTATCTGGAATTTTTCTTTTGGCTGTTCAATCAGTTTTATATTTTAATTTACAATATGAAAAATCTCTTATTGAAAAAGAAACTTTAACTAAGGTTTTAGGCATAGAACGAAAAGATCCTTTTGAAAATTTAGCCCTATCAGCTAAAGCTTATTTAGTTTGGGATGTTAAAGAGCAAAAAATAATTGCTTCTTTTAATGAAGAAATTCAATTACCCTTAGCTTCTCTTGCTAAATTGATGACTACTTACGTAGTATCTAATAACATCAAAGAGGGATCTATTTTGACTATTCAAGAAGAAAATTTAAAAAAGGAAGGCGATAATGGATTAGTTTTAGGAGAGGAGTGGTCCTTATCGGATATGATTGATTTTGTGTTACTGTCTTCTTCTAATGATGGAGCTAATGCGTTGGCTTCAGTGGTGTCATCTTTAAATCTAAATCAAGAAACTTCCGTAGAAAGTTTTATAATAAGAATGAATAATACAGCCAGAGACTTAGGAATGGCCCAGTCTTTTTTTCTTAATGAATCAGGGCTAGATGTGAATGAAATAATAAGTGGAGCTTATGGTTCAGCTAAAGATATTGTTATTCTTTTGGAAAATATTTTAAAAGAAAAACCTGTTTTATTAGAAGCAAGTATTGAAAAAGAAAAATCAATAAATTCTAATATAGAAACTCATCAAGCTGAAAATACGAATATTATTATCGATAAATTACCTGGTGTATTAGCCTCTAAAACAGGATTCACTGATTTGGCTGGGGGAAATTTGATTATGGCCTTTGATATTGGAATTGGACATAATATAATAATTTCAGTTTTAGGTTCAACCAAAGAAGACCGTTTTACGGATGTAGAAAAATTATTTTGGGCGAGCATTGGAAGTGAGTTTGGTGAAAACGAAAAAACAAATGTAGGATTAGTTTATTAATAAACATAAGAAATTAGAGATTTCAATCTTTAATTTTTCACCCTAACGGGTGATCCCCCGTAGGGGGACAATTTTCAATTTCTAAACAATTCCTGCCTGCCGGCAGGCAGGTCCAATGACTTAATTTTCAAACACGGATTTTGGCGAAGCCAAAATTCATCGACGAAAAGCTAAAGCTTTTCGTCTCTGCGAGAATTGAAACGCAGTGGAGTGACGAAGCAGTCCAGAGTTTTAAGATTAAAAGTAATTAAAAATCAATGATGAAAAATTTACAAAGTAAATTTTTCTCCTAACTAGCTAAAAAGCTAATCCAGCACCTTGTATATTGTATTTAGTTTTAAATTAATAAGTTATGAGCTAAAATAATAACTTTAACATTAAAAGATTAATTTCAAGGTGCTGGACTAAAAACCTAATAAAATGACATTAGATGTAGTAAAAATATTTGTTCCGTGGGTAGTTTCTTTTTTTATAGGATTAGCTATGACCCCTTTTTTAACTCATTACTTATATAAATATAAGATGTGGAAGAAAAAATCTGGAAATCCGGTTGGACTAGGAGGTGGAGGGACTCCTATTTTTAATAAATTACATAAAGAAAAAGAAACAGGAACTCCTAGAATGGGAGGGGTGGTTATTTGGGTAAGTGCTTTAACCACGATTTTTATTTTTTGGTTTTTTTCTTGGCTTTTCCCAACAGAATTTACTCAAAAAATGGACTTTATGAGTAGGGGACAAACTTGGCTTCCTTTATTTACTTTGGTAGCAGGTTCTTTGGTTGGTTTGTTTGACGATTTTTTAGTAGTTTCTGGCAAAGGAAAATATGTTGCAGGAGGTTTGCCTTTAAAGACAAGAATATTAATAGTCTTATGGATAGGTTTTATAGGGGCTATTTGGTTTTATTCTAAGTTAGGAGTTTCTAGCGTTTTAATTCCTTTTATAGGAGAATGGACTTTAGGATTATTTTTTATACCCTTTTTTATGTTAGTAATGCTTTCACTTTTTGCCAGTGGGGTTATTGACGGGATAGATGGATTATCCGGAGGGGTAATGGCTGCTATTTTTTCTGCATATGCTGGGATTGCTTTTTTCCAAAATCAAATAGATTTAGCTGCATTTTGTGCTGTAATAGTAGGGGGAATCCTAGCCTTTCTTTGGTTTAATATTCCACCAGCTCGTTTTTATATGTCAGAAACTGGTATTTTAGGATTGACAGTTACTTTAACCGTAGTAGCTTTTTTAACAGGACAAGTTATAGTTCTTCCAATAATAGCTTTTCCTCTTTTTGCTACTGTAATTTCCAATATAGTTCAAGTGGCTTCAAAAAAAATAAGAGGAAAAAAAGTTTTCTTAGTGGCTCCAATTCATCATCATTTTGAAGCGATAGGTTGGCCCAGTTATAAAGTAGTTATGCGTTATTGGGTAATCAGTATTATTTTTGCTATTATGGGAATGGTGATAGCTTTGATAGGGTAAGAGGAGTCAAAAGTCCATAAAGTCCATAAAGTCGAAAGTAGAAAAAATAGGCTAAAGCCTATTTTTTGACTTTTAACTTTACAGGCTTTCGACTTTCGACTAGTTGATGGTATAATATTTTTATGTTAAGAAAGTTTAGATCTCAAAGAATAGCGAAGAGGCAGAGGCGAATTTTTTGGACGAAATTTGTTTTATTTTGGGTATTTTTGATTGCTCTAGTTTATTTATTTTCTTATATATCAAAATTAGAAGATATCAACATTATTAATATTAATGTGATTGGAAATAAAGTAATACAAGAAAAGGATATATTGGAAATTGTTGATAAAAATATAGAAGGGAATTATTTATGGTTATTTCCAAAATCAAATATATTAATTTATCCCAAGTCTAAAATAAAAGAAGATCTTTTGAATTCGTCTTTTAGAATAAGAGAATTGGTTGTTTCTTATGAAGATTTTCAAACGATTAATATAAATATGATTGAGAGAATTCCTTTTGCTCTATATTGTGAAAATTTGGTAAATAAATTACCAAAAGATGAAATATTAGATGAACAAATGGCTACATCAACTGAAGCTAACTTAGTACTTGAAGAATTAAGTGTAGAAATTAAAGAAGAAGAAAATTTGGTAACTGAGTTGCCAAATAAAGAAGAGTGTTATTTTATGGATGATGAAGGATTTATTTATACCAAAGCAATGAACTTTACTGATAATGTTTATTTTAAATATCAAGGGAAATTATATAAAACAGACGACTTAGGGGTTTCACCCCTAAGTGGTGATGAAATATTGGGGGAAATTTATTTATCAGAAGCTCAGGAAAATCAATTTGAAAAAGTAAATCTATTTATACGTTTTTTGAAAGATATAAATATTGATGTTTATAAATTAATGGTAAAAGAAAATGGAGATTATGAATTAAGTTTTGAGAGTGATTCCTTTTTGGTTTTTGATGAAAAACAAGATTTTGAAATTTTATTAGAAAATCTCCAAGCAGTTTTAATAGATCTTGGAGATTTAGGAGAAAAAGAATTTGAATATATTGATTTGAGATTTGATAATAAGGTTTTGTATAAATTTAAAGGTATAGAAAATTAAAAAGGAGCTCTCACGAGCTCCGGTAATAGATTATTAAAGTTCAATTTCAATGAACTTTGACAAATCTTGACCAAAATAAGAGCAACATATTTGGTTGTCTATATGCCCCCAAACTACTTTATCATTAGGGGGAATCCCTGTTCCAAATCCAACTCCTATTACCCTAAATTTTCTGCAGGTAGTGTTTCTTAATTTTAAAACATCCCCAGTTTTGACTTCTTTGTCACCAAGCCACTCTTTGGAGTATTTTTCAAATGCTTCATCAGAAGTATCAACTTCAATTCTTTTTTTTGAACAAGTTATTATCTCTATTAAAGACATAAGCCCTCTCCTTTATTTAGTTTATGTTGATGTTACTATCTAAAAATGATATTATCAGAAAATAATAAATATAGCAATATGTCAAATTTTTGGAAAAAAATAAAGGAAAATGAAAACTCCTCCTTCGCCAAGGCTACAGAGGACAGACCTTTTTTTGCATTAGCGCCTATGTTGGATGTAACTGATTCAGCTTTTCGAGAAATAGTGGCTAAATATGGTAAGCCTGATGTTTTGTTTACTGAATTTGTGTCTTGCGATGGTATTTGTTCAGAAGGAAAAGAAAAATTAATGCATCTTTTACATTACACTGAAAAACAAAGACCAATCATAGCTCAACTATTTGGTTCTAATCCAGAAAATTTTGAAAAAACTGCCAAATTGGTGGCGGATTTAGGATTTGACGGAATCGATATAAACATGGGTTGCCCTCAAAAAAATATTTTAAAACAAGGAGCGGGGGCAAAATTAATTACCACTCCTGATTTAGCTCGTGAAATAATTCGGGCTACTAAACGAGGTGCGGGGAGCTTACCTGTATCTGTTAAAACTCGAATTGGATATAAGGAGAATGAAATTGAAGAATGGTTGCCAGTTTTGATTGAAGAAAAACCGGTGGCAATTACGATTCACGGAAGAACTCAAAAACAAATGTCTAAGACTCCGGCAGATTGGGACATTATAAAAAAAGGAGTTGAAATGGCGAAAGGCACAGGAATTTTAATTTTAGGGAATGGAGATGTAAAATCTGTTGAGGAGGGGATTGGACGAGCTAAAGAAACTGGAGTAGATGGAATAATGATTGGGCGAGGAATTTTCGGCAATCCTTGGCTATTCAATAAAAAAGTAGGGGTAGCACCCCTACAGGTTGGAGAGAGGTTGGGGGTTTTGGTGGAGCATATTGAGTTGTTTGAAAAATTATATGCAAAAGTAGGAGATAAAGAAGGGGGTTGGAAATTTGAATCTTCTCGGGCTGATGGAAGAGTAAAACCTTTTAATTTAATGAAAAAACATATCGGAGCTTATGTGCGAGGATTTGACGGAGCCAAAGAATTAAGAATGAAATTAATGGAAACTCAAAATGAAAAAGAAGCGGTAGATATTCTTAAAGAATATCTATGTATTATGTAGTATGTATTAAGTATTATGTATGACGAATTTTGCTTCGCAAAATTCATCTTAGTGAGTTGAGGTGTTTATCTTATTTATACACAAGGTCATTCTAACATTCTGCAGAATGTTAGAATATAGATTTCAACGGCTCAACGACTTGAGCCGTTAGTTTTTAATAATAGAAACTTGCTTTTTTTAAAAAACTTGGCTAAAACAATTTTTAAAAAAAATTGTTCGCCCGAATATTTCTTGACAAGAAATATTTTAGGGGATATCCTAACTAGTAGTAATAGTTCTATTGGTTGATAAATTTAATCTTTAAATTTGAGAGGTGTTTTATGAATTCAGAAATTACAAGGAGAAAAATTGGTGGGCCGGTTATTGGTTCTCACCCAACTAATCTACAAGAGCAAGAAGACATAAAAGATGTTGAACTTTCTGCTCCTGTCGTTCCAGAAACCATGGAGGAGGGAATAATCAATGGGAAAAGAGAATTTTATATTTCCCCACGATTTTATCCTCCAGGGAAAAAAGACACTTCTCACCTTTCGACTAAAAAATTTTTAGATTCGAGACCTAACAAAAGACACCAGGGTGGTGTTTAATAAAATTTATTTGATTTAAACAAAAACCGCCAGCAATTTATTTTGCTGGCGGATTTTATTATGTTCTTTTATATCTATAAGCCGGATTCTGTTCACCCGAAGGTTTGATAGTTATTTATCTGGATATATTGTCGCCAATATACCTCAAGCGGCACCCCTAGCACCTCGCTATCGCTCGTTGCAGTATGTTGTATTCAGTATGTAGTATTTAGTATAAAATTTACAAAATAAATTTTTATACAAAATACAGAATACTATATACTTAATACTGCATCTCACGATAGTGAGATGCTCGGTACGGCCTTGCATTTGGGTAAGGATTTAGCCGTTTCAATCTTCAAGTTTCCATGAAGCTAATCCCGAAGGATTCTGATTTTCTTTCGATTATCAGCGTCTCTGCTCGCACCTCAAAAGCACCTCGCTATCGCTTGGTGCAGTATTCAGTATTTTGTATTCAGTATTTAGTCAAAAATTTGTAAAACAAATTTTTATACAAAATACTATTTACTATATACTACATACTGTATCTCACGATAGTGAGATGCTCTGGCAGGCGTTACCTGCTACCTTGCTACTAAGCACCTCGCTATCGCTCGTTGCAGATTTAGAATATTGATTTAAGACCTGCCTGCCGGCAGGCAGGTTTAAGAAAAAATTTGCTCTGCAAATTTTTTTATCTTAATTCCTAAATCTTAAATCATAAATCTGTATCTCACGATAGTGAGATACTCAGTAAATGTCCGGACTTTCCTCCAAATTTTTCTAAAAGAAAAATTCAGCAACTATCCGATATAAAAGAACATAATATTATTATACAATAGAAAACAATATTTTGCAAAACTGTGAATTAGTTTAAGAGATTTTTTGTAGTATAATAGTTTAGTAAGTTAGGTAGTTAGCTAATTAGGAATTAAGAAAAATTTGTCCCCCTACGAGGGATCACCCGTTAGGGTGACAATTTTTCTCCTAAAAGCTAACCCCTATAAGCTATAAGCTAAACAACTATGTCTGAAAAAAGAAAAATAGATAAAATTCTTATTTTTATAGTATTCCTACTGATTTCATTAGGCTTCTTTTTGTTTATGTCAGCTTCTATGGGGTTATTAGCAAAAGAAAATGGAGATTTCTTGTCTGTTTTCATTAAACAAATTGGATTAGGTTTAGTGGGAGGACTTATTTTAATGGTAATTTTATCTAAAATTAATTATATAAAATATAAAAAATACGCCTTTTATATTTTTTTAATTTCTCTGTTAGTTTCTTGTCTGGTTTTTGTCCCAGGCATTGGATTTGAACACAACGGAGCGAGAAGATGGTTGGATATATTTGGCATTTCTTTTCAACCAGCTGAACTATTGAAAATTTCTTTTGTAATTTATTTCGCTACGTTTCTTTCTGTTTTTAAAACTAAATTAAATGATTGGAAATATAGTGTTTTGCCAGTTTTAATTTTATTAGGATTTGTGGCTACTTTGTCTTTTTTCCAACCAGATTATGGAACTTTAATTATTATTATTATTACTGCATTTGGAATGCTTTTTGTAGCAGAAGTTAATTTTAAACATTTATTTATTATTCTAGGTTCAGCTTTTTTAGCGATTATACCTTTAGTTTGGTATAAGCCTTATATAATACAAAGATTTTTAACTTTTTTAAAACCAGCTGAAGATGTTTTAGGTGCAAGTTATCAAATAAATCAATCTTTAGTAGCTATAGGATCGGGTGGTTTTTGGGGTAAAGGTTTTGGAAAAAGTATTCAGAAATTTGGATTTTTACCTGAACCCATGGGAGATTCAATTTTTGCAGTCACTGCTGAGGAGTGGGGATTTATGGGTTGTTTGATTTTAATAACTTTATTTTTATTGTTTGCTTTAAGAGGTTTAAGAATAGCTCGTCATTCACCAGATGTGTTTGGTAGACTATTAGCGGTAGGTATTGTTATACTTATAGTATCCCAATCGTTCATTAATATAGCTTCTATGTTAGGGATTTTCCCAATGATAGGAATGCCTTTAATTTTTGTTAGCCAAGGAGGAACAGCTTTGTTACTGGCTTTAGTAGAAGTAGGTATATTATTAAATATATCGAAATATAGCATAAAGAAATAATTTTGGATTAAAATTATAAACGACGTAAGGCGAGAGAAATATAAAAGTTTTACTTTTATCTTTCCGAGCCGAGGAGTTTATATATGGAAACCATATAATTCCATCGTTCGGATTATGTGAAAATGAATTTTCATAAATCCTCACTTGAAATTATAAGACGAAGTGCTTTTATTTCTAAATTAAAAATTAAAAATTATAAAAATTTGCAGAGCAAATTTTTGTGAACTTTCAACTTTACAAACTTTAAAAACTTTAAACTAATATATATCATGAAAATAATTTTAACAGGAGGAGATAGCGGAGGGCATTTTTATCCCTTAATTGCTGTTGCTCAAGAAATAAACAAAGTAGTGAAAGAAAGAAAAATGCTTAAGCCTAAGATTTATTTTCTTTCAAACAGTCCTTATAACAAAAAAATGTTATTTGAGAATGATATTGAATTTAAAAAAATTTCTGCAGGAAAATTAAGAAGACATTTTTCAATTTTAAATTTTTTCGGCCTTTTCAAAACGGGGTGGGGAATTGTGAAATCTTTATTTTTAGTTTTTAAAATTTTTCCAGATATAATTTTTAGTAATGGAGGGAACGTGGCTTTTCCTGTTTTGTTGAGTGCTAAATTATTAAAAATTCCAGTATTTATTCATATATCAGATTCAGTTCCTGGAAGGACAAACCTTTGGGCTTCTAATTTTGCTGAAAGAATTTCTTTAGGTTTCCCTGATGCTGCTCAATATTTAAAAATAGACAAAAAGAAAATTGCTTTCTTAGGAAACCCTATTCAAAAAGAATTAACTATTTTACTAGAAGAAGGAGCTATTGAATTTTTACATTTAGAATCCGATATTCCAGTTATTTTAGTTTTAGGTGGATCAAGTGGAGCTTTGGTTATAAATGAAAATTTAGTTGATATTTTACCCCAATTGGTAGAAAAATATCAAATTATTCATCAAACAGGAAAAAAATTATTTGAAGATATTCAGGGACGAGCAAGAGTTGTTTTAGAAAAAAGCGAACATAAAAATAGGTATAAAGTCTTTCCTTATTTGGATACACTTGCTATGAAAATGTCGGCAGGCATTTCAGATTTAATTATATCTCGAGCGGGAGCAGGGTCTATTTCAGAAATTGCTCTTTGGGGTAAGCCTAGTATAATAATTCCTATTCCTAAAGAAGTTAGTGGTGATCAAAGAAAAAATGCTTTTGCTTATGCTCGTGAAGGAGCTTGTGTAGTTATAGAACAAGAAAATTTAACCGCCCAATTATTTTTTGCAGAAATTAACCGCTTAATGGAAGACAAAGAAAAAATGCAAAAACTAAGCGAAAACGCCAAAAAATTTTCAGTCGAAAATGCTGCTAATAAAATAGTAAATGAATTATTGGATATAATAATTGAACATTAAAAATTAAAAATTTTTAATGTTCAGATTTAAGATTTAAGAATTAAGAGAGAAAAATCGCAGAGCGATTTTTCTCTATCAACTATTAACTATAAACTATAAACTAAACAATTATGACCGAAAAAATAACAAATAAAATAATAGTTCGCTTTCCACCTTCTCCAACAGGAAGAATGCATGTTGGTAATATACGAACCTTTTTGTTTAATTATTTATTTGCAAGAAAAATGGGAGGAAAGATTGTGATGCGATTTGAAGATACTGATAGAGAAAGAAGTGAAAAAAAATACGAAGAAAGTATTTTAGACTCTTTAGAAAAATTAGGAATAACTTTTGATGAAGGACCGTTTTGGCAATCTAAAAGAATTGACCGATATGTTGATGCGATTGAAATTATTATTAAAAAAGGTTTTGCTTATGAAGCAGAAGAATCTAAAGATGGTTCAGGCGATAAAGTCATTCGTTTTAAAAACCCCAATAAAAAAATAACTTACAAAGACATTGTTCGGGGTGAGATTACTATTGATACGACTGATTTTGGAGACTTTGTTATTGCTCGTTCAAAAACCAACCCTCTTTATCATCTGACTGTTGTTGTTGATGATATTGATATGAATATTACTCATATTATTCGTGGAGAGGATCATATTACTTCAACTCCTCGACAAATTTTGATAATTGAAGCTTTGGAGGGTTTTGTTCCTATTTATGCTCATATTCCTTTTATTATTGGTGAGGACAAGAAAAAGTTGGGTAAAAGACATGGGGCTACTAGTTATGAAGAATTTGAGAAGTTAGGATATGTTCCTGAAGCTTTTATTAATTACTTAGCATTACTTGGTTGGAATCCCGGGGAGGGAAGTGAGCAAGAATTTTTTACAATGGAAGATTTAATTCAAAATTTTTCTTTAGAAAAAGTAAATAATTCTCCAGCGATGTTTTCCTATGAAAAATTAAATAATTTAAATAAAAAACATCTCTTGAAAATGGATAAAAAAGATTATAAGAAAAAAGTATTTGAATTTTTATCAGAGGAAATGAAAGAAAAATTTGAAGGAGAAATAGGAGAAAAAATTATTGAGTTGGTTGTGCGTGATCGAATTGAAAAATTTTCAGATTTGATTGAAATGGAAGAGAAAGGAGAATTGGGCTATTATTTTTCTCAACCCGAATATGAATTAGAAAAATTATTTTGGAAAGAAGAAAACGATTTATCCGTGCTCGGAGCACGAATGCAAAAATGTATTGAGATTTTAAATTCAGTGAAAGATTTTTCTGCCGAAAAAATTAAAGAAGCTCTTTGGGATTATTCCACTGAAGAAGGAAGAGGTTCGATATTATGGCCTTTGAGATATGCTTTATCTGGGAAGGACAAATCTCCGGATCCCTTTGTTCTTTCTGAAATTTTGGGGGAAGAAGAAACAATTAAAAGATTAAATTATGTTATTGAAAAAATTAATTCAACAAAAAAATAGCACTTGGAAACCCGGTTTCCAAGTGTTGGCCGTAGTTATTTTAATGGGGTTAATTTTCCCGTTAGGTTTTGGTAATGCTGCTGATATTAATGAATTAAAGTCTAAAATTACTGAAAAGAGTAACGAAATGCAAACTTTGGAGAAAGAAATTCAAAAATGGGAAGGGGAGCTAGAAGTAGTGGGGAAAGAGAAAAAAAGTTTAAACAATGAAATATATACTTTAAAAGTAACAGAAAATAAATTAAATACTAATATAAATTTAACTTCTAACCAAATTTACAGTACTTCTTTAAAAATTGAAAAACTAGCCATTGAAATAGATGATAAAGTAACTGATATAGAAAAAAATTCTCTTGCTTTAGCAGAAGCTGTTCGTTCCATTCACGAAGAAGAATCTTACACAATATTAGAAACTGTTTTGAAAAATAAAACGATGTCTGATTTTTGGAATGATTTAGAAGGTTTACAAAAGATTCAAAGTGAAATTCAAATAAAAACAAATGCACTAAAAAAGTTAAAAGCTGATTTAGAAATAGATAAATCTAGTTCAGAAAAGCAAAAAGATAATTTAGCTGATTACAAAGATAATTTAGCTGATCAAAAAAACATTGTTGAAAATACAAAAGAAACAAAAAATGAATTGTTGGAAAATACAAAAAACAAAGAATCAAATTACCAAGAAATTTTAGCAGAAAAATTAGCTTTGAAAAAAGCCTTTGAAGCTGAATTAGCTGAATTTGAAGAAGCTTTAAGAATAGCTATCGATCCCAAAAGTATTCCGAATGCAAATAATACTATTTTAGCTTGGCCTCTGGATACAGTACGTATTACTCAGTTTTTTGGGAATACTCCGTTTGCTACTAAAAATCCACAAGTTTATGGAGGAGGGGGACATAACGGGGTTGATTTTGGAGTAAGTACAGGAACGAAATTAAAAACAGCTTTGAGTGGAATCATTACCGCAACAGGGGATACCGATGCAGCTTGTCCCGGGGCTTCTTATGGAAAATGGGTTTTGATAAAACATAATAATGGACTTTCAACTTTGTATGGGCATCTGTCTTTGATTAAAGTTATCGCTGGTCAAACTGTAGTAACAGGCGATACTATTGGCTACACGGGAAATACAGGTTATTCAACTGGCCCTCATTTACATTTTACAGTTTATGCTACTCAGGGAGTGAGAGTGCAAAATTATAATTTTAGATCTTGCAAAGGAACCTCAACTACAATGCCTTTGGCAACCAAAGAAGCTTATCTAAATCCGATGTCTTATTTGCCGGAATACTAGCCATAAATCAAAAATATCAAATTTTTCGCGCTCCGACCACTTGTAGTGGTCGGAGCGCTTTTTGAAAAATTTAGATATTTTGTTTTATGGAATTATAAATTATAAATGGTAAATTTTAAATTTTTGAAACTACACTTTACTCGCGGTCGCGAGTTTAGTGTAGATTTTGATTTGGTAGTAAAAGCATTATCTTATTATCCATAATAAGATAATAAGGATTTAGTGTAGTTTTTTGTTTGTAAAAAATGAAAGTTGTGGTAAAGTCTAAATAGAAAAATGTAAAATTTGAAGTTTAAAATCTATAAAGGAGGATAAAACAATGAATAATCGAGTGGATATTTTTACGTCTTCAACAGAAAGAGCTGTGGAGAGTGCTGAAATCATTGGTAAGGTTTTTGGAGTTAAACCCGTAGTCTTCGATTGTTTGGGGTCAAATGAAAATTATGATTTTACTGATTCAAATGCAGAGGAGATTTTAAAATTAGTACTGGAAGCTAAAAAAGATCTCATTATTGTTATAAGACATGGATCTTGTTATTTTGATAAAAATGAAGGAGTTCATCGCTTAAATAGAGAAGGGAAAGAACAAATGTATAATTTAGCAAGATCCCCTAGCTTTTTCTTCAAAGGAAAATCTGCACTTATTTTAGTTACTCATATGGAACAAACTTATGCTCTCCCAAATTATCTAGAAACAAAAATCAATGGTAAAAATACTTTTTTCAAAGTAAGTATTAGAAATGGAGCCGCTTGGATTTTAGATTTTAAAAATGGAACAAAAATTTGTCAATCCTGATAAAGATTGATAAAAAACCGCGAACTTTTAAGTTCGCGGTTTTTATATACACAATTTAGTGTTTAATTTTTTTAATATATGTTATATAATTAAAATAAGTCAAAAGTTCGTAAAGTTTTTAAAGTTTGTAAAGTCAGAAATTTGCTTCCTCCTCATCGGCGGGTAAACTGCAAATTTTTAAAAAAGACTTTCGACTTTCGACATTACAGACTTTCGACTAGTTTATTATGTTTAAATTTAAAAATGACAATAGGGGATTAGTAAAATGGGTTTTTATAATAATTATTGCCATAATTATTTTAAGCTATTTGGGATTTGATTTAAGAGCTATTGTTGAATCGGAAGGAACTCAAAATAATTTAAATTATGTGTGGGGTGGGGTAGTGATGATTTGGGATAATTATTTATCGGATCCTGTTCTTTATTTTTGGAATAATATTTTTTTAAATTTAATTTGGTCAGCTTTTGTTGAAAATATGGAAGTAATAAAAAGTGGAGGGTCTCTTATAAACCCAGATTTAATTCCTCAACTTCCTTCCTAATTTTTTTATTTTTTTGGGGGGGAGTGGAAGAAATAGTATTACAGTACTATTTCAAATTTTTAATTTTAACTGAATTTTGAATGATTTAATTTTTAATGTTAATAAAGACGACGGATTACTTTTAACTTTATAAACTTTATGAACTTTTAACTAAACTTTTTATGGAAAAATTTTTAATAATAGTTTTAGTAATATTTGCTCTTTTACTGTATGCCACAACAGTGCATGTTCAGGAAGTTTTCAATGATCCTTTACTTGAAAATACAAACCTTAAAATTCAAATCTAGTTTAGGAGAATTTTGAATTTAATCCGCCAGCTGGCGGATTTGAATTTTGATTGAATATTAAATGATTTAATTTTTAATTTTTCTAATCCGTCGGTTGGCGGACTAAAAGCTATATGCGAAGCATATAATTCAATCGTTCGGATTATGTGAAAATAAATTTTCACAAATCCTCACTCGAAATTATAATCTAACCTACTAAACAATGATATAACATACCAGTATTGATACAAAAAGGCTTAAAACGCAGTTTTAGGCCTTGAAATGTGCCTATTTTAAGCCGTTTATTGATAAGGGGAATAAAGGGTTTTTGAGGAGAAAAGTGATGAATTTAGTATGAAAAGTAGTTTTTAAGGGGTCGCAGGTCAGCTCGATAAGAAGTCCGACCCCAGAAATAGTAAAACCAAACAAATTACTAAAGGTCATGATTATCTAAGTTAAGGGGTCGGACTTCGTGCTAAAGGTTACAAATGTACACGTTTAAGAGCAACGACCTCAAACGCGAAGATAAATGGATTTTACAGAGACGGAATCGAGTATGTCGCAAAATCTATATTGTGCGAACCTCTCTTATATTTAAAAATAAGTAATAAGTTTAGGTTTTCTTGTTCTCTCCTTCTCTGCCTAGAGAACAATTAGTCCATTTTCTTTGTTGTTTACTTTTATACTCAGATGACTTCACTTGAATATTTTCTAAATCACGAATATCTTTTTTAGACCACTCTATTTTTTGAAAACCTTGTTTACCTTTCGTTATATTTACTCTCCCCCGTGCTTTCTTATATTTAACAAGTATTTTAATTGCTTTAACCCAAAGTTCAAAATCTTTATTTTTTTTTCCAAAAAGTTTGGTTTTTTTAAAAAATGGAACGATAAAATCTTGAAGTTCAAAAAGATTGCTCACTTGATAACGAACAGCCGACTTATTTTGAGTATAAGTAACCTCTCCTACTTTAAATCTTTTTTGGATTACTTTAAGTATTTTAAAATCGTCACCTCGCAAATTGATAGCAAAGGAAGCTTTCCAACTATAGTAAACTGCCTTAGAGGTCCTTTCGTGACGAACATCTCGACGAACTGAAAGAGAAAAACACCCTTCCCCGTCAACAAAGCCAGCAATATAATCATCTGAAATTGGTATCTTTTCTTTTCTCATTAACTAATAATATACATTTATTTGTAGTGTCGCACAATAACAACTTGTGGATATCTTTTTGATGAATTTTGTTTTTTAAAAAAAAGAAAAGGCCCATGGACATTGTGTGAAAACAATGTATGGGCCTAATGGAAGAAAAAAGAAGATACCGCGAGTTGTACAATTTAAAGTTAATAAAATTAGCTTGAAAAGATACTCATTCGCTCGAAGTTTCGGTAGAAATTTATAGCTCTCGCTTAATTTCCAGCAATTTCTTTAGGAACCTTAGCTGTCGATCTGGGCAAATTGGTCCTATTTATGTTTAGCAGATAAATAAAATCTTTTAAATTACTGGATCGCTTCGTCTACATAATACTTAATACATGATACATAATACTAAAAAATGAAATAATCTAAATTTTTCAAAAAAAAGAGTTTCAAAATTTTTAGTAGTCCGACTACATTCCTACACTAATACTGATTTGCCTAAAGATTATCCTTAACTACCTAAAGTAATCGGACTACTAAAATTTCCTCGAAAAATTTGATTATTTTAATTTTTAGATTCCTTTGCAATTTGATGCGGGAGTTCGGCCACTGGCTTCGGCTTCTTCTTTTGTTTGAAACCAAACTTTATTTTCTTCTTTGATGCTTTGAGCTCCAGAACACCAAGGAGCGTGATAGAGTTTGCTGTTTTTAGAAGCTACATACTTGCCTGCTGATGATGAGGGATTGTCAGATGATAATTCTAACTCCCCTGCTACTATTGACTTGGAAGCCGGGCTTCCAAGTTGTATCGAAGCTAAGTTTTGACTTTTTAAACTTTGATTAATTATTGCTATAGGAGTTTGTTTTTCTTCTAAATATGATAGTCTACCGAGTCCAAAAGATGAAAAAGCGACTAATATAATTAGGGTTAAATTAAAAAATTGGTTGTTTTTCACGAGATTATCCCCTACCTGCCTGCCGGCGAGGTAGGCCTCCTTGATTTTATTCTGTTTTTCTTTTATACTTTGCATCAAGTTAAAAATTTAGTAGGTTCTTGTAGAACCTTTTGGTACCATTATACCACTGATTTTTTAATTTTATATAAAATTAAAAAATAGTCAAAAGTTCACAAAGTTCATAAAGTTAAAAGGAAAATTTGCACAGCAAATTTTTAACTTTATAGACTTTCGACTTTATAGACTTTCAACTAAACTATATGTCACATAAAAAAGCTGGAGGATCAGCAAAAAACCTGAGAGATTCAGGACCTAAATATCTTGGAACTAAATTATATGACGGACAACCTGCTAAAGTAGGTTCTATTATCGTGCGACAAAGAGGAACTAAAATATTATCTGGAAAAAACGTAAGAGTTGGGAAAGATCATACTTTATTTGCTATGAAAGAAGGAACTGTTAAATTTACTGAAAAAAGAAAGGTTAATTTTCATGGAACGACTAAGAGACGGAAAATGGCAAACGTTATATAAAAATCCAAAATAAAAAATACTGCAATTAGTTGCAGTATTTTTTATTTTGGATTTTTATAGTATTAAGTATTATGTAGTATGTATTATGTATAAAAATTTGCTGTGCAAATTTTTTTTGTTATTTTCTGCTTTGCCACGAAAATTTAATTAGGTGACGCACACCCAAAAGGGGTGAACGACACCGTAATTAAATTTTCTCGCAAAGACGAAAAGCTTTAGCTTTTCGTTATACATAATACTTAATACATTATACGTAATACAATTGTTACTTATCAGATTTAATATTTACAGTTAATTCTGTTTTTTCATTACCAGCCAATATAGTAACAACATGTCCCCCTATTTCCTTAATGGGTTTTTCTAGCTCTATATTTTCAGGTTTAATATTTTCTCCTGATTGCTTAGATATAGCCTCTGCTATTTCTTTTATTCCTAAACCAGCGAACAACTTCCCTTCTTCATTAGTATTAGCCGTAATTTCGATTTTAGTTTCTTTGATTTTATTAATTATTTCAGTTAATTTTTCATTTTCTACATTCATTAAATCTTGATGTTTCTTTTTTTCAGTTTCTATTTCTTGAACAGCTTGATTAGTTGCCATTTTGGCTTGTTTTCGAGGAAGTAAAAAATTAACAGCATATCCATCAGATACTTCTTTTACATCAAATTTTTTTCCAATTTTAGCAACGTCTTGTAGTAGTATTACTTTCATGATATTTTTCTTATGAGCGAAGCGAATTAGTAAAATATCATCCCGTGAAATTCATTTTATCTTTGATAAAATGATGTTTTTATTTTTGTAAAAAATAAAAATTATTTCACTGGGATAATTAACAAACTAATCCAGCTTAACAATTATTTTAATTTATCCATCTAGTTTATTATAAATAGAGATGTTTTGCAATTAAAAAACCTCCCGTTGAAAAACAGGAGGATGGATGTTAGGGTCAGTTAAAAATTGTTTAGGGGTGGAAAATTATCTTCCCAAAGGTTCCGATCAAAGAGTTTTGAGAAGAAAACAATAGTTAACTGACCCTTATTTATATTATAAACTTATTTTTTTAAAAATCAATCAAAAACCCAAAATGTGCGACCGCTCCGTTTGGGACATTTTTTTAATAAAAAATAAAAACCTCTCAAATTGAGAGGAGGGACGGTTTTGGTAAACAGGTGAACCAAAACCGTCCAGTGGATCCACAGCAGAGTCAAAATTGGGCTTTTAATTTAATTTCCTCACCCCATGAAAGGAGGGCTCCGTGGGAGTTGGTTGTGTCAATCATCCCGTCCACAACCCAAATTGTTTCAAGAGCTCTGCTGATGATTAATATACTTTAGGATTGAATAAAAATCAAGGATTTTTTAAGAAAATTTAATTAGGTGACGCACACCCAAAAAGGGTGAACGACACCTTTTTTGTGAAAAAATCAAGGTTTCGGTTAAATGTTTAGAGATCGCAGCTCGGCTTTATAAGAAGTATGACCTCAGCATTAACTAGGCAACATTTAATAACTAAAGGTTACAATTATTTTAATTAAGAGGTCGGACTTCGATAGAACGACCCCTTTTCGAAATTAAGGTTGGACTTCAAACGGTTGGATTGCTTCGCTAAAGCTACGGAGGTCAGCACAAAGATGGAAAATTAAAAGACGAAAAGCTTTAGCTTTTCGTCATACATAATACTTAATACATGATACCTAATACTAACAACCTTTAAACAAAAACACTGCTCAACTGAGCCGTGTTTTTTTACAGGTTGTTTAGGTATTCAATAGCTTTATCAGTCTGAGGATCTTTTCCCGCTTTTATATCATCAACGGTAATTTCTATTTCTATGTCAGGGGTCAAACCATCATGAGATATAGAATTTCCTAGAGGAGTTAGCCAACGAGCGACTGTTACCTTTAAAGAAGTTTCGGGGGTAATTTTTACTAGTTCTTGTACAGAGCCTTTTCCAAAAGATTGAGTTCCAATTAAAGTGGCTTTATCGTATTCACTTAAGGCTCCAGCCAAAATTTCAGAAGCTGAAGCTGAACCTCCATTAATTAAAATAGCTAGTTTTAAATTATCATTAAAAACGTTATAACCTCGACTGGAATGAACTTTGTCGGCTTGGTTTTCTCCATAATTTTCAGTGACTACTACTTTCCCCATAGGTAAAAACCAACTCGCAATTTCGTTAGCTACTTCTAAATATCCTCCGGGATTTCCTCTTAAATCAATTATCATTTTGTCGCTATTGATTTCTATAAATTCTCTAAGAGCCTCCCTAAATAAATTAGGTGAAGTTGCAGTAAAACTATAAAGACGGATAATAAATACCCCGTCTTTAATTTCAGTATCAAGGGTAGGGATATTGATTATATCTCGGATAATAGAAATTTCTAAGTTTTCATCTGCGCCTTTTCGTCTGATTAATAATTTTACCTCAGTTCCCTTTTCTCCCCTGATTATTCTAACGGCTTCTTCGGTGCTCATATTTATCGTAGAAGTTCCATCAATTTCTAGAATCTTATCTTGAGGCATCATCCCTGCTTTTTCCGCAGGAGTATTTTTTAAAGGAGCTATAACAATTAAAGTATTATCTTTAATTCCTATTTCCATTCCTACTCCTTCAAAATTTCCTGCGATGTCACTCTCAAAAATAGCTGAATCTGCTGGTGGCATAAAAATTGTGTAAGGGTCTCCAAAAGAGTTCGCTAGTCCTTGGATAGCTCCCCAAACTTTAGATTGGTCATCAGTTTTTTCTTCGTCATCACTTACGAATTTTTCATCTAGGATTTTCCAAGACTCCCAAAAAGTGTCAAAAGATACATCTTTGGGTTTCCCTAAATCTCTATTTAAAATATTATTTAAATCCGTTTGAGTATCTTGATATTGAATACCTAAAAAGAAACTAATACAAATTAAAATAATACCAGTAAGAATTAAAGGTAATCTTTTTAAAGAATTTTTTAATTGTTTTTTAATTTTTCTTTTCATTGGTTTATATTATCTCAAAAAAAAGCAGACTTATCAAATAGAAAAGAGTTGAAAGTCTGTAAAGTCCATAAAGTCTATAAAGCCATAGATGAAAAGCTAAAGCTTTTTGTGACGAATTTTAGTAAAGCAAAAATTTGTTTGTTTTAATGTTTTTATGTTCTTGTACTTGTTTGCTTATAGGTTTTTGTATTATAATAAATTATGTTAAAATTAAAGATATTATAGTAAGAAAAATCACGTAGTGATTTTTCTCCTAAAAGCTATAAGCTAAAAGCTAACCTACTAAATAAACTATGATAAAAAAATATACATCTCAAAATATAACTTGGGTAGATGTTGAAAAACCTACTCAAGATGAAGTACGGAATTTAATGCTTAAATATAATTTACATCCACTTGTAGCAGAGGAATTGTTACTGCCTACTTTTAAACCAAAAGTAGATTCGCATGATAATTATATTTATTTGATTTTACACTTCCCATTTTTTAAAAGAACTGAAAAAGGTACCGAATGTGTAAACCGTGAAATTGACTTCATTATAGGTAAAGATTTTATTATTACTGTTCGTTATGAACCAGTTAGGCCTTTACAACAATTTTCTAAAATATTTGAAGTAGATTCCATTTTAAATACAGAGGGTGATAATAATAAGCATGCAGGATATTTATTCTTTTATTTAGCTATTAAATTATATGAAGCTTTATTAAATGAATTGGAGCATCTTGAAGATCGACAAAAAGAAATGGAAAGATTTATTTTTAAAGGAGAAGAAAAAAGAATGGTAAAAGAAATTTCTAAAAGTAGCCATAATTTATTGGATTTCAAACAAGCCACTATACATCATAGAGAAGTTTTAGAATCTTTAGAGGTATCAGGAGCAAAATTTTTTGGAAATGACTTTGTTTATTATTTACGGAATATAAATGATAAGTATCGAAAAGTATCTCATATTATTAAAACCAATCAAGAAAATCTAAAAGAGTTGAGAGAAACTAATGACTCTCTTTTGACAACAAAACAAAACGAATCAATGAAAATCTTCACAATTTTAGCCTTTGTTACTTTTCCTCTTTCACTAATTGCCTCTATTTTTGGGATGAATACAATAAAAACTCCTATAGTAGGAATGGAGAATGATTTTTGGTGGATTATAGCAGGAATGTTTTCAGCTACTCTGTTAATGTTTAGTTTCTTTAAATATAAAAAATGGTTTTAAAAATATACAATACATTAGGACGGAAAAAACAAGAATTTAAACCCTTACATGAAGGGCAGGTTTCATTTTATTATTGTGGTCCGACTGTTTATTCAATTCAACAAATTGGGAATATGCGAGGAGGGGTTTGTGCAGATACGGTGCGTCGTTCTTTAGAATATATAGGTTATGCAGTAAATTTCGTTTCTAATTATACTGATGTGGGTCATCTTACAGGAGATAATGAAGGGGATGCTGATTTAGGTGAAGACAGAATGGAAAAAGGATCTAGAATTGAGGGTTTGTCCCCTACTGAAATAGCTGATAAATATATTGGTATTTATGAAAAGGATATAAAAGAAATAAATATTTTAGTTCCAACGATTCGTTGTCGGGCCACTGAGTATATCCAAGAAATGATAGATATGGTGCAGATTTTGTTGGATAAGGGTTTCGCTTATCAAACTGATTCAGCTATTTATTTTGATGTTACAAAAGCTAAAAATTATACTGAATTGTCAGGACAAAATTTAGAAGATTTAAAATCAGGAGCTGGTACTGGTGATGTGGTTGATTCTCAAAAAAGAAATGCTAACGATTTTGCTGTTTGGTTTTTTAAGACAGGAAGCCATGAAAAGGCTTTGCAAACTTGGGAGGCTTTTGGAAAAGATGGCTTTCCTGGTTGGCATATTGAATGTTCAGCGATGTCAAAAAAACATTTAGGGAATACTATTGATATTCACATGGGTGGAATTGAACATATTTCTATTCATCATACTAATGAAATTGCCCAATCAGAATCTGCTAACGAAGTTAAATTTACAAATTATTGGATTCATAATGAGCATCTAACTGTGGATGGAAAAAAGATGGGTAAATCTGCCGGAAATGCTTATACTTTAGAAGATATAAGAGAAAAAAATTTCGATCCTTTAGCTTTGAGATATTTCTTTTTACAAGCTCATTATAGGTCTAAACAAAATTTTACTTGGGAAGCTTTGGAGGCATCTCAAAAAGGTTATGAAGGATTACTTAATTCCCTATCGAATTTAGGTGAAAATATCGGTGAGGTATCAGAAGAATTTGAAAATCAATTTAAAGAAAAATTGAGTGATGATTTTGGTGTTCCTCAAGCTTTGGCTTTGGTGTTTGATATTTTGAAATCAGATTTATCTAATGAAGATAAATTGGCGACTGTTTTGGATTTTGATAAAGTTTTGGGATTGGATTTGAAAGAAAATTCTTCGTCTTTGCGAGGCACGAAGCAATCTAGTTTAAAAATCAATGAATTACCTCAAGAAATTCAAGATCTAATTTTAGAAAGAAATTTAGCTCGAGAAGCTCAAAATTGGGCAGAATCAGACAGAATCAGAGATGAAATAGAAGCAGAGGGTTATTTGGTTAAAGATACTGAGAAAGGAATTGAGATTTTTAGCAAAAAATTTTAATGCCTTTGAATTATAAATGGTAAATTATAAATTTTAAAAATAGGTAATGGTAATTTTACTTTTTTGAGTATAATGAAAAATTAAGAATCAAAAAAACCCTCAATAATTGACGTTGTTTTTGATGTATCTGGCTTCGACTTAAGAATATTCTTTGCCGAACAAGACTTGCGTCCACAGACACATTTATATATTAATATTGTTAGGATAAAAGTCAATCAAAATCGTTGGATTACTTTACAGAGATAAAGGGCGGGGCTTCAGCCCCGCCCTTTTCCAACCCTTAGAAAACTTTTCACAAGTTCTAACAAAACAGACTTTCGGAGCCTGAGCGAAGTCAGGGATTTTGTTTTTTGTTAAAAAACAAAATCATTGAGCGAGGGCGAGAATGAACAAAATTTTTTCAGACCCGTAGGGAGAAAAAATTATTGTGTTCTGTTTTTTAGAAGCTTGGGAGAAGTTTTCCCCTCTCTATCCACTTTTTACCCACAAAACCAAGATTTGCATCTTTTTATTTATGTTAGAATACAAGTATGCAAATAATCACTGACAATTATATTCCTAGTTCAGGATTAAGAGTTCCTCCTCAAAATGTAGACTCTGAAAAAGCTTTATTGGGTTCGATTATGCTTCGTTCAGAAGTAATTTTTGACATTTTAGATTTAATTTCCGAAGATTGTTTTTATTCTGAAAAACATCGCCTTGTTTATAAAGCTATGATGGACTTGTTTTCTAAAAAAGAGCCAATTGATTTACTGACCTTGGCTACTAAATTAAAAGAACATAATCAATTAGACCAAATTGGAGGAAATGATTTTTTAGTGGAATTAGTGAATGTAGTTCCCTCTTCTGCTAATGCTAAACATTATGCAAAAATTGTTCATAAGAAATATATGATGCGTCGTTTGATTGGAGTATCTGAGCAAATTTCAGAATTAGGATATAGTGAAAAAGATTCTTTGGAACACACTTTAGATAAAGCCGAAAAAAGTATTTTTGAAGTTACTAGTTCTTTAATGTCTCGTTCTTATATTGTAATAAAAGATGCTTTGGGAGAAGCTTGGGAAAGATTAAATCGACTGCATGAATCTAAAGGAGAATTGCGAGGAGTTTCTACCGGTTTTAAAGAATTAGATAATAAATTAGCTGGTTTCCAAAATTCAGATTTAATTATTTTAGCAGCTCGTCCTTCTATGGGTAAAACTTCATTAGCTTTAGATATTGCTCGAAAAATAGCGGTTAATGATAATAAAGGAGTAGCTATTTTTTCTCTAGAAATGAGTTCTCAACAATTAGTAGATAGAATGTTAGCAGCAGATTCTCAAGTAGATGCTTGGAAATTAAGAACGGGGAAATTAAGCACAGATGAAGAATTTGCTTTGATACGACAATCTTTAGATAATTTATCAAAAGCTCCAATTTTTATTGATGATCAAGCTTCAAATAATATTTTAAATATGCGGTCAGTAGCTCGTAAATTAAAACGTCAACATAATTTGAGTTTAATAATTGTTGATTATTTACAATTAATGGCTCCGACACAAACACAAAAATCAGATTCAATGGTACAACAAGTAACTGAAATTTCTCGTTCATTAAAACATTTAGCTCGTGAATTGGATATTCCTGTGTTAGCTCTTTCTCAATTATCTCGTGCCGTGGAAAGTCGTGGAGGTCGCCCTCGTTTGTCGGACTTGAGAGATTCAGGTTCTATTGAACAAGATGCCGATGTGGTTATGTTTATTCATCGTGAAAATAATGAAGACGGAAATGGTAAATCTAATTTAACTGAAATTTTGATTGAAAAACATAGAAATGGTCCAACTGGAAAGGTTAATTTGAATTTTAATGATAAAAAAGCTACTTTTCAAAGTATCGATTCAAATGATTTTGATGATTTTGATGTGAGTGAAACTGAAGAAGATGAATTTTAAGTAGAAAGTAGAAGGTGAAATGTAGAATGTAGGAACGGGCGAAGCTTTAGCTTCGCCCGTTTTTAAATACTAGATACAAAATACTAAATACGATATACTATTCCCTATGAATTCAATTGATAAATTAACAGAATTATTTGTAAAATTCCCTGGAATTGGGCCTAGACAAGCAAAGAGGTTTGTTTATTTTTTGCTGACTCGAGATAATGGTTTCTTGATTGATTTGGCTAATGCTCTTAAAAATTTGAAAGCTAATAGCAAAATTTGTGAGTCCTGTTCTCGTTTTTACGCTACCTCAAGTTATAGTTCTAACCTATGTGATATTTGTATCGATAAAAATCGAGATACAGAAGTTTTGATGATTACAGCCAAAGATGCTGATTTAAGTAATATTGAAAGGATTGGAAATTATAACGGAATGTATTTTGTGTTAGGAGGATTTGTGTCTATACTAGAAAAAGCTCCTGAACAAAAAATAAGAATTGAAAAGCTAGAATCCTTGATTGAGAAGAAAATAAAAGCCAAAGATTTGAAAGAAATAATTTTGGCTTTAAGTTTAAATCCTGATGGAGAAAATACTATTGAATATGTTATGGAGCGCTTAAAACCGCTTTTAGTAAACAAAAAGATTAAGATAACTACTTTGGGTCGTGGGCTTTCCACAGGAGCAGAGCTGGAGTATTTAGATGATAACACCTTCCAAAATGCATTTAAAAACAGAAGCTGAGTTTTTCGAGGTCCTACCTCTTAACGTGTATACCAGTGATCTTTAGCTATGTTTTTTATTTAATTATTACTGAGGTCGTACCTCTTTTAGAAAAACTTAGTTTTGATTTTTAAACATTATTTTGGAATTAAAAATGTAAAATTAAAAATTAAAAATGACGAATTAAAAAAACAGACACTAAGTGTCTGTTTTTTATTTATTATAAAAATGATTTTTTAGTTCTGTTTCTGAAATGTATTTTAATCCTTGATTATAAATGGCTTTGATTGTTCCTTTTCCTAATTCTGAATGGTTAGGAATTGTTAAAATATTTTTTAAACCATTTATATCTCTTCTCAATTTTATATGACTTCCGCTTTGTTTTGCTATATTAAAATCAAATTTCTCAAAAATATTTATTATTTCTTTTCCAGAAAGAATTTTGATTTTAGGCATAAGCTCTCGGTAATTCAAAATTTATTAAAACGGAAGGTTTAGAGACTAAATTTAATTCTGATATATCTTCTCCCTCTAAATGTAAATCAACTGCTTCTTTGATATTTTCAGTTAATTCATCTAATGTTTTAGCTTGTGTGACAATAGGTAAATCTACACCAGTTGCTGTGTAATAATTACCTTCTTTTGAAATTTGAAATTGTATAATGCTTTTCATATTGGAAATATAATAACAGATTTTTTTACAAAAGAATAGCCTTGAACAATAAATCTATCATAAAAATATAAAAATATCTAAATTTTTCAAAAAAAGAGGTCCGACAACCAAAGAGTTGTCGGACCTCGAAAAATTTGATTTTTATTTATATTTTGGTGATTTCGACTTTTTGGAGATCTTGTCTATGTCCTTTTCTTTTTAGATAATTAGATTTAGATTTGAATTGCATTATAGTTATTTTAGGACCTCTTAGTTGTTCAACGAATTTAGCTTCTACTTTTGCTCCTGTAATATAAGGCGCTCCTATTTTTGTAGTTTTTTCATCATCAACACAAAGTACTTTATCAAAAGTAATTTTATCTCCTGCTTTATATTCTTCTGTTTTAGAAAGCTTTTCAACTGTAATAACATCTCCTTCAGTTATTTTGTATTGTTTAGCTCCTGTTTCTATTACTGCAAATTTCATAATTTCGAGTGAGGATTTATAAAAACGATTATGTAATAATATGTTTTTATATAATCCGAGCGATAGAATTATATGCTCGCTTCATATATTTTTCTTATGAGTGAAACGAATTAGAAAAATATGACCCTGTGAAAATCATTTTATTTTATAAAATGAGTTTTTCTTTTTTTATAAAAAAAGAAAAATATTTCACCGGGGTAATTTCATCCAATCTACCACTCTGTATTTTTTATTTAAAAAACTAAGCAAGGGAGACGAGGTTATAGTTACTCGGGTGAACCGAGTCAGACCTAATTACTCAATGGTCCTAGTGTTTTTTATTAAACCTCACTCCCTGCTTAGTGTTTAATATATTACACTATTTTAAATTAAAATCAAGAAAAATGATCAATTAGGTTGACTTATTTGGTAATTTTGAATAGAGTAAGAGAAGGTTGTTTACATTTTTTTTGAATCTTTAGATAGGAGGTTTTAAAATGCATATTATAATTGAAATGTTTGGTTATGAAAAGATTAGACAAGAGAAACTTGTTTTTTTGTTAGAAGAAGCTTTTAATGAAGAAAACAAAAAATTTAAAGAAGATCCTCAAAGCTTTGATGGATACGTAATAGGAATTATACCTTTTGATTTTCAAATTAAGATCCTAAATAATGAACAGATGACTTCTTTTTTGAGAATAAAATCTTTTATGTATATGAAATGTTATAGTATTCTTTCAATTTTTGATCGTAAAAAAATAGCCGAAAATATAATTTTTGAAGAGATCGGAGCTTTCTCTGGTACTCCTACTCACCTTTTTATCTCTAAAAAAGAAATTATCTCGGGATCTTGGAAAAAAGGTTTTGTTATTTAGATTATAAGTTTATTGTTGATAGGTCGTTTGAATTTAAAATTCAAACGACCTTATTTTATTACTAAAGAAAATAATAAAAATCCTAGACATCGGATGTCTAGGATTTTTGTTTTCTGGACTGCTACAAAAATTTAATTAGGTGACGCACACCCAAAAGGGGTGAACGACACTGTAATTAAACTTTCTCGCAGAGACGAATTTTTTGTTTAACGATAAACAATCACTTCGTTTTTACAATATTCTATAAATTTATGGATTTCTGCGTTGTTTATCATTAGAGTTGTATCGTTGTTGTCTGGATGAAAACCGGCTTTTTCTGCTTCTGCGACTTCCCTATCTAAAACCAAAATTACCTCGTGATTTTCATCATTAATTAAATTTAACAAAGAAACGGATCCTCTTTGGGTTTTTAGATACTTTTCTAATCTTTCTGGAGAGGCAAAACTAAGTCTTTCGTCCAAAAACTCTCCTATTTCTTGTAGATTAGCTGTTTTGTGAGCTTCTGTGACAAAGAGAAAATGTTTTTTGCCTTTAGCGTTTCTTAAAAAAAGATTTTTACAACGAGTGCCCTCTAACCCAATTTTTTCATATTCAGCATCAGCTTCCGTTACATTTATAACTGGTTGATGTTCGTATTTTTTAAAATCTATATTTAAATCTTTTAATGTTTCGTATATGTTTTTAGTAGTCATAACAATAAACATTGTATCAAAAATAAGAACTTATACAAATTTTATTTTCTTACAATGTCGTACAATTACTTGGCGCTTGGAGCGCCAAGTAATTGGTTGTTTTTCTCTCACCCTACAGCGCTCCGAGCGCTGTAGGGTTTACTGAGTAGTTGGAGTACTCAGTGGTTGGTTGTTTTTTGGAATTGATTGGGGTATAGTTTTTTTAGAATGTTAGTTGAAAATTAACTCTTAAATTTGGAGGGGAAAATGGATGAAAAAATGTTTACTTTCAGTTTTAATTCAGACTCTGAAAAATTAAAATTCCTTACTATGGTTGGAAATATCTCAGAAAGTAGTTTTGCAGAAATGTGTGGGATTTCCATGAAAAAAAGTTATCAAATCACCGGGGAGGTTTATCGAAAGGTAGATCATGTCTCTCAAAAGTCTGTTAAATTAACTGGAGAAGAGCTTCGATGTTTGACCGTTTATATTAGCCGAAATCCTACTGAGTTGACTCCTCTTTCTGGTCTTCATAATCGGTTTTTATTGGTTGCTCATAGAGCTGGGTTTGAAATTGAGAAGCCGGTTTGGGTAAATTCTTCTTGTGTTAGTATGGAGGAATTATCAAAAAAATTCAAAAAATTAACCTCTTTTTTCGATGAAAAGAAAAAGTAACAATTTTCAACAACCTGTCGTATGTTTAATCACTACGGCAGGTTTATTTTTTTTTAATTTTTGATGTCGCACAATCACTTGGTAATCGGATTACCAAGTGATTGAATTTTTGATTTCACTTAGGGGTTCAACCCCTAAGTGATTTAAATTTTTAATCTTTGGCTCTGTTAGGCCCTTAAATACATCAAACGGCTACTATTTTTAAATCGTAGCCGTTTGGATTTGAGGAAGTTTAGAGGTACAACACTGGACTGCCACGAATAAATTTTTGCGAAAATTTATCCTCGCCCCGTGCGACATGCTCCGCCTTTCGAATCCTGACGAAAGCCAAGCCTTTGGCTTAATACCGGGCAGGATTCGGTCGCCAGTTCTAATTATTTTAGTTCGCTTTGCTCCTAAAATAATAAGAACTCGCGACCCCGCTCAGAAGTTTTTTAAAACTTCTTCGTTTCGAATCCTGCCCGGTCGCACCATTAATACAATATAAAAATAGCCCATAATGGGCTATTTTTATATTGTATGGTGCGCCGGGCAGGATTCGAACCTGCGTAGCCCGAAGGCGCGAGTTTTACAGACTCGAGTATTTGACCGCTCTACCACCGACGCAAAAAAACTGAAATTTAAAAGTGAAAAAGGAAAAAGAAATTTTAACTTTTTAGACTGTTGCTTTTACTTTTTCATTTTTCGTTTTTACTTTTAAATCTCCTTTCCTTTTCTTAATTACAAAGACAAGTTTATCATTTTTTACACTAACCGCAACTATTCCTCCAGTAATCATCCCTTCTGAAATCATTAATGAAGCTACAGGAGTCAGTATTTCATTTTGGATTAATCTCTTAAGGGGACGAGCTCCATATTGAGGGCTGTAACCTTTTTTGGATAGATATTCCAAAACTGTTTTAGGAATGTTTAAAACAATGTCTTTTCCTTTTAATCTTTCTTTTACCAAATCAATCTGGATATCAACTATTTTAACAATAGATTCTTCTTTCAAAGTGTCAAAAATAATAATATCATCTAATCGATTTAAAAATTCGGGCTTGAAATGGTTTTTCAAGGAAGTCATTATTTTTTCCTTTGCATCGTTATACAATTCTTCATCAGAATTATTATTAAATCCTATAGTTTCCATTTTATCAATAAATTTGGATCCAATATTTGAAGTCATTATGATAATGGTATTTCTAAAATTAGCTACTTTTCCTTTAGCATCGGTTAAAGTCCCGTCATCTAAGACTTGTAACAAAATATTAAATACATCCGGATGAGCTTTTTCAATTTCATCAAATAAAACAATTGAATAAGGCTTGTGACGAATAGATTCTGTAAGAGATCCACCGTCTTCATGACCAACATATCCAGGAGGTGCTCCTATTAATTTAGAAACACTGTGTTTTTCCATAAACTCAGACATATCAACCCGCACTAGAGATTTTTCATTATCAAACATAAAACCAGCTAATTTTTTAGTTAACTCAGTCTTCCCTACTCCAGTTGGTCCTAGAAACAAGAATGAACCGATAGGACGATTAGGATCAGAAATACCTACTCGAGAACGTTTAATGGCATCTGAAATTTTGGTGATAACGTCCTCTTGACCAATTATCTTAGCCTTTAAATTTTCTTCCATACGATTTAGTTTTTCGGTTTCTTCTTCAAGCATTTGAGTAATAGGAATCCCTGTCCAACGACTTACAATTTCAGCTATTTCACTACTGGTTATTTCTTCATTTAAAATCCTTCCACTTTTCTTCAGTCGTTTAAGACGATTAAGTTTTGAATTCAATTCTTTTTCTACTTGAGGAATTTTACCATAACGAATTTCAGCAGTTTTAGATAAGTCAGCGTTGGTCTCACTTTGGTCAGCTTCAATTCTTAATAACTCCAAATCTTTTTTATGAGTTTTGATTTCAGATAAAATAGTTTTTTCGTTATTCCACTTAATAGACAATTCTGAAGTTTTTTCTTTTAAATTTGCGATCTCTTTTATAATTTCTTCCGTTCGTTTTTTGTTTTTAATGCCAGTTTCATTTTTAAGAGCTTCTTTTTCAATTTCTAAACGAGTGATGTCTCTATCAGTTTTTTCTAATACAGGAGGTTTATTTTCTAAAGAAATTTTTAAGGAGGAAGCGGATTCATCAATTAGATCAATTGCCTTATCCGGTAGATATCTATCTGTAATATAACGACTAGACAAAGTTACCGCTGCAATAATAGCTTCATCAGTTATTTTAACTCCATGATAAAGTTCATATTTTTCTTTGAGACCCCTCAAAATAGAAACAGCATCTTCAAATGAAGGTTCGTTGATAGAAACAGGTTGAAATCTTCTGGTTAAGGCAGGGTCTTTTTCAATATATCTTTGATATTCTTTTAACGTAGTAGCACCGATGGCTTGAAGTTCTCCTCTCGCTAAAGCTGGTTTTAACATATTGGAAGCATCCATCGAACCTTCAGAAGCACCTGCTCCTATTAAAGTATGGATTTCGTCGATAAATAGAATTACCTTTCCTTTGGTATCTTTTATTTCTTTCATTATAGCCTTTAACCTTTCTTCAAATTCTCCTCGATATTTAGTTCCTGCGATCAGCAAACCTAAATCAAGAGAAACCAACTCTTTGTCTCTTAGAGAAATTGGGATATCCCCTTGGACTATTTTTAAAGCCAAACCTTCCGCTACGGCAGTTTTCCCTACCCCAGCATCACCTATTAAAATTGGATTATTTTTTGTTCTTCGTGAAAGGATTTGAACTATTCGACGAATTTCCTCATCTCGCCCTATGACAGGATCTAATTTATTTTCATTAGCTAATCGAGTTAAGTTTCTAGTAAATTTTGCTAAAGCTCTATGTTTAGGTTTTTTTTCTGTATCTGTAATTTTTCCTTCTTTTATTTCTTTTAAAATTTTTAGAACATCTTCTTTTTGAATTTTAAATCGATTTAACATTTCAGTAACATCTCCGGGGATATCTAGTAACCCTAAAAATAAATGTTCGACGGAGATAAAAGAGTCGTTCATATTACGAGCAATTATTGAGGCATTGTTTAAAACTTCAGTCAATTCAGGGGTAAGGAAAATTTGATATGAAGGAGTTATTGTTGCCCCAGGATTAGGACTTTCTATCAAATCTAATAAAGAATCAGCTAATAGAATAATATCTATGTCTAATTTCTCTAAAATAGAAATAACCATATTTTCTTCTTGTAAAAGAATAGCGGTAAAAAGATGCATATGGCTAACATGATTTTGACCACGCTCAATAGCCAATTCGTGAGAACGACGAACAATTTCTTTGGCTTTAGTTGTGAAGTTTTGAAATGGAGGCATTTTTTTAGGTTGTTAGTAGGTTAGCTTTTAGGTATTAGGAGAAAGTTTGCTTCGCAAACTTTCTTTAATAATTTATATTTATATACTTAATATTTAAATATAATATTGATTAGAATAGGGCGAGGCTTTGCCTCGCCCTATTTATATTTTACTTGCAAATTGAGTTAAGTCAATGGTTATTAACCAACAAACCAATTACACGGAAGTTCACACTAGCTCTTTCTTCAAAATTTCGGCTACGAAACTTCGTTTCGTGCTCACCGTATCTCGATATGGATCGCACTCCAACTCATTTCTCGCTCGAAATTTTAAAGAAATAATCAGTGGAATTGATTTGCTGGTTAATAATTTTATTCTTTAGCGGTTTCTGTAAGGTTATTAGAAATGAATGCTTCTTGTACAGCATTTATTGGAGTAAAGAATCCGTTATCTGATTTAATTCCTATAACTTTACCACTCAAATTAATCAAAGCAGTCATTGATTTTTCTGGAGTTAAATTCGTTTCAATCCTAGTTACTATTATTTTTTCTTCAGCTTTTTTATCAGCGGTGGCTTCGGTTATTATTATCTTATCTCGAGTTAAGTTAGATATAATTCCTGTTAAAAGCATATCAGAAGTTTCTCCTCCCAAAACGATAACACTTTGTCCCAATTGGAGGTTGTTTGAATTTTCTATTTCAATACTATTGTATACGATTTTTTCTTTCAATTCTTCTGTTTTTAAAAAGACAAAATTATTTTCAATTAAATTATTATTTAAAATGACCTTAATTTCTTTTTCATTAAAAGAAATATAATAATCTTTTTTTACAGTATCTTTTTCAGTTACAAAATCTTGTTTTTGAGCTACAATATCTCCATTTTTGGATATAAACAAGCCTATTCCTACAAACTCTTTTATTATTTCTTTATCTTTGTTTTCGGAAAGAGTATAAATTCTAGCCATTAATTTTGAGTTTTTCTTAACAGCATCAATTACAAAATCTTCGTCGCTAACTATAATCGTTTTATTATTTTCTATGACAGTTGCTTTTTGTTCGCTAGGAACAATTTTTTCAATAGTTTTTTCATAAACTTTATGAATAGTATCGGTTACTACTGGAGGAGCTTGATTGACTAAAGAAACAGTAACAATTCCTGTAGCAATTGAAGTTACAAAACTTATCAAGAGTGTAAGTAAAATTATTTGAGTTGGGTTTAATTCGTTTAAGTTCATAGAGTTAATTGAAAGTTTGTAAAGTTGAAAGTTTGTAAAGTTTTTAAATTTGCCGAGCAAATTTAAATGACTTTTGACTTTATGGACTTTATGAACTTTTTACTCTTTTATTATATAACACTAAACTATTTTAAACAAATTTTTGTGTGAACAAAAATTTAAGTTTATGTTTAAAATTTAATCATTGCTCCAACCTGCCTGCCGGCAGGCAGGTCGATTGGAGTATATTAAGAATTTTTATATCGTTACTCCATTTAAATGGAGTAACGATTGTTTTTTTAAAATTTAAATTACTGCAGTTAACTGCAGTAATTATTAGATTATGCATAATCTAATAATGAAAGTTTGTAGAAAATTTTATATAAAACAAAAAAAATAACTGATATTTAATTCTAACATTCTATAGAATGTTAGAATATCAATTATAGTATTATATATAATAATATAATTGATATACTGGGGATTGGGGAAATAATAAATAAAAAAATAACCTTGCACTTAATCCGTTTTGTTTCGGATGGGTACAAGGTTATAGTAGTTTGATACCAGCCAAATCATAAAAAAAATTTAGCTGATTTAATATTTTCTTTGAGTTCTTGGATGTGTGGTCCTTCTAAATATGTCTTAAGATATTCTGGACCACACAAAGTGAACAAACATATAAAGAAAAAAATTCCTACCAAAGAGGTACTTAATATAAATCCCCAAAAAAGTCCTAGAAAATAACGGTCCAAAGATTTCCCCTTTTTTTTAAAAACTATTTCCATTTTAAACCTCCTTTAAGTTTAAAGCTTGAATTTCTTTAACAATTTTTTTCATTTCTAAAATAACTTCTTCTTCAGAATTAAAGACATAGTTTGAAGAAATAAGTCTAGTGTGAAAAAAATTATCTTTATACTGATCAATAGCCCCAGCATATTTTCCAGTTTTTTTATCTTTTTCTGAAAACGTGCAGCGAATATCATTTTTTTTGTATTGAATTACTGCAGCGGTATATCTAGTAACCATATCTCCTCCTTTATATTTTTAAATAATACTTCTGCTCTATTGATACATTTTTATTTCAACAAAGTCAAACATTTTATGACGTAGTCGATTTCTTTTTTGGTTGTAAATTTTCCTAGAGTAAATCTTAGAGAGTTTTCAATTTGTTTTTCTGTTTTTCCGAGAGCTTTGACGACATAGGAATATTTTTCTGTGGAGCAAGAGCTCTTAGTATTACAGGCAATTCCTTTTTGATCTAATTGAAGAACAGAAAAATCATTGTTAGTTGCAGGGACAGAAATGTTAACATTATTGGGTAAGCGGTTTTCTAATCCCCCGTTTAAATCTGCCTTGGGAATTTTATTCAAGACTTCTTGAATAAAATAATCTCTTAATTTTGTGAGTCGAATAGTTTCTTTTTTTTGTTCTTTAGATGCTAATTCTAAAGCTTTTGCAAAACCGACTATTAAAGGAGTATTTTCAGTTCCTGAGCGTAAATTTCTTTCTTGAGTTCCTCCTACAATTAAAGAATTTATTTTTAAACCTTTTCGAACATATAAAACTCCACATCCTTTTGGTCCATAAATTTTTTGAGAGTCAAAACTGAGTAAATCAATTCCTAATTTTAAAGTGTTTAAAGGAATATATAATAATGCTTGAGCTGAATCAGAATGTAAAATTGGAGTGATTGATTCGTGGTTTTTTAAAATTTTCTTTTTAAATCCCCGAACAATTTTAGTGATTTCTTCCATTGGCTGGATTATTCCTATTTCGTTATTTACAAACATTATAGAAATTAAAACAGTGTTTGGTTTCAATAATTTTTTAAATTCTTTTAAATCAATTTGTCCATCTTTATCAATTCCAACGATGTCTAAAGTAGCTCCCCTTTTTTCAAAATGTTTAAAATAATTTAAAACAGAAGGATGTTCCATTTTGGAAATGATTAAATGCATATCTTCAATTTTCATTCCATCTTCAACTAATTTATCTAGCACTCCAAAAATAGCAGAATTATTTGATTCTGTTCCACCCGAGTTAAAAATAATTTCTCCAGGTCGGGCGTTTAAAATTTGAGCAATTGTTTCTCGAGATTTTTCTATTGCATTTTTAGCAATGACTCCTTCTGTATGAATAGCTCCAGCATTACCAAAATCTATGTCCCAATAACGGTCCATTTCTTTTTTTACCTCCTTATTCAAAGGAGTGGCGGCGGCATAATCCATGTAGATTCTGGCTTTTTTCTTCTTGAACATTCTTCCATATTAGCATTTTTCAGTATGTCTGTTAATTGCAAAAAGCCTTATCTAATGTATAATCTAAACCATACTAATTTAAGCCAAACTATTTAAAATTATGTTATTTACAGAAGAATTTGTTATTTACGCTCTTTTGGGAGTGAACCTTTTATTAATTTTATGGGTTATTAGTATTGAAAGAAGAACTCGAGACATTAAGGTTTTAAAAGATAAAGAGTCTTTAATAAAAAAACTTCAACATATTGAAAAAAGATTTAAGGATTGTTGGGATTTTGAAAAAAAGGCTAAAGAAAATTTTAATTTAATAGAAAATGAGTTAAAGGAAACGGTTCAAAATATTGAAATTGTAAGATTTAATCCTTTTAAACACGAAGGAATGGGAGGAGATCAAAGTTTTGCTTTTACCCTTTTAAATAAGAAAGGCAGTGGAGTAATAGTTTCAAGTTTATATACGAGAGAAAAAGTTTCTGTTTTTACTAAACCAATACAAAATTGGCAATCAAAGTATGAACTTTCAAGTGAAGAAGGAGCGGTTCTTGAACAAGCGAAGAATAAAAAATAAAAAACTTCTGGATTCGCAGAAACGACAGTTTCGTCTTCGCGAAATTAGATTTTTTGTTAAAAACTAAACAATTATGACTAAAGAAAAAACAGAACATATAATAGAAAGATCACCAGTTATTGTAGTAATGGGGCATATTGATCACGGAAAATCAACCTTATTGGATTATATTCGAAAAACTAATGTAGTCGAAGGAGAGGCTGGATCTATTACCCAGCATGTATCAGCTTATGAAGTAATCCATAAAAATGTTAACGGAGATGATAAAAGAATTACTTTTATAGATACTCCTGGGCATTCTGCTTTTTCTGCTATGCGTTCTCGGGGAGCTAATATCGCTGATATTGCTATCTTGATAATTTCAGCAGAAGATGGGGTTAAACCTCAAACTTTAGAGGCTTATAACAGTATTCAAGAAGCTAAAATTCCTTTTGTCATAGCTATCAATAAAATAGATAAACCAAATGCTAATATTCAAAAAGTAAAAAATGAATTAATTGAGAATGGTATTTATGTAGAGGGTTCAGGAGGAGATATTTCGTTCGTTCCCATTTCTTCTAAAAGTGGAGAAGGTATTCCAGAACTTTTAGACATGATGTTGTTGATTGCTGAAATGGAAGATTATAAAGGAGACTCTTCCCTATTGGCTGAAGGATTTGTTTTAGAATCTAAAGTAGATCCTCAAAAAGGAGTAGACACAATGTTGATTATTAAAGAAGGGGCAATAAAACGAGGTGATTTTTTAATGGTGAATAATCAAGTTAGTCCTATTCGAAGATTAGAAGATTTTCTAGGAAATCCTATAGATGAAGCAATTTTTTCTAGTCCAGTTAGAATTATTGGCTGTTGTGATGTGCCTGACGCAGGTTTGCCTTTTAAAACTTATTCTTCAAAAAAAGAGGCAGAAAAAGATTTAGTAGAAGGATCTGTTTCTGTGACTAATAATATAATTCTGAATAACGCCGAAAATAGTGCTGAAGCAGTTGAGATTTTTCTGATAATTAAAGCTGATGTTTTTGGAACTATTGAAGCCATTAAAAAGGAAATTGCTAAAATTGATACAGACAGAGTGATTATCAAAGTTATTTCTGAAGGAGTTGGAGACATCGCAGAAAATGATGTGAAAATGGCAAGTCATAATCCAAATACTTTAATAGTAGGATTTAATACAAAAATTAGTCAAGCGATGATTAATTTATCAGAACAAATGAAAGTAAAAGTAGCTTCTTTTGATATTATCTATAAATTAACAGAATGGCTTGAGGAAAATATTCTTACCTTAATTCCTAAAATCAAAGTTGAAGAAAAACTTGGTCGTGCTAAAATTTTAGCTATGTTCAATAAAGCTAAAGACGAACAAATTGTTGGAGCTAAAGTTAAAGAAGGAAGAATAAAATTAGGTTCTGAAGTAAGAATAATGCGCCGAGATTTTGAGATAGGATTAGGAAAAGTTACTAATTTACAAAAACAAAAAATTCAAACTCAAGAAGTAAATGAAGGCGACGAGTTTGGAATAGGTATTAAAGCTAAAAAAGAAATTGCTATTGGAGATTACATTGAAGCTTTTGAAACAATCGAAAAGTAAAAAGTTCGTAAAGTTTATAAAGTTCATAAAGTGAAAAATCGCGAAGCGATTTTTCTAAATAAAAACTTTTAACTTTTAACTTTATAAACTTTTAACTAAATATTTATGACTTTAAGACAAGACAAAGTAAAAGAAAATATTCAAAATATAACAGCTCAATTTTTAGAGACTGAGTCTAATAGGACATCCTTGATTACTGTTACTGGAGCAAATGTTTCTGTTGATTTAAAAAGAGCCACTATATTTATAAGTGTCTTACCAGATTCTGAAGAAGAAGCCGCTTTGAACTTTGTTAAACGTAGAAGAAAAGATTTGCGCCATTATTTACAAAAAAAATTACAGATGAGATCAATTCCTTTTTTAGATTTTGAAATTGATTATGGTGAAAAAAACCGTCGAAGAATTGACGAATTGTCTCAAGAATTGTAAAATATAAATGGTTTATAAATAATAAAGAGGGCCTAGTGGCGAAGTGGGAACGCTGTGGTCTGCAAAACTACCATGAGTCGGTTCGATTCCGACCTAGGCCTCAAGGTTGAGTATTTTGACAAATAGTATAAAATAACAAAACAGTCTAAAAATAATTTAAACATTAAAAATTATTTCATTAGAAATTGATTGAAAATTGAAAATTGTGTAACTTGCCCAGGTGGTGGAATTGGTATACACGCAGCACTTAAAATGCTGTCCATTATTTGGATGCGGGTTCGACTCCCGCCCTGGGCACAAAAACATCCGCCTATAGCTCAGCTGGTAGAGCAACCGGCTCTTAACCGGTAGGTCGTAGGTTCGATTCCTACTGGGCGGACAAAATTTAAAATCCCTGTTTGGGATTTTTAATTTTGTCCACCCAGAGAAAGCAAAAAGTTTTGCTTTCGTTAGGAATCGAAAGGCGGAGCATGCCGTACGGAGCGAAGCGAGTACGACAGCGAGCCGGGGTCGCGAACACTTAATAAATTTCGAGCGACAGCGAAGAAATATATTTAGTGATTCGTGACCGAGACTACTGGGCGGACAACGAAAGTAAAAATGAAAAAGTAAAAAGATTATTTAAACGAAAAATACTGCAGTTAACTGCAGTATTTTTTATTTAATTCAATTATTTTATAAAACAAAAAATCCCCAAACAAAAAATGGGAATTTTTTGTTTGGGGATTGTGGTTTTAAATTAAACTCATCCCATGATACCAATGGGTTCCGATGGAACCTCTTCCTGGGGTAGAAATGTATTCATATCCTTCATGTTTTTTTAAACCTTTTAAATCGTTGTAACAAAAAGACAGGTTGTTTTCATAAGTTAATTGGGGGAATTCTGAGTGTCTGAAAGTAGAAGGCCCCCGTCCCCCATTGAAAATCTTTTTTGAATAATTTTCCATCAAAGCCAATTTCAAAAAAGGAATTACTTCTTTGGGATATGATCCTCCATAGGACATTGACCACACTGGAAAATTTTGAAACCGGATTTTAGTAAATCCTTCTGATTTTCCTGAATGAGGAATACTATAAGCATCTATAACGTGAAAATTATAATAATCAAAAGGAATTACTTTATACCCTGGCAAAAGTGGAGCTTTGGACGAAAAAGTTTTTCCACTTGCCCATCCAACTTGCATAGCCATAAAGAAAATAAATTCAATGGCTTCAAGAGTTACTTCTTTAATTGTTTTAATCTTATCTATTGTAATTAAGTCCATTTGGTACCTCCATCTATAAGTTATTTTAAAATTACACACTTTTTCTAAAATCACAATACAGGATTTTATATTAAAAAACAAGTTTTATATAAAAAATTCCATCGGCTCACTTGAATGAGCCGATGGAATTTTAAATTTTGTTTATTTTTTTACTTCTTTGTGAGGAGTATGAGCTCGGCACCATTTACAATACTTCTTGATTTCTATCTTATCAATTACTAACTTTTTATTTTTGCTTGACCAGTAATTAATTCTTTTACATTTTTGGCAAGCTAATTTGATTAATCTATCTTGTGACATGACTGATTTTTAAGGAGTATAACGACTATAAAAATCGTCATCCAGCTCTACTTTTATTTATTAATTTATAATATTTAATTTTTTAACAGCTCGTTCTTTGATAAAATCTAAATAAAATTTAAATAATAAAAGTAGGGCTGGGTATTTTTTGTTTTATTAAGTATGCTGACTATTATATCTAAAAATCAATAAAAATCAATGTTTTTAATTGCGGATTTTGGTTCACAAGGACTCGACCCGCAGTTACTAAGGTTTTTCTTCGTTTTCGTAAACTCAAACTCGAAAAACCAAAGTACTGCCGGTCGCGGCTCGGAAAAGGAATTTAGTCCTTTCCCTATCACCGTTCGAGTCCTGTCAAATTCACAAATAATAAAAATCATCTGATATGAAATTAGATGATTTTTATTATTGCGGGTCTAGCAGGACTCGAACCTGCAGTCCTGGTTTTGGAGACCAGTGGTTTACCAGTTAACCGATAGACCCAATATTTAATCAACCTTATCTTACCAAATTTTATCTTTTATTTCTAGACTGCTTCGTCAAATAATTAAGAAGTCCGACCTCGAAGTTGGTAAAACAATATTAAATTGCTAAAGGTTATGATTATTTTAATTAAGAGGTCGGACTTCAATTATTTTATAAACAACTTAACCAACTTTATTTCTTCCCATGAAATATTATCAGGTAAAGCTTTTTTGATAGGGGCTAATTTGTCCCCCTTAATTTTTTTCCAAGCATCAAAAATAATATCGAAATTTTCGACATCACCTTTTATATAATCAAATTTTACCCGAGCAGTTCCCTTCTCTTCAGCCAATTTTTCTAAATGGTTAATTATAGTAGAAAGAGTTAAATTTCTTTCTCGAGCGATATCTTCTAACATCATTTCTTGAGCAATCATTTCTTTAGTCACATCATAGGTTGAAATTTTTTCTTCTACAAAATTTTCTACAGCCGAAGCCCCGATAAATTCTTCTTGAATTTCTTCCGCTCGTGGCTCTGATTGTAACCGAAAAATAGCTCTTTCAGATTCTTTTTTTAATTCCAAATCAAATTCTAAAATCTCGTCATTTACCATTAAAGCAGTGTTATTTATTCCTTTTAAATATAGGCCATTTAAGGATCGAACTCGTGACAATGCAACATAACCCATTCCAGCTACGAATGACTTTGAGAGGTCTATTTCTGCCATATCAAGGCTCATTCCTTGGCTCTTGTGAATAGTTATAGCCCAAGCTAACCTTAAAGGAATTTGAGTAATCCGTGCTTTCTGTTTACCTTCTTCTTCTATATGCCAAGATTCATCTTCTACTAAAATCTCTTTACCTGAATAAGTTTCTACTACTGGTTGTCCTTCGTTAAAATCAATTATTGTTCCGAGAGTTCCGTTAACATATCCTTTTTCAAAATTGTTTTTTATAAACATTACGATGGCTCCTTTTTTCAAATGCAGTTCTTCATGAGCTAAACAAGATTTTTTTAAAGAATCTACTAATTTTTTAGCTCCAGTATTTTTCATTCTATAAATACTTGGATAAGCATCAATTTTATCTAATTCTTGAAGATTTAAAGAATCTACATCTCGATTGTGAGTATATAATTTTGTGGGAGTAAATTTAAATTCTTCATATTGTTGTCGAGTTTTCAATAAATCCCAAGTCTGCTCCCCCACTTCATTATCTCTAATTTCATTTAAAATTTTTAATAAAGAATCTTCTTCTGCTTGTCGATATTGTTCTTCTAAGTAACAAATATTCAAATTCATATTTTTCCAAATGTTTGATTTGTAGGCAAAATTAGTTTCTCCTCCAAATTTGTTTATAGGAGGAAGTTGGAAAAAGTCTCCACATAAAATAATTTGCATTCCACCAAAAGGTTCGTCATTGTGTTTGAACGCGCGACAAATTATATCAATAGCATCTAATTGAAAAGAATGAAGCATTGAAATTTCGTCTATAATCAAAACTTGGGTATATTTAAACCTTCTTTTTAGATATGATTTTTCTAAAAGAGATTCTACATCTAAAGCCGATAATTTATCTTTAATTCCTAAACCAGACCAAGAATGGATTGTTACTCCGTTCATATGAGTGGCTGCAATTCCAGTAGAAGCCGTTACTCCCACAGGCACCGATTTAGATTTAAGAAAATCAATATATTGGTTCAATAAATAAGTTTTACCCGATCCTGCTGGACCGGTTAAAAATACATTTTGACCCATTTTTAAAATTTTGAGAGCTTCTTTTTGTTTCATTATGCAAAACATTATAACACAGATGGGTATTAAGTATTGTGTAAATTAAATCTTAGAAATAAAAAATAGTGCAGTTAACTGAACCAATTGTTTCGATACTCCAATTAATTGGAGTATTTATATTATTGATAATATCCATAGTAAAAATTGAACACCTCAACGAGTTGAGGTGTTCATGATACCAAATACATACTACATAATACTAAAAAATTTAATTAGGTGTCGCACACCCAAAAGGGATGAACGACACCCTAATTAATTTTTTACATTTCCTCAATAGTCTCAATTCCAAGTAACCCTAGACCGTTTTTTAGAACTTGAGCAGTGGCTCTAGCTAAAGCTAGACGAATTCCTTTTTCTTCTTCTGAAGCATCTAACACAGGACAATTAGCATAAAAAGTATTAAATCTTTGTGCTAATTCGTAAAGATAATTACAAATTGTATGAGGTGCAACTTCAACTCCAGATTCATAAGCTTTTTGAGGATAACGAGCTAACCATTTTAATAAACTTAATTCCCACTCACCCATTTTTGTTTCACTTGGAAACCGGGTTTCCAAGTGGTTTGATTTTCTTAAAATTGCTTGGGCTCGCACGTAAGCATATAAAACATAAGGTCCTGAGTAACCTTCAAAATCTACAAATTTTTCAGGATCATAGTTTACGTCTTTATTAAAATCATGGGACAAAATTAAAAATTTCAATCCAGCTAAAGCCACTACTCGAGAAATTTCATTTCTTTTTTCTTCATCGTAATCTTTTATTTCTGCGATTTTTGTTTGAGCCACTTTCAGAGACTCTTCCAAAATATCTGTTCCTTTAATATTTTTTCCACTTCGTGAACTGGTCTTTTTGCCATCCATTAATAACCACCCAAAAGATTGGTGGAAATATTTATTTTCAAATTTATCATCAAGAGTTTCTAATATTTTTATAACTGCTTTAAAATGGTCTGTTTGTTCTACCCCGGTTAAGGTTAAATTCAAATCTAAGTTGGGATAATCTTCAAATTTTTGATAACCTAGAGCCAAATCTTTAGCCATATAGGTTGGATTATTTTCACTAGTTTCTAATACCCAAGTATTTAAACCTTCTTTTTCTCCATCGTAAATAATAGCCCCTTGGCTTTTTACAAAAATGTTTTTAGAATTTTTTTCAACAATTTTTTTGGCATTTTCATAAACTTGAGATTCTGGATATTGTTTGTCATAAATTACTCCTAAATCAGCAAAAATAGCTTTTTGGTGTTCTAGACTCCATTCTTTTATTTTTTCGTATAATTCTGTCGCTTCTGTTTTGTTTTTTCGATAAATATCAATATTTATTTTTCTAATCGTTTCTTCATTAGTTTCAAAATTTTCAGCCCCGTAAACATAGGCTTCGGCGATAAATTCCATTTTTTTATGTTTATCCCAAGTTTCAAAATCTGCCGGCAATCCTTTTTGCATCATTCCCCAAGTACATTTAGCTGTGTGCATTCCTATATCTCCATAATAATTTGTTTTAATTACTTCATAACCTAAATTTTCAAAAAGATTACAGACAGACAAACCAGAAATAGTTCCTTTGATATGTCCTACAGTAAAAGCTTTATGAGTGTTAGGTTGTCCAAATTCAACCATCACTTTTTTATTTTCAGCTAACTCAAATTTACCATAATCTTCTTTTTGATCTAAAATATTTTGTAATTCAGAAATATAATAATCTTTTTTAATTTTGAAATTTATAAATCCCGGAGCTACAGCTTCTGCAGATTCTAGAAAATCAGGTAAATTAATTTTTTCAGCAATATCTTGAGCAATTTCCAAGGGATTCTTTTTTAAAACTCCAGCTAAAACCATAGCCACATTAGTGGCATAATCTCCATGAAATTCTTCTGCTGGTCTTTCTATTACAAAAACAATCTCTGATTCTACTATTTTTGAAATTTCTTGATGCAATAATTCTTTAATAGGCTCATCAGAAATATTTTCTTTTTTTAATATGTCTTGTATTTTCATATTTATAATTATAACATAATAACATTATAATATAATTATTTGAATTTTAAGAGGTTAACCTTAAGATATTATAAAGTTCTGGATTGCCACAAAATTATTTCTTAACAAGAAATAATTTTTCGCAAAGACGAACAAAGCGAAGCTTTGTTCGTACGAAAACCTTAGGTTTTTGTCTTCGCGAGTCGCAACGAAGCGATCCAGACGTTTTTCTGGACTGCCGCTTTCCGTCTTTGCGAGCTTGCGTGGCGATCCAGAAAATTAAAAAAATATGAAAAAATTTCAAAGAAATATAGAAAATTTTGAATGTGAAAATTGCGGTGAAGAAGTGGAAGGTGATGGATATACTAATCATTGCCCTGCTTGTTTATGGAGCAAACATGTTGATATAAACCCCGGTGACAGAGCCTCTGACTGTTGTGGTTTAATGGAGCCAGTTGAAGTAGATAAAAAAAGTGGTGAAAATATAATTACTCATCGCTGTTTAAAATGCGGGCATTTGAAAAAAAATAAAGTTGCCGAAAATGATGACTATGATGAAATTTTGGAGATAATTGGGTAAAGAGTTTACAGGAGTCCGACTCCTGTAAAATAAAATGAGAAAAGGCAGGAAATATTAATTCCCTGCCCTTTTAAAAATTTTCTTTCATTTTATTCTCCAATTTTAAAAAAATCAAATGGCAAAAACGCAAGGAACGAATGTATCTTTTTCAGGATTATATTTAAAAACCATGTCAGAATGAAGTTTATTTTTCAAAATGTGAAAGTAAAGTTTAGATACAATCGTCTTTTTAGCAACTGAGTCTATTTCTTTTTTGTAAATACTTTTTGGAATATAGACAGAGATTGGTTTAGAGTTTTGATAAAAAGCAATTTTTAGTTCCCATTCCTCAGGCAAAAGAAAAAGTTCATTAATCCAGTGTTCTGGAACATTCAGTTTATCTTCTCCAAATGAAAGAATTTGAGCTTTTTGATAACTCAAATTATCTTCTCTTTTCATAGTAAAATAACTTCTAATGAAATCAAACATATACACCCCCTATTTTTTAAAAAATTTAAAGAAATAACACTAATCTGAGTTTACATTTAAAAATTTATTGTGTCAAATTGAAAATCATTTGATACTCAGAGTACCAAGTGATTTATTATGGATTTTGCTCCGCAAAATCCGTCATTTTTAATTTATCATTTTTAATCTGTGTCTGCCCCTACGTGCCGGCAGGCGTGGGCAGGCAGGTTCCAGAGAACAAAGTATCTAAATTTTTCAAAAAAGAGGTCCGACTCCCAAAGGGAGTCGGACCTCGAAAAATTTGATACTTTATTTTCTGGACTATCGTTTATTTTTCTTTCTCTCATTCTCTGTTAAATATTTTTTTCTTAGACGAATATTTGTAGGAGTTACTTCTAAATATTCATCTCCTTTTATCATTGAAATAGCTTTTTCTAAAGAAATTTTTAAAGGAGGAGTAACTCTTGTAGCATCATCAGATCCAGAAGCTCGCATATTAGTTAACTGTTTTCCTTTGGTTGGATTCACTACCATTTCTTCCCCGTTAGCTACACTTCCTATTATCATTCCTTCATAAACCTCAGTGTTTGTTTCAATGTATAAAGTGCCTCGCTCTTGTAAATTAGCTAGAGCAAAACCTAAAGCTTTGCCAGCCATCATAGACGTCATTGAACCCAATTTAGTTTTAGTAACTTTTCCGGCATATGGTTTAAATCCTGAAAAAATTGAAGTTAAAACTCCTTCTCCTTTTGTATCGACAATGAATTCGTTTCTATATCCCAAAAGTCCTCGAGTCGGAACTTCAAAAACCATTTTTGTTTCTTTATTTTCTGTTTGCATAGAACTTAAAATCCCTTTTCTTTCTCCGATTTTTTTCATTACTGATCCGGAGAATTCTTCAGGGACAGAAATAGCAACTTCTTCAAATGGTTCTACTTTTTGACCATCAATTTCTTTGATAATTACTTCTGGCTGAGAGACGGTTAATTCAAATCCTTCTCGTCTCATATTCTCAATTAAAACAGCTAAGTGTAATTCCCCTCTTCCATAAATTTTATATTTACTATCTGTTCCGTCAAAATCAATTTTTAAACCCACGTTGATTTCTAACTCTTTTTCTAATCTTTCTTTAATTTGTCTAGAAGTTAACAACTTTCCAACTCTTCCGGCGAAAGGAGAATTATTAACAAACATAAATAAAGAAATTGTAGGTTCGTCTATCGTGATTTTAGGAAGGGTTTTAGTTTCCTCGTTGTCAACTAAAGTCTGTCCAATAAAAATCTCAGGAATACCGGCAATCATAACAATATCTCCAGCTACCGCTTCTTTCGTTTCTTTGCGGGTCATTCCTTCAAAAGTAAATAATTTAGTGATTTTTCCGTTAAAAACTTTTCCATTTTGATCTTTTACAAAAATAGTTTGACCATTTTTTAAAGTTCCTTGATAAATACGGCAAATTCCCATTCTTCCTAAAAAGTTGTCATAAGCAAGATTAAATACTTGAGCTTGTAAGGGTTTTTCATTTAAAATATTATTAGAAGCAACAGGAACTTTTTCCAAAATTAAATCCAATAAAGGGGTCAAATCTTTCATTTCATCTTCCATTTTTAATTTAGCTAAGCCTTCTCTCCCTACTGTATAAATAATTTCAAAGTTTAATTGTTCATCAGTTGCGTCTAAATCTAAAAATAATTCATAAACATCTTCTCTAACCCTATTTACGTCTAAAGCCGGCTTATCAATTTTATTTATTACTAAAATTGGTTTTAAACCTAATTCTAAAGATTTTTTAAGCACAAATTTAGTTTGTGGCATTGGCCCTTCTACAGCATCTACTACCAAAAGAACGGAATCTACTGACCGCAAAACTCTTTCTACTTCTGATCCAAAATCAGCATGTCCTGGAGTATCCAAAATATTAATTTTAGTGTCTTTATATAAAACTGAAGTATTTTTTGAATAGATAGTAATTCCTCTTTCTTTTTCTATATCATTAGAATCCATTGAAATTCCTTCTTCCACCATATTAGTTTGTGAAAGCAACGCATCAGTTAATGCTGTTTTTCCATGATCAACATGGGCTATAATTGCTATATTTCTTATTTCCATTTTAATTTAGTTAGTTAGTTTTTAGTTATTATAATCCGAACCTGCCTGCCGGCAGGCAGGTACTACGAATTATATCCTAATGACCCGAATAAAAAATTTAATTTTTTTCTGGACTGCCACAAGGTTATTTATTATTTAGAAGTGCGACCTCAGTATTGATTAAACAACATTCAATAACTAAAGATTACAGATATCTTAGATCAGAGGTCGGACTTCAGACAAAAAATAATCTTTCGCAGAGACGGAACGGTGGCTGGATTGCTTCGTCTCTGCGAGCCTCAGCGTGGCAGTCCAGTAATTTTAATTTTTCATCATTTAAAACCAATCTTGACATTTTACCCTTTTTGTAGATTTAAGCAAGAAAATTTTGACCTGCCTGCCGGCAGGCAGGTACAGAATTTTCGCAGTCCCTCACCATTATTAATAATAACGTTGATAAATCAACACCAGATAAAATAATTATGTTTTTTGTTAAATATTTAATTATATATTTTAATAATGGTGACCGGACAACTATGTAGTGACTGTTGACTCTTTTTATGAAAATGTTATTCTAAAAATAGAAAGTTTGAATAACTATTAATTTAAGGGGGGTGACTTATGCCTAATCAAGAAAAATTAGCAAAAGATTTAGTTCTAAAACTAAAGGAAAATTTAAATGAGGTTAAGCAAGAGGCTCAGAAAAATTTTTCAACATTAAGTGGGTATGATTCAGGAACTATTGAATTAAAAAAAATTGTTGATTCAGTAACTAGAGCTGAAGATGATTTGAAACGGAACTGTTCTTTTTGAGAAAAGGAGTAAGGATGTCTAATTTTGGAAAACCCTAGAGTATTTAAGAAAATACTCTAGGGTTTGTATTTTTTTATATAGATATAAACAGTTTTAAATTTCATATTAAAAATAAAATGGTATACTAAATATAGATAGTTTAAATGGTTTTTCTTTTAATTTTAATTTTGGAGGAAGGATTATGAAAAAATATTTTGGTTTGTCTAAAAGATATTTTTTAAAATATTTAGAAGATACTCTTAAACTTTTAAAATTGGAATTTTGTGAAACTAAAAATTCTAACAGAAAAGCATTTCTTGTTGAAAAAATTCTCCAACTGCGGGATTTTTATGATGAGATAGCTTATTCAAAAAAGGCTTAGGGTGTGTAATTTCACCCTAAGCCTCTTTTAATTTACTATTTCTTGACTGTTTACTCAAAAAAAACAGGAATTTCTAAAGCATTATCGTGTTCAGGCAATCCAGAGGGGTTGTCTTTTTTTAATATTAAAGCTCCCCAATTCTTTACTCCTTCAATTTTCTTTGGTTTAATAAATTCTAAACTCCCTTTAAACGGCACAAAATCTTCTGTCATCCAATTACTTTGAGCCGTCAAATACCCCTCAGCAATAATTAGTCCATCCCAATCAGTTAAAATCACAGGAAAATCTCCTTCAAAATACCAATTTCCAACAGCTTGTCCTTCCAAAACCAGAGGACTAGAAATTTTTTGATTTGGACGAACTGAATTTAATTCAATTAAATCTTGCACTTCAAAAATATTTCCAATGTTCTCGACATAAGTTTTATCAGTTTTAGGATCTCTACATTGTTGAGGATAAGATTCCATAATTGGATTTCCGGCTTCTGCACAAGAATTGAAATCATTTATTGTGGAACCTATTTGAGAATTAAACCGACAAACTCCTACACATTGTAAAGTACAAATAGATTCAGGATCATCATTATGACGACACCCTGATTCACATTCTGAAAATTCACCTTGATGTTGATCACACCAAGTTTTGTCTGTATCTTCACATTCTTCTTGTTTTGTAAGCCAAGTTGCTTCTGTCGCTTCACAAGCTCCTGCTATTGAGGCTACAACATTTAGATTTAAACCATCTTCATTTGGAAAATTAAAACCATATTGATAAACCAAAAAGACAGCTATCGCGACTATTAAAATATATATAAATTTCTTCATTGAATTTTTAAATTAAATTATTAACTTTCTTTATTGTATCATAATCTTTTTAAGATATAATATAAGGATGAAGAAGATTATAAAATTTCTTAGAAGTATTCATCATATTTATTGGATGTTTTTGTCTGTCGTTGTGATATTTTCTGGGGCTATTGGTTATTTAACATGGGAAGGCAATAATCGTTTAGTTTTGGTAAATGAAAGAATAGATTTAATTTCCTCAAATCTTGCTTTCTTGGAAGGAAATCTGGCTTCAAGTACTACGGAATTAAAACAGTCTATTTCTCAAACCCATATTGATTTGTCTTCTGCTTTGGAAACTGAAAAAAGAAATGTCGGAGAAATTGAAAATCTACTAGGAACTTATAAACAAGAAAACGAGCAAATTTCAGGCACAATAAATACTCTAGAAAAACTAAGTAAAACTGATCCAGAATTATTACAAAAATATTCGAAAGTATTTTTCTTAAATGAACACTATTCGCCCGCTAGATTGTCTGAAATTCCAGATGCTTATGAATATAACGAATCCAAATTTTCAAAAATAGATTCTCAAGTTTGGCCGTATTTAGAAAATATGTTAAAAGCCTCTTTAGCTGCTAATTTAGAAATTTATGTTTATTCAGCCTTTCGTTCTTTTGAAGAACAAAATGCTCTCAAAGGTCTTTATTCTGTAATTTATGGAGTCGGGACAGCTAATCAATTTTCTGCTGACCAAGGATATTCTGAACACCAATTAGGCACAACTATAGATTTAATCACTACTGGGTTAGGAGGAGCAGTAGAAGGATTTGATAAAACCGAAGCTTACACATGGCTCGTAAACAATGCTTATAAATATGGATTCACCCTTTCTTATCCTAAGTTTAATGATTTTTATGTCTTTGAACCTTGGCATTGGCGTTTTGTGGGAGTAAAACTAGCCACTTATTTACATAATAATCAAAAAGGGTTTTATGATTTAGACCAACGAAAAATTGATGAGTATTTGGTAGATTTATTTGAATAATACAAGTGAAATAAATATAAGTTTAAAGTTAGCTAAAAATATAAAAAGATATTTAATTAAAATAAAAATAAAATAGTGCGATTAATCGCACTATTTTATTTTTATTTTAATTTAATTTTTTCTTTTTTAAATTATTGATTTAAAAATCTAAAATTCCATTTTCTAGATTTAAAACATTAGTAAAACCAAAATTATTTAAAATTTGACAGGCAAAAACACTTCTACTTCCGGTTCGACAATAAACTACTATTTTTTTCTTTTTATCATTTAAACTAATTCTTTTTAAATTTTCTTGTGAAATTTCCTGAAGTGGTAAAGAAATAGAACCTTTTAGATTTCCCTCTTCAAATTCTTCAGGGGTTCGCACATCTAATAAGATAAAGTCTTCTTTTCCTCTGATTTTCTGCTTTAATTCTTTTATTGTGATGTTTTTCATTCCTTCTATTATACCATTTTAAACAACAAAACTGTATTAATTAAACACAAAACCTTGACAAATTTCACCTAACATGATATAAATATATTAGAACGTAATCATAAAAAATTTTAAGGAGAAAAAAATGAAAAAAGTATTGATAACTGCTATAATTTCTTTTCTTGTTTTAGCTTGTGGAAATATTATTTGGCAAATAATAATTTTCAACAATCTCTGGTCAAGAGTTGTTGCTTTAAGTCTTCTTCAACTCATTACTATTGTTATGTTTGTACTTGTTTACAATATTGTAAACTTAGTATTATCAGCTAATGATGGTTAATAAAATTTATCAGATTATACACCTAAAAGCCCTCTTGAAATTTATTTTCATCTGGGCTTTTTATTTATTTAATTTAAATATTTTATATTAGAAAACCGTACTTACGAACGTAAGTACGTCCGTATGTACGAAATTTTAAAAAGTAGGGGTAGCACCCCTACTTTTTTATTTTGTGTTACCAGATAGGGACTCGGTCACTCTCGTGAATATTTGTTTCGTGCTTCGCACTCACAAATATCTCATTCCATTGACCTCCACTCGGCGATTCGACTCTTTCGCTTCACTACAGAGTCGGCTTCGCATCGCCTCGGTTCGAGTCCTACCCGACAACTAAAATACTAAAACCCCAACGCTATCGCGTCAGGGTTTAAGTATTTTATGTTGCCAGACTAGGATTCGAACCTAGATAACCAGCTCCAAAAGCTGGTGTCCTACCATTAGACGATCTGGCAATATTACTTCCCTATTTTACATCTTTTATTAGTTTTATCAACACCAATTCCAAAGGTAATTGAGAAATATAGGATTGTTTTATTTGACTAGAAGCGTCTATTAGTTCAATTAAGGTCTTAGAATTCAAATTTGAACCCTTATTTTGAGCTATTTTCTGGATAAATTCAAAATCTTTTTCTGAAAAATCATCTTTAACAACCTTTTGCATATCTTTAGCGAACCTTACCAACAAAATTGCCCTAAGCTTGTGTAAAATCAATTTCAAGTATAATTGGGCATCAATAGAATCTTCAGTAGCTTGTTGAACAGCCTTCAATCCCCTATCTAAATCTTTTTCTGAAATAGCTGATATAAAATCATTTACCAACTCTCCTCTTGGAGCTCCCGTAATTTTTTCAACTTCTTGGATACTTATTTCTTTATCACTATTAGCCGAAATCACTTTTTGTAAAATACCCAAGGTATCACGGAAAGAACCATCTCCCAACAAAGCAATCAAATCTTCTGCTCCATTTTCTAGTTTCAAACCCTCTTTTTTACAAACACTTAGAACAGATTTTTTTAAAATTTCGAGAGATGGTTTTTTGAAAGTGAAAGTTTGGCAACGCGAAAGAATTGTATCTGGAATTTTTTCAATTTCAGTAGTGGCCAAAACAAAAATAACATGTCTTGGTGGTTCTTCTAATGTTTTCAACAAAGCGTTGAAAGCTTCTTTAGTAAGCATATGCACTTCGTCAATAATATAAACTTTGTATCGAGACTCAAATGGTAAAACAGTTACAGCTTCTCGTAGTTCCCTAATATCATCAATTCCTCTGTTAGAAGCAGCATCTATTTCATTTAAATCATTGGCTGAAGTTTTTATTTCTTGAGCTAAAAGTCTGGCGATAGTAGTTTTTCCTGTTCCCCGAGTACCTGAAAATAAATAAGCATGGGCAATATTTCCTAAAGCAATGGCTTTTTGAATAGTTTCTGTAATGTGATCTTGCCCCAAAACCTCTGAGAATTTTGAAGGACGATATTTTCTATATAAAACTAGATTATTTTTATCCATGCCGATATTATATCATTAAAACATTAAAACATGAAAACACGAGAGTATAAAAACAAACGGATTTTGCAAAGCAAAATTCGTATACCTAATACGTGCTACATAATACTAAAATAATTAAACAAAAAAGCCACAAGCTTTAGCTTGTGGCTTTTTTGTTTAATTATTTTACTGCCATTGCTTAGCTTCCAACGCATTCTGTGCAGCAATTTGTTCGGCTTCTTGTTTAGAAACTCCTCTACCAGAAGCTATAAATTCATCTCTCAAGAAAACACCAACTTTAAATTTCTTAGCATGGTCAGGCCCCTCTTCTTCAATTGTTTCATAGGTAGGGGTTACTTTTGCAAACTCTTGGGCTTTTTCTTGGAAAAGACTTTTAGCATCTTGCCACAAAGATTTTTCTACAACTTCATCTGTTATTTTCAAAAAATAAGTTTTTATAAATTTAGCTGCTCCGTCATATCCTTGATCTAAATAAATAGCTCCTATAATTGCTTCTATAACATTAGCCACAATGAAATTTCTCGCCCTCCCTTCATCTTTAGCTTCACCCTTTGATAACAATAAATAATTATTAACCTCTAGCTCTTCAGCTACTCTTAACAAAGAGACTGTATTTACAATGGCTGAACGATAAGATGTCAAAACACCCTCTTTTTCTTCAGGAAATTTTTTAAATAAATGATAAGTAACTACCAATTCCAAAACAGCATCTCCTAGAAATTCCAATCTTTCGTTGTGTTCCAAATCTAGTTTTTTGTTTTCATTTAAATAAGATCTATGAGTAAAGGCTGTTTGTAAAAGTTTAATATCATTAAACTTTACATTTATTTTTTCTGCAAATTTTTCAAAATTTTTCATGTTGGTTTAATTAGTAGGTTAGGTTTTTAGCTTATAGCTTTTAGGAGAAAAATCGCTCTCTAAATCAAAACCTTGTTTTGATCGAGCGAACATTCTTTAGAATGTTTTAGCTGCGATTTTTCTTTCATTAATTTAAAATTTTCAATTTATCATTTTTAATTCTTTAACCTCTTTAGAGGTTAAAGTTTCTATTCCCTTTTCAATAACTATACGCATATCATCATATAGTTCCAATTTTTCTACTTCAGATAATTCAAACCATTCTATCTTATCGATTCCCTTTTTTTCTTGTAAATTAACTTCTAAAATTAATTCTTGATAATTACTTTCCGCTAAATAATAATTTAATTTTTTCTTGATATGTCCTTCTTCAGTATGGAAAGCCACATATTCATTTCCGCCAATTTTTTCCTTTAATTTAATGTCTAAACCTGTTTTTCTTTTTGTTTTATTAATGACACTTTCTTTTGAAGTTATTTCATTTTCTTCTTTTCCTTTCAATAATGTCCAATACCCAAAAATATTATGAGCCATCATCACTTTGTATTCGTTACCATCTCTTGCATAAATCATTACTCCTGTTAAAAGTTGAGTTGGTAAATTCTTGGTATCAATTTCTTTTTTCTTTGACTCACTTGTTTCGTGTTTTTGAGGTTCGCCTAATTCTTTATAAATAGTCCCCATAACTCCACTTATAAATTTACTACTATTTTCTCCACCAAAAGCCTTAGCTAATTCTATAGCTTCATTTATAGCCACTTTCGGAGGAACTTCTGCTCTATCTGAAAACAATAATTCACAAATTCCAATTCTTAAAATATTTCTGTCTATTACAGGAATCTTATCTATAGGCCATTGAGGAGCAGCTTGCTGAATAATATTATCTAAATCTTTTTGTTTTTCCAAAATACAACTAATCATTTTTTCAAGAAAAGGAGGCTTCTGAGAAGTTTGAGCAAAATCTTCCAAATTTTTTAAAATAATCTCTTGAATATCAGCTTTATTATCATCGTCTCTAATATCCCATTCAAAAAGAGATTGTAAAACTATTGATCTTAATAAATGTCTATCTAACATATTTAAAACAAAAAATACTCCCAAAATAGCAGTCGTTCATTCGTAGAAGCTGTCCGGGAAGTATCGTATTAATTATTGACTGCCGGTAGGCAGGTTAAAAATCTATTTCTTTTTCTTGGCAGATAGTTTCTTTATATCTAGAGGTCCTTCTTTTTCTTCATCTTCTTGTTTAGCATTAGGATCAATTCCTAAAGATTTCATTTTAGCAACTCTTCTTTCATTCTTTTTTACTATTTTAGCATTTATATCTATCACTTGTCGATCTTGATAACTTCCACAAATATCACACATTCTGTGTCGTAAATGTAAAGAGCCACATTTAACACATGTGGATAATCTAGGGGCATCTATGGCATGGTGAGAGCGACGACTGCCGGCCTTACCACTTGTTATTCTCATTCTTGATGACATATAACCTTGAATTATAGACTATTTTAGAAAAATTGCAATATTTAAGATATCTATACTTTATCTACTTTTGATTTTAACTTCTTTATTATGGATTTATAATCTATTTTATCTAAATCTGTAGTCTCTATTTCCAAAATACTACCTTTAATGTCCAAAACATCAACTCGCCCTTTTTTTAAAGAATCTTTAATATCCTTAAAAATATAATCTTCACAATGCCCTGGGTGCCTTATTCCTAACTTATTTCTTTCCTTGAACCTTTCGGCTAAAACTCCTTTTTTAGTCCAGCAATTTAATTGAACCAAACTCGCATTATGTTTTTTAAGCAAATCTTTTATTTTTTTTGATGATAACTTAGAAGTAAAATTAGCCTCTACTATCACAGAAGAAAAAATACTTAAAATACAATTGATACAATAATATAAAATAGCATAAGCCTCCTTACCTACTTTTTTAGAATATTTTTTGTCTTTCCAACCACTAGAATTAAAAATAACTTCCTTCAAATCATCTTTATTAATAAATGGCAAAGATAATTCTTTCGATATCTTTTTTCCGATGGTACTTTTTCCAGAACTGACAGGTCCTAAAAGGATTATTAGCAGTGGTTTAGACATAATTTTAGAGTTATTAAAATAATAATCAAAAACTCCTGTTTTCAATACCTATAATATAGTGTAACATATTTTAATAAACTGTCATCATATTTTATGAATATGATATAATAAAATTATGTCTAAATTTTTACATCTTCACACCCATAGTCATTTTAGCCTACTTAATGCCCTTCCCAAAATAAAAGAGCTGGTTTCCCGGGCTAAAGAATATGATATGTCGGCTTTAGCTTTGACTGATAATGGAAATATGTATGGCACCATTGAATTCTATCAAGAATGTCTAAAGCAAGAAATTAAACCCATTATAGGTGTAGATTTTTATGTAGCTTTAAAAACTCGTCACGACAAAAGACCTGGAATTGATAATCGTTCCAATCGTCTAATTTTATTAGCTAAAAATGAACAAGGTTACAAAAATTTAATTAAATTAGTTAGTAAATCTTTTTTAGATGGATTCTATTATAGACCTAGAATTGATCGTGAGTTGTTAGAAAAATATAAGGAAGGATTACTTTGTATAATGCCTCAATTTAGTGGAGAGGCACCTAAAGCTCTGAAATACGGCGATATAGAAAAAGCTAAAGAAGTCACCGATTGGTATCGTAAAATTTTTGAAGATTTTTATTTAGAAATTACTCATCACCCAGAAATTGAAGGCCAACTAGATTTAAAAAATAAAATCATAGATTTTGCTAAAAATGAAAATATTCCCTTAGTGGCATGCCAGGATGTTTATTATTTAAATCCTGATGATAAAAAAGCCCGGGATATTTTAATGTCTATCCAAAGTTCTAATTCTAAATATAGAAATGAAAAAGAAGATTTTTCTTTTATCGATCAACTCACAGCCGAAAGATACTTTAAAGAAACTCCTGAGGCATTAGAAAATATTCAAAAAATTGTAGATAAATGTAACGTAGAATTAGAAATCGATAGTTGGATATTCCCTGATATTGAAATTCCTGAAGGAGAAACTTATGATTCACAATTACGAAAAACAACTTATGCTGGTTTAGTTCCAAGAAGATTAGAAAAAACTAAAGAGGTCGAAGAAAGAATTGAATATGAGCTAGAAATCATTAAAAATAAGGGATATTCTTCATACTTTTTAATTGTGTCTGATTTAATTAATTATGCTCGCGGTGCTGGAATTTATACCAATACAAGGGGCTCCGCCGCGGGATCTCTTGTTTCTTATTTAAATTTTATTACCAAAGTAAACCCTCTTGAATTAAAACTTCCTTTTGAAAGATTTATGAATCCTCACCGTCCCGGAATTCCTGATATTGATGTCGATATTGCTGATATCCGAAGAGATGATGTGATTGATTATATGAGGGAGAAATATGGAAAAAAAGCTGTAGCTCAAATTGGAACTTTTGGAACCATGGCTGCTCGAGGTTCTGTTAGAGATGTAACTCGTGCCTTAGGTTTTCCTTATGAACTAGGAGATAGAATAGCAAAATTAATTCCTATGGGTTCTCAAGGTTTTCCTATGACTATTGCTCGAGCTCTTGAAATGGAAAAAGATTTAGAAAAATTACACAAAGACGATAAAGACGTCCAAGAAATAATTAAATACGCTCAAAAAATCGAGGGCTGTGCCAGACATATTTCCACTCATGCCGCTGGAGTTTTGATTTCTCCAACTCGAATAGATGATTACACTCCTGTGCAAATGGATAAAGAAGGAAAAATAATTACTCAATATGATATGTATACCGGTGGTCGTGATGGAGTGGTTAATCTTCCTAAATTTGATATCTTGGGAATTAAAAATTTATCTATTCTTTCTAACGCCGTAGATTTAGTGAAAAAAATAAGAGGCATTACAGTTGATTTAGATAACGTTGATTTGGAAGATAAAAAAACTTACGAGATGTTAGCTCGAGGGGAAACCTTGGGAACTTTTCAATTAAATGGACAAGGGATGACTCAATATTTGAAAGAATTAAAGCCTCAGACCATTGATGATGTTAACGCTATGGTTGCTTTATATCGTCCTGGGCCAATGGAATTTATTCCTGATTATATTGAAAGGAAATATCACCCGGAAAAAAGAACTTATCTTCACCCTAAACTCAAAACTATTCTAGATAAGTCTTTCGGGGTTATAACTTATCAAGACGATATTCTTATGATTGCGATTGAATTAGCTGGTTATACATGGAAAGAAGTTGATAAATTTAGAAAAGCGATTGGAAAGAAAATTCCTGAAATGATGCAGGAACAAAAAGATAAGTTTTATAAAGGGTGTTTAGATAATGGCTTAACCCAAAAAGTAGTTGACGAATTATGGGGAAAGATTGAAACTTTTGCAGCTTATGGATTCAACAAAGCCCACGCGGCTAGTTATGGACGAGTAGCTTACGAAACTTCATATATGAAAGCTAACTTCCCTATTGAATATATGACCGCTTTATTGATGGCGGATTCTGGAGACACTGACAAAGTTTCTGAAATAATTGCTGAATGTAAAAGATTAAATATTGAAGTGCTTCCCCCGGATGTAAATGAATCTTTCACTGATTTTACAATAGTAAAAAATGAAAATAAATCTCTGGATCGCCACGCTGATGCTCGCGAAGACGAAGAACAAAGTTCTTCGTTAACGGATTTTGCTCCGCAAAATCCGTCTCTGCGAGCCTCAGCGAACCTGTCCTCCGTAGCTTTAGCAAAGGGGGAGCAGTCCAGAAATAGAAACACCAATTTGGAAGCCGGGCTTCCAAATGAAGCTATTCGATTTGGATTGCAAACTATTAAAAATTTTGGGGAAGGAGTTGCTAATGAAATAATTACAGAAAGAAAACAAAATGGAACTTTCAAATCTTTAGCAGATCTACTAGAGAGAGTTCAAGGCAGAAATATGAATAAAAGGGCTTTGGAAGCATTAACTATGTGCGGAGCCATGGATAAATTAGGCGAAAGAAAACAAATAATAGTAAATATGCCTGAGTTATTAAAATACAGCAAAGACTTAGCGTTAAAACCACAGGGACAAGATTCTTTATTTGGAGCAGATGCCCATATTTCTGAAATTACTCTTGAAAAAACAGAGCCGGCGACTATGGAAGAAAAATTAATGTGGGAAAAAGAATTGCTCGGTTTGTATATTTCGGGACACCCTTTGGATAAATTTTCACAACAACTTTCTAAAAGTCGAACTAATTTAGCCAAAATTAAAAAAGAAACTTTGGAAGGCCTGACTACCGTAGTGGCTGGAATAGTAGAAGAATGTAAACCAATTTTAACTAAAAAAGGAGACAAAATGGCTTTTGTTAGATTATCTGATTTTAGTGGATCTTTAGAAGTTGTAGTTTTTCCAAAAGTTTACACAGAGTTTTCTGATTTACTCCAAGCCGAAAAATGTATTATGATAAAAGGTAAAATTTCAAAAAGAAACGAGGATACTTCATTACTCGCAGAAAACATAAAAGAGTTGAAATAGAAGCACTTCGTCTTATAATTTCAAGTGAGGATTTGTGAAAATTTATTTTCACATAATCCGAACGATGGAATTATATGGTTTCCATATATTAACTCCTCGGCTCGGCAATAGAAAAATTTCACTTCGTTACATCTTTCTATTACTCTCGCTCTACGTCGATAATAACCCCAAAACCAGCGAACTTCTTCGTCAGCCCTCGGGAAAATATTTTTCTTTGAGGTCCGACCTCTTGATTGGTAGGATTCTGACCTTTAGTAACTTATTTTTGTCTTATCATTGCTGAGGTCGGACCTCTTTCTGATCCAAAATATTTTCCCTCACTTCCTCGAATTTCATCTGATTTTGGGGTTATTTTAAAACCAACTACTCCAGTTAACTGGAGTAGAGATGTTTTATATTTATTTCCCCAACACCTCAAGTCGTTGAGTTGTTGGGATTTTTTAGATTTATTTATAAGTTTAGCTTGAGTTTTTTATAAAATTAGTATAATTCGTTGCAATTGAACCTGTCAAACGATAATTTGTAGTAATATTTGTTGTAGATAGATAAGGTTTTTTTTCCTTGACTTTTATTGCTTACTTTGATATAGTTTCAGGAATTATTCAATAAGTAACAAATTTTATATGAACATTATAAATCAAAACCAAGAAACACAAGAAGAATTAACTTCTTCTCAATCTCTGAAAAGATTTTATTTCACATCAAACTGGCAGTCATTATTTAAGATTCCTTATTTATTTCTGTTTTTGTATTTTGCAATCTTCTATATAGACAATGTTTTTTTGGCTATAAGATTCATTTTTAGAACATTCGCAGTTTCTACAACATTATTGTCTTTACCTCATGTACTTTGGGGAGCCACTTTTGTAGTAGCTCTGTCCATGCCTTTTGTTATTTCACTAGCAATGATTTCAGTATTACCTAATATTTGGAAAAATATTAAATGGAAAAAAGATCAGAAAATAGTAGTTACTGTTATTGCTTTAGTTGTAGCAATCTTCTTAATGGCTATTGCTAACGATTTAATTACAGCTGTAGGACAGAGAGCAATTTTAGATGTATTTCTAAACACAGGAGACAAACTATTAACTCTTTAATTTTTATAATTTAAAATTGATTTAAAAGGGGGACGGCGAAGCCGTCCCCCTTTTTAGTTTTTCTAATCAATTAATCAATACTAAAACCTTTATTATGATAATATTGATAATATCATAATAAAGGTTTTAAAAAGTAATTATTTTATAAAATAAAACAGCGACAAGTTTGTGTAGAACTTGCCACTGTTATTTTAAGATACAAATAGGATCTAAGACTGTGAAAAAAGAAGAATTCTTTTCTAAAACAATCAAAAAGTTTTTATCAATATAATCTACTATAATTTCCATTCCCTTAATTAATATAGTAGTACCTTTTTTGACTTCATGTTTTTTCAATAATTTTTTTCTTATAGATAATTTATTATCTATAAGAATACCAATATTGAATTTACTATTATTAACCACAAATCACCTCCTCTTTTATTTTAAAATATCCAAAGGATCTAACATCCCATTTTTAGTAAAAAGATAATAAGATTTTTCAGAAATAAAGTTAATATTATACTCAGTACCTTCAATTATAATTTTACTTCTTTTCTTAATTTTATTTTTTATAATCAAATGACGCCTTTTTAATATTCTCTCAGCCTTTGTCAAAGAATCATGTTTTTCAAAAATTTCTTGCATTTTGAACCTCCATTTTTATTTTGAAAGATCCGCTTCGAAACCTTTCTCTGTTTTTATTAAAATTCGAGGATCAACTTTTCCTATAATAAAACGAAAAAACACAAAGTAGTCTTCTGTAATAAAATCTATTAATCGACTTACACCATTAATGTTTATCCTTCCTCCTTTTTCAAAATTAAATTTAGCAATTTTTCGATGTCTTTCTAACATTTCCTCTGCCTTAGTTTTCACAGGTACATTAAGATTTGTCATAATAAAATCCTTTCTTTTAAATTTTAAAAAGAACAACTTCTCTCTATTTAAAGAATACCTAATTTCACTAAAAAATCAACTCTTTTTTTGTTTACGCAAATATAAAACACAACCTTATGATGATATTATTGATAATATCATAATAAACAGTAACTATAATTTTTTTTAAATTTTATTTAAACAAATCTATTATAATATTATTTATAATATTATAATGAATTTAAAAAATTTTAGTTCTTTTAATTTTCAAAGCCAGAGCAGGAACTCCTAAAAATTTCCCTAGGTTTTGAGCAATTGAACGCATATAAGTTCCGCTCGAACACTTTACTCGTATTTTTGATATCAAAAACTGTTCTTCCTGACGCCCGACTGAAAGTTTAGGGTCTCTCCTCCTTTTCAATTCCCTATCCCACTTATCCAAAATTTCCTCTTGCCGAAAATCTCCATTTATTAACAAAATTCTTTTCATAATATCAGCTTTTAAATCTCTTCCTGAAATATAATAATTCTTTAACAATTCTGCTTCATAAATTTCTATTTCTTTTTCTGGAAGATTTTCTGAATCCAATTCCCCATCTTTAGTAATTTGAAATAATTGTTTCCCATCAACTGTTTTTGAAGAAAAAGGAGGATATTTTTGCATTGACTTCCCTATCAACTTCCCTAAAAATCTTTCAACCTTCCCCCCATGCCTTACCACATCATAATCACTTGGGTCTGCTAGACCCAAGTCTAACAGGAGTCCGACTCCTGTTTTTTTGATTAAACCGAGGATGTCGTAGGTATCGGTAGAAAAACCGAATAAAATATCCATTTCGTATTCTTTATCTAATCCTAAATATTCATCTTTTTTCTTACATTCTTCTCCCACCAAAACCAAAAGCTCTCCTTCTGCCATAGGATCTAAGCGCCCAGCGTATGTCATTTTTTCATTTTTATAATCAGGATTTTCTTTTTGAAATCGCTGGATACACTCCAACGGAGTTTCTGACATTTTTTTATATAGTTTTAATGTTTTTTGCATTCCTTTTATTATATATACTTTATGGATTTTGACTAGACCAAATCTAATTAAAATTATTTTTCTTGCACCATCCAACCAATTTCGGTAAACTATAAGAACTTTCTTAAAAATAAATTTTAAGAAAGAATTGTAAATTATAAATTTTAGATTTTAAATTACTAAACACTGGATTGCCACGTCACTTCGCTACGCTACATTCCTCGCAAAGACGAATGAACTGGGCTGCTTCGTGCCTCGCAGAGACGGATTTTTGCGGAGCAAAAATCCGTACTTTACAAACTTTAAAAACTTTACGAACTTTTAACTCATATTTATGAGAAAAATCACCTTTGATATTGAAACTAAAAATACTTTTGAAGATATTGGAGAAAATTCTCCTGAAAAATTAGATATTTCTATTGTTTGTATTCATGATTCTGAAACTGATACTTATGATTCATTTTTAGAAGATGATTTTGACAGGCTTTGGCCTATTCTAGAAAATGCAGATATGTTAATTGGATATAATTCTGATCATTTTGATGTTCCTTTACTAAACAAACATTATCACGGAGATCTTACAAAAATTAAAAGTTTAGATATTCTAAAAGAAATCTATAAAGCAACAGGACGAAGAATGAAATTAAATAACATTGCTGAAAATACATTAGGAGAAAATAAAAGTGGTCACGGATTAGAAGCTATTACTTGGTGGAAAAACGGGGAAATTGAAAAAATTAGGAGATATTGCCTAGATGATGTTAGAATAACTAAATCCGTTTATGACTATGCAATTAAAAACAATATGCTAAAATGGAAAGATAATGGAATCATAAAAAAAATACCATTAGATACTTCCCAGTGGGAAGACAAAGAAGACGGTGCAATTACTAGTTCATTACTATTTTAACAATTAATACAAGAGTCAAAAGTTAAAAGTCCATAAAGTCTATAAAGTAGAAAAATTTGCAAACCTGTCCTCCGTAGTCTTCTTGTCATCCGTAGCTTTAGCGAAGGATAAGACGAAGGGGGAGCAAATTTTTACTTTCAACTTTCAACTTTATAAACTTTCAACTCATATCATTATGGAAGATAACAAATACATGGTGCCAATGGCAATAATAATCGCAGGAGCTCTAATTACTTGGGGAATTTTTGCTAATAAAAATGATTCTCCTGCTCCAACAGAAAATACTGATCCTAATCAAGAACAACCAATTCAACAAGAACAACCTATCGAAGTAAGTTTTAGAGAAAGTGACCACATTTTAGGTAATCCTGAGGCTAAAATTAAGATGATTACTTTTAGTGATTTTGAATGTCCTTATTGCAAAACTTTCCACGAAACGATGATTAAAATTACTGATGAATACGCTAAGGATGGTAGAGTGGCTTGGACGTTTAGACAATTCCCTGTTCACGGAGAACCTACTCAAATAAAAGCTGCTGCAGCTGAATGTGCAGAACTTTTAGGAGGTGAAAGTAAATTTTGGGAAATGAGTGAAAAAATTTATGAAACTACCTCTACTGGTTGGATTACTGTTGCTGATCTTCCAACCATAGCTAAATCAATAGGATTAAACGAAAATGATTTTAATACTTGTTTGAAAAATCCCGAAATAATAGCTAAAGTTCAGTCAGATTTCCAGAACGGACGAGATTTAGGAGTAGAAGGAACTCCATTTACAGCGGTAATTGTAGAATCAGGAGAGATTTTCTCGATTCCAGGAGCTCAATCCTACGAAGATGTTAAAAATATGATTGAAATGATTTTAAATGAACCATCTCTTCAGTAGAATTAAATCGAAAATTAATAAAAAAATAAAAAAAGTGGTAAGCCTCCAGCTCGCCAACCAACCTCCAAAAAGTTAAAATTAAAAAAACACGAGTATTAAAATTTTTAATAAAAAAATGTTGTTTTTTGCTTTAGCAAAAGGAAAATTTCACCCGACCTACTGGGAGTGGTTTGAAATTTTAAAACAGTTTTTTATGTTCCGTAGGAAAAAATTTTTTATTACTCGTGTTTTTTAAATTTTAACTTCACCCTTATTTTAGTTCTATTTTTTCAATCACAATCGGGTTAACAGGAACATCTCCGCTTTTAGTTTCGACTGTCTCCATGATATTTATTACCTCCATTCCTTTAATCACTTTCCCAAATACAGTATGTTTGTCATCTAAAAAATTATTGTTTACTGTATTTATAAAAAATTGACTTCCATTTGTATTTGGACCTGCGTTAGCCATTGAAATAGTTCCCTCTAAATTTTCATTAAGTTCACATATCTCGTCATCAAACATATACCCAGGACCTCCCTTTCCCCACATATCTTCGGCGTTATCATCTTTAGTCAAAGGATCTCCTCCTTGAATCATAAAATCTTTTATAATTCGATGAAATTTAACTCCATTATAAAAACCTTCTGATGCTAATTTTTTAAAATTCTCTACAGTTTTGGGTGATTTTCCATTAAAAAATTCAATTTGAAATTGACCCATACTGGTGTAAAAAATTGCTGTTCCCCCACTACTAATTCCTGCGTCTATTGTATTATTATCCATAAAATAAAAATATGATGTTACCCCGATTATTAATAATAAACCTAAAAAAACACTAATTCTCCCTCCTATTGTTTCTAAATATTTCATATATTTGAGTTAAAAGTTCTTAAAGTTTTTAAAGTAAAAAGTTTGGAAAAAATTTGCAAAGCAAATTTTTTACTTTCAACTTTATGGACTTTACAAACTTTCGACTTATTTATTATCTACTAAATCTTTTTAAAAAAATTTTAATTCTAGCCCCTCCTTTTTTAATTAAACTTTGTTTTTTATCTTTATAGCCAGAAATTTTTCTTAAGATCAAGTCCTTGGCTTCATCAATGGCTTCAAATAAACTGTTTCCATCAGCACTAACTCCAAACTTTTTACCTACTGTCATAAAACTCATTTCCACCCTAAAAATTTTTCCCTTCTTTTGACCTCCTAGCTCTCTTATTAATCGAATATCACCAGTTACCTCTGGATCTTCAAAATCAATAAGTTTTTCTAGACTAACTAACTTCTTATCAATATAAGCCTTGAGTTCGTCTGTTAATTCTATATCGATAGCATTTAATTGGATCTTGTTATTCATATAGTTAGTTAAAAGTTCATAAAGTTGAAAGTTGAAAGTTTTTTGCTTCGCGAACTTTTAACTCAGAACTATTTAATTGATAATTGTTTACTACTTTTTGTCTCTTTCCTTAGTAATTCTCAATAATTTAACAGGGTGATGATGCCCGTTAATAATTTTTATGTCTTTCTCTTCTATATTAAAGTTTTTAGCTAATAATTCTAAAACTCTTGCATTCGCTAAATTTTTTTCAGCTTTTTCTTTCACTTTTATTTCAAATCTATTTTCAGAAATTATCTTTAATTCTTCTTTTTTGGATTTCGGAAATACTTTTACTTTTATATACATTTAATTAGTAGGTTAGGTTTTTAGCTTATAGGTGACAAATTTTGCTTTGCAAAATTCGTTTATTTCAATATTTTAATTTTCAATGTTTGAATTCTAGCCTCTTAACTAACAAGATTTGCGATTACTCTTCAGCACCTTCTTCGCTAGTTGTCTCCGGTTCAATTAAATCAATTTTTCTTTCGTAGGTTCCTATTAATTCTGATGTTTGCAAAATATGTTCTTTCATAGCATTTTCCACATCAATTTTTGAACTTCCTTCGGGTAAAATTAATTCTGTATCAAGAGCATAAAGTTTAAATACATATTGGTGTTTTCCTTTTGGAGGGCAAGGTCCTGAGTAATTTAAATTTCCACCTGTCCCTTTTCCAGCAATTCCTATTAAACCTTCCCCTGCGATGACCCTACTAATCGTTGCCGGGATATTAAATTTGATCCAATGATCCCAAATTCCACCAGGAGCATCTGGGTCTGACATAATTAATACTAAAGATTTAGCATTTTTATCCACCCCTGAAATTTCTAAATTAGGGTTTATATTATCTCCATCACAAGTAAACCTAGATGGAATAATTTCTAAATTTTGAAAATCAGGGCTAAATAAAGTTAATTTGTTTATTTTGAAATTGTTTTCTTGAATAAGTTCTGGTGGTAGAGAGTCTTTTTTTTCAGCGACATTTAATATTACGATGTCTTCTGTAATTTGATAATCTTTAGAGGACCTTTCTAGAGTATCTCCTGCGATAAGAGTTTTTTCTTCTCTTCCGATAACAGCTAAAGTTAAAATTAATAAAATGATAATAACTAAAAATAAAATTGAATATTTCTTTTTGTTGGTCATCGTGTAATTATAACATAATTGAAAAGCCGAGGGTAGAATTTGAGATGTGGAAAATGAAAACTTTTACATATTTACTTTTAGTCTATTTTGTACACTAAATCGACCGTCAATTTAATATATCAAAAAACCCTTATTATCTTATTATCCATAATAAGATAATACTTTTTTCTTTTATTCTAACATCCTATATAATGTTAGAATAGAAAAAGGGATTTTCAATATGTTTTATTGGACTTTTCTTCTTTTTTTATATAAAATACATAACAGTTTTGAAAATTAAATAAATTTAAAACCAAACATTCCGGCGTAGCTCAGTTGGTAGAGCAATCGACTGTGAAAAACACTTCCAGTTGTACACATGGATATGGTATACACAACGTGTTATACTATTGATATGAAACGCAAAAAAAAAAGAACTTACGCTGATCGGGCTGAGTATATGATCAAGGCCGTAGCTAAGCGTAGAAAAAAGCTAAAAATATTAGCTATTGAATACAAAGGTGGTAAATGTGCTATATGCAATTACAAAAAATCTGTAAGAGCTCTGGTTATGCACCACAAAAATCCAGAAGAAAAAGAATTTGGATTATCTAGTAGAGGACTGACCCGTTCTTGGGTCAAAGTCCAAAAAGAATTAGATAAATGTATTCTCTTATGTTCTAATTGTCATGCGGAAGTACACGAAGGTATAATGCAGCTTCCTAAAGAAATTTAGGTCGAAAACGAGGTGAATTGTCTGGAAACCCTAACATTAAGTTGAGGGCAATCAGCAGCCAAGCTTAACTTTTTTAAAGTTTTGAAGGTTCAGAGACTATCCTTTATGGAGTACTGTTTATCTTTTTTAGATAGATGGGAAGCGCCTCGCATCCTAATTTGAAACATTCAAAAAGGATGATGATATAGTCCACCCCTTAAAGAAATTTTTGGATAAGTGTAATCGATTTGTCGCAGGTTCGAGCCCTGCCGCCGGAGCACTCAATTTTGGTGAAACCGACCCGTCCCCGTCAGGGGATCGGGTCGGTTTTGCTTTTTTAGTATATTACTTATAACTAATAATTTGGCAATCTACCTTGAAATTCTAAATCTTCTCTTCTCCAATTATTATCCCGAGCCTCTAACCTATCGTTCCTCATCGTTTCATTCATCCATATTGCTTTCTGCAAACCAAATTGTTCATTTGATACCTCTATCTGATTTTCTCCTAATCTCAAAGTAATCCACAAGGTCGCAACAGAAATTATTATGGCCATTATCGAAAATATAAAAGCAAATTTTGCATTTTTACGAGCTTCTTTAAGTTCCTGATAATCAGTAACTTTTGATACTAAATCAAGAGGGGGAATCCAATTACTGTTTTCATGTTCTCTTGCAAATTTTCTTCCTGTTGGAAAATAAATTTCTTCTCCCCAAAATTGTTCTAAGTGTCTGTCACTGACTTTAGAAAAAGACTTAATATATTCAAATAAGTTTTTTTTAGTAAAACCTTTCTCAGAATTTTTAACACAATAACGAGATGCTATAATCTGCCAGGGTTCCTCATCTTTTGTGGATTTTTTTTTAAAAAAAATCCACAACGATCTTATTTTATTAATTATTTTAGATATTTTTTTCACAATCTAATGTTTTAATTTATTTATTTATTTTTTATTATAAAGTTAGAATCACTTTCCTTAATCCATTTATTTACTCTTTTTATACACCCTTCCATATCATCTCTAACCTCATACACCCAAAAACGTATTACATCCCATCCGAGTTCAAACATTCTTTGATTTCTTATCTGGTCGCGATAACACAGCTCCCCCGTCCAATCTTTATGGTAGTGTTCACCGTCAATTTCTATATTTAATTTATTTTTATTATTTAAGATGGCAAAATCTAAAGTATATCTCTCTTCTTGATACTGAGGAATAGCTTTTATATCAGCATTATGTAAGGCTTTATAAAAAACGTGTTCCCATTCTGAGACTCTTTCTGGATTGCTAACAACAGGATAATCAGAACCACAATCCCCATACTTAGGAGTATAAACTTGAGTATCTTTTTTTTGATCTAACTCGCTCACATATTTAGAAAATTTTTCCATATAAGAAACTCCACAGCTCATAACTGATTTTAAGTCACCAACAACTACAAGAACCGCTCTTGCCCTGGTAATAGCAACATTGAAAAGATTACCTGTCTTCTTTAGGAAGATTAAAGATCCTATTGGCATACCTATAGAAATAACGGGGGAGAAAATCATAATGTCCCTTTCATCTCCCTGAAATCTATGAACAGTTTCACATAGAAATTCTCTACCTTGTAGATCTTTCAAAAGTGTCTCTTCTTCACTTACTAATTTATTAATCAAATTAGCCTGAGCGCGAAAAGGACTGACAACTCCGATAGTTCCTTCATAACCTTGAGCAACTAATCTTTCTATCTCTTCTAAAACTTTTTTAGCCTCAATTAAGTTTTCGGAACCGCTACCTGAAGATGGTTTTTGTGCCTTACCTTTAATATCAACCCACCGTATTCCCATACCATATTTATCTTTCTTTAAAGAATCATATTTTGTAGCCACACGAAGACGCCCCCCATAAAACTCATTATTGGAGAAATTAACAATATCCGCATGAGAACGATAGTGGTCCCTTAGATCAAGAATATCTTCTCCTATCGCTAGTCCAGAAGCTAAATCATAAAGTGAATTATAGGAATAAGCCCAATCGTTATAAGATCCTAATAAACCATATTGTTCAAGAAGTCTTTCGTCTTGTATTTTAGAAATAGGACTTATATGAGCTAACTGATTTGGATCACCGATAATAACAGCTTGCTTTGCTCTGAATAAAAGTGGCAAGGCCGAAGCAATATCACACTGGCTTGCCTCATCGAAAACAACTAAATCAAAAATCCCAGCACTAAAAGGAATCCTTCCTTTTGCCGAAAGAGAGGTTATTGCCCAACAAGGTAAAATATGTGAGACTTGTTGTGATTGTTCATAATAACTTCTCCATACTGATTTAGAGTTCGAATCATTAGAAACCATTTGAAGAGTAGTTTTATATTGGCTAAGAATACTTCTGTCTCTGTCAGACATGGCACTCACCCTGATTTTTAACCATAACTTCCATAAACTATTAGCGATAATAGACATTTTGTCCATTAAAATGGTTTTTTGTTTTACTAATTTTTCTAGAGGAGTAAAATCCTGAAGTTCTTTAAGTAAACTAAAATATGTTTTAATTTTTTCAATACCTCTTAATTTATCTTGTACTCTAAAAGCAAAACCTGACCATATTTTTAGATTACTATCGTCTATTTTATTTTCGGGAATACCTACTTCAATTTTTTTCAAAAGGATTCCTAGTTTATCAACGCCAAATCTTATATCATCATAAATTGATTTTCTGAAGATTTTTAAAAATAATCTCATAATAAAATTATCAGAATTTTTTGTGATTTTCTCTATATTTTCAATTAATTTTAATAATTCTTTATTTTTACAATCAAAACCATCTTTTTTAATAAAACCAAAAAGAGATTTAGAAAATTCTTCTCTCAAAACATCAATTTCTTTATCCACATTATCTAGTTGGTTTCTTAAAGAAATAAGATCTTGTTCTTCTGAACCTAACAAGAAAATTTCTTCTTGGATCTTTTCATATCGATTTTTTTCTAATTCAAAATTTTTTTTGTCTTCGTCTTCAACAGAAATGGACAAAAAATTTGATAAATATTTTATTAATTGTGATTGATACTCATTTTTCCCTCCCATTCTCAACAAAATAGGGTTATTCCCTATATTATTGACACGAACTTCCACAACATCTACGGCTTTATTATTTTTACTAGCAAACAAAACCCTTTTATTTTGCCAAGAAGCATTCATTAATAAATTTGTAACAACTTGTGATTTTCCCGTCCCAGGAGGCCCTGTTATAACAGAGAGATTACTCGTAAGAGATTTCTCAACGGCTTTTCTCTGTTCACTATTCATAGGCAAAATCTCAAGTAAAGGATTAAGATTATTTTTATTATTCTTTGTGATATTTCTGTGAACCCATTGACCAAGAGTTGTGTTTATATATTCACTTTCAGATAATTCCGATAGTTTTTTAAGTTCATATTCTAAACCTCTCGTAAAATTACCAGGGGTCTCAGAAACATTTAAAAACAAAGCTTTATTAAAAATTCCTTCTTTATCACAATTAACGAGGCTCTCTTTGTTTGAAAGATTATATGGATCTATTTTTTCATTCCACACCCAATCAGGTCTTATTTCTTTTAACCTTTGGACCAAATCATCTATATCGGGTTGGTCTCCGTCACCAGATAAACCTAATTCTTCTTCCAAGCTAACAATTTCTCTTATCAGTTCCTCACCCCTTGTTCTAGTAAATTTTTCAACAACATTTTTATTAAGTATAGGAAAGTTAAAGTCTATATTACCAGAAGCTCCTATCTCATCATGGTTCTTTATAGCGAATAAAAACACAGGGACAAGCTTATACCCTTCCCATTTTGATTTATTAGAACGAATGTGGATTGCTAAAATAGGATAGCCAAAATAATTCTTTTGAGAACCAGTATTGTCTCTTCTCGTTTTATTTAAAAAGTTTTGCACTCTAGGAGTAGAAAGAATTGTACTTTCTTCTTCAGCAGAGAAAGGTATTTTATTAAGTTCTTCATAATCAAAACCATATTTACTTTGAGCAAAAACACTCACGTCAACTCCGTGGTCTTCGGCTATACAGGCAGAATAATACCGACACAATTTCGACAAAGGTGTTTCTATTGAATTTGAAGTGTTATTTAATGTTATTTTTTGTTGAGGAAAATCAGACGTCAAATACCATTTATATTTAACATCTTGGGAACACTTTTCTCTCAAATAATTATATAAAACACGATTCACTTCTTTTCTCTCTATATTTAAAGAAGCCGAAATATCCCGAGCTGTTTTCCCGGGATTATTTTGTAAAAATTCTATTATTTTATCTTTAATAACAATATCTATCATATTTTATCATTGTATCACAATATTTTTAAAGGGAATGAATTAAGGTAAACTCTCGCAGGCTTCTCCATCTTTATCTTGATCCAACCTATGAATATCATTATTTACCCCGCCACAATATTCGTAAGTTGCCTGAGCTTCTGCGTGAGTTTTAAAATCAGTACAATTATAAACGTTACTACTACAATCGCTTTTAATCGGTTTTGAAATAGTTGTTGGATTAGATGGTGTTATAGGGTCATTTTGCTCTACAATAGGTATTTCTTGAGCTTTGGTGGCATCTCCGTTGCAAGTATCTTCTGCCCACAATCCCCTTTTCTCTGTTCTAGCTATTTCCTCCGCTGACTTAAATTCTGTTTGATATTTATATGGTAAATCATAAGTATATTCATAAGCATAGCCTTGTTCGATCATCATCTTATTAAAATTAGTCCCGTCTTCAAGAAAAACATAAGCAAGTAGTCTTCCATATTTATCTAATTCTCCTTGGCCTGAATCTTTTTCAATTCTGACCTTTTGCCCAGTTAAAACCTCTTTAGCTTTATTTGATGCCTCTACTCCAAAACACTGCACTGGTTTTCTAGGATCAACAGTTTCGGGAGTATCTATTCCAATCAGACGAAGAGTTTGATTCTGTCCGTTCATATTTATAGTAAGAGTATCCCCATCAACAACTTTTATAACAGGATAAAAAATTTCAAGATTTTCCTCATTGTTATTTTCCTCAATCCGTGGAGGTTCAACAACTTTTTCGAGAACAAACTCTTGAGTTTTGACAATTTTTTCAGAATCAATCTTTTGAGTTTCACCGACAGAGGCTAATTGATTAATTTCATTTTTAGACCCAATCCCAAAAAACAAAACTACTAGAACAATTGTTCCAAAGAAAATTAAAATATTTTTCAGTGTTGTTTTTTGCATTTGCTTATTAAAAAAAGAATTTTTTTAATAAATAACTAAACCATTTATTTTAATTTTTTTACATGTAATCGCTAAACAAGGAAATTTTTTTCAACAAAGAGTCCTATAACAAACGTTATAAGAACAATCAATATGGTATTCAACAAACTAAAAGAGAAAATATCTATTTCTATTTCTCTTACTGTATTTAATTTAAAAAATATTAAAAGGACCTTTACCCCACTTTTTGTCTAATTGGTTGTATATAAAACAACTCAATGCTCTGGGATTAACATCAATATTATATTTTTCTTTAAATCCCAATATAATATCATTATTCATCTTAATAACCTGCTCACCATAAGTATCATATTGAGTTGAATCACCAAATCCAAAAAAATTCATCAGAACAAATCTATGATTTATGGAAAGTACAGATAAATATTTCTCAGGATTATATGTAAAAATAAGAGCATTCAAGATAATAGCATTTTTACCAGTTAAACAATTTTTATTTTTTTGATTTACTTTTTCTAATTTATTAACAAGATTTATTTTTAAATTATCATTCTCCGTCATAAAAATTTGGTGAACAATTTCTCTTATATCTTGTGTATTTTTTAACCCCTGTAGAGCTTTATACCACATCCTACGACGTATATTAGCGGAAGCTACACATTCACCACCATTTTCTCTAAACTCTTTTGATCCTTTGAATGTCCTATCAAAAAATTTAATAACACAATCCATATCAGCTTCTGATAATTCAGGATAATTATCGTCAAGAATTTTCCTATGCCAAAATTGTCGAAATTCTTTGCTTTGGTTTTTCCAAACCTGTTCGTGTTTTTCAAAATCATATTCAGCACAAAAATTATTAAATACTTTTGTCATTTCTTTTTCCATAATTTTTTTAAATTTTATTGGACTCCTGCTTCTAAAATTTCTGAAGTTGCGAATGGCTGATAATTTATTTTCGGTAAAGAATCAACGGGATTTGCTTTATAGCCATACATCTTAGAATCAATATCAGCAATATTTGCTGTACCCCACCAATTGTTTGGTATAATAATCTCAGTGCCTTGTCTGTCAAACCAAATATTATAATTGTTGTGTTTATAAATATTATTATTTTTTATTGACAAAGATTCTAAGCGCGTAGAATTTGTAAATTTAATACCACTACCACTGTTATAAATATCATTATACGACAATTCCAAAGAAAAACCCTCTGAAACAAGGTCTTGTATTACAACCCCTGCATTATATGGATTAATCAACCCTTGCCCTATGTTATCTCTAATAATGTTGTGTGTTACTATCATTTTTCTAATGCCTTGATAAGAAAAAGTTCCATCATCTCTTACACTATAAGTAACCCCACAATAGATTATACCTGAATTATTATTCTCTATAATATTGTTCGAAATTATCCCAGGTCCAGTTACAAACATACCCACCCCGTTATTTGAGAAGGTACTATTACTAACAATAATATTTGAAGCGTTTGATGCGACAATCCCATAAGAAGCATATTTAACTTCAACATTATTGAAATTGACCAGACCACCGCTTACAATCTCAATAGTTCCCCAACTACCAATTCCTGGATTAGACTCATATGAAGTAAAAATAATCTTATTGTTTGAATCCCCTTTAGCAATAATATTTCCTCCTCTATTTAGAATTTCAAAACCACCAAAATTACTTTTACCATTCCCTTTTTTAAATTTTATAACTACACCTGGGTTAATTGTTAATGTAATATTTTTTTCAATTACAATATCGTTAATAACGATATACGGGCTATTTTCTAAAGTCCATACAGTATCGACTAAAATAACACCCCCAACTTTAGTACCTTTTACTTCTAATTCTTCTTGCTCAATTCTTTGCTTTTCCATTTCTTCTTGAGAAACTACTTCTTCATTAATTTTTCTTTGCTCCTCTTCTTTTCTTGATTGTTCTTTTTCTTCAATTAGAGTTTGAGTTTGCGCTTCTTTTTCTTGTTCAAGTTTCTCCATTTCTAATCTTACTTGTTCGGCTTGTAGTTTGTATTTTTCTGCTTCAGTTTTTGCTTTAACTGTTTCTAATTCTAACTGATTTTTTTCATTTTCAATATTTTGAGTTTCTACTTCAATATCTTTATCTTTTGTTGAAGTGTCAATTTCTGGTTTAAAATTAATTTCTTCTGTTGTAGTGGCTACTTCTTGTTTAATGTAAGTTTCTTTTTTACCCCAAGATAAAGGATTCCACCAAGAAGCTTCTTTTTCTATCTCTGAGACAACAATAGGAGTAGAGGTTGAAATTTCTATTGATGTTTCAATTTTATTTTCATCTTCAAACCAAGAGAAAGGATTCCACCAAGAAGCAAAAACCACCGAAGGAGTTATCAACAAACTAAAAATTACAAATGATAATATTACTATTGATTTTTTCATTATCTTAAAATTACCACAAAATCTCCCAAAAAACCACAACAAAAACTGACTTAGTAACCGAATTACTAAGTGAATTTACCTAATTAATCTATTATCTATACCCTGAAACTACTCTCTGTGGCTGTACCAAAAATGTTGATTAAAATTTCCTAACTTATTTTGCTTAATTTCAATTATGTTTATATCTTTTCGAATAATTATTTTACAAAGAATCAATTTTTTTATAAATTTGTTTAAAAATATTTAAAATTTCCAAAAAATTTTCATCATTCTTAATATCAATTCTATATTGTTGATTATAATTTGGTCTTTGTTTACTTTCATCTTTTATTTTTAGGTCTTTTGGTAATTTTAAATTCCAAGTATTTCTTCCAAAATTAATTGTCAAAGTTTCTTTTTTAAAATAAAAAGTTGCTACTCCTACATTTTTATATATAAAATTAATATAATTGACTGTAGGGCTTTTTCTGATTCCTTCCATCTTTAGTAATTCATCTTTATACTGTTCGTAGATTTTAACTAACTCAGCATCAATTTTGTTTAGATGATATTCTTCGTCATATTCTTTAAAATTTCGTTTAACTTTTTCTATAGTTTTATTACCAATTCCAGCAATTTCTAATTTTGATTTTTTATTTAAATTAATATATTCTAATTTAAATAAATTATTTTCATACCAATCATAATCCCATAATTCTATCGGAAGCCCCTTAAAATCAACCGCTCTTTTTTGCCTTTGTGTAAAGTTTTTTCCAATAAAAACAACTTTAGAAGCAGACCAATCTATTTTTTTAGGATCAGCTGGAATTTTTAAAACTTTATGAAATTCAATTAAAAAATCATTTTTCCTATCCGAAAGCAAATTAAAATATTCCATTCCTTGATCAAATAAACCTTTATCGTTTTCTTTTTTGAGTTCGATCAAAACAGGTGAATTATTTTCAAAATCAAACGCTAAAATATCTATAAATTTATTATCAATTTTAAATTCAAAACTAACAAATTTATATCCGAACAATTGTTCTAAATTTTCTCCTACTAATTCTTGTACGTCTTTTTCTGAAATTGTTTTTTGAGAAATTAAATTAATCTTTTTATTTTTTTCTATTTGATATAACATTTTTTTATTTGATTTCCCAATTATCAACATCTATTGAAACATAAATGTTTGGGTTGTCTGTAAAAGCACTTCCAATATTAGCTTTGAGTTTATAGTCTGTCATTCCTTTTTTTAAAGTGATTGTATCAGTAAACTCTATAATCCCGTTGTTATCCCCAACACCATTTACAGGACCAGCTACGATATTTCCACTTTGATCTACAAGAAAAGCTGAGGTTATATCACTAATTTCTCCATAACCTGAGCTTGTGTTAATTTTAAAAATTGATTTTGAAATTTCCACTATATCTTTTGTGGTAATTTTAAATTGAATTAATAATTGTTGATTAGTTGAAGGGATTGCCGACAAACTATTTTCTATTTCAGATATTTCAATTTTAGGAATAATATTCTGAATTTGATCAATTTGTTGAATTGGTTTTGTGGTTTCTGGTGGAATAACAGATGCTTCTTTTATTATTTTAACGATATTTCCATATTCATCCATTTCAACAATTGATCCATTAGGTAAAGTAACTGTAGTGTTTTTGTTTTCTTCTTGCTTCACTTCAACTTGAGTTTGTGTTTGAAATGTGTTTTCTTGTTTAAGTTTTTCCATTTCTAACCTTGTTTGTTCAGCTTGTAGTTTGTATTTTTCTGCTTCAGCTTTAGCTTTTGCGGTTTCTAATTCTAACTGAGTTTTTTCATTTTCAGTGTTTTGGGTTTCAGTTTCTGTCTCAACTTTCTCATCTTCAGATTCGGGAATAATTTCTTCCGTTGTAGTAGCGATTTCTTGTTTAACAAGAGTTTCTTTTTTACCCCACGATAAAAGATTCCACCAAGCAATTTCAGTTTTTATTTCAGGAACAACTACAGAAGTAGAAGTTGAAACTTCTATTGATATTTCAGTCTTATTTTCTTCTTCAAACCAAGTAAAAGGATTCCACCAAGAAGCAAAAGAAATAAAGGGGACCAGTAAGGTAACTAAAAGAAAACTGGCTAGAATCTGTTTTGTTTTTGTCATATCAATTTTATTATTACCAAAATTTTAGTTTTGCGAATATTTTTTTAATAAAGGAGATTAGCTTATTAGGTTCTTTTTTGTTATCTAAATCATCATTATTCTTTTTTGTTGGCTCTTCTAATTGTACTATTTCACCTTGTTCTGAACCCTCACCCGTAGTTTCATTTATTTCTTTTACCGATTCTAATGTATTTGTTGACTCTTTTATATTGGTTTTTTCAGGAACCATAGGCTCTTTTTTTATAGATACATGGATACACCCCTGATTTAGTATAGGACTTCCTCCAATGCAGTTCTTAGGATATGAGGTTAATATAACCCTGGTTTGTTGTTCGTTGGTCGAACAATCACTCCAATTAGAGTATTTCCAAGATGTACAAATAGGGGCTTCATAAATACATGATTTAGTTAAAACAGGAATCCCTTCTATACATCCGACAGGGAAAGAATAATCTGCCTGACGTAGCTGAATTCCTTCTATATTACATTCTGTCCAGTCACTGTAAATAAAAGCCTCACAAATTTTAGGTCCACAATTTCTACTCGTCACAGGTGGAGCTGTTTCTACATTTAGGCAATCAAAAGTTTTTCTACAACTTCGGCTTTGTATTCCATTAGGAGAACAGCTACCATAATTTTCACAAGACCAAATATCTTCAGAACATGAGGGTTCTGGTATAGTTTGAACAGAACTAGGTTTAGAGGATAATGGTAATTTAAAAGTGACAAAACAAGTTTTTTCTTCTTCGTTAAGAGGAATAGGACCCTCACAATCACCTTGTAGCTCAAAAATAAACCCATAAGGAGGCGTGATAGCTATTCCGTATGTTTCAGGATTATCAATTTCGGGAATATCGTGAGTATATTGAAAAATAAGTTCACTGGCAGTGCGTCCTGTAGCAGTCATACTACTTGTAGTAATTCCTCCGTTATCTAAATACTCAAGAAAAGAAATTTTGAAATCAAGTCCATTGCAAGAATCTAAAAATTTATATTCAATATTAATTTTACCAAAATTATCATCAGCTACTACTGAAGAGAAACTAAAACTAAAAATTAAGAGTATCAATATAAATATTTTTTTCATATTAATTTTAATTTATTCAATGATTTCTTCTTTTATAACCACTACATATCCATCATACCAAGGAGCGTATTGCATAAATTCACCAGCATTTTTATAAAGTACCATTCGCTCAGGTTCAGGTATTATTATTTTACCATTTTCATTTGTAATATTTAAATCTGTGTTTTTGTAGATATCAAAAGCTATTGTTGGTTTTTCATCTTCAGGTAAATCCCCTTTGATAAAAATCTTTTTTGTTTCGCCATCACTTATGATTAAACCTTCAAAGTTAGAAGTAGTGAATTTCCCATCAATTGAAACCGTTGTGTCATAAGCAACTTCCCCAACATATGTCTTAAGATTTTCGAGAGAATAAATACTTCCATTTTCAGGCATATTCCACCTAATGGAATTTAAAAATACTTTTTTATCGGTTGTGACTTCAATAGCCGAAAATATATAATCATTAATTCCTGGTTGTTTATAAGGTTGGTTACATCTATAGTCAACTTCTCCAGGGGATACAATGACTTTTGCTAATTGTGGTGCTCCCGCTGTGTGTCCCGTTCCTATAATTGAGGTGAAGTTTATAATTGGTACCGATGTTGTAACTTTTTTGAGTGTGAAAAAAGAGGTTTGACCTGCTTGTTTCTCAATATCTTTTTGAATATTCGCCACAATAGTAAAAATTTTGGTTGTCCCTGCTGGAATAATAATTTGTTTGTCTATAGTTACCTCATGAATAGAATTTAACTTTTTTATATCACCGATTTGATTGTTGTTTTCGTCTATTAATGTTACCCCAAGAAAAATACCGTCATCTGCTAAACCTCCTCTTTCAATGACTATACTATCTATCGTAACATCTCCATTTAGTGCTTCAAATTGAATTTTGGTAAATTCTACAAGTTGTTCATTTGCATATATCACTTTTGCTGTTGGCTGTTGAGGTTTAGTTATCTTTAAAGAAATCTCTGGAATAGATTGAAAAGGGGACTTAATTTCTTTTTCGTCAGCCTCTTTTATTGTTTTAACAATATTTCCATATTCATCCATTTCTACAATTGATCCATTAGGTAAAGTAACAGTTGTGTTTTTGCTTATTTCTTTTTTAGCCTCAGTTTGAGTCTGAGTTTGTGTCTGAGTTGTATTTTCTTGTTTAAGCTTTTCTATTTCTAATCTCGCTTGTTCAGCCTGTAGTTTGTATTTTTCTGCTTCCGCTTTAGCTGTTTCTATCTCTAATTGGGTTTTTTCATCAATATATTTTGGTTCTGTTTTAACGTCTATATTTTCTGGTTCAGGGATAACCTCTTTTATTATTTCCTCTGTTGTAGTTGCGATTTCTTGCATAATAGAAGTTTCTTTTTTACCCCACGATAAAGGATTCCACCAAGTAGATTCATTTTTTATTTCTAGGATAACAACAGGAGAAGAAGTTGAAATTTCTATTGATGTTTCAATCTTTGTATCTTCTTCAAACCAAGTAAAAGGATTCCACCAAGAAGCTAATGTTAAATTAGGAATTAATAAAGCAAATAAAACTATAAATATTATTTTATTTTTCATCTTCCTTAAATTAAAACATAAAGAGAGATCATTTACAATCTCTCAATTTTCCTCAAATTTTTTGAGAATTTTTGAATACATCCAGTCTTTACCAACAAATAACAGCCTCTTCTCCGATTAGATTACTTAGATATTGTTTAACAGCGTATAGATCACCAATTTCATCAATCAAACCAACTTCCAATGCTTTTCCTCCCAACACTGTTGAACCATCAGCTAAAGCTTTTACTTTTGAAATATCTAAGTTTCTTTTTTCAGATACTGTTTTTATAAAATTATCAGCTATTATATTTATATCTCTCATTAAGTATTGTTTTTCTTCGTAACTTAAAGCTTTATCATAATCACCAGTATCTTTAAATCTTCCTGAACTAAGTGAATTATAAGTTAAGCCCTCAGCTTGATTTTGTTTAGCATAATCTACATAGGACATAGTTGCTCCAATTGAACCAACATCCGAATTAGCCGAAGCAAAAATTCTATCGGCTCCAATAGCAGACCAGTAAGCAGCCGATGCTCCTATAGATCTAATTAAAGCAACAGTTGGTTTTTCTGCACGACTAAGAGCATTCGATACTTCTTCTCCAGTAACAGCAACACCACCACCAGAATCAATATCTAAAATAATCGCTTGAATATTTTTAGACTCCTCAGCATTCTCTATTGCCCAAATAATATCACTAGATCCAACATCTCCATCTTCATATTCTTCAATATCCATATAACCTTTTAGATCTATAATAGCTACATTGCAATCATCAGAATAATTTTCTGAATAAGAATCATCTTCATAATATTCCTCTCCTAATTGCCAAACAAGTTCATCTTTGATTGTTATAGAACAACCCCCAATAACAATTGCAATAGCAATTATCTTTAAAATCTTTATGTCTCTTTTTTTATCAAATAGTTTAAATTCCATATTATTTATATTCTACCTTTTTATTTTCTTTTTTGCCAAAATTTAAACCAATCTTTTTTAAAATCGTCATCTTTTACAATAAAATATAAGTTAGCCATTGAAAGAGTAACAAAAATAAGTAAAACTCCAGTCGTAGACTCAATAGGATCACAAATAAACATCCAAGAGAAGACGAATATAACCGTTAAGTTACCCAGAATTGTTATCAATTTAAATTTTTTTATGTTCATGATGTTTTACTTCTTTATAGTAATTTAAATCACTATATTTTTTGCACTACTATATACCACTACACTATTAGGATATTTAAAACTTATTTACCCTCTAAATGTTTTACTGTTTTTATTTTTTAAAAAATAAAAATAGTAAAACACACATAAGTACAATATTAATAATAGATAACCCTATAGTTATATATTGTAAACGCAGAAACCCCAAACCTGCCAATGGTCGTATTTTACCTGAAATACTATTAAGCCCTTCAGCCACTTTTTTAAAACCTTCAGCAGAAGTTTCGTTTATATTTGTTGCAGTTTTATATTTTTCTATTTCTTCTACAATTACCTGAGCCTGTTCATTAATTTTTTCTAATTGTTCTTGTTCGTTCATATAAAATATTTTTAATTAATTTTGATAATTGTTTGTTTTTGACACACAGTTTAATAAATTTCCCAATATTTTCCCCTCCATTTATATCATCTATGACAGGAATATATTTCAATGCATATTTATTATATAAGACATCAATAAGTTTAACAATAAGATTACTTTTTACATTCTCTGCCATTTGATTAATTGATAATAAACTCAACAACAAACTGGTAATAAAATTTTTAGCTGGTTCCCCGGATGTCTGAGAATCTACATCCAATGAATCAATAATTTCAATAAATTTTGCCAACAAATTTTCTGACACGACATTATTACGATAAAGTGAAGCAAATAGATTTATTGCTCCCCAATCTGCTCTAAATAACCCTTGGCTAGATAACTGATTTGTTTCCCAATATAGACGCTCAACATCATCGAATCCTTCTATTTCTCGAATAATATCATTTACTAATTCAAAATTTGGAACAGTTTGGGTCATCGCTTCTAACCTATCAGAAAAAGCTGATCGGTCAAAAGTTGCTTTAAGAATTCTTCTTAAATTATCTGAACTTCCATCCTCGGTGTTACAATACTCACGCATTGTTTGAATTGATACCTTCCGTTGACGTTCAATATTGTCATATATAAAAGAAATTAGATAGCGAAGCGCCCTTTCACTAAACTTATTACCACTTTCATTGTTAATTAATAGTAAAATATCTTCTCTATTTACAGGTTTATAACGTGATAAATATTTACATAAAGAATCAAGAACTATTCCTTCAAGAAGATTAGAATCTTTAACGTTAACGTCATTTAAAATTCCTACTGTATATTCGGTATTATTGTTCATACCAGATTTTGTATAATCAGTAAAAATTCCAAGAATTATCCAGTATAAAATATATTTTTCAGTATTTTTAGAAGTGTTTGCTAATAAACATTCATATTCTTCTTTTTCACGCAATACCCTAGCCAATAAATGATAAGCTTCTTCTATTTCAATATCCTTTCCTGGAAAATTTTCACCATGAAATTTAGCTGCAATTCCAATATCATCCCATCTACGAGGAGCTCCAACATTCTCTGTGGGTTCTTCCCCGCGCAACCACCTATCCGTTTGAATTGGGTTATCATCTGAAAAAATCAATGCACATGGAGATCTTTGCCCACTTCGTCCTGCTCTACCGCATGCTTGATAATATTCTTCTAGAGAAGTTGGCATCTCGTAATTAACGACCCAATTTAATTTTTCGTTATCAAGTCCAACCCCTACAGATTTGTTTCCAATCAATAGGTGCATATCTCCTTGTTTAAATGCTGAAATCACATTCTCCTTATATTCTTTCCACTGATCATTATTTAACTGTTCCAGTCCATTAGGTTTTTTACCACAATAGATACCATATAACATCTCTGTCATACGACCACTAACACCTGCATTAACAAAATCTACCTCATTATTAATAAATTCACTAAAAAGCCTGTAAATAGTATTCGGGAATACTCTAAATATTAATCCCCATTGACTTTGAAGTAAATTACTAGTTTCAAGCCCTCCTCGTCCTTCTACCCACGGAATAATCTGTCTATTGAGTGTATTTAACTTTTCATTACTGCGACATTTAAATATACGAAAAATAAGTTCTGGACGGTCAAAACTATCCGGTCTAACAGTAGCATCTAACTCGTTAACTCCAAGTTCAATCTTAAGATCAATCAACACTAATTGTGATGCTGTACCAGTTAGTCCAACGATAACAGGTGGGCGATTACCAAAAGTAAAATATTCTCTGATGTGTCGCTCTAAACTTAAATATGCAGGACGAAAATCATGCCCCCACATTGACACAGAATGAGCCTCATCAGCAACAGTATAGTTTACATAAATATTCGCTCCTGCTAAATTTCTTAGTGCCTCCCTAAAACTGACCACAAGAAACCTCTCTGGGGAAATAAACACCATAAGATTTTCACGAAAGATGCTCTCTGCATTCATTCCTCCTACCACTTCACCAGCATACCATGCAAAAACTCGTGTAATTCTATAAGTATTTATCATTCCCTTCACTTGGTCTTGCATCAATGCAACTATTGGATCTATAACAACTGTAATACCGGGTGTAAGTAAGGACGAAATTTGGTAACAAATTGATTTTCCTCCACTGGTTGGAAGAAGACCTATTGTATTTTTTTGTCCAAGAATACTCTTAATTATTGGTAACTGTCCATTTCTGAAAATCCGTTTACGAAAGAAATCAGATAAAAAACTAGTTAAAAGTTCATCAACATTACTTTCATTCGATACAGATTTGGGTGTAGATAGATATAAAAAAGTGCAATTCTCATTATGACGATATGTATTACATATTTTAGCATAATTTTCACATTGAATTATATTGTGTTTTATAAGTAAACCATTTGATTTAATTGATACATCTAAAATAAGATCGAAATTGTCCTCAGACAACTCTTCATAAATAGTAATAAGATTTTCATCTCCACAAACTTCACAAATATTTCTAATTTCTTCTATAATCTTTTCTTTAACTACTAATGATTGCTCATCTTTTCTAGAAATATACAATTCAATTTTAGGGAGAACGACTGGTATAGAATAAAGTTGAATAAGTTTATTGATACGTTCAAAAAAACTTATTAGGGCAATTTCAGCGCATGCCAAATCTTCCTCTATAATTCCAATGCGTAGTTTTTCTTTCTGAAACATTCCTTTCCCAAGACAATAATAAATGAGTGAATACTCAATACGAGAAATTAAAGACGGTAGAAGAAATAAATACTCATTTCTCTTTTTATTCCTTTCTACTGGTTCTCCTAAAAAAACCATAGCATCTATCAAATTCAACTCTTGCTCTATTTTATTATAAAGCTCTATTGTTCCAATTTCTCGATTATGTGGGCGCAACGTATTTATTCCTTTATTTGAAAATGCTCTGTCTCTAGCTTGATCTTTTCTAACTTGTTCTGGTTCTTCGTGTTCTTCTCCCCCTGGCTCAAGAATAAGCCCTTTACCGTTAGGAAACATAAGTAAAAAATCAACACGTTGACCAATAAAAGCATTCCTTTCATTCCCTTGTAGTATAGATCCAATCAGCGCTTGAGGATATATAAAAGCAGTAATACGAGGACCAAACCGCTCTATAAGTTTTTCAAAAAGACGACGTTCATTATCTGGGTATTCTGGATCAAACTCTACTTCCTGGGGATTTATTAATTGAGGTTCTGCAAAGTCATGAAAATCTTTATATGCTGAAATAATATCAGGTGATATATCATAAGTAATACTCTTTTCATTTAGTCTTTCTTCAACAGACTGTTCACTATATAAATCAACAAGAATCCTCTCTGTATTATATGAAGGAAAAGTTCCAACTCCACGGCATAAAATTTTAAAATAAACATCATATAAAAAATCAAGGTTTTCATCTCTTCTAATTACACCGTTTTTATTGCCATATTGAAAATCACCCTGCCAATAATCAAGACCTTCAAAGTTTTTGTTATTAAAATCTCTTTTATTAACGAAACTTAGTTCCGAACTTGAGTGAAAAAAATTCATATAATTTTTACTAAAACATTATTTATATTCATATTACCAAAATTAAAACATAAAAAAAGAGCATTTACAATCTCTCAATTTTCCTCTAATTTTTTGATTTATATCTATATTATTCAATTAAAAATCTTTTTAATCTCCAAGATAAACCAAAGCTTTTTTATACTTCTCAACTCGGTCTATATCTATCTGAGTTGGATTAGGTATCCGTTCAAGATTTGAATTATCTTTTAAATCTGCAATTTTTACTGCCGTAGCTAAATGATTACGCTTAACTCGTTTAATAAAACTAAAATATTCTTCTCCCTCTCTTTTTGTCAAAGACTCAACTGCATCAATTATTTCTTGGCTAAAACCTTCTTTTTTCAAATCTTCAAAAGAATAATCACTATCTTCAACAACATCATGCAACATAGCGACAGTTTTTTCTTCTAACGACTCCACTTTTTCTGCAAGCCGAATAGGATGCTGAATATATTCAGCCCCAGCTTTATCAACCTGACCAGCATGAGCCTTCGTAGCTATCTCGATCGATTTTTCAAACATATTTTTCCTATTTTCTTCTTTCATTTCCATATCTTTAATTACTTTATCACAAATAGCTTTATTAATAAAAGCTCTTGCTGAAAAAGGCACTTCCCCCTCTACCCCAATTATAAACGGATCTTCTCCAAACATTGCCCACTGAGCAGAAAGTTTTTCCGGGGATATTCCCTCCTCATACATCTCTTCCAAGCTTCTTATTGTAAGCTCTTCACACCTTTCAATCGCTTCTTCAAGAGTAACATAAGACCTATCCGACATTACCCCACTCCCATCCATAGAATGATAATTATCGTCAATTTTCACCTTATAATCTTTTTTCATAGTTTATTTCCCCTCATGGCCCAACCTAGTATTAAAATAATCACAATAATCACAATTTTCTCCTGACTCTGGAATTTTTTCACTATCTAAACATTCTTTAATTTCTCCAATTATGCCTTCCACCCAACTATCATCCCCTTCATATGCAATCAGATTTACATCAAAATCAATCTTCCCATCAAAAGCCTCTCTATCTAACTTCCCTGTACAATAAACGAAATATCCAGTATTAGAAACTTTCAATCCATTTTTTCTTAATAACCACTGATAAATTTCCATTTGTCTTTTATATCCGTCTTGCCATTCTTTATCTAGTTCTACAACTGGTTCATCTTTGGCTGTTGCTTTATAATCAACAACCATATATTCACCTTTACTATTTATCCAAAGGTCATCAATGGCCCCAGTTATTACAAAACCAGTTTTTTTATCTTCATAACGAACACCTTTAAAATTCTCCCTCCAAGTATTCAACTCTTCGTGAGACATTGGCCTAGCATCTACACCATATTGTTTCTGCAAAGGATGTTGTTCTTCTTTTGCTCTATGTATATCAAATTCTTTTTTAAGTAGAGTATCAACAGCACTGTTGATAGCAAAAGGAAAACCCGGGGGTCTTTTGACCCCTAATTTATTATCAATATAGAAACATCTTGGACAAGACATAAACAAATCAATTTTAGAACGACTCAACTTCCATTGTTTACCTCCATAATTATATGAATCTTTTCTTTGTGAATTGTAGTATTCTGACATAATTTTTAATTTATTAACAATTTTAGACTATTAATTTTCTTATTTATTTGTGAGAGCTATTCTTTATCTATATCTCTCTGTATTTCTTTAAATTCATTTTCAACTTCCGATAATCTCTTCCTGCAAACTTTTATTAGTTCTGCTCCTTGTTTAACTTTTTCCAAACCTACCTCGACATCAACTTCTTCTTGTTCATCAAACTACTCAATAATAAAACCATTGAGAGAAGAAGTAATCTGGGCAATTACAGTTGTCATATCTGTAAATACACGACTTGAGTCAATTCTGAGAACTCGGAAACCGCTATCTATAAATTTTTGGTCGCGATACTTGTCAATTTCTGGTTGACCAAGACGGTGGTGATACTTTCCATCAAGTTCCACAACTAATTTTTTCGATGGACAATAAAAGTCGGCAATCCATTCCAAAATAACCACTTGTCTTCTGAATTTTACTCCAAGTTTTTTGTTACGTATCTCTTTCCACAAAACTTTTTCTGACTTAGTAGTATTATTCCTTAACTTTCGTGCAAATTCTTTCTTGTGAGATTTCACTTTACTCCTTATTGTTGTTTTTTTCTTTTCATTAGACATAAATCCAAAATCTAAATTATAAAGTCTTTTTTTAGTTGTTTGTTCATATAATTTTTCTAAAGTTTTATCTGCATCTAATCCAATTTTATCTTTAAAATCCTAAAACTCTTCTGCATTCATCGGGGGTTGAATTATTCTAAAGATTCAAACTTAAATATTGATTTACTTTATCTTTAAGTTCATTCCATGAAGTGGCTCCATCTCTTGGATAATGTGCAAGACCTCCTGTGTTACAATAACTATAAATCTGCAAAATTTGGTCCTTATTATTAATTAACTTTTCAAATTTTTTCTTACCTTTGCCTGCTACTTGTTCAATCATATTTGACAGTTTGTCTTCTGAATATCCAAAATAATCTTCCTTAATTTTTGTTTCTAAACAAAATCGCAATTTTTGCCCAAAAATGACAACATTTTCATTTGACCCCTGAGAATTTTCAATTTCTTTGAAATCTTCCTCAAAAGAGGTGAATATCGTTTCTTTATTTTTAGGAACGTAGTGAATGGATGAAGATCCTCTCGTTTTAAAAATATAATAAAAATTTCTATCCTCAATTTGTTTTAGACAGTATTCTCTAAACAAAGGGTCACAAGTAAAAATAAATAACTGATCAAAGTCCTTTACCTCCTTTTGAATTAACTCTGCTGTTGATTTTCTTTTCCCCGTATCAAAACTAGTTATTGGATCATCTAAAATAATAATTTTATCTTTGTTTACTTCTTTTTTAAGATAAGCAAAAAAGAAGGCAAGTGCAATAACTTGTTTTTCTCCCTCACTCAAACTATTTGAACAATCTTGTCCATTGTATTCGATGCGAAATCCACAAAGTGCAGGTTCTCGATTATTTCTGTTATAACTTCCTTCACCGGCTACTTCAAGAATTTCCATTGATGGGCTAATTTCTTTTACAAAATCTTGAATTATAGAAAAATAGTCTGTGATAAATGTATTAAATTCTTCAACAATCTTAATTTTCATAGCTCGGTAGATTTTTTCTAAATTATCAACTATTTTTTTATTTTCCTGTTCTTGATCCACTGTCTGAAAATAATTTACAAAAATTTCTTTATTATTAACATAAAAAATATTATCCTTTAATATCCTTATCGCTGTTTCTGCATCTGATTTTTGAGTTTCAAGCTTTCCATTGTTTGCATCATCTTTTAATTGTTTAATTTTAGGGTTTATTTTTTGTACAATTTTATTGTAAGAAATGACCAAAGTAGTTGCTTCTGTAATAATAATTTTGATTTTTTCTATATTTGAACCATCTACTTTTTCCAAGATTTTTGATTCCTTATTTGAAACAAGAATAATCTCAGCTTTAATAATAGCTTTTTGGTCTTCAGAAAGAGAAAGGACCGGTAATATTTCATCGATTGTAGTAAATTTCTTTACCTCATCCAAAAAAATCTGGTTTTGTGCTGGGATTTGTAAATCTCTCAAACTTTCAAGAAGGAGCTTGTATTTAAAAAGTAATATTTTAATATTTTTCTCTTCTCTTGAAAAAGTTTCATCAAAAATCTCTTGATAATCTTTTATTATCTGAAGATAATCACTCTCTTTTATTTTCTGTTCACAAAAAGGACATTGTGTTGTTGTATCAGTGATCTTTTCCATCCCTTGTTTTATGAAATCCTTTTTGTGAGCAATTTTGTGTAATGTTTGCTGAACACCTTTCGCAACTGTGAAAGAAAAAAATTCGGTAGGATTAAACTGAACCTCCTTTTCTACTGTATTCTCAATAGTCTTTATTTTTAGAGAAAAGTTATCTTGTGCCTCTAAAAGTGAGCCTAGTGCTGATATTTTAGTTTTATCTTTTAGTGCCTGAGAAAGTTTTTCAAGTCCTGTTTCTAGTTTTACCAGTTCATCTTTTTTGGTTTGTAATCCATCTTTTTTCAATACTTCAATCTCACCTCTTTTTGAGAGAAGAGTTTGATTTGTAATATTAACCACACTAAGCAACCCCTCAATTTTAGATAACTCTATTTTTGAAAATGTATTATTTTTTTCTAAAATCGTATCTTTAAGAGTATTAACTCTATCGATTTCTGAATTATATTCAGCAAAATTCCCCAGATACACAATATTTCTACCACGCTGTTGCCTTCGTTGTGGTGTATCGATATTATTTGGTCCAGTAGAATGAACGAGACCGTCAATAAAATGTTTATCGAAGAAGATAAATTTATCTTTTAATGAATCAGTACTCCAACCTGTAGAAAAGTTAATCTCTGAATCATCATCCAAGATCACCTCAATTTCTTGGACATCGGTTGCTAGATCTCGATGTTTTTCTATGTTATTTTTATTTTCATTAAGAGACTTAAAAACATTGACTAATTTTGATTTTCCATTTCCATTTTCAGCAAAAAAGATGTTGTTCTTAACAAAAGCACCATCTCGAGTTTTAAGGTTACCATCTTTATCATTAAAATTAATTTGATTGACTTTGTCCCAATCAAAGAAAGAATAAGAAAAAGCATTATTAAGTTTACTTAGTTTTTTGATTTTCATAGTTATTATCAAAATTCAGCAGACCTGCTAATTTTACACTGTCAATTATTTCATCGTCATTTTTTGAAAAATCTAAATGAGACAAAAGTAATTTGTCTTCTTTTTTTAATCCATCTTTTATTAGTTCTATCAGTGTCATAAATTATTTTTGATCTTTAACTATTTTAATTTCGTCATCAGTTAACCCATATAGTTTATAAACTAATTCGTCAATTTGTTTTTCTAAATCGGAGGTATCGACTTTTATGTTTTGTTTTTTGGCAAAAACAATATTACTAACAATATCAATGATTTCTTTTTGTTTTTTAATATCACCTACAAATATAGGAATTTCTAAAAGTGGGCCTTTATCCACTTGTAATAAATCACCAAGTTGTTTCCCTCGATTTTTTAACCAAAAAAAAGTGAGTTTAGAATTTAAAATACCAGCAAGATATTTTAAATTTATTCTTTCAGTTTTAATAAAATTCAAAGCTCTTGAGCCATAGTATTCTTCTTCTGTATAATAAAAACTTGGTTTTTTTACTCTTACCCCACAAATAATTTTAGCCCCGTTTTCAAAAAACCTCTCATCTCTTGGCCAGTGCAAATTAAACCAATTTAATCTACCGTTTTTAACCTCTCGACGATTTTTTAATTCTTTTTTATATTCTAATAATTGATTCTTTATATTAGCAAGATTTTCAATTTCAAACTTTTCTGATTTGTTTAAATATGCAATTAACCCTCTTTGTTTACCAGTGTTATATCTTTCAACTGATGTAAAATATTTTTTTAATAATTTCTTTTCATTATCATTAAAATCTTGACTTTGGTCAAACATAAAAGCCTTGTCTGGATCAGCAACAATCCCTTGAGCAACTTCTCGTTCAGTTAATTTAAAGTTACTTTTTCCTTGTATTTTATTTAATATTGAAGAAAATTCTGAAGTAGAAAATGAAATGTTTTTATTTATCATTTCTATAGGCAAAATATCAATTTTAACTTTAATACCAAACATCTTTTTATAAACACTATCTTCTGACTCGTTTTTATCTGAAATTTTTAAATATTCAACTTGATATTTCTTTTTCGGAATATTTTTGTTCAAAATAAGGATCATTGTTTGTATTCCTGCCTGTTCAAAAACTTTAAAATCACCAAAATCAACATAACTTTTAATTTCAGTTTCTTTAATAATTTTATTTCTCAGTATACTTGATCCTGCATTTGTCACCCAATTATTAGGTCCAATAAAACTTAATGTCCCATCATCTTTCAAATAATCAAGAGAAATAGCTGTAAAGATAGACCAAAGATCAGTTTTACCTTGATAATATGCAGATTCTCGTAATCCATCAAAAACACTCTTATTTGTATATTCTTTTATATAAGGTGGATTTCCGATTACAATATCAAAACCATCTTTTATACTTGGAAAAAAATACTTTGTTTCAAAAAAGCCAACAGGTTTATTTTCAAAAATATTTTTATAACTTCCCCAAAGTGCGAGAATTCTTGCATGTTGTTCTATTTGTTTTTTATTTGTTTTTGCGCGGATTTCTTCTATTTTTCTATCTCCATCGTAAGAGACTAAATTTTCCAAATGTCTTAATTTTTCACTAATTTTTCCATCAATCAACTTATGGATTTCATTACCTGCCGATATTTTATTTTCGCCAGCAGAACTGAAATATTTATCCACAACATTAGCTAATTTTTCTTGAAAATCATCACTAAAAAGATGATTTTCTGCGTTCATTTCTTTCTCCGGTGCTGGGATTAAAGTATTCGCGCAGACAAATTTAAAGTCCAAATTGGGCAATGCTTGAATGCCCCGATTCTTTTTTGTATCATCAATTTCCGTTTCAACGACCAGTGTCAAAAAGCATCGTAGACGGGAAACTTCAACGGCAATAGGTTGAATATCAATTCCAAAAATAGAATTTTTTATTACCTCAAGCTTTCTAATATAGTCTAATGTTTGAGAGTTAAATTCTTCTTCTATTTTCTTACGATATAATTCCGGTACATTCTCTAATTTTTTATTACGCCAAAGTACACCACTAGGATCAACAGCTTGTAGAATATAAACAATTTTTTGTAGTGCTCCCATCGGGAAAGCCCCCGACCCACAAGCTGGATCAAGAATTTTAAGCGATTCAATCGCACCAATAATTTTTTGTTTGTCATTATCAGTTAGTGGATATTTTAAATCATCATCCTCATCATAACTAATAAGAGCGGAAAGTTTTTTGTCTTCTATTCCCGTTTTAGTTTTAAGATATTCAATCAAAGATTGATCCACCATATATTCTACTATTTGCCGTGGTGTGTAAAAACTACCAGTTCGTTTTCGCTCACTATTGCCTGTTTCAGGATTTATTTCAGCCAGTAAATTTTCAAAAATTCTACCAAGCATTTCAGGGTCAACAGACAACTCTTGGTCAAAAACTGTGTTTTCATCAATTGTAAAATTGTATGTTTCTAAAAGCTCAAAAAAATCTTTAAACCATTTATCGCTTATTTTAAGTGTGTTTATATATTTAGAAGCCCCGACAATACGGTCAAGGTTATAATAATCCTCATTTTGCGGACTGAATAAACCTCCGTTTAAATATGGTACTTTATCAAATAATTCACTTCTAATATCACGTTCAGCAATGTTAGTGTTAAGAACCTCAAAGAAAAGCCGTTCTAAAATATCATGATAATAATTATTTTTAACTATTTTTGATGACAATAATTCATCGGGAACAAGTTGACCACTATCAGATTTTTTTTGTTTTAGGAACCAACAAAACATAAGACGCCCAATAAGACGCACAGCAAAATTTTTTCTGATATTTATATCTGTTTGGGATGGAAGAATAAGATTTTTTGGATCATCAGAAACAAGCTCGTCAAAATATTTCGCTATTTCAAGATAAAACTGTTTATTGACAACTTCAAGAGAGAAGCGACTTAAAAGATCATCAAAATTTTTAACCCGCCCTTTTTTAATTAGTTGTTGTTCAGGTGTCTTTATTTTTGCATCTAAACCAAGATAAAAAGAATAACGACGAGCATTTGAATATTTCTTATTTATCTTATTTTTTTCGTTAATATCTAAAGTGATAGTTAAATATGAAAATCTATAATTTTCTGAATTTTCACTTTTAAAGACAACCAAGGCTCTATGTATCCAATTATCGGCTAAAATTTTAAAAGCATCTGTAGCAACTGTAATTCTTGGATCATTTTCAGAATTATGTTCCATTTCTAAAACATACAAATCAAGTTCTTTACAATACCCCAACTCTTGAGCTTTTATAACTTTTTTACATCTTTTTTCTCCAATAACAAAATCCTTCTCTTTCTCAGAAAAATCTTCAGGTAAAAATCCCCTTAAAAACGATATAAAAATTTCTCTTTTATATTTTTCATTAAATTTAATCATTTTATTAAGCAATTAGCTCTTCAGACAATACAATAAGTTGACCAGTATTATTACCTCTTTCAGCTGTCTCAAATATATCATCAATATACTTGCGAGGAGCTATTTTTTTTAATTGCTGATAAGAACCCTCTTTATCTGAACCAATATTTAATTTTACAATTTGTTTCAATACACCATTAGGTAATCCATCTAAATCTTTAATTATTTTTATAAGATCTAAACATAAATCTTTTGCAACAGAATAATTATCTGCTAAAAACTTTATCTTTTCTAAAGCATCTAGTTTTCTTTTACTTTTTATTGGTTGTTTTGTATTATCTTTAAAAATATGCTCCTTCGCCATTTTATAAATTGGTTCGAAATTTATTGTAGTTTCCATTGATTTTTCTGAATCAGTAACTTTATCAAAAAGAGGTAAGGCAATTTCAGGAGAAACTATTTCAACTGATTCTGATGTTTTGCCATAGGCAAAGACAAAATTTCCATTCTTCTTTGCGAAGGCAACAACTCCAGAAGTTGAAAATTTTCTAGCAATTCTCGCACGATGAGGTATTGCTAATACTTTTTGCATAATTTCTGTATTATTTTTTATCTGCAACCATGTATTTCTATAAGAAGCATCCCAAGACAAATTTTCATTTTTTTCTTTTTCTTCATTATAGGTTTTTGCAAAATAATTTTTTAAATCTTCATCACTTGTAAATATTTTTGTATCTTCTCCTAACAAAGAATGTATTAAATCCATTTTTAATGTTGAAATAGCTCGGGTACGAGTTTCTTCTTCTCCTGTTGATGTTGGAAAAAAATTATAAATATATAATTCATCAAACACTTTTTTGTTAACCCTATTAATACGTCCGACTCTTTGAATAACCTTTGTTGGATTATAAGGAATATCATAATTTATTACTGTTCCCGCACGATGTAAATTAAAGCCTTCAGATATAGCATCTGTTGCAATAAGAATATCAAAGTCATTTGATTGTTTTATCTCTTCTAACCCCGCATCAAAATTTTTACGAATAATTTCTTTATTTGCTTTTGAAGCATCTGCCGATGTGTATTTATAAATAAACTTAATACCGTCTTTTTTAAGTTTTTCTGAAATATAATTAGCGGTATCTGAAAATTCAGTAAAAATAATTATTTTCCTTTTTTTATCTTTCTCAATCGATTCCAAAATCCTCTCCTTAAAATAATTATATTTTGGGTCAATTGTTACATTAAGCCATTCGAATTTAACTTCTTTTAGTATAGAAATATCATTTTCTAAATCATTTCTAAAAGAAAGGTCCATCTCTGAAGCTGGAATTTGAATTAATCCTTTATCCTCTAGGTTAGAAAGAGTAGCTTCTCTTTCTTCGTCATCCATTATTTCAAGTGTCTCCACATCTGGCAAAAAACCCTTTTTATAAATAGGCACGATTTCTCTTTTATCATACCAATCAAGCATTTTTTCTGAAGAAAGTATCATGTTTTGCAATGATGATTTAAAAGAACCAATTGAACTTTCAAAACGGCGAACCAACAGCCTTCTCATAAATTTAGCGACATTTTCCTGTGCCTGTGTAATTCTTTGAATCTTCTCTTTTGCGGAAACTCCTTTTTCATCGTCTTCATCATCAACTAACTTTTGTATGAAATTTGAATTTGGCCTTAAATAAGAGGCCGGCTTATACCTAACCCCACCAAAACTTACACCCCCATCGGTTGAAGATATTTTCTCTAATGTTTTAATATATAAAGGTGATAAACTCCCTAGTTTATACTCGAGTAGTTCAGGGTCCCTAACTTTTGCAAAAGATACACCTTGTTGAACTAAATCATCTTTATACTCTTGTATTTCTTCAAGATCTAATCTAGAACGTCTAATAACAAGAGGTTCTATCATTCTTCGTAATTCATTTGCAATTGCTTGTAATTCTGTAGCTATTTTTGAAGATATTAAATTTTTACCTGATTCTTTTCTTAGATCTTTACGGACTTTTTTGTAACGAGTAAATAATTCGTTAAATGACATACTAAGGTTTTCCACTGTTTTAATAGTTGATTGACCCGGAGTACTAAATAATTTTATAAGTGCATATATATCTTTGGGGTCGTTATTAAACGGGGTTGCAGATAAAGCCATAACAAAATTACCAGCACATAATTGATGCAAAACTCTATAATTATCAGTATCTTCATTCCTATGTTTATGAGCTTCATCTAAAATTATTAAAAGTTTACTAGTATCGTTTCCGTGTCTTTCTAACGCTTCTTCTATTTTCCCCGTAGTATAAACGAAACCTTTAAAATCAAACTCCGCCATATAATCTTTCCATTGATCCGCTAAATGAGGTGGTGCAATAATTATCGTTTTATAATCTAAATTATGAGCAATTGCAGAAGCAATAACAGATTTACCTAAACCAACTACATCAGCAACAATTACACCTCCAAATTTTTTAATTTTATCTATACCTAAATTTATAGCATCTTTTTGGTACTTCAAATCAAAAAACTTACCTCCAGTAATCATTTGTGGTGTTTTTACATTTTCTATTTCATCAATTGAAAAATATTCACTAAGAACCCTATAATACATAAGTAAAGGATCGGGAGATACATACATCCAAATCCGTTTTTTTATTTCTTTTATAAATTCAATAGAAGTTTCTAAATCAGTAATAACTATATTGTTTGAGTTATTCCACTCCATTTCAAATCTTTGGACATGTTCATCATAATAATGTGGTTCCGTTAATATAATATTATGTTCTCGTTGTCCGCTTAACCCAGAATATGTTAAATTACTAGAACCCATTATTACCGTACCTGAATTTTTATCATCAATCTTTTTCTCATGAAGAATATAAAATTTTGAATGATTAGGTTCTTGCGTTTTTTTAATTTGAAGACTTCCATCCTGAATTTTACTTAAAAAAATTTCAAATGCTTTTTGTGATTCATTGTTATCAAAATGATCAGTATCATTAAAAATTTTTGAAAATCCAGTAATATATTCTTCTTTAGCTCCTGATCGAGAAGTTATTACTGTCTCAACTACATGCCCATCTAAATCAAAATCTTTAATGCTTGAAATATTATCAATCATTTTTTTGTCTACATCCATACCAACAAGAATTCTAATATTTTTATCTTTTAATTCATCATGTAAATTATTAAAACCAGAAAAATAAAAGTACCCAACAAGAGCATCAACACGATCACACCTTGGCAAAATGGTCTTTAAATTTGAAGATAATGTATTCCCCTCTGTATTTGTAATTGTTGTCATAATATTTTTATTAGAATATCTTTATTTGAAATAATAACACATTTTGAGAGATTTGGAAAAAATATTTACTTATTAAATACCTTGCGCTTTCAAATAAATCCCTTTATCTTTTATCTCCATTCTGCTTCTCAAACATCCCAGCAACTCTCTTTTATCGTCTTTGGTGCCATCTGTAAGAATGTATTTTGCATAATTTCGAATATCTGCTTCGATTGGTCTTTTATCAAATTCTGTTTCTTGTCCAAATACTCCGTAACTGAATTTTCTAAATCTCATAACTTCTTTTTTAATTTTATCTTGAGCACTAATTTCATCAATATCAATTTTGTCTATCATCTGAATTAATTGTTTAATGAGTTCTTCCTCTCTTATAGCTTTCTCTTTGCAGAACCTATCCTTCCCTTTTGAACAATGATAATAAACATAACGGTGAGTATTTCCATTCTTTTGATGTTTAAATTTTTCTTCAGCACAAATTCCTGAACCACATTTTCCACAAAACATTAACTGAGTGAAATCAAATTCTTTAGTTCCGGGATATCTTTTAGGCGAAGCTTGTAGATTTGCTTTTGATTTCAAAAATAATTCTTTAGTCACTATTGGGTCATGCTTACCTTGATACCAATTTCCGCTTCCAATTGGGTATTCAAACTCACCATAATAATAAGTATCTTTTAAAATTTTATAAATTCTACTTAATGCTAATCTTTTATTATTTTTAGTTTTGAAATCTCTTTCTTTTACTAGCCAAATATAAATATCTCTACCACTGTATCCATCATAAGCAACTTTTTCAAACATTTCTTTGATAACAGGAGCTTTTTCTTCATCAAGAAATACTTTCTTTTGCCCTTTATTTAAATACTTATCGTGAATGTATCCAACAGGAGAAACTCCGGGTCGCCAACCTTGTTCGCATTTTGCCCTCAATCCCCTTTTTACATTTTCTCCTTTGTGATCATTTTCAAGTTTTGCCTGACTTCCAAGAATCATTAACAAAAACTTCTCGTTTGGGTTATTTGTAAATCTTTGTCCGTGAGTTCTTATGTCAATTAAATAACCTTGGTCCATTAAATCAACTGTTCTTCCTAAATCCCCAGCGTTTCTACTCAATCTATCAGGTGCCCAACAAATGATACCTGTGAATTTTCCAGATTTTATATCAATAATTAATTGATTAAAAACAGGTCTAGTTCCTGAATCTTTAGCTGAGTGACTTTCTTTCCTAATTTCAACAATATTAAGCCCTTCTTTCACAGCCATATCAGTCATCTCTTTAATCTGAGAATCAATAGATAAAGCTTGTAACTCATCTTGTTCTGTTGATTTTCGTGCATAAAGGCAATACTGAGTTTTTGGTATTACCACATTGCCCAAAGTCACTTCTATTGAATTTTTTATTGCGACACTTTCCATACCTACATTAATGACGCAATGAATTTTAAAGTCCAGCATTTATATAAGTTGGTAAGAAGTAGATAACTATGGCTTCACAAATCCCCTCCTTTAAGTTAGGGTATAGAATAATATCAAAATATTTGATATTATATTCATTAACAATTAAATATAAGTAGCCTAACCCTTTTGAATTTCAAAAGGTATGGTGAAAAAGGTCCCGCTAGAGTATAAAAGACTCCTCGTCAGAGTCACTCTAGCGGGTCATATCAGGAAACTGGTATGGGTGAGCTTCGGTTCATCGCAATGGCGGGGAGTCTTTTGTATCCCAAAAACTCCTACCATTCAAAACCCGCTAGAATATTATGAATAAAAAAATTTATTCCTGTCAAAATCTAAGGTCATTATTTCGACCTTTTTTAGTTTGGGTGTTTAATCTTTAATCTATGAAAATATCATTATGTCATTTCAAACACCAATCACAATTTTTGAGGCAATAAAAAATATAGAAAATAATAAATATTTACTCCCTGCAATTCAGAGAGAGTTTGAATGGGAACATAATAAAATTGAGTGGCTTTTTGATTCCATAATGAGAAACTACCCAATAAGCTCTTTTTTGTTTTGGAGGGTTGAGGGAAATACTACAAATTCATATAAATTTTATAAATTTTTAAAAGAATATAGAGAAGGATTTAGAACACACAACGAAGAAATTAACACAGTGGGGTTACCTGACTTTACTGCTATTTTAGATGGACAACAGCGTTTAACTTCATTATATATAGGTTTGAAAGGTAGTTATGCCTACAAAAAACCGAGATTTCGAAGAGAAGATACAGAACATGCTCTTCCCACACGCCATCTTTATTTAAATATTCAAAGTCCCTTAGAAGATGAGGAGGATGGCAGAATCTATGAATTTAAATTTCTAACATTAGATGAATATACTGACGATCCCCTCAAGTGGTTTAAGATTAACCAAATTTTAGAATTTAGAGATATTCTAAGTTTCAATGATTTTCTGGACGAACATCAATATAAAAATAATAAATTTACTTACGAAACGCTATCTAAATTACAAAAAGCAATTCATTCTGATTCCATAATCAATTATTTTTTAGAAAAAGAACAAGACATAGATAAAGCATTAAATATTTTTATAAGAATTAATAGCGGAGGAGAACCCCTTAATTTTTCAGATCTTGTGATGTCGATAGCAGTCGCAAATTGGGAGGAGAAAGATGCAAGAAAAGAGATCCATAAACTAGTTGATGAAATTAGAGATAAAGGTTATTTCATAAAAAAAGATTTTATATTAAAAACTTTTCTTTTATTGCATAGTAAAGATATCAAATTTAGGGTAACTAATTTTAGCAAGGAAAATGCAAGAAATTTTGAGAAAGAGTGGAATAAAATAAGCCAAGCAATACATAAAACTTTTGATCTAATTAGAGATTTCGGTTTTGTTGATTCAAATCTTACTTCTAAAAATGCTCTAATGCCGATAATATATTATTTATATCACAGAAATATTACTGATGGCTTTACGTCAAAAGTAGAATTTACCGAAGATAGAACAATTATCAAGAAATGGTTAAATGTTGCTCTAGTAAAAAGAATATTTGGAGGACAAGCAGACCAAATATTGTCACTAATCAGAAGTGTTTTCACTAATAACATTAACAAATACCCTATTGAAGAAAACCTCAATTTATTTCCGATTAAAAAAATCCAAGAAAAATTAAAAGGAACCACAAAAAACATGACCATTGATGATGAGTACATCAATAATCTATTAAAAATCCAAAAAGATACTGACCTGTCATTTTCTATCCTAGCATTACTTTATCCTGATCTTGATTATAAAAATGGAGATTTCCATAAAGACCACCTACATCCCATTTCAACATTCAAAAAAATTGATTTGGACAATAACAATATTCCCGAAGATAAATTTGAATTTTATTTAGATAAAGAAAATAACAATAGCATACTTAATCTCCAACTTTTGGATGCAAATGAAAATGAATCTAAACAACAGACGAATCTTAAAGATTGGGCAAAACAAGAAAGTGAAAAACAAAATATCAGTATTGAAAAATTCTGCGAAAATCATCTAATTCCTAATATATTGGAATTCAATAATTTTGAAGAATTTATTTCTGAAAGGAAAAACCTCCTGGTTAGGAAACTAAAAGAAATTATTAATTGAGTTATGTTTATTGGCAAAATTATATTCAACACATCCATTCTCTATCAAAAAGCCGAATTACCGAAAAAGTAATTCGACTTATTGATAAAGAGATTGCAGAAATTTCTAAATCTTAATGATTTTACCTAAACAAACCAAATTTCAGGTTCCATTTCTCTGTTTATTTCTATGGTAGCTTGAATAGCCATAGCTAAAGCATCAGCTAAATCATCATGTCTACTACTTCCAAAGTTTACAAGTTGATCAACCAATTTATCTGCTCCTTTTCGTGGAAACAAAACTTTAGCACTTTCTATTGGACTGGAAATAGCCATTAAACGATCCTTTTTACTAAATCGACTATAAACAATATCCACATTTATTCCTTCTTGTCTTAATGCTTCAGCAAGCGACACTTGGTAGCAATTTCCTTCAACAATAAACTTTGTAGAATGAGCCCCAGCAATATCAACTAATAAATCTTTTGCTTTATGGGCAGTTGTGAGAGGTGTCATTCTTTCGTTGATAATTTGTCGATGAATATATATTTTTCGATTTTTCCCGTTATCAAATATACTCACTGCAATCATAGCGGTATAATCAGCTGTCGGCTTTAATGATGAGGCTGGATCTATTCCAATAATAGTTCCTAAATAATCATTTGATTTCAAACTTGGCATAGTATCATAATATTTAATCCATTCCTGTTCAATTATCTGTCCATCTTCTGGAATTATCTTTAATAAATATTCTCTAGACCATGCTTGAGGATTTAAGACTCTTTTCTTTTCCTGTTGTAATGATTCTTCGTCTGGAAATTTTCCAGACCATAAGCTTTTTCCATCATCATCAATGATTGGATATGAATAGAAAGCTCCATCTATTTCTTTCTTTTCAATTTTATTCTTTAATTTCATTATAACTGAATCTTCATGCACCAAATTTCCAATAACAACAACTTTCGTGTTTATATCTCCTGCTGGTAAAACATCTCCTGAAAGCCATCTAAAAGTTTTATCCCTACTTTCTATTGTTCTTGTTGAAGCTAAATCCTCAATATCATCAAAAATTAATAAATCAGGTCTATGGCTCTCATGTCGAATTCCTCTGATACTTTGCTCTGTTGAAGCCACCATTATTCTCGCTCCATATTTTGGCAAAACAATAGATGTTGACCTCCATTCATCATTAGGTTCTTCAAAGGGACCAAGATCACTTTTAAGCAAACTATTATTTTCCAATTCTGTTTTTATATTCGACAAAATCTGTCTGGCTTGTGTCTGTGTTTGGGACAATATAAGAACAAATTTTTTCTGTTGTTTCCCAAGGATTGCCCAGATAGGATAAGACAATGAAAATAAAGTGGATTTTGCGGAGCCTCTGAATGCCACAATAACCGAAAGTAATTCATCTTCATTTTCAGTAGTTCGTATCATTTCGTCGTGAAATGGTGCACTAGGATATCTGATATAACTATTAAGATATACCGAGAAAAAATATTCATGACTTTCTTTAGTAAGAGATCTTCTTACTTCAGGATCTTTGATAATTTTCTCTATTAGTTCTTTATTTTGTGTGATTTTCATATTTTTTTGAAATTAATGCTCTATGAGCTGAAGTTAGCTCAAGAGCTTTTTTAATAAGTTCTTTTTGAGATGCAGACAATTCTTTATTTCTATCATTATGAGTAATTTCCAGTTTGTTATTGTAATCTTTATGATGGCTTGTTAGCCAAAATTTAATTGCTTGAAAATTCCCATCTTTAATAGCATTTATCAATTGTGATTCTGCCATCTCAGATATTAAAGAACACCCTTCTCTTAATGCTTCATCTGCTTGTTTTACAAATTTGGAATTATTTTTTCGCCATCTATAATATGTCGATCTGGCAACCCCAGATTTGGAACAAGCAAACTCTACAATAGGTCTTTTTTTAAGATGCTTAATTAAGGCATCTTTTGTTTTTTGATCTTTCATATTTTTTTAGCTTTCTTGCCTGTTAAAGATTCCCATCTTTTTTTAATCACTTCCGCGTAAACATGAGATTTTTCCATAAGATAACATCGACGATCCATTTTCACAGAAGCAATCAATGTACTTCCACTTCCTCCGAAAGGTTCTACGATTAAATCTCCTCGTTTCGTTAACACTTTGATATATGGAATCAAAATTTCTAAAGGTTTCGTTCCAAAGATAATTCCTTGACCCGATGACTTTTCATCACTAGCTTTATGTTCAATAAAATCAGTAGGACAAAACTTCTTTCCTTTTTTATAACCTTCCCAGTGTGGCTTTCCAGAAACCGCGAACAATGCAGTGTCATATTCATTTTGAAGTAATTCATCTTCTTCGTCTTTATTTAACATTCTTGCTTCTTCACTTGATCCGACCATTGCAATGTCATGCTTATTAAAGAACTTATACTTAGCTGCGAAACCCTGTACTCGATTTGGTAAATGCCAAACTAACATATTCTTTACTTTCCAGTATTTCTCCATTTCATTCCAAATAGTTCTGATATTTTTCCAATTTTCATAACAAATAATATGGAAATCATCTTTAGCGATTTTCGCAATATTACCCATCCATAATTCAGTAAAATTATCAGGTAAAACATCAGTTTCTAAATACCGACGATCTCGTTTTGCTCCAAAACCAGTAACAGCTGTTCCACCTTTCTTTTTGCCTTTCAGATAATCCAAAAGATACGGAGGATCTGTTAGCGCCATGTCAGCTTTTTCTTCTCCCATCAGTTTAAGCATTTCTGCTTCAATAGTGCTATCGCCGCACATCATTCTGCTTCCATTAATTTCATAAATATCTCCTTTCTTAATATTTATTTTTTTTATATCCAATTTTTCCAATTCCTTTTTTAAATCGAAGATTTCCGGATTGTCATCAATCCCAAAAACCTCATCAAGTTCTTCAGAAGAAAATCCAATTTCCGTAAGAAAAGATTCATCGAATTCTGCCAACAAGGAAAAATCAAATTCTCCGGTATTTTTATTAAGCCGAATATTTAATTCTTTTTCTTTTTCAATGTCTGGTATATCTACATACACTACAGGCACCGTTTCAATACCAAGTTCTTTGGCCATTTCTACTCGGAAATGCCCGCCACATATAATATTCTTTCTACCTTTTGCTTTATTACACACAATTGGCTCTGCAAAACCGAAATGTGTAAGAGATTCTTTGAGTTGTTGCGCTGATTCAGCGTCATGAGTTCGCGGATTATATTCTGCAGGTTTCAAATCTTTAATAGCAAGATAATGAATTCGCATATCCTCATTCTTTTTTAATTTAGTCATAGCTTTTTTATACTTAGCTTATAATGTTTCCATCTTTATGTAAGCACAAAAAAGGCCCACATGAAGATACAATAATTTTCATTACATCTTCATGTGAGCTTTCTTTAAAAAAACTTCACTAATTACATTTTCAAAATATTCAGTTGTCTTTATGTCTTTAAGGTTGAGACACACACCATATTAAATTTATAATCCCTTCGACCTATGTCTACATAATAACCTAAACAAAAATTAAAGCAACTGTGAATAACTTTGTGTAGGTTATATATGAAATAAACTTGTCTTTCCAAACCCTATATAGTAGAATAGTAGGAATGGAAAAAAGAAAACGAATTTTAACACAAAGGCAACAAGAAGTGCTTGCTGTTATTAAAACCTTTATTACCAAACACGGAGAATCCCCGACCACAGAAGAACTTAGGGCTTTAATTAAAGTGCGATCTTTAAGAAGTGTTACCCAATATCTTGAATCGCTTGAAAAAAAAGGACTTATAAAAAGGAATCGTTATAAAAAAAGAAATATTAAGTTGGCGGAAGAAAAAGAAAATATAACATCTACAGTAACTCTTCCAGTTTTTGCTTCAGCAGGATGTGATAATGCAAATGTCCTTGCTCAAGAAACATATGATGAACATATCACTATCGATAAAAAATTTATTAATGATACAGACAAATTTGTTGCCATAAAAGCTATCGGAGGAAGTATGAAAGACGCAGGGATAAATGATGGTGACTACGTTCTTGTTAAGGTTACTGAAAATGTTACTGAAAATGATAGAATAGTTGCAATTATAGGAGATATGGCAGTAGTTAAGAAAATAAATTTTACTGAAAATGCAATTGTTTTAAATCCTGAAGCAAAGGGATACAGTCCAATAATAATGAGAGAAGATTTCAAGATTTTTGGAAAAGTAATTGATGTTATAAAAATGAAACCTCAAGACGATTATACTTTTGAACCAATAAAAGAAGATTATTAATTAAATAAAAACATATATGTCAAAAAGAAACATACACACTACATATAACAGTAGCAGAAAAATGTGGGAAACAAAAAAAGAAGGGCAACAAAAACCCCTTGCTTCATCACACTCTAAAGCGAGAGCTCAAGAAAAATCAATAAAAGAAGCAAAAGAATTAAAAGTCGAACACGTTATTCATAATATGGACGGGAAAATCAGTGACAAAGATAGTTACGGTAAAGATCCTAACCCTCCTAAAGATAAGGTTAAATAGCATATGAACCTAAATAATTTACAACTAACAAATTATAAGGATAGAATAAAATTTTCCACAGAAGACAAGAAAAAACATCAGAGTCAAATTGATTACCTTGTATCTTCGATAGAATCTAAGGTCAAAGAACAAATTGAAACAAAAGTAATAAAAGTTTTACAATCTGGGTCATGGAAAAAAGGTACTATCATAAAACCAAAAGATGATGTGTCTGTTGATATTGATTTAATATTCTTTCTTGACATCAATACACATGAATATCATATTTTGCACGAGGCTAATGATTTAATATTACCTATTCTCAAGAATATTTATCCACAAAAAAATGAGGAGGATTTCTGGGATAACCCAAAGACTGCTGGTTTAGAATTTATTGATTCTGGTTTAAATGTAGATATTATCCCTGTTGGGAAAACAAATGACCCAGATTACGTTTCTCAACCAGATGGAAATTATTCTATTTATTTTACATCTCCTAAAAAACAATTGGAGTTTATTTCTAATAGAAAAATTGCTAATACTAACTACACAACAATAGTCCGCCTCTTAAAAAAGTGGCGAAATTTTCAAGATGTTAAGTTATCATCTTTTGCTATTGAATTAATTATTGCTCATTTAGATATTGAAAAAGGAGTTGATTCTAATATACAAGAAGCTATTTTAAGATTCTTTAGACTAGTTAGTAAAAAACAATTTCCTGTTTTACTTTTTAGTGCCCCATATGGAACTTACCAACACGATGGAAGTCATGTTTATATAGCAGACCCTACTAATCAAGAAAACAATGTTGTTAAGTCTATTTCAAATTTAGAATGGAATTTAGTAAGGATAAAAGCTGATGCCGCCTTTGACACCTTACTATTAGCCGAAGAAGAAGATCATCTATCAACAACAATTGATTTGTGGAAAGAGGTTTTTGGGTCTGATTTTAATATTAACTCCATGGAAAATTAATATGACACAAACCGAAATCAACAAATTATATAAAAGTATTGCTACTGATTTTAAGATTACAGCAAGAAAAACAGAACTTTGGGATATCACATTTTGTTATCAAATACTACATGATATTAAGAAATTAATGGGTTTCTGTTATGTAGAATCCATCTCATTGGTTATGAGAGACATAAGTAATATTCCTTTAAAAGTTAAGAAATACAAACTTGGTTATACAAACCGAATCAGAAATGACAGACCCGGGGGAATAGATTGGGAGGATGGAGAAGGTCATAATCTCTATGTTGTTATAGTTCATACGACAACCTACAATAATCTTTCCTCTGAACAAAAAGATTACTTTCAAAAAGAGCATTTAAAAAATCCTTGGTTACCATCAAATACTAATACAGATTTTCTTCATTTATCACAATCATTATCAAAATTTTATACTTATAATGAATCAGGAATTGATAGAATAGATTTTAATTAAATTAATATGGAAACAAAAACTAAAATAAAAGAAGAATTAGAAAATCTTTGCAGAAAAGCTGATCAAACCAGAAGTATCCATAATATGATGAAAGGTAGAGTAGTTTTTATTAATCAATTTTTTCTATTATATGTTGCAATAGGATCAGCTATTTCTGCAATGTTAATTTTCTCATCTATACCCTCTAATTGCCATATGTGGGTCGGAATATTTATGGCAAGTGTTTTTATTGCGAGTATCATACCAAGTACGTTAAATTTTAATTTAAAAATTTTAGAAAAGACTTTGGCTATTCAGACTTGGGGAGAATGGATTCGAGATACAAAATATTTTTGTAATGTAGAAATTTCTCAAATAGACTCTAATTCGGTGGAGTTAAAACAAAAAGAATTTGTCACTTCTTATAAGAAAATAATGGATAATACACCACTAATACCAGATAAAAAATTTAATAAATACAAAAGATTACATCTTCAAAAAATAGAAATCTCTAAAGCTTTAGATAGAGAACCCTTCAAAAAAATAAACCAAATTAAAAAAGACATATTATCTAAATAAATTTTAAGTTAAATTACATGATTAAACACCTCAGGACTAAGCAAGAATATTCTGATTTATATGATAAAACAACTATTAGTTATTGCCGTGATATAGAAAAACTTTGGTTTGACCCAAAACACAAAGGTAAAAAACTTTCAAAAAGACAGTTAGCGTCTCTTTTTGAATTTCAATTACATTTCATAACAGGAGAAAAATATTTAAAGAAAGAAGAAGTTATAAATAAATGGATACAAAGAGATGAAGAAAGAGACAGATTATTAGAAGAAACTCCTCCCCCAGAGTTAATAAGATGTGGCACTTGTAATTCCTTAATGGAGTCTGAAAGTAAACATCTTTGGGGAGACAAAGATGACAGAGTTCTTTTCTTTTTTGTTTGTCCAAATAAATGTTTACCTAATAAAGGAATATTTGATAACGGTGAAGTTTGGAAATCAACACCAACTCTTTGTAAAAAATGTAATTCAGAAATGACAAGAAAGCCTGAAGAAGTTAAAAATAAAATCGCTACAACAAAATATATTTGTACCAATTGTAACCACTCATTCGTAGACAAATTTGGTCTAAGGACTAAAAAAGAAAAACCTGATCCTAATTTTGAAAGAGATAAAGCCCGTTTTTGTTTGGATAAAGAAAAAGGAGATAAATATTTAGATTTTAAAAGAAGAATGGAAGGTATAGCTGAAATAATCGATGAACATAAAGAAAAAGAAAAAAACAAAGATTTGTATAAGAAAGTTAAAAAATTAAATAAACTGACTATTCCCCAATTTAAAGAATTTATTGTAAGTATTTTAAAAGATACTCATTACTCAAATCTTATATTTGATAAGCCAGATATGGATAGAATAGTTTCTTTAGCTTTTACTATTGAGGATTCAAAAACAGAAAATGAATACGGTAGTAAAAATAATTTGAAGAAATTATTAAAAGAAAAATTAGAAGATACAAACTGGCGATTAATGAGTGAAGGTATATCATACAGACTTGGAGTTTTATCTGGGAAATTTAGGATATATGAAAAAGATGACGACTTGATTAATTTAATTAAATAAAAAACTAAATCATGGATATAATTAAAGATCTATATAAAAAATACGGAGATTATGAGAAAGAATATGAACAATTTGATGAGTGGTTAGATGATGTTTATGAAAAAAATGATGATTATTTTGAAGCTATTAAAAAAATAACACCAATATTTTTTAATTTTTCAAAAAAAAGCAAACACCCCAAAACAATTTTTATATTATATGGTTTTATTACCCACTTAAGCACCATAAAAAATGCCCTCATTGATTTATCTAAAGAAAATAATATTTATAGTATGAAAGCATTATACAGAATATATTTAGAACATTGGATAAAGGGTACTTATATTTGGGTAAGGTATACTAAAGAAAAAAATGACGAAGTTGGTAAAGAATATCAAAGCCTTGGAAGAATAAAAGATGATTTATTATATGGAAATTCTCTAAATCAAATCAATAAAATTCTTAATGCAGAAGAAAATAATAAAGACCCTTGGGATGTATTATCTAAAATAAATCCTGACTTACAAAAAGTAAATAAAAAAGAATTTAATGAAAAATCAAAAAAATTTGAATACAAAAGAATGATTAAATATCTTGTAGACAATAAAGCCCCAGGAAATGATTGGGCTTTAACAATAATCCCAGAATATTCAAAGTTATCTTCTTTTATTCATGGAGGTCCAAGAGCATCTGATCAATATGGTTCAAAAACAATAGGTAATGAACAATTTCAAGAATATAAAGGCATGATAAGATTTTCCTTTAATATGACTATGGCCTATGCATACTCAGTATTTATGCTTATGCTTATAGACGCAACCAAACAAGAAAAAGAAAAAATCTTACCTTTATTGTTTAAATTTAGTGATAAATCAAAAGTTGTCGAATAATCCTATATAACTGTCTCATTTGTCCCATTTTGCTTTCGCTTAGACCGACCCGTCTGCCTCCGATCCATATCTATAAGTATCTCAAAAAACCTTACAACGTCTTGCATATCTTTGTTCTGAACCTGTTCGGGGAGCCAGATAGGATAAACAGACGTTAAACCGTCTGTTTTTCCTTTTATAGAGCCATTATTGAAGAGTTCGAAAATACTAATTGGAGATTTAAGGCTTTGAGCAGTTTTCGAACGGTTAGTTTCAAGAATTGCTTCCGCTAATAGCTTAAATTCGTCTTTATATTCAAATTGAACGATTCCATTATCTAAATAAAGAACATCGAATACATCTTTAATCAACTTCCTTTTCTTTAAAGGATCTCCTCCGCTATATATTTTTGAAGCATTTTGTGATAATTCAAACAAATTAATTTTTGATTTTCTTTGTTTTTCATCAACAATGTCTAATTTTGATAATTTTTTATTTAAGTCTTTTATTTCTTCATTAATCTTTTTAGATTTTTCATCATAGACCTCAACAGTAATTCTTTTGTCTAAACGATCATCATATAAAGTCTCAAGTCTTTTCTCTCCTCGTTTTATTAATCTATCTAATACATTTTTATTTTCTTCTTTAAAACCAACATCAGCTTTCCGACTTTGTTTCAAAGCTTTCTTTATCCATTCAGCCAATCTTTCACTTTTAATTTCTAAACCTTTAAAAGTTACTGTCATTTGATCATCAATCTCATTTTCTTTATACCAAGGTTTTTTAGTACAGTTATGATACCAATTACAATGCCCATAAATAATTTCTTTTTGAGTCTCCCAACTCACAACCCCACCACATTCTTTACAAGTAAAAATTCCTTTAAACAAAAAATCGTGTTTACTATATTTTGGTGTAGTTTTACTATGTAAAACTCTTTGAACTTTATCAAAAAGCTCTTTATCAATTAAAGGTTCTTGATTCCCTTGATATAATTCTCCATTCCAAAGAAACTCTCCATAATAAAAAGGATTAGATAAAATAGATCCGATTCTACTTTTAACGAGTCTATTTCCATATCTTGATCTTAAACCTAAATCATATATTTCATCCCCTAATTTTTTTATAGAATAAAGACCTGTTGAATACATCTCAAACATTTTTTTAACTAAAAAAGAAATATCTTCATCTATAATATGAATTTTCTTTCCTTTATCTCCAATAGTTTTATATCCTAAAGGTGGTTTTGTAGGCAACCAACCCTCTCCGATTTTTGCTTTTTGCCCTTTCTTAACTTCTTCAGAAAGATTAGAAATATATTTCTTAGCTAATACAATTTCAATATCCCACCTAAACTTTTCATCAGATTTAGAATTTTTATGAATAACTAAATTTTGCTTAACAAAATGAATCTTTCTTTCATCATTCGCTTCTACCCAATCATTAACAACAACAGCTTCTTTTAAATTTCTACTTAAGCGATCAACTTTCTCACATAAAAGATTATGAATTTTATTTTTGCTCATATAAGCAATCATTTCTTTGAAAATCTCTCTTTCCTTTTTACCACTAGCACTTTCAGCAACAGAAAAAACCTTAACAATAACAAAACTTTTACGTTCTGCGTATTCTTTAAGTAGTTTTTCTTGAGCAGAAAGAGAATAACCTGTTTCTTCCTGTTCTTTTGATGATACTCTTGCGTAAATTATTGCTTTCATTTTTTATCTGGTCTTATTTTACCTAATATTATGTAATAAAAAATTCTTCTAATTACTTCAAAAATTAAAATCGTTATTAAAGTTCCAAAAATAGAAAATAGAACTGCTTTAAAACGACTTCCCACTTCAATTTTTCCCTTAAAAATATAGAAAAGCGGTTTACTGTCATCTGTTCCTTTTAACATAGAATCTAACTTACCTTTCAATTCTTCTTCTGAAATATCACAAGCTTCCTGTATTTGTTCTTTTTTATTATCGTCTAAAGAAGCTATTCCGTCTTCCAAATCATATGGACTTATATAAATATTTTTTTCATGCCAAGAAGCAAATTGTTCTTTGTTACCATAATTACAAATAACAATATGATCATCAACTTTTTTATTTTTATAGATATCAAAAACAATAGCAGATACCCACACTATAGTTAGGATTAAAACTAATATAAATAAAACCTTTAAAAACCTATACCACCATCTACCATTTAATTCTTCTATTGTTTTCATAATTATTTTGTTTTTGAATTATCTAATAATTTTTTAAACTCTTTTTTACCAATTCGAAACTCGCCACCTATCTTATAAGCCAAAAGTTTCTTTGCTTTTATATGACGGTAAATAGTTTTAATATTTACATCCAACAGCCTAGCCAAATCCTCAGCTCGATAAAACTCTCGATCTTCAAAATTAATTTTGTTTTTACTTAATTTAACCATATATTTTTCTTATACAAATAATCATACAGGACAATACAGGACATTGCAACTTAAAAAGTTGATAACTTTTTATCTCGGCAATTCAGCAGAAACGTTCAAATTCAATTCCTCAGAAAGAATGATATATCCTTCTACAGGAAAAGAATTAATCATTCCTGCCAGAGCCAATTCATTGGCTCATATATCAATATGAATCTGTAGTTTATTTAATATGAGTTTATTATCTGTAGTTTACTATCTGGTATAGGTTGGTTAAGTTTAACTACTCGATATGTTTTTATAACCAATCTACTAAGTCAATATCATCTGAAGGTTCGTCAATATTAGCTGTAGCTTTAATAATTGAATACCAACTCTTTTTGTCATAACCACACTTATTAAAACTATCTTTTCTTATATACTCTCTTTTAATTAAGTTTTTTAAAATTCTTCTTATTTGGCTAAAAGTCCAAAAAGAAAATATCTTTTCAAAATCAGTTACCGAATTGAATGTCCAATAAACCCCCTCATGAAAATGCATTTCGCTTTTTTTCCTTTCGTTTAAATTGCACCAAAATTTTAAATTTTGAAACATAATGGCTTCATCAACTCCAACTTCCTTAGCAACATCAGAATCAAAATACATTTTTTTTAAATCTCTCGTGCTTTGTCTATTTTGCATAGCTTTTACCCTTTATAACTTATAATCTTAATACAGAGCAAATTCGACATAGTTTTTGCCCCTATGTACCACCCTTAGAGACCGACCTCTCTTAAATTTTTTAATAATCTTCTTTTCTCTACTTGGAGGTAATCATAAACAGAAATTTGATCAAATAACCCATAAATTTCTTTATCAGTTATTTTTTTAGGATGATCTATAAAACCATTTTCTCTCAAATAAGATACTATTCTCATTGCAAGTGGATAATCTCCTAAATTTTCAAATTCTTTATATTTTCTCAAACTTCTAAAAATTCTACTTAAACCCCAACCAGCCAATCTTCTTCTTTTGATGATATTGATAATATTTAATTTACTTTTATGCATGTTTTTTTAATTAATTTTTAATATTTTCTAAATTCATTTCTTCTAACAGCCCAAAGACACTAACAAAAGAATTTGCATATTTAAGAACCTCAGTATCACTAAGCTCGACCTGATACTCTTCTTTCAATATTTCCTTTAATTCGTTTAATAGTTCTTTAGGCATAGATATAATTTAAAAAGCCCCCGACTGTTCGTCGGAGACAACTGTATCTTATCAAATAGAGTTCACTCATTATTCATTAATGAACGCTATTTTTATACTTTTAATATCTATTCGGCTTCATAAAAAATACCCCAGCCCTTGTCTGGCATATTTTTAATCAAGATTTTTGTCTTTTTTCTCAAAACATTATTTATATCAGAAATATATTTTCCTATTGTAGAACGAGGTAAATCTTGGGATATACCACTATCTGATTTTAATAAAGAAAAATCTAAGTAAGTATTAACATTATTTAGTAAACTAATTAATATTTTTTCTTTTTGAGGCTGAAGTTGTAAATAGTCGTATTTATAACCTATCATATTATTATTATAAATAGTAAAATCATAAACTTTTTTTATTGGCTCAATCCCTTCAAACTCATCATCTTCCAAAATTTCATCTGTTTTATTTAATAAATTCACAATTTTAGATTTATCTAAAATTATGTAATCTATATCTAAATTTTCTTTATCAAGAACCAGCCAACCATCTTCAGTATAAACCAAACCTTCACAATTATCAGTTTCAAAAGGATCATTCCAATACATAATAATCTTTACTAAATTTGATCTATCCAACTCAGACATAACTCTCAAAAATTGTTTTACATCGATATCAAATTTATCATTTCCGATAGTATGCCAACTATCAAAACCGTCCAATTTAGCAGGATCCTTGGTCTTAGGGTTCTTTTTATCTTTTTCTAATATATATCCTAATATTTTTTTCTTATTCAAAAAATAACTCATAAATATATTATATATTATTTTTGAAAATATAATATAAGTTTTCTTAAAGGTATATACTTTATATCCTTTTTCACCTTGCCCCCATGTCCCCCTCCCTTTTTATGGTCGTCTTGGCTCACAAATATATACATAAACACTTCTTTTTTGTATAAAAACAACATCAGAGCCTATAAACTAATGGGTTAGTTGAATACAAACACTGTTATTTTATCTTTGTTTTGTCTTTGTTTTTCTTTTATTTTGTGTTAATGTTTTACTAATAGATAAAAGGATGTTTTTATCCTAACTTCTCCTCCTTTTAAATTAAAATTAATATGGAAATAATAATAGGAGCAATCATAGTATCTTATACACTCTATATCATTTCAAAAAATAAAAATAATCATGGTACAGAAAAATATATTGATGAAAAACTAGATTATAAAATTAGTGAAGAGGATGTAATAAAAGCTCAAATACACTTTGAGGAACAATTCGAGTATACATATTGTCCAGACGGATTAAGTGGTTCACAGATATATTTGTACAAAGAAATGATGCTACCTTGGTATAATGAGTTGATTTCTGAATATAGGTATGATGAAGATAAGAAAAATAAAATAATGAAAGATTTCGTTTTATATACGGGCTCCATATTAGATGGAAACACAGAATCCTATTTATCACTAGAACTTGAAGATTTAGAAGAAAGGGAAAATTATTCAAAAGAAGCAAGAGAAAGTTTTGTAATAGCAGAGACAATAGAAACAGCATTCGCAAAAATGATAGGAGAAAAAGCTGAAAAAAAACTTAATAAAACTAGAAGCAATTCGCCTTGGGGCTTTACAGAAAAAGGAGAATTAAAAAAAACAAAAGATAGATAGACCACTAAAAATTCTAAGTATGATATTGATTTATTAGAAGATTTTTACATTTATTAAAATTAATATGAAAAAAACAACAAACATCTTATTTATTTTTCTTTTAGTTATTTTACTGACACCTTCTATTTCTTTTGCTTCTTGGTGGAATCCTTTTTCTTGGTTTGAAGAAGAAATAAAGCTTGAAACATCAATGGATATTTCAACCTCTACTTCTATTGTTATTCCAGAAGTACAAACCAAATCTACTTGGTGGAATCCTTTATCATGGAGTAAAAAAGAAATTACTATTAAACAAGAAATTGCTACTACAACAGAAGAAATAATTTCAGAAAATAATAACAAAGACGTTGAATTAGAAACAGCTAAAGCAAAAGCTGAAGCTGAAAAATATAAATTAGAAGCAGAAAAAACCCGTCTAGAAATAGAAAAGTTAAAACAAAAGAATACAAACCAAATTCAAGCTGAGGTTAAAGAAGAAATAAGCAAAAATGCAACTGTTACTTTACCTAATGGATCAATTGTAGAAATGGATGAAAATGGGAATATAGTTAAAACAATAAAAGAAGCTGAAATAAAACCTTCTGAAGTTTCTACATTTACACAAACTAATTATCAAACACAACAAAACAGCTCATCAAATCAAGAATTAGAGAGTTGTCTCAGTAGATATTATAGTCGTGCCGAAATTCAAACAACAGTAGATGAAATTAAAAAAATGTATGAAGATACATCAAATCAAGGAATACAGAGAATCACATCAGAATATGATGTTAAAATATCAAATGAAAAATCAGAAGGAGAATTAAAATTAACTTCTGCAAGAGAAGCTCAAAGTGGTTTTGGTACAAATACAGCACAATTGAATCAAATTATAACTGATACAGAAGAAGCAATAAGCGTTTTAGAAAACTCAAAGAATCAATTTATTTCAAATATTAAAATAGTGTTATCTCAACAACTAGCTGATTTAAGTTTAAAACAAATAGAACTCAATAGAGAATCTGAAGAATCTATGTGTTATTAGTAAATATTATGAAAAAATATATCTTAGTTATAGGAATAGGAATTATATTAATATTTATTGTAAATTTAGATAATAAAAAAACCTCCGAAAAAATTGATTTTACAACAACTGAAATTATTTCTGAGAAAGAAAATTTAGAGTTAAAAACTGCTAAAATAAATGCTGAAAAATATAAATTAGAGGCTGAGCAAACTCGGTTAGAAATAGAGAAATTAAAACAAGAAAACAAAACTAAATTACAAGAAGAATTAAATTTAAACAAACTTAAAATTCAAACAACAGTGATTCCTTTACCACAAAATAATATTCAATCAATTGAAACCCAAATCGATGGTGAGTTTAATGGATGGGATGGAGAAACTTTATATAAATTAACTAATGGTCAATACTGGCAACAAAGCACCTATTATTACGAATATAGTTATTCCTATATGCCAGAAGTTTTAATTTATAAATCAGATTATGGTTACAAAATGCGAGTAGAAGGAATAGGTGAAGCAGTTGGTGTTCAACAAGTTTTTAATGTAATAGAAGGCAAAATCGATGGAGATTTTGAAGGGTGGGAAGGAGAAACAGTTTATTCCTTAACAAACGGACAAGTCTGGCAACAAAGTAGTTATCATTACCATTATCACTATGCTTTTCAACCAGAAGTCTTAATTTATCCGTCAGGATCAGGTTATAAAATGCACGTAGTCGGAGACAGTGATCAAGAAATCGATGTTATACGTTTAAAATAATATTCTTAATCATTTTTTTCAATAGAAAATACTGAGAAATTTTATCAAAGACTTAATAAAATTAATAAATGGATAAGATGAGCAAGATTGAAGATAAAAATCCAACTAAACACTACTTTGCATGTTTACCGTATTTAAATCTTAGAGATATTCCTGAGATTGATTTAGGATTTGCAAAAATATGGAATTACGACCTTAAAAAAGAATCCTACATTTTTAGTAATTCACTTCGAGAGCATTTAGATAAGATTTTTAATGGTTATAAAATGTCTTATCCATATAATAAAACAAAAGGCTTTGATGCCTATCCCCCATTAAAGGGTATTGGTATTATTACATTGGGAAATGATTCTACGATACCGTTTGACTTGGATAACAAACAAAAGGAACAAAAACCAAAACGAGTAGAAGAGCTAAAAAACTTTCCATTCAAAACTTTTAATGAATTTAAAAAAGCTTTGATAGAGGGTGTTGCGAATGTTGGTGTTGATAGAGGTGTAGCTTTACAGTGGATTCAAAATGGAATTTATTCTTCTGGTTGGCAAAGAGCACAGGCTTTGTTTTTAGCCACTTTACCTTTTATAGCAACGATTGGATTTATTATTTATTCAATAGTAACGAAAAGTTGGCTTTTACTCCTTGCTTCACCAGCTTTATTGATTGGTTTTTTTATATTTCACCCAAGTTCTGCGATGATATTTGGATTTATAAGAAAAAGTTTAATCGGGTTAACTATCATTGGATTGATTTGGGGGATCATAAATAGTGTTAACTGGCTCATTGCTCTTACATTATCTCTCGTAATCATCTGGTATGCCCAACGCACAATTTATAGCAAAGCTGTTAATGGAATGATACGTGCAGTTTTAGAACATGAAGACCTTCTGTGTATTTTATGGAACAACAATTCATTAAATGTTAGTTTATATAATGGGGATAATTATTGGTTTAAATGGAAAACAGAAAATGGTAAAAATGAACATTATAATAATAAATAATTTATGTTAATACTCGGAATAATTTTAACTGTTCTCGGTTTCATCGTTTTCCTATGGAGTATGAATGCGCAGAGCAAATCTTTTCTCGAAAGGCCTATGATTTTTAATAGTGTTATTGCGATGTTTATTATAAATCTACTTTGGTTAGGCCTTTTTGCTGGTGGTTTTTATAGTCTCTGGAAAATCAATCAAATAATAGTTTTAGTGATTTTCGGTATCTTTATTGTTCTATGGATATTCGGCTATTTTATGGGAAGCGAAAAGACTAAAGCAAAAAAAATATTTAGTATTTATAAGCAATTAAAGCTTTTTCGCCCCAAAACACCCAACCAAGAACTTCTGAAAGAAACTGCTCGACTTTATTATTCAAATTTGCGATGGGACGAGCATAAAATCAAAATAACGGTGGATATAATTTTTGAAAAAAGTATCGCTAGTGAAGAAAATCGAGATATAAAAGATGTTGCAAATTCTATTTTGATTTTTGAAAACCCCCATGATGATATCGGACGAGATTTTGATTTTGAAAGATATATGAAAAGCTCTATAAAAAAACAAAAATCGATTGATAAAGCTTACAATGCCATATTCGGTAAAAACCAAAAAGTTACAGAACGTCCTGTTCTCTCAAAAAATACGATCGAATGGATTAAATCGGTTAAACTAAACCCAGATGAAATGAGTAACGAACAGTTAGCTGTTTTTACTGAAATAGATGACCATGGAAAAAGTAACCGTGCAGTAAAGTTTTTTTACTATATTTCTTTTGTATTAATAATTCTTACATTTATAAATTTAATTACTTTAGAATTTGTCATGGCTTTTATAAATATTATAATCTCTTTTGCTTTATGGTTTATTGGAAATAAAATCCAAATGAAAAGAGTTAGCAACAAGTTTCACGAAGCAAGTATAATGAAGTATGCCCAACAGCAAACCGAGAGTAAATAATTAAAGTTGTTTTTTATTAGAAATAGGGTCAGACAAGTTTTATAAAATTTCTATATATTGAACATCACACAGGTTCGAACTTCGTCCACTAGACGGAGCAAAGCTTTATTTATAGCCATATCTTCCCTACCCCCTACAGGACGGCTAATTTTTTGGTATAATAATCTTATGGAAAATTTAATAAACCTAACTAAAGAAGCTTTTATTGATTTTAATTGGGTAATAGCTTTAGGAGTTACAATCGCATATTTTATAGTGGATGCAATGTATGCTTACTATACTTTGTCAGTTGCTCGACTTAAAGCCCTTTCATCTGCTAACACAGGAGCATTAATGCATTTTCTTTTGGCACTCGGAGTTTTGAGTTATGTAGAAAACTTTTTATATATAATTCCAATAGCAATAGGCTCTTGGTTAGGTACTTTTTATATGGTAAATAAAGAAAGTAAAAAATAAATTAAATCACAGAGGTTCGAACTTCCCTCCAAAGGCGAGTAGGCTATCCACTAGACGGAGCAGACTAAAAATATGGCTTTGTTAAGCCATATTTTAGAATTTAAAAAAAGTTTTTTTGTTTTTCTTACAAAAAAGCTTGACAAATTATGTTTAATAGTATATTATACAGACAGTTCAATTGAACGATAGAAGAAGTATTTTTTAAGGATGATGAAAAATAGTCATCCAACAGATTGTAAGTTTTTTATTTTTTATTTGATTTTGTTCTTTGTAGTAAATAAGTGGGACCTAGGCTTGAAAATGTTTTGCGTCAAAGCATTTTCGTACAAGTTTTAAGCCTTGTGACGATAGTTTTTCTTTTTATACAGTTATAGCAGTAAACCAAAAGAGAAAAATGAAAAACTTAATGGTTTACGACATTATTTAGATAGTTGATATTTAAGAATAAGAGGCTTAAAAATCAACAAAGGATTTAATTCCTAATATCTATTTGATGGAAGTACTCGATTCCTCTTTTATATTAGTTCTGTAGTTAGACCTATTAGTGGGTTTTCTGCAGGAGACCCACGTACGACATAGAGTAAAAACATCGGTAAAAATTTTGTTTTCTCTACGGCCCTTGATAATTTCAGGGGCTTTTTCTTTGTCTTTATTTTTTCAATAATATCACCCTTTTTTCATTCTTTACTATCTATTCATTAAGCAAAAGGTTCGAACATCGTCTACTAGACGGAGCAGAGAGAAATAGCCTTATTTTTAAGGCTATTTTTTTATACCCCCGAGAGGACATTTAGCTATGTTCGAACCTCTTTACTTTTATCGAATAAAAAGATAAGTTATATTAAGTTGTCCTTTCAAAAACAAGTAACGAAAAACAAAAAAGGAGATAAAAATGAATACCTATGCAAAAGTAATAATTCCTATGGCATCAATTGATCACGAACAATCAGTTAAAGGCACCTATGCAGTAATAAGTAAAATGTTGAAAAAAGGAGGAATTTATGAATTAACTGAAGGTCGTTTTGAAGAAAATTTAACAAGATCATATGAAGAAGCCCAAAAACTTCAGCAGAAACATCTGTTAAAGTTAGTTAATCTTAAAAAAGGAAATTCTTTTCTTGACGTCGGCTGTGGGCATGGTGTTTTACTGAGAGAAGCTAAAAAACAAGGAATCCTAGGAATTGGGATAACTCTCTCAGAAGACCAAAAGGAAGATCATAGAGGTCTCGAAACATACGTTTTAAACTGGAGAGATATTCTCAAAAACAAACCTGATTGGAAAAATCAGTTCGATGCTATTACAGCCATTGGCTCTCTTGAACATTTTGTCTCTCCTGAAGAAGCTAAAAATGGAATACAAAATGAAATTTATCAAGCATTCTTTGAAGTGTGTTTCCAACTTTTAAAACCAGAAGGGAAACTAATAATAACAGCCATTAACTATCTTCCTGAAAAAGTTTTAAATCCAATTTATGCAACTAACAGTTACCTTAAGCCGTGGAGATGGTTTAATAAGAATCAATTTCATCTTGGTTCCTTAGCATGGCTTGGTGGAGCTTACTACCCCATTTTAGGAGAATTACCTCCGATAGGTCAAAAAATCGGATTTCATCTTATTCAAGAAGAAGACGGTACCCTCGATTACCATCTAACCAGCGAAGAATGGTTAAGACTTCTAAAAGAAAAAATGTTCCAAACAAATCTTGCGAAAGAAATTTTGCAACTTTTTAAACAATATCCGTCTCATTCAGTTCTAGGTGCTTTTCTTTGTTTGATAGTTTTCCAGTCTTGGAACTGGCAATTTAGAAAACAGAAAAACGGTGGCTACCCAACAAAATTAGTTCGTTACGTCTGGAAAAAATAACCGTCCAACAGAAAATCGTTTCTGTCTGGGCGGTTTTCTTATTCCCTATCTAACCATATTTAATAAAACACAGGTTCGAACATCGTCCACTAGACGGAGCTAGAAAAAGTTAAACCCCAATGCGATTGAGCATTGGGGTTTAACATATTCTTTCCGCGATAGGGCTCGAAACGAACGAAATATACCCAGCACTTTGTTTGTTCATTTTACCGCAAACGGCTACGATTTTAAAATCGTAGCCGTTTGCGTGTTTTTAGGGCTTTGTTAAGCCATATTTTTTAAAATAGTAGCACTCCGAGTGCTACTATTTTCAATTTTCAGTATTTTGAGCATTTCAAACAACAAAACATTACGTCGCACAATCACTTGGAAACCGGGTTTCCAAGTGATTGGAATTTAGGGTAATTGAAGGTTAGGTGTTTTAATTTTAAAAGTTTGATATAATAAAACTATTATTTAATTTAAGTTAAAAATCATGAAAAATATTATAATTACACTTTTAGTTATTATTATTGTTGGTTCTGGTATATATTTTTTGATGTCAGATTCTTCTATTGATGAAAATGCTTTATATCAAAACGAAGTAATTGACACCACCCTAATACCAAAAGATGAACCACTAATTGCTGAAGAAGATAAAAGTGAAACCATTATTGGAAAATCAGTTGAGGGAAGAAATGTCACCGCTTATCATTATGGTACCGGCGATACAGAAATTTTATTTATTGGAGGCATTCACGGAGGTTATGAATGGAATACTACTCTTCTTGCTCGTGAAGCATCTGATTATTTAAAAATAAACCCTAATGTTATCCCAGCCAATATAAAAGTAACTATTATTTCTGTTTTAAATCCAGATGGTTTAAATAAAGTAGTAGGTACTGCAGATGTTTTCAAAGCAACAGACGCCCCTACGGTAGAAGCTGATACTATTCCTGGACGTTTTAATGCCAATGAAGTTGATCTTAACCGAAATTTTGATTGTGATTGGGAAGCTACTGGTACTTGGAGAAATAAAACTGTTAGCGGAGGGAGTCAAGCTTTTTCCGAACCTGAAGCTCAAGCAATAAGAAATTATGTAGAAACTCATCAACCAAAAGCCGTTGTAGTTTGGTATAGTGCGGCTGGAGGAGTTTACGCTTCTAGTTGTAATAACATAATTCTAACAGAAACCAGTACTCTAACTAAAACTTATGCTACTGCCTCTGGGTACAAAGGATATGAAGAATTTGATTCTTACGCCATTACAGGAGACATAGCAAATTGGTTAGCTAAAATAAATATTCCAGCTATTAGTGTTTTACTTACAAATCACAGTGATACTGAGTGGAGTAAAAATTTAGCTGGAATTGAAGCAGTCCTTAAACTTTACGCTAAATAATGAAACCAACTTTTACTAAACAAGCCATTACAACTATTATCGTTGTAGCCACACTTTCTGTGGCTTTATTGGTTTTTTTAGTCTTCCAATATATTTTTGATAAAAACTCATCTATTATCGAAGAAGAAAATTTATCGCCCAAATACTCTATAATTGGATTATCAATAGAAGAACGACCAATTGAAGCCTATACTTATGGCAAAGGAGAAAAGCATCTTGCTTTTGTAGGAGGAATTCATGGTGGCTATGAATTAAATTCTGTGCTTTTGGCATATGAATTTATTGATTATCTTAATTCCAATCCTGAAATTATTCCTGAAAATTTAACTATTTCAATAATTCCTTCTGCTAATCCAGACGGAATATATAAAGTCACCGGCAAAGAAAAAGGCGATTTTAGTCTAACTGATATCCCTGAAAGTGAAGCCACCGTCTCTGGTCGTTTTAACGCCAATGAAGTTGATTTAAACAGAAATTTTGATTGTAAATGGCAACCAGAAAGTACTTGGCGAAACAAAGCTGTCAGTGCTGGAACTTCAGCATTTTCTGAACCAGAAGCTCAAGCTATTCGAGATTTTGTTCTGGCCAATAACCCTATGGCTGTTATTTTTTGGCATAGCCAAGCTAACGCTGTTTATGCCTCAGAGTGCGAAAATGGAGTTCTGCCAGAGACTTTAAACGTTATGAATGTTTATTCACAAGCTTCAGGTTATTCTGCTATTGATTCTTTTGATAGTTATGAAGTGACTGGTGATGCTGAGGGTTGGCTGGCTTCTATCAATATTCCCGCTATTACAGTGGAGCTTGAAAATCACCAAGACATTGACTGGAAGCAAAATTTAGCTGGTATTAAAGCTCTTTTTGAATATTACCAACAAGAAGGCAAAGTTTTGTATTATTAAATTAGTGGTAATAAAAAAATGACAAAATTAGAAATAGACAAAAGTATTTTTAAGATTTTTGGGGTAATGATTATCATCATTATTTTAGGAATTTCGCTTGGTCTTTATTATTCATCCCTACCCCAACATCACCCACAAGAGAATCAACAAAATTGTGAAAGTATTTCTGGACAATGGGTAGAAAATGCTTGCATTTTTTCTGAATAAATGTTTTTTAAAAAATTTTATCTTATTTAAAACAAAAAAGTGGATTTTGGTTTTACCAAAATCCACTTTTTTCTATTTTTATAAAAACAAAACCAACTCAAAAAATATTTTCGTATGAGTATAATTTCATTTATTCAAAGAAACTATTTTTTTACAACCTTGTCTTTTTTAGGTTTCTTTTTATTTTTCTTTTGATCTCTTCCTTTTGACATATATTTAGTGAGTTAGTAATTAGGTTATTAGGTGTTAGAAGAAAAATCGCTCTTCGATTTTTCTCTCTTAAATCCTAAATCCTTAAATCCAACTTATTATTTTATTAATGAATTAATTATAACTCTCTTGAAAACATAAAACAATTTTTACTTTTGAAAATGAAAGATTTTTTCATTTTTGTCGTAATAATATATGTGAGCGTAATTAATATTTAACATTTACATTCACAAAATCCGGATATTATAAATTAATTAACTAAACAAATATTATGAAATTAAACAAAAATTTATTAGGGGTAGCAGCTTTAGCTCTATTCTTAACTGCCAGTGCTTCTACAGCATTAGCTTACCAAGGTGATTACACAGTTAAAGGACCTAATTGTACTCCAGAAAAACACGAAGCCATGATACAAGCGTTTAATAATCTTGATTATAACGCTTGGATGGAACTTATGGGAGACAAAGGCAGGGTGGCTCAAATTGTAAATGAAAGTAATTTTGCTCAATTTGCAAAAGCTCATCAACTAGCCCAAAGTGGCGATTATGCAGGAGCTGATGAAATTCGGAAAGAATTAGGTTTGAGAGGTAGAGACGGAGTAGCTGTTGGTGCAGGATATAAAGGGACTAACGGAACAAGACAAGGAAACGGACAAGAGATAAATAAATAACTTTCTCAGAAATAATATAAATAAAAATAATCACTTGGGTCTGCTAGATCCAAGTGATTATTTTTTTGTTATTTTTAGTTATTCTACTGTTACTGATTTAGCTAAATTTCTCGGGCGATCAACATTTAAACCTTTTGTTAAAGCTACATAATAAGAAAATATTTGAAGAGGAATTAAAGTTAAAATAGAACTCAAAGGTTCTATGGTTTGAGGAATTTTAATAATATTTTCACAAATTTTTTCAGAAGAATCCGTCACTAATATTATTTTCCCATTTCTGGATTTTATTTCTTCTATATTAGATGCCATTTTTTCATACATATTATCTTTAGGGGCTATTGCCATTACTGGAAAATCTTTATCTATCATCGCTAAAGGCCCGTGTTTCATTTCTCCCGCCCCATAACCTTCGGCATGAATATATGACACCTCTTTTAATTTTAAAGCCCCTTCTAGTGCTATAGGGAAATTATACTTTCTCCCAATAAATAAAAAATTAGGAGCTTCCTTAAACTTTTCTGCAATTTTTTTAATGTCTTCAGTTTTGATTAAAATTTTTTCTATTTTTTCAGGAAGATTTTTTAGTTCTTTTAATATTTCTTGGGCTGTTTGAAAAGACATATGATTTAAACGTCCCATATGAACTGTAAACAAAATTAAGGTTACCATCTGAGAAACGAAAGCTTTAGTTGAGGCCACACTAATTTCAGGCCCTGCATGATTATAAATCCCTGCGTCAGTTTCTCTAGAAATAGAAGAACCAACAGTATTAACAATTCCTAGAGTCAAAATATCTTTTCTCTTAGCTTCTCGGATAGCCTCTAAAGTATCAGCTGTTTCTCCAGATTGAGAAATTGCCAAAACAACGGAATCTTCTTTTAAAACTGGATTTCTATATCTAAATTCAGAAGCAAAATCAACACTGGCTGATATTCCTGCAAATTCTTCTAATAAATATTTCCCATATAAACCTACATAATAAGCACTTCCACACCCCACTATATGGATATGTTTAATTTTTTTTAATTTTTCAAAAACTAATTCTAATCCCCCTAACTTGACTTCTCCTTTATCAAGCATAATTCTTCCTCGCGAAGTATTTAAAACTACTTCGGGTGCTTCAAAAATTTCTTTAAGCATATAATGTTCAAAACCAGATTTCTGAGCTTCTTCTACTTCATAATCTACATGATTGGTTTCTTTTTTTATTAATTCATTTAAAGAATTTCTTATTTCGTGAGAATTTTTTTTGATTATAGCAATTTCTCCATCCTCTAAATAAATAATATTTTTAGTATGTTTAAGAACCGGCGAAATATCAGAAGCAATAATATATTCATCTTCTCCTAATCCTAATAATATTGGACTTCCCATTCTCGCCACTATTAATTTATCAGGTTCTTTTTCTGAAAAAACTATAATACCATAAGCTCCCTTTACTTTTTGTAAAGCATTTTTTACAGCTTCTGTTAAAGAATTAGTTTCGCCAAATTCTTTTTCAATCAAATGAGCTAAAACTTCAGTATCTGTTTCTGATTTAAACCTACTTCCCTTTTCCTCGAGTTCTTTTTTTAGCTGTTTATAATTCTCTATAATTCCATTGTGAACGATCCATACTATATCTTTATTTCCTGAATGAGGATGAGCATTTTCTTCGGTTGGTAATCCATGAGTGGCCCATCTGGTATGAGCCACCCCTATATTAGAATTAACATCTTTTATACTTTTTAGTTTTTCTTGCAAATTTTTTACTGGACCTACTGCTTTTAGGACTGGAGAACCCTTTAATTTTATCCCAGCTGAGTCATAGCCTCTATATTCTAAATCAAACAAACCGTTTATCAATACGTCAGATGTTTTTTTATTACCTATATATCCTATAATTCCACACATAAAAATATTATAACCAATTTATTTATAAATGACTACAAAATTAAACTTTAAAATTTAAAAAACAATATAAAAAATCGGCTATATGATAGCCGATTTTTTATATTGTTTTTTGATTTATTTTTTCTTAGTAACTGCCTTCTTTCTTACAACTTTTTTCTTTACAGCTTTTTCCACTGCTTTCTTTTTTGTTGCTGGTTTTTTTTCTTCTTTATCTGTGGTTTTTTTAATAGCTTTTTTTAAGTCAACTACAGAAACTTCTTTCTTAGGAGCTTTTTCCTTCTTTTCAAATTTTGGAGTTTCTACTTTAAGTTCAATAGTTTCAATGTTTAAAGCTTTCAAAATTTTATCCATTTTAACATTCAAAGCATCTAATTGTACTTTATAATTAGGAGCATCTTTTCTATCTCCCCCACCAAATGATTTTTTATTATCAAATCGAGGTTTTGAATCTCTTCCTCCAAATCCTCTGTCTCTACCCCCTCCTCTTGAATCTCGTGAATTATTATCTCCTTTGTTTCTAAAACAATCACTACAGAAAAGAGGTTTATCCCCTGTTGGTTTAAAAGGCACTTCACAATTTTTTCCACATTCATCACAAACAGCCTTATGCATTTCAGCACGGTCTCTACCTCTATCTCCTCCGAAACTTCTGTTGCCTCCTCGGTCACCACCAAAACTTCGTCCTCTATCTCTATCTCCTCCTCCAAATTTTCGTCCGCCACCGTCAGATCTATTTCCTTTTTTATAATTATCCATTTTGTTTAGTAGGTTAGTAGGTTAGCTTTTAGGGGTTAGGTAAAAAATTTACGAAGCAAATTTTTCGCTACTCTCTACTTTCCACTTACTACTTCCTATCAATTAATTGTTAACTTAGGGTAATTCTATACTTTTTAAACACTAATAGCAATGACTTGTCAAAATCTGACACTTTTATTTTATAAAAAATAATGTATAATGATTTAGAATGTAGAATGTAGAAGGTAGAAGGTTGAGAGTAGAAAAAGTTTTAAACTTTTTAATTTTAATAATTTTTAATTAAACAAAAAAATGGCAAAAAGATTTACAGGATTAGATAAGAAAAAAGTATCTCGTTCTAAAAAAACAGCTAAAAGACTAGCTATCAAACACGAAATGTTAGCAAGTAGAAAAGCTAAGAAAAAATAACCAAGAAGTACGACCTCGGCATTAATTAGATAATATTCAGTAACTAAAGGTTATAGTTATCTTAATTAAGAGGTCGGACTTCAATTATTTTTTTCTTGTATAAATTTTTAAAAAACAGCCTTTCAGCTGTTTTTTAATTTGTGACTCTACCGGGAATCGGTCACTCTCGTGGATATTTTTGTTCGTTCGTAAACTCACTCCAAAAATATCTCACTTCCTTAACCTCCACTCGGCGCCTCTGATTTTTTCGTGCCTCAAAAATCAGACTTCGTGGCGCCTCGGTTCGATTCCCAGTAGTATCTACAAAAATATAAAAAACTAAAGCATTCGCTTTAGTTTTATTATTTTTGTGACTCTACCGGGAATCGAACCCGAATTTCCGCCTTGAGAAGGCGATGTCCTAACCGTTAGACGATAGAGCCATTATTTTAATATTATATTTTAAATTAACTTTGTCTACTATTTTTAAATAGACATCGCCTTCAACGAAGGCTTATCCTATGACCTCGTAAACATCGGTCATTTTCTCGCTATCGCTCGAAACCGGATGAAAAGCAAAGCAGTTTGCTTAGCCTATTTCCTATCTCGCTAACGCTCAATAACGGAAATTTTTTCTTCCTGAAAAAACGGATAAAAAATAAAGAAATTTATTTTTTATTTCGCACTAACAGTTAGACGATAGGGCCTGAATTAATTAAAAATTTAAAAACTAATTTCGATTATATCAATTTAAAAAAGAAAAGCAAAAATAAATTTATTAATTTACTCCGAATTTTAGAGAGTCAATAATAGAATTTATTTCATCGTTGCCTAACATTTTCAAAGTAACAAGCCAAGTGACTATACCCCCTACTCCAGACATTAACCCTTGCAAGAAAATTCCTACCAAAGTATTAATATCAAAAACATTGTCCCAAATTTTTAATGAAAAATAAGTAACAATCCCCATAATAATTGAAGCGATACAAATTTGAAAAAAAGTTTTGGATAAGTCTTTCAGCAAATATCGAAAATCTTTTTGAATAAAAGAATAAAACAAAAATAGATTTAACAAAGTAGCAATAGTAAAACTTAGGGGAAGAATTATTACTTGAATATCAGAAATATCTTTTATTTTTAATAAATATCCCAATCCAGTTAATAAAACTGGAAAAGAAACAAAAATCCATTTAAACATAAAAACTAAAACCACTATAAAAATAGAAGAAAAAATATTTATTAAAACTGGTCTTTTAGTTATTCCCGCGGCGTAATAACCTCTGACAAAAAATAGGATCAAACTTTGAGCTGGAATAGAAATAGCAAAAATTGCCAAACAAGCGGCAGTTAAACGAGTATCTACCCAAGAAAATTCTCCTGATCCCAAAACAGTTCGAACTATCTGAGCTCTCAACACAAAAAACAAAACGGTCGCAGAAATGGTCCAAAATAAAATATATCTAGTCGTTATCCCGACTTGTCTCAGAAATTCTTCTTTTCTTTCTATAGATATTTTAGATAACATCGGGAAAGCGGCTGTGGCATAACTAACTCCGATGATGCTCAAAGGAATAGACTGCAAAGCATAAGCGAAACTAAAAACAGCGATGGATCCCTCTCGCATATAAGTAGCCAAAGAAATTAAAACCAAAATGGCCAGACTGCTTGAAGAAACGGCCAAAGTTCTAGGTAAAGACAATTTCATTATACCCTTAACTTTATTAAAATTTATTTTAAAAGTGAATTTAGGAATAAAGTCTAACCTATAAATAGAGGGCAACTGAATGATTAAATGAAGAAAAGCTCCGGTTACAATACCGTAAGCTAAGCCTGAAATTCCCCAAAGCGGGTAATACCAAAGAATTCCTATGATAATCCCAATGTTATAAAGTAAGGGGCTTAAAGCGTAAACAAAAAATTTCTTTTGAGTTTGAATTATGCTGGTAAAAAAGTTAGATAAACCTAATAGAATGGGAGACAACAACATAATTCGCGAAAGCACAATAACCTGCTCTAAAACATCAGCAGAGAAACCTCTAAAAATAAAAGGGATTATTTTCGGGATAAGGAAAAAAGTTATAGCCGATATAAACAAAACTAAAACTAAAAAAACAGAAAAAATCTCACTCATAAAAGTTTTAGATTTTTCCTCATCTTTTTCTTGAGATAAAAATGGGATCAAAACTGAAACCGAAACTATGGAGGCCACCGAAATAAAAATAAAATCAGGAATTCTGAAAGCGGAATAATAAATATCAAGTGTCTCCCCTGCTCCAAAAGTATGGGCTAAAATCCTATCTCTTAGAAGAGCTAAAAGTTGCGATAAAAAAGCGGAAAAACCCAAAACATAAGCGGCCTTATGCAGACCGCTTATATCTTTATCTAAAAATTTGAAAACTCTTTCTATCATAATAATTTAGTTTTCTTCGTCGAATAAACTAACCTGTTTATTCTTGAACCTCTTCAGGTACGATGTCTTCTCCCTCTTCAAGAACAGCATCCTCAGTCAAACCTTCTCCCAACCCTCCTTCAGACGTTAAATCTTCTGTTATAGGCGCAGGAGCTTGTTCTTGAGAAGCTTGTTGCTGTTGTTCAAATCCATAAAAAGGATCCCTACCCGCTTCTATGTTTGCTAATATAGCTACGATATTTTTATCATCAGGATTTAAAACCGTCAAATCTTTAAATTGTCCTACTGCCCCTTCTTTTTCTCCTTTAGCATTGTAAGTCAATCCTAATAAATATTTAGCATCAGAATAATAAGGATTCAAAGTTACAGCTCTTTCAAGAAAAGCCTGTGCTTTTTCATAATCTGCTTCTTCAAAATTCAAAGCCCCTAACTGCAAGAATACTTGAGGATCGTTGGGAGTAGCAGAAGCCAAGGCTTCTATTATTTGGAATCCAGTTTCTTTGTTCCCCGCATTAAACTCTAGCTGAGATAATAAATAATAGGCATCTGAATAATTATTTTTCATTTGAATAGCTATCCCGATATATTCTTTAGCTTTTTCTAGATCTTCGTTAACTATTTCTAAATTAGCTAAATTCAAAACTAACAATGGATTAGAAGGGTTCAATCTTATAGCTTCTCCGTAAGCTTGCAAAGCGCTGTCGTAAGCTCCTTCTAATTTTAGAGGAACTACTGAACCATAAACTTTAGCTAAATTAGACCAATTTAAATAATTGCTCATATCTAGTTGAGCTGCTCTTTGAGCACTCCCTACCAAAGCCGAGAAAACTGCTTGGAATTGTTCTTGTAAAACTGATTCTTCAACTCCTTCTTGTCCTAAAACATTTTGTAACTGCATTAAATTTAAATCAGTTAAATTTCTGAAATAAAAATCTGTGGGATATTTTGTTGTAGCGGAAACTACAAATTCATACCCTGTTGCAAAATCTTGATCTACGTTAATAGCTACCAATCCTTTATTAAATTCTGTAGAAGCCATTACTTTTTTACTAAACATGAAAGCTCCAAAAAGACTCGTGCCTAAAATAGCCACCATTACCACAATATAAGCGATGCTTTTTACTTTAGTACCAGCGAATGAAAGACTACTTGTTTTAACAAATCTTTCTTGTTGTAAAAATGAAAGCAAAGCTCCTAAAATCAAGAAGGTCAAACCTAAAATCACAATTCCAGGGACATAAAAAATCAAGAATAATAGTAAATACGTAGTCGTTACGAACAGAGAAAGAACCACAAAATGATCTAATTGATTATTTCTTGAATTTTTTATCAATCTAAAACCTAAATAAATAACCGAAATAAGGAATAACAACCAAGAAATAAAACCCAACAAACCAACAGTTACTAGCGAGGATAAAACAAAACCTGATCCTGAATTAAAGTCAGAGTTCCAAAATTGAGTCATATTTATTTCTAGAGGCTTATACTTAACCCATTGATTTACGAACTTGGTTGGTCCTGCTCCCACAATAGGATTTGTTGCTAGAGTAGATTTAGCAATACCTAATGTGCTAGACATAGTCGGCCTTACTTCATAATTAAAGACCTGAAACATCTCGGGTAAAATTCCCCCCATTTTTACAGGCATCAATACAAACAACAAAGCTACCACAAAAATATATGGGGATGTCTTTTTATATAATTTTCCATAATCAACTTTTTCTTCCATTCTTCTATTTAAGAAAAGATCATAAATAACTAAGAAAAATGAAGCTATCATTAAGAACACCCAAACAAGATTGAAATTAATTAGCCATACAAATAACAAAGAAATACTCAACAATACATAACTGAGTATTTTGGTCATTTTGTCCCTTCCTAAATATTCATTTGTTATCAAAGCTATAATCGCAATTAAACCAAAGAAAATTCCAACTTCGCTCCAACTCCCGATTAAATTTGCAGTAGCTGAGTTGAGGATTCCTAAAGACAAAAATTCCGGACCTAAAAATAATCTAAGAATATGCACTACTGCCATTAAAATTCCAGACAATGCCAAACCTATATACAAATATAAAACATTTCGTTTTGTTTTAAATGATTTAGCCACGAGAAACATCAACAGAAATAAGCTTAGAATAACAGCAAAAGTGCTTGTTTCAAAACCAAAGCCTATCAATCCGGCTTTTATAGATCCTGAAAATAAAGCTGACAACAAGTATGAGATCGGAACTAAATAAGCAGAAATTACCAAAAAGTTTTTCGAAATCAAAAAATCTTTATTTTTTATCCTTTCAATTATCCAAGCTAAAAATAGCAATATTACTCCTAAAAATAAAATCGTATTTTTACCCGCCAAAAAAGAAAAGGTATTAACGGGAATAATAAAAATCGGCAATAGAAATGAAAGGGACACCCCTATTATTAAAGTTATCTTTTTTAAAAAAGATGTTGGTTTGTTTAAATTTATTGTAGTTTCTTCCATATTTATATTTAGTTTAAAGTTTTTAAAGTTGAAAGTTGAAAGTTTTAGAAAAATTTGTCCCCCTACTGAAGATCATCCGTTAGGGTGACGATTTCTCACTTTATGGACTTTATGAACTTTTTACTTAGTTAATAATTAATTTTTAATACTCCACATTATAACAATTTTTATAGATATAAATCAATGAATAAAATGTTTATAACTTCCAAAACTCTCCTCAAACCTTTGTTTGAGTATTACTTGGGGGTTTCACCCCCAAGTTGGGGGGTGAAACCCCCAAGTAATTAGTTTTCATTAATTTCATTATTTTCTTGGTTAACCACATGATTAACAACCGGTTCTATATTTTTAATTCCTGACTCTTCCTTAAATTCTTGTTCCAATACTTCACCATTAGGCTGTTCCGACGAGAATTCCTCCTTCGCTAAAGCTGTGGAGGACAGGTGCAAAGGTGAATTTTGTTCTGTTAAATTTTCATTTTGAGTTTCCGTTTGTGTTTCTTTAGCTACTTTTTGTTCTTCTGTTTTAATGTCCGCATGTCCGGTAGGCAGGTTTTCATGTTTTAATGCCTGCCTGTCCGGTAGGCAGGTTTTAATGATTTGACGATCTCCCATATATTTTTGTAATACTTCTGGAATTCTAACTGAGCCATCTGCTTGTTGAAAATTCTCTACCAAAGAAACTAAAATCCTCGGGGTTGGAATAGCAGTACAATTCAAAGTATGCACATATTTGGCTTTTTCCTCTCCTTCTTTATATCGAATATTAAATCTTCGAGCTTGAAAATCGTGGAAATATGAAGCTGAAGAAATCTCACGATATTTATTTTCTCCCGGAACCCATAATTCAATATCATATTTTTTAACTTGCCCTTGACCTAAGTCCCCTCCGCAATTAATAACTGTATGATAAGGAATGCCTAAAGATTCAATAAATTCTTCAGCGTTGCGATTTATCCATTCATGCCATTTTACTGATTCTTCGTGGTTAGCTTCGCACAAAATCACCTGCTCAACTTTGAAAAATTCATTCACTCGGATAAGTCCTTTAGTGTCTCTACCGTGGCTCCCCGCTTCCCTTCTATAACATGGAGAAAATCCTAAATATTTTTTAGGTAGTTCATTTTTTTTCAAAATTTCGTCTGAATGATAACCCGTCACTGGGATTTCAGCCGTACCGATTAAATAATCTCCATCTTGAGTTTGATAAATATCATCGGCATCATTAGGCAAATGTCCTGTTCCATATAAGTTTTCTTTTCGAACGATAGCAGGAGGAATCATCGGTACGAATCCTTTGTTTCCAAAAAAATCATTGGCATAATTCCAAATCGCCCAAGATAATTTAGCACCATCTCCGATTAAATAATAACCTCGAAATCCGTGAATTTTTGTACCTCTTTCAAAATCTACCATTTCTAAATTATTCATAATTTCAATGTGGTCTTTGGCTTCGAAATCAAAAACAGTTTTTTCACCCCAAGTTTTGATTTCTTGGTTTTCTTCATCCGAAGTTCCATCAGGTACAGACATATCTGGAATATTAGGGACTTCGAGCATCAACAACTTCCATCTTTTCATTACATCTTTCAATTCTTCTTCTGATTTTTGTAACTCAGTTTTTAATTTTTGAGATTGCTCTATCAACTGCTCTTTTTTAGATAAATCTGAAGTTTTTGCCACTCTATCTGAAAAAACATTTTGTTCAGTTCTTAATCTTTCTGTAGTTATCAAAGCACCTTTTCTTTCATCATCTACTTTTAATAATCTCTCCACATCAAAATCCATGTGCTTTTTCTTAGCACCAGCTTGCACCGCTTCTTTATTTTCTCTTATAAATTTTATGTCTAACATTTTTTTAGTTTAAAGTTTATAAAGTTGAAAGTTGAAAGTTCAGAAAATTTACTTTATAAATTTTTTACTTTATGAACTTTATGAACTTTTAACTTTCTACTAATAATCTGAATCTGGGATTAGCCCTAAATTTCCTAGCGTAGAAGTTTAGGGCTTGGTGAAGCTGAATTTATTTTTTTACTTGCCCCGTTAAATTTAACTTCAAAAACTTTTTTTATTTTGTATTTAGTATAATATATCATCTTATAATTTAATATTGTTTAATCTATTTAACTGGGGTTATAATTTTGAATAACATTTTATTATTGTCTTAATTTTAACAGAAATAAGAAAAATAAAAAAGCACACTTTGTTACACTACAAAAAATTCATTCTACAATTCTATAGAATTGTAGAATGGTAATTTTAAAGAAAATAAATAAATTTATTTTTTATTATGTTAAAATATTATTAATGGAAGAAATAAAAATACTCAAAAAAGAAGACTGGCCGGAAAATATTTTAGAAATGGCGGATGCTCCTGAGCAATTATATTATATTGGAGAAAAACCAAATTGGGACTCTACTTTTTTAACGGTGGTAGGCTCCAGAAAATATTCTCAATATGGAAAAGAAGTTTGTGAAAAACTAATCGCCGGATTAAAGGGATATGATATTACCATTATTTCTGGTTTAGCTTTAGGCATAGATGCCATCGCCCATCACTCAGCTTTGGAAAATGGTTTAAAAACAATGGCTGTCCCGGGGTCAGGTTTAAATAGAGATGTAATTTATCCGAAATCAAATTTTCCTTTAGCGGAAAAAATACTAAAATCTGGCGGAACTTTGTTATCTGAATACGAACCAAATCAAGAAGCTGCTCCATGGACTTTCCCCCAACGAAATAGAATTATGGCGGGATTAGCTAAAGCTACTTTAGTAATAGAAGCCACCGAAAGATCGGGCACTTTAATCACAGCTCGTTTAGCTTTAGAATATAATCGAGAAGTCTGTGCCGTACCAACTTCTATTTTTTCGTTTTATGGCAAAGGTTCCAACAAATTGCTAAACCAAGGAGCCACTCCCATTACTTGTAGCCAAGATTTATTACAAGTTTTAGGATTTGATGAAGAAGACAATAAGGCTCAATTAGAAATGAAGTTTAACGACTGCTCTTCAGACGAAAAATTAATTTTACAAAATATTTTAGAACCAAAAACTAGAGACGAATTAATCCGCCTTCTAGAAATGCCCGCCAGCCAAATAAACATTCTTTTATCCTCGATGGAAATCAAAGGCCTCGTTTCCGAATCTTTAGGCAAAATTTATGTTAAAAATTAAATTTGCCAGCTATTTGCCGGCTATTGCCGGCTATAGTATAGCCGGCAAATATTATTGACTAAATTTCCATAATGTTATAATATAATTCTCGGACAAAGGTGTTCTTAAGTAGTTTAAAACTAAACAAGGAGAAAATTATGGTGGATCTGAAAACCAAGATTATTGATGGGGAAAAAGATGTAAAAGAAACTCTCGCAAAAACCAAACTTTGGGAAAGGAAAAACCCTGAAGTAAGCATAAAAGATATTAAAATCTTTTTCCTTGTTAAAAATAAAAAACAAAACGGCTCAGAAAGCCGTATTGTTGATAAAAATTCAGTTTATCGTGCACGCATCAAATATAGCGTGTAGATAAACTTATTTCCCTCCCCTCATCTGACATTTTGTCAGGTGAGGGTTTTTTATTCTCTCTATACCAGTTAATCTGCCTGCCGGCAGGCAGGCTACAAGCACTAAGTTTTTCCAATTTTTTATTTTTTATTCTTTTTATTCTTACTATGCCAGTTAACTGTCATAGTGAATTAAAATTTACATATTTCTATTATCTTATTATGGATAATAAGATAATAGAAATATATAAATTTAAATAGCCCAACCGTCCGCCAGCTGGCGGAGGGCTATTTAATAGATAGATATTAAGCCATGATGAACACCTCAGCCGGTTGAGGTGTTCAAAATAAAAAAGCAATATGCGTTTTTTGCACATTGCTTTTTCGAACTATCCGGAATTTCCGAATAGTTAAATTCTATTTTTTTGAACTTTGCAAAAATCACAGCAATTGGATCTTTTAAACTGTTTCCAAAATGGAAACAGTTGATTTTTCTAGACTGCTTCGCAAACTCGCAGAGACGATTTATCAAAAATAAATCGTAACGGATTTTTAATTTAAAATCTAAAATCTAAAATTTTTAATTCGATAAAATTCTTGTTAAGAATTTTATCGCAAAAGCCATTCAGCTTCTTGTCTCACCAATAATTCTTTTTTCTTTTCTGGTTCCCCCATTATTTCAGCTGTGATTTTTTCCATTCGAATTGACTGGGAACCTTTAATCAAAATAATATCATTTTCTTGAATTTCATTTTGTAAAAATTTCCCAGCCTCATCTGATTTTTCAAACGAGTAAATATTTTTTTCACTCATACCACCCAACAAGGCTCCTTCCACGATATATTGGGATCGTAAACCAACTGCAACTAAAACATCAGCATTTTTAGCCACCAACTCCCCTGCTTTTTTATGTTCTTCTGTTGAAAATTTACCCAATTCTAACATATCTCCTAAAGCAATTATTTTTTTGCCGTTCTCTTTTATTTCCAACAAACCTATAGTTTCAATCGCTTTTTGCACGGCAACAGGAGAAGCGTTATAAGAATCATCTATTAAAATAGTTCTTTTTATTCCTTTCAGAATTTTCATTCTCCCCGGTTGAGTTTTATAATTTTTAGCCAAAGCGCTTGAAATTTGAGCAATATTTAAATTTTGAGAAGCTCCTACAGCTATAGCGGCTAAAGCTGAATATGTATGAGGCTTTCCCAATACTCCTTTCAATTTCATAGGGGCACTAGCACCTGCATATTCCACTCTAAAAAGTTGCCCCTCAGGAATTTCTTCTTTATATAAAACTTCATCGTTCATTCCTCGAATACTTGACCCTTCACTATACCCAAAAGAAATCTTCTGGGCCTTGGTTGGAATTTTAATTGAAGCCATATCTTCATCATCATTATTAAAAACCAAAATTCCGTCTTCCTTCATATATTTAGCTAATTTCTTTTTTTCATCCATTAAATCTTGAGGGGATTCAAAAAACTCTACATGCACTGGAACCTTAGCAAAACGAGTCATTACCACTATGTCAGGTCTTAACAATTTTGCTGACCTTTCTATATCTCCTGGGGCATCCGCTCCTACTTCTAATACCAACCATTTAGGATAATGATTTTTTAAAAAAACTACTGCAAGACCTTTAAAAATATTTTTAAACCACAAGAAAGGATTATTCCAAGCGTTTTTACACCCCAAAATAGTTAGGGGCACTCCAATTTCACTATTGAAAGACTTTTTGGATTTTCTTACAAAATAAGCCGAGTCTAAAACAGCATAAACAGCATCTTTGGTAGTTGTTTTTCCAACAGAACCCGTTATAGCCACTATCTTGGGTTTATATTTTTTCAATACTAATTTAGCCTCTAATTGAAGAATTGAAATTATTATTTTTTTGAAGATATTTTTCATGATATTTTATTTGTTTCTTGCTTTTTGTATCTTGTAATTTCCAGATAGAGCCCTTTAGTTTTTCCAAAAGAGGTGCGACCTCAGCATTGACTAGACAACATCCTATAACTAAAGATTACAACTATCTTAATTAAGAGGTCGAACCTCGAAAAACTAAATCCCTCTGTCGGGCGCTACTTCATAATAATTAACTAAAAACTTAAAAATGTCCATAAAAGGTTTTGTTAAAGTATGGGAAGCATACTCAACATCCTTAGGATCTATTATATACAAAAAAGTCAAAAATTCTGGTTTAGTGGCTGGAAAATATCCAAAAAAACTGTGCAGATACTTTTCATCATCATATCCTCTTTTGTTTTCTTTCGCCATCTGAGCCGTCCCAGTTTTGGCAGCAATGGTATAATCGTCAGATTTCACAGTCCCTCCCAATAAAGCCACATCCACAACTTCAATTAACATTCGACTTATTTCTTTGCTGGTCTCTTCTTTAAAAATCCTGATATCTGGATTATAAAAGATTTTGTCGGAAGAGATAATTCCATATTTAATTTCTTTAACCAAATGAGGAGTTATTAAAAGTCCTCCGTTAGCCAAAGCCGACAAAGCTTTAACTGTCTCAATAGGAGTTAAAGCTATCCCTTGCCCAAATGAAGCAGTAGCATATTCTATATCTCGAGTCGATTCTAAATTAGAAACCAAGCCGAAGGTTTCATTAGGCAAATCAATTCCCGTTTCTTCCCCTAATCCTAAATCCAAAAGATATTGAGCAAATCTCTCATTCCCTATTTTATTTTGAACAAAAGCAGCGCCGATATTCAAGGATTGATTTAAAATTTCTTGCATAGGTATAACTCCTCTTGCCTTTCCATCATAATTAGAAATACGACTTTCGTTTAAAACTTTTGTCCCCACATCATTATAAGTGGACTCAGATGTAATCACCCCTGTATCTAAACCTATCGCCAAAGTTAGAGCTTTAATAATAGAGCCCATTTCATAAACAGATTCTACCATTGGATTTCCAAAACGCACGTTTTCTTCTGCTTGCGAAAAATTGTTGGGATCAAAACTTGGAGAAAAACCCATAGCATAAATTTCTCCATTATTAGGATTGATAATAATTCCTCCTGCTAAATCAGTATCCCATTCTTCTGCCACATCTTCTAAAATTGATTCCAAATACTCTTGCACTGTTGGTTCTATGGTTAAGACAATATCTCCTTCTTTTTCATCGTTTTCCCGGCTGATAACTGAATTTAAATTTTGAAAAATCTCAGCAAAGAAATTAACTAAAAGATTTTTTGATTTTCTATTTAAAAGATAATTATAATATTTTTCTACTCCATAAATTCCTTCCAACGAATCCTCATTATAACCAACGAAACCCAAAACATGTGAAGCTAATTTATCTCCAGGATAAAAACGCCATTTGTCTAATTCTAGAGTTACTCCATCTAAATCTAAACTTTTTATCTTCTTAAAAACTTCGTCATCACTAATTTGCCTTTTTATTACTTCCCAAGTATCATCTTCTTTTTTTGCTCGATAGAAAAAATCTTCTTTGTCTATTTCTATTATCTCTGACAATTTTGAATAAACTTGTTCAGGATTTTCTATTAAAGTAGGATTTATAGTTAACTGAAAACCAGATTGAGTCATTCCTGCCGAAATTTTTTTTCCAGTTTTATCTTCAAAGTAGATATTTCCTCTGTTGAAAATATATTGCGGTTTAATATATTGATTATCAGCTTTTTGTTTAAATTCTTCTCCTTTAACTATTTGAACAACATATAATTGTCCAATTAAAATAAAAAAAAACAAGAAAAAACCTGCATATAAAAACTTTATTCTAAATAAAAAATTAGATTTTTTCATACATAGTGAGTTAAAAGTTCTTAAAGTTAAAAGTTAAAAGTCTTAAAAAATTTGCTTCGCAAATTTTACTTTATAAACTTTATGAACTTTCTACTTTATAAACTTACTATCAATTAACTAAAGAAAGTTTCTTGTTATTTACAAGATCTTTGTCTATATAACTAATGTTAGAAGCTTCAATATAACCTAAAGTTTGAGCCATTTTTAAATTTATTGCCTTTTTCAAAGACATATATTCAAACTCTAAACTGCCTAGGTGAGAATCTAAATTTATTATTTTTTCTTTCGCGTTTTGATTAGTGGTTATATTTACAGTTGTTTGAATAATAAAATAAATATAAGAAGAAAAAAGAAAAGCCACAGCAAAAATCAAAGAAATAAGAACTTTCTTTGTATTTATATTATTTATTTTTGATACTGCTGTTTGCATGTTATTTAGTAGGTTAGTAGGTTAGCTTATAGGAGTTAGGAGAAAAATCGCTCCGCGATTTTTCCTCGTTTATTTTCAATTTTCAATTTTTAATTCAAAATCTTAGATTTTGATATTATTCTAAGTTTTGCACTTCGTGAGCGGGGATTTTCTTTTAATTCCTCTCTACTTGGTGTAATCGGTTTTTTATTTACCAAAATCCCTTTATTTTCATCTTTTAATTCTCTAAAAAATCTTTTTATAACTCTATCTTCCAAACTATGAAATGATACAACGGCCATTTTCCCTTCTGGTTTTAAAACCTCAAAACCTTTTCTAAGACCTTCTTTCAAAGTTTCTATCTCGTCATTAACTGTAATTCTAAGAGCTTGAAAAGTTTTAGTGGCAAAATGAGTTTTTTTAAATAAATACCATTTCGGAACCGCTCGTTTAATTATTTCAACTAGTTCAAAAGTGGTTTCAATCTCTTTTTCTTTTCGAGCTTCACAAATTTCTTTAGTTATTCCTCTAGAAAATTTCTCTTCTCCATATCCAAAAATAATATCAGCTAAATTTTCCTCATCCCAAGTATTTAATATCTCTCGTGCTGTCAAATCTTTTTCTGATAAATCTTTTTTCAAAGTCATTAAAAGAGGTTCATCTTTTTTGAAAGAAAACCCTCTACCTGAATCTTCTAATTGGTCAGAACTAATTCCTAAGTCTAAAACTATTTTGTCTATCTTTTTTATTTTTAAATCCTTCAAAACTTTGTCTAAATTTCTATAATTTTCATTTATAAAATATGTCTGGCAATTAAAACTTTGTTTTTTTATTTTTTCAACTGCCCGGTTATCTTGGTCAAGTCCAATTCCTGTTCCAGACTTCCCTACTTTCAAACAAAAAGCTTTAAAATAACCACCCCCACCTAAAGTTCCATCCAAAAAAATTTCTCCTTTTGAAAGATTTATTATATTTATTATTTCATTTAAAAGAACTGGTTTGTGAATTGTGTTACTTTCTGTCATATTTATTTACTTGGACGCGACGCGTCCAAGTGATTAAATTATTCCAATTTCACCTAATTTTTCTGCTAATACATCTGCTGAACCTTCAATTTTATCTCTATAAGTCTTCCAAGATTTTTCATCCCAAATTTCGATATGATCTCCTATCCCTGCCAAAACTATTTTAGTTTTTAACTTTGCATAATCTTTCAAGAAATCTGGCACTAAAAGTCTTCCTAAAGAATCTAAATCCACTTCTGAGGCTCCACTAGTCATAAATCTTTTAAAACTTCGATGATCGGCTTGAATTGATTGAGGCAAATTTTCCATTACCTTCTGCCATTCTTTGGGAGAATAAACAGAAATACAATGGTCTAACCCTTTAGCTAACACAATTTTCTTTCCCATCACAGTTCGAAACTTAGCAGGTAAAGATACCCTTTTTTTCAAATCTAATGTATGTGTGTATTCTCCGATTAACATAATTTTAGCTTATAGTAGGTTAGCTTATAGCTTTTAAGGAAAAAATTTGCTTCCTAAATCAAAACTTTGTTTTGATCGGACGAACATTCTTTAGAATGTTTTAGTCGCAAATTTTTCCAACTTTTACTTATCTTTTTTATTTAATTTTTAAAATATAATTCAATGGTTTTTTATCTTTCGCCCCACTCTTTACCACTTGTCCTATATTCTATAACACAATGCCCCACCAAGCAAACATAGTTATCCACAGCCCCTTATTTTTTTAAAAAAATAAGGGGAATTAAAAATGTAAAATGTAAAATTAAAAATGTTGGACTGCTTCGCAAGCTCGCAGAGACGGATTTTAGCTTTGCTAAAATCCGTAACGAAAAGCTTTAGCTTTTCGTCTTATTCGTACCAAATGAGCGAAAAATTAATAAATAACTTCTCTCAAGGGTCTAATGTTTATCTCCCTGTGGAGAAGTTCATTTATTATTTTTCGCGAAACCTTTATGGACTTTATGGACTTTTGACTTTATACTATGGACCATGACAAAAAAACATAACCAACATGTCGACAAGGCAGGAAATAAAACTAACCAAAATAAACCTCTTTATAAAAAAGAAGAGTTTTATGAAGGGAATATTATTGTCACGGGACGAAAACAAGGTTTTTTAAAAACTAATGGGAATGATATTGAAATTTCAGATTTTAATCTAAATACCGCTTTAAACGGTGATTTAGTAAAAATTAGTGTCACAAAAAGTGGCAAGACTAAAAAAACCAAAGTAACTGAAATAATAGAACGAGCTAAAACAAAATATGTAGGAACCTTAGGAAAAGATCGCGAGGGTTATTTTCTAGTGACCGACGACATTAAATTTTACCCTCATTTAGAAATAATAACTGACTTGGACGCGTCGCTTCCAAGTAAAGATGTAAAGATTTTAGTAAAAATGATAAATTGGGATGATCCTAAAAAAAATCCTCAAGGCACAATAACTAAAGTTATCGGACTTAAAGGTGATAATGAAACTGAAATGCAAGCGATTCTTTATGAAAAAGGATTTGACCCTGATTTTCCTGACGGAGTAGAAAGAGAAGCTGAAATAATAAGCCAACAAGCTCAAAAAGATTTTAAACAAGAAATTCCCAAGAGAAAAGATTTTCGTAATCGGATTACGTTTACTATCGATCCTGACGATGCCAAAGATTTCGACGATGCCCTATCTTACAAAAAATTAGAAAATGGGGATTATGAAGTTGGCATTCATATTGCTGATGTAACTCATTATGTTCCCATTGATTCTAAAATAGACAGAGAAGCCACAGAAAGATGTACTTCTGTTTATTTAGTAGACCGAACTATTCCGATGCTTCCTGAAGTTTTGTCTAATAACTTATGTTCTTTAAATCCCCATGAAGACAAATTAACCTACTCAGCTGTTTTTATTTTAGATAAAAATGCTCAAGTAAAGGAACGCTGGTTCGGAGAAACAATTATCCATTCCGACAAAAGATTTACTTATAAAAATGCTCAAGAAACTTTGGATTCTGGCACCGGTGATTTTTTTGAAGAATTAAAAAATTTAAATGAACTGGCTTTAATAATGCGAAAAGAAAGAACTCAACATGGGGCTATCTCATTTGGAGGAAATGAATACAAATTTATTTTAGATGAAAGTGGCAAGGCTATTGATGTTGTAGAAAAAGAAAAAATGGAAACCAACGAGCTGATAGAAGATTTTATGCTTTTGACCAATAAAGAAGTAGCTCAATACATTAGTGAAAAAGAAGAAAAACTAAAAATTAAATTACCTTTCGTTTATAGAATTCATGATGTCCCAAAATCAGACCAAATTCATGAACTGGCAGATTTTTTGAAAACCATCGGTTTTGCTTTGAAAATAAAAGACAATAAAATTTCGTCAAAATCACTAAACGATTTATTAGAAAAAATAGAAGGACTGCCAGAAGAAAATTTAATTGCTACAGCGATGTTAAAATCAATGGCAAAAGCAATTTACTCGGTAAATAATATCGGTCATTTTGGATTAGCTTTTAAATATTACACCCATTTCACTTCCCCTATCCGTCGCTATCCAGATATGATGGTACATCGCTTAATGAAAAGATATTTAGCTGGAGACAATCTTTCTCCTCGTTCAATTAAAAAATATAAAGAGTTAACATCTAGATCTACTCAACAAGAGATTGCCGCTGTAACTGCGGAGAGAGCTTCCACTAAATATAAATTTACAGAATTGATGTCAGATAAAATTGGGCAAGAATTTAAGGGGATTATTTCTGGAATTACTAAATGGGGAGTTTATGTGCAAGTTGAAAATGGAGCCGAAGGAATGATAAGTCTTCGATCTTTGCAGGACGATTATTACCAACTAGATACAAAAAAATATTGTCTCGAAGGACAAAAAACTGGGGCTAAATATACCTTGGGAGATTCTGTTAAAGTAAAACTAGTCAAAACCAATCTAGACAAACAAGTTATAGATTTTGAATTGGTTTCTAATTAAAGATTCAAATATCTCTGTCTTCGCCAGCTAGCGAATGGCGAATACTAAATAGAATAAAAATTCAAACGGCTACGATTTAAAAATCGTAGCCGTTTTCAAATTTAAGTCTAATTTTTCATAATTTTTCATTATTAGATTATGCATAATCTAATAATAAAATCAATTAATAATTATTACTTATATTGTAATCAGGTAATTATTTTTTATCAAAAAAACGTTAATTTATTTAGCGACTTTTACAGCTTCAGCAAATTGGACAGAGAGTAATTTAGAAATTCCATTTGAGCCCATAGTTACTCCATATAGAATATTAGCTCGTGACATTGTTTCCCGATTATGAGTAATTAAAATTAATTGTGAGCGAGAAGAAAGTCTTTCAATCATATCTCCATATTTTTTAGAATTAGCTTCATCAAGAGCGGCATCAGTTTCATCTAAAATAATAAAAGGGGGCGGAGTAACTTGCGACATCGCAAATAACAAAGCAATAGAAGTCAAAGATCTCTCTCCACCTGACAACATTTGTAATCCTCTAGTTTTCTTATTTGGTAAAATTACATCAACTTCAATCCCAAATTCATTATTTTCTTTATCTTCTGGGTCGCCATTTTCAACTTCATTTATTAAATCCTCTTCACTCATATTCAAATCATCTTTCTTCTTTTTGTATACTTTTTCTTTAACTAAATCTAAAGAAGCTCGCCCTCCTCCAAACATTAAAATAAAAAATTCCTTAAATTGAGTATTTATTTTTTCTAAACCGTTTCTAAACTCAACGTCTAGTTTTTTCTTTAATTCTTCTACTAAAGCTACCAGAGACTCCGCCGTTTTTTCTAAATCTTCTATTTCTTTATTCAAAAATTCGTCTCTTTTTGAAGCTTCTTCATATTCTTTAACAAAATCTTCATTTGATCCCCCACCCATATTTTCAATCAAAATTTTTATCCTTTCTACTTTTTTTAATCTATCAAACTGATATTGTCTATTTTCATTGATAATTTCTTCACTACTTAAAACCAAACCTTGTTCATTATGTAAGTCTAAATCTTTAAATTGAACAGCATCCCGCCCTGCTAAAACATAAGATTCCGTCATTTCTTTTTTGTAATTTTCATCAGCAATCGTTATTTGAATTTCTTTATTTTCTAAAGAATTTAATTGGGAACGACATTCTGTTTGTTGAGAAGCAATTTCTAAAACAGCCAATTCAGCTTCTTGATTTGAATCTTTATCCTTTTCTATTTCCAATTTTAAAGAGTCACATTTTCCTAACAAAACATCCTCTTTATTTTCTATCTCTTTTATTGATTCTTCAATACCAATTTTTTCATTTTCTAAATCTTCAATTCTTTCGATATTTTCATCTACTTCATCCAACAAATCCTCCTCGAGCTGCCTGCCTGCCGGCAGGCAGGTTGAATATTTCAAGATAAATTGACTAATAGATTCTCTTATTCTAATTAAAATTCCTTTTACTTGATGGATCTCTTCTAAACCAGAAGCCAAATCAATTTGAGATTTAATATTTAATTCTAATTCTTTAACTTCATCAAGACTAATCAACTTAGGCCTACCCTCCGTAACTTTGGCGGAGATGGGTTTATTTTCCAAAGCAGAAATAACTCCTTCCACTCTTCCTAATTTAAAAGTAAGTTGATCTTTTTCTCTTCTTAAATTATTTAGAGAATTTTGAAAATTTATAAGTTCAAAAGGTCTTTTATCTTCATTTCCTGACAATGGATGTGCTTTTTCTAAAATAATCTTAGCCTCTAAAATTCTTTTTTCTAATATAGCTAATTTTTCCAATAAAGGATTTTTTTCAGAAGTAATTTTATCTTTCCAATAATTTAAATAAGTATTTTCTCTTTTAAAATATTCCCGATACAAAATTCCCAATTCCTTTCTCATTTCAAAAGTTTTTTCAATTTTTGTAATCTGTTTTTTCAAAAATCTTAAATGAGGAATATTTTCTTTTTGTAAAGCACGAACTGAATCAATATTTTCTTGAACTTTTTCTAACTTTTTTTCGCTAGCAATTCTTTTATATTGATAAATTTTTAATCCTAAAGCCTCTTCAATTACTGTTTTTCTTTCCTTTGAATTAACATTTAAAATTCTATCTGATTCTCCTTGTGAAATCATATGATGCCCAGACGAACCTATATTTGCTCCAGCTAATAATTCAGAGATATCTTTTAGTCGCACAACAGACCTATTTATAAAATACTGATTAACGCCATCTCGATGAACATGCCTTTCAATAATAACTTCATCAAAGTCTATATTCATAAACTTATCTGAATTATCAAAAACTATTTTTACACTGGCACGATTTCCTCTTGGAATTGTCTGTGAGCCATTAAAAATTAAATCTTCGCCTCTTTTGCCTCGCATTGATTTAATCGATTGCTCTCCTAAAACAAAACGAAAGGCTTCGGCTACATTTGATTTTCCTGATCCGTTTGGGCCTACGATAGCTGAGACATTAGTATTGAATTCCAAACTAACCTTTTGACCAAAAGATTTAAACCCAATTATTTCTATCGATTTGAGATACATTGGGGATAAGTATAACATTTAGATTAAAAAATGTGGAATATTAAATAAAATTTTTAATTTTAAAAATACTTGACTTATTGCTCGATATATAGTATAAATATATTAGATGTAATCTACTAATTAATGTAGTTTTTGAAAATAAAAAGGAGAATTGAAAATGAATCTATCGAAAAAGAAAAGTCTATTAACCAAAATAGACGGTTTTAATTTAACTAATGAAAAACATCTAACCTTATTGATTGGTTTAATTGAAAACAATCCAAATAAATGCTTTAATTTTTTTGGTAAACTTACGCATTATCAACGTTGGGAAGTTCGTCAAGCAGCTGTCAACAAACTTGATACTGACGGTCGTGTTGATATTCTTATTCGTATTGTTTTAAATGCTTCAGACGAATTAACCTGTTTACCTGTTCTCTGGAAATTTATAGAAAATCATGTAGATCTTCTTGCCTGGCTTATTCAAAAAATTTCAGTAAGTGAAATTTGTGAGGAAATGGTAAAAAACCTATTAAATGATAGCCATGGTGAAATTCTAACTAAAATTGCTAAAAACCACTGGAGTTCATCTGTCCGCACAACAGCCATTAAAAAACTCAACAGAAATCAGTACACCGAACTTTTTATTTGGGTCGCTGAAAACGATCCACAAGCAAGTGTTCGCCGAGAAGCTGTTATTAAACTTGGAGGAGAATATCATAAAGGTCTTGATTATTATGAGTATGAAGAGGAACCTAAAAAAGATGAATGTATTCAACTTTTTGCTCGGATTGCCGAGAATGATTGTGACGGGGGTGTCCGCTGGGAGGCTCTTAATAAAATTCTTAATATCTATGAGGATAAAGTACTTTTTGCTCGGATTGCCGAAAATGATTCTGATGATTGCGTTCGTTGGCTTGCTATGTTTAAACTTAACTCTTGTGAACATGGTGATCTCTTAGTTCAAATTGCGAAAAATGACAAAGATATGGATAATCGTATAGGGGCTATTAAAAAAATAGATGTTGATGTTTACGAATATGCTGAAGCATTAACTCGAATTCTTCAAAATAGCGGATTCAAAGAGATCCGCGAAGAAATTTTAAACAAATTCGATGTTAAAAAACATGTTGAATTTTTGACTCAAATTTCCAAGAAAAGTTTTGATTATGAAATTCAGAAAAAAGCAAGAGAAATGTTAAAACCAAGGACATATATCAATTCTTAAATTCTATCTTTTTACAATGACCACTCACAGAAAATCACTCGATATGATTTTCTGTCGGGTGGTTTTCTTTTTGCTCGACTACTCCAGTTAACCTGCCTATCAGCAGACAGGCTGGAGTAATTTATTTAACTCTAACTATGCCAGTTAACTGACATAGTTGCATTTTAGATTACTTCATCGTGAAATTTAAAATAGTTCAGTTAACTGAACCATTTCTTTTTTTAAAATTTTTTAGCTATAGTTTAGTAACTGTTTTAGTTCAGTTAACTGAACTAATTTTTTACAAATTTATTTTAGTATTCCAGTTAACTGGAATAATTAGAGTTTCACTTTTTCTGGATTGCTTCGTTAGAGGATTTTTTAAATTTTTGAAAAAATTTAAAAAATCCTCCGCCTCGCAAAGACGGATGGAGTATGGATTGCTTCGTCTTGTGAATTTTTAATTTTTTAATAAAAAATTAAAAATTCGCACTCCTCACAAAGACGGTGGCTAACGACTAGACTGTCGCGTCGTTACGCTACGCTTCACTTCTCGCAGAGACGAAAATACAATCTTCGTTATTAATTACCTATCTAACAACTAAAGCATTTATTAGAGATCCTAACAACTGAAGCAGATTTAAACTAACAGGTTCATTTGTACTATCTAAGAAAGGTTCTTCTACAGGAGGCATATCATTAAATTCTATATCTGTGGGATATTCTTCATTAAAACTCTCTTCAAAAATACAAATACATTTATCATTTACACAATCCGTGCTGGCTTCTGTTGGGCATTGAGCACTACAATCTCCACAACCAGGACCAACTTTCCCCATGTCTTCCATATGTTTCTGACAAGCCTCTGGTGACATAGCTCCTACTTTTTTACATTCTTCAGGCACTTGAAAACCACCATCAAAGGAACCTCCGTCGTAATTCCCTGATTCAAAATTTTTGTAATCTCCAGAACTTCCTCCTCCAGAGGTGCTGAAATCCTTACTCTCTTCCATATGTTTTTTACAAGCCTCTGGAGACATAGCTCCAACTTTTTTACATTCTTCTGGCACTTCAAATTTATTATCATGATAACCATCATTGTAATTCCCCGATTCAAAATCTTTAGAAGAGGAGTCCATAAAGAAATTTTTCTGTTCACTTATTTCTCCCATCTTCTGCATTCCTTCTTCCGTTTTCCCCATCATTTCTTCAACAACATCGCCTCTCAACAAACCATTTTCACTAGAAAACTTAACACATTCTTCTAAATGATTTGAGTCGCTACAATAAGCATTACATTCTTGAGGTCCTTTACAACCTCCAGGACCTTGATCTCCCCTATTAAGTTTATCAACTATCATCATCTCTTTTTCCATCATCAGTATTTCCTCTTCAGACATTAAATTATTTTCTTTAGTAAATTCAAAACATTCTTGCCTATTTTCTGATTTACTACAAAAGGTATCGCACTCTTCCCGACCCACACAACCTCCTGGACCTGATTTTATGGCACTCATTTTTTTCATTTTTTCTAATGCTTCAGGAGAGGCAATTTTATGTTCAACAGCAAACTGCATACATTCTTCGCCATGGCTAAAGTCTGAACAATATTTTCCACACTCCTCCATTGTTTTACAACCTCCTGGGCCACTCATTTCTTGAAGAAGAACTTTTACTTTTTCTTCGTCTATGTCATCCATATCATCCTCAGGACCTCTGCGATCATCTTTTTTATGTTTTAGCATTTGTTGTTTTAGAAAATCAGCTTCCTCTTGAGTTATCTTTCCTTCTTCAACTACAAAACGAAAACATTCATCCACATTATCTGGGTTATTACAAAAATTATCGCACTCTTCTCTTGATTTACATTCTCCCGGCCCTCCTTTTTCTGCTTGAGCCCGAATTTTGTCTACTTCCTCTTGTGTTGAATGTCCATACTTAATACTGTAATCTAAACACTCATCTAAATGTTCTTCCACACGACAATAAGCATCACATTCCCGAGATGTCCTACATTGTCCTGGACTATTTTCAAATTCTTCTAATGCTTTTTTAAATCTTTCCGTTTTTTCTCTCATTTCTTGAGCATCCTCTATTTTAATCATCCCTTGGTTTTCAGCGAAAGTAATACAAGTATTTGAATTCTCTGGCTCATCACAATAAACTCGGCATTCATCTTGCGAAGCACAACTCCCTAACTCTGCTATTGGATAATCAATATCAAAAGGATTTACTGCTCCAGCAATTCCTACGACGGCAAACATCGTCAAAAGAGATGTATGTATAATCTTTTTTATCATAATAATATTATTATATTTTACTTTGAATTACTCAAATGGATTCTGGTATGTATCTTTAAAAGGATTAGCAGCCTCCTCTATTTCAGAGAAAGGATTTGCCCCCTCTATAGTTTCGTTAGGAATAACTTCTGGTTCAGGAATTGATTGTTCCAAAACAGGTTGTTCCTCTACGCTGTCTTTATCACTGTAATTTTTACCGTAATAAAAACCCCCTAGAGCCCCTACGACCAAAGATACAATAATCCACATTAAAATGTATTTATTGTCTTCCATATACTTTATATATTAACAATCTTTGGGTTAAAAATCTTTAAAAGTTATCCACAGGGGGGATAAAACGCAGTCACTCGACAAAGAATCATCCGATATGATTTTCTGTCGGGTGGTTTTCTTTTTGTTTAACTCAATTATTCCATTTAAATGGAATAATTGTAACCTTATATTTTCTAGATTGCTTCGCTGTCGCTCGCAAAGACGGTTTGTCTATGACAAACCGTAACGGATTTTAGCGAAGTCGAAATTCGTCTACATAATACCTAATACATAATACTTAATACTAAAAAATCTCTACACTTTCTGGACGGTCGTCCAGAAAGTGTAGAGATTTTTTATCTTATTGATACTTAAAAACTTGCAAAATATTTGTTTTTGTTGTATTACTGTGGACTACTTGTCCTGTTAGAGATTTGGTGAAAATGATTATTTACTGCTAAGATAGATAAAACAGGAACAAAGATTATATGAAACAAGCATATAATTCCATCGCTCGGATTATGTAGAAATAAAATTAAAATATTTATTTCTACAAATCCTCACTTGAAATTATTAATTAATTAAATACTAATTAAAAGTAATTAAAGGGACTTGTCCCGTTAGAAATACTTTTAATAAAGTATTTCTAACGGGATGACTAAATTATTAATTGTCGAATCACCGGCAAAATCAAAAACAATTTCAAAATATCTAGGTAAGGACTATGTCGTGGAATCTTCCATCGGGCATATTCGAGATATTCCAAAATCAGCTTCCAAAAAAGCCAACGCTGTTGATATTGAAAATAATTTCAAACCTAATTACGAAACTATTGTTGGAAAAGAAAAAGTTATTGCTACTTTAAAAAGAGAAGCAAAAAAAGCAGATGAGGTTTTACTGGCAATGGACCCCGACCGAGAAGGAGAAGCTATCGCTTGGCATATTGCTGAAGTTTTAAAAATGCCTAACGCTCAAAGAGTTGTCTTCAACGAAATTACAGAAGAAGCTGTTCAAAAAGCTATTCTTAAACCTCGTCCTATTGATCAAAATCTCCGAAAAGCTCAAGAAGCTCGTCGTGTCCTAGACAGACTTTTTGGTTATGGTTTAAGTGGATTAATTTGGAAAAAATTACGTTACGGACTTTCTGCAGGCAGAGTTCAATCCCCTGCTCTTAGAATTTTAATGGAAAGAGAAAGATTAATTCGAGCCTTCATTCCTGAAGATTATTGGACAATTACCGCGGATGTTAAAAATAAAATCGGCAATATGTTTTCTTTAATTTGTTCAGAAGAACCGCGAGATAAAAAGAAAGTAGAAAAAATTTTAAAAATCGCGGATAAAGAAACTTGGAAAATTCTTGAAGTAAAAGAAAGCGAGGCAAAAAGATCGCCCCGAGCTCCTTTCATTACTTCTACTTTACAACAAACCGCCAGCTCAAGACTGGGATACTCCCCTAGCCAAACTATGATGTTCGCTCAAAAACTTTATGAGGCTGGATACATTACTTATATGCGAACCGACAGCATAACTTTAAGTAAAAATGCCCAAGGACAAGCTCACTCATTAATTTCAAAACAATTTGGAAAAGAATATTTAGAACCTCGAGTTTTCAAATCAAAATCAAAAAATGCACAAGAAGCTCACGAAGCTATTCGTCCTTCTAATTTAAGTCTAGAAACTGCGGGAAAAACGAAAGAACAACAAAATTTATATTCTTTAATCCGAAACAGAACTTTGGCTTCTCAAATGAGCGATGCCAGATTGTTGAAAACTAAAATAATAGCTTCTGTCGGAAAAAGAGACCAGAAAGATACCGATTTTCCATATTTCTCAATCAATGGCTCTCGCCTACTTTTTGATGGTTGGCTAAAAATTGATCCCGCTGCTCGTGGTGAAGACGTAGAATTACCTGAAGTTAAAACTGGGGATATTTTAGACCTTTTGAAAATTTATTCTGAAGCAAAAGAAACTACTCCTCCTACTCGATATTCAGAAGCTTCTTTAATTAAAGAATTAGAAAAAAGAGGTTTGGGACGTCCCAGCACTTATGCCACAATTACCCGAACTCTTTATGACCGTGGCTATGTAGAAAAAATAAATAAAGCTCTTTTCCCTACCGACACAGGAGATGCGGTTTCATCTTTTTTGGAAAATCATTTTGAAAAATATATTTCTGATGATTTCACCGCCAAAATGGAAAATGAATTAGACGAAGTGGCTGAAGGAGAAAATACTTACGAAAAAACTTTAGGTGATTTTTATGCTCCATTTTTAAAAGAAATTAAAGACAAAGACAAAATCGAAAAAATTTCTAACTTAGGACCTGCAGAAGATAAATACAAATGTCCAAAATGCGGAGCCGGAATGGTTTATAAGTTAGGTAAGTCCGGCAAATTTATTTCTTGTGAAAAATTTCCAGATTGTGATGGGGCTCTAACTTTAGAAGGAAAAGAAATTGAGGGACCAAAAGAAACTGGCGAAAAATGTCCTGATTGTAAGGACGGAAAATTAGTTATTCGCGAAGGAAAGTTCGGAAAATTCGTTTCTTGTTCTACTTATCCAAAATGTAAATTTATTAAAGAAGATGAAGAGGAGCGAAAAAAGAAAATGAGTGGAGTGAAATGTCCAATGTGTGAAGATGGCGAAATGATGGAAAGACGAGGTCGCTTTGGAATCTTCTATTCTTGTTCAAATTATCCAAAATGTAAAAACGCTATCAAAACGAAACCAACTGGAAAAATTTGTGATCACCCTAGTGATGCCAAAGCTGGTTTACCTTGCGGAGCGCTTATGATGCAAGGGACGAAAACAATACCAGAAAGATGCTCTGACAAAAATTGTCCGAATCATAATCCTCATAAGCTTAGTAAGTTAGTAGGTTAGCTTATAGCTTATAGAAACGGACGATGGCTTCGCCATCGCCCGTCTTCGCGAGGTACGAAGCGATCCAGTTATTTCTGGACTGCCCCAAGATTATTTCTTAACAAGAAATAATCTTTCGCAGAGACAAGATTTCGTCTTTGCGAACTCCTCAGAGTGCGGCAACCCAAAAAAACATAAAATAGTGCTATTGATAGTACTATTTATCTCAATACTCCATTTAAATGGAGTATTTGTATAATATAACAACCAGTTTTAAATTTGGTCTTTCTTTTTTCATTATAGTATTATATATAATACTATAATAGATTTTAATTTAGTTTCTCTCTTTTTTCATTATAGTATTATGCATAATACTATAATGGATTTTGGTTAAATTATTAAAAATTCCATCGGCTCATTAAAATGAGCCGATGGAATTTTGATTAAAAAAATAAAAAAAACAAGGCCTACAGATAAAAATTAATCTGTAGGCCTTAAAAAATTTTCGAATTCACGAATAAAAGCACTTCGTCTTATAATTTCAAGTGAGGATTTGTGAAAATTCATTTTCACATAATCCGAACGATGGAATTATATGGTTTCCATATATAAACTCCTCGGCTCGATAACTTGAAAAATTGAAATTTTTCAAGTTATTCTTGCCTTACGTCGTTTATCAAAAAACAAAAAATCAAAAGATTCAAAAATTCAAGTTATCAAGATTCTATTGCGGAACGAACCCCGAAGCTGACCCATAGTAGCCGTACGCATAGTCGACCCTGCTAGCGCCGAACCTGACCTTGCCGTCGTAGAAGCTGAAGATCGGAGCGTGCAGAAAGGAGCCATCGGCATCCAGAGAGAACTCATCACCAGAACAATCCATGTCCAGTTCTTCCCAACGGACGATCCGTTCAGGATGAGTCAGGACGATGGATCCAACCGCGAGACTTCCGAGACCAAATTCGTTACTCATAAAAACCTCACGAGCTCGACGAACTGAACGCCCACGATGTCGCATGCCGAGTTGCCCTGCCATGATGAGAATATCACCGGGCTGGTTCTCTGCAATCAGATCAAGAGTATGTGCTGTACGAGTATGTGCTCGCAGGTGTGCTGATGTGATCTGCCCCTCGCGATAGTTGTAAAACGATCGGGAGTCGGCAATCTTGGTGTGAACGAGCTGAACACCATCACAGTAACGTTCTGCAGGATCAGTGATCTGCGGAAAAAGTTTCTGTAGTCCTGTGTCAGAAGGGATGGCAAACCACCCTGTCCATTCCAAAGCATCTTTCGGAACAAATGATTTGAGTTCCGGCAAGTTCTTGACGAACTCGAGAGCTTGTTTCGGATCGAGACTAAAAATCTCGGCGATTACCTTGATCTGATCGTTGATCGGTTTTGGACCCTTGTACTCCTTCGGGTAGGTGTAATTTGATGACACTTCCTCTTCTTTGTACTTGTCAGTGACCGACAAATCCTTGAGCGAGGTCATGGATACTTCGCGAATTACACGGGCGAATTCGTCGCCGTGCTCAATTACCCGCTGGGCACCTGCTTTTTCGAGACCGAGTTCATCAAGAATCTTCTCAATGGCATTGGTTCCGAATTGAACGATTTGTTTTCTTTGTCCGTTGGTGATCGATGTATTCATCGTCATCCTCCTTTATTAAATGTTTTAAAAAATACTAAACGAACCAAACTACACAATATTATATATTACTAGTCAAATAAAATCAAGCACAAACAAAAAGAAAACACCCCACAGGGTGTTTTCATGCTACTTATATTTCGGTGATGGCACACATCACTTACTCACAATGAGCTCCATATAAGATTAATGCTTATTTAAAGAATATACAAAACAACCCTCCTTGTCAAACAAAATATGTTAACAACTAATCTTGCCCAAACTTAACATAAGGGAAACGAATTGACTTCAAACGATTTATTATTAATTTATAAAAATGTTTTTTGTTGTGATAATATCGTCCATATATTGCATTTGATACTATATCAACCGCTTGTAAATTTTTAGAATTCCTAGAATCAAGATATATAAAATTTATCTCATTTTCAAAATTCCATTTAGTATAAGCTTCAATACGAATATAATCTTCTAAGGTATTTTTAGAAGCAACTTTTATCGAACGGTTATCTATAATAAAGTCTATATCTTCTTGTGAAGATTGATTTATTATATATTTAAAAAGATGTCTAGCTAAATAATTAAAACACAAGTTATTATCTCTCTTTAATTTTGGAATAATATGTTTTTTATCAGCCACAATATAAGCAATAGAAAAATCATCTTTTTTTGTTAGTTTTAAAATAAAATCTTGTTTATGTTTAAAACTTAAAATTGAACCTTTTAATTCACCAGCTATTTTCAATTTTGGAATTTCTTTAGAAAATTTTAAAAAACTTCTCTTAACTATGTTTTTAATTCTTTTTGAATTTCTAGGAATCAAAGCTGTTATTATAAAATAACGACCTTTTTCCCCTAAATTTCCAGACTCATCAATATAAACTTTCATAATACTTAATATTATCTCATTAATTCCAAGAAAATTCTACCGTTTAATTTTCTTGCTTTATTTTCAATATTTGTTATTATTTATAAGTAATTAAGACCTACTTAACAGCAGGCAGTGAATGAATTGATAGATTTGTCCCAGTGAAATTTCTTTTGTTTTCTACTAAAACAAAAGATTTAATTTCAAAAAGAAATTAAATTTCACAGGACCATATTTTTCTAATTCGCTTCGCTCATAAGAAAAATATGGAAAATCTATCTAATTTATTACCTTATATTCAAATAACTCTATCTATATTAATAATGATAGTTGTTTTATTGCAACAATCAGATGCCGGATTAGGCGGAGCTTTTGGGGGTGGAGATGATTTTTCTGGAGGGCATACCCGAAGAGGTTTTGAAAAAACAATTTTTTACACAACTATAATACTAAGTCTTTTATTTGTAGCTTCTACTTTTGTCGCTCTAATAATCTAAGACTCTAAAATAACTACTAAATTTTTATATGGGCTTTGCAATCTTGCAGAGATATTATTCTTTTATAATTATTCTCTATAAGCTATAAGCTAATTCCCTAACCTACTAAACAAATGTTTACCAAACTAAAAAATATTTTTAACAATCTATTCAAATTAAAAATAGAAAAAATACCAAAAACAATTAATTCTTTTTCCCTAACTGAAAAAGCAGTTTTTTATACTCTAATCATTATTTTTTCATTTAGTTCTATCTTTTTGTATAGGATGATAAATGAAAAGTTTTTAGTAGAAATACCTATGATTGGAGGAAGTGTCTCAGAAGGAGTAATCGGCTCTCCACGTTTTATTAACCCTGTGCTAGCTACTTCCAAAGCTGATAAAGATTTAAGTATTTTAATTTACTCTGGTTTATTAAAAGCAACTCCCAGTGGTAAATTAGTGCCTGACTTAGCTAAAAGTTATGAGATTTCTGAAGACGGTTATGTTTATACTTTTAAATTAAAAGATGATCTAGAATTTCATAATGGAACAAAAATAACAACAGAAGATATAGAATTCACTATTAGTTCCACTCAAAATAATATTATTAAAAGCCCCAGAAGAGCTAACTGGGATGGGGTAGAAGTTAAAAGATTAAACGACAAAGAAATCCAGTTTATTTTACCTCAACCCTACTCTTCCTTCTTAGAAAACCTAACTATAGGAATTTTACCAAAACATATTTGGGGAGAAATAAGTCCCGAACAATTTGCTTTTAGCCAATTTAATATAGAACCTATAGGATCCGGCCCTTATAAAATTGGAAAAATAAAAAGAAATTCTTCCGGAATATTAGAGAATTACTTATTAAAACCTTTCAAAGATTATGCTTTAGGAGAACCTTATATTTCTGAATTAATAATAAAATTTTATTCTAATGAAGAAGCTCTAATAAATGCTTTCAATAAAAATAGTGTTGAAAATATAAATTCTATAAGTCCCAACAAAATATCTGATTTAAAATTAAATAAAAACAGTGAAATATTATCAACCCCCTTACCTAGAATTTTTGGAGTATTTTTTAATCAAAACGAAAACCCTGTTTTCATTAATGAAGAAGTCCGAATTGCATTGAGTCGAGCAATAAATCGTAAACAAATTATAAGTGAAATTCTATACGGATACGGAATTAGTATCGACAGTCCCGTTCCTTCTAATTCTATCTTCTATATTCCTAATACAGAGGAAGTTGATAAAGGAATTGAGTCTGCCAAAGAAATCCTGAAAAAGAATGGCTGGTCGTTAAATGAAGATGGAATTCTTGAAAAATTAACTCGAAAAGAAACTACTCTTTTGTCATTTTCTATTTCTACTGCCAACACTCCTGAGTTAAAGGCAACTGCAGAATTATTAAAATCAAAATGGGAAAAATTAGGAGCGCAAGTTCAATTGAAAATATATGAGATAGGTGATCTCAACCAAAATGTAATTCGTCCGAGACAATATGACTCCATATTATTTGGAAAAGTAATTGGTTATAGTACAGATTTATTTGCCTTTTGGCATTCTTCTCAAAGAAATGACCCTGGATTAAATATTTCAATGTATACAAATATTAGCGTGGATAATCTTTTAGAAGAAATAAGAGTTACCAACAATGAGGCTGACCAAAAAATAAAATTTAAAGATTTTCAGAAAGAAATATATAAAGACAATCCTGCTATATTTCTTTATTCTCCATATTTTGTATACATAAGTTCAAAAAATATTAAAAACAACCCTATTAATCAAATAACCATCCCTTCTGAAAGATTTTTAGATATCAATAATTGGTATATTAAAACTGACAAAGTTTGGAAAGTCTTCCTTTAAGAGTTAAAAGTTTATAAAGTTTATAAAGTAGAAAGCAATTTTAAATTTATAAAATAGATTTAAAACTTTCATACTTCATCGACGGATTGTCAACGACGTAACAATTTTACAAACTTTTAATTTTACAAATTCTCTACCTTATAAAACTATTATTAATTAACAATTAACTTAAGATAACTTAAAAGATTATACAGTTAACAGGTAAAAATTTGCGAAGCAAATTTTTCCCAAACTTTTAACTTTATAAACTTTATAAACTTTTAACTTTATAACTTATTCATTATGGACAAAAACAAAAAAACAACTTCGACCAAAACAAACTCTAGTAAAAGAAGAGTTACTTACAAAAAACCAGAAAAAAACTCCGTCACAGGAAATAATACTAGAACCGTCAAGATCCCTGATTCTGATAATATTCGTATTATTCCACTAGGAGGGTTTGAGGAAGTTGGTAAAAATATGATCGCTATAGAATATAAGAATGACATTGTTGTCTTTGATGCTGGCGTTCAATTCACTTCTGAAGAAAGTACTCCGGGAATTGACTATATTCTTCCCAATACTAGGTATTTAGAAGAAAGAAAAAGTAAAATAAAAGGAATCATAATTACCCATGGTCACTTAGATCATATTGGAGGAATTCCTTTTATTATGGAAAGAATCGGTAACCCTCCTTTGCACGGAAGTTATTTGACAACTCTAATGATTAAAAAGAGAATGGAAGAATTCCCTACTAAACCTAAAATTGATTATAGAGAAATTGAAGCTGGAGAAAAAATTACATTGGGTAATTTAAAAATAAAATTCTTCCCAGTAACCCACTCTATTCCAGGAGCTTTAGGAGCATCAATAGAAACTCCTCAAGGAAATATTGTAATTACAGGAGATCTTAAGTTAGAACATGATGAGGGGATCCCTTCTGAAAAAGAACTAGCCACTTGGACAGAACTAAGTAAGGACAAAAATTTGCTTTTAATTGCTGATTCTACTAATGTTGAAAAACCCGGCTATTCTATGCCTGAAAAAATAGTTTATGACAGCATTGAACAAATTATAAAAAATACTAATGGAAGATTAATTATTGGAACTTTCGCTTCTCAATTTGAAAGAATGATAAAAATTGTTGAAATAGCAGAAAAATATGGGAAAAAAATAATCCTAGAAGGAAGAAGTATGAAAACTAACATGGAAATAGCTAGGATTTCCAAGTTGTATGTTCCTAAACAAGGAACCATCATTTCTTCTAATGATATCGCTAACTATCCTACTGACAGAATAGTGATTTTAGCCACAGGATCTCAAGGAGAAGAGTTCGCTGCTTTGATGAGAATGGCGGTAAAACAACATAAAAATATTTTCTTAAATGCTAGGGATACCGTTGTTTTGTCTTCTTCTATTATTCCTGGAAATGAATTATCTGTTCGAAAATTAGAAGATAATCTCTATCGACACGATTTAAAGGTTATTCATTATAGAGTAGCTGATGTTCACTCTACTGGACATGGAAATGCCCAAGAATTAGCTTGGATAAATACTCAAATAAATCCTAAATTTTTTATGCCAGGATATGGGCATCATTCTATGCTAAAAGTTCACGCTGAAATAGCTAGGTCTATTGGATTTCCAGCTGAAAATATCATTGTAGCTGATAATGGAAACTTAGTAGAAATAGACAAAAATAATAAAATAAAAGTTCTTAAAGAAAAAGCTCCGGCTGGATTAATGATGGTAGATGGTTTTTCTATTGGTGATATGCAAGAAGTAGTTATCCGAGATAGACAGAATCTAGCTCAAGATGGAATTTTCGTAGTTATCGCTACTTTAGATGTAGCTACCGGAAAATTAAGAAAATCCCCAGACATTATTTCTAGAGGATTTATTTATCTTCGTGAATCAAAAGAATTGTTAAAACAGGCTCGCCACATTATTAAATCTACAGTTGAAAATACAGCTTCCAAAATGAAACCAGTTGATTTTGATTTAATTAAAAAAGAAGTGGCTGATAATATTGGCCGATACTTATTCCAAATAACTAACAAAAAACCAATTGTTATTACGGTGATACTTGGTGTTTAGAAAATTAAAATAAACAGCGGTGATGAGCTTTATCTCATCACCGCTGTTTATTTTAATTTTCAGTATTATGTAGTATGTATTATGTATTATGTATCTGTTATAATAACCACATGAAAAAGAAATTAAGATCTGTTATTTACGTTTTAGGATTATTTGGTGCTTTACAAGTTTCTATACCTGGTTATATTAATTCTAGTTTTATGGAGCAATTTATGCCTGAAAAAGCTATTGGTATTTTATATACTATATCCTCAATTCTAGCTTTAATTTGTTTAACCTTAGCTCCTAGAATATTAAGGAAAATAGGTAATTACAAAATGATTTTAACTTTATTATCTACTAGTTTTGTTTCTCTATTGATATTAGCGTTCAATCAAAACATAAATATAATCATTCCTATTTTTATTGTTTATCTTACTATCCACACCATTGCTGTTCTCAACATGGATATCCTGTTAGAAAAGTCATCGACTGATTCGGAAACTGGAAATATCCGAGGACTATATTTATCCACCAGTAATTTAGCTTGGATTATATCTCCTTTTATTGTTGGACTATTATTAATTAATGGAGATTATTGGAAAGTTTATGCTTTGGCTTCTCTAGCGGTAATTCCATTTATAACGCTCCTGTCATTTTATTTCAGAAATTTCAAAGACCCTGTTTATATAGATACTCCTTTTTGGAAAACTTTTAAAAAACTTCGTAGGCGAAAGAATATTTACAAAATATTTGCCATTAGAACTTTATTGCAATTCTTTTATTCTTGGATGGTAATTTATACTCCTATTTACTTACACAAATATGTAGGAATGGATTGGAAAACTATCGGAATTATTTTCACTATAATGCTTTTACCCTTTATATTACTTCAAGTCCCTTTGGGTATTTTAGCTGACAAAAAATATGGGGAAAAAGAAATTTTAAATATAGCTATAATTATTATGGCAGTAACAACTATGGCTCTTTCTTTTATAATGACTGATACCGTTTGGGTTTGGGCAACTTTACTTTTTATTACTAGAGTAGGAGCTAGTTCAGTGGGAATAATGTCAGAATCTTATTTCTTTAAAAAGGTGAATGAAAGTGATTCAGATATAATAAGTTTCTTTAGAATGTCTACTCCTTTCGCTTATATTTTAGGACCAGCACTAGCTTCTCTAACGATATTCTTAGTCGATTTCCGCTTTATATTTTTAGTTTTGGGGATAATAATGCTGACGGGGTTGAGATACTCTCTAACAATAGAAGACACGAGATAGCTTATAGTAGGTTAGCTTATAGCTTATAGGAAAAGGTCGGCGCTTCGCGCCGACCTTTTTGTTTTTACCAAACTATTTACTTTTTTGTATATTTATTGTAATATTACTTATAGTCTTAGTAGTTTTTTATTTGACAAAAACAATCTAAAAGAGGAGAGAAGTATGAAAAAATTAACAGTTCTACTACCACAAATGGAACTACTCGAAAAAACTGTCAGCATAATCAAGGAAAAAAGTTATAGCGACAAAATCAGTTTCGAATTTTCAGCGTTTGGAGAAATTACCTCTGAAGAAAAAAATGAATTGGAAAATGAATTGTCTCAAATAGGGGCATGTATCCATATCCAAATGTAACCACCCGCCGAAAAACCACCCGAATTTTTCATCGGGTGGTTTTTTATTTTATCTAGATTGCTTCATCAGAAAATTTAATTAGTTCAGTTAACTGAACTAATTAAATTTAACTCTTTATAAAAACGGGCGAGGCTTTAGCCTCGCTCGTTCTTAATTCCTAATTCTTAATTCATAATTCTAATTTACTTGTTAAGTAAATTATCGATTCGATTTATCTCTCTCGGGAATAAAGTAGCTTCTTTTATATTTTTCATTTTTAATTCAGTTTATCAAATTTTATTTTTAATTCATTTAATTGTTTATCTAATATTTTAGATGGAGAATCCATCATTAGATCCCTTCCTTCTCCCGTTTTAGCAAAAGGAATAACTTCTCGAATAGATGATTCTCCTAGTAAAATTGCTACCAAACGATCAAGCCCCCAAGCAATTCCACCGTGAGGAGGTGTTCCGTATTTCATTGCTTCTAAAAAATAACCAAAATTCTCCTCTTGTTCTTCTTTAGAATAGCCTAATACTTCTAAAACTTGTCTCTGAACATCTAATTTGTGGTTTCTAATACTTCCCCCACCTACTTCAAAACCATTTAAAGCAACATCATACTGAGAAGCAATAATACCTCCTATATTGTTTTTATTCATTAAATCATCCATATATTCATCTTTAGGGGCTGAAAAAGGATTGTGAGTAAAAGTCCATTCACCCTCCGCCTGAGGATTATCAGAATCTTTTGTTTTTTCAAAAAATGGAAAATCAACTACCCAACAAAAAGCTAAAAGATTTAAATCTTCTTTATCTTTTCTCATATCAGGTCTATCTGTTCCATATTTCTCCATTGCTTCCTTATAACTAATCCTTGGAAAAGGTTTTTCTTGAATTGTTTTTTTTGGAAAGTTTTTTTCTACAATCCTAATAAGTAATTCCTCATTTAATTTCATTATTTCTTCTTGAGTCACAAAACTCATTTCTAAATCCATTTGTGTAAATTCAGGCTGTCTGTCGCTTCTAGTATCTTCATCTCTAAAACATCTTGCTATTTGAAAATATTTTTCAAAACCTCCCATCATTAAAAGTTGTTTATATTGTTGAGGAGCTTGAGGTAAAGCATAAAATGAACCAGGGTAAACTCGAGAAGGTACTACAAAGTCTCTAGCTCCTTCTGGAGTAGATTTTGATAAAATTGAAGTTTCTATTTCTGTAAAATCTTGTTTTTCTAATTCATCTCTTATAAACTTCACAATTTTACCTCTTATTTTAATATTTTTAGTCATCCGAGGTCTTCTTAAATCTAAATATCTATATTTCAAACGATTTTCTTCACCTAATTCTTTACCATCAGATAAAATATCAAAAGGTGGTGTCTCAGCTTCATTTAGTATTTTAATTTCTAAAATTTCGATTTCCAATTCTCCATTTAACTCCCCTTCCTTGACCATATTGTCAGGTCTTTTATTTACTTTCCCTTTTACTTCAATTACCCATTCAGAACGAAGTTTCCCTGCCATTTCGCTAGCTTCTGCATGATTAGGCAAAGCCACCATTTGAACTAAACCTGTTCTGTCTCTTAAATCAATGAAAATCAATTTCCCATGATCACGCCTAACATTCACCCAACCAGCGATTGTTACTTCCTCATCTATTTTATTTTTTAAATCTTTTATATATGTACGCATATTTTTTATTTATTTCGAATAATCTTTTCTCTCCTGTAAACTTCCATCTTGATTAAAAATAAAAAGTCCAGAAGTATTATTTTTAGCTATTTCTCTTGCATAAATAATTGCTTGTTTCTTATCTTCAAAAACCCTAGAAGCTTTTTTTGCGTCTCCTCGCTTAACAAACCAGCCACTATCTGATTTAGCAACATACTGACTTTTTCTTCCTTTAATAACCGCTTTTTCATAAGATTTAATTTGTGGATTATTTAAGTTTTTTCTTTTTAATGTTTTTTTAACCATATTAAATAATTAGTTTTAAAATATCTTCTCTAGTATACTGTTTCCCTTCTAAAAACTCAATTAAAGATTTTTATAAAGAATAGGTGTCATCTCTTTTCTTGTCCACAACTAATATTATAATCTTGTTTTCAATTTTTTGATAAATAATTCTTATCTTTCCTTTTCTAACTCTAAAAATATCACTAAAACCTTTTAATTTTTTGTTATCTAGACCTTCAAACCTTCTATTCATTATCTCTCCAATCAAACTTTTAATTGGAATCCTCTTTTTCTTATCCATTTTTCTTAAAAATTTTTCAATTTTATTCATTTTTATCTATGCGATTTAAAGCTTTCCAAACATCTTCTATAGGAACACCTCCTTTTTTGATTTTAGTAAAATCAATAATAGTTTCCCACTGATCTTCTTCGTCAACAGGAGTTATTCTAAAAACAGGACGAGATCTTTTTACCACAGTAAAAGACTTCCCTTTATTAACAAGGGAAATATAATCATTAAGATTATTTCTTAACTCTTTTACTCCAATTATTTTTTGTTTATTTAAAGTTTTTATCATAACTAAAGTTTATCTTAAGATGAACTTTAAGTCAATTAATTTTCTACGGTCATACTCATAGCTATTGAATTCTTACATTCTATCATTCTATAGAATGTTAGAATGACTGGATTTTAAACCAAGATGAACGCCTCAACCGGTTGAGGCGTTCAAAAAGTCGTATAAATCTTTTTATACAAACAACATTAGTCCAGTTAACTGGACTAATGCAGTTAACTGCACTATTTGTACTAAAAAATATAAAGATAAAAAAAATTGGGTTGTATTAGTGCGATTAATCGCACTATTTTTTATTTTTAGTTTTTAGTTTTTTGGTTCTTCTAACTCGATTTTTATTTTAGTGCGATTAATCGCACTATTTGTAATGAACCACTACCGCCTAGAAGGCGGTAGTTTTCGTTAGTCTTGAAAGACTGAATGATTACTGGACTGCTTCGTACCTCGCAGAGACGAACTTTGGCTTCGCCAAAGTTCGTAACGAAAAGTTTTGCTTTTCGTCTTCGCGAGTCGCAACGAAGCGATCCAGTAATTTTAAAAAATGTTAAAATAAATCCCTCTAAAGGCGCAGATAATTAACCCCTCACCTTTAGGTGAGGGGGGTTTTGACCTGCCCGCTCGTGCCTCGCAGTGGCAGGCGGGCTCCCAAAGATGGATAATAAAATTTATTAAAACGGGCGAGGCTTTAGCCTCGCCCGTTTTTGTCCCTAAAAGCTATCAGCTATAAGCTATAAGCTAACCTACTAAACAAGTCCTATTTTCTTTCTCACATCAATCATTTTTTCTTCTGCTCTTTGGCGAGCGACTTCCCCGCCTTTTTTTAATATTTCTAAAACTCTCTCTGGATTTTTAGCAATTTCTTTTCTTTTCTCTCTCATGGGACCAATAAAATCTTGAATATTTTTTACCAAAATGTCTTTTGATTCTTTATAACCCATTCCACCTTCTACATATTTCTTTCTAATTTCTCCCAATTCATCTTCTGAACTAAATAATTTATGCATTGCGAAAACATTACATTCTTCTGGGTCTTTTGATTCTTCTACTCCTTTTGAATCAGTTAAAATACCCATCACCGCTTTCTGGATTTCTTCATCTTCTGCAAAAAGTTCAATTGTATTTCCATAACTTTTACTCATTTTTTGACCATCAGTTCCTGGAACTGTTTCAACATTTTCTAAAATTTTATGTTTTGGTAATTTAAAAGTTTCCCCAAAAATTCGATTAAACTTTTCTGCAATATCACGAGCCATTTCTACATGTTGCATTTGATCTTTTCCTACAGGCACCACATCAGTATCTTGAATTAAAATATCAGCTGCCATTAAAATTGGATACTCAAATACTCCAGCATTAATCTCTTTATTTTTAGCTTCTGAATCTTTAAAAGCATGAGCTCGCATTAAATAAGGCATGGTCGTAATACAATTAAAAATCCAAGCCAATTCAGTCACTTGGGGCACATCAGATTGTTTAAATAAATTAACTTTCTCTGGATCTAAACCAATAGCCAAAAGATCCATAACCACATTTATGGTATTTTCTTGCATTTCTTTAGCTGAATGCACAGAAGTTAAAGCGTGATAATTTGGGATAAATGGAAAAGATTGATACTCATCTTGCAAATCTACCATTTGTTTCATCATACCAAAATAATTTCCAATATGAGGTCGGCCTGTAGGTTTTATTCCTGATAATAATATTTTTTTAGTCATGATTTTATGTTATTAAAGTTTTTAATTTTTTTATAACTTTCAAGTAAATGTCTTCTTCAGTTTTTGAAATAAATTCAATATTTCTTCGCTTCCAATCAAAACTTTTAATTTGATCAGATAAAATTACACCATTTATTTTTTTGTTAATTAAATTAATCTCAAATGGATAATTTTTAACAATAGATGTTATAGGGCAAACTAAAACTAAACCAATTTTACTATTATATTTTAAAGAAGATAAAACAAAAGCAGGTCTTCTACCTTTTTGTTCGTGACCCTTTGCAGGATCAAAATCTAACCAAACAATATCACATCTTTCTGGAATATATATTTTCTTTACCATATTTCTTTTCCTACAGGTCTACCAAAATCTATTTCTTCATGAATATTTTCTGGTGTAACCTTAGCAAGTAATTCGTCTAATGTATATTCCTTTTCTTTTTGAGGTTTTATAACAATTTGGTTTTTATCATATTTAAAACCAACGAAAGAGCCTTCTTTCAATTCTAAAAAATCAACTGTTTTTTTAGGCAATCTTAATGCTAAGCTATTTCCCCATTTTTTTATTTGTGTTGTCATGATATTAAATTATTATATGTATATACATAAGTATATACATCACAAATAAAAAGTCAATTACTTTATCGATAAAATTGTTTATAAACACTCAAAGAAGTCGTTGCTTCTGGATCTGGTTTTTGATTTAAATCATTATTCATTCCAAAAAGCACTTCTGGCATAAAATACCAAACATCTTTAAAATATGAAGGGATTATTGCTTTTAAATCTTGGATAGGCATTTTATTAGTAGGTTAGCTAATAGCTTATAGGGGTTAGGGGGAAATTTGCTCTGCAAATTTTTTTAACTTTTTACTTTTAACTTTATGGACTTTATAAACTTTTTACTAGTTTCACTATTTTCCTTCCTAATTTCAAAACTATTTCTTGTTTATCTCCAAAGTTAATTATATATTTTGAGTCTTCTATTTTTTGTTCATCAACTTTTACAGCTCCTTCTTCTATTTTTCTTCGAGCTTCTCCTTTTGACGAAACAAATCCAGTTTCTACTAATAAATCTAAAATACTTTTATTTTCTTCTAGCTTTATTTCTTCAATATTTTCTGGCACTCCACCTTGTTGAAATTGAGTTTTAAAATTTTCTTGAGCTTTTTCTGCCTTTTCTGTGTTATAAAAAATTTCTACCAAATCAAAGGCTAACTGCATTTTTAAATCTCGAGGATTTACAGAACCGTCTTCAATTTGTTTCCTCATTTCTTCAATTTCTTCAATCGGCTTATCTGTAATTAATTCAAAGGTATTAGCTATAAATCCATCGGTCAACGACATTACCGTTCCATATACATTTTCCGCTTTTTCATTCAAGAAAATCGCATTTCCTTCTGATTTACCCATTTTCTTGCCTTCATCATCTGACAACAACTTCATTGTTAAAACAAATTTTTCTCGATTATTTACAATTTTTTGTAAATCTCTCCCTCGTAACATATTAAACATTTGGTCATTTCCTCCAATTTCTAAATCCACATCCATGGCGACAGAATCATAAGCTTGGGCTAGCGGATATAAGAACTCGTGTAAATAAATTGGTTTTTCTTCTTTCAATCTTTTTTCAAACATATCTCGGTGAAGCATTTGTTGCACAGTAAAATTAGAAGATAATTCAATTAAATCTCTGAAATTAACTTTGTCACTCCATTCACTATTAAATAACACTTCAGCTGGATTTTCTCCTTCAAAATCCAAAAAAATTGATGCTTGTTTTTTGTAATTCTCTAAATTTTTTTCAATTTTTTCTTTCGTTAACTTAGGACGAGCTGAATCTTTATCTGTTGGATCTCCAATCAAAGTAGTAAAATCCCCAATCAAAAAAATAACTTTATGACCAAGTTTTTGAAAATGGGATAATTTTTTTATTAAGGTAGCATTACCTAATTGTAAAGAAGGAGCAGTGGGATCAAAACCACAATAAAGCTTTATCTGTTCTCCTGACATTAACTTCTTTTTTAAATCTTCTTTTGTCGGGAAAACTAGTTCAACTCCCCTAGTTAAAACATTATCTACTGTTTTTTCATCTGTGTTTATTTTCATATAAATATTTTATCATAAAAATATTAAAACACTAGAACAAAAACCACTTTCGTAATCCGATTACGAAATTAGTAGACACTCGGTGTCTACTAACATTTGATTTTGAAGAGTTTTTTGTGTATTCTAAATGTTAGATGTATTTTCCTTTAACTTTAAAAAAGGATTAAAAAAAATGAAAAAAGATGAATCAATCATTCCAGAAATTTTTTTAATGGGGGTAGAAAATAAAGGAACTGGACAAAGAATCTTTGATAGCAACTGTACTTACACAGTACCTAAAAACAAGAGAACTATTAAGATGTCTGAATTTTTAACCATAACCATAAAAGGAGGAAATTATGTCTTGCAAACCTAGCAACATTCCTTGGGAAAAAGGAAGGAGGCCTCTCAAATTTCAAACAGAGCCCCCTTTTGAAAGTGGTTCTGATCAAGAAAAAATGAAGGATTGGGAAATGAAAGGTCCCTCAGACCCTAAGGAGGACTCAACAATTCCAAATGTTTTTTGGCAAAACTTTGGGATAAATAAAATTTCCTCTTAATCTTTTTTGTTCCATCCCGTTCAATTGAATTTCATATTCAATTGAACGGGTTATTTTTTTATTTTTCATTCTACAATTCTATAGAATTGTAGAATGAAAATCAGTAGATTAAAAACAACACGACTCCATTTAAATGGAGTCGTGTTATTTTTAATTATCGTGTTAAATAGTTTAGAAGTACGACTAGACTACTTCATAAACTCGGAGAGACAAATGATGAATAACTGGACTGTCACGAAAATTTAACTAGACCTCTCCGGGAAAGCTCTTCTGTTAGAATTTTTTAAATTTAGATGAAAACATTTTTTTCGAGAAAAAGCTTATCGAGATAAGGTTTTTAGAGAAAAAGATGTTTACGCTAAATTTTAGAAATTATGGACAGAAAAGGGTTTTCGGAGAGACCTAATAGGTGACGCACACCCAAAAGGGGTGAACGACACCTAATTAAATTTTCTCGCAGAGACGAATTTTTGCAAAGCAAAATTCGTCTTTAATTTAAAATCTAAAATTTACAATTTATAATTCCAAAAACAAAAAGAGAGGTTTTAACCTCTCTTTTTGTTTTTGGCTAGACTCCTTCGTTTTTCAATTCTTCCACTAACTGTTTGGCTTTCCGAGATAATTTATTAGGTAATTTTATATTTAAAGTTATCAACAAATTCCCTCTTCTTCTTTCACTGAGAGGCACTCCTTTATCCTTCACTCTTAAAATTTCTCCATGGGTTACTCCTTTGGGTATTTTAATTTTTATTTTTCCATCAAGAGTTTCTACATTATATTCTGATCCTAACAAAGCATCTGTTAATTTAACTCCTAAATCCATAATCAAATCACTTCCCTGTTTCTTAAATAAAGAATGAGAAGCCACATGCACTTTGATATATAAATCTCCAGGATTACCTCCCACAACAGCTTCTCCTGCTCCAGCTAAACGAATCATTTCTCCATTATTTATCCCAGCTGGTATTTTTATTTTAAATTCTTCTTGTTTTCTTAAAATTCCTATTCCATCACAATCAGAACATTTGTCTTTAGGAATTTTCCCCTTACCCTGACATTTCTCACAAGTTTTAACTGTCGAAAATGATCCCAAGAAAGATTGTTTAGTCTCATGGATTTTTCCATTACCACCACAAACAGAACAAGTTTCCATTTCAGATCCTTTTTTTGCTCCCGTTCCATTACAAACAGAACAAGTAGAATTTTTAGTTAAAACTACTTTTCTTTCTATCCCAAAAATAGCTTCAGCAAAAGAAACCTGAATATCAATGGAAATATCAGAACCTCTTTTTGCTCTGCTTCTCCCACTAAAAATATCTCCAAAAATGTCTCCTAAGTCAAATTCAAAACCTTGAGATCCTTGTCCAAAACCCTCAAAGCCACTGAAGCCACCAAAACCTCCTTGTGGGACTCCATTTCCTCCAAATGACTGTCCGTAAGTATCATACTCCGATCTCTTCCTATCATCAGATAAAACAGAATAAGCTTCACTAGCTTCCTTAAATTTACCTTCATCTCCATTAGCTTTGTCAGGGTGATATTTATGAGCTAATTTGTGAAAGGCTTTTTTTATATCTGTTTTAGAAGCCTTTTTATCTATCCCTAAAATTTTATAGTAGTCTTTATTCATAAGATATATTTTACTCTTTTGATAAGTTTTTGTAAATGATTTTTTGTTTAGTTTGACATCAATATGATTTTAAAGTATAAATAAATTAGATAGTATTGGTATAAATTTGAAAATTTAATCTTTTTTAAGAAAGGAGAATACTTTGAAAGAAATTAAGGAAATAAAAAAGTTTATCGAAACAAACCCTAAATTATTTTTTCTTATAGCAAAAGTCTTATACCACAAGACTGTGCGGGAAATTTTAGAAACTGAGGGTTTAGGCAGGTCTTTAGAAACAGCACTCATAAATGCTTTTGAAAGGACTGGTCTGTCAGAAAAAGAAAGGATCGAAACGACCCATTACTTTCTTGACCTGTTTTTCGGGTGGAGCCCAAATCAAAAGAAAATAAAAAAATCACGTGGAAGTTGTTATCCACATTAAGGAGGAAAAGATGAATTGGTCTGATGGTAATCCAAAATGTCCTGACTGTGGGAAACAGTTGGAAAAAGTAGTTCAATCGGCTCGCACCTATGCTTTTTATAGCCCTGAGCAATTTGATGCAGCTAAAGCCGGAGATTGGATGTGTCCTAACAAAGAATGTCCAGGTATCGAAAAAATTGATCCTGACAAATTATCCAAAAAAGGACATCGCTGTTACTGGCAAAAAGATCTTGTTTAAAGACAAAACAACCGGAATCAAAATTCTAGATTCCGGTTGTTTTTTATTTTTTTTCGTACTTACGGACGCACGTACGTGAGTATGTACGTTTTGATTATTTTTTTTAGACTGCCGCGTCGAAAATTTTATAAAGAAAATACTCCATTTAAATGGAGTATTTTATTTATAAAATTTTCTCCTCGCAGAGACGGATTTTGCGAAGCAAAATCCGTAATTTTTAATTTATCATTTTTAATTTTTAATTCTCAGAAGATTTGTCTTCTTCAGAGGAATCATCGTCTACAGGTTCTGTTTCAGCATCACGAATATTATCGTCTTTTGGAGTTTCCTCTTCAGCTGGAGCTTGTTTAGCCTGCTCTTCTTGCATCTTTTTCATCACTTCCTCCCCTATTTTTTGCATTGAAGTTGAAAGTTCCTCGTTAGCTTTTTTAATCGCTTCTATATCACTTCCATCTTTTACTTTTTTTAATTCTTCAATTTTAGCATTCACATCTATTTTAATTTCTTCGGAAATTTTAGCTTCATTTTCTTTCAAAGCTTTTTCGGCTGTGTGAATAAATTGCTCAGCTGTATTTTTTATTTCAATACCATCTTTTTTCTTCTTGTCTTCATCAGCATGAATTTCTGCATCTTTTTTCATTTTTTCTACATCTTCATCAGTTAAACCCGAGGAAGCTTCAATCCGAATTGATTGCACTTTTCCGCTAGCTTTATCTGTGGCTTTAACATTCAAAATTCCATTAGCATCAATATCAAAGGAAACTTCAACTTGTGGCACTCCTCTCGGAGCAGGAGTAATTCCTTCCAAAATAAAGCGTCCTAGACTCTTATTATCACCCGCTAAAGGTCTTTCCCCTTGAGTTATGTGAATTTCTACGGAAGATTGATTGTCTGCTGCTGTAGAGAAAATTTGAGATTTTGAAGTCGGAATAGTAGTATTTCTTTCAATCAATTTTGTAGCTACTCCTCCCATTGTTTCAATCCCTAAAGACAATGGAATCACGTCCAACAAAAGCACGTCTTTAACATCTCCTTGCAAAATTCCTGCTTGGATAGCAGCTCCATCGGCTACAACTTCATCAGGATTAATAGACAAGTTTGGTTCTTTTTTAAATAATTCTTTAACTGCTTTGTTGATAGCCGGCATTCTTGTTTGTCCTCCAACCAAAATAACTTCATCAATATCCTCAATTTTAAAAGGAGAATTTTCCATAGCTCTTTTGGTAATTTCTATTGATTTCAAAATATATTCTTCAGCCAATTCTTCTAACTTAGCTCGAGTCATTTTTATCAAAAGATGTTTAGGACCATCAGAGCCAGAAGTAATGAAAGGAATATTAATTTCTGTATCTTGAGCGGTAGAAAGTTCTAGTTTAGCTTTTTCGGCAGACTCATCTAATCTTTGCAAAGCCAAAGTATCTTTACCAATATCAATTCCTGAATCTTTTTTAAATTCACCAATAATCCATTGAATAATTTTTTGGTCAATATCTCGTCCTCCCATGTGAGAATCTCCATCCGTTGATTTTACTTCTACAGTATCATCACTCACTTCCAAAACGGAAACATCAAAAGTTCCTCCACCAAAATCGTAAACTACAATTTGTTGATCATTCTTTTTATTAAAACCATAGGACAAAGCTGCTGCTGTCGGTTCATTGATTATTCTCTTTACTTCTAGACCTGCAATTTTTCCAGCGTCTTTAGTGGCTTGTCTTTGTGAGTCATTGAAATAAGCAGGCACCGTAATAACTGCTTCGGTAATTTTTTCTCCAAGTTTAGCTTCAGCGTCAGCCTTTAATTTAGAAATTATCATGGCTGAAATTTCTTCTGGTCGATAATTTTTATCTCCCATTTTAATTTCCATACCTCCAGTACTTGATTTTACAATTTCAAAAGGGGCTGTAGCTTTATCTTTATCTAATTCCTTATCATCAAATTTATGCCCAATAAATCTTTTAATTCCAAAAACTGTATTAGTTGGATTTGTAACAGCCTGTCTTCGAGCTAATTGTCCTACCAATCTTTCTCCTGTTTTTGAAATAGCCACAACAGAGGGTGTGGTTCTTGATCCTTCAGCATTTTCTAAAATTTTAGCTTCTCCGGCTTCAATAATAGACATTGCAGAGTTCGTTGTTCCTAAATCGATTCCTAAAATTTTTGACATAATATTATTTTAATTTAATTGATAATTTCTAACTTAGATTTGTATTTAAAACTACAATTTATTTGAATAATACAAAAATAAATTCCAAAATCCAAAGCTCAAATTGTTCCAAATGAAGTTCAAAAACTAAAGATCAAAAAATTTGGATTTTGTTATTTGGATTTGATTTGAATAATTTGGAATAATTTGGATTTTGAACTTTACTCTGATACTTTCACCTTCGCTTCTCTTATTATCTTGTTATTAAGAGAATATCCTTTTTGAACCACTTCTACTATTATATTCTTTGATTCTAGTTCGTCAACTTTTACACTTTCAACAGATGTGTGAAGTTCATGATTAAATTCTTCATTCGATGGATTTATTTGTTTTACTCCATTATTTTCTAAAACTGAAAGTAATTGGGCATAAATATGTTTAACTCCTTGAGACCAAACCTGTAATCCTGCCTTGCCGGCAGACAGGTTCTCATCAGTCTCATCAACGTTTTTTAAAGCCATTTCAAAAGAATCTAATACTGGAATAATTTGTAAAATTAAATCAGAATTTGCATATTTTAATAACTCAGTTTTCTGTTCTCCAAACTCTCTTCGAGCATTAACCAAATCAGCTCGAGCTCTTTGCCACCCAGCTAAATTTTCTTGTTTTTCCTCCGTTGCCAACTTTAATTTTTCCCTAAGTTTATTGGTTGTTTTATCTCCAAAAGAGTTTGAAGTTTCTTCTTCTGATTCAATAATAACATCTAATTCTTCTTCCAATTCTAAATCTTCGTTTATATTATTTTGTTCGTCTAAATCTTTTGACATAATAGTTAAAAAAATTAAAATTCCAAAGCTCAAATTATCCAAATGAAATCCAAAATCCAAATGTCAAATTTTGAATTTTATCATTTGGATTTGATTTGAGTAATTTGGATTTTGAACTTTGAAATTTATCTCTTGTTCCACTGCGGAGCTCTACGAGCTGATTTCAAACCGAATTTCTTTCTTTCTTTCATTCTAGGATCTCTTTTTAGAAAACCTGCTTTTTTGAGATCTTTTTTAAATTCTTCATCTATTTTTAACAAAGCTCTAGAAATTCCATGTCGAATAGCTTCTGCTTGAGCATTGATTCCTCCTCCCTTAACTACAGCAGTGACAGAATATTTACCATCAAATTTAGCAATTTTAAAAGCATCTTTTACAATAAATTGTAAAACATCTGTAGTAAAATATTCAGACAACTTAGAATCGTTAACTACATAAGTCGTTTTACTTGCTTCAGTTAATCTTACTCGAGCAGAAGCTGTTTTTCTTCTTCCTACTGTTTCAATATATCTTTTTTCTGTTGTTTTTGTTGTTACCATATTAATATTAGTTAAAAGTTTATAAAGTTGAAAGTTGAAAGTTTTTTTAGGAAAATCGCTTTGCGATTTTTCTGACTTTATGAACTTTATAAACTTTATGAACTTTCTACTCTTTGATTATTAAATTTTTCATCATTAAAGGTCGTAATTTATTTCCTGGAAGCATTCCATAAACAGCTTTTTTCAAAATTTCAGTATAGCCTTTTGTTGAAATTACTTTTTCCATAGTTTCTACTTTCCTTCCTCCTGGATAACCAGAATATCTTTGATATTCTTTCTGATTCATTTTTTTTCTAGTAATATCCAATTTTGAAGCATTCGCTACGTTAACTTTTACATTGCTTAATTCATTTTTAGTAAAATCAGCTTTATTTTTACCCATCAACAAAACAGCTATTTCAGTAGCTAATCTTCCCATTTTTTTTCCTCTTGCATCTAAATTGTATTCCATATTATGTTTAGTTAAAAGTTTGTAAAGTTGAAAGTTTATAAAGTTTTTTTTAAAATTTGCTCTGCAAATTTTCTACTTTTAACTTTATAAACTTTATGAACCTTAGACTAGCTCTATTTGAGCCATAGGGCTTCCATCCCCTTGTCTTGAAGTTAATTTTGTAATACGCGTATACCCTCCATTTCTTTCTTTATATTTTTCTGCTAATTCTTTAGTTAATTTGTTAACTGCATCTAAATTGATGCTTCCTAATTTAGCTTTCAATAACCTCTTTGTAAAAATTGAATTTTTCTTCCCTCGTGTAATCAATTTTTCAACAAAAGGTCGCAACTCTTTCGCTTTGGCTTCTGTAGTTTTTATACTTTCTTTTTCTACAAGAGATATCGCCAAAGAACGCAAAAGGGCTTTCCTCTGTTTTCTGTCTCTTCCAAATTTTTTGTTTGTGTTATGATGTCTCATTTATTTAGTAGGTTAGCTTATAGCTTTTAGGGGTTAGGGGAAAAATTTGCTCTGCAAATTTTTCTTCATTCATTTTTAATTTTTCATTTTTAATTTAAAATAATTTTTGTTAAAAATTATTTTTAACTTTTAGCTTTAAGTATTACCCCAAAATCACTTAATCCTCTTTTAATTTCTTGAATACCTTTGGCTCCTAAACCTTCTAAAGCCAATAAATCTTCTTCTGTTTTTTTAACTAAACCTCCAACTGTTCGGATAGATGCTCCATCTAAAGCGTTTGCTGTTCTTAAAGATAAATTTAAAGTGTCTACTCTTGTTTTCAAAAAATCAGTGTCTATCTCTTCTTTAACTTCTTCCTTCTTTTCTAATGACTGTTTTTCTTCTTCAGAAATTTGAATACTTTCTTCTTCAAAACCAATAATAGCGGATAATTGCCTAATCATTATTTCTATAGAATTTTCCAAAGCTTCTTTAGGTAAAATTGTTCCATCAGTTTCTATAAAAATAGAAAGCCGATTGAAGTCTGTTCTATCTCCTACTCGCATATTATCTACCTCATAACTAACTCTTCTAATAGGAGTATAAGAAGCATCCAAAATCATCATCCCTATTTTTGTTCTTTCTTCTGCCTGATCTTCTTTACTAATATACCCTAGCCCTTTTTTGACAGTAATTCTCATATCTAAAGAACTCTTAGCACTAGTTAGAGTGGCTATCTCTAGTTCTGGATTCATTATTTCTACCTGTCCACTTTTATCTATATCTTCAGCAGTAACTGTTTTTATACCCTTAACTTTTAAGGTCAAAACTTGGGGTTCATCGGTTAGTAATTTAATTCTTAACTTTTTCAAGTTTAAAAGAATTCTAATCACATCTTCTTTAATTCCATCTATTGTAGAAAATTCATGGCTAACTCCTTCTATTTCTACAGAAGTAACCGCTGTTCCTGGCAAAGAAGACAAAATTATTCTTCTTAAAGAGTTACCTAAAGTATGTCCATATCCAGGATATAAGCCATCTATTTGGTAAAAACCCTTAAAACCTTCGTCTTTAACGATTTTAGGCTTTGATGGTAATATAATATTATATTCAGACATAATTTATTGAGTTATAAAGTTAAAAGTTTATAAAGTTAAAAGTTTTTTGGAAAAATTTGCTTCGCAAATTTTTCACTTTATAAACTTTATGAACTTTACGAACTTTCTACTAAATTATTAATTAAGTAATTAAAAACAAAGAAATAATACCCCATTTTTGGGTAAATTGCAACCGGATAAAGCTTTTTAACGTCCATAAAATTCTAGGATTGTTTTAAAATCGAAAATTTCTTGGTTTCCTAATTTAGGTTCTGCTATAACCTTACCTTCTTTTTTCTTTATATCAAAAGTTAACCAATCAAATGAAACTGCATTCTTTATACTATCTAACAATTCTGCAAAAACAATTTTTTCCTGACTTTGTTTTCTAATCCCAACCATATCACCCACTTTAATTTTGTGAGACGCTATTGAGAGCCTTCTTCCATTTACCATTATATGTCCGTGAGAAACTAATTGTCTTGCCATCGCTCTAGTTGGAGCTATTCCAAATCTATAAACAACGTTATCTAATCTCATTTCTAATCTATTGTATAAATGCTCAGCAGAATTTTCTGTTTTTTGAGACATAGCGTCTTTAACATATCGTGACAATTGTTTTTCTCTTATTCCATAAGCAAAACGCAATTTTTGTTTTTCTATCAATTGCAAACCATACTGAGAAAGAACTTTTCTCCTCTTTAATTTTTTATTTCCACTCTTTCGAGTTTCAGATAAAGCATATTTTGCCGTTTGGGTCTTTTCAAAAAGACTTGCTCCCAATCTTCGACATAATTTGTATTTTGTTTTTATAATCATATTTGTTTAGTATTTAGTATACAGTATTTTGTATTTAGTATAAAAATTTGCTTCGCAAATTTTTCTTTTTTATTTTCTGGACTGCTTCGTGCCTCGCCCCGTTAGAGATTACAGAAGTCTCTGACTTCTTATCTCTAACAGGGCTCGCAAAGACGAAAAGCTTTAGCTTTTCGTAACGAATTTTACTTTGTAAAATTCGTCTCTGTGAGGAACCTGCGACGAAGCAGTCCATAATTTTTAATCTTTTTACTTTTTCACTTTTCGTTTTTACTTTTTCTAAACTCTCCTTGGTTTCTTTGGTTTAGGTCCGTTATGTGGTATCGGAGTCATATCTCTTATTGAGTCTATATGTATTCCTCTCGAAATAAAACCTCTAATTGAAGATTCTCTCCCTGCTCCTACTCCTTTAACTATAATGTTAACTGTTTTTACTCCCATTGATTTAGCCAAATCTCCAATTAGTTCACCAATTTTAGCAGCTGCAAAAGGAGTCCCTTTTTTAGCTCCTCTAAAACCTAACGCCCCACTTGAAGAAGAACAAACTAAATCTCCTGTTACATCAGTTAATGATACTATCGTATTATTATAAGTTGAACGAACATGTAAAATTCCTGTGTCTAATTTTTTCTTAGAGCCACGACTTAAAAACCGTGATTTCAAAGCACTGTTTTTTGATCCTCCTGTTTTTCCTGTCTTTTTTATAATTCTTTTTTTACCCATATTTATATTAGTTATAAAGTTTATAAAGTTGAAAGTTTATAAAGTTTTTATTTTTTAAAATTTGTTATACAAATTTTTTCAAAACTTTTAACTTTATGAACTTTATGAACTTTCTACTACTTTTTATTTCTTATCGGCTTTCTTTCTACCAGAACCCATAGTTTTCTTCTTACCTCTTAAGGTTCTTGCGTTTGTTCTAGTTCTTTGACCCCGACAAGGTAAATTTCTAGAATGTCTTGCTCCTCTATATGATTTAATATCTATCAGCCTTTTAACATTTCCTCCTATCTCTCTTTTTAAATTACCTTCTAATTTATACTCTTCTACTATTTTTCTAATCGTATTTTCTTCATCTTCTGATAAGTCTTTAGGTTTTTTACCATAATCCACCTTAGCTTCATCTAAAATTTTGTGAGCTAAAGATCTCCCCAAACCAAATAAGACCGTTAGGCCTATTTCTAATCTTTTTTCTTCTGGGATTGTAATTCCTGATATTCTCATATTTACTAGTTATAAAGTTTATAAAGTTAAAAGTTTATAAAGTTTTTTAGAAAAAATCATTTTATGATTTTTTTACTTTACGAACTTTATGGACTTTATGAACTTTCTACTCTTATCTCTGTCTTTGTTTATGTCTTGGATTTTCACAAATAACACAAACTCGCCCATTTCTTCTAACAGTTTTGCATTTAACACATATTTTTTTAACTGATGATTTTATCTTCATAATATATTAGTTTAAAGTTCATAAAGTTGAAAGTTTCTAAAGTTTTTAATTTCCGAAAAATCACTCTGTGATTTTTCCTACTTTTAACTTTATGAACTTTACAAACTTTTTACTTCAGTCTTTGAACTATTCTTCCTCTTCCTCCATAAGAATCTACTTTTATTTTTACTTTATCTCCCACTAATACTTTAATTCTATGTATTCTCATTTTGCCTGACAAATAAACTAAATTTGTTTCTATCTCATTAGTCTCTTTATTTTCAATTTCTACATTAAAAAGAGTATTAGGCAGAGCCTCTACAATGGTCCCTTCTACAAATTGTTCATCTTTATTTATCATTATTAATACAACGAGAGTTATTCTAACAAAAAACCCCTTTTTTTTCAAGTGTTTTCTTTAATAGAAGTTAGAATTTAATTATTTCCACCAACTTCAAAGAAATAACTCGTTTCTTATTCAATTTTTCCGCCTCATCAACGGGTCGCCAATATGACGACTACACTCTTCTAGTTCAGAATTTTAACTATTTCTATTTTTCCTGTACTTCGAGGGAAAGAGTTTTTCCAGAAAGGTTTGATTACAACTTCAGCAGAATCTATACTTGGATATCGAGACAATATTTCATTTATATTATCTTTTAATTTTCCAACTAAATCATTTTTCAAAGTATTTTCATCGAAAAGCCATTCAAAGTTACATTCCCCTTTCAAAGAAAATACAAATCTACCTTCAACCCAAGGGATAACATCGTCTTTATTTTTTATTTCAAAATTTAAATCCGCTAGGTTGGTAATGACTAAATTAGCCCCATCATAATTTTTAATAATGTTCCCAGCAATATATTTACTTAAATTGTTTTCATTGAAGATAACAGCATAAACACTTACTTTCTCTTCCACCCCTACTCCATCTTCTAAATCTTTGGTTCCCAGAAAATTAGCTTCTGAGAAAACAGCTCCTTCATATAAAATAAATCCTTTTGGAATTTGATTCTTAATTTCTTTAGTTAGTTCATCAATCAATTCCAAACTTAATTCTGCTTGCATATTTTCCACATCTTTTTCTGAAGCAACTTTTTTAATTCCTTCAAAACCTCCTGCCATCGCGGTTTTAGAACGAGCATAAAATTTATCAAATCTATCTGATCCTTTAAACCCTGGCACAATGAAGTCTTTCAAGCCTATATTATATTCTTCTCCCGGTTGATCTGCATAAACCATAACTTCAATACTTCCAGGAATAATTTTCCCCGTACTGTCTTCTTTTTGGCCTGGAACTACTACTGAACTTTGAATTCTAAAAACTAATCCCTCTGGAGTTTCAAACCGAGTGTTCTTTATCAATCTTTGGCTACTACTATCATAATCATTAAAAACAACAATTTCCCCTCTAGCTTTTTCTGCTACTTCTTCTTCTCCTGTTACCGCTACCGGTTTCACAGCAGTTTTATCTAACATCACAATATCAAATGGAATTCCTCCTGTTTCATTATCTGAAACAGCTATAAAATTAGCATCCGTCCTCGCTTTTAATTGTCTAGGAGTAACACTTACCGTCACGCTTGAAGCTACTAAAGTTATAAACAATATAAATGCCAGCACCACTACTACCAAAAGAATAAAAAATTTCATAAAAAAAGATGATGATTTCTTTTTTTCATTTTGTCTGAAAGCTGAAGCAGGCTTTCTACTTTTTCCATTAGGAACAGGAATATCGTGAATAGATCTTTTTGGAGGAGTTACATCCTGTAATTTTGTTATCATAGCGAGTTTAGTTAAAAGTCTATAAAGTCGAAAGTCGAAAGTCAGAACTGCTTATCAGCAGGAGTCGAAAGTCTAAAGTCGAAAGTCGAAAGTGAAAATTTGTCCCCCTACGGGGGATCACCCGTTAGGGTGACAATTTTCTAACTTTATGGACTTTATAGACTTTATAAACTTTATGGACTCTTTTGACTTTATGGACTTTATGGACTTTAGACTTATTTATAATAATTAATTTATTCTTATATTCTACCACGAAAAAGAAAAAAATAAATAGTCAACTGGTTGATTTCGAATTATCATAATTTTCTGAAGAAAAGAAAAAACATCCATCCCTCAACTCTAATCACTTGGGTCTATCACTTGGGTCTAGCAGACCCAAGTGATTGTACGATATAGTCTAGAATTTATTAAGTCTGTAGGGGTGCTACCCCTCACAGGGGTTGATTTTAAACGGCTCATTTTTTTGAGCCGTTTATTTTGGCTCAACAGAGCCCTAAAACACGCAAACGGCTACGATTTTTAAATCGTAGCCGTTTGTATCGCCTTATTTTAGTCCTGTTAAGCGACATTCTATCATTCTATAGAATGATAGAATATTAAAAAAACCATCGAGTCACATATTGAACTGTACCCCAAAAAGTGGACACAAAAGTGTCCACTTTTTGGGGTACAGTTCATATGATCCGATGGTTTTTTGTTCATTTATCATTTTTAATTACTGCCTATCAGCAGGCAGGCAAAAAATCTAATTGTGGCGATCCAATATTCGTCTTCGCGACCCAGTACCTTGAATTTATTTTTTAATGTTTAAATTACTATATTAGTTAACAACTTATTAAAACTAAATTAGATATAATATACAAGGTGCTGGGAACGCGATCCAGTGATTTCTGGACTGCCGCGTCGCTTCACTACGTTTCGCTCCTCGCAGAGACGGACATTTATTTCTGGACTGCTTCGTTGCGACTCGCAGAGACGACAATTTCGTCTTCGCGAGCTTGCGACGCGATCCAGTGATTTCTGGACTGCCGCGTCGCTTCACTACGTTTCGCTCCTCGCAGAGACGAATTTTTGCAAAGCAAAAATTCGTTCTTTAATTTAAAATTCTTAATTCCTAATTCCTAATTCTTAATTCCTAGAGAATTTTAATTCTCTAGGGTGGCTTTTATTCGTCTTACCCCCGCACTAGAACTCTGCTCTTTAGTAATTTTAAATTTTCCTAAATCTCCTGTATTTTCCACATGAGGACCTGAACAAATTTCATGGCTAAAATCTCCAATTTTATAAACCCTTACTTTATCGCCATATTTAGAACCAAAAGTTCCACTAGCTCCATTTTCTTTAGCTTCTTCAATCGGCATTTCTTTGAAATCTACTGGAATTTTTTGTTCAATGACTTCATTTACCAATCTTTCTGTTTCTGCTTTTTGTTCGTCAGTCAATTTATCTGGCCAAGCAAAATCAAATCTTAATCTTTCAGCTGTAATATTAGAACCTTTTTGAATTACATCTGGACTCAAAACTTTTTGTAAAGCAGATAAAAGCAAATGAGCGACTGTGTGTAATCGAGTTGTTTCTTCCGAATGGTCAGCTAATCCTGAAGCAAATTTCCCCACAGCTGCCGTTCGTGAAAGTTCTTGATGTTTTTTCATTTTTTCTTCAAAATCCTGAATATTTATCTCAACCCCTTTTTCCTTGGCTAGTTCTTGAGTCATCTCTATTGGAAAACCATAAGTTGTAAATAATATAAAAGCATCCGTTCCTTTTTCTAATTCTCTCAACCCTTTCTCTAAAGTCTTTAAAAACTGAATTTCTTCTTTATCTAATTGTTCTAAAATGAAATCTTTATTTCTTTCTAATTCTGAATAAACTTCTTTATAATCTTCAATTACAATTTTAGCAATTTCTTTTAACCAAAGTTCTTTAGTAATTCCCAATTGTTTTCCATAACGAATAGCTCGTCTTATTAAACGACGCACAATATATCCTTGATCGGTATTTGAAGGAGTTAACCCCTTATCATCCCCCATAATTAAAGTAGATGCTTTAATGTGATCAGCGACTACTCGCATTGCTTTGGTAATTTCTCTTTGCCCGTCCATAGGATTAGGGGGACTTTCTCCATATTTTTTCTCAGATAATTCTTCAATTTTAAAAATTAAATTGGTCCAAAGTTCTGTCTTGTAATTATCATCTAAACCTTGCATCACAGCGGTTACTCTTTCTAACCCAAATCCAGTATCTACATTTTGTTGAATTAATTTTTCAAAAGTCCCATCTTCTTTTTTGTTAAACTCCATAAAAACATTATTCCAAACTTCCACCCACAAATCGTTGTCATCGTTAAATGAAGCCGGAATTTCATTTTCATCCCCTACCCAATAAAAAATTTCTGAATCAGGTCCACAGGGTCCTGTTTCTCCTGCCGGTCCCCACCAGTTTTCTTTTTTGCCTAACTTAGCAATTCTATCTTCAGGAATCCCGTGCTTTTCAAAAATTTCTTTCCATATATTGTAAGATTCCTGATCAAAAGGAGCCACTTCATCTCCTTCAAATACAGACACAGCAAATCTTTTAGGGTCTAACCCCAACCATTCTGGTGAAGTTAAAAATTCCCAACTCCATTCTAAAGATTCCTTTTTAAAATAATCTCCCAAAGACCAATTCCCCATCATCTCAAAAAAAGTATGATGAGTTGAGTCTCCCACTTCTTCAATATCTGTAGTTCGAATACTTTTTTGAGCATCTACTAAACGACTCCCTGCTGGATGTTTTTCTCCCATTAAATAAGGAACAAGCGGGTGCATTCCTGCAGTAGTAAATAATACTGTGGGATCATTTTCAGGAATTAAAGAAGCACTAGGAATAATAGAATGCCCTTTTGTTTTAAAAAAATCTAAATATTTTTGACGTAATTCTTTTGCTTTCATAATTATATTAGTTAAAAGTTCATAAAGTTTATAAAGTTAAAAGTTCTTAAAATCTGTTCTTAAAAATTTGCAGAGCAAATTTTTACTTTATGGACTTTACAGACTTTATAGACTTTCGACTCGATTAATTACAGGGTCGCAATGGCGACCTAAGGGTCTATCTTTAATTTCACCACAAATTAAATAAAGGGTTTGCCGATTAAAATCCCGAAATTTTTACTACGACATGAAATTAAAGATAGACCCTTATGGCAATAGCTAATTTATTGATTATTCTTAATTTCATCCCGTTAGAGATCGTTTGTTTTTGACAAACAACTTTAATTAAATTACTAATTTCTTATTCCCGTTTTTCTGTAATTCGCAATAAATTATTGTATCAAACTAAATCTCTAACGGGATTCATTATGTTTAGTATACCTAAAAAATCAAAAAAAATAAACGGCTCAACACAAAGTGTTGAGCCGAAAAATCTCTTTCTGAATTAAGTTAGAGGTCAATTTTTACAAAGGTAGCAAACCAGAGCAAAGAATATGAAGATGAAATTATCCAAAATAAATTTTGACTAACATTAACATAAAAAATGCCTCCACATAAACAAGATGCAAGGATAGCGAAAAGAACTATCTTTTTTTCATCTTGTTTACCTTTTAAAAGAACTAAGACTGGATGAAATATTATCTCTAATAACCAGTTCATATTACCCCCTTATTTAAAATTTTTTTAGAACTTTAAAATCTTTTTTAAGATCACTCCTACTAAATGCATTATATAGCACAACTGCTGGATGAAGCAAGGGAATTATTTTTATTTTTTTCTGGACTGCTTCGTGCCTCGCCCCGTTAGAGATTACAGAAGTCTCTGACTTCTTATCTCTAACGGGGCTCGCAGAGACGGGCGACTGGACTGCCACGCTATCGCCCTCCATGACAGACAGGTTTGCAGAGACGACGGCGACTTCGTCGCGGTCTTCGCGAGGAGCTTGTCGACGAAGCGATCCAGAATTTATAGGAACAAAAAAATTAGTTTCAAAAACTTTTCCATGCATTTTCCCAATGGTCTCAATTTTTGAATCCAAATCAAATTTTTTCATTATATATTCTGCTGAATATCTTCCCAAAGTGGCAATTACTTTTGGTTGAATAATTTCAATTTGTCTATCTAAAAAAGGTCCGTAAATTTTAATTTCTTCTTTTGACGGATCACGATTAGCTGTCGGTCTGTCTTTCACTATGTTGGTGACATAAACATCCTCTCTTTTTAGTTTTATAGAGTCCAATAATTCATCTAAAACTCTGCCCGATGCTCCACAAAAAGGCTTCCCCGTTTTAGCTTCGTTTTTCCCTGGGGCTTCCCCAACAAACATTATTTTAGCATCAAAACTACCTTCTCCAATCACCGGAAAAACTTTATTTTTTATTCGTTCAGAATAAAGAGGAGATTTTTTAAGATTTAAAATTTCCTTCTCAATTTTTTCCATTTGCTCTGTTTTTCCTATTTGTCCTACTTTTTTCTTTATTTTGCTCATATTTAAATTATATCATAAATAACATTTTCTAAATTAATATAAAAAATCAAAAATACTCCAATTAATTGGAGTATTTCTATCTATTTTTTTAATAATTCTTTATTACTCCAATTAATTGGAGTATATTAGTTTTGTTGAATTTAATATTAAAGATTAAATCATCTTTTACTCCAATTAATTGGAGTATATTAGTTTTGTTGAACTTAATATTAAAGATTAAATCATCTTTTACTCCAATTAATTGGAGTATATTTAATTTATTTTAATTTATTTTTAGATAGATTATATCTTTCATAAATTTCGTCTAAAATATTCCATTGTCCTCTACCGACAAGAGAAGGTATTTCCAATTTCAAAACTAAGTCCATCCCCGTCCAAAATGTAAGTCTATTTTTCCTTTGTCTGACAATTTTTAAAATATTTTCATATCTTTCTGAATCTATATCAAGGGCTATCCTTTTTACAGTAGATTCACTTACTTTTAACAATCTAGATATTTTGTACCATGATATTTTTTCCTGAAGCATAAAAATAACAGACAAGCGTTTAGCTAAAACTGTTTTTTCTTCTTCCCCTAACAAATCATCAAAAAATTCTCTAGTAGAAGAATTTGTTTCTAACCTAGCCACTGTATCAATTAATCGATCATTAATTTGTCTTAGTGTCTTTTTCTTTAATTTTTGTCTAGAAACACGAACCATATTATATGTTATTAAAAAATAAAAACTTACTTTTTTTAATTATTATATCACATTACTCCAATTAAGTGGAGTATATTAATTTTCTTAAATTCAATACTAAATACTAAATCATCTTTTACTCCAATTAATTGGAGTATATTAGTTTTGTTGAATTTAATATTAAAGATTAAATCATCTTTTGCTCCAATTAATTGGAGTATATTAGTTTTGTTATATTCTATACGAACTACAAAATCGTTCATTACTCCAATTAATTGGAGTAAATTGATTTCGTTTATTTATTTTCAGTTGCACAATAATTGTTATTATATTTATATTAATTTAGAGGTGCGACCTCGGTATTGGTGCTATAAGAAGTACGATCTCTTTAAGTCCTCCGACTTCAGTTTGTTATCTTTCGATGTTCTGGCTTAACGATTATAGTTTTGCTGATTCAGAAGTCGGAGGACGTTTACTAAAGGTTACTGGTATGCACATTAAGAGATCGGACTTCTAGGGATAATTTGAGAAATATGTTCTAAAATCATTTTGACTGATGGGGAACGGTCATTAAGATATGAGCGTCCGCGAATAATTTCTGAAAAAATATTTTCAAAATCTAAATCTTTATCTTTTTTGTCCTTGAATTCTTTATATAAATTTTTTTCTAAATTATTTAAAAATTGTATTGCTCCTGCTTTATCTGCTTTATCCTTAGAAGTTTTAGGTAAAAAGATTTTTATTAATTCAAATCTTTTTGAAATATTTGACTCTAAAAACTCTTTCGCCAATTTTTCTGATTTGGGGGTTTCGCCCCCAAAAGATTGATTTTCAAATTTTATTATTTGAAGACGAGATTTCAAAGTAGATAAAAGATTTTCTGATGAATGAATTATCAAAAATAAGTGAGTATTTTCTGTTGGTTCCTCAAACATTTTTAATAATGAATTTTGGGCTTCAACAGTTATAAAATTAGTCTGAATTACAACAATTTGTTTTTCACCTACAAGAGCTTTTTTAGATTGAAAATTTTGAATTTCTTTTCCGTCATTAATTCCAAAAGTATTATACTCTCTTAAATAAAAATCAGGGTTAGCTAAAGTTTGGAAACTTAATTCTTTTTCCAAAAAAATCACCAACTCAGGAAAAATTAATTCTTTTTCCCCTTCTAAAAGATAAGCATGGTGAAGATTTTTTTTGTCTAAAAACATAATTATTTAGGTAGTTAGGAAATTAGCTAATTAGGTTTTTAAGACAGGCGATGGCGAAGCCATCGCCCGTCCCTAACTACCTAAAAGCTAATAACTAACCTGCTAAACTAGTAATTCTTTGAAATTACACTTCTTCGATAAACATCCAAATGTTTCAAAGCAATTCCTGTTCCTTTTGACACACAATAAAAAGGATCTTTAGCTAAACGGGCTTTTACCCCTGTTCTTCTATAAATCAATTCCGGTAAATTTCTTAATTGAGAAGTACCCCCCGTCATAATAATTCCTCTTTGTACAATATCTGCAGATAACTCAGGTGGAGTATCTTGAAAAACAGTTTTAATGGCTCTAACCATTTCTCTTAATTCTTTACCTATGGCTTTTGAAACTTCATTAGTTTTTATTTCAACAGTTCTTGGTAATCCTGAAATAAAATCTCTCCCCCTTATGTCCATTACTAATTCTTCCTGTAAAGGTAAAGCCGAGCCTATGTTAATTTTTATATCTTCTGCAGTTTTATCCCCTATTGATAAATTATATTTTCTTTTTATACATTCTATAATAGCTTCGTTCATTTTGTCTCCTGCACATTTTAATGAAGTAGATGCCACAATTCCTCCTAAGGAAATAACCGCCACATCAATTGTGCCTCCTCCAATATCCACAATCATATGGCCTCCCGCTTCCTCTATGGCCACTCCTGCTCCTAATGCCGCTAAAATAGGTTCTTTAACTACGAAAGCTTTTTTGGCTCCTGCATTTACCGTCGCTTCTACTACCGCTCTTTTTTCAGTTGAAGTAATCCCCGCCGGAACAGAAATAATAACTTCTGGTTTAAAGAGATTCCATTTACCTAAAACTTTATTTATGTAATAACGAAGCATCGCTTCAGTTACTCGATAGTCAGCTATTACTCCATTTCTCATCGGTCTATAAGTAATAATACTTTCAGGAGTTCTCCCAATCATTTTTTTGGCCTCAATTCCTACTGCTAAAATTTTATTATCAATTTCTGATATAGCTACCACTGATGGCTCACATAAAACTATTCCTTTCCCAGGAAGAAACACTAGGGTATTAGCCGTTCCTAAATCTATTCCTAATTTTTTTGTGAATAATGACATTTTATTTAGTTAAAAGTTTGTAAAGTTGAAAGTTAAAAGTTTTTTAAGAAAAATCGTTCTACGATTTTTCAACTTTCGACTTTACAAACTTTACGAACTTTATGAACTTTTAACTTTAAACTCTTTTAATATCTGCTCCAATTTTTGATAATCTTTTTTCTATCTGTTCATATCCTCTATCAATATAATAAACATTTGTAATAATTGATTCTTTTTCTGCCACTAAAGAAGCTATCACAAATGCAAAACCAGATCTGATATCAGGGCCTTCTAGTTCCCTTCCTTTTAATTTAGTTGGTCCTTTAACTACTACTCTATGAGGATCCCACATTTTTATATCTGCACCCATACTAACTAAATCACTTGTATAATCCAGACGACCTTCAAAAATAGTTTCAAAAATTAAAGATTCACCTTGAGCATAAGTGAGAAAAACTACCATAGGAGATTGTAAGTCGGTAGGAAACCCTGGATATTCGTGAGTTTTAATATTGAAAGCTTTATAATTTTGTCTATTTTTGTTATTCACTTTTATACAATCTTTTTCTATTTTCATATTTACTCCCGAATCTTTCAGCATCTCAATTACAACTTCCAAATGTTTAGGATTGCAATTACAAATTTCTAAATTAGAAGCACACAAAGCCCCTAAAATTAAAAACGAGCCTGTTTCTAAACGATCAGGAATCGTTTCATAAATTCTGTCTTCCGCTTTCAATAATTTTCCTCCCTCTATTTCTAAAACAGGAGTTCCCTCTCCTTTAATTTTAGCTCCACAAAGATTTAGCCATTTTATTAAAGAAGTTATTTCTGGTTCCATAGCGACATTTTTTAAAACAGTTTTTCCTTTAGCTAAAACCCCCGCCATAATAAAAGTTTCTGTTACGGTTACACTAGGAATTTTAAAAAATATTTCAGCTCCTTTCAATTTCCCTCCTTCAGTTTTCATGTGATATTTTTCATCTCGAAATTCTATCTTGGCTCCCATTTTTTCAAAACCATCTAAAAATAGATCTATAGGGCGAGCTCCTATGACGCAACCTCCTGGATGAGGACAAATCAGCTCCCCAAAACGAGCCAACACTGGCCCCATAAAAATAACCGAAGCTCTCATTCTTTTTGAAGCTTCTTCGTCTATCTCTTTGCTTTCAATTTTTTTAGTGTCAATAAAATATTCTCCGTCTAATTTTTTAGTCATTTTTATTCCCAACCCTTTGAAAATTTCATCTAAACGATTTAAATCTTCAATAAAAGGAACATTTTTTATATAAAAGCCATCTTTAAACAAAACACTCGAAGCCATCACTGGTAAAACAGCATTTTTAGCTCCATTTACTTTTATCTTTCCTGATAAAAAGTTTTTGTTTCCTAACCCTTGTATTATAAATCTATCTTTTTTCATATAATATTTTTCTTTTATATCTTGTAAATTTGACTTTTATCATTTAGAAGTCCGACCTCAATATTAATTAAACAACATTCAATAACTAAAGATTAGGGCTTTCTTAAATTAAGAGGTCGGACTTCTTCTATCTTTTTTCATATAATATTTTTCTTTTATATCTTGTAAATTTGACTTTTATCATTTAGAAGTCCGACCTCAATATTAATTAAACAACATTCAATAACTAAAGATCAGGGCTTTCTTAAATTAAGAGGTCGGACTTCTTCTATCTTTTTTCATCTTAATTTTTATAAACCCCCCCGGAGGGGTTCCACCCCCACTTTTAATTAATTTTTGTCCTGAATCTTTCTTCTCAATCATACGATTTTTTAAAAAAATTTACAATTGATTTTAATCTTAAGAGTGGTAGAATGTAAATTATTTATAACAAACTAATAAAACAACAATGAATCCCGTTAGAGATCTTGTGCAATAAAACAATTTATTGTAAATTATAGAAAAACGGGAATAAAAAATTAATAATTTAATTAAGATCGTCTGCTAAAAACAGACTATCTCTAACGGGATGAAAAAACATAAACAAGAAAAAAGTCCATTATTCCTTATAAGTTTATTAATATTAATCCTAGTTGGAATAGGTTATTTATATTATGACAAAAATCATATGGGATTTTTTCAAATCATTAGTTTAGACCAAACTCTTGTTGTTTATATTGATAATATAGAAAGAAAATCAAAAAATGACATTAATCCTGAATTTAAAATCAAAAAAGGAATGCATAACATAATTATCAGCAAAGATAATTACTGGCCTTGGACCAAAGAAATAGAAATTTCAAGTCAAGAAAAGTTAGAAATTAATCCTTTTTTTGTCCCTTTAAATACAAGTGGTTTTTTAATAGGACCTGAAGATCCTGAATATAAGGTTATTTTAGATAATTTTAAAGAAAATTTAATCTCAATAGAAGCTTTGGATAAAATTTCAACTATTGAAATTAAATCTCAAGTAAAAGCTATAGATTTTTATAAAGACAGAGAGGATGTTATTTTAATGGCTTTAGCTGAAGGAGTTTACGCTCTAGGAATAGATTACGAAACTGAACAAAATTTACAGCCAATTTATAAAGGAAAAGACCCTGTTTTTGTAAAAAAAGACGATAACTCTATTTATGTTTTAGATAATGGCAACTTGATGGAGGTTTCTTATTAAATAATTTATTAAATAAATAAATTATTTAAAATTTTTAATTTTGTAATTTTTAATTTTTAAATAATTTCTAATATCTAATGATTAAATCCTGCCTGCCGGCAGGCAGGTTCTAAACACGACGAAAATTATAAATTGAAAATTTGGTGTTAAATTATATTTTTCTGGATTACTTCGTCGTGACCTCCTCGCCCCGTTAGAGATTAATCTCTAACGGGGCTCGCAAAGACGAATTTTAGCGAAGCTAAAATTCGTTGTCATTAAAAATTAAAAATTTAAACATTATTTAAAAATTACAAAATTAAAAATTAAAAATTACCTCTTTTAAAATAAATTCCCTACCTTCTCAACGACAATTATGTAATAATAATTACATGAATATACTAACGGTCATTCCTATCTATAGAAACAAATTTCAAAATCCTGAACTATATTTCAGTTCTGAAAATTTTTTAGTTGGTTCTATCATTTTAATTCCTTATTCTAAATTAAAAAATCCTAGAAACAAAAATGAAAAACCAGCTTTAATTATAGAAATAGAAAATTTAAAGAACAAAAAACAATTTTTAAGAAAAAATGATATTCAAATAAATAAAACTACGAATCCTTATAAATTTATTCTTTTCTCTTCTAAAATAATTGAGGATATTAAACTAAAATCATTAAAAATAGAGAAATCTTTGGAATTTTCTTTGGAAAAACTTTTTACAAAAAATGTTATAAAAGAATTAAATAAAATCAACGAAAATTCAGAAAAATCTCTAATTAAAGAACATACAAAAAAAATTACTTCCGATTTTGTTAGTCTCAAATTAAAACCTTTTTTAGAGGAAAAAACAAAACTTACAACTAGGCAAGGTAAAATAAAGGGGGTCCAAAGTATTGGAAATCTTTTATCTATTAAAGATACCTGTAAAAAAAGTTCTCTCCACTCTGAAAAACATTATTTAGTAGCAGAAATAAGAAAATATTTTAATGAAACAGCTTTAAAAGGCAAGGGTTCTTTTAGTTTCTATTTAGGATTTTTTAAAAGAATTCCTGAAGCAATTATTTATCAATATTGGGCAGAAGTTAAAGAAAGTCGTAAATCAATTAAAGACCAACAAAAAATCTTTTGGTGGAAAATCGGACAATTATCTAAAAATAAAAAAGAGGGAAAAAATAATTAAAGACAAAACAAATATTTTAAAACCCTTATTAAATAAAAATAGTGCGATTAATCGCACTATTTTTCTTATCTACTTTTTAATCTTTTGAAATTTCTTTCAATTTAGTGCGATTAATCGCACTATTTTCTCTGTTTTTTAGTGCGATTAATCGCACTATTTTATATTTAATCTTTAAATCTAGAGAATTTTTATATCCATTTAATATTTATTTAAAAAATTCCATCTTCCTTTTCCTACTATTGGTGGCATCCCACACTTTAATACTCTGTCTAAATTATCCCAAAAAGTAACTCTATTTTTCTTTTGTTTTACTACTTTTAAAATATTATCATATCTCTCCGAATCAATATCTAAAGCTATTCTTTTAACAGTACTAGGACTAATTTTTAACAATTTAGTTATCCTATACCAACTTATATTTTCTTGAAGCATAAAAATCACAGCTAATCTTTTTGCCAAAACTATTTTTTCTTCTTCTCCTAATAAATCATTTATAAAACTTTTTGTAGAAGAATTTGTTTCAAGTTTAGAAATAGTATCAACTAGACGAAAATTAATCTGTTCTAAAACTTTTTTTTTTAATTTTTCTCTTGAAACTCGAACCATAATATTTTTTATTAAATTAATATTATAATAATTTAGATATAATAGTGCGATTAATCGCACTATTTTTCTTATCTACTTTTAAATCTTTTGAAATTTCTTTCAATTTAGTGCGATTAATCGCACTATTTTTAAACTAAACTCAGACAAAATTTTCAAGTCAAATTTTTACAAATTTTCTATTTTTTCAATTCTGCGAATATGTCTTTCATCTTCTGAAAAAGGCGATTTTAGCCATAGTTTAACGGCTTCTTTTGCCTGTTCTTCTGTCAAAAAACGAGCTCCTACAGACAAAATATTTGCGTCATTATGTTCTCGAGATAATTTTATTATTTCTAAATTTGGAGAATTATAAACAATAGCTCTTACATTTTTAAAACGATTTGCGGTGATGGCTTCCCCTTGTCCTGAACCTCCTAAAATTAATCCTTTCAGTTCGTTTGGATTTTCAGAAACAGCCGAAGCTACCAACTTAATAAAATCAGGGTAATCATCTTCTGAGTGATACTCATAAGCTCCCTTATCTTCTATTTCATAGCCCAATTCTCCTAAGAAAAGTTTTAAACTTTCTTTTAACTCAAAACCGGCGTGGTCAGTGGCAATTAAAATTTTTTTGGGATTTTGCATAATTTTATTATCTGCTAGATTTTAGGTTATTATTAATATTTTTTAAATTTCTGGATTGCTTCGTTGCGACTCGCAAAGACGGATGACTGCTGGACTGCCACGCTCTGTGGAGCCTGCCTGCCGGCAGGCAGGCTCGCAGAGACGACGGACGGATAGGTTGACTAATCTAAACTCTCTCCTGCTTTTAATACATGTTTTATTAAAGTATTAGTATATCCGATTTCATTATCATACCAAATTAAAACTTTAACTAAATTTCCATCTACTACTTTTGTTAAAGACAAATCAACTAAAGATGCATAAGGATTATTAATTATGTCAGAAGAAACTAAAGGTTCCTCTGTGACATTATAAATTCCTTTCCATCTTTTGTCTTGAACGGCATTTTTTAAAATTGAATTTATTTCTTCTTCGGTTACCTTTTTCTTAGTTATAAAAGTTAAATCAACTAATGAGCCAACTAAAACTGGGACTCTCGTCGCCATACCATCAAATTTTCCAGCCAATTCTTTTATCACTAAAGTCGTCGCAATAGCAGCTCCTGTAGTAGTAGGAATTATATTTTGAGCTCCGGCTCTCCCCTTTCTAAAATCTTTTTTATTCGTAGAGTCAACTAATTTTTGAGTAGCTGTATATGAATGGATGGTATTTAAGATGGCTTTTTCTATGCCTATTTTTTGGTTTAAAATTTGTAAAACAGGACTGACGGCATTGGTGGTGCAAGATCCATTAGCGCTGATTTGGCAAGTCCCCAATTCTTCATCGTTTATTCCCATTAATACAGTTTTTCTATTTAAGTCGTAATTAGGAATACCGTCCTCTTTATTTTCCAAATTATCTAAAATTTTTTCTTCTTTCACAGGAGCACTCAACACCACTTTTTTTGCTCCAGCTTTAATATGTGCCTCAGCTTTTTTATAAGTATTAAAAACTCCAGTAGATTCTATTACGACATCCACATTCAAATCTCCCCATGGTAAATATTGAGGGTCCGGTTCACTATAGAAAATATCTTTATCTAAAGATAAATTATCTGAAATTCCATAGGCAGTGTCGTATTTTAAAAGATAATTTAAGTTTTCTAAATTAGCTAAATCGTTTACAGCTACAATTTCAATTTGAGATTCTTTTTGAGCTAATTTATAAAAAGCTCTGCCAATTCTGCCAAAACCATTGATGGCAACTTTGATAATATTTTCTGTTTTTGTGTTGTTTAACATGATAAAACTAAATAAACTAAAGAGAAACGACACAGGGGTCGCACCTCAATTCTATAAGAAGTCCGACCTCAGTATTGGTAGAACAAAACAAATGACTAAAGGTTACGAATAATTTAGCTAAGAGGTCGGACTTCGATGGGAACGAGTTATCTTATATATTTTAATTGCTAATTCTACAGATTTTTGCCAAACTATTAAACTTTTAAACGAGTTTGATGTATTCACTTTCTCTACAAACTATAGACTATAGACTATAGACTGCCAGCTATCAAAAGGTGGGTTTATTTTCTTTTAGAAAATTTAATGTTTTTGTGAACCCTCCTTTCGCGTATTCCCCTATCATCAAAACTTTGTCCTTCAAAAACTCTATTTTGTTAACTTTAGAATTATCAGTTGCATCCATTTCTTCTTCAATTTCTACACTTTCTAAATTATTTACTTCAACTTCTCTTGAATATTTAATACCTGCTAATGACAATTTTCCAGAAATTTTTTCAGTTACACCTGAAAAAATTTCTTTGGTCCTTTGATAAGAATTTCCAATTAAATCGATTCCATTATTAAATTGGTTTGAAATTATTTTCCCCGCTTGACTTCCACTTTCAGAAATTGAAGCGGTCATATTTCCCGACATATCTCCAGAAATATTTTTAACCCCATCCCAAAAAAAACCTGAAGCATCAGAAACTTTATCCCCTACTATTTCTAATATTTTAAAAATGCCTCCTCCGATAATTTGAGCCTTATTATTTATCCCTTCAATCGTAGAATCAAATATTGATAAATCAACTTTTACATTTGAAATATTTTTTATACTGTTCCAAATAAAATTGAAAGCTCTATATGAATTATCAGCCAAGCTTCCAATTGTTTTTTCATAAATTCCGTTGCTTGAAATTTGAGCCGTTTGACTTATATCCTCAACATTCTTAGACGAATATTTTACTCCTTTAAACGAATCTTCAATTAAATCTAAAAATTTATAAACCGCCTCATTTATATTTTCATAAACGGCTTGACTACCACTATTGAAAATATCAGCTACTTTATCAATCATCTTGTTACCACTTTTGTAAATTGTTGAAACACTATTACTTGAAATGACAACAACACTATCAACAGTCTCTTTGAAAATATCACCTACTTTATCAATCATTTTGTTACCACTTTCATAAGATGAAGAGAATCCATTCTTTGAAATATTAGTCACTCCGTCAACAATCTTATTAAAAATATCAGCTGTTTTTAAAATAGCATTATTTATATTTTCGTAAACCTCAGAACTAGTTTTATCTAAAATATTAAGAAGTTTATCTCCGATTCCAAAATCCATAGAAGAATTAATATTACCTAGTAAATCTTTGAAATTAATAGCAGAACTAATATTCCCCAATAATTTCCTAATATTAATTGACGAAATCATCGCAGTGATTTGTTCAGCAATTTCATTAGTTGTTTCAATCACTTTTTCAACACCTTCACTAACTGTCTCAATAGTCGTTTCTACCACAGCCCCAGTAGTTTCAACTACGGCACCCACAGTTTCTTGAACCGCTTCTATGGAAGCTCCTACAGCTTCTGATGTTGCTTCAACTGCACTGTCAACTGTTTTTTGGACAACTCCTGCAGAAGCATCTAAAGAATTTCCGGCCACTTCCGTGACTGTCTCCAAAACTTTTTTAGTTTTTGATTTTGTAGTTTTAATTTCTTCTACTGGAGTTATTATTTCTTGATCAATACTTTCAGAAGAAGTGGCTACTAAAACTTCTTTAATTTCGGGAATAATTTCTTCACTAATAATTGTTTCAACTTGAGGAGTTGGTTCTACCGCCGGCATAGGAATCGTAGCTACAACTTGTTCTACTTCAGGAATAGCTTCATAATTATAAACTATCACTTCTCTCGTGGCAGTAGCAACATTTCCAGCTTCATCAGTTGCAGTATAAGTTACAAAATAAGATCCTTTGATAGAAGTATCGACTGCATCACCTCCTACTTTAACTCCCAGTCCTTCACTAATATTATCTGTAACTTTCGCTCCTAGATCAGAATAAGTAGATCCTAGTTGAATTAATGCAGGGTTGTTTCCTTGGATAACTACTAGTGGAGCTTCATTATCTACGACACCTGTGGAAGTAGTTTTTACTTCAGCTACTGGAACGGTTGGAATGGTTGGAGTGGTTGGAGTTGTAGCTTTTACAATTTTAACTTCTTCTTTTTTGGCTATAGGTTGATAATTTCCAAACTCATTCAAATCCGTATCGAGAACTTTCCCAATCAAAGAAACATAATCTGAGGCTTCCGTCCTTGTTTTTTCCTCTGTTACTATTGCCAAGGCACCAGCGTTTTCCTCTGTATTCTTAAGTAATTGAATTTTTTGAACTTCTTTCAAATAAACTATTTCAGTGTCTATTACTTCGGACAATTCTTCTGAAAGATAATCTCCTAAATCTTTTCCTTTCAGAGTTTTTTTAGTAATACTCAAATTTTTCTCTTTTAAAATTTCACCCCAAACTCTATTTTTAACTGCAAAAGTTATATATTGATAAGCCACATAAAAGTTTTTGGTGTCTTCTGTAATTTCAGAAATTTGTAGTTTTGTATCAAATTTATCAAAATCTATATTTAAAATATTAGTAACATCAACTTTTTTTGATGCTTTAGTAGTTTTCACTGGATTAATTGCCCGAATTGCTTCAATAGGTTCTTCTCCTAAAGTAATTAATTCATTTGAATCTTCCATCGTGAGATTTTCGGTTTGAGATGAAATTGAAGATTCCGGTCGAGCAAAAACAGCTGTAGGGATATCTTCTTTAACAAAATATTCTGTTTCTACTTTTTTTATTGGAGCTTGAATTTCAGTTGCAATTTCTGTATCAGAACTTGTCACATCTTCTGAAATTTTTTGAGTCCCTATGTCTACTGCATCTAAAATATTAGCTTGAGCGTATTCAGATAAATCAATTGATTGCTCTTGATTTTTTTTCAAATTGGCATCAGGAGAATTTAAAAAATCGGCGTTATCCACACCAAATAAACCAACTATTAAACCAACAGTAGATAAGGCTGTATTTTTTATAAACTCAATGATTTGATTTATCATAATTGACCTTAAGTCTTAGTTTTGTTCTTCTATATATATTTATATAAAAGGATTTTTTATCCCTTCTCTATAGAATATATTATATCAAAATATTAGCATAAATAAATAACCTAAGTGGATAACTCAATATAATGTCTTAATGATATTATATTGAATTTTCAATTTCTAATTTTTCACCCTAACGGGTTATCCCCCGTCAGGGGGACAATTTTCATCTGCCAGCTAGCGGAAATTTACAATGATTAAATTTTTAATTTTTAGACTAGACCAGCATCATCGACGGATATGTTGCCAAGCCAAGATTATTTCTTAAAAAGGAGTAATTTTCCGCAGAGACAAACAGACTACATCTGGATTGCTTCGATATCGCTTGGGTCTGCTAGACCCAATTACTGAGGGGTTTCACCCCTAAGGAGGGGTGGAACCCCTCAGTGGGGTTTATTGGGTTTTTTATCAAACGAATTGTACAGGTTTAACCTATGCAAGTGTGGGAGTCCTGTGGGGATACTATCCCCACGGCTTTGGTGTTACCTCATGAAAGTATGGGGTGCTATTCCCACAGGGATGTTTTGGTAGAGATTATTTGAGTTATAAGCTTTTAATTTTTTAACTAATTTTATTTTTTTTCTTAATTTTTATCAAACCAAAAGATTCTTTTAACCATTTATCATTTTCTATTTTTTCAACTGTCATATACAAAACATCCTTACCTAAAAAAAGATTTGATTTCAGCATTATTATTAATTCTTCACACTCATACGGATAAACCCAAACACTATTTTGTAATTTTACAAATCCCAATCTATCCAAAAGAGTTCTTAATAAATCTCTAAGATGTTTTTTCTTTTCTCTAATATCAAAGATAACTACTCGCCATTTTTTATCCCATCGCAAAGGTTTTTTAATCTTTAAATCCCCTATTTTATATTTTGCTAATCGCTCTTCACCTTTTCTAGTTAATTTGACAAATTTTTTACCTTCGTCATTCACTTCAAATCTTACTAAACCATTTTTTTGCAACCTTCCAATAGAATTATTCAAATATTTTTTTCGTCTAAACCCTTTATCTCCCGAAAATTGTTTTATTACCTTTAAAGCATTAGGAGCTAATATAGCCACACTTAGGACACCTGCCACAGCAATTGTTGTTAAAAGTATCTTTTGAACGGGGATTCTTTCTACTTTCATACTAAAAAATTATAACACAGTTTGTACACTTTACTCGCGGTCGCGAGTAAAGTGTACATTAATTATATTATTGGATCAAAACTTATATTTTTTCTACTTATATTTTTTCTAAATTAAACATTAAGTTGTCTTTTTAAATTAAGAATTCTTTCTACTTTCATACTAAAAAATTATAACACAGTTTGTACACTTTACTCGCGGTCGCGAGTTTAGTGTAGAAAGTTTTTCAAATCAAATTATAACTTTTTTTTGTTTTTTCTTTCTAATTTCATAATATTTAGTTTGTACACTTTACTCGCGGTCGCGAGTAAAGTGTACATTTATATTTATTATATTTATTATGTTAATAAATTAAATAATTTAGATTGTTAGATTGAATGATTTAGAACTCAGCTTATAAATAGTTTAGGGCTCAACAAAGCCGTAAAAAGCACTTTACCACTCACATTTAGGATACGATATCTCTCGAATTCTTTCAAAATCGAGGGTCTCACCAAAATTCGGGAGATATTGAGGTCGGACTTCTTTAAGTGATTCCACCTCATTTTCTAATAATTCTATCTTATTTAACAACTCTTTCATCCCCTCCACTAAATACAACGATAAATCAGAAAGATTAGTATCTAGATACTCTGTGCCATTAATAGTAGTTGTAGCTACCATTTGTGGGAAGATTTCTTGTAATTCTTGAGCTATAAAGCCTGAAATACGACGAGAACGAGTTTCCTCATCATAACCTGTTAGTTCGTTGTAATTAAAGGTTACTGGTCTTAGTTTAGATATTTTGTCTAGAATATTGGTTTTATCGTCGGTTATTAAATCTATAACATTATCTTTTAATCTACGGTCAGAGTAATTTGTCCATGCTGTGTAGCCATTGGCTGCTGGTTGCCCGTTTAGAGTAAGTTTATACCCCGGCGCCGTCGTCCCGATGCCGACGTTGCCAGTACTAGAATTAACATACAAGGAACTGTTTATACCTCCTAGATTTCCAAGCATATATTTAAGCACTTCATTTTGAGATGAGACAGTCGAAGATAAATCTCTATATCCTCCTTGTCCTTTCACAAAATCACTTAATTTATCATGATCAAGCTGTTGTTCTTTATCATTTTCATCATATATTCCATCTGGCAATCTTTGCATTGATAATATTGCTTCATAAGCAGTACTTAAATCCTTCGGATAAGGAGTTCTATCGATAATAGAAGCAACTGAGATTCCTTGATTAAAATAAATAAGTGATCCATGCCCGTTCTGAATAGTCATTACTCCTGTACTTGCATTTTTCTCTATGTACGTTTCATAACCAGGTTGTTTTGTAATATGAAGTCTTGTTGTGTATGCAGGAATAAATTCAAAACCTCCTCCCATATAAGCTGCACCACTATCAACTTGGAATTTATAATCAGGCGCCGTCGTCCCGATGCCGACGTTGCCGCCGGTTATTATTGACATTGCCGTGTTCCATGTAATAGGATTACCAGCCGTTCCGGCAGCAGCAATCTTGAAAAAGATTTGACCAAAATACCCATCAAGATGTATTTGGGATGCAGCTTGGCTTTTTATGTAATTACCGCCAGTGGAGTCACCAAAGTTTGCTCCAATATAGCCACTATTTACATCTTGTTGTAAGGCAAATACATCACCCAACTGAAGTGGAGACCTCGGCCCTGTCGTCCCGATGCCGATGTTGGCTGTTCCGTTACTATTATCTAAAATTGACATAGCTGTCGTATAACCAGATGTATTTCCATTACGAGTCTGGAAATCTAATCTACCTCCATTATTGCCAGGGACTCCAACAAAAGGCACAAGTTTAGCCATTGGATAAAGAGATCCCACACTAGAAACTGACAACGCTATGTTTCCTTCTACCGCTAACTTCTCTTGAGGTGCCGTCGTCCCGATGCCGACGTTGCCTGCACTTGAAATCCTCACTTTCTCAGTAATAGAACCTGCATTATAAGTAGTAAACCCAATTCCATATTTTCCTCCCACTCCGTTTTCCATAATCGAGGATATCTTAGCTAACGTCACATCTCCCTGATTTATAAAATTTATATTAAATTGGTCTCCATCTGATGCTCCCGCAAAATTACGTTTTATATTTAATACGTCTTTATCAGTATCAGCGCCACTAGAATCATAGATATCCAACTTCGCCCCCGGTGCCGTCGTCCCGATGCCGACGTTGCCGTTTTCTTGGATCCTAAATAGTTCCGTTCCCCCACCAAACGTGTATTTATCTTTAGCAACAGAAAAATAAGTATTGGTTGCGTCGTTATCTCCATCTATATTAAAAACAAACGAATCTCCAGTATTCATAACTGCATTTACCAAGCCTGGATTACCAAAATACCCATAACCTTGAACATCTAAATTTTTTATTACACTATCTGCTGTTCTCGGCGCCGTCGTCCCGATGCCGACGTTGCCGCTAGTATCAATGCGCATTGCCTCAGTAAAATTAACAAGATCACCTGCAGTCCCACTCCCTTTATAATACCAAGCATGATACCCAGCAGTTTGCTCATACATAGTCGCAGGCTTAGTAGTAGTATATCGTCTAGATCCAGGAGCATCTATATATGAATTAGAACTTATCTGTATTTCCGATGCCGCAGAATTAATAGATCCAATAGCATTGCTACCGAGGAATATAAATTCATGATTAACGTGAGTAGTTGGAAGTACGGTTGCACCAGTACCAAAAGCAGCATCCCCTTCAACTTGTAACTTCGCCCCCGGTGCTGTCGTCCCAATCCCGATGTTGCCGTTATCTAAGATTCTCATTCTCTCAACACCACTCGTGGTCTTATCCTCAGCATTACCCGTATAAAAAGCTAAGTCTTGATTGAACCAACCACTGGCACTTTGAGCACCGACAGCTCGGATCGCGGCCGTAATTTTCGTCGTGTAATCCACATAGTTTGGTCTCCATAATACTCCTCCACCTAAAGAATTAGGCGTGTTGTGAGTTCCTAAATTTATTGAAGCCGTCCCAGTTGTTGTACCATCATTTAAATCTAGTTTATTCCCCGGTGCCGTCGTCCCGATGCCGACGTTGCCGCCAACTAATAAATCATTGGAAGTAACTTCGTAAAGAGAAAAATTCCTTACTTCTACATTACTACCAGCCATATTTGGCGTCACCCAGAATGCAATATATTGCTCAGTACCATCCGCAGTAAAATCTTTAGTGTAAGTAGTCCAAGACCCGGAAGTTGTCATGTTTAACGTCTGTACCGTCAACATTCCAGCCTTTGCGATTGTAACATAGCTAGATGCACTAGAATATGTACCGTCCTTTACATCAATTGATACTCTATATATTTCACCCGCAGTTAATAACGTCGTATCGTCATAAAAAACTCCACTACCGGCAGTCGTACTAAATTCATAATGATCCGTATCAAAAACTAAACTACCATTACTCTTAACCCAATTTGCTGTATTATTAGAAGACATATTATCAATATAAATAGCACTCCCTGTAATCACCCGAGAAACATTGATTGTTCCTTCTACATTTAAGTTACCGTCAAAAATATCTAATTTTGCCCCCGGACTCGTTGTCCCGATGCCGACGTTGCCGTTACCATTAAAATAACTATCTGCATAAGTTCTTAATAAAATATCTTCATTTCCTGCACCATCTCTTAGTGATAAAAATCCACCATAAGACCCAGACGCTCCATCATAAACCTCCAATTCAACTCTTCCTGACCCTGTAGTTCCATCTACTCTCAATCCATCAGTAGCACCGGCTGCTGTTTTAATATTTAATTTAGATAACGGTGCCGTCGTCCCGATGCCGACGTTGCCGCTCTTTATAGATACCGTGTCAAAATAACTTGTTCCTCCACTAATTGTGCCAAAACCAAGCCGACCAGAATAAAAACCAATAATTCCCCTATTATTACTGTCCGTTCCAAATGACGCTTCGTTGTTTACACTTAGTGCTGAACCAATATCGGTCGCCGTTCCAATTCCTGCATGCCCAGATACCACAAGTCCATTACTGATTCCAGCGGAACCAGCATAAGTTCCAATTGCCACTCCACCATTAACATCCAATTTGTTCGCTGGCCCCGTCGTCCCGATGCCGACGTTGCCCGCAGCCACATTTACACCTGCTCCAAAAGTGGAAACACTGGAGGTTGGGTCAACGCTAAGAACAACCGTTCCAGCGGAATTATAAAGTTCAAATTTGTTATTTTCCGATGCTGCGCCGTTCCCAAGTAACCATTTACTTACACCTGATTGTTGAAACTGTATTCTTGTTGCTTTTGATGCAACACCATTAATATTCAACTCTACATTTGTTGCCGCTACGGCATTGCCGAATGTTGAGTTGCCTACCACTTGCAAAGTATTGGCAAAATGTACTGCATTCGATGCATATAAAGTTCCATCCACTTGTAACTTATACCCTGGCGCTGTCGTCCCGATGCCGACGTTGCCGTAACTATCTAAAACTAAATTTGTATATTCGTTACTAGTAGCTCTTGTTGTCTGGAATTCGTAGCCATAATTTCCCCCTGCAATAACATATGGAATTACATCTAAGAAATAAGCATCGTCACCCCCTTGAACTCTAAGCACATCACTCCCCGCCGTGGTTTTTAAATGTAACTTCGCCCCCGGTGCCGTCGTTCCGATGCCGACGTTGCCGAGATTGTCCATAGTCATAATGTTTATAGAACCTCCTCCATCAGATTCTTCTGTCCTAAACTGAATTTTTGCGGCAGTTGAAGCATCAGCCCCTTGTGCCTTAAACAAAGCAGTTCCTGCTGAGTGATATATTTGAATACTTTTTGCTGTATCACTAAAAACAGACCCTTCTCCAACCGTACCTAGAGTATTAGCAACAGCAACTCCATCTACATCTAATAGATACCCTGGTGCCGTCGTCCCGATGCCGACGTTGCCTCCATCTTGAACAAAAATTCCAGCACCGCCATCTTCATATAGTTTTAATCCATCTCCATCAGCGGCGGTGATTTGTTTGCTTGTAATATTATCAGCAGATATTTGTATATTGCCTAAATATGAAGTGCCGGTAACTGTAAAATCTCCTCCAATTCGGGCATCTCCATTGACATCCAATTTATACCCTGGACCTGCTGTGCCAATGCCGACGTTGCCTGTGCCGTTTGGCATCAACACTATGTTGCCATTGCTGACCGAAGTAATTTGTTGACCATTCACATCTAAAGCTCCTCCTAATTGTGGAGTGGTGTCTTCTATCAAAGTAGCGATGTAAGAATCAGTGGTGGTTACTTCCACTCCTCGCATATTAAAGAAAATCATTTCTGAATTGGCGGTGGTGACGATGGCAATTGGTTTGCTGACTTCTCCAGTGCCTGTTGGTTCAACTGAAGTTAAAGCTCCGGCTGTGGTGGTAGCTAAGAAAAGAGCCGTGCCGGCAGTCAAATTTGGCACTGCGTCCGCGACTGTTACTGGACCGCTGACGGTGATTGTAAAATTATTGGCATCAGCTACTTCTGTGACGATTCCGATTACTTCAACATTGCTTGTGCTGTCTGCTTGAGCTTTGGTGTATTGTCCGTCGGTGCCAGAACTGCGAACTACATTTCCGACACTTAATCCATGAGAAGATTGGGTGACATCGATGGTGGTGCTTCCTCCTCCGAGTGTACTCCAAGAACTAGAACTACTGTAATATTGTAATTCATCATCGGTAGTGTTGTAAACGATTTCACTTTCTGTTGGGCTGGAAATGGCATCTCTTTGGGTGGTCGTCATTCGGGGCAGGAGAATTCCTGAGGTGGTTGAGTAGATGTCTAGTTTTGTGGCTGGGGTGGTGGTGCCGATTCCGACGTTGCCGCTTGTATCAACTTTCATAACTGAAGAATCGTTGATGGTGAAGTTGATACTCTCATCAGTTTCTACTCCAAAATCAAGAGTGCTGTTTGACTTTGTGAAAAGTGGATTCCCTCCCATATAGAAAGTGGAACCGGAAGTATAAATATCATCGGCATAAAGTGAACCATGAACATTTAATTTATAAGTTGAAACTGATGTCGTGCCGATGCCGATGTTGCCAGAAGTATCCATTGTAATTCCGTTGGTAGCCACTGAACCTCGGGTCATATGCCAAAGATCTCCTGATCCAATCCACGAACGAGCTGTGGCGTTGGTGCCGTCGTTTAAGGTTATGCCTGTGGCGGAATTTCCGGCTGTGGGTTTAACTTCTAGTTGTCCGTATTGAGGTGTAGTTGTACCGATACCTACATTACCAGTTATGTAATAAAGATCGTTGCCTGATTTAGTCCAAAGAGAAGTAATAGCTTCTACAATGTATTGCAATCTTTCTATCAATGAACCGTCAGCGTTAGAAACGACACTCGATGAATCAAAATCATTGTTAGCATTATTAGCTCCGAGAATATTTTGAAGGAAGTCTTGATCTGAAGATGCCGGACCGACTGTTGGCTCTACGAAGGCAGCTTGAGCGGTTGTGGAGAAAATTAAAAAGAACATTAAAAAAACGGCAAATGAACGGCTCAACTTGTTGAGCCGTTCATTTGTTGTTTTTTTGCTATTACCAAATTTTAAGAGGTCGCACCTCTTCCCGTCGTAGGCTCCTCCTCGAGGAACGACCTCGTCTAAAATTTTATTTATTTTCTTGATAATGTTTAGCATTGTGTTTAATTTTGAATTTGAAATTAGTTTTTTTGCTCTTGACTTTCTCTCTCCAGTTGTTATTATATAGATACAAATCTCCACACAGGAGCCCTCCTCATTTGAGGAGTATAAACTTAGAAAAACTTATCGTATCAATTCGATGAGTTTTTCTTTTATCTCATCGAAATCAAATTTACTCACTTTTCCATAACGAAATTTTAACCTCTTTGTATCAAATAAACGAACTTGTGATAATATTGCTGTGCTTTTTTCTTTCTTAAATTCAAAAGTATGATAAAAAGGTAAATCTTTTTCTATCTTTGTTAACGGGATTCCCAGAAAAACACTTTTGTTAAATTTCTTTAATACAAGAACTGGTCGTAAATATTCATCTCCTTTTCCGTCTTGTTCAAAACCAACATTAAGACCCATTTTTATAAACCAAGCATCTCTTTCAGAAAAATTTTTATTTATATCAACTTCAGAAATTTCCTTTTTTGTTTCGTTCCATTTATCAAAATTTTTAGAATATTTTTTCATTTCATTTCTAATATTTTAACATATTTTTAAATTTCTGGACTGCTTCACTAAAACAATTTAAGGGTCGCCCCTCAATTCTATACGGCTAGATTGCTTCGTCGTGACCTCCTCGCAAAGACGGATTTTGCGGAGCAAAATCCGTTTGTTTTAATGTTCTAGTGTTTTGATGTTTTTATGTAATACCAATTCTAAATGTTTTTCAACTCTTTTTAGTCGTCTTTCTATGCTCTTGATAATATTCTTATCAACTTTTGATTTTAATTCTTTTTTTACAAAATCAAAATCTTCCCTTATTGATTTTACTTCATCTTCGAGATTATCGAGACGACCATTCATTTCATTCAGAATAATCTTAATATTTCCTATCTCTTCAAAATTCATATCCACTTTTTCTCGGACCATATCTAAATTTTCTCCGAATATCTTAAAATCCGACTGGAGATTTTCCAATACAATAGTAAAATTATCTCTTTCTTCTTTTCTTACTTTTTCCATTTCTTTATTCATCCCGTTAGAGATAGTTTATCTTTAGATAAACGCTCTCGAATTAGTTATTAATATCCCATTTCCCGTTTTTCTTATATTAAAGTTTTATACTTATTCTCACCAAATCTCTAACGGGATTCATCATTAATATTTTAACATATTTTTAAATTTCTGGACTGCTTAAAGTGAATTTAAAGTTTTGGCTGCTGGATTACTTCGTTAACTCACAGAGACGGTCTGACGGACGGATTACTGGACTGCCACGTCAAGATTTTTTGTTTTGAAAAACAAAAAATCTTTCCTCGCAGAGACGGATTTTGCGGAGCAAAATCCGTTACGAAAAGCTAAAGCTTTTCGTCTATTCGGGTCATTCGGATAACATTCGTAGTATTCGGATTATTTTACTATTTTAACATTTTTTATTTTTTTCATCTTTTAATTTTGGGGATAAAACCTTCCTTAATTCAACCGAGATTTGGGGGTTCAACCCCCAAAAAATTATTTTCACAAATTACTTCACTAAGAAATTTTTACTTTAATGGTTTGGGGGTTCAACCCCCAAAAAATTATTTTTACAAATTATCAATGATATACTCTGTTATTTCTATCATCGAGCCGTCTGCATTTGCGGTGACTAACGACGAATCAAAATCGTTGTCGGCGTTATTGGCTCCAAGAATATTTTGGGCAAAATCTTGATCTGAATTGGCAGCTGTCACTAGCGTTTCTATGAAAGCAGCTGAAGCCACCAAAGCATAAGAAATAGCAAAAAATGCAATTGCATATATTATTATTTTTATTATTTTTGGTAGTTTTTTAAATTTCATATTATTAAAAACTAATTTCGAATTTAAAATTCATCCTATCTAATTATAACATCCCTCTTGAAAATAATTCCCTTCTTAAAAATAACTGGGCTAGCTTCAATCAAAGGAATATCCCAAGTCGTCGCCACTCCATACAAATCTCCAGAATCATTCATGTTGATATATCCTAACTTTTCACTCCATGCATAACCTGAAAAATTTCCTTCTCCGTCTATAGAAACTTGATAAAATTCATTTTCTGATTGGTCACAAAAGCTGATGTAACCGGCTTTTTCACTCCACGCATAACCGCACAAATTTCCCGAATCATAAGTCACTCCATAAAAACTTCCTGCATCGTTAAAACTTATCCAACCTAATTTTTCACTCCACGCGTAGCCAGTTAATCCATCAGTAGTTGCTCTAACCCCGTAGCGAACATCAGCACCTAATCCACTCATACTGACAAAACCATAACCTTGCATCCAAGCATAACCTGTTAAGTTGCCGTTATCTGAAGCGATCACAATAGTTTTTCCACCTATAAAAATAGCCAAAATCAAACAAGCTACAATTATTTTTCTTATTCCTTTTTTATTTTTTTCTGAAAATTTCATTTTATTTATAAATCTTCTTTCCTGTGAAGATCTTTTGGGGGTTGAACCCCCAAAAGATGAGTAGATTAATTAAAATTCTTCCCTACTGAAAAGTTTTTTTTAATAACTTCTTCATCTCCATATCTTTTTCTTTTAATTTCTATTAAGGTTTCTTCTGCAAATTTTTGGTATTCTTTGGCTGAATCAAAATGATTTAAAACCATAAACTTTTCACAAATATCATTTTTTCCATTTATAATTTGGTTTTCTTCTCCTAGTTTTCCTTTTATAATTTTTGCTTTTATATATTCATCCCAACTTGATTTATGAAATAATTGTTTATCTTTCATATTCTGAAATTTCAAATGAACTTCAAAATTTAAATTCAAATAAACGCTCAAAAATCTTAAATATGAATCTGAGTCAATAAGAACTGATTTAAATCTACCCTGAAATAAAACTCCACTTCTTTTGTATTTTTGATTAAAATAAGAAGTATAACCTCCATTTAACCTTCTCATAAATTCACTAATACCTCCTTCAACCAATGGTGTTAAAATGAAATGATAATGGTTAGGATTTAAACAAAAAGCCACAATTTCTAACAACTTTCCCTCTGTGGGGGTTGAACCCCCACAGGAGTATTCTTTACTATTATTTCTGTTTTCAAAAATGCTTCCAATTGGCTCAACTGAATTGAACTCTTGAATACTTTTATAAAACCTATCTAAATCATGTTTATCATTAAAAATAATCCTTTTATCCGTTCCTCTATTATAAATATGATAATATTTATTTTTTTCATAAAATATTGGATTTCTCATATTTTTTAATCTTTGGGGGTTGAACCCCTGATTTGGAAATTATCGGTAGAGAAGTTTTTCTATCATTGTCTCAAAATATTTTCCAGGGCTTTAATTCTATTTTCTAACTCACGATTTTTCTTTTCTAATTCAACCGTTCGGTCTTCTAATCTTGCGCTTCTGTATTCTATTGTTTCTCCAAAGTTAATTAAATCTTTAACGGCTTCTAACAAAATCGCGGTAAACTTACCGTATTGAACTGATTTATAGCCATCATTATCAGTAGAAACTAATTCTGGATAAACTTGTTCCATTTCCTGAGCAATCATTCCAATTTGATCTCCTGTGCCAAATTCTGAATTTTTCCATTCGAATTTAACTCCACGAAGTTTTTGGATGTTTTGAAGAGTAGGTGAAGTTTGACCTAGGGGTCGCACCCCTTCCGTCGCAAGCCTGCCTGCTGGCAAGGTAGGCTCCTCATAGGGGAACGACCCCTTACTCAAACTGCGGATGTTTGTTTTTAGACGAGCGTCGGAGGCGTCTGTGATGCCATAGGCTCGTAAAGTTCCATGTACATCTAAAGTATAATCTGGGGAAATTGTTCCCCCGATACCAACTCTCCCCAAAGCTAACAACGAATTTTCAACTACAATATTTCCGCTACTTGCAATTTCATTAGCAATAGAAGGACAACCATCATCAGAACAAACTCGCAAATTTTCATTCAAAACTGAAATATCTCCTCCAGCTGCGGAGATGGTCAAATCCCCCGTAGCCGAAACATTAAATTCAGAATACAAATCTTCGTCATAGGAAATTCTAAATTGAGGATCAGACTGCGGTTCGTAAACATCTAAAATTCGGCTAGGAGCGGGGGTGCCGATGCCCAAAGCTCCCGCTATGTAAGCGACATTTTCTACGATTAAGTTACCTGTGCCGCTGGTTAGTTTTTCGAAATTCTGGACTGCGTTTCCCTGTGGGGGTTGAACCCCCAAAAAGGGAGAGGTGAGGGTTGGGCAGGCGCCTCCTGAGCAAACTAGCATATTATCATCTGGCAAACGCACATCTTTACCAGCAGAACTCAACAACAAATCCCCTACCGCATTGACTTGCATTTCGGCAAAATTGGATTCGTCATAAGAAACCCTCATTTGAGGATTTTCTCCTGTTTCGTAGACATCTAAAATTCGACTAGGAGCAGGAGTTCCTATTCCCATAACTCCTGCGATGAAAGCGACATTTTCTACTATTAAGTTACCTGTGCCGCTGGTTAGTTTTTCGAAATTCTGGACTGCGTTTCCCTGTGGGGGTTGAACCCCCAAAAAGGGAGAGGTGAGGATTGGACAAGCTCCACTAGAACAAACCAACATATTATCATCTGGTAAACGAATATCTTTTCCAGCTGAACTTATAGACAAATCCCCCACCGCCGACACTTTGAATTCTGCCAAATTTTCCAAATCATAAGCCAATTTCATTTGCGGTGCATCAGTATCATTCAAAACCTGCAAAGTATCTCGAGTATAAGTAATATTATCCGAACCAACTTTCAGCGCCAATTCTTTAATAGCATTCAACATTGTCCAAAAGATAGGATCAGATTCAACTGACAAATAACCATCCTGACCTTCTTTAACAGCTTCTGGAATAACGGCTTGAACATCTTGAGCAATCAATCCGACATATTCTCGGTCACTTGGGATATCCAAAGCATTGTCATCTTTATAATTAAAGTAGGATGGGTAAAGTCCTGATAAAGCAGTTAAGCCTCGGGTGAAGTCACCATTAACATCTTTTAATCTTTCATCCGAAGGCACAGTCCATGTAGTTGTTCCGGGTTTAGCTGCACTATCTGTTGAAAGTTGAAGTTGATAGGCCGGAGCAGTCGTCCCGATGCCGACGTTGCCGTTATACAAAATGCTCATCCGTTCAGCAATCGTACCATTATTATTATTGATAAACATCAATCGACCTGTGGAGGCATTTTCTCGGCCCATATCCCAATAGTATAAATCAGAGGAAGATCCTAATCGTAATACAGGATCAGCAGAACTTCCACCATTTAAGGACAGTAATCTCCCAGGACTCGCCGTCCCGATGCCGACGTTGCCATTATTCTTTATTATCATTTTAGTATCAGCTGCAGCGCTATATTGACCGGCATCACCGTTACTATCCACAACAAAAGCTAGTTCAGATCTGCCCCATGAATCAACCCCCGTACTTAATATTGCCGTTTTCGGCGGAACATCATTAGCGGTACGGTGCTGAAACTCAATCCCTACTGTACCTGTATCCATCGCGGGATAATGAAGTCTAATCAACGCGCTTGTTCCATTAAGCTCTAATTGTGCATTCGGCGCAGTCGTCCCGATGCCGACGTTGCCGCCGTCTTTTAGAAATAGCCTTTCATCTGATACTCCGTCTTCTGTAAATCTTAATCCTCCATTAGCATATTGAACGTGCCAATCATCTGTGGCCGCATCTCCACTTGTCCAATACATTGCACCATCAAATATAGATGTTCCGATTACACTTAGTTTCGCCCCTGGACTCGTCGTCCCGATGCCGACGTTGCCGCTACCTGAAATAACAACCGCATTTATAGGAGTTCCTGATGTTTTTGTCCTAAAATAAATATCACCATTGTCACTATTATAATAATTATCAATAAACGAATCTCCCGTTCCAGCATCAGTCCACAAATCTAACCCTGTAACGCTATCAATTCTTCTCAATAATATTCCCGTATCATAAGGCGTACCTGCTGACATTATTTCTAACCACTTAGGGAGTGTTGCTGAACTACCATTCGGAGGAGATGCCCCAGGTGCAGTCGTCCCGATGCCGACGTTGCCACTCGGCGAAATTATCATCCTATCGCCTCCATCGTTAGAGAAAGTAATACTATCCCATGAACTACTATTACCATACGCTTTAATCAGCATTCCACCCGCCCCCTGTTGTCGAATAAGATTGTAAAGATTCGGGTATGTCGATTTATCATAATATTGACTAAACGACGCTGTGCTTCCTTGATTATTTTGTACAATATCTCCTTTTACCTCTAACGGAGCACTCGGTGCCGTCGTCCCGATGCCGACGTTGCCGCCACTTAGATATAAACTTCCTCCTCCAGGACCAATAGTCATTAAGTTTGTGCTTTGCTGATACATTATTCTTGCTCCAATATCCGCAGTCGTTGACGGAGATGTCCAAAGTATCCTTCCTGCTTTATCATCAGGAGTAATAAATGACATTCCAGTATCGGTACTACCACCTCCTTCAATTATAAAATCATCTCCTGTTGAATGAGGGGTTACTGTTCCAGCAGAAGCAACAAAAACATTTAATTTACCTTCAGGTCCCGTCGTACCGATGCCGACGTTGCCAGCAAAATAATTGGTAGTTTCACTAATAAAAGCATCCACAGCAGATTGATTGTGAGCCATAAAATTGAATCTGGTATCACCATGGTCATAAACGAATCTTGCCAACGTAGTCCCGTCTGTATAATCAATAATTCCATCTCTGTCATTCGCACTTGTCATTTTTAAAGTTGGATCTCCACTAGCAACAGCTTGGAGATGCATTTGTGTATCTCCACTTGACTTATAAAGATGTAGTGATGAATCAGGTGCCGTCGTCCCGATGCCGATGTTGCCCGTTCCTCTGTCGAAACTCATCACCTGAGTTGAAACATCATTTTCTACCCTATGAAAATGCAAATCTCCATTAACATCATCATCGTGTATCCATTCCCAACCATAATCAGGAGTAGAAAATTGACGAAACCGCACTGTTGGGGTTCTTCCCCCTGTTGGATAATTAATATCTGGACCCTTTATCTCGAGTACACCGACAGGCGCCGTCGTCCCGATGCCGACGTTGCCGTTACTTCTTAAAACCGTTAAGACATCTGTCGCAGTTCCATAACTATAAAGTTTGAAATCACTTGATACTGGAGAATTTCTTTCTCCCAAAATCCAATCATCAGTTACCCCAGTACTTATCTTAATTATGCCATTTCCAGTATTATCCGCCCGTTGGATTTGTAACGCCGTATCTGTTGTTGCTTCATAAATATGTAAATTAGCCACTGGTGCTGTCGTCCCGATGCCGACGTTGCCATCGTTGTCAATTCTTACTCTCTCTGCAAAACCTGTTGTACCGTTATTAGTTGTATAAAAAGCCAGCCCTGCATCTTCTCCCGCAGTCCCTTCTATTACGCTCTTAATCCCCCCGACAAGACCACCAGAAGCATCCGCATTTTTGAATAATATCTGACCAAAAAACCCCTCACTAGTCCAAGTGCCGTTGGCATTATTCTGTAGCAAAATCGTTGCGGGAGCCACTCCAGTCAAGTCAGTCTTGTATAATGTTAATTGCTCGCTTGGTGCTGTCGTCCCGATGCCGACGTTGCCTTCTATTATTGCCCCGTTTGTTGGAGCTACTGACGTTCCTGAATATGTTGCTCCAACTGCCAATCCGCCCTCTATATCTAATTTACTCTTCGGAGCTGTCGTCCCGATGCCGACGTTGCCGCCTGTTGTAGCCGTAATAACTGCATTAGTTCCAACTGTTGCAGAAGAACCTATAGAAAAAGCATTTGAATTTGAATTATCTATACCAGTGTGCCAAGAAAATTCTCCTGTTGTTCTATATAATGTAGCCACATCCGCCCCGCTTTTTTCAAGATGTAACAACTGAACAGGCGCCGTCGTCCCGATGCCGACGTTGCCTGTGTCATATTTTATGACCATAGCTGGAGAATAAGAAGCTGCCCCAGCGGAGCCGTAATCACCGAACGAAAGCGAATAATTATCATCCAGACCTATCTTGAACGCCCGATTTCCCGTGTTTACGGCGGACTTTGCCAAAACAATCTGCCCGTCAGATGCAGTACCGCCAGAGTTCCAATTTCCAACCTGAAGCATTTGTGTCGGTGCCGTCGTCCCGATGCCGACGTTGCCGCCGGTGGCGATATTCATCGCCGAAGTATCGTTGATGGTGAAATCGATGCTCTCGCCTGTTTCCACTCCGAAATCAAGAACCGTGCCAGTTCGGCTCAAAAGGGCATTTCCTCCCATATAGAAAGTCGAACCTGAAGTATAAATATCGTCGGCATAAAGTGAACCATGAACGGTCAAATTGTAATTAGATAAGGTGCTGGTGCCGATGCCCACTCGTCCGTCGTTATCAACTAGCAAAATATTTTGATTGGTAGTAGTAGCGATTTGGAAAAGATTTTCTGAGGCACTAGTGCTGTTAACCGAAAGTTTATAACTTGGGCTGGTTGTGCCAATCCCGACGTTGCCTTTCAAAATTGTCTTCGTGATAGAGTCATTTCCCAAAACGGCAGTATTAGACCCAAGCCCCGTCGCGTTATAACCAATGACGATTTCGTTCTGATCGTTGTCAGCTAGAGGTTTGGTGCTTTCTCCCAAAAATACGTTGAAGTCCCCTGTTAAATTGTCTGTTTCTCCATCGGCGATATAACGGCCAGCGTCATAACCGATGGCTGTGTTTGAGCTTCCGGTGGTGTTGGTTTCTAGAGCAAAACCTCCCACTGCCGTGTTTTGATTTCCAGTGGTATTACTGTAAGCCGAGCCATGACCGAGAGCTGAATTATAATAACCTTCTGTATTTGAGTAGAGTGCCAAAGCGCCAACAGAAGCATTGGAATACCCCGTGGTGTTGCTGGCTTGAGAAGTATAACCGATGGCTGAATTGTAATAGCCGGTGGTGTTGGCGGTTAGAGTGCCTTCGCCGAGAGCTGAGTTATAGGAGCCGTGCCAAATTTGAGTGGCAGTGCTACCCATTGTGAAATTGCCAGAGTCGATGCCGACAAAGGTGTTGGACCCCGAAGGCACGGCTCCCCCTCCCGTCGCATCTTGGAAATTATGAATAAAGCGAGAGTTGTTTTTGTAAATAACCCCTGTATCGTTGCTGGTTGTATTTTGTAAATTGATGTCTCCTGTGATGTCTAATTCTTGAACTGGAGCTGTGGTGCCGATGCCCACATTTCCGGAGGAATCGATTCTCAAAGCTTCGTCACCTGAACCGATTGTGGTGGTGGCGTTGATAGATGATGGAGTCAAGGCAAAACTTCCGGTGCTGTCCACTCCGATATCTACATAATTATCCGTATCATACATCAGTTTCATTTGGGAGTAAGTGTCGGCGATGGTTAATCTGGCTCCCACAGTGGTGGTGCCGATTCCTACATTTCCGCCTGTGTAATAGGCATAGGTGGTGGCATCTTGGAAAGCTCCCGAACCAGCCCCGATAGGCCAAGTTGTTCGAGTTACTCCACCCAAGGTAATTCCGGTACCGGCTACATCTAGAGAGGAAGCTGGGCTCGTGGTTCCAATCCCGATATTAGAGCCACTTATAAAAATAGCGGAAGTCGCCGCCAAAGTGTTGGTGCCATTATAATATGGAAATTGTCCTGTTGTGCCTGTGATGCCGGTGACTGCTGAGGTGCCGTTGCCTTGCAAAAGACCGGTTAGAGTAGAAGCTCCAGTTCCTCCGTATTCTACTCCGATGTCTGTGGCTTGCCAAACTCCTGTGGCGATGGTGCCTAAAGTCGTCAAACTAGTTGCTCCTGCCCAAGTAGTTGAAGCTACTGATTCACCTGAGAAAATAGCATTCAATCCCGCGATTGAGTCAAATTCTGTGCCGGCTGTTTGCCATTCAAAATCACCAGTAGTGCTTTCGTAAGTCAAGAAATATTCGTCAGTAGGAGAGTTCACCGCTTTCAACATTGATTCTTCGATGTCATCTGCACCGATAACCCCAAGGTCTTCAACCCCGTCAATTATTGTCCCGTCTGGTAATTTAAAACCGCCTGTACTTGAATATACCATGCCTTCTACTGCCAATTTGGTTGAAGGAGTCGTCGTCCCGATGCCGACGTTGCCTCCCATTATCACATTCCCAATTCCATAATTTAACCATAATGCTTTTCCACCTGACGCATCCCTATCATATGCTTGAATTATTCCTTGCGTTCCATCATAACCCATTTCTAAACCTGCACTTGTTGTCGGATTAGAAAAACCTGTTATTTGTGTACTACCATGAACTCTTAATTTTGTCGTAGGCGCCGTCGTCCCGATGCCGACGTTGCCACCGCTTGGTTGAAGTGACAAAGCTCTTGTGTTTACTGTAGATTCTGTTGACTGAATATATCCATAAGATGTACCTGCTGAAGTATCAACCCCTAGATATAATTTTCTATTTGAATCTGTTGCTCCTTGTATCCTAATTTGTCCATTGTCTCCACTTAATGTGGTATCTCCAGCAACTACAAACTTCGCCCCTGGTCCCGTCGTTCCGATGCCGACGTTGCCTGCTGATTGAATTGTCATCTTTGAGCCTAGAGTAGCTCCATTGCGAGTATAAAAATCCAATTGTCCCCAATCATTAGTAGATTCTGATTTAGATGTAGCTACTATTTTTGCATGAACATTAGTTCCATTAGTACTTGTATCAGTTCCATAAAATTCAAGACTTCCCCATTCGTCATCTACTGCTACAGCATTATCCAATCTACTTAACCTTAAAACCCCACCAGCTTGTTCTTTTTGAACATCCAACTTCGCCCCCGGTGCCGTCGTCCCGATGCCGACGTTGCCTGCAGAATTAACACTTATACCCTCTGCTCCTCCATCTCCACTTATCCAGTTACCGTTAGTTGTTATTATTCCTCCAAAGTTAGAAGTACCTGTGACTGTTGAATTTCCTAAAACATAACTATTTCCTTCTACACTTAGTTTTGAAAGAGGTGAGGTTGTGCCGATTCCGATATTTCCGCTCGTCAAAATAGTCAAAGTCGAGGTGGCTGCCAAAGTATTAGTCCCATTATAATATGGAAATTGTCCGATGGTGCCTGTTATTCCTGTAATAGCTGATGTTCCGTTGCCTTGTAGAAGTCCTGTTAGGGTTGAAGCTCCTGTTCCTCCATATTCCACTCCAACATCTGTGGCTTGCCAAGTCCCTGTGGTGATTACTCCAGTGTTGGCTGTCACTACTAAGCCGTTGTATGAAGTGGCTCCTGTGACTGCTCCTGTGACTGCCACTGAACCTGTGAAGTTGGCTGTGGATGAAATAGTTTGAGCATTGATTAAGCCAGAAGTGATTGTGCCTGTGGTTGCTAAGTTTTCATTATCAAAAGAAATGGCTCCTGTGTCGGAAGTGATAATAGCTCCATTTAAGTTAAGATTGTCGACTGTGAATGAAGTGAAGCCTGTTCCCGATCCAGTGGTTATGCTAGCGGTTCCGTCGGTTAGGGTGGTTCCCGAAATTGAAGTAAACCCTGAAAGGCTGTTGGAAGACCAACTAGCTGTTCCATCTGTGATAGAAGCTACTCCTGTGAAGGCTCCCGAAGTTGCTGAAAATGTTCCGTCGGTGAAAGTTCCTCCTGTGATAGTGCCTGTTACAGTTGAGTTTCCTAAAACATAACTATTTCCTTCGACACTTAATTTTGAAAGAGGTGAGGTTGTGCCGATTCCGATATTTCCTCCATCTTTGACTGTGAACACTTCTGTGGCTCCGTCAAACAGGGACAAGATATTCCCAATTCCAGATTGCACAAGTGAAAGAAGTGTGCTAGCTGAACTTGATGCCATTGAGTCGGCGTCGTCTGATCGTAGGAATTGGGTGGAATCTAGTCCGTCCAATTTGCCTGATTCAAATGCTGATGGCACTGAGGCGATTTGTTTTCGAGGTGACATTTCTCCGTCCCAACTTGGGGTGTCTGGAGTGCCTCCGATGTTTACTCCTAGGTAAAGATTTTGGTTGAAATCGATGCTGGATAGAGAAGTGACATTTCCAAGTAGTACGGAGAATAATCCGTTAGTGACGGTCACGCGGTTTGTTAGGGTTAGAGTTTCTGTCCAAATGGCGGTGCCTCCTGAACTGGCAGTGTAAAGTTTGAATTCCATATTGTAGTCGCCGTCGGCTACTGCCACATTGCTGGCGTTTGTCAATTTTCCTTGATAATTTATTTCGGGATTAAAAGCGGAAAATGCTGAATTTAGAGGTGTGAAAATGATGGCGATTAGGGTCAAAAAAACAGCAAAATTATTCAAATGCAATTTGAAGAATTTTGCTGTTTTTTTGACCACTATTTTTTTGTTTGCCAAATGTTTTTTAAACATTGATTTATAAGGGTTTTTTAGGGTTCATACTTGAAAATTTCCTCTCTTTTGATAGACAGATTGCAGCTGGAACACTTACCCAATATTATACCTTATTTTTATGGACTTTTTTAACCAAACTGTGGATAAATATTCACAAAATATTAAAGAAAATCACCATAAAAAAACTACCTGAATTTAACCAATCCAAACAACAATTCTTAAAAAAGTAGGGGTAGCACCCCTACTTTTTAAAAACCTTTCCATACTGAAAAATTCTTCTTAATAACTTCTTCGTCTTTGTATCTTTTTCTTTTAATTTCTACTAAAGATTCTTCTGCAAATTTTTGGTATTCTTTAGCGGAATCAAAATGATTTAAAACCATAAATTTATCACAAATATCATTTTTTCCATTTATAATTTGGTTTTCTTCTCCTAGTTTTCCTTTGACAATTTTTGCTTTTGTATATTCTTCCCAACTTGATTTATGAAATAATTGTTTATCTTTCATATTCTGAAATTTCAAATGAACTTCAAAATTTAAATTAATATAAACACTCAAAAATCTTAAATATGAATCAGAATCAATAAGAACCGATTTGAAAGTTCCACCAAATAATGAACCTGTTCTTTTGTATTTTTGATTAAAATAACTAGTATATCCAGAGTTAAGTCTTCTCATAAACTCACTAATACCCCCATCAACTAAAGGGGTTAAAATAAAATGATAATGATTAGGGTTTAAACAAAAAGCCACGATTTCTACCAAACGATCATCTTTTTCATCAGTAGGGGTGCTACCCCTACTTTTATATTTTTTACGAATATTTCTGTTTTTGTATATACTCCCTATTGGTTCTATAGAATTAAATTCTGTCATAGATTGGTAAAACCTTAACAAATCGAAAAGATCCTCAAAAACTATTCTCTTATCTACACCTCTATTATAAATATGATAATATTCATTTTTTTCATAAAATATTGTTTTTTTCATAATTTATTTTTTTAAATTAATAACATTTTTAAAAGTAGGGGTGCTACCCCTACTTCTATACTTTAACTGGTTTTGTTTTTTGAAACAAATAGGCATTGTGGATAAACTCAAAAACAACCACTTAGGGGCGAAACCCCCAAGTGGTTGTTTTTGGTTTTTTCTAGACTATTTTATTTTTTTGCAGGCTTTTAGGAATTCGGTGAACAAGGGGTGTGGGTCTAGAGGTCGGGCTTTGAATTCCGGGTGGAATTGAGTAGCTAAGAAAAAAGGATGCCCTTTTTCTAAATCAGGGGTTGAACCCCCAAAACCTTTGAGTTCTAAGATTTCCATTAGTTTGCCGTCTGGGGAAGTGGCTGAAAAGATTAAACCTTCTTGGTTAAGGTTACTTTCTCCTAGGGGTCGCACCCCTCCGTTCGTAACCTCACTACAAGGGGTACGACCCCTTCCCGAAAGTTGCTCTATAAAATCTGGGTTAACTTCAAAACGATGACGATGTCTCTCAGAAATTTTATCTTTTCCATAAGCTTTCCTCGCAATAGTCCCCTTTTTCAAAACTGCAGGACAAGCTCCCAAACGCATCGTCCCTCCATAATCTTTATTTTTCATCAACTCTTTTTGCTCTGGCATAATGTCTATCACTGGATATTTTGTCTTAGGATCTATCTCAACTGTATTGGCTCCCTCCATACCTAAAACATTTCGAGCATATTCTACGACGGCTAATTGCAAACCATAACAAAGCCCCAAAAACGGAATTTTATTTTCCCTAACAAATTTAATCACTTTTATTTTTCCATCAACTCCTGTTGAACCGAAACCTCCCGGAATTATCACTCCATCATATTTTTTAAGCGAAGCTGTTTTGAGCTTCCCTGTTTCGAAATCTTTTGAATTTAACCAATGAATTTTAGGTTTACAATCAATTTTATACGCTGAGAATTTAATGGCTTCTATGACCGAAATATAGGCGTCAGAAAGGACAAAATCGCCTGAATCAAAGTATTTTCCGACTATAGCGATGTTCAGTTCTTGCCCTCCATTATGCACTTTTTTAACAAATTTTTTCCATGAATTTAAATTTGATTTTTTAACGCGCTTCTCTAATTTTAATTTTTTAACAATGGAATCGCTAATTTTATCCTTCTCAAAATTTAAAGGCACGTCATAAATTGATTCCACATCTGGAGCAGAAACTACATTTTTAACATTAATATTACAAAATAAAGCAATTTTTTCTTTTCGTTTTTTATCTAACGGCACATCAGACCGAGCGATTAAAATATCCGGTTGAATTCCAGTGGCATTCAAATTTCTCACCGCATGCTGAGTCGGTTTAGTTTTCATTTCTCCAATTTTGCTTGGAATTGGTAAATAAGACAACATCACATACATCACATCGTCAGGACATTTATTTCTTAACATTCGAGCGGCTTCTAAAAATAAAATATTTTCATACTCTCCTACGGTTCCTCCGATTTCAATTACGGTTACGTCAGCATCGGCTAGTTCAGCAGCTCTTTCAATTCTGTCAATAATTTCCATAGGAACATGAGGAACAACTTGCACACATTTCCCCTTATAGCCAAGATTTCGTTCTCTCTCAATCACAGAACGATAGACCCTGCCTGTGGTCATATAGTTGATATTTGGTAAAGTAACATTTAAAAAACGCTCATAATTGAGCATATCTTGGTCGGTTTCGTATCCGTCATCTAGGACGGCAACTTCCCCGTGTTCGGTAGGATTCATAGTTCCAGCATCGACATTTACATAAGGGTCAACTTTGATAGCTGTTACTTTGAGACCTCGCCCTTGTAAAATTTTTCCGATAGATGAGGCGGTGATTCCTTTTCCAATTCCTGACATCACTCCTCCTATTACAAAAATATATTTACGATTTTTCATTTTTTTCTTATGAGTGAAACGAACCTGCCTGCCGGCAGGCAGGTTAAAAAAAATGACCCTGTGAAATTTATTTTATTTTATAAAATAAACATTTATTTTTCTTCTGAAAAATAAATGTATTTCACTGGGGTTATTTTGTTAACCCATTATACTCAATTTTTTAAATATTAAGTCCTTATCATTTTAACCCATTCAAATTAAAAAAACTAATTTTTTATTAATTAGGATATTAAAAATAAAAGGAGTCAAATTTTTTGTTTTTCAAAACAAAAAATCTAACCTTACGAAAATGAATAACGGACGCTGGACTGCTTCGTTAAATATGAAGCGAGCATATAATTCCATCGTTCGGATTATGTAGAAATAAATATTTTAATTTTATTTCTACAAATCCTCACTTGAAATTATATGAAGCGAGCATATATTTCCATCGCTCGGATTATGTAGAAATAAAATTAAAATATTTATTTCTACAAATCCTCACTTGAAATTATAATTTAGAAGTACGACCTCGGTAATGGTAGAACAAAGCTAATGGCTAAAGGTTACGGTTACTTTAACTAAGAGGTCGGACTTCGATTGGTACGACCCCTTTTCGAAATTAAGGTCGGACTTCAAACGCTAGACTGCCACGTCAAAAAAATTTTAAGAATAGAAAACTCCATTTAAATGGAGTTTTCTATTCTTAAAATTTTCTCTCCTCGCAGAGACAACAAAGGACGGATTTTGCGAAGCAAAATCCGTCTCTTAATTCCTAATTCTTAAATCTTAAATCTTAATTCTTAAATCTTTAAGTACGTTCTGATCGCAAAAACACTAGAAATTATTCCAAGCAAAGCACCTATTCCTGCTAGAGCAAAAAATATGGAAAAAATATTTGAAACGAAATAAGAAAGCAGATCTAAGAAAAACATATTCTCAATAAAAGGATTTGTCCATAACAAAAGTGGGTAAAAAATTATTATTGTTAAGATCGAAGAAACCAATCCATACAAAATACCTTCTATCAAAAATGGACCTTGGATAAAATTATTATTAGCTCCGACAAGTCGCATCACACCAATTTCCTTACGAGAAATAAAAATAGTCAAACGAATAGTGTTAAAGGTAATCATTATTGAAACGATAATTAAAATAATAGCGCAAGCAAAACCGAAATTTTTAACAGCATCAATAATTTTATTTAGCTTATCAATAGCTATTTTATTATTATAATAATTAACTTTTTCTATTATTTTATTATCTCCTTCCAACAAGGATGCTTCCGATTCTAAAAAAGTAGCAATCCCAGCATATTGGCTAATTTCTTTTGCTTTTATATTTAAAATTGCCCCCAAAGGATTTTCATCCAATTCTTCTAAAGCTTGCAAAGTTAAGCTATCGTTGCGATGTCTTTCTTTAAAATTAACCAAGGCTTGTTCTCGAGAAATGTATTCAACCTTATCAACTTCTGGCAAAATTTCTAATGATTCTTTCAATTTAAAAATTTCATCAGTAGGGGCTGTTACAGTAACATAAACATTTACATCAATTTTATCTTTGATTTGTTCCAAAGCTGAATCTAATAAAACACTACTTAAAAACAAGGATAAAATAGCTGCCAAAGTTACCATCATTACAAAAATGGCAGAAAAAGAAACAATGCTATTTCTACAAAAATTTACAAAACCTGTTTTTATTATTCTTTTTATATTTGTAATAAACATAATATTTAGTAGGTTAGCTTATAGCTTTTAGGGGTTAGGGGAAAAATTTGTCCCCCTACGGGGGATCACCCGTTAGGGTGACAATTTTTCTTTTTTTCTGGACTGCCACGTCGTTCCGCTGAGGCTTCACTTCTCGCAGAGACGGGTTTATTTAGAAGTACGACCTGAGTATTGGTTAAACAACATTCAGTGACTAAAGGTTACAGCTATCTTAATTAAGAGGTCGGACTTCACCCTAAAGGTTACGGTTACTTTAGCTAAGAGGTCGGACCTCGTTTATCTTAATTTAAAATTTTTAATTTCTAATTTATAATTCTTTGATTTTTAACAAAAATCAAAGGTTGTATCCTCCTTTTTTATCTTTGATAATTTTACCATTTTCCATTGTAATAACTCTTTTGTCTCCTAGAAGATCAATCATTTCTTTGTTGTGGGTTGTTAAAATAACAGTCGTTCCTAACTCATTAATTTTTTGTAAAATTCCAATGATATCTTTGGCATTATAGGGGTCCAGATTTCCTGTTGGTTCATCAGCCACTAATACATCTGGCTGATTAACAATAGCTCGAGCAATGGCAATTCGTTGTTGTTCTCCTCCTGATAATTCTCGTGGGAAATTCCACATTTTCTCTCCCAAATCTACTAAATTTAATACATGGGGAACATCTGAGGCAATTTCTTCTTCTGTTTTTCCTGCAGCTTCCATGGCGAAAGCTACATTTTCGTAAGCAGTTCTGTTTGATAATAAACGAAAATCTTGAAAAACTACTCCCACTCTTTGTCTATATTTATTTATTTTGCTACTTTTTATTTTGTTTATATCAGTTGACTCAAAAAAAATGTAACCCTCCGTCGGAGCTTCTTCGGCTAAAAACATTTTTAACAAAGTGGTCTTACCAGCACCAGAATAACCGACAATAGAAACAAACTCTTCCGGCTCGATGGTTAAGCTGACATTGTCTACTACTTTTATTTTGTCTTGATATATTTTTGTAACTTTGTCGAAGTAAATCATTTCGTTTAGTAGGTTAGTAGGTTAGGTTTTAGGGGATTAGAGAAAAATTTGTTTCGCAAATTTTTCTGGATTTTCTGAATTTTTGGTTCGTCAATATTATAACAAAAAAATAGAATAGAAAATAGCGATTAAGTGGAAAAAGAAAATTTAATTAGGTGACGCACACCCAAAGGGGTGAACGACACCATAATTAAATTTTCTCGCAAAGACGGTCGGATAATGGATGACGATTTTTCTGGACTGCCACGTCAAAACAATTAAGAAGTCCGACCTCAGTATTGGTAGAACAAAACGAATGGCTAAAGATTAAGATTATTTTAACTAAGAGGTCGGACTTCATTCGGCGTCTGCTAAAGCTTCTATCATCGGGTCAATATTCCCTACCATAATCTTCTCTATATTGTGCCAAGATTGTTTAATGCGGTGATCTGTAATTCTATCTTGAGGATAATTATATGTTCTAATTTTTTCTGAACGATCAGCTGTCCCAATTTGAGATTGTCTGTCTGAAGAATATTTTTTGGCATCTTCTTCGTCTTTTTGTTGTTGAATTTTGGCTATCAACATCGACATAGCTTTTTCTCTATTTTTTGATTGGCTTCTTTCTGCAGTACAACGAGCATCTAATCCTGTTTCTTTATGAATTAAACGAACTGCAGTTTCTACCTTGTTTACATTTTGTCCACCCGCTCCACTAGAACGAGAAAATTCCATATCATATTCTTCTGGACTTAATGTGATTTCTGTGTATTTTCGAATAGGCATAATGGCCACAGAAGCTGTCGAAGTATGAATCCTCCCCATTTTTTCGGTTACAGGCACTCTTTGCACTCGATGTACTCCTGTTTCAAATCGAAGTTTTTTATAAACATCTTGTCCCTTAATTTCAAAACTGACTTCTTTATATCCTCCCGTATCGTTAACAGAAGAGCCAAGCAATTTAAATCTCCAACTTTGTTTTTCTGCAAATTTTTCATACATTTCAGCTAAATTTTGAGCAAAAAGAGAAGCCTCGTCTCCTCCAGCACCAGCTCGTATTTCCAAAATAATTTCATTGGGAAATTTTTCTTCTTCTTTAGTTTGCTCAATAATATCCAAAATTTGTTTTATTATTTCTTTTTTTCTTTTTTCAAATTCTTTTAATTCTTCTTGAGCCAATTCTTTCATTGAAGGATCATCTTGAACCATTGTTTTTGTTTGATTTTCTTGATGCAAAATTCCTTCATACTCTTGAGCCAGATATGAAGTCTTGGGATTTTTTTTATATTCTTCCAAGTCAAAATCAACCTCATCATTTTGAGATTCATTTTCCTGGTTTTTTGCTTTTTCTTGATTTGTCATCGTAGTAAAGAATAACTTAAAATCGATAAAATTAAAAGGCAAAACTGAAAAGTAGGGGTGCTACCCCTACTAGAAATAAAATTGGAATAATCTGAAAAATAAAGAGGCGATTTGCCTTAGCAAATCGCCTCTTTATTTTTTAAATTATTTCTTAGATGCCTTCATTCGAGCTTTGAATTTTTCAACTCTTCCTGCGGTGTCAATTACTTTTTCGTTTCCAGTATAGAACGGATGACAAGCACTACAAATTTCTACTTTAATTTCTTTCATTGTTGAACCAACTTTAAACTTAGCGCCACAAGCGCAGTTTGCATTAGTTTTATCAAAATATTCTGGATGTGTATCTTTTTTCATAGGAATAATTATACATTTTTTGATATAAATGGCAACTAAATATACTTTAAGAAGTACGACCTCGGAAATGGTGCTATAAGAAGTACGACCTCGATATTAACTAGACAACATTCAGTAACTAAAGATTATCGGTATACACGTTAAGAGGTCGAACTTCGGTTGCTGGACTGCCACGCTGAGGCTCGCAGAGACGAATGCTGGAGGGATGACAGACGACACGGTTAGACTTCAATTATTTTTCCTCGCAGAGACGACGGGTTTTTAGTTATTAAGTAAATCTATGTCTTTTTGATACTCTAAGGCTCTTTGGGCTACCTTATATCCGTAAGAATAAGTCGGACGCATGTGTTTTATCAATGTATTTGAAGTAGTGTTATTTAAACCAGAATAATATTTAGCGGCGGAACAACTCCACAAATCAAATTGACTAGAAAAAGCTGTCCGGCAACGATACATGGCGTCACTTAAATACAAAGCTGTCCCAACAAAGGCATCCACATTATTGAAAGGTGAAGGAACAGAAATTCCCAAAACTTTAGATACTCGTCTTTTATAACCCGTCCCGCTAACTTCATCCCACCAAGTATTCGGCATAAACTGAGAAGGTCCCATAGCTCCCCCATAAGCCCCGTCAGAGTAGATTGGACAAGAGACTGGAGTGGTATTAGCATCCATCCCTAATTCAAACATAATCGCCAAAAAGGCTGGTTTCTGGCTATCACTCATAACTGTTCCGGCTTTATTTGTCGCGCTTTCATTGTAAGTACAACGCCCTTGATTCTTCCCTATCAAGCCATCTATCCCCGACTCTTGAGAAAGAATTGAAAGAGTCAAAGCAGCTTCTATTCCAATTTTTTCTTCGTATGGTTGAATCAATCTCAAAGCTTCTCCAAAAGTTAATTCCACTCCTCCCACTGTTCTAAACAACCTATTTTTAATCACATTTTTTACTCTCTCTTTTTCAGCGATAGTAGCTTCATATTCAGCTTCCTGATCTCGATTTAAACTAAGCAAATCTTTTTTTTCACCTTTGTAAATAACCACCAAGGTTTTTTCTTTTTCTGTTTTTAATTTTAACCCACGCTCATTCATTTCAGCTTCTTCTAATTGAATTTTAGTTAATTCGGTTTTAGTCTTGACTTCTCTCAATTCATTCAATTTATCACTTAATCCTTTTTTTATTTCATCAAAATCATTTGAGTCTATAAAAAAATCTGAAAGACTTTCTTGAGAAAGCATTGCTTCCAAATATGTAAAAGAATCCAGTTCATTAGTTCTTTTTATTAACACCACTAAATGGTTTATGGTTTCTTCTGTTTTTTCAGAAAGAGAGCGGATATCTACTTCCTTTTGGTCTATATCTTGTCCTATTTGATAAATTCTGACACTGGTCGCTCGAATATCTAAATCCGTTTTATAAATTTTATTATCCAAAATAGAAATGTCCCTTTCTATGGTCACCGATTCTCTTTGCTTGGCGTCAAGTAAAATTTTTTGTTCTTGAGCTTCTTTTTCACATTGCAAAGCAATCGCTTCTAATTCAGCATTTGATTTTCCTTCTATATTTGTGATGCTACATTCGAAAGCTATTGAGGTGATTGGTAACAACAAAAATATAAGTAGAATTATTTTTATAAATTTCTGCATCACAATATTATATCATAAGTATGTATTATGTATTAAAATATATCCACTCAAGTCTTAAATAATAAGTTTGTTGAAAATAAATAAACAATCACTTACATTGACGGATTTTGGCGGAGCTAAAATCCGTATACATAATACATACTACATAATACTTGATACTAATGAAAATCCAAAAATAAAATCTCGAGAGGTTCAACCTCCCGAGATTTTATTTTTGGATTTTTATTTATTTCTCAGAAGAATTTTCTTCAACGGGGGTTTCTTCTTTTTTACCTTTTTTCTCTATTTCTATTTCAGATATATCTTCTGACTTAACTTCTTCATCTACTTCTTCTTCCGACGGAGGATTCACCATGGCAACTACTTCGTTTTCATCTCCAATTATTTTAGCTGATTCTGGTAATTTCAAATCTTTAGCTAAAATCTGACTATCAAAATCTACCAAGCTAGAAATATCAACTTCAATTGATTTAGGTAAATCTTTAGGCAAAACTTCAATTCTTAATTCATATAATATTTTTGCCAACATTCCTCCTAACTCTTTCATGGCTGGAGCAATTCCTGTAAATTCTAATGGTACTTCGACTTCCATAACTTTTCCTCTTTCAATTACATAAAAATCAACATGACGAGGATTATCAGTCATAGGATCAAAATCTATCGCTTGGATTACAGCTTCTTTGTCTGGACCCACTCCTTTTAATGTAATTAAAGCTGATCCTCCCGCTTCTCTCCAAACTTTTTTGAAGGCAGAATAAGGAACAGTGATTGGCGTATTTTCTTCTATTTTACCATAAAATACACCTTGAATTGATTCCGTAAGGCTTTCTACTTTATTTGGTTCTGGGAATTTTTTAGTTAAATCCCTTTTTTGTACGTTTAAAATTAATGACATAATTTTTTAGTCGAAAGTCGAAAGTCTATAAAGTCAAAAGTCTTTACTGGAAAAATCACTTTACAATTTTTCTAACTTCATGAGCCTTATGGATTTTGTAAATTTTCGATTCTTTTTTCTTTTATTAACAAGTAGATTATAAGGGAAAATGGGTTAAAACACAAGAACTTGCTGGCTGTTAGAGACCGACTGCTGGACTGCTGCGAAAATTTAATTAGGTGACGCACACCCAAAAGGGGTGAACGACACCATAATTAAAATTTTCTCGCAGAGACGACGGATTTTGGCGGAGCCAAAATCCGTCATACATAATACTTAATACATAATACATAATACATATTATCTGCTTTCCCTATATCCTCATTGTGATATAATTTATAGATATTATTAAACTATAAAAATTACTATGTCTCTATTAATACAAGAAATTAAAAAAGCTCAAAAAAATAAAACCGCCATCGGACATTTTAATATTTCTAATTTAGAAATGTTTAAAGGAGTATTTGCCGCAGCTCAAGAACATTCACAAGAAGAAAAAACTCCTATCATCATAGGTTTATCAGAAAGCGAAAGAAAATACATTGGAACTGAGCAAACTGTTGCCTTTGTACATAATTTACGAGCGGAAACTAATTACCCCATTTTTATAAATGCCGATCATTGTAAAACTTATGAAAGTGCCGAAGAAGCTGCCCAGGCGGGATTCGATTCTGTTGTTATTGATAATTCAAAATTGTCTCTCTCAGAAAATATAGAGGCCACCAAAAGAACTGTCTCTATTTTGAAAGGAATAAGATTCGATATTTTAACCGAAGGAGAAATTGGCTTTATAGGTGGTTCGTCAAAACTATTAGACCAAATTCCTTCCGAAGTCGGAGTGACCGAAGATACTATTACTAAAATTGAAGATGCCAAAAAATTTGTTGAAGAAACGGGAGTAGATATGTTATCTCCATCAGTTGGGAATATCCACGGGGTATTAAAAAATTTACTAAATCCTAGCTTACATATTGGAAAAATTAAAGCAATAGCTGATGCCGTAAATGTTCCTTTGGTTCTACATGGAGGATCGGGAGTAGCAAAAGAAGACATAATTGGAGCAGTGAAATCTGGAATATCTGTCGTTCATTTCAGTACAAATTTAAGAATAGCTTTTAGAAAAGGGCTGATTGATTTAGTTGAAAATTATTTTCCTGATAATCCTAATGAAGTGGCTCCCTACAAATATATGACAGTCACCATAAAAGCCGTGCAAGAAGTGGTCGCTAGAAAATTAGATTTGTTAGATTAAATCGTTAAAACCTGCCTGCCGGCAGGCAGGCACGAGAACATTAATCCGCCAGCTGGCGGAATTAAAACAAGAGACGAAAAGCTTTAGCTTTTCGTCTCTTAACTTTTCGTCTCTGCGACCCAGCACTTTGTTATGACAATATAAATAAATTTTATAAGGTATAAATAGTAATTTGTAAAATAAAAAATAAATAATTTAATTCAAAGTGCTGGGTCGCAAAGACGATTTATCAGAGATAAATCGTTACGGATTTTTGCGAAGCAAAAATCCGTATACATAATACTTGATACTTAATACATGATACATATTTTTTTCCCCATTTTTTCTCTCTTACTTTTTAAAAATATGCTAAAATTATATTAATGAGTAAAAATTTTGATTTTATCGCCATTGGCGATATTGTGATAGATGCTTTCATTAATATAGAAGCAGCTAAAGTTCGGGATGAAAACGGAAGTCCTGAACTGTGTTTATCTTTCGCTGATAAAATTCCATACGAATGGTTAGAAGTCGTACCCGCTGTTGGAAATAGTCCCAATGCTAGTGTTTCAGCTAGTCGTTTAGGGCTCAACTCAGCCCTAGTTACTAATGTTGGAGATGATGATTTTGGAAGACAATGCCAACGAGCTCTAGAAGAAAATGGTGTTAATTTAGAATTTTTGAAAGTGCATTCTGGAGAAAAAACAAATTACCATTTTGTTTTATTACACAAAGCCGACCGAACCATTTTAGTTAAGCACACTGAATATGATTATAAATTACCGGAATTAGGAAAACCTAAATGGATTTATTTAAGTTCTTTAGCAGAAAATTCTCTTCCTTATCATTTAGAAATAGGAAAATATTTAGAAAAAAATCCTGAGGTTAAATTGGCTTTCCAACCCGGAACTTTTCAAATGGAATTAGGTTATGAAAAATTAAAAGATATTTATAAACACTCAGAAATATTTTTTTGTAATGTCCAAGAAGCCAAAAGAATTTTAAGTGCTATAAATCCTAATCTCCTTAATCAAACAATCGGCAAAGAAAAACAAGAAATTATAATTTATCTTTTGGCTGAAATGAGGAAATTAGGCCCTAAAATTGCTGTTATTACAGACGGACCTGATGGAGCTTATACTGATAATGGTGAAAAAGTTTTATTCGTGCCGATGTATCCTGATGAAAAAGCTCCTATAGATAGAACTGGTGCTGGAGATGCTTTTGCTTCTACTTTTACCAGCGCTTTAGCTAACGGAAAAAATTTAGAAGAAGCTTTATTGTGGGGACCAATAAATTCAATGAGTGTAGTGCAGTATGTAGGGGCTCAAAAAGGTTTGCTATCTCGTCCTCAATTGGAAGAATTTTTGAAGAATGCACCGGAGAGTTATCATGTATCATGTATTAAGTAGTATGTATTATGGATTATGTATAAAGGGCGAGGCTAAAGCCTCGCCCTTTTTAAATTTCAGAATTTTGTAATTTTTAAATAATTTTTTAAATTCAAATTTTTAAAAACTATTTAAATTTCTAGATGCTTCGTAAGCACGCAGAGACGAAAAAGAACGGATTTTGGCTTTGCCGAAATCCGTCTCTTAATTCTAAATTCATAATTCTTAATTCTAATTATGTAATTTATAAACTGCTTTTTTGATAGCTTCTTTATCTAAGCCATAATGTTTCAACAATTCTTCGGGTTTGCCTGATTGTCCAAATTGGTCTTTGACTGCTACGAATTTAATTTTAGTCGGTAATTTTTGAGCTAAAAATTCTGCGATAGCTGAGCCCATTCCTCCGGCTAATTGGTGATCTTCCACGGTTACAATTCCTCTTGACTTTTTTGCGATGGCTAAAATTCTTTCTTCCTCTAGTGGTTTAATTTGAGAAATATTTACTACCCGATTACTAATTCCCTCTTTTGTTAATTCTTGCGAAGCTTGCACAGCTTGAGCAACTAAATGCCCTGTCGCCATAATCACAACCGGCAAACCGTCACTCTTAAAAACACACTTGGGTCTGCTAGACCCAAGTAGTAATCCACTTGGGTCTAGCAGACCCAAGTCTAATTCTTCTTGGTTTACAGGTTCGGTTGCCATTCTTGATAGGCGGATATAAACAGGGCCTTCTATTTGAACGGCTTTTTTAGTTAATTTTTTAGCTTCTTCAAAATCAGCTGGTGAAAAAACTGTCATTCTAGGAATAACTCTCATCAAAGCAATGTCTTCAAGAGCTTGGTGACTTCCCCCGTCTGGTCCAGTGACTACTCCAGCATGGGATCCAATTATTTTTACATTTGAATTGTTGTAAGCGATGGTGGTGCGAATTTGCTCCCAATTTCTGCCTGGAGAAAAAATTGCAAAAGAAGTTATAAAAGGAATTTTTCCCATAGCTGACATCCCCGAAGCAACTGAAGCTAAGTTTTGTTCGGCTACTCCAACTTGGACAAATCTTTCTGGATATTTTTCAGCGAATTTATCTGCTCGAGTTGATTCAGTTAAATCAGCCGATAAAACTACGACATTTTCATTCTCTTCTCCTAATTCCAAAAGAGCTTCTCCAAACCCATCTCTCGTTGATTTTAATTGTTTTTTATTTTTAGTTGACATAATTTTTTGACTTGTTATAATTAACCTAATCACGCCTCCCCCTGTATGCTTGCATATGGGGGGAGGACATTTTTATATACCTAATAACTTGTTTATTTCCGTTCTATAAATTCCCCTTTTTATAGATAAAACTTCTTTTCCTAAATGACCTCGTGTATAAATTACTATTACCTGTTTACTTTTACTAATCAAATATTCATATAACGGAGCAAAATCACCATCTCCACTCAAAAAAACAAAGGAGTCAAAATTTTTATCTAAACAATCATAGACAGACATACAAACTTCAATATCAAAGTCACATTTTCTTTGAAAAATATCTGTTTTTTCAACACGAATATATTTTACATCTTTCGTATATAATGTATACCCGATATTTTCTATCTTCTTTAAAAATCTAATGGATTTGGGGTGTTTATCTTTTCCAAAATATAGGTTTTTTGTTTTTATATTTTTATATTGTTTTAAAAAATTAAAAAGTTTTTTAGGATCAACTTCTGTTTTTAAAGATTTCTTCCAATTGTAAACATTGGCCCAATCCACAAAAACTGCTGTTTTGCCATTTAATTTTAAAATTTGTTTTTTAGATTTTGGCATTGTTTAAATTTTAATATATGATTATTTAATCACTTTCCTCATTTTTTGACTATAAATCTCATATCCTCTTTTTTCATAAAAATCAATAGCACTAGTATTAAAAGTCCAAACATTTAGTTCAAATTCCTTAATCTTGTTTTCTTTTGCCCACATCTCTATTTTTTCCATAAGTAAAGAACCTATGCCATTTCTTTTTTTAGTTTTTTTAACAACTAAATCATTTACCCAAATCCATTTTCTTACTTTCATTAATGAAGACTTTTTAGTTACTTCTTTTTTGTCTGCAATCACATATCCAACAATGTCTTTACCCTCTTTTGCTAACAAAAATTTACAATTTTTATCTTCAACCAACTTGTTATAATAATTTTTAAAAAAATCTTTTGACTTTGGTTTTTTGAAATTCCAAGAAGCCCCTAACCTGTGGAGCTCTTCAATTTCATTAAATACTTCAAGAAAATCTTTATAATCTTCTTTTTTTGCTTCTGTTATATTAATATTCATACAAAAATTATAACATAAGTTAATAAATAAACATTGATACTTTCTGGTTAAATTTATACAATATAATTATGAAAAAAATATTTTTCCCTACTAGTTATAAAAAGGCTTTGCTAACAGGTTCTAAAAACACCACGGTTAGAATCAATGATGAGATAGATAAATATAAAAAAGAAGAAATTTATAAAGCTTTTTCTTATGCCGGAAATGATTGGGATGTTAATGTAAAAATAGATAAAGTTTCAAAAATTAAAATTAAAGATTTACCAAAATTTGGAATACCTAAAAAAAGTTTCGATTCATTTAAAAAGAAAGTTGGGGAACTTTCAGAAAATTACAAAGTAGATTTAATTAAATTCCACAGTCTTACTCATAAAGACGAAAAGCTTTAGCTTTTCGTCTTAACGGATTTTGGCGGAGCCAAAATCCGTGTTTGAAAATTAAGTCATTGGAAATTGTTTAGAAATTGAAAATTGAAAATTAGAGATTGGAATCTTAGATTTCAATCGACACGGGGCAATGATCTGAGCCTGTTATGTCATCGTGGATTTCGGCTTTTTTTATTTTTTTGATTAGTGCTTTTGAAACTACGAAATAATCTAAACGCCATCCGATATTTTTCTCTCGAGCAAAAGAACGATAAGCCCACCAAGAATATTTTGTTTTTTCGGGATAAAAACTTCTGAAAGTATCTACCATTCCGTCATTCAAAAAACCGGTCATCCATTCTCGTTCTTCTTTTGTAAACCCTGGGTTGCCGTGATTATCTTTTGGCCGAGCTAAGTCTATTTCTTCATGAGCCACGTTAAAATCCCCGGTTATTAAAACTGGTTTTTTCTTTTCTAATTTTTTGACCAATTTGTGTAATTTTTGATTGTATTCAATTTTATAATCTAGCCTCAAAAGTTCGTGTTTTGAATTTGGAAAATAATTGTTAATTAAATAAAAATCTTTGAATTCTAGAGTTTGGGTTCTTCCTTCAATATCAAATTGTTTATCTCCCACCCCATTTTTAACACTTAGGGGTTTCGCCCCCAAGTCTTTTTTGATTAGAGTTAAGGTTCCGCTGTAGCCGGGTCTTTGGGCTGAATTCCAGTATTCGGTGTAACCTAATTCTGTAAAAAAGTTTTCTCCAGCTAAATTAATTGGAAATTCCTTAACTCGAGCTTCATCGGAAATTTTTACTTCTTGCAAACACAAAACATCAGCTTGTCCTGATTTTAAAAAAGCTTGGGATTCTGGTTTTTTAAGCCATGCTCTTATTCCATTAATATTCCAAGAGTAAATTTTCATCCCGTTAGAGATAATTTACAAAAAGTAAATAATCTTAGATTAAAATAATAATATAAACCCCATCAAATCTCTAACGGGATTCATTCAATCAGTATATCGTATTTGGTATTTTGTATCTAGTATTAATAACATTCTATCATTCTATAGAATGATAGAATGTTATCTTTTAGACTTCTATCTATTCTGGTGTTCTTGAGAACACCAGCATAGGTAATGGGAAGGAAAATCGATTATCTTATTATCCATAATAAGATAATAGATTTATGGGGGAAATATGGGGATAAAAAAATCACTTGGACGCGACGCGTCCAAGTGAATTAAGAATAGGCATACTATGCTACTAGACAAAAGTGGTGATAATTGATTTTTCTATCGGGTGTTTTTTTATACAAAACAGGTTCTAATGTCCTCTAGCCAGTGGAGCTGTATTAATTAATCGCTCCTAAAAATGGATATAGTAATCTTTTTTTAATTTCCTCTCCTGGGAGCAATTGGTGCGGATATGTATCTCCTTCAATATATCTTGAATATATTTTTGCTAGATTTTCTTTGGCTTGTAGACTACTGGCTAGACCAACGCATGATTTACCAAATTTATTCTCTAAATCATCAATCAAGTGTAAGAGACCGTCTTTTGATTCAGAGTTATATAATTCTCCAAACAAATCATTTTGGATAGGAGCATCGCCGAGGCCTGCACAAGTTATTGAAACCTGTCTATACAAAATGCCCTTCTGATATAACTCAGTGAGAAGCTTCTTCATTTCTGATAGTAAATATTCAGGCTCTCTTGTGGGCGACGAAAGAGTAATAAGTGATTGTGTATAATGAAGGCCTTGATCACGGAGTCTTAGACCTATTCTTTTAGTAAAGAGATTTTCTTTTCTCATCCTTTGAGCGAGATGTTCTATATTCATAGAGATCTGACTGTAGAGATATTCATAACTTTCTGTTGCAGGGAAAGACCTATCTCTGCTCATGCTTTTAATAACTTCTTTTTGTTTTGGAATATCTACCACTTCCCCAAGTACTTGTTTTTGCAATGCAGGCATTGAAATAGAAAAGGTATACTGAAGCCAATTGGCATCAGCTTTTGCAAAATCTCCAATGGTGTTAATCTTATTTTTCTGTAATTTTATATATCCCTGCTTTCCAATACCAGAAAGACAGTTCACAGGCATACGGTATATCTTTTCTTCTATATTTTGATCATTTAATATTGTTATTCCGTTTGGTTTGTTCATTCCAGAAGCAAGTTTTGCTAGGAGTGGAGTACGGGCTATGCCAAAAGAAAATGTGCATCCAAGTTTTTGATATAATTCTATCTTTAATTTCTTCACTAATTCTTCCGCTTCATCAAAAGAATTCACCCACTTACTAATTTCTACTGAACCTTCGTCTATTGAGTTTTTTACTAGATTTGGAAAATGATTTCGTATTATGTTGTCCATTCTTTGTGAAAATATTTCATAGGCATAGAAATCAGAAGCAACGATATGAACTGATGGGTATTTCATGCGAACGGTTACAATTGGTAATACGCGAGATATGCCCAAGTCTTTTGCTGGGTAGCTCAAAGCTGAAACGATACCGCCATTTTGACCAACCACTACAGCCTTTCCTTTAAGTTCTCTGTGGAGCACTTGCTCTACCGAGGCAAAAAAAGCATCCGCATCAACGTGGACATAAATATTTTTTTTACTATTTTTTTTCATCCCGTTAGAGATACTTTATTAAAAGTATCTCTAACGGGACAAGTCCCAAAATACTTTTAACAAGTTTACCTGATTAAACTAATAACTTTTCCCCGGATTGTCTTTGATAATAATAACAATTACTATATCTCACTAAATCTCTAACGGGATTCATCCCGTTAGAGATAGTCTATTATAAATAGACGTTCTCGAATTATTTTAATAATATCTGTTTCCTTATTTTTATTATATTAAAGTATTTCACTTATTCTTTCCAAATCTCTAACGGGATTCATATTTTCTTACTGAAGAACGGACCACTGCTTGTATTTTTAATTCACCTTTGGGATGGATATCAGGATATTTATCATTAGCAGCTTCAAGATAGTATTTTTTATTTTTAATTCGTAAATATTTCATAGTCCATTCATCGTCTACTTCAGCAATAACAATGTCTCCGGCAGAAAAATCTTGTGTTCGCTCAACAATGACATAGTCTCCTTCGAGTATCCCAGCATTAATCATAGAATCGCCAGAGACTTTTAATAAGTAGGTGGCATCGTGTTCGTTTACCAACCATTCATCTAGTGATAAGTGGTCGCTCTTGTCTTCTGATGCAAAGGCGGGAAAACCAGCCTGAACTGTACCTAGAATTTGTATTCCATTAAATTGCTTTCCGGGAATTAAAAATCCTTTTGAATCTCTCTTTAGAATATCTTGATTTATAAAGTTACTGGCTAAAGAATATGCTGAGTTCTTTGATTTAAAACCATAGAGTTTTGCTAGTTCAGAGTAACTAGGCATGCGACCATTGGAAATAAAGAAGGATACTAGTTTTTCTTTGGTGTGTTTCATCTGTTAATTATATATGAACGAACGTTCAGTCGCAAGATATCGGATGGGTTTGAACTTCCACTATTATACGCCTGTCCCTGCGCGCTATCAGGCATGGGAAAATAAGAGGGACAACCCTCTTTCCCGAAATTAAGTCGGACCTCTTTACAGCGCTCGGAGCGCTGTAAAATTTTGGATTTTACAGGAGTCGGACTCCTGTAAAATTCCTGTAAAAACTTTCCTCGCAGAGACGGATGTTTAATTTGCCGGCTATAGATTTGCCGGTTATAGTATAGCCGGCAAAAATAATACGAGAATGAGTTGACTGGACTGCCACGTCAAGAAATTTTTAAAAAGAAAATACTCCAATTAATTGGAGTATTTTCTTTTTAAAAATTTCTTTCCTCGCAGAGACGGATGTTTAATTTGCCGGCTATAGTATAGCCGGCAAAAATACTTTAAAAATAAAAAAGCCGCACAATAGAAGAAGCTGAACGGCTTTTTCTATTGTGCGGGGATTAGCGTTTACCACAACCTGGGCATAATCCATTTATTGATTGTATATGTTCAATTGAATTATGCACTTTACATTCAGTGGTATTCTTATCTTTCTTGATATAAAATCCTTTTTCTCCGGAAGGGACTGGTTCCCGAGCTTTTATCTTCGTCCTCTTTTCTTTCTTCACTTCTATATCGAGTTTTTCTTTTAGAGATATAGGTTTAATTCCACCTTGGAGTTTGATGTCGTGGAAATAAACTTTGACATCTTCTCCTTTTGGAGTTGTACCTGTGACAGGGTTAGTCATTTCACCTAGAGTATAGCGGATTATGATTATTTCAGTCCCGTCATTTAAAGTAATTTTTATATCTTTTTCACCCATAAAAAGTTCAAAGATACGAGTTCTGAAGAAAATTAATCGGATTTCCAAGACAAGAACATCTAAATAGTTTCGAGCATATTGCAATCTTTCAATTCTCTTTTCATTATTACAATATTCTTTCATCTTTTCCAATCTTTCAATGATGTAGCAAACATCGTCTTCTTTTTTGGGGAGGTCATAATCTGAGAGAAGTCTCCCCACCCTTTTAAATCTCTTTAATTCATCAGAGGTACTTAACATTGAAGTTAAAATCCACTGCATAAAATCCAAAATAGCTTTGAAATGTGGTTTGCCTTTAATTTTTTGTTTCATTTATCACTCCTTTTTTGGGGTTTATGGTGTTGTTGTTTCAATTGGAAAAATAATTCCGTCTTTGGTTGCTTGTTTTCTGTCGGGGCAATCGCTAAAAATAACTTTAAGAATTATTTTCGCATAGCTTAAGGCTATTTTAAAATTAGGATGATCTTCTTGCATTTCTAAACAAAAACGCCCAAAGTAACTAAGCCCATGACCATACTGGTAACAAACCAATATCGATTCAATTTCTGTATTATGTAAGATACAAAAATCACAAGGGTTGTCACGAAAAAACTCCTTAGACCAATTTATGTTATTACAATAACCACAAGGGACAGTAATTGGGAGACCATCAAATCCCCAACTGTCAGTAAAGGGTTCCCCGGCCTCTGTTCTTTTAATAGCCTCTACCCATTTCTGGGCTGATGATAACCAATTTTCATAAGAAATTTTTATGATTTTTGTCATTTTGAACTCCTTTTCTATTATAAATGTTTTTAAAATACTGCTTTCTGGTTTGAATATACTTGATTTTGGGGGTTTTGTAAAGGGTTTCCAGCAAATCCTTGATAGGATTTGCTGGATGTTTTGATATTTAGATTTTGGATTAGTTGTTTAGAGGTACGACCTCAGAGTTGGTTAAACAAAACGAATGACTAAAGGTTATATTTATCTTAATTCAGAGGTCGGACCTCGAACGATTGGCTAAAGGTTACGATTATCTTAATTTCTCCTTAGGGGTCGCACCTCGGTTATCTTAGCTTTTAAATTTTTGCCTAAAGATTATGATTATATTAATTAAGAGGAACGACCCCTTATTATTTTTTCTCGCAAAATCCGTGTTTGAAATTTGGATTTGATTTGGAATAATTTGGATTTTGTAATTTGAAATTTAAAAGCGACCCCTTTCCCGAAATTAAGTCGGACCTCTTTACAGCGCTCGGAGCGCTGTAAAATTTTGGATTTGATTTGGAATAATTTGAGATAAATCGTGACGGATTTTGCGGAGCAAAATCTGTGTTTTAAAAATTAAAAATTTAAACATTATAAGCGACGTAGAGCGAGAATAATCTAAAAAACGAAACAAAGTGAAGTTTTTTAGATTATCGAGCCGAGGAGTTTATATATGGAAACCATATAATTCCATCGTTCGGATTATGTGAAAATGAATTTTCACAAATCCTCACTTGAAATTATAAGACGAAGTGCTTCTATTTAAAAATTAAAAATTTAAACATTATTTAAAAATTAAAAGAAAAGGACGACAGGCAAAGCCTGTCGTCCGTCCCATAATACTTAATACAAAATACATAATACTAAAATTAAAAAGCAACAGGCTTTAGCCTGTTGCTTTTAAATTTTGTCCCTTTCTTCTGTTCCATTTCTTTTTTAAAACCTTATACATAATGTATTTAGTAGTCTCAATTTAAGGTTCCGAGACCAACACCCTCTCATTATAGAATGAGAATCAACCGTTTAAGCCGTCTTTTTTCTTGATAGAAAAAAGACAAGTCGAAAGCTGAAAGTCGAAAGTCGAAAGGGAAAAATTTACTTTGTAAATTTTTCTGACTTTTGACTTTATGGACTTTACAGACTTTTGACTAGACATTGTCTTACGACAATGTCTGCAAGTTCAATTTGAAATAATCCACGACCACCTTCCGGTAGCCGTACCTTGTTCATTTTGTTACTATTTTGTCCTAAAGACAAAACGATATAACATTTCTGTTATATTCTCTATGTCGCCATAAAGCTCGGACTATATCTCCATCCTTTCTCTAAAAATTTCACTTTTAATTGGATGCCAAGAACCAATAGTCTTGGCAAATTTTGCGTGAGATTTGGTTGAGATAAAGAATCTCCAATAATTTGGATCGACTCTTTTACTTGGGTTATGTATTATTCCTGAAAATATATCTAATTCGGATAACATTCTTTTGATTTTTCTTAATTTCAAATTATCTTTTTGGACAAATTGAATATAAAATCTATTATCTTCCTTATGTGGTATACCTCCTTCAGCATCGAAGAAACCTCTTATATAACCAATTTTTTCTGACTTAAATTTACAATCATTAGGATCAAAATTAAAATCTAAAAATTTGGCCAAAGTTTCTAACGCATACATTTCCCTATCTCTCCCTTCTTTGTAAATCCAAGATTTACAATCTAATTTCTTTAACAAAACTTGAATTGTTTCCAACCACTTCTTATGTTTCTGGGTAAAACGAAAGCTTTTCCCTTTGTTTAAAGAAGCGTCATGTAAGGCTCCTAAAAGATAAGACTTAATCTCTCTTTTTGAAACCCTAGAAAAAGGAGCTCGGCGTGTAGTCTCTGAGGGGTCATAGTTTGTTAACAATTTACAAACTAGTGGACTTCCCTGCTGATTGTCTGCACCTGTAACATTTTTACTCATACGATAATTATATAACATATAAGTAGTTCAGGATACTCAGAGTTTCCAGCATACAGCCGAGTTTTTCTTAGAAAATTACTTTTCTAAGGTCGCAACAAATTTACGACTTAACCCTTGTTACCGATTTTACCTTAGTCCGCCATAAAGACGACTGTCGGGCACCTCCGGCTCCCTTGGCTTGACGGGCGGATTGCAATAAGTAAGGTTATTCTTTTGCGTTTCCACATAGCAAACGGTTTTCCCGTACTATGCGAATCCAACAGTATTTTTATTCATAGTTGATTTTATCTTCTTAATTTTTTCAATTCCTTTTAAATTAAGATGGTCACCTTTTTTTACAATTTCTGCTATTCGACAAAAAGCATCAAAGCTTCTTCTCTTAGAGAATGTTTGTAATTGGTGTTGTTGGAAAAAAGGAATAATTTTTTCAAAAATATCCTTTTGTGATCCAACTGTATACCTATAACAGTGAGTATGATTTTCTCTATTATCTCTTTGAAAATAAACATTTCCACATTTTAAAGTTTTACAAACTTTAAAGAGGAGATCTTTATCTCTTTCTTGCAATTTCATATGAAAATGCAATTGGATACGAAAACCTGTTTTATATGCTTTAACTTTAGAAAAGTTTACATAAAAACATCCTTCACCGTCGGTAATACCAACGATATAATCACTTGAAACTGTCGGTTTTGTCCTTCCCATATGTTAAATTATATCATAATAACTTAACGCATGGTACTACGACGCAGCTGACTTCTCATAATGTTCCATTAACCTTTTATTCATTATGAGATCTCCCCGGGTCACTATATTTACCTTTCCAAACATCCAATCATGGTTTATCTATATTTTTTAAAAAATATTAGGTTTACTTCCTTATAACCCACCGGTATAAGTCGTAAACACCATTGTCTGTATTACTACAGGACAGGCTGTTTTTTGCTACTAGGATCCTCCGGATAAACTCTCGCGAGTGTTACCCTATCCGTTCACTACGCTCTGTTCCGTTCTAGAAACAGAGGAATCGATTTTAACGATTTGGCATATGTATAGCTGCCGGGCTCAGTTATTTGTGAGTACAAGACTCGAGAACGTATTCACCGCAGTATAGCTGACCTGCGATTACTAGCGATTCCAACTTCATGAGGGCGAGTTTCAGCCCTCAATCCGAACTGGGGATGTGTTTATAGGATTGGCTCAGAGTTACCTCGTCGCGACCCGTTGTCACACCCATTGTATCATGTGAGCAGCCCAAGACATCAAGGGTCATGCTGACCTGGCGTCATCCCCACCTTCCTCCCAACACTTTGTTCGCAAGCGAACAAAGTGAGTTAAAAGTTGAAAGTTGAAAGTTGAAAGTGAAAAATTTGCGAAGCAAATTTTTCTAACTTTTTACTTTATGAACTTTATAAACTTTATACTTACTTTGAGCTTGTGCTCAAAGTGCTGGGCGGTCTCGTCTGACAAATATAACAGACGATAAGGGTTACGTTCGTTTCCTCACTTAAGAGAACAACTCAAGTCACGAACTGACGACGGCCATGCAACACCTGTTTAGCCGTTTGGATTTCCTGTTTCTAGGAAAACATAAGCTAAATGTCTAGTCTTGGTGAGGTTCTTCGTGGATCGTCGAATTAAGCCACGTGATCCACCGCTTGTGCGAGTCCCCGTCTATTCCTTTGAGTTTTAAGCTTGCGCTCGTACTTCCCAGGCGGTCCACTTAACGCGTTAGCTGTACCTCTCAGAGGGTCGATACTCCGAAAAGTTAGTGAACAACGTTTAGGGCGTAGACTACAGGGGTATCTAATCCCTTTCGCTACCTACGCTTTCGTGTCTCAGCGTCAGTTATGTGCCAGTGAATTGCCTTCGCTTTTGGTGTTCCCCATAATATCAACGGATTTCACCCCTACACTATGAGTTCCATTCACCCCTCACACACTCTAGTTTAGCCGTTTCCTATGCATTCCTCAGGTTGAGCCTGAGTCTTTAACACAAGACTAACTATACCGCCTACACACCCTTTACGCCCAATAATTCCGGATAACGCTTGAGGCCCTCGTATTACCGCTGCTGCTGGCACGAGGTTAGCAGCCTCTTATTCATAGGTTAATGTCAATAAACTTCTTCACCTATAAAAGACTTTTACACTCCGAAGAGCTTCATCAATCACGCGGCGTCGCTCCGTCACACTTTCGTGCATTGCGGAAGATTCTCGACTGCAGCCTCCCGTAGGAGTTTGGACAGTGTCTCAGTTCCAATGGTGGGGGTCAGGCTCTCACCTCCCCTAAGCGTCATAGCCTTGGTGAGCTTTTATCTCACCAACAAGCTGATACTAAGCAGGCTGATTCAAGAGCGATAAATCTTTCCCCCGAAGGGATATCAAGTATTACCTTATCTTTCGATAAGCTATTCCTGACTCTTGAGTTCATACCTACCTGTTACTACCCAGTTCGCCACTCCCCAACACTTTGGTCACGAACAAAGTGTAAGTTAAAAGTTGAAAGTTGAAAGTTGAAAGTGAAAAATTTGCGAAGCAAATTTTTCTAACTTTTTACTTTATGAACTTTATAAACTTTCTACTCACTTTGAGCTCATGCTCAAAGTGTTGGGTCGTTCGACTTGCATGCCTTATCCACGCCGCCAGCGTTCATCCTGAGCTAGGATCAAACTCTAAAATAAAAACAAATTCGTATAAAAACAAATTTGAGAAATGGAACAAAAGAAAAGGTTGAATCAAATCATGCCTAACGGCAGACAGGTTCAAATTAACTGATGTTATTTAAAGTTTGACCTGACTTCTCCTGAAGTCACTCACTTAAAATTATCAAAGGTTGTTTGTGAATATTATGTCTCGCACGACATAATACCACAGGTTTTGTTGCATCTTAGATACTGACGTTGTGACAATACCTAAGAAATTAAATTTTCAAAGAACCCTAACATTATAACCAAAACTAAAAATTTTGCAAACCCAATTTCATCATTAAAACATTAAAACACAAGAACAAAGAAACAAGTGGTTTGCAAAAGCAAACTGTTTAAATTAGTTTCAATTTCTGGACTGCTTCGTTGTGACTCGCAAAGACGGATTTTGGCTTTAGCCAAAATCCGTTTGTTTTAATGCCTGCCTGCCGGCAGGCAGGTTCTAGTGTTTTAATGCTTTAATGACTCTTATTAACAACTAAATTTTGAAATTTAATAGATTTGTTGTAATATAGAAAATAGAAAGTAAATAAACTAAAAAATTATGGAGGTGTAAATGACGAATTTGGACAAATTTATTCAAAAAAGAAAACTCAAAGATGAAGAGGACTTATGTAAAAAACCTATTTGTTTTACTGATATGGAAAAAATTCATATCCTTCTTAATGATGATGCCAAAGAAAAAGGAGTGACTCTTTATGAAAACATAGCCAAAAGAGGTTTGGAGAAATTCTTTGAAAACCCTCGCCAATAAAAATAATTTTTTATTCTAGTTTTATTCCCCAGCGAAATTTTTTAATTTTGCTGGGGTTTTCTTTTTTTATTATAATCCGAATCTGCCTGCCGGCAGGCAGGTTTGAATGCAGTTCGAGACAGCAAAGGAAAATTAAGAAATCGTCTTTTCTGGACTGCTTCGTAAACTCGCAGAGACGGCGTTTTCTGGGTTGCTTCGTCGTTCCGCTGAGGCTCCACTTCTCGCAAAGACGAAAAGCTTTAGCTTTTCGTCTTTATATTCGTGTCATTTGGATACCATTTGGAGCATTCGGATTATACTATTTCTTTTTAAAAAGAGTAAGTAGTGGAGTAGCCAAAAATATTGAAGAATAAGTTCCTACTACAACCCCCATTGAAAGAATTAAGGCAAATTGTTTTGTGGAATCTCCTCCAAAGAAGTATAAGGCTAATAGGACTGCTAAAGTTGTAATTGAAGTATTGATAGAACGCACTACAGTTTGTGAAAGTGACTTCCCTACTATTTCATCAAAATCTTCATGTTTAGAATTAGCCAAATTTTCTCGCACTCTATCAAAAACGACGATAGTATCATTTACTGAAAACCCTAAGATAGCCAAAATTGCCATAATAAAAATAGTATCAATTTGATAGTCTATAAACATTGATCCTAGAAAAGCATAAATTCCTGTTGGAATTAAGATGTCGTGAATCAAAGCAACAATAGCGGCAAAACCGTATTTCCAAGAAGAAACTTTGTTTTCTGATTTGACTACTTCGGTTACTTTTCTGAAAGCAAAAGCTACAAACAAAATGATAGCTAAAACTACTACTAGAATTGCCCAAAGGGCTTTTGATTTTAATTCTTCTCCGATAGCTGGTCCGATGGAGTTATATCTTTTTTCTATAATTTGCAGAGTTCCGTCTTGATTTAAAATGGAAAAAACTGATTGTCTTTCTGGTTCTGTTAAATCTCTAGTTCTTAGAATTACCCCTCCCAATTCTGTATCAGAATTACTTGAAGTTTCTTGGATAGTAAAAGATCCTAGTCCCATTTTTTCTAATTCTAATTTAAGATTTTCAACAGTCGGAATTTGTAGTTCAAGATTTATTTCATCTTGAGTATAAGCAATTTCTGTAATAGCTCCTCCTTTAAAATCTATACCAAAATTCAATCCAAAATAAGCAATGGAAAAAATTGAAAGTCCCACCAAAAGGGCAGATAATGAGAAAAATATTTTTTTGTTTTTTATTACAAACATAAGCTTTTATTTTTGTTAAAATAAAAGAATTATAAATTTTAAATTTTAAATTTTAAATTAATTTAAAATTTAAAATTTAAAATCTATAATTCTGAAATAAACCCGTAGGTTTATTTCAGTTGATTATATACTAAATAACAGAAAAATCAAAACCGGAGCCTGCCTGCCCACGCCAGCTGGCGCGCAGGGATAGGCAGGTTTGACTTATAATTATAAATTAGTTACTATTTTACTTAGATTGTTCTAAAAATTAAAACTTAACTCTAAAAAAAAGGAGACGCCTTTGAATCTTAAAGATTTACAGAAAACAATAAGAAAAAATGCTCAGGATAAAGGGAGGAAAATTTCTGAAGAAGAGATTAAGAAACTTCTTTTAGAGATTAAATCTAGGAAATTACTAGAAGGAGAAGATGGCGGTTTGTTGATACGCCCTTGGTTTTTTGGGAAAAATTCAGAAAAAATTACTATCATGCATAAAAGTGATGTTCTTTTTGAGAGTAAATCCCTAATTTAAATTTGTGAGGTTTTTGATGTAGCGCAAGCGAAATCAAAAACCTCTTTTTTTTATGGTCCGAATAGCTACAACCCGAATGCCCCGAATAATATCCTAATGACCCGAATGACGGACGCTGGACTGCCGCGTCGTTTCGCTGAGGCTTCACTCCTCGCAGAGACGAATGGTTCAGAGACGGATTTTGGCTTTGCCAAAATCCGTCTTCATTCTTAATTCTTTATTCTTCATTCTTAATTCTTTTTTGTAATTTTATTAAAAATTATTATTCCCCCTATTCCTAATAGAAGTCCGGCTAAAACATCTAGGGGCCAGTGGACTCCTACTATTATTCTTGATAACCCGATTAGAATAGCAAAAATTACAAAAAGGATTCCGATGTTTTTATTATATATGTAAGTTATCATAGCTAAAGCTGATGAAAGAACTGTATGTCCTGACGGCATTGAATCATTTGTTCCGTGTATAATTAGTGATTTAACATTATCTAATTCTACAAAAGGCCTTGGACTAAAATAAAAATATTTTATAATTCTAGAAATTCCCCATAAAATAAAAGGGTAAAAAATTATTTTTAGAAATTGTTTGAAAGTTATTTTTTTAAATAAAAATAAAAGAAGCACTCCAAAAAACATCCACCAAATTAACCAATCAGTTATAAAAATAACAAAGGTATCAAAAAACTCATTTTGTAGAGCTAGATTATTAAAATATGAAAATATTTTTTCATTCATGCTAGATATTTTAACATATTAAAAACAAGAATTTATATTAATATGGGGAAAAATCAATTTGACAATAATAAATAAAAAAGGTATTATACTAAAAGATTTGTATTTTATTTTTTAGACATTTTAACTTAAAGGAAATGAAAATGGATACTAAGGTTTGTTTAAATTGCAATAAAAAAATGGTAGAAAAAGTTGAAGATCCTCTAAAAGAAAGCCTCGAAACTGAAGAAAAAGATCTCAATTATTGCGATAGTTGTATCACAAAATTAAGAAAATCTTTTTTGAGATAGTTATATAAGTCTTGAGTTCGGCCTTTGCTGAATTCAAGACTTTTTTTATTGTATATCTGGACTGCTTCGTCGAATAGGTTTTTTGAATTTTGAAAAATTCAAAAAACCTATTCTTCTCGCAGAGACGGAAGTATTTGTCTTCGCGAGGAATGAAGCCTCAGCGGAATGACGAAGCGATCCAGAAAGTTACTGCTGGACTGCCACGTTGCGACTCCCTCCTTCGCTCCCTTTTTCGCTGAAGCTACAAAGGGCGGGAAAGCTATGAAGAAAAGGTGCAGAGACAGACGATGACTGAATTATTTCTGGACTGCCACGTCAAATAATTAAGAAGTCCGACCTCAGTGATGATAAAATATAACGGGTGCCTAAAGATTACAATTATCTTAATCAAGAGGTCGGACTTCAATTATTTTTTCATCGCAAAAAAAAACGGGTGACGGCGAAGCCGTCACCCGTCAACTCTAATTCCCTAATCCGCCATCCGCCAACTGGCGGATGGCGGATGGAGGACTAACAACTACAAACTATAAACTATAAACTACAAACTAAATTAGCTTCCCTTTCTAGAAACCAATGTTTTAACTGTTTTTAAAGCGATTTTTAAATCAATTAAAACAGAGCGATTTTTAATATAAAATAAATCATAAGATAATTTTTCGCTAGTTAATTTTAAATCTGTCTCGTGATGTGGAGCTTCTTTTTGATAAATTTGAGCCCAGCCTGATAATCCAGGTTTTATTAAATGTCGTATTCCATAATGAGGTATTTTCTTTTCATATTCTTCAACCGCTGATACAAATTCTGGTCTTGGTCCGATTAACGAAACATCTCCTTTCAAAACATTCCATAATTGTGGCAACTCATCAATTCTCCATTTTCTTAAATATTTTCCTATTTTAGTTACTCTGTTTTGATCTTTCCCCCACTTTCCACCATCTGCTGGAATTTGAGTCATCGTTCTTAATTTAATCAATTTAATAATCTTGTTATTTCTTCCGATTCTTTCTGGGCAATAAAACAAAGGCCCTTTGTCTTCTAATTTAACTAAAATATAAATTACTGGATATAAAATTAAAGAAACTATCGCTAAAGGTAAAGCTATCACTATGTCCATAATTCTTTTTAAAATAGTATAAATATGTTTTTGAGAAGAATTAACATTTTCTAAAAACCAATTATGTCGGATAAGAGAAAGTGGAATTTTATCAAAAACATCTTCATAAACTTTATGGATGTTTGAAAATTTAATTTTTGAAAAAATTAAGTTATAAAAATAGGGAATATATTTTTGAAGTTGTTCATCTTTCAAATCTAAAACTATCGTAGAAATATTCTTTTCAAAAACCGGATTCATTATTTCCTTTTGAAAATCCAATTCTGAGGTTTTATTTAAATCTATACTCATAACAAACCTAAGATTATACCAAGGATTATTATTTACTTCCTTTTTAAGTTGCATCATTTCTTCTCCCCTACCTATCAAAATTGCATCTAATTTTCTTTTTATCCCTAAAAAAGCAATGATATAAACTCGCCAAACTAAAATCAAAGTTAAAGAAACCACTAGATAAATAAAGATAATTGTTTTAGGAGCTAGCCCAAAGATAGGGAAAAAATAAAAGAAAACTATGGCAATTAAAGAATTTATTATCTGAGCTACAAAAATCTCTGAGAAAAAATCTCGGTGGTTTATTAAAGCTCTTCTTTCATAGAAACCAGCTATGAAAAATACCACTATCCAAATTAAAAACAAATAGGCAAAAGCACCTAAGTGATCCAAAAAAGTTTGGTAAGATGGAATTTGACTATGTCTAATTGTTAAAGTCAACCACAGCGAAATGGTTAGAAATAAAATATCTCCAAGAAATAACAGGATTGGTTCTTTTTTGTTTAATATCAACACAATCTTTTAATTTAAAAAATTAAAAGAATTAAAAATTTTAAATTATAAATTGTAAATTAATTTAAAATTTAAAATTTAAAATCTATAATTCCAAAGATGAATCTTTGACTCATCTTTGGGTTGATTATATAAGATTTTTAAAAGAAATGGAAGACAAAACAGGCACAAAATGATAAAATTTTGTTAATGAAAAGAAAAAAGATTCTATATTTAATTACTAAGGCTAATTGGGGTTTATCCCGTTGCTTCTGTATTTTTAATTATTCAAGTTTGTAATTTATGAAAAAAAATAAAAACAAAAAAATATTGTTTGTTATCACTAAAGCTAACTGGGGTGGGGCTCAGAAATATGTTTTTGATTTAGCTTCGGAAATGGTTGATCGAAGTGATTATGAAGTCGTGGTGGCTTATGGTGAACCATTCGGAGAATTAAATTACAAACTAAAAGAGGCCGGTATTCGTACTATTGAAATTGCTGGACTAGGGCGAGATATTAATTTCTTTGGAGAATTTAGAGTAGCCAAAAATTTGTGTAAAATTTTAAAAAATGAAAGACCTGATATTATCCATTTAAATAGCCCTAAAATAGGCGGTTTAGGTGGAATATTGGGACGACTGATAGGTATTGAAAAAATAATTTACACCGCTCACGGTTGGACTTTTAATGAAAAACGTCCTGCTTGGCAAATTCTTTTAATTAAATATTTCAGCTGGTTAACTATTTTATTTAGTCATAAAACTATTGTGATTGCGAAACGAGAATATAAACAAGTGATTGGCTGGCCTTTGGTATCTGATAAAAAATTGGTTCATATTTATAATGGAATTAAGCCTATTTATTTTTTGAATCGGGATGAAGCCCAAAATTATTTCACAGATAAAATTTTAGAGTCTTCGCGAGAAGTGGAATGCAATGAAACGACGAAGCGATCCAGAAACGGTAAACTCTGGACTGCTTCGCAAACTCGCAGAGACGAAATGTTTGATGATGATTTGGTTATTGGAACTATTGCTGAATTGCATAAAAATAAAGGACTGAAATATTTGATTAAAGCTTTTAAAAAACTAGTTCGGGAATTTAAGAGCCTAAAATTAATTATTATTGGAGAAGGAGAAGAACGAGAATATTTAGATAAGAAACTTAATAAATATAGTTTGGTTGATAATGTTTTTTTGGTTGGTTCTGTTAATGAAGCTAGTCGTTATCTGAAAGCTTTTGATATTTTTGTTTTGCCGTCTGTTAAAGAAGGTTTCCCTTTTGTTTTGCTTGAAGCCGGTTTGGCTAAGTTGCCGGTGGTGGCTTCTGACGTGGGAGGAATTTCTGAATTGATTTCAGATGGCGAAAATGGAATTTTGGTTGAAGAAAAAGAAGATGATGAAATTGAGGATGCTTTGCGGATTTTGATTTCTGACCCCGGTTTGAGGGAAAAATACGGAGAAGTTTTATATGAAAAAGTTAAAAAAGATTTTTCTTTTAAGGAAATGGTTGAGAAAACTGAGAAATTATATTGAGTTTTAATTTAATACTTACTACATTCCTAGGAATGTAGTAGTTATTAAAAAATTATTATAAATTAATAAAAATTAATATGGTTATAGATGTGGAATTAACTTTAAATAGGTTTGGGTTTGGAAAAATTAGTGATAACAAATTTCAATTTTTATTCCTTAGATTTTCTAAATGGAATATTTCGGGTAAGTATTCCGTTTCTTTTGAAATAAATTGGAGGACTAAAGGAAATTAAATTTTGAGGTTAAAAACATTCTAACATTCGGCAGAATGTTAGAATGTTTTTTATTTTAAATATCTATTCTGGTGTTCTTGAGAACACAGGAATAGATATATTTAAACCTACACTAAACTCACGGTCGTGAGTTTAGTGTAGGTTTTGGGATATTTAATCATTTCGTAACCGGATTACGAAATGATTTTATTTTGGCTAAAACATCTTTTGTAAAAGATATTCGCCCGAACATTTATTGTTTTAATAAATGTTTTAGGGGTTTTTGAAATTAGGGGTATTCCGAAAGTAGGAGGGCTATAAATGGTTAAAGTTGTTTGTTTGAGCCATATTATATTACAGCGCTTGGAGCGCTGTAATATTTACAGGAGCCGGACTCCTGTAGATTCTGTAGACTTTTGGGATTTTGTCGTTTTCTGGGCTACTTCGTCAATAAATTTAAAAAAATAGGGGTGCTACCCCTACTTTTAAAATTTACCTCCTCGCAGAGACGAAAAACTTCCTAAATCAAAACTCCGTTTTGATCGGACGAACAATTTACAAAATTGTTTTAGTTAGCTTTTCACAAAGAATTTTGCTCTGCAAAATTCTTATACATAATACATAATACTTGATACCAGAATAAAAAATAATCTAAATTTTTCCAAAAAAGAGGTCCGACATCCAAAAGGATGTCGGACTTCGAAAAATTTAGATTATTTTTTATTCTAGGCCAAGAAATTCATTCTGCATATCATTGCGGTGGACTACCCTTCTATATTTTCGCATTCCCATTAAAATCCCTAGAGCAGCAAATTCTGTTAAAAGATGTGACCCCCCATAACTCATAAAAGGAATAGTAATCCCTGTTACTGGTAACAACCCAATGTTCATACCCACATGAACAGTAAAATGGCTAATTATTAAAATGGCTAAACCAAGTCCGTATAGCACTTCAAAATTAGTAGAGCCTTTCATGGCATTAGCTAAAATTCTCCAAATTAAAATTGCAAAAAATACAAAAAGGAGCATCACTCCGAGAAAACCCCACTCTTCTGCAAAGGCAGCAAAAATAAAATCTGTCTCATATTCTGGTAAAAATTGTAACCGAGATTGAGTTCCAAAACCTACTCCTTTTCCTAATAATTCTCCTGAACCTACGGCTATTGTAGACTGATAAGCATTATAGCCAGCTCCTTGGATATCTGCCATTGGGTGAATAAAAGTCATAATTCTTTGCTTTTGATAATCTTGAAAAACATAAAACCAAAGCCCTGCAAATGAAACCAATCCTACTAAAAATACAGCTAACAAATGTTTTTTAGATATTCCAGAGACTAATACCATTCCTAACCAAATCATCAAAATTATAATAGCTGAACCAAAATCTGGTTGTAAAAGTACTAAAATAAAAAAAATAAAAGCATAAAACCCTGAGACTAAAATATGTCGAATATTAGCTATTTCTATGTGCCGTTTAGAAAAATATTTTGCTAACAAAAAGATGAGCACTAATTTGGCTAGATCTGAAGGTTGAACTGAAAAAAGCCCAAAGTTAAACCAACTTTGGGCTCCTTTAAATATTGATCCTGTAATAAATAATCCTAATAAAATAACTACAAAAGCTAAAAACAAAGGAATCAGTACTTGAGTTTTTCTTAAAAATCTAAAATCAAGAAAACTTAAACCAAAAAAAATCACTAGGGAAATTCCTAGCCAAATAATTTGTTTTTCAAAAAAATAATTATCTCCGACAAAAGAATTCATCGTAACCAACCCAGCGAACACTATAGGGAGAGTGGAAAAAAACAAAATCCAATCGATATCGGCTCTTAGTTTGTTGAACATATGACAACAGTATAAAGTTAAAAGTCCATAAAGTCCATAAATGAAATTAAAAGGGTGGCCGCTTCGCGGCCACCCCTTCTTAATTCTTAATTCATAATTCTTAAATAATTTTTACCTGCCTGCCGGCAGGCAGGTTAAAAATTATTTAGTTTAGTTTAGAAACTGGCACTACATCTATTTTTATAACTTCTTTTTCGAACAAATCTGGCCAAGTAAAAATAATAATTTCTGAAGAATCTTTCTTTAACATACTCAAAGTTGTTTTTGAAGAATTTATTAAATTATTTTCTATATCATAAAGTAGCACTATTAACTCTACATTCTTTATATCTCTTACCGATCCATTTTCTATTGTAGCTGAAACTCTTGGAGAATTATTTTTTTCTAAATATTGAATATTTGAGATAGTTACTAAGTTATTTAGGTCTTTTATTTCCATCCATTGAGGTTTCTGTTTAAATTCAAAAATTGCCCGTGATGGTATTCTATTTCCTACTTTTAAATTTCCTTCAAAAATGGGAAAAATTAAATTATTAGGAATAAATACTTTGCCATCTCTTTCGTTAATTAAAATTCCATTTTCATCATATAATTTAAAAACATAAGGAACACCATAAGCTTCTGCATAAGAATTAGGATTTTCTATTAAAGCCACCACCCCAAAAGTTCCTTCTGTTGTTTCTACTGCTCGGCTCCAGTTAATGATTGGATCGATTGTTTTAAAACTACAAATTAATTCACAAGGACCTCCGCAATCAATTCCTTCTTCCTTTTGATTTTGTTTTCCGTCTAAACATGTGGCCGGGGTGTAAAATATAAAATACAAAACGATACTGATTGAAATCATTATTAACAAAAACATTCTAAATAAATATTTATTTTTTCTTTCTGATGCCCAAGACATTTTATTAGTAGGTTAGCTTTTAGCTGTTAGGTTATTAGGAGAAAAAATCGCTATTGCGATTTTTTCTTTTTTAATAATTATGTTAATAATAACATTTTGAGTGAAAAGTGAAAAGGGCGAAAAGTGAAGGGAAAGGGGCGACCGCGAAGCGGTCGCCCTTTCCTGTTCTAGAAGAGCTTTCAGTTTTTTTGGAAAACAAAAAAACTTGAATTCTTAGTGCTGGCACCTACCTTTCCCCTAGTGGACGATTGATGCTATCTCATCAATGCATCTGTTCTAGAAGAGCTTTCAGTTTTTTTGGAAAACAAAAAAACTTGAATTCTTAGTGCTGGCACCTACCTACTTTCCCCCAAAGGAGTATCATCGGTTCTAAAAGGCTTAACTTCTGTATTCGGAATGAGAACAGGTGTGACCCTTCCGACAAAGTACCAACACTAAAAATTCAAGTTTTAGTATTTATTTTATTTTTATTAAATTTTGAATAGCAGTTTTACATTTTTATCATAATCAAGATTATGGGTTTTAAAATTTCTGACAAGAAATCGACGAATTAGTACTTCTCGGCTGAGTGCATTGCTGCACGTACACCTAAAGCCTATCACCTGATCATCTCTCAGGGGTCTCAAATGATTTCTGATCTTGAAGTTGGCTTCCCTCTTAGATGCTTTCAGAGGTTATCCATTCCCAACTTAGCTACTCAGCGATGCTCTTGGCAGAACAGCTGATACACCAGGGGTTAGTTCACCGAGGTCCTCTCGTACTATCGGCAAATCTTCTCAAAAATCGACGCCTGCAGCAGATAGGAGACCAACCTGTCTCACGCATGATACTCAATTATTTCTAATTGCATGGACTAAATCTTCTTCGACTTATGTAGCCAAAGTCCAACGTATAGTCTCTACGGGCAAAAGAGTTTATAAAGTAAAAAGTTGAAAGTTAAAAGGAAAAATTTGCGAAGCAAATTTTTATACTTTATGAACTTTACAAACTTTATGAACTTTATGACTCACTCTTCCCTCGGTATTGCCATAGTCAAATCAACTATAAGGTTTTACCGATATAAGTTGGCTTTTTCTCCGAGTATTTTTAAAATATTCGGGACCGCCGTGTAAGATTGGTTTCTTTACGCGCTCTTTTTAAAAAAGTAGTTATTATAATTCTTTTATAATTTCAAGCGAAACGAAGTAAAAAATATTAAACATATCTAGATATATTTAAGATTTTTTACAAAGTTGTAGCTGAAATTTTAAAGAAGAATAAAATTAATTTTTTAAAAAGAGTGCTAATCTATCTCAACCTTTGAATGTTGTATTCAAAGTTTTTATATATTGTCAACGAAAAGACCTAATGAGATATTTTAATATCTCCGATAAATATGATGTTTGGGAGTTTAGATTGTTTAAAAATTAAAATAATTTAATCTCTAAACGGTCTAAACCCAGCTCGCGTAACTTTTTAATTGGCGAACAGCCAAACCCTTGGAAGCTTCTCCACCTCCAGGATAAGTTGAGCCGACATCGAGGTGCCAAACAACGCCGTCGCTATGGACGCTTAGGCGTTATTAGCCTGTTATCCCCAGGGTAACTTTTATCCGATAATCTAAGGCCGTGTCTAATTCGAGCCTTCGGTTCACTATGTTCTACTTTCGTATCTGCTCGACACGTACGTCTTGCAGTTAAGCTGGCTTGTGCCATTACACTATCAGCACGGTTTCCATTCGCGCTTAGCCAACCTTTAAACTCCTCCGTTACTTTTTAGGAGGATAGCGCCCCACTAAAACTACCCGCCAGGCACTGTCTCTCTCCGTTTTTGCCGTAGAGATTAGAATGTATATTTTCAAAGAGTGGTATTTCACTGACGGCTCCAGAATCCCCAAAAGGATCCCTTCAAAGCCTCCCACCTATGCTACGCAGTCAAAACATACACCCAATACCAAGCTATAGTAAAGCTCCTGGGGTCTTTTCGTCTAGCTGCAGGTAACCGGCGTCTTCACCGGTATTGCATTTTCACCGAGCTATTCTCCGAGACAGTGCCCCACTCGTTACGCCATTCGTGCACGTCTGAACTTACCAGACAAGGAATTTCGCTCATTTTGTTACTTTCTGCCTTAGGCAGATGGACAAATCATTTCTGTTTGTCTCTACATATCGCTATGCAGTTCGGACTATAATTTATAAGTTAAAAACTTATTCTAGCGTTTAGTCTCTGAGGATCTTCACCTAAGGTGAATTTCCTGCTGATTGTCCGCACTGAGCAAATTTTCACTACTATGATAATTAAATCATAATGAGTATTGTCAGATACACGGATTTTCCAGCATATGGCTAGATATTTATAGACAAATTATAAAATTAAATTTATAAAATAGGCAACTTTATTCCTTTTATATTTTAGAGCACGAACGCTCATATTCCATAACAGTCCTAGTCTTTGTGTGGCCAAATAAATTTGGATACACAACCTTAGGACCGTTATAGTTACGGCCGACATTCACCAGGGCTTATACAGTCCAGCATGTACATCACGCTACGCGCGATGTACCAGTCGAAAGTCTGTAAAGTCGAAAGTCGAAAGGGAAAAATTTGCGAAGCAAATTTTTCTGACTTTTAACTTTATGGACTTTATGAACTTTTGACTAGTACATCACATGCAATGTGATGTACATACCCCCCGTATTTAACCTTCTGGCATTGGTCAGGCGTCACCCTCTATACATCCACTTACGTGTTCGCAGAGAGCTGTGTTTTTGATAAACAGTCGGCAGGGCTACTTTCGCTGCGGCCAATCCATAGCAAGCTATGGTATGGCAGATCTTATTCCGAAGTTACGATCGCTTTTTTGCCGAGTTCCTTGGAGAAAAATCACTCGTTCGCCTTGGTCTTCTCGACCTGACTACCTGTGTCGGTTTAGGGTACGGTTCCTTTATTTTTGAGCTTAGAGAATTTTCTTGGAAGGCTCTTCACAACAATTTCTCTTTCCGTAGAAAGAAATTTTGTCGATTTCCAGAGCTTGCCCGAAGGCCATATCCCGGATTTACCTAAGATACACTCTTTAAAATAGACAACGCAAATCCAATAATGCGCTATTGCTTATGTCCTCCGTCCTCCCATCGCAAAATAAAGAAGTCATGGAATATTAACCATGTGTCCATCGGATTCGGTTTTCACCATCTCCTTAGGACCGACTAACCCTTCGCTGATTAACATTGCGAAGGAACCCTTAGTCTTTCGGCGTACAGGGATCTCACCTGTATTGCGGTTACTCGTGCCAACATTCTTGCTTCTGTACGCTCCACCGTGGCTCGCGCCTTCGGCTTCATCGCAGAACAGAATACTCTCCTACCGCTCATGCAAAGCACGAGCAAGTCAAAAAGTCGAAAGTCGAAAGTCGAAAGAAAAAAATTTGCTTTGCAAATTTTTTTACTTTATAGACTTTATGGACTTTATAAACTTTTAACTCGCTTGTGCTTTGCACAAGCCCTAATTTTCGGTACCATACTTAGCCCCGATAATCTGCGGTGCAAAATCTCTTGATGAGTGAGCTGTTACGCTATCTTTAAAGGATGGCTGCTTCTAAGCCAACCTCCTCATTGTCTGAGAAATTTCACCTCCTTAAGTGCACTTAGTATGAATTTAGGGACCTTAAATATAGGTCTGGGCTGTTTCCCTTTCGACCAATGGAGCTTAGCCCCCACAGTCTAACTGCCTGACTTTTAACTGTTGGTATTCGGAGTTTGATAGGATTGACGAGGTTTCCCCCTATTCAGTCCTTCCAGTGCTCTACCCCCAACAGGAACATCAAACGCTAACCCTAAAGCTATTTCGGAGAGAACCAGCTATTACCAAGTTCGATTAGCTTTTCACTGCTTACCACAAGTCATCCGATGGAGTTGAACGACCAACCGGTTCGGGCCTCCAGTAGTGTTTCCACTACCTTCACCCTGCTCATGGCAAGATCACTTGGCTTCGGGTCCGAAGCATACAACTATTATTTCGCGCTATTAACACTCGCTTTCGCTATGCCTTCAAGGTTTTTCCTCTTAGGCAGCTGCACACTTCGACTCGTTGGCTCATTCTTCAATAGGAACGCCGTGACGGTCATCGCGCAAAGCACGATAACCTAGTTTATAAAGTTAAAAGTTGAAAGTTGAAAGAGAAAAATTTGCTTCGCAAATTTTTCTGACTTTATGAACTTTACAAACTTTATGAACTTTTAACTAGTTATCACACTCTATGTGATAACCGCTCCGACTCCTTGTAAGCATATGGTTTCAGATCTATTTCACTCCCCTCTCCGGGGTTCTTTTCACCTTTCCCTCACGGTACTTGTTCACTATCGATCTCTAAAAGTATTTAGCCTTGCCAGTTAGTACTGGCGGATTCATCCAAGCTATTCGTGTCTTGGACTACTCAGGAGTAACAAATAAGAAGACATAATGTTTTCGTTTACGGGACTATTACCCTTTTGAGTTTAGCTTCCCAGCTAATTCAACTAACATCATATTTTGTAACTTCTTCTGTTCCGAAGAATAGACTTTGTTATCCTACAACCCCAGTCGCTCTTCGCTACGCTCAGAGACGAATTTTCAATTCTCAATTTTCAATTTTCAAACAATTTTCAATGTTTCAATTTTCAATGTTTTAAACATTTACTCATTGATAAATTTTGTCATTGTTTAGAAATTAGAAATTAGAAATTAGAAATTTCGTTCTAAACACAGTGAAGAACGACTGGTTTGGGCTCTTTCCTTTTCGCTCGCCGCTACTAAGGAAATTCCTATTGGTCTCTTTTCCTTTGGGTACTGAGATGTTTCACTTCCCCAAGTATGCATCAAATTCCCTTTATAGAAATTTGATTATCTGAATCTATCAGATAAGGTTTCCCCATTCGGAGATCTCCGGGTCAAAGGTTGCTAGTCACCTCACCGAAGCTTATCGCAGACATGCCACGTCCTTCATCGCCTTTTAGAGTCAAGGCATCCACCATATGCTCTTAAATTTTCTTGTCAGAAAATTTAAAAACCACAATCTTGTTTTTATTCTCTTAAATTACCTCGCGATAATTCAAAAGTGATTTTAATGCTTACGAAACTTTATAGAAAAATCTATAAGTTTCATTTTTTTACCTGCTATTCAATTTTCAAAGAATTCTGAATATTGTATTAAAAAAACCGCTTTAAAGCGGCAAAAAGAAATCAACAAAGATTTGTTTATTACCGTTTTTTAAATTGATTTTTTACTGTCATACAATGTTCCCTATTATATACAAAAACAAAATTTTTGCAACAAAAATTTTTCGCGGCAGTCCAGCGTCAATCGTCCGTCTCTACGAGCGATAGCGCGGCAGTCCAGAAAACAAAAAACAGACCCGAAAAGTTTTTAACAAAAACTTTTCGGGCCCCCACAAACAATCAACCTTCATATTTAGCAAGCAATTGATCAAATACCTTTTTAGCTTTTAACCCATCACAGTTTAAACTACAAACAACCTCTTTGTTTCTACGTTGAAACTGACAGCTAAGTGAATATTTTTCTTTTTGGAAAAATAAATAAACAAATGAATCCTCAATCACAGCAAACTCCCCCACAGGACTCCTTTCAATCGCCTCCTGCCAAGAAGAAAAATCTTCTTCAACAGCCTCTTTTACTCCTTTGGAATTTTTTCCAAGAATAATCAAAACTTTCATCTTCCTTCCCCCTTATTCTTTTTAATTTCCTTATCCCATTTATCAAATTTCAAGAAATCTTCAAAAACTTCTTCAGGTTCCCTACAAGAAACTTCATTCAATATTAAATTGCCACTTTCAAGGTCTAAAGATAAACCTCTGCCATAAAAAGAATAAAAAACAAAAGTTATGTTTGTCTTTTCGTCTTCAATAATAAACCTTTTCAAAGGACTCATCTCTAAACCCTCTTCCCAGGATTCAATATCAGCTTCCTTAGTTTCCCTCCTAGGAACTTCTTTACAAACAATCAAGACTTTCATAAACACCCCCCATAAATATAAAAAATTAATCAAAATACAACTATAATTAACTATACCTAAATAATAAAAGAAATCAAACAAAAAACCTGTCAAAAGTGCTAACACCACTTTTGACAGGCCCCAATTCTAAAACAAGGTCATCCTCCAAATGTCTCATATTCAACCATACTTATACTTTTAAAAACTAAAATAATAAATTTATAGTCAATGAGCCCTCCACCTTTAGAGAAATAGTTTTCTTTATATAAAAAGTATTCGGGAAGATTATTAAAAGAATATTCATTATCAAAAGAGTCTCTAATAGAAGAAAGAGAGGTTTCTAAAGTTTTTGAACGCATTCTTTCAACACCATCAGAAGTTTTCTCCTTAAGAACAAGAGTTAAAGTTTTACCATCGTCTGAAAACTTTTTAGTAACACGGTAAACACATTTCGGATCCAAAGTACCAACAGAAAAACCTTCATGGTCATTTTTTTCTCGGTTTCTTCCGATCAAATAACTGAATATGATTGCTAATACAGTAGCAATGATAACTAGCGGTGCAATCCACCAAAAAGCATACATAAAACGTGCTGTTTCAATACCAAAAATTGTTTCCATGTTACCCCCCATATAAAAAATTAAAGTTTAATTCTCAATTTCAAACATACTACATATCTACTTTCACAATACCCTAAACCCCCCTAAAAATCAACAAAAAAACCTGTCAAAAGTGCTAACACCACTTTTGACAGGCCCTAAACAAAAACTACTTACGACACATCTTGCCTATCCGTCCACTCTTCAGCACAAGAATCCATCAATAAAAGATGCGGTTTAGTTTGCTCTTTTATCCCTACAATAAAATATTCTGGAATAGAATCAATATGAGGAGAACGTTCCCCTTTAATCGACAATAAAAGTGGTTTAATCATTAAAGTAACCACTTCCCCTCCCGAACCAACACTCTTTAGCAAAGTCAACACCATTAATTGAGTTTGGTATACAGGATGAAGTGCTTTAGAGATAACTTGATAAGCACAACCCTCATCCAAAGTATCAACTGATTTTCCTAGATATTTCTTTTTTCCAGACAATGTTCCTTCTGCATAAGCCAAAACTATTACTGATATTAAAAGACTTAAACAAAGGAGGATTTTAATCATTTCTGACTCAAGAGTGTTCGGCTTGACTACAAAATTAAGAACAACCAAAATATTAAAAATTATTACAGGGGGAAGAATTAACTTTTTCATGTTACCTCCAATCTTCGGCTCTATTAAGCCGTAGTTTCAATTAATTTTAGTTTCAAAAAACCAACATTTCTACCTTTCACAATACTCCAAACCCCCCGAAAAATCAATCCCATTAAAACTAACAGGGATATAAAATCCCTTACTTTTAACGGGACAAGCAAAAATTACAGCGCTCCGAGCGCTGTAGGATAAAAAATTTACAGGAGTCGGACTCCTGTAAATACCCCAAACCCCTAAAATAAAACCACTTAGGTCTAGCAGACCCAAGTGATTTAAAATTTGTTCAAAAAGTAATTTACAATTTAAAATTTACAATTTATAATTCTTAAAAACATTAATACAATGTTTTTAAGTTAGTATTTCTTCAACCTCCTCGATTTCTCCCAAAACCCCATCAATCAAATCATACTCTTTAGCTTCTTCTGCAGTTACCCAAGCAAACTCAGTATTATCTTCATCCAACTTAACATCACCTGATTCATAAGGTCCATAATAACTTAAAATAATCACAGGAATTCCATCAGACCGAATAAAAGTAATATCACACAAAAAATCTAATTTTCCTACTTTCAAATTAACCTCCTCCATCACTTCTCTTTTCAAAGAATTCGTAACTGCGTTGTACCAAAGCCCTCCAGAATTTTTAGGAGTATCAATATAATCGTCCACTTCCAAACCTCCTCCAGGCACAACCCATTGCCCAGGAAAAGCTTTCTTTTTCAAAGACCGACGGGTAATTAAATATTTAAAAACACCCACTTGCCCGTCCGTAGGATTAGGGTCTTTTTTATAAATAATCGCCGTCACCGAAATCCTATGCATTTCTTTATCTTTAATTTCCACCATAATAATATTTAGTTAATTTTTAATTTCTTTAATTTTAACATATTTAAAAAATAAAAATGACCGGTTCCCAAATACATGGAACCGGCCATACCAATATTCATTTTCAATCAGACCTCAACACCCAACTTATTTCAGTTGGTTTTAACACTTTGGTTTGGTTAGAACCCATAAAAGCTTTGGCTTTCAATATCCAACCAGAATTCTCTCTTTTAAAAAGAAGCGTTATATAATCCTCATCTGCCGGCATCATTCTCTCATACGGCATGTGAGATTTTAAAAACCAAGTTGGATTTATCATATACTCCTTAGGCCGAGATTCAGGAATCCCAAACCATTTATAACAAAAAAAATAATGGACCCTGCAAAGGAAAATATCCTTATTTTCCATTTCATTATGAAAATCAACTTCGGCTACTTCTTGAAGATATTTAGGGAAAGTCACCACTCCTGATTCTTCCCACAGTTCTCTCATTGCAGCACCCTTTTCTGTTTCTCCTTCTTTTTTCCCTCCTCAGGACCATTCCAACAGTCCTTACCAATTTTTGCTGTTTTAAACATCAACATAATTCTGTCCATATTTATCAAAAACACAACTACTGCTTCATATAGACCCTTCTTTTCTTCCATATTATCACCTCTATTAAAAAATTAAAAAACACTTCCTAATTTCAGAATATACCAAAACCAACAAAAATACAATATAAAAAATAATACAATATAAAAAATTAAAATAACTCATACAAAAAAACCACCTTAATGTTTACTCCAATGTTCTTAAGAACATTGGAGTAAACTCCCTGTTTTTAGTAAGCCTGTACCTCACATATTTATAATCATTTCTTTTTAAAAAATAACCCTTCTAACTACCTACAAACAAATAAATCATATAAACAAAAACCTCTCTAAACATATATTTTATTTCTGAAAATCTACTCCTTACATTTTTCTATTACTCTCGCACTACGTCGATAATAGAAGCACTTCGTCTTATATTAACTCCTCGGCTCAGTAATCTTAAAAATTCCACTCCGTTTCATTTTCAAGATTACCTCACTCTACGTCGATAATAAAAGCTTTTGCTTTACAATATCATAAATAAAAGACTTTTTAAAAACTTCTTCGTCACAATTATATTGCTCAATCTCCATTTTAATTTCATCATTACTTATCCACTCCAACGATTTTATAAAATTAACCGTGTAATCCCCATTGCCGTTCATAAGCTCACTAACCCTATCTTTTTCAAAACTCTCCAGATTAATTACCCTAAGATAATTACCTGCATTACAAATCCCCCCATGCACAAATCTAATCACTGCCAAATATTTTCTATTGGGTGAAAAATAAAAACTAACACTTGCCCCGAATATATCATTATCAATTAACTCCAACTTATCACTGTCAACATCAAATCTAAAAAGAGCTTGAGTACAATTTTGCGCCCCACACATATAAGAAGTACTTACCGAAAAATAAAAAATATTTTCAAAAGGTTCAAGAATATCAAACCCTAAACGATGACCCACATGTATTGAATCTGAATTCGAAAATTCAGAAATAATGTCAAAAACCTTTCCCAAATTTAACCTATCTGCTGATATTACAGCCACTTTTTTATTTTCAAAATCATAAAAAGTCAGGTTTCCCAAACCCTTATCCCAAACAATATCAGGACCATAAATTTCCAAATCAATTTTACTATCAATCACATTAGCCATTAAATTATTTTCAGAATAAAAAACAACCTCATTTTCTGATTCAAAAAAAGCCTCCGAAAACAAAACAGCTTGAAAAACCAAAAACAATACCAACCCCGCTTCTGCCACAGATTTCAAAACTTCCTTAAAAGTTTCTTTTCTCAAATGATTCTGAACACAAGGCACAATTCTTTGAGTTTCATCATCATGTAAATGTAACTCCAGTGGTTCATTAACCCCAACATGACCCGTCCCAGCATTATAAGCAGCTACAGATTTTCTCAACCTATCTTTGTCATCTTTATATTTATCATCATAAAGATATTTAAAATAACTCACCCCACCCCTAATATTCTGCCCAATATCAAAAACATTATCAACAGGACTATAAAATAATTTCGTTTTATTATTCAAATCTTTCAATAAAATTTCAGAAAGTTGCATCACCCCAAAGGCCACTTCCGGCCTATCTTCATCAAAAGAAACAGTATAAGGAAAAAAATTAGATTCACATTGAGATAGTGCCAATACCATCTCAGGTTTAATACCAAGTTCCCCAGCAATTCTTATAATCTTTTTCTGAATTGTTTTTTCATCCTCTCCCTCTACCTCAAGAGCCAAAGAATAAATATAGCCTATTTTATCTTTGTATTTCACTTTATGCCACCTATTAGTAGAAAGCAAATTATTATTAGAAGGATTTCTATATCTTTCTCCTTTCATCGCCTTTTCCAATACCTCAACTTCTTTATTTTCATCAATTTTCTCTATCAAAACTTTAGATTTCGTATTAGGTTCTTCTCTTAACTTCGTATAATCCCACACAACCTTAGCCTTTAAACTAAAGTCCATTTCTTTCCCCAAATCCAAGTTAACATTATGAAGAAAAGGAGTTCTGTCCGCCCAAAATTCAATATAATGAATACCTTTAGGTAACATTTCATCAAACTCCACTTCAATCTTTTTACTCCTTCCCATTATCTTCCAAATTATCCAGCCTAGTGCACCCCCTACTAAATACCAGAGCCTGTGTCTTTTTTCTCTTTCATTCTCCTTTATGTTTCCATCAATAATTATTTTAACATCGTCACTATCCCACAATCGTTTTTGTACCGTAGCTTCCATTGACAAAGTTTTCAAAGGTAAATCCACCAAAACCAAAGTAATCCAAGGTCTTCTATCCCCATCTTCGGCTTTCTCATTAATCAACAAATTTAAATTTTGATTATTTGAAAATTCTTTTATCTTTATCCTTTCTACAAAAGCAGTATTTTGAGGGATCAAATCAATAATGTTTTCCCCTTTCTCCAAAATAGTTAAAAAAATAACTTTCTTTTTTAATCCTTTTAACTTTGAACCATTAAAAGCTGGAGGAATATTAAATAGTTGAGTATTTTTTTCAGGAGGGTTTTCTCTAAAACTTAAACCGTTTATTTCTACTCTCAAATCCTCATCATTATCTAAATCGTCCTGACCTTTTGCTTTACATTTCACCGATATAAAAATACCAACCAACCCCGATTTAGAAATTTCAAAAATATGTCTATAAGGTTCTTTTATATTCTTTTTTATTTTCATTAATCTAACTATATCATCAAATCATTAAAACATGAATCCAAGAGAGACTCCAAAAACATTTACTCTCATAAATCTATTCTAATGTTCTTAAGAACATTAGAATAGACTCTCCGTTTTTAGTAAGCTTGTGGCGAACTGAACTTGAATCGTTTCTTTTTAAAACCAATCCTGATCTAGCTAACTGATTGATATGATGCGAAGCCGTTTTCATATTAATATCTAATTCTATCGCTATCTCCACAACTGATAATTCTGGCTCCTTCTTCAAAAGAACCATTATCTGTATTCGACGATGGCTAGAAGTTCCTTTCATTATTCTCTCCAGCTGTCTATACGTTTTTTTATTAAATTTTTTAATTTTGTCCATATTCTTTATTTATTATTAATAATAATTCAACCAACCTAATTATACCATCTTTATTCCAATGTTCTTAAGAACATTGGAATAAAGATGGTAACTTAAATTAATATCATTTTTTAAATAATATTAAATCTATAAATAATTTATTAATAACTAATAATTTATTTCTGACATCCAGAGCAAAAGAAAACAGATCTTTGTCCCATTTTAAAAGTCTTCACTTTCCCACCACATCCTATACATTTTTCTTTTGTGCGACGATAGACTTTAAGAAAATTTTGAAAAGTTCCTTTTTTTCCGTCTGTATCTCGATAATCCACATCAGAAGTTCCGCGAAGTTTAACCGCTTTTTTTAATATTTTTCGTGTGGAATTATAAATTTTCTTTCTTTCATTTAAACTCAAATCCTTCACTAATCTTTCTGGATAAATTCGGGCATCAAACAAAATTTCCGAACGATAAATATTTCCTATTCCTGCAATCCAATGTTGATCTAATAACAAAATCCCTATTTTAGAATTAGATTTTTTGTCCAATAATTGATTAAATTTTTTAAAATCCAGTTTTGAATCTAAAGCATCAATTCCCAAAGCTGAAATTTCTTTCATGTTTTCAACTTCACTCGTTTTCACCAAAGCCACCCAACCAAATTTCCGCATATCAGAAAACTCCAATCTTGAACCATCTTCAAACTCAAACCAATGTCGCACATACCCATTCACCCGCTCCTCAAAAGTTTTTTTCACATCTTTCGTAATCCGATTACGAATGGGTTTCAGTAACAAATGTCCCGTCATTTTTAAATGAATCACAATCGAATCACCCGTAACAGCGCTCCGAGCGCTGTTAAATTTAAAACTATACGATAAATCAAGGACAATATGTTTACCAATTCTGCGAGAACCAATAATTTTCTTTCTAATCGCTCCTTTTTTAAATCCAACAAAACTTGGTCGCACTCGCCTTTTCCATTCACTGTCAAAATCACTAATAGTTTTTCCAACCACCTTTTTTTCTAAATCATTCACAATTGTTTGCACTTCTGGTAATTCTGGCATATCTCTAGTCTACTAAAATCTAACAATAAAGACAAAAAGAGCGACGGCTTCGCCGTCGCTCTCCGTAAAACATAGAGAAAAGCCATTGTGTGAGTTTCTTTCTGTGGCTATCTAACTTCTTTGCCCGCTAACCGTTCGGTCGTCCCTACTAAGTCCCCCACTCACACAATGGCTTTATAAAATATCTCCGAAGAGAATTAAAAACATTTTATCACTATTCTTAAAAAAACCAGACCTCGGCTCAACAGAGCCAAGGATTAGTTCAACGGCTCAACGACTTGAGCCGTTGAAAATTAACTTCTGGACTACTTCGTTCCGCCAGCTGGCGGATCGCAGAGACGAAAATCTAAAAGATTTTCGTGACGGATTTTGCTTCGTAAAATCTGTATACATAATACCTGCCGGCAGGCAGGCTTAATACATAATACATGATACCGAAAAAATAAATTTAAAAATCTAAATTTTTCAAAAAAAAGAGGTCCGACTACTACAAGTAGTCGGACCTCGAAAAATTTGATTTTTAAATTTATTTTTTCCTTTTATCCTTTCTTCTTCTTACAATCATCTGATTAGAGTATTTCTTTGGTTTTCTAGTTCTTACTCCTGGGTCAACAATTCTACCTTGTTTTGTCTTTTTATGTTTTCTATTTCCTCTTGATTTAGCTTCACCTCCTCCCATTGGGTGATCTACTGGGTTCATAACTGTACCTCTAACAGTCGGTCTTCGCCCCATCCATCGAGCACGACCAGCTTTTCCAATTTTAACTAATTTATTTTCATCATTTGATACATCTCCAATAGATGCCCAACATTTTCCTGATACTTTTCGTATTTCTGATGAAGGCATTTTCAAATGCACCATTCCACCATCTTGAGCTACCACTTCTACATAATTTCCTGCTGAACGAGCCACCTTAGCCCCTCCCTCTGGCTTCAATTCAACGTTATAAACAAAAGTACCTACAGGAATTTTTGCTAAAAGTAATCTATTCCCTAATTTCAATTCTGCTTTTTCAGATACTAAAAATTTATCTCCAACTTTCATTCTTTTAGGAACAAGCACATAGCGTCTTTCCCCATCGTTATAACAAACTAAAGCAATAAACCCTGTTCGGTTTGGATCATATTCAATAGTTTCTATTCTAGCGGGTATATCTTTTTTATCATATTTAAAATCAATCAAACGATATCGTCTTTTATGTCCTCCCCCTTGATGTCGAGTGGTAATTCTACCAAAAGCATTTCTCCCCGCTCTTTTGTGTTTCCCTACAGTTAAAGCTTTATGAGGTTTATCTGTGGTTAAGAAATCACGGTAATTAATACCGGTCATATTTCTTCTAGATTGAGTTGTTGGTTTATATCTTTTCATGTTATCGGGCAATAATTTTCAGCTATTGCGAACTATATTTAATTTTTAAATTCCTAGATTGCTTCGTCGCAAGCTCCTCGCAAAGACGAAAATCTTTAGCTTTTCGTTACGAATTTTACTTCGCAAAATCCATCTCTGCGAGATATTTTTCAGAGAACTTTTTGAAAAAGTTTTTTCAAAAAGTTCTCTGAAAAATATCGTGGCAGTCTAGAAATGACTTTCGACTTTATAGACTTTATAGACTTTATGGACTTTACAGACTTTTTGACTACGCTACGCTTATCTTGTCTCCATCTTTTAAATAAACATAAGCTTTTTTCCCTCTTGATTTTACACCTTTTTTCCCACGATATATAATTTTTTTAGCAGGAATGGATACTATGTTCACCTTCACTGGTTCAACTTTATATAAATGACTTACAGCTTCTTTAATCTGAATTTTATTAGCATCTACAGCCACATCAAAAACATAAACATTATTTTCAGCACTAATAGTTGCTTTTTCAGTCACCCTAGGTCGTACTAAAATTCTTTCAACATCAAAAATATTCTTTTTTGTTTTTTTAAGATTAGTCATAATTATTTTTTAGCTACTTTCTTCTTTACTACTTTCTTTACAACTTCCTTAACAATTTTCTTTTTTGCTGGTTTTTTTGTAGTAGCTTTTGGTTTCTTTGTAATTGTTTTTACCTTTTCACTTTTCGTTTTTACCTTCGTTGCTATTTTAGATTCTAAAAATTCTAAAGATTCTTTAGGTTGTGTAATTATCAAATATTTATATTTCAAAATATCCAAAGGATTTAAATTTCTAACTTCATTAACAAAAATATTTCCAAAATTCTTAAATCCTTTTTCTGTATTTTCATCTCTAGTATTCAAAGCCAAATATGAAGAATTTTTCTTTTTATTTAAAATCATTTCATAACCTTTAATTTTGCTTAAATTCGTTAAAATTGATTTTGCTTCTTTAGTTTTAGCTTCTTTCATTGAAAGGTTATCTACAAATAAAATTTCCCCGTCTCTAAATTTTTGAGCTAAAACAATATACAAAGCCTTAATTCTCATCTTTCTATTGATTTTTTTAGAATAATTTCTTTCATTTGTAGGTCCAAAAGTAACCCCACCTCCTCTCCAAATAGGAGACCTACTTGACCCATGACGAGCTCTACCTGTTCCTTTTTGTCTCCAAGGTTTTTTTCCTCCACCTCTCACATCACCTCTATTTTTTGTATGGGCAATAGGATTTCTTAAGTTAGCAGCCATAGAAACTACCACTTGATGAACCAAATCTTCATTCATAGGTAAAGCAAAAATACTCTCGGTTAATGATACCTTGCCTGTTTCTTTTCCTTTTTGATCGTAAATTTTTGTTTCCATATTAATTTAGTAGGTTAGTAGGTTAGCTTATAGCTTTTAGGAAAAAAATTTGCTTCGCAAATTTTTCTTTATTACTGGACTGCTTCGCTGAGGCTCGCAGAGACGACGGTCGCTTCGCGACCGTCTTCGCGAGCTTGCGAAGCGATCCAGAGTTTTTTTGTTTTGATGTTCTCATGTTCTCTTGTTCTAATGTTTTAATATTTGCCTATTCGTAACTATTCGTATCATTCGCATCATTCGTATATTGGTATGTTTATCTTACTTTATGAACTTCTTACTTCTACCAATGTTCCTTTTCTTCCAGCCACCGCTCCCTTTACTAACAATTGGTTACTTTCTTTATCAATTTGAATCACTTTTATATTTTTTATACTAATTCTATCAGTTCCCATTCTTCCTGCCATTCTAACTCCTTTGAATACTCTTTGAGGTCCAGTTGCTCCAATTGATCCTGGTTTTCTTTCTTGATGTTTATTTCCGTGAGTTCTAGGTCCTCCAGCGAAATTGTGTCTTTTAACTACTCCTTGAAAACCTTTTCCTTTACTAATTGAGCTTATATTTACTTTATCCCCTTCTTCAAAAATAGATACATCAATTTTATCTCCTACCTTATACTCTCCTGTATCTTTAAGTCTAAACTCTTTTAAATATCTAAAATTACCTAAATCTTTTATGTGACCCTTTTGAGCTTTATTTATATTCTTTGCTTTTTTCTCTCCAAAACCAACTTGAACAGCAACATAACCGTCTTTATCAACGTCTTTAATTTGAGTTATTATTACAGGTCCAGTTTGCAAAACAGTTACAGGATGAACTGCTCCATTTTGATCAAAAACCTGGGTCATCTTTTCTTTTGTGCCTAATATGAATTTCATTTTATTTCTATTTAATGTCCGGATTATATGCTTTATTTGGGCTTTTTGCAAGAATTTTAAACATCTTTTATCTCGCTAAGACGGACGAGGCTTCGCCTCGTCCGTCTTTAATAATTAAAAACACAACAAGAAGTCCGACCTCGGTAATAATTAAACAACATTCAACAACTAAAGATTACAATTATCTTAATTAAGAGGTCAGACTTCGTTTAAAAATTAAAAATTTTTCCTTATCCTATCCCAATTAAGTATCACCTGCTGAAATAAATATTTTAGTACTCCGACTACTGAATTGAGACTACCATGACTTTATCTAAAAGATTAAATTAAATAATCTAAAGTAGTCGGAGTACTAAATATTTATTTCATTAGGTACTTTAAATTTCTACGAAATTTAAACTTAATGGGATAATATTTTGCAACCACGGATTTGAATTCGGTAAACCAAATTCAAATCCGTGGGCAAAATATTACATCAATTTAACATCAATATCCACTCCTGCTGGTAAATTTAAATTAGTTAAAGCTTCAATTACCTTTTGTGAAGGACTGATGATATCGATTAATCTTTTATGAACTCTCATCTCAAATTGTTCTCTAGCATCTTTAAAAATAAAAGTTGAACGATTAACAGTATATTTTTTAATAGATGTTGGTAAAGGAACAGGTCCTCGCACTTCTGCGTCAAACTTAAAGGCGGTATCCATTATTTGTTTAACGGAAGTATCAAGAATCTTATGCTCATAGGCAGTTACTTTAATCCTTAATTTATTAATGGACACAACTTTTTTACTAGCTGTTTTTTTTACTTCTTTTTTTGTTTCCTCAGCCTTTTTAGTCACTTTTGGTGCTTTAACGGCTTCAGATTTAGGGGCTGTTTCTTGGACAGCTTCTTTTTCTTTTACAACCATAATATTTTTCTTAACGAGCTTGCGAGTTTAGAAAAATATTACCCCGTGAAATTCATCCCTCACCCAGTACTTCGTTTATTATTTTAGATATTTCTAACTCTATAAATATCTAAAACTTTCTGGGTGAGGGATGATATTTTTAATTTTTTAACAAAAAATTAAAAAATATTTCACTGGGGTTATTTTACTAACCCACTCTACTCTTAATTATATACTACCCCAGTAAAGCATCATCTAAAATTTCAAAATTTTATCTGATTCAAATTTCTCCGAAATTTGAGCTTCACAGGGTAATATTTCGCTTTCCGCGAATTGAGTATTTGACCGAAGTCAAACACTCAATTCGTGGGCGAAATACTTAATTAATAACTTGTAGAGAAAAATCACTAAAAGTGATTTTTCTCTATATAGTTATAAACTAAGCAACAATCTTTGTTACAGCTCCCGCTCCAACAGTTTTTCCTCCTTCACGAATCGCAAATCTTTGTTGTTCTTCCAAAGCAATTGGTGATTGAAGTTTAACTTTAAAAGTGGCTGTATCCCCAGGCATTACCATTTCTACTCCTTCAGCTAATGTAACATCTCCTGTTACGTCAGTCGTTCTAATGTAAAATTGAGGTTTATATCCTGAAAAGAAAGGTGTATGTCGTCCTCCTTCTTCTTTCTTCAAAATATATACTTCTGCTTCAAATTCTGTATGAGGCACCACTGTTCCAGGTTTAGCCAAAACTTGACCTCTGTGGATATCTTCTTTTTTAATTCCTCTCAATAGAACCCCAGCATTATCCCCTGCCATTCCTTCTTTCAGAGATTTGTTAAACATTTCAATTCCAGTTACAGTAGTTTTTGCAGTCGCCTTCAAACCAATGATTTCAACTTCTTCTCCTACCTTAACAATTCCTCTATCAATTTTTCCAGTTACCACAGTTCCTCTTCCTTCAATTGAGAAAACATCTTCAATTGGCATTAGGAAAGGTTTATCTGTATCCCTAACTGGTTCTGGAATATATTCATCAAGAGCTTTTGTTAATTCAAGTATTTTTTGAACTTCAGGATCTTCTAGAGTTGTAGCATCCAAAGTTTTCAAAGCGGAACCTTTTATAACAGGAGCACTTTCTCCATCAAATTCATATTTTGTTAATAACTCTCGAACTTCTTCTTCAACCAAGTCAATCATTTCGGCATCATCAACCATATCGCATTTATTCAAAAAGACGATAACTTTAGGCACTCCCACTTGTTTAGCTAACAAGATATGTTCTCTGGTTTGAGGCATAACCCCATCAGTTGCTGCTACTACCAAAATAGCACCATCCATTTGAGCGGCACCTGTGATCATATTTTTAATATAATCAGCGTGACCAGGAGCATCTACGTGAGCGTAGTGTCTTGCATTTGTTTCATACTCTCCATGGGAAAGAGCAATTGTAATTCCTCTTTCTCTTTCTTCAGGAGCGTTGTCAATCTCATCCACTTTTTGCATTTTAACTTTATTTCCGTTTAAGTTAAGAGCATGCAAAATTGCCGCAGTAAGAGTAGTCTTACCGTGGTCAACGTGACCGATTGTTCCCACATTTACGTGAGGTTTGTCTCTTTTAAATTCTTCTGCTGCCATAATATTTTTCTTATGAGCGTAGCGAATTAGAAAAATATTACCCTATGAAATTCATTTTACTTTGTAAAATGAATTTTCTTTTTTCGAAAAAAAAGAAAAATATTTCATTGGGGTTACTTCTCTAAAATACCTGACTCATTTAATTAATAATTTTTAATAGCAATACAAATATTGCGTACTTAAATACATAAGTTATGCTCATATACTATCAGATTATAACAATTAGTCAAACATTAAATCACTAAAACACGAGAACATTAAAACAAACGGTTCGCCTTCGGCGAACCGTCTTTGCGAGATAGAGAATTTTTTAAATTTTTGAAAAAATTTAAAAAATTCTCTATCGAAGCAATCCAGAAAACGTCCACCATCTCTGCGAGAAAATTTAATTACGGTGTCGTTCACCCCTTTTGGGTGTGCGTCGCTTACTAACAAGCAACTCAATTACACGGAAGTTCACACTAGCTCTTTCTTCAAAATTTCGGCTACGAAACTTCGTTTCGTGCTTACCGTATCTTGATATGGTTCGCACTCCAACTTGTTTCTCGCTCGAAATTTTGAAGAAAGAGCTAGTAGAATTGAATTGCTTGTTAGTAATTAAATTTTCGTGGCAGTCCAACAATTCCCCAAAACCCCCGACATTCTGTAAGACATAAAACCCTTATTATAATATTATTTATAATATTATAATACTTTTACTATCCAAATAAAAAACAAACCCAACCTCCCATTGTAATATTAAGCAGAATGTTAGAATGTTCTTCATGACCTCCAATTCCTTATTATACAATTATACCTGCCTGCCGGCAGGTATAATTGTATAATACTTTTATTCCACTTGTCTCTTACAATATCCATTCTACAATTCTATAGAATTGTAGAATGGATATTGTAAATTAAAAAAGTACAACTGGTATACTAGTTGTACTTTTTAAAATTTTAAACCTTACTTATTTTAATATTTTTATTTTCTTTTTTTCTTCTTTTCTTCTTGCTCTTTTTTTCATTTTCTCTCCCATAAACTTTTTTCCAAAAGTACAAACCCGCCCAAAATCCTCCTATCGCTCCTAAAACTAAAAGCACTATTTGAGCACCCCAAGGTAAGGCACAATATCCCATACCTAAAAAAGTTAAATTATTAGGAATTAAACCTTGAGCAAAAGCATATTTAATTTCTGCCATTTCTAAAACAGCATGAGCTATAAAACTAGCTTTTAAACCTACTAATACCCATAAAAAAATATAAAAAGATTTTTTCATTAACATACCTGAATTATATCTATTTATTAAAAAATATGCACCCCAAAGTGTGTATAATTATTAAAAACCCTTATTCTAACATTCTATAAAATGTTAGAATGAATATTACAAAAACTAAATTAAAAAAGGACGACAAGCAAAGCTTGTCGTCCTTTTTTAAGTTTATCTTAACCACTGTGCACTAGAAGTGCACAGGTTGCTTACAGACTAAAGTCTGTGTTAGAAAGTTCTGGACTGCCACGCTATCGCTCGCAGAGACGAAAATCTTTGATTTTCGTACGAACAAAGCTTCGCTTTGTTCGTCTTTGCGAGCCTCAGCGAAGCAATCTAGACAAAGTTAAATATTTTTATACTGGAAGTCTTCGCCTGAAAGCGAGGGAATTCAACCCAAGGTGGGGTATTAAATTCCTTTAGCTTTTTTAAAACAATCATAACAAGTCAGATTATTTGTGGCTTTTGGTTCGAAAGGTAATTTTGTAATCGGGCAACCACAACCACTACATTTCCAATCTCCTTCAAACATTTTTCTTTCTCCTCCACCTGACTTTGGAACAACCTTACCTGAAGCATAACACTCTCGACAAGTTAAATTATTAGTTGCTTTTGGTATAAATGGTAATTCAGTAATTGCTTTACCACAACCACCACATTTCCAATCCCCTTTGTGCATTTCTCTTTCCATATTTTTCTTTTGAGCGAAGCGAATTAGAAAAATATGGTCCCGTGAAACCTGTCTGCCGACAGGCAGGTTTAATTTCTTTTTGAAATTAAATCTTTTGTTTTTTTACAAAAACAAAAGATATTTCACTGGGACAATTTACTAAACAACTTAACTCGATAATTATTTTAATAATAATCATTATTATATCACAAAAATAAAACAGCCGGTAACTTTACATTGAAATGTAAAATTACCGGCTATAAACTTCAAAGATTTTCTTCATCGTTTTTCTGTTCTTTAAAATTTTTTTCTTTGCAGTAAATAACAAAAATAAAAACTAAAATTAAAAACATTACCACTAAAAATCCGACAATAAAAAAATTATCCATTTTCTTTCCCTCCATCTAATTTTTATCAAAAAACATCTATACACCTAAATTCACAATACTTTAAAACACCTTAAAAATCAATAATGACAAATTGTAAATTACTGGACTGCCACAAGATTGTTTCTTAACAAGAAATAATCTTTCGCAGAGACGAATATGGTTTTAAAAAGTTTTTATAATATATTATTTTCAAAATGGTTGGGCTTGGGACTGGGTTTTGAAAAAAATATATTATAAAAACTTTTCTTATTTATTTTCTAGACTGCCATGCTATCGCTCGCAGAGACAAAAAGCTTTAGCTTTTCATAACGAATTTTGGCTTCGCCAAAATTCGTATACATAATACATACTACATGATACTTAATACTAAAATTAAATTAAAAATAGGGCGAGCCATCAGGCTCGCCCTATTTTTAATTTAATTTTACGTTCTTTTTTCCACAATCTCTTTAGCTACATTTTGAGGCACCACAGCATAATGATCAAATTCCATTGAACTAGTCCCTCGCCCTTCAGTCATTGATCTCAAAATAGTTGTATATCCAAACATTTCAGCCAAAGGCACTTTAGCATTCACTACTCGCATATCTCCTCTTTCTTCCATTCCTTCAATTTGACCTCTCTTGGAACTTAAATTCCCTGTAATATCTCCCATGAATTTTTCAGGAATAACAATTTCAACTTTCATCACAGGTTCTAGCAAAACTGGATTAGCTTTTCTAGCGGCATCTTGGAAAGCTTTTGAGGCTGCAATTTTGAAGGCCATTTCAGAAGAGTCAACGTCATGATAAGTTCCATCAAATAATTCAACGGAAACATCCACCATTTTATACCCAGCCACAATTCCTCGACTCATCCCTTCTTTAACTCCTTTTTCACAAGCCGGTATATATTCTTGAGGGATAACTCCTCCTTTAATACTATTAATGAATTCAAATCCTTCTTCTCGCTTAGTGTTTTTTGCTATTTTAGCTCCTTCCTCAATAGCTTCCAAAGGTTTAATTCTAATTTTCACGTGACCGTATTGTCCCTTTCCTCCTGATTGTTTTACGTATTTATTTTCAGCTTCAGCTTCTATTTGAATAGTCTCTCGATAAGCCACTTGGGGTTTACCAATATTAGCTTCCACAGCAAATTCCCTTTTCATTCTTTCTACTAAAATGTCTAAATGAAGTTCTCCCATTCCTGAAATAATAGTTTCAGCCGTTTCATCATCTGAGGCAATAGTAAAAGTAGGATCTTCGTCAGAAAGTTTTTTCAAAGCGATTCCCATTTTTTCTTGATCGGCTTTAGTCTTAGGTTCGATCCGCACAGACACCACTGGTTTCATAAATTCAATCTTTTCTAAAATAATAGGATTATTTTCATCACACAAAGTATCTGAAGTCCTCGTTTCTTTCAACCCCACAGCAGCTGCAATTTCTCCTGCAAAAACTTCTTTTACTTCTTCTCTATCGTTAGCATGCATTCTCAAAATTCTTCCAATTCTTTCTTTTTTTCCAGTGGTAGAGTTATAAACATAGGAACCAGATATTAACACTCCTGAGTAAACTCGGAAAAATGTTAACTGTCCTACAAACGGATCTGTTTGTAATTTGAAAGCTAAAGCAGCAAAAGGTTCGTTGTCATCAGCTTTTCTATAAATTTCTTCATCTGTTTTAGGATCAATTCCTTTCATAGGAGGAACATCTAGAGGAGAGGGAAGATAATCTACCACAGCATCCAATACCAATTGCACTCCTTTATTTTTCAAAGCTGAACCTGTAAACACAGGGACTATTTTATTAGCAATAATCGCTTTTCGAAGTAAAGCTTTCAAATCTGCTAAAGGAATTTCTTTTCCTTCAAGATAATCATTCATCAAAACTTCGTCATTTTCTACTATTTTTTCAATCAATTCTCCATGATATTTTTCAGCCTCCGCTTTTAAATTTTCAGGGATTTCTATTTCCTTAACTTCATTTCCCATATTTCCTTCAAACAAATAAGCTTTCATTTTTAACAAGTCAACAGCTCCTAAATGATTTTCTTCTTCACCAATCGGAATCTGCATTCTTATAGCATTTTTAGTTAAACGATTTAAAATAGATTGAAAAGCTCTTTCAAAAGAAGCACCTGTTCTATCCAATTTGTTGATAAAACAAACTCTCGGAACTTTATATTTATCAGCTTGTCTCCAAACTGTTTCTGATTGAGATTCCACTCCTGCCACTCCATCAAAAACAACTACTCCTCCGTCTAACACTTTTAGAGATCTTTCTACTTCAGCAGTGAAATCTACGTGACCTGGGGTATCAATAATATTAAAACGATATTTTTTATTTAAATCTGTTACATCTTCATAAGTTGGTGTCCAAAAACAAGTAGTCGCAGCGGAAGTAATAGTAATTCCTCTTTCTTGTTCTTGTTCCATCCAGTCCATAGTAGCAGCTCCTTCATGCACTTCCCCAATTTTATGAGAAACTCCAGTATAGAAAAGCACCCGTTCACTAACGGTAGTTTTTCCTGCGTCAATATGCGCAATAATTCCGATATTTCTTACTTTTTCTAATGGGTAATCTCTCATGATAATTTTTAATTTTTAATTTTATAATTTTTAAATAATTTTCCAATTTTTAATTCTTAAAAAATGAAAACCTGAAAAAATTTACGAAGTAAATTTTTTCACTTTCGACTTTATGGACTTTATGAACTTTTGACTAGTTCTTATTTCCTTTAATGACTCATACTATACACCAAAATTATGTTTGGGACAACATAATTTAGATTTAAGAAAGACGAACGAGGCAAAGCCTTGCTCGTCGTCTCTGCGAGTTTACGAAGCAGTCCAGAAACAATAAAAAGTCAGCGATTTGTGCTTTACCACAAATCGCTGACTTAAAGAACAAAATTTCATCAAAATCTCCCTTTTAAAAAATCATTTCTTTACAAAAATTCCTTCAAAAAGAGCAAAGAATCTAGCAATAGCAGCAATGATATAAATTACTGCTGAAACTATCCATGAATTTGCCCCTTTTTCAATCCAATTAGCTGAAGAATTATCTTTAAAACGGTCACCCGAATTTTCTTCTTCCAAACTACTTTTTAAAGAACCCCTTTCAAAATAATCTCCAAAATATTTTATCATCTTTCTGCCCCCCAACTTAAAGTTAAGAACAAAAATCCTACCATTTAGAATATCCTCTAAAATATTTCCTGTCAAGAAATATTCCCTAATCTGCTTCAGGCAGACGGGCAAAGCGGGCGAACATCTTTTATAAAAGATGTTATAGCCAACTCCACCCAAAAAACAATCACATTAAAACTCACAAGAACATATAACCCCTTATTTTTAATAGTAGTAAATAAAAAACCTACTTGGGTCTAGCAGACCCAAGTGATTTAAAATTCCTGCCTATTGGCAGACAAATTAGAATTCCCTTGCATTTTAGATGTTTTCTGATAGCTTTAAAAGTAGAAGAAGTTAAATTAACTAATTCTTATTTTGTTCTTTGAAAATTCAAAGAGTTTCCAAAAACAAATAAAGAATTTATTTTATTTTTACAATCAAAAAAAGGAGATTTTAAATGAAAAATTTACAGCTTTTTGTTATTTCCATTATGGCAATGTTTTTTCTGAATGGGTGTGTACAAGCTCTTATGTATGCTCAGCCCTTACTGACAGGAGCTATGGTCGGTGCTGATACTTACAACACCTACGCTTCAACAAAAACCGAAATTAAAGACGAAAAAACGGAGGGTAGTTTTACATTTGATAAAATTGCTATTTGGCCAGATAATGAATGCGAGGTTTTTGTAGCTGAAAACCTCCAGAAAGTAAAAATTCCGGTAACTACTCCTGCTGAAGTAACTAAAGTCATTAACAAAAATAATCTTTCCAGAAATCTGAAAGAATTGACCTATCCAGAAATGGAAAAAAATTTTCTGATAATCAGTGAAAAAACAGGCGCCGATGCCATTTTGGTAACTAACCGAGAAGGCAGAATCTTTGTTTATTCAACTCCTCAAAAAAAAGAGATATGGAGCAGTGTTATTGAAGTTACTCGAATAAAAAACTGCACCCATTTGGAATTAATGAAATCAGTTGCTAATGATATAGCCAACAAAATTATTGTTCTCAAACAAGGTCCTCCAGCCCATAAGACCTCTCAAAATTAAATCAAACTGACTCCGGAGGTTTTTATGAACAATTCAGACGAAAACCCCTGCTAATTATTTTTTTAAAAAAATTTAATTAGCAGGGGTTATTTATTTTTAAAATTTACTGAGAAACCGGGTTTCTCAGTAGTTAAATAATTTAAAATTTAAAACCTGCCTGCCAGTAGATAGGTTTATAATTCTTGGAGAGCTAGTCTCGCCAAGCTTAAAGCTCCTTCTTTAGATCTAACCACAGCAATAAACCTTTTATTGTGACAAAAAACAGCATCGGAGACTCCTGTTATTTTTTGTAATTCTTCATCTCGTTTTCCTGCCCATTCCAACGGTAAATCTTTTTTAGAATCAAAAGAACCACCACCTTTTCTAATAGTTTTTAGTTTCCATTCTTCATTTTCATTATTATTTGGCTTAACTACAAAAAGAGGTTCAGAAAATCTTCCCAAAGTCTTATCTATAACATAATCATCATAATCTTCGTCAAACACAATCAATCTTTTATCTTCCATTTTATTATAAACTTCTAAAACTTTTTCTTTTTGTTTTTCTTGAATAACAGCCCTCTCAATCTCTCTTAATAAAACTTCCTCAGCTAAATCTATCATTTTCAAAAAACTTTGCATTGGTTTATTTCCATTATGAACAGCCAAAAAATTATAGGTAGCTCCTAAATCAAAAAATAAATAAGGAGGGACGTTTGGAATTTTTAAATCATACAAATTAATACCACTATCTAAAGCATCGACTGACTGCACCATCTTTTCATCAATCTCATTTGCTATTTCTCTAGAATCACAAATATTTTCTCCAAATTTTTTCCACACCAAACCAAAACTAGCATAGGGAATTCCATTTTCTCTTTCTCCGGCTCCTTCAATCTGATGATGATCAAAAATTAATTTTTCAGGATTATATTCTCCTCCAATATCCACTACATAATCTCCTTCTTTAATTAATTCTAAATTTCGAGTTCTTAAAATTTCAAACCTTGGTTTAAAAAATCTATCTTTATATTTTTGCTTTAAAAACATTTTCAGAGTAGCGATAGCAAAAGCTTCATCTGAATGAAATGTCCCACTATGAGTTATTATTCTTATTTTTTTAAACATAATATATTAGTTAAAAGTTCTTAAAGTTTAAAGTTTTCTGGATCGCTTCGCTGAAGCTCGCGAAGACGGTCGCGAAACGACCGTCGTCTCTGCGAGCGATAGCGTGGCAGTCCAGAATTATAAATTTAAAATTTATAATTTTTAATTCAATAAAATTAGCTAATTTTATTGATTGTTTTCCCTTCCCCAAAACTTTTAACATTCTCAACAGTCATATCAAAAATCCTTTCAATAGCTTCCTGAGTATTAAAAGCATTATGTGGGGTAATTATTACATTCGGATGTTCAATCAAATACTGATTATGTAAGACTGTGTCTACATCTTCGTCAGAAGCATTTTCGTTTCTCAATAAATCTAATTCTTTCCCCATATAAATTTCTGCTTCCAAAACATCTAATCCAGCTCCTGATACAATTCTATTTTTCAAAGCTTCCACCAAAGCCTCAGTTTCTATTATTCCTCCTCGCGAAGTATTTACAATCACGACTCCTTTTTTCATTTTTTCAAAAGCGTCTTTATTTATTATATTATGAGTATGAGAATTATATGGTAAGTGTAAAGAAATCACATCTGATTTTTTCAATAAATCATCCATATCTACATATTCAATACCCATTTCTTTAGCAAATTGTTCATCTTTCTTTAAATCAAAAGCTAAAACTTTCATTCCAAATCCTTTAGCTATTTTAATTACATGTTGCCCAATTTTACCCGTTCCCACTACTCCTAAAGTTTTTTCATTTAAATCAAATCCTCTCAATCCTTCTTTTTCAAAATTTCCTTGTTCCAAAACTTGATCATAGGCTAGAAAAATCTTTCGTGACACAGTCAATAAAAGAGCAAAAGCAAATTCCGCCACAGTCACCGAACCATAGGCCGGCACATTAGAAGCGACAATATTTCTTTTTTTAGCTTCTTCAAGATCTATATGATCAAAACCAGTTGAACGAGTTACAACATATTTCAAATTAGGGAATCTATCAAAAACAGGAGCCCCCACAGAAGAACCGACAAAAACAGATAAAATTTCGGCTTCATCATCTTTAAAATCTTTGTGGTCTTGGACTCGTCCTTTTAAATATTTCACTTCAAAACCCCCGTCCTGAGAAATCCCTTTCTCAAAATAATCCTTCTCCCAATCTTCGTTATAAAAAAATAATATTTTCATTTTGTTGCTTTTTGAGGTCCGACCTCTTAATTAAAATAATAATGATCTTTAGTAATCTAGTCTTGCTTTACCTTTTCTGAGGTCGTACCTCTTAAAAACTATTCTTTCCAGTCCTCAATCAAAATCCCTTTACCATATTTTTTCACCACCACTTTTTGTCGTTCTTTCATCTTCAATTCTTTTATCATGTCTTTAGGAATAGCAATATAATATGTTCCTCGTCCATTTTTTGTTATTTTTCTTATTTCTTTTTTCATTACATTAATTTTAACATAAAATTGAAAAAGGGGTAACGGGAGGGTACCGTTACCCTACCGTTACTCTTTAAAAAACAACAAAAAACCGCCCAAACAGAAACGATTTTCTGTTGGGCGGGTTAATCCCCCCAATCTTCGTCACGAAAAACGAAGTCTTCCAGATCAAGATCTTCTTCATTTTGAAGAAGACAGTTAAGGGTTTTTTCAGTTGGGTCACTAACTGGGATTAAACCCAGAGAACAACTCGTGAAAGGACACCGTTCGCAACCGTGAACGGAACACTTGTCGATATCTGACAAATTTTGAAATGTCATAGCATTTCTCCTTTTTTAAAAATATTTTGAAAGATCTCGTTTATTTCTGATTGTATCATATCATACTGCAAACATATTGTCAACACAATTCCTCCTAAAAACAACGAAAAAACTATCAACAAGGTATTAATATCCTATTGATAGTTTTTTAAATTTAATTTAAAATTTAAAATTTATAATTTGAGATAATTTCAATACGAAATTCTCTCCCTTTCTATTTCCAAAAGTCTACCATATTTTTCTTTTCTTTCTGCTTGAAACATGGAGCCTGCTTTCAATCCATAGGCGCCCACTCCCACAGCCAAATCGGCAATAAACGAATCCATGGTTTCTCCCGAACGATGTGAGATTATTGTTTTCAAACCTGCTGAATGAGTCATCTCAATGGCTTTCAAAGTTTCGGTCACAGTTCCAATTTGATTCGGTTTAATCAAAACTGCGTTTATCATTTTTTCCTCAATGGCTTTCTGAATCATTTTCGGATTAGTAGTCGTCAAATCATCCCCCACCACCAAAACCTCCCCTTGTAGGGGTAGCACCCCTACTTTTAGGAACTCAGTTACCAAATTTTTAAATCCATCAAAATCATTTTCGGCGAAAGGGTCTTCGATACTGATTAAAGGGAATTTTTTTATCAAATTTTCATAAATACCACTCAATTCTTCTGAAGAATATTTTTGACCTAAAACATTATATTCTCCATTTTCAAAAAATTCCCCACCAGCGACATCAATGGCTAATTTATTATGTAACTCTGACAAAATTCTGAAAGGTTCCTCAATATCATTTGATTCAATCGAAAATCCTCCTTCGTCTCCCATCACAAAATCGTGTCCTTCCATTTTTAATTTATTTTCCAATTGTTCAAAAAGAGTTTGTAATTGGTTTATTGGCCCAGCCACATTCATTCCATTCCCTAACACAAACATATATTCTTGAAAAGGCAATCTAAACCCCGCATGCGCCCCGCCATTCAAAACATTCACAAACAACCTCGGAAACCCCACCAACTTGGGGGTAGCACCCCCAAGTAATTGAATATGTTGCCAAAGAGGTTTGTTTTGTAATTTGGCTTCTAATTTTAAAGTAGCGATACTCACTCCTAAAATTGCATTCGCTCCCAATTTTGATTTGTTTTCTGTTCCGTCTAAACTCACCAATAAATCATCCACAACAAAAACATCAACTTTTTTCCCAATCAATTGTGGAGCAATTATTTCATTCACATTTCGAATGGCATCATCAACTGGCACCGCCACCACTTCTCTAGACCCAGTTGACTTCCCTGCTGGCACTGAGGCCCACACTGTAAATTCTCCAGCTGTCATTTCTACTTCCAAAGTTTCCTCTCCTCGAGAATCTTTTATTTTATATGCACTACATTTTTGAATTGTATCCATTTTATTAGTAGGTTAGTAGGTTAGCTTTTAGTCCGCCAGTTGGCGGATTAGAGAAAAATTTGCTACGCGAATTTTTTCTAACTTTATAAATTTTTGAATTTTTGTTTTTACATAGGTATCTTTAATATTAACATACTTTCTTGACTTTTTTTTTCTATAGGATATTATTATAGGTAGCAACGCAGCCCCGAGATTTATCTCGGGGAATTGCTTTTTATAAAGCAACCAACTCTCTTATTTCATTTAAATAAATATGCAAACACATTCTTAATTCCCAAGCCATATTATTTTCATAACTCATAAAAACGAGCTCTTTCTTTTTATCTTCAGTTACATATTTTTTTAATTCTAAATAATCACTATCACCACTCATTATTATAATTAAATCTAAATCATCTATATTTCTAACAACATCCAAAACAATTTCTACATCGACATCTGCTTTTTTAATATACTTATTTCCATTTTTGATATATTTTAAATCTTTCTTTTTCAAAACAACATCATTTCCTATTTTCTTCATAAACTTTTCTGAACTAGAAAAACTAGAATCATCTTTATCAGGAATAGCTAAGTGATAATTAACAAATCTTAAATCACAATAATTTGATAATATTTTTTTTAATTTTTTAAAATCAACCCGCCAACCATTTTTTCTAAAAGCATGAAATAAATTAGAATCATCAGCAAAAACACCCACTCTTTTATCTTTTAATTTATTTAAAATCTTCTCTGTTCCTTTATCCATTATTCCTTAGTTAAATCTATTTCTAATTGGTTTATTACATTAACCTCACTTTCTATTATAATTTTCTCAAATTCTCAATTTTAAATTGTTGTTTTTCCTTCCTGCCTACCGGCAGGCAGGTTTCACTTTTCGTTTTTACTTTTTAAGTCTCTTTTCTGTCACATAAACCAACTGAGTACTTTTGATGACAGTATCGGGAGTTAATGAAATACTATCAATTCCACATTCCACCAAAAACTCTATTATTTCAGGATAATCACTCGGAGCTTGGCCGCAAATTCCAACCTTAGTTTTTGATTTCTTGGCTCGTTTAATTAAATCTTTTAATAAAATTTTCACTGCTTCATTATTTTCATTAGACACTCCTTCTATATCAAAGTTTCCAGAAGAATCTCTGTCTATAGCCAAAGTGAATTGAGTTAAATCGTTGGAGCCAATTGAAAAGCCGTCAAAAATTTCAGCAAATTTTTCTGCTAAAATTATATTAGATGGCACTTCTGCCATAACATAAACTTCTAATCCGTTCTCTCCTCTCTTCAATCCGTTTTGAGCCATAATTTGCAAAACTTTCTTACCTTCTTCAACAGTTCGACAAATTGGAATCATTATTTTCAGGTTCTTCAAACCCATATCATCTCGCACTTTTTTCAAAGCAGCACACTCCATCTCAAAAGCAGGTAAAAAAGATTTTGAATAATATCGAGCTGCCCCTCGCCAACCCATCATGGGGTTAGCTTCAATGGGTTCATATTGTGTTCCTCCAATTAAATTTGCATATTCATTAGTTTTAAAATCTGACAAGCGCACTATCACATCTTTAGGATAAAAAGCCCCACAAATAGTTCCCACTCCTTCCGCTAATTTATCAATAAAAAATTGTTTTTTATTTTTATTTCCAATAGCTAGTTTATCAATTTGATTTTTTACTATTTTATCTTGTTTATCATAATTTATTAAAGCCAAAGGGTGAACCTTGATAGTGTTGTTTATAATAAACTCAAGCCGAGCTAACCCAACCCCATCATTTGGAATAAAAGAAGCGGCAAAGGCTAAAGAAGGATCCCCAATGTGCATCATCACCTTAGTTTTTGGTTTTCCTAAATTATCAATTCTAGTTTTCTTTATTTCAAAATCTAAAATTCCTTTATAAACATAACCCTTCTCTCCTTCTGCACAAGAAACCGTTACTTTCATTCCTGTTTTCAATTTTTTAGTAACATTATTTGTTCCCACTATACAAGGAATTCCTAATTCTCGAGATACTATAGCCGCGTGACAATTATTAACAATAATAGGAGTCAATTTTGAAGTAAAAACAAAATAATTGTGATTGTCTTCTACAGTAATATTATATACATTTTCTGTCCTAGTTTTTTTAGCATCTTCTACTCGAAGAGAAACAAAATTTGCCTTAATTATCTTCGTTAAGATATCTTTTATATTTCCTTTAAGTAACGGCAAAATATTTTCTTCTATTTTTTTCTTATCTATTAACAAATTTTTAATTATATATGGTTTAATTTTACCTCCAAAATTAACCATGCTCACAATATCATAAAACAAAGATTTTGCGGAAAGTAATTTGGTACCGTTAACAATTCTGGATGAACTACCTTTTATTCTTTTTGTATAACTTAATAAGTTGTCAATATCATCTACTATTTGAACATTATAAATGTTCCTATTATTTGTCACTTGTGGCAAAATATTTAATTTAAGACAACTTACTACTATGGCTTGTAATAAAACCTCATTCGAAACATAAATATTTATTCTACCTATCTTTTTATTAAAAGTTCCGTCGCCATCAATAGCCCCTGCTAAAAAATTGTAATTTATTTCTTCAGAACAATTTAACATATTAACAACTAAATCTTCTTTCCATGCTTTAAATTTTTTGGCTACTTCTTTACTATAACAACGAAAAGCAGTCGCCGATCCAACAACCTTTTTCCCTCTAATTGTGCTATTAGTCTCTTTTTTAACACAAACACCCATTTTTTTGTCAAACAAATCTTCAAAATAAGTAACAACCGTTTTTATAAAATCTTCTTTTTCTTTAGTTTGTTTTTGTATAAATTGAACTTCCCCATGATTTTTCGAAACATAAACAGAACCATCTGTATAAATACAACCCCAAAGATAAGCCAACTTAGAGGATATTTTATTTTTACTAAATCCATCTATTTTATCAACTCCAAGAACAAAATTCTTAGTTTTTAGAACATTTTGAATTTCTTGATCAATCAAAGTCCTGTTATTTAATGTTATAAATTTATGGTCAGGAGTTGAAAACAAATAATTATCTTTATGCCTACCTGTTTGAGAAATATTAATTTTTGTGGTTTTTGATTTTCTTACCATTGTATCTGTAACTTTTTTCCACTCATGTTTAAGTGTTTCTCTATTCAAAGATTGAGTATATAGTCCTTTTTTAATTTTATCTTTAGTTATTTCTTTCATTTCCAAAAAACCTAAATTAGTCAAAATCTTTGTCTCTCCAGAAAAACAAGTCCTTCCTCCTTTATCAGTCACAATAGCTGAAGCAATTTTCATAATCGGCTCCCAATCAGGATCTGTCATATCAGTTACTAAAACTTGTCCTTTTTTGAAATTTTTTATTTCATTCACACCCATAATACGATTGACTTCTCCAGTTCCTATTTTCCAACCAACTGATTGTCCCTCAACCAAAATATCACTTTTTTCTTTTAATTTATATTCCTCTACTATAGCTACATCCTTTTGACTCTGCACAGTTTCTGGGCGAGCTTGTACAATATATAATTTACCATCTAATCCATCTAATGCCCATTCAATATCCATAGGTCTTTTATAATGCTTTTCAATCATTATTCCCCAATCTGCTAATTGTAAAACTTGCTCATCTGAAATGGATTGTTCCAATTGGTCTTTTTTATTTACAGGAATATTTTTAACAGGGTTAGAAGCTTTCTTGTTTGGATTATAAATCATTTTAATATTTTTCATTCCAATTGAGTGCGAAAGAATCGCTCGAGTCGGTTTAAAAACATAAAATTCGTCAGGGTTAACTTTTCCTTGAACAATATTTTCTCCTAAACCATAAATTGAATTTATCAAAACTGTATTCTGAAAACCTGATTCAGTGTCGATAGTAAACATTACTCCAGAAGATCCTTTGTCCGCTCGCACCATTTTTTGAATTCCTACTGACAAAGCAATTGAAAAATGGTCAAAGCCTTTATCTGTTCTGTAAGAAATAGCTCTATTGGTGAATAAAGAAGCCACGCATTTTTTAACAGCTAGAAGTAAAGCTTTTTCTCCTTGTATATTTAAAAATGTTTCCTGTTGTCCTGCAAAAGAAGCATCGGGCAAATCCTCGGCTGTGGCTGAAGAACGCACAGCTACACTTAAATTTTCGACTCCATTTTCAAGAGAGAGTTGATGATAGGCCTTTAAAATATCTTGTTCTAACTTCTTTGAAAAATCTGCCTTTAAAATTAATTCTCTAGCTTTCTTTCCCCTCTCCATCAAGTTTCCTATATTATGAGTATTTAAATCTTTAAAAATTTTCTTAATTTGTTCTTTCAAACCAAATTCTTCCATAAAAACATGGTAAGCGTGGGCTGTGGTAGCAAAACCATTTGGAATTCGTATTCCTTTTTTAGTTAATTTTTGATACATCTCCCCTAGGGATGAATTTTTTCCTCCAACTAGACCTACATCCGTTTTTCTTAATTGATTGAAAAACAAAATATTTTTTTCTTCTTTTTTTACCATTTTTTTATAATCTTTAATTGATAATTTCGAGCGAGGATTTATAAAAATAAATTAGGCTAATATTTTTATTTTTATGCAATCCGAACGATGGAATTATATGCTCGCTTTATATAACAACATTTTAATAATTATACCATAAGATAAAAACTTCATCTCTTTAACAAATTATTAAAATAATAAATTCAAGAAATCCACCTACTTGTACACTTTTTAGACGACCGTCATTTTAGTGTACAAAATTACTAATAGAGCTATCTCTCGCTGATTATTTGTTTTTTACTTTTATCAAACCAAAAGTTTCCTTTAACCATTTTTCATTTTCAATACTATCTACCGTCATGTATAAAACATCTTTCCCTACAAAAAGATTTGATTTAAGCATTATTATCAATTCCTCACATTCGTAAGGAAAAACCCAAACACTATTTTGTAATTTTACAAAACCGAATCTATTTAGCGTAGATCTCAGTAAATTCCTAGTTTCTCTTCTTTTTTCTTTTATATCAAAAATTATAACTCTCCATTTTTTGTCCCAGCGCCTTGGTCTTTTTATTCTCAAATCTCCTATTTTATATTTAACTAATTGTTCTTCTCCTTTTTTAGTCAAAGTAACAAATTTTTTACCACCATCACTTATTTCAAATTTTATAAGACCTTTTTTCAATAAATTCCCTATTGAATTATCCAAATATCTTTTTCGTCTAAATCCTTTATCCCCAGAAAATTGTTTTATTACTTTCAAAGCATTAGGAGCTAACACTGCCACACTCAAAATTCCAGCCACAGCTATTGTTGTTAAAAGAATTTTTTGAACTGGAATCCGTTCTCTTTTCATTTTTTATTTTGTACACTTTTTAGACGACCGTCATTTTAGTGTACATTTTTATAATATATATATTATAACTATTTTATTTTATATTTATTTTATAATTTTATAAAATTTTGCTTCTGTCTTTTAACTATAAAATTTATTTTTTCAAGATTAAATAAAAATCAGCTACATTGATTCCTGTTTTACCTGTTTTAATTTGAGTTCCTATTTTTTCAAAAAATTCATAAGAATTATTATTATCCAAATATTTTCTCCAATCGAGTCCTTCATCTTGCATTTTTTTAAATAATTCAAAATCTACCAAAGCTCCCGCTACATTCGAATTATCTACTCCATCCGAAGCAGCTGCCAAAACCAAAACATCCGCTGACAAATTTTCCAAAGACGCCAATACGAATTCTTGGTTTCTCCCCCCTTTACCATCTCCAATTATTTTTACAGTAGTTTCTCCCCCAAAAATCCGACAAGAATTAGCTAAAGAATCTTCATTAATTAATTTTACACTTAATTTTCTAGCTTCTCCTTGAATATCAAAAGATTCTATTAAAGAATTGTAGCCTAATTCATCTGCTTTTTTCTCCATTGATTCCAAGGCTAACTTATTAGTCACCAATAAAATATTATCAACATTTTCAAAATATTTCTCTTCTTTAGGAGTTTCTATTAAAAAAGAATAAGCTTCACTTAAACTACTTTGAGGATCTTCTGACGAATACGATTCTAAAATCATTTTAGCATCCTCTTTAGTTGTTAAATCTCGTACAGTTGGGCCTGAAGCTATCACAGAAATATCATCCCCAGGAACATCAGAAAAAATAACAGAAACTAATTTAGCTGGAAAAATTAACTTAGCCAAAGCGCCTCCTTTAATCTCAGACAAATGTTTTCGAACAATATTTGTTTCGCTAATACTAACCCCTTTATCCATTAAACCTTGATTTATTTTTCCTAAAAATTCACTGTCTACACCTTCAACAGGAGAGCTTAACAAAGCTGATCCTCCTCCTGAAACAAAAACTAAAACTAAATCATCTTTTTTAACTTTTTTAAGAATTTTTTTAATTAAATCAGTAGCTTTAATATTTTGATTGGAAGGAAGTGGGTGAGTTCCTTTTTTAGATTTCAATTTTTTAAATTTTTCTAATTTTACATCCAAAACAAATCCTTCTGTAATTTTATCTCCCAAAACTTCTTCTATAAATAAAGCTGATTGATTTGAACATTTTCCAAAAGCTATGACATAAATTTTTTTATAATCATTTAAATTATATTTTTGGTTTTTTATTTTTAGAATATCCTCTTTCAAAGAAATATTTTCTGCTAAGATATTTCCAGTCAAAACAGATTGATAACCTGCTTCTAAAATATCCAGCGCATCTTTTCTTAAAGGGTTTGTTGATAACTCTTCTTTATTTTTAATTATTGATTTTTCCATTATTTACATTATCTCATTAAAATATAAAAAAGCGAACACTAAATGTTCACTTTTTTATCTTGACAATTTACTTTTTTTTTAAAATAAACCTCCTGGTAAAGCCGGTCTAGCAACTCCAATAGAACTAAGAAGTATTCCTATAATCGCCCAAGCACTGACCATAATAAAAATTCCAACAATTCCCCAAATCATATGTTCCCGTCCTACTTTTCTAACTTCTTCGTTTTCTGAGCCTCGAATATAATCAGCAATTCCCCAGAAAAACATTCCTAAAGACAAAACAAATAATAACAAAATAATCGGAGCGATTATTTGCTCATTAATATTTCCAATTAAAGTGTTTATGTTTGCCATTTAAATAGGTTAATTATTTGTTAGTTTATCGTTGGTGAAAGATCAATTGTAGGAGCTGTCTCGTTTAAATTCAAAGTATCACCCAATAAATTCACTAACCCCCAAACTGAAACCATTACGAACAAAATAATTACTCCCCAAATCATTTGTTGTCTAGCTTCTGCTTGTTCTTCTCCGGCTTTCAGTATATATCGAATCAAAGCCCAAATAAAATAAATAACAGCCAAACTAATAAGAATAGGTAAAACTGCCGTGAATAATCCTGAAATTGTTGTTAATACTGTGGCTAAGCCAGCAGCTAACGAAATTACCGGAGCAAAAGCTAACGATAAAATTAATATTTTTTTCATATTTTTCTTATGAGTGAAACGAATTAGAAAAATATGACCCTGTGAAATTCAAATTTCGAAGAAATTTGAATCATTTAATTTTTCAAAAAAAATTAAATGATATTTCACTGGGGTTATTTTTACTTACCCGTTACTTTTTTTAATTAATAATTAATAATAATGCTTATATAATAACAAATTTTTAAAAACAATGTCTAACTTCTGGGGAAAATTATCCAAACAAAGTACTATCTAAAATTCCGACTAATCCCCAAACTGAAACCATTACAAACAGAATAATTATTCCCCACATCATTTGTTGTCTAGCTTCAGCCTGTTCTTCTCCTGCTTTTAACATATAATTCGTTAATGACCATAAAAAATAAATTAATGCTAATCCCATGATTAAAGGTAAAACTGCACTAAAAAGATTCCTAATTAGGGTAATTATTCCTCCTATATCTCCAACTGCTGCTGCTAAAGTAAAAACAGGAAAAGCCATTAAAGCACACAATAAATAATTTACTATATTTTTTTTCTTAAACATAAAATAAAGACTTTTTTTATTAATTAATAAATAAACTAAAACCAATTCCAAGGCATTAATTGACTAAACCAAGAAGGAGCTGTGCTTCCATTACTGTCTGTGGTTGTATTACTCGTTGAACCAGGATCTCTTATTAAAGAATCTTGACTTTTTCTTAAAACATTTAAAACTTCTGTCCCTTCAAAATAAGTTTCTGATGTTGTTAAATCAGGTTTTGTTTGAGAAGTTCCTAGAGTAGCTGATAATATACTTACCAAGCCCCAAACCGAAGACATTACAAAAAAACCTATTACTCCAGCCAACATTACATGTTTTGCTTCGTCTCTATTTTCTCCTGTGTCTTTTAAATATTGAGCCAAACCCCACAAAAAATAAATAAAAGCTAATAAAATTATAACTGGCAAAATGGCCGTTATTAAATTTACAGCAATCATTATAAGGGCTTTGAAACTAGATGGAGTAGTTGAAACTTTAGAGTTTGCTATAGCTGTAACAGCAGGGTCATAAGCGTAAGTTAAAAAAGGAAAAACCACAAAAAGAAACAACAAAAACCGCACCGAATTAAAATTTTTTATCATTTTTTCCATACCTATATATTTTAACAATAAAAAATCAAATAAACCAAGGGTCAATGTGTATAAAGTCCCAACTTACTTAAAATATAAAAAGTAGGGGTAGCACCCCTACTTTTGGTTTTAGTTAAATAAAAAAAGGGTAAAGACAAAAATGTCCTTACCCTTTTGTGAACGAAAAATTAATACCTATTTCTTCGTTCTCTCTGTCTGATTAAATCATTAAGATGAGAGTTGTGAATTCTCATCATCCCGTCCCCGGCAAACGGTTGAGTATAGTTCCTTCCGCCGTAATAATTTGGATTCCCCAAACGGCCTGAAGAGCGGGAAGATCCATAAAACTTTCTCCCTCTTGAAGAAAAAGAAACTACCATATCTCCGTCTTCCTCAAAAACGGAAATTGAAATCTTTTTCCCAGGGGAAAGATCGAGATTCCTGGAAACTCCTCTTCCATCTCTGAACTTTACTAAAAATTCAAAATTCCCTCTTTTTTCCGAAAGTCTTAGGCTGTTAACCTTTCTAGGATTAACAGAGTTTAGTAGAATTCCATCAACAAAAAAATCTACTAACTTGTCTGCTTGATTGTCAACTACGATAATCGCAGGATTCCCCTTACCAACAGGAAAAACATGTCCTGCCTGTTTGTTATTGTTAGAAGAAAGACACCCAGTCAAAAAACTGGAAACCATTACCAAACAAAAACACAAAACCAAAAATTTTTTCATTCTTTCCTCCTCGCCCGTCCTTTCGGATTAGGGCTACGAATAACTCAACTCGTTGAGTTATTCAGAAATTAAAATTTAAATCAACTAATCCTTCTTATATTATACCACCATAATATCTAATTTGTCAATATGTTGCCGGACCTGCCTTTGCCGGTAGGCAGGCCAGGACTCGGTCACTCTCGTGGATATTTGTCTCGTGCTTCGCACTCACAAACATCTCACTCCATTGACCTCCACTCGCTCGTATTTTCCTCCGCTATCGCTATGGAAAATATACTTCGCTCGGTTCGAGCCCTTTCCGACAAACAAAAATAAAGACTCTAAAGCTATCGCTTTAGAGTCTTTATTTTTCTAGTTGCCGGACTAGGACTCGAACCTAGATACTCAGCTCCAGAAGCTGATGTCCTACCATTAGACGATCCGGCAAAGTTAGAATAGATAAAATGTAACATATTTTTAAGATTCAAAAAAGAGTAGTCACAAAATAACTACTCTTTAATTCACAGTCTAAAATCTCAAAAACTTTTCAAAAAATCTGAATTTTTTAAATGTCCTGCACTCTACCCTTTACCCTCTACCCTCCATTTAATTAAATATCCATAAATAATCCCTCATAGAAATTTTTCCTCTTTTTAAGAGATGAAGTTTATATAAAATTTGTTTTAAACTATAACCCAAATCATACAAGATATGGTTATCATAATAAATTGGTCTTTTCGGGTCTAAAAATCTTTCTTTTTTAGGAGCTTCTATTCTACAAATTTTTTCCAATTCCCCATCAATTTCAACACCTGTATCACATAAATACTGAGTCCTTTCATCTATAAATACATCATAATCTCTAAAAAAATCTTCCTTTTCTGACCTAATGACCTCATTTTTAAAATCTTCGAGATTAGCTACCCTTAAAGCAAATAACTTAGCTGTTTCAAAATTATCATCTCCATGAGTCCCCTGAGAAAAAATTTTAAAATAATATTCTTTATTAATATCAAAATTATTTAAAATTATTGAATGCTCTGTAGAAAAAAAACTATCCAAATAACCTCCCTCCGTCCCTCCCATTCCATCTACAAAAACCAACCTATCAGAAGTGGGTTTGCTGGTATTCCAAAAAATTTTTATCTGATCTTCAGAAAGTGCGCTAAAAGTTACACCTGAAATTATAATGGGATTTCCTATATTCATTAATCTCAAGTTTTCTAAAGTAACAGAACTCAAATGACAATCATGGGGACAAGTGGCTGTAGTTTCCCCTAATTCTATTTGACAAAGCCCATTCTCATTACAAGAATTATCTACTACTTGATTAACAATCATGTCAACAGTGGCAGTGGTAGTTCCTGTGTTAGTACTTATAGTTGTACTAGCTGTGCTAGCTTCTGCAAAAGAAAATGCAAAAAAACATAATCCCACTAGCAAGTATTTAAAATGTATTTTTTTTAGACACATATTAAGTTATTATAACTTTTTTAAAAAAAATTATAAAGTAATTACGGTAATGGTTGTTGTGGCTATATAAGTTCCCGAAGGAGCAAAAACGGTATCTTGTTCTGTAGCTACACAAAGAGTCGTAGTTGTTCCAGAGGGACTAGTCCTAGTGGTAGAACTAGCAATTTGATAAGCTGTGGAAACATTAAAACCTTGCCATAATAAACCTGCACTAGGAACATCTGTTCCTGCAATACAATCTGAATCAGTTCCGTGACCTGTTACATCATCTCCATAACCAGACCACCCAAAAGCATACTCATTAGAAACACTCCATAAATGTTTTGAAATCAAAGCATCTTTAAAAGATTCTCCTGTTGAAATATCGCACAAGGCATCTATAGCTCCTTGACCATCTGTATCCGAACAAGCATCCGAAACTTCTGCTTGCACAGTGGATGAATATCCAGCGGCATTATCAGTAATAACAGTCCAACTAGAATTTCCTACCGCTGAATCTTGGGTCAAACCTAAAGCTGTCATAGTAATATCTACCGGAGCGCTCATAGACAAAGAAACTTCCTGCATCTGTTGATAACCTGCAAAAACTTTGTATATTGTACTGACAGAATTACCAGTTGAAACTTCTCCTGTAGTATCTTCTATTTTATAACTAGTTGAAGTAGCTAGTTGGCCTCCTGAATTAAGAGTATCACTTTGAAGACGATAATTTGTGGATCCTGCAACATAAGCTGAGGCTGTCATCGAAACACAAGCCAAAATAACAATTCCAAATATTAATCTAATTTTTCCGATTTTAAATTTTTTACCCTTGAATTCCATTGTCAAAATTATAACACAATTTTCGCCTCTACAAAAAATGACTATATGATAACTAATGAAATTTTTGGCTTAATAAAAAATATTAAAAATACCCTGGACTGCTTCGTAAGCTCGCAGAGACGAAAATCTCAGATTTTCGTACGAACAAAGCTTCGCTTTGTTCGTCCCTGCCGGCAGGCAGGTTTGCGAGCGATGGCGAAGCAATCCAGACTAAATTAAACATTATAAAAGTGACGAGCTTCAGCAGAAGCTCGTCACTTTTTAATTTCTAATTATCTTATCTTTTTTTTATTCTGTCGGCTCTTCCATTTCTATTTCTTCAACCGGTTTCTCTCTTGTTATGTTCAAATCGAAATTATTAACCAACCATCGAATAATAAGAATTAGTAGTAATATTATTCCAACAATCGTCAAAAGTATTTTATAAGAAATAACCCAAAAAATTATTTCTAATTCATCAATCATATTATCATAGCCTCGGTCAATTGAAGCCACTGCCTTATATCTTCCAAACAATTTACCTGACACCCAATCTACTTCTCTAAAACGCACTGAATTAGGCATCGCGAAATAAGGTTCAATGTCAACTTCGTCTATTTGAGTACCTATTAAATTATAAATTTGAATAGATCCTGAAGGATTTAAGTGAACATTTCCATCATTAGCAAACAACAATTCAAAGCGACTTCCTTCTTCTGAATCAATTTTTTTGAAAGAGGTTAGTTGACCAGATTGAATAACATCACCATTAACTCCAATAAAAAACAAAGCTCCTAACCTAGATACTATTGAAGTTCCTGTCCCACTTTTAACTCCTGCTTCACTAGAAACTAAAACCGAACCATATAATCCCCCTGGTTCTGCATCTAACGGAATATTAATAGTAATGGGTAAAAGAATTTTTTGTTGAGGCTCTAAAGTAAAAGTGTTTACTTCGGGAATAATATAATCTTTAAGAGAATAAGGTCCTTTCACATCTCCCATTAAAATAACTGTCTGATTAGGATCTTGGGATCCTGAAAAATCTTCTACTTCTATTTTAAATTCAAGAGTCTTGTCAGTTCTATTCAAAATATTTAAAATTTTTGTTTGAGAAGAACCAGCATCCAAAAATATTTCTACTTTAGCCGGCTCAAGAACAAAATCATTATTTATTTCGGTAGGAACAGTTCTTATCTCATAAGCTCCAACAAAAACAGGAGCTAATAATCCGAGGCAAAAAACCCCTAAGATTATTTTATTTTTTATTTTTAATAATGGCATTTTATTTATTTAATAAGCTATTAATAGTTAAAATTAATTTTGATTATAACGAGGTCGCAGTAGCCGTTAAAGTAGCGGTGTATGTTCCAGAAGGAGCAAAAACTGTATCTTGCTCAGTAGCAACACAAATAGTAGTGACAGTCCCTGCCATATTTGTTTCACTAGTACTACTTGCCATTTGAATTGGAGTAGTTCCATCCAAACCTTCCCATAATAAACCAGCACTTGGCACATCTGCTCCTGCAATACAATCTGTATCAGTCCCATGTCCTGTAGTATGATTTCCATAAGCAGACCAGCCAAATTCAAAAGCATTTGTGACTGACCAAGTTTCTTTTGTAGTAGAAGTATAGTCAGCAAAAGATTCACTTGTTCCACTATCTACCAAAGCTGGAGCAGCTGAAGCTTTAATTGTCAAAGCATAGCCTGCTTGATTGTTAGTAATAACAGTCCAAGAAGCATCTCCTACAGCTGAATCTTGAGTCAAACTTAAAGCTGTCATAGTAATATCAGCTGGAGCACTAATAGTAATTCCTGCTGTCACAGATTGATTTACTCCAATACTGTCAGTAGCTTCAACAGCCACAACCAAAACAGGTTCCATAAAAGCGAACCCATAAAAAACTAAAACAACTATTGTCAATATAGCAATCGAGTTTTTTATCAAAAAATTAATTTTTTTCATTTTTCTAATTCTTTTAAATTTAATAATACTAATACTATTATACACTTTTTTTAAATAAGTCACTGATTTTCTGTGGATTACTCGAACCCCCTGAAATCTTCATAGCCTGCCCCACCAAAAAACCTAAAACTGCCTCTTTTCCATTTTTATACTCTTCAAACACTAATGGATTTTCTTTTATTACTTGTTCAATTATTTTTTGTAATTCTCCTTCATCGCTTTTTTGGTAAAGATTTTCTACTTGGGCTATATTTTTAGCCATTCCTCCCTTTTTATACATAATAGCCAAGATATCTTTAGCCCCTCGAGATGAAATTTTCTCTTCTTTTACTAATGAAATTAATTCCACAAAACTTTGAGCTTCAATTTTCCCTAAATTATTATATCGTTTTTTCTGGACTGCCACGTCACAAGTTCCCCTCCACGGCGGGCAGGCTCGCAAAGACGGATTTTGCTTCGCAAAATCCGTAGTCCCGTCTCTGCGAGCCTCAGCGTGGCAGTCTAGCCGTCCTTCGTCTTCACGCTTGCCCTCTGCTTTAGCGAAGGAAGGAGCCTCAGCGCGGCGATCCAGTTTCATTAAACCAACCAAATCTGAAGTTAGATAATTTGAGGCCAATTTTATAATTTCTTTATCTCGAAAATTAGAAACTACCGCCTCAAACAATTCAGCTAAATCATCATTTAAAATATAAGACTCGATATCCTCTCCTTTAATTCCATAATTTTCAGAATATCTTTTTCTTTTTTCTTGTGGAAGTTCTGGAATTTCTTTTCTCAACTCTTCTTCAGAAAATTCAGGAATTTCTGATAATTTTAATTTCGGCAAATCTGGATCAGGAAAATATCGATAATCATCTGAACCCTCTTTAATTCTCTGAGAAAAAGTTGAACCTTTATTTTCATCCCAACCTCGAGTTTCCTGCAAAATTTTTTCTCCTTTTTCTAGTGCTTTAATTTGTCGTTTTACTTCATAATCTACGGCTTTTTCTACCACCTTAAATGAATTCAGGTTTTTTATTTCTACTTTCGTGCCTAATTCATCAGTTTGGCTAACCGAAATATTAGCTTCCACTCGCATCTCTCCTTTTTCCATATTAGCATCAGACACTCCTAAATATCGCAAAAGCAATTGTAATTCACGAGCAAAATCCCCCGCTTGTTTAGCTGTTTCAATCACAGGTTCTGTCACTAACTCCATCAACGGTACTCCTGCTCTGTTATAATTTATTAAAGAAGAATTTCCATTATGAGTAGAACTGGCGGTATCTTCTTCTAAATGCACCCGAGTAATTTCCACTCCATTTAATACTCCCCCAGAAACCAACGGATATTTATATTGAGAAATCTGATAACCTTTTGGGATATCTGGATAAAAATAATTTTTTCGATCAAACTCGGTAAAATCAGCAAGGTGACCATTCAAAGCCAAACCAACTTTCAAAACATTTTTAACTGCTTGTTTATTAATCACAGGCAAAGTTCCCGGATGTGCCATACATACAGGACATATATTAAAATTTGGTTTTATTTCATCTGGATTATTTCGACAATTACAAAACATTTTTGTCTTTGTTTTTAATTCAGCGTGAACCTCTAATCCAATAGTTGTTTTATATTCTTTATTCATCATAAATTATTATATCAGAATATTAATACTAAAAAAAGAAAAAATTATCAAAAATAAATTCACTGCACTTTACTCGCGGTCGCGAGTAAAGTGCAGTGAATTTTTTGATTTCATTTTTAATTTTTAATTCCTGCCTACCGGCAGGTAGATTTAATTCTCTAAAGATTTATCTTCTTGAGAAAATTTCTTAATCAAAAAATCTATTTTTCCTTTCCTAATTTTTTGATCAAAAAATCTGAAAAGGCCTTTAGAGTATTGTCATCATAAGCCGAGGTGACGATGATTTCTTTATTTAGTTTTTTTAGTTGAGTGATTATTTTTTTAATCTCTTTTTCTCCCAGCATATCAGATTTAGTTAAAACAATGATTTCTGGTTTCTCTAATAAAGTTTTATCATATTGCCCTAATTCCTCTCGAATTATTTTATATTTTTTTACCATCTCTTCAGGAGAATTTTCCATATCCAAAGAAATACAATGAATCAACAAACGAGTTCTTCGAATATGTCTTAAAAATTTATGTCCTAAACCTTTTCCTTGAGCAGCTCCTTCAATTAAACCAGGAATATCAGCCAAAATATATCCATAAAAATCTCCTAAATTAGGATCAAGAGTAGTGAAATGATAATTTTCTACTCTAGCTCGGGAATGAGTTAATTCATTTAATAGAGTTGATTTTCCAATATTAGGTAAACCAATAAAACCAGCATCTCCAATAATTTCTAATTCAATATAAAATTCTCCGTCAATTCCATCAGTCCCAGGAGTTGATTCTTTAGGAGCAGTATTTCGTGAACTCTTAAACATTTCATTCCCCAAACCGCCTCGCCCTCCTTTTAAAATTAATTTAGTTTCCCCTTCTTCAAGTAATTGAAAATTTTTATCGGTTTGCAAATCGGTCACAATAGAACCTACTGGAATATCAATCATTCTGTCTTCTCCATTTTTTCCATATTTTGAATTCTTCATTCCCTCTTCCCCATTTTCAGCATAGAATTCTTTCTTTTGTTGATACTGATTAAGAATGTTTAAATCTCGTACAGCTCGTACGAATACGTCTCCACCATTTCCTCCATTTCCACCCGAAGGACCCGAGAATTCTTTTCCTCGTAAATGTAGCCAGCGCACTACCCCATTTCCGCCATCGCCAGCTTTAGCATAAATTTTTATTTCGTCGACAAACATAGCAAACAGTATAAGGTTAAAAGTTCATAAAGTCCATAAAGTTAAAACAAAAATCTTTGATTTTTGTAACGGTTCGCCGAAGGCGAACCGTCTTTGCGAGGAGGTCACGACGAAGCAATCCCAAAAAACAAAAAATAGTGCAGTTAACTGCAATATCTACCCCAATACTCCAGTTAACTGGAATATCAATATTTTCTATTATAATATTATAAATAATATTATAATAGATTTTAATTAAATTATCGAAAATTACAAATGAAAACCACCCGACAAATCCTAGCAAGGATTTGTCGGGTGGTTTGTTTTTATGTTTTTATGTTTTTATGCTCTAGTGATTCCTACCAACTAAAGTGTGCGAACGCTTTATTGGCATCTGCCATCTTGTGGACATTTTCTCGTTTCTTAACAGCTTCTCCTTCATTTTTGTTAGCTAACAAAAATTCATCTGCTAATCTATCTGCCATTGGTTTGCCTTTTCCTTTTTTAGCTATTTCTATAATCCATCTCATAGCTAAAGATAATCTTCGTTCAGGTCGAACTTCTCGAGGAACTTGATAAGCAGCTCCTCCGATTCTTCTTGACCTTACTTCCATAGTTGGTCCGACATTCTTTATGGCATTTTCAAAAACTTCCAAAGGTTTACCTTTTTCTTCTTTTTCTTTGATTATATCCATTGCATCATAAACTATTTTTCTAGCAGTATTTTTCTTTCCTCCAATCATAATATAGTTAATAAACTTCGCCACTTTGACGGAGTTATATACTGAATCTGGACTCAATGGTTTTTTTGCTTTTAATTTTCCTCGCATAAAATATGTATTACGTATTAAGTATTATGTATAGAAAAATCGCTCTGCGATTTTTCTTATTTTAATGTTTTAATATTCTAGTGTTTTAATAATTACTTTGCTTTCTTAGCTCCATAACGACTTCTACTTTGACTTCGTTTAGCTACTCCTTCTGCATCTAATTTACCTCTTACAATTGTGTATCGTACACCAATATCCTTTACTTTTCCTCCTCTTAATAATACAACGGAGTGTTCTTGTAAATTATGTCCCATTCCAGGAATATATGCTGTTACCTCCATCCCGTTTGTTAATCTTACTCTGGCAATCTTTCGTACGGCTGAGTTCGGTTTCTTTGGATTCTTAGTAGTAACTTTTACACAAACCCCTCTTTTAAAAGGAGAACTGTAAAATGTTGGTTTATTTTCTTGAGAATTAAAACCACGACTCAAAGCCACCGCTTTAAGTTTTCTCGGTGCTGTTTTTCTACTCTTTTTCAATAATTGGTTTACAGTACTCATAAATATGTATCAAGTATTAGGTATAATGTATTATGTATAAAAAATTGCGAAACAATTTTATTGATTACCTAACCTCTTAACTCCGCTTATATTATCACAAAGACTATATTTTGCAAGAAAAAACAAAAAAATATAGTCGCAAAGTGACTATACATAATACCTAATACATACTACATAATACTTATTGTACCCCTATCCCTGTTACAAGTGAAAATAAAGCAAAAACAATTGGTATAATTAACTTCCACAAAAAGAATATAACAAACAAGAGAAGAAATAATGAATATCTTTCTAAAGCTTGTCTAACTTCTATGTAACGATAAGGAATCAAAGTAAATAATATCTTAGAACCATCTAGCGGAGGGATGGGAATTAAATTAAAAACCATCAAAACTAAATTTATTAAAACTACTAACTGAGCTGCTTCTAAAAATACGATATTAGTTATTCCAATTAAACTATTAAAACGAATAATTAAACCGAAAATTAAAGCTATAATCAAATTAGAAGCCGGACCTGCAATAGCTACTATAGCATCTCCCCATTTTTGATTACTTAAATTATATGGATTATAAGGAACTGGTTTTGCCCAACCAAAAGCAAAACCAAAGCTAAAATAAGCCATCATAGGAACTATAAAAGAACCCATAAAATCTAAATGAGCTAAAGGATTCAAAGTAAGTCGCCCTGCATTTTTAGCAGTCGGATCCCCCATTAAATATGCTGAATAACCGTGAGATACTTCGTGTATCACTACCGACATAAGTAATATTAATATTGTAAGTATAAAACTAGTTTCCATGATATTTAAATTTTGTAATTTTTAATTTTTAATTTTTAAATAAATCTGAATTTTTAATGATTAAATTTTCAGTTAAAAACGAAATTTCTCGTCTTCGCGAGCGATAGCGAAGCGATCCAGTGATTTCTGGACTGCTTCGTACCTCGCAGAGACGGATTTTGCGGAGCAAAATCCGTATTTGAAAACCTGCCTGCCGGCAGGCAGGTTGATCATTAATTCATTTCCGCCAGCTGGCGGATGAAAATTGTGAATCGTGAATTGAAAATTAAATTTACAAACTCATTTGCAAATTCTTCCTTATATGATAACATAAACGAGTAATAAATAAAAAAATATGAGTAAAATATGCCCCATCACAAATAAAGGAACAAAAACTGCTGGAAGATACAGTAACCGTGTTCGTGCTGAAAAATTTAATCCTGGAGGAACTATTCGAAGAAAACCGAATATCCAAAAAAAGAAAATTTATATTCCTGAATTAGATAAATCCATAACATTAAATCTATCAACCAAAGGAATCAAAACTATCAACAAGAACGGAGCCTACAAAACATTAAAGAAAGCAAAAATCATCTAAACAAACAAAAAAGAAGACTTGGTGCTCAGAGCACCAAGTCTTCTTTTTTGTTTGTTTAGAATTATAAATTTTAAATTGTAAATTAAGAATCGTAAAAACTCTAATTATTACACTTCAATCTGTACACCTTACTCACAACCGCGAGTAAAGTATGCAAATTACTCTACTATTTTTTAAAAATTCCAAATTTTAAAATTGTCTTAATAGCAGAAAATCCATCTTTCCAACCTATTTTTTTTCCTTCGGCATAAGTTCTCCCATAATAAGAAATCCCTACTTCATATATTCTCCATCCTCCTCGAGCAAAACGAGCTGTTATTTCTGGTTCTATTCCAAATCTTTTAGATTCTAAATCATTAACAAAAGAATCAATCACCTCTTTTTTAAACATTTTATAACAAGTTTCCATATCAGTTAAATTTAAATCCGTGAACATATTAGACAAAAATGTTAAAAATTTATTTCCCATACTATGCCAAAAATATACAACCCGATGAGCTTCTCCTCCAGTAAATCTCGAACCATAAACAACATCTGCCTTCCCTTCCAATATTGGTTTCAAAAGTTTTATGTATTCATTTGGATCATATTCCAAATCAGCGTCTTGAACAACAATCACGTCTCCTGTGGCTTCCAAAAAACCCTTTTTCAAAGCGGCCCCTTTGCCCGCATTTTTTTCTACAAAAATTATCTTATATTTTTGGTTATCCAAATTCTTTAAAATTTCAGTGGTTCCATCAGTGGAAGCATCATTTACTAAAATGATTTCTTTTTCTAAAGGTATTTCTACTTTATCTAAAATAGCTAATATTTCCAAGATAGTATCTTTTTCATTATAGACAGGAACAACGATAGATAATTTTTTTATATTATTTTGCATATTTTGTATCTTATTTCTAAAAATTTAATTTATCCTATTTTACCTTATAAAAAACTTTTTTGAAAGTGCAGGAATAGATTTTTTTTGATAAGATTATAATATAATGACAAATTCAAAACCAACAAGAGGATACGGACTTTTAGAAAAAATCCTAGCTAAAAAAAGATCTCAAATAGCTAATAAACTAATTCCTCAAAAATTCAGATCTGGAAAGATTTTAGACATCGGTTGTGGAACAACTCCGTTTTTTCTTTTGAATACTCACTTCAAAGAAAAACACAGTTTAGACCCCAACGTTAAAAGTTCAAATCTTAACCAAAATATCATCTTAAAACTTTTTGATGTTGAAAAAAATGAAGAACTTCCCTTTAGCGACAATTTTTTTGATGTAATAACAATGTTAGCTGTTTTTGAACATATAGAACCTTTTAAAATAGAAAACTCACTAAAAGAAATTTATCGCATTTTAAAACCTGGTGGCAGATTTATTTTGACTACCCCCTGCCCTTGGTCTGATAAATTGCTTAGATTTATGGCTAAAATTAAATTAGTTAGTGCAGACGAAATAAATGACCACAAAGATAGTTATAACCATAATGACATAACAAAACATCTCTTAAACGCTGGTTTTAATAAAGAAAGAATATACACTGGCTACTTTGAACTTTTTTTAAATAATTGGGCTTATGGGGATAAATAAAAAATATATTCAAATTGGGATAATAGTTAGTCTATCATTATGGCTAGTTTTTTTTCTTTTTCAAGAACTTAATTTAGTAACTGCCGATTTAGGACGATTTATAAAAAACGGAGAAAATATTTTCAACGGAGAATGGCAAGGCGTTTTGCATAGTAATTTTTATTCCTATTCTTATACCCAACATCCATTTTTAAATCACCATTGGGGAACAGGGGCAATTTTATATTTTTTCCAACAGATAGGAGGATTTTTGTCGGTGCATCTCTCTGCTATTGCTTTAATACTCACCACTTTTTTAATTCTTTTCAAAATAACTAAAAAACAATCAGGATTAGCAATAGCAATTCTTTTATCTCTGCTTCTAATTCCTTTAATGGCATATAGAAAAGAAATCCGGCCAGAAATTTTCAGTTGTTTGTTCTCTGCTGTTTTTGTCTATATTCTCTGGTCTTACAGAAGCAAAGAAATTTCCTCACGATGGCTTTTAGTATTACCTCTCCTCGAAATCTTATGGGTAAACTTACATATTTATTTCTTTTTAGGGCCAGCTATTATAGGAGCTTTTCTGTTGGAAAAAATAATTTTTTATTTCAGAAATCGACAAGAACAATTAAAACAAATAATTTCTGTCTTTGGTCTAACTCTTTTGGCTTCATTCGTAAATCCTTTTGGCTGGAAAGGAGTGATTCATCCTTTCAAAATTTATGACAATTACGGATACAGAATTTTAGAGGAACAATCCGTTTAGTTTTTAGAAAATTTGAATATCCACAATCCATCCTTTACGCTTTTTAAAATTGTCGCGTTTTCACTTATTTTAAGTTTTGTTTGGATAATAATTAAAAAACGGACAGAATTTCCGTTGGTAAATTTCTTTTTAATATCGGGAATTGGTTTTATGGCGTTCTGGTCTATTCGCAATATCTCTCTTTTTGCTTTTATGTCTCTGCCGATTTTAGCATATAATATAAAAATTATTACGCCAAAAATAGATTTCTCAGATTTTAATAAAAAAATATATTTTGCAGGAGTTGCTGTAATAATCGTAATAATTATGTGTGTAGGATATGGAAAATATTTACCTGCCAATAACAGTTCGTTTGGGTTAGGTGTGCCTGAACAAGAAAACAAAGCTATAGATTTTTTCAAAAAAAACAATTTGCAAGGTCCGATTTTCAATAATTATGATATTGGCGGATATTTAATTTTCCATTTGTTTCCACAAGAAAAAGTTTTCGTAGATAATCGTCCCGAAACATATCCTCCAAATTTTTTTCAAAACGTTTATGTTCCAATGCAAGAAGACGAGCAAATTTGGGGAGAAAAAAGTGTAGAATACAATTTCAACGCTATAATTTTTTATCTTCACGATGCCACGCCATGGGGACAAAAATTTTTGATTACCCGAGTTCAAGATAAAAACTGGGTGCCTGTTTTCGCAGACAATTTCATTATAATTTTTCTCAAAAAGAATGAGTTGAATAAGGAGGTGATTAAAAAATTTGAAATGTCACAAGAAATGTTTAGAATAACTCAACCCGAATAACATCATTGATATTTATCAAAAGTAACAAAACGATTAGCTAAAAAACTCCAAACATAAATTACAAGTTGTGCTATGACTTTAGCTAACATATACCAAATCAAAAAATATTCCACCAAAATGGAAACGATAATTATATTTAAAAACAATCCTCCAAAAGAAATCGCCGTAAAAATAGAAAATTGAGGGACATATTCTTCACTTTTATTTTTAAAAGTTATATTTTTTTGAGCGGTATAAGAAACCCCTAAAGCAATAACAAACCCTATGATAACTGAATAAATATAATAAATCGAAAAATATTCAGTCAAAGTATAAACCAATCCAAAATCAACCACAGTAGGAATTAAAGCCACAAAACCATAAACAATAAATTGCCTTTTAATCAAAGATTTTATTCCTAAAGTATTTTCTAAAAAATTATACATTTTAAAATTAAAACTATTCTAACATTTTTTAGGATTAATTTTAATAAATTAAATTTTTTCCGTCACTTTGTATAACGATAGTCCCTTGCTGATCAGTTCTGAAAATTTCAACTCCAAAATTATTTAAGATATCCAAAACTTCTTGAGATGGATGTTTGTAACGATTATTTTCTCCCACTGAAATCACAGCAATCTGTGGGGATAGTATCCCCACAAAATAATCTGAAGTAGAAGTTTTAGAACCATGGTGTCCTAATTTTAAAACATCCACATCTAGTCCATTACCATCTAAAGAGATCAAATATTCTTCAATAGCTTTTGGTGAATCCCCTGTTAACAAAAAAGAATTTTCTCCATAAACTAATTTCAAAACTAAAGAAGCCATATTAGTTTCAAAACCAAAAGCATCTCTATCAGGAAATAAAACTTCTAAATAAACCCCATCTCCCAAATCAATAATTTCTCCACGAGTTAAAATCTTTTCCTCTATATTTTCATCTAAAACAGATTGATCCAAAACTTCACAAATCGCTGTCTCGCAATTTACTCCAGAACTAAAAAAAGAACCAACTTCATAACCGTCAAAAATAGCTGGGAAACCTCCGATATGATCCAAATCTGGGTGAGTTTCAATTAGAATATCTATGCTTCTATCATAAAACGGCATCTGTTTAGCTAATTCTCTTAAAACTTTTTTGTTTGATCCTGCGTCAACTAAAACTTGTTTTCCACTTGGAGATTCAATAAAAATAGCGTCTCCTTGTCCTACATCCAAGAACGCAACGGTCATTAGACCGTTGCGTTCCTCTGCAAAAACCCCATACCAAACAAAAACAGTCACAACCAGAAAAAACCCTAAAAGTATTTTCCTTATCACTGTATTTGAATCTTTCATTCTTTAATTTAAAATTTTTAATTTTCCATTTATAATTTGAAATAATTCTTATTAAGAATTATTTCTTCTCAAACCCCTCCAAAGCTTTCAAAACTTCCATGGGCAACATCCACACTGTTGTGTTTGATTGGTCAGAACTCAAATCGTTAATTGTTTGCAAAGTTCTCAAATGCAAAGCCCCGGGAACTGCATTCAGTTTTCTAGCAGCTAAAGCTAAATTATCAGCAGCAATCATATCCCCCTCTGCATTAATTATAACAGCTCTTTTTTCTCTTTCAGCCTCTGCTTCTTTTGAAATTGTTCTCTTTAAATTCTCAGGAATAATTACATCCTTCAACTCTACTGACTCAACATCAATTCCCCAAGGGTCCGTTAAAGTATCTACCCTATCTTTAATTTGTTTAGCAATTTCTGCTCTTTTTTGTAGAAGTTCATCAAGAGTTCTTTCTCCCACAAAATTTCGCATTGTAGTCTGAGCCACTTGAGAAGTAGCATAATAATAATCTTCTACTTCCAAAACTGTTTTGGCTGCATCTACAATTTTATAATAAACCACAGCGTTAATTTTCACCGGGATGTTATCTCGTGTAATCACTTCTTGATCTGGAACATCTACCGCTTTAGTTCGAATATCAATTTTTCGCATTGATTGAAAAACCGGAATTACTAATCTCCAACCGGGTTCCTTAATTCCAGTAAATTTACCTAAAGTAAACATCACACCTCTTTCATATTGATTTACCTGTCTCAACAACAAAACCGCCAAAAAAATCAAAATTGGGATGAAGCTACTCGGATTAGAAAACACAAAACTTAGATAATTCATAGTAATTGAGTTATAAAGTTTATAAAGTAAAAAGTTTATAAAGTTTTTTATTTTTAAAAAATTTGCGAAGCAAATTTTTCTACTTTATAGACATTATGAACTTTATGAACTTTTAACTATTTAATTATGTTAATAATTAATATTATAATACCATTTTTAATAAAAATTTACCCATACAATTCAGGGTGAGTTCCAATCGCAATAAAAATATAAACTTCTCTATCTCTTTCAATTACAACTTCGTAAACCGCCCGATAATTCCCAGTCACATTCATGCTTCTACACCCTTCATATATTCCGTTTAATTTATGGTTGTTTAAAATAATATCAAATTGATTTAATCTAAATATTCCCAGTCTTTCATAAAACTTTTCTTGTATTTTCAACGAGAGTTTATTAAACTTCTTATCAAATTTTTTATCAAATACAATAATCATAATTATAGAGATTTCAAGTGAGCAATAGCTTCACCAACTCCATCAAAAGGTCCTGAGAAATTTTCCATTTTTCCCTCTTTATAATTCTTTCTAGATTCATCAATCAACTTAGCTGTTTTCGCATTTGGTACTAAAGGTTTTTCAAAAATTAAGCGACCATCATCAACAAATTCTTCCAATTTTCTTGAAACAACAGTTGATAAAGGTAACCCAAAAGATTTAGCTATTTTTTGAGCTTTCTTTTTTAATTTAGAATCAATTTTTACATTGATCATTGTTTTTGTTGTAGTAATCATAATACATCTATTATACACCTTTTAGATGTAAAAACAACTTATATTTTATACAAAAGAATTTTTTCCTTTTTCTTCCCCAATACTGGTTTCTCTACCATGTCCTGGAAAAACTTGGGTTTCATTATCTAAAATAAATAATTTTGTTTTTATAGAATTCAACAATTGCTCCGTATCTGCATAAGGAAAATCAGTTCTTCCTATCGAATGATAAAAAAGAGTATCTCCACTAAATAGCCAATTTCCTAATTTAATACAAATTCCACCACGAGTATGCCCTGCTGTTTCAATTACTTTTAATTCATTATCTTCAAACTTTATTTTTTGCCCATCTTCCACAAATTCCGCTTTTTTATTTATAACCACAGATTTCCCCATCATCAAAGATCCATTATCCATAGGATTAATCAGCATATGTTGTTCTTTTTCTGAAATATAAAAAGGCACATCAAATTCTAATAAAAATTCATTCAAACCATCAATATGGTCATAATGCCCATGAGTTAAAACTACAAATGCTACATCCAACTGATTTTCTTTAATAAATTGAACATATTCATCAACCAGACCAGCACAATCTACCAAAAAAGCTTTTTTAGTTGCTTCATTATAAATTAAATAAACATTAGTTTGTATTTCACCTGTTATAAATTTCTTTATTTTTAAATCTTTCACCTTATTAGAGATAGTCTATTAAAAATAGACATTCCCGAATTAAATTAATAATATTTCTCCACATTTTTCTTATATTCTATAGTAAATAATTTATTTCACCAAATCTCTAACAGGGTAAATCCTGTTATTATAACAAAATTTCTTGCCCCAGCACTATTTTTAACATTTTATAATCAATATTAATTTCTATATAAATAAGCTTTCCGAAATTAGTTATTATTTAAATTAATTATTAAAAATAGTGCTGGACTGCGAAAATCTGTACCTGCCTACCGGCAGGCGTGTTAGGATTTTCTTGATTTTAAAACAAAAAAGTGTTATAAATAAGCATCTAATTTTAATGGATAAAAAACAATTTGAATAGATTTACACGAATTAACAACCAAATAAGATCTTTAGAAGTAAGGGTATTAGACTCAGAAGGTGGGACTTTAGGGGTTATGCCTACTAAAGATGCCATTGCAAAAGCAGAGGAACAAGGATTAGATCTAATTGAAATTTCAGCTACATCAAAACCTCCTATTGCAAAAATAATGGATTATGGTAAATTTCAGTATGATCAAAAGAAAAAAGCAAACGCAGCTAAGGTAAAAATGGTCAAAACTGATACAAAAGTTGTTCAAATTAAAATCGGAACAGGAGAACATGATTTAAACCTAAAAGCGACTAGAATTTCTGAATGGCTTGCTGGAGGAAATCGAGTAAAATTAGATTTGTTCTTAATTGGGAGAACTAAATATATGAAGTTCGATTTTTTGAGAGAAAGAATGGAAAGAATTTTGCGTTTAATCACAACTTCATATAAAATAGCAGACGGACCTAAAAAAAGTCCTAAGGGGCTAACAGTTATCTTAGAAAGATCTAAAGAATAATTCCAAATTTAGCATATTTCTTCCTCAACCCTGCCTGCCGGCAGGCAGGTTCAGAAAAAATAAAAATAATTTAGTAGTCCGACTACTGAATTTGAACTAATACGACCTTACCTAAAGATTTTAATTTAATAGACTAAAGTAGTCGGACTACTAAATTATTTGCTCAAACATTTTTTCCTCGTTTCGTCGAACTATATCTAAATTTGAAATCATTTAAATTAATATCATGAAAACAAACAAATCATATTCAAAAAGAATAAGAGTTACTAAAAATGGAAAGATAGTAACCCGAAGACCTGGGCAAGGTCATTTTAATGCTAAAGAAAGTGGAAATACTTCAATGAAAAAGAAAAGAGATGTTATTATTTCTTTATCAGGAAGAATCAAGAGACAATTTTTACCGCGAACTCCCAAAAGTCCCAAAAAATTATAAATTGTAAATGTCGCGGGTTAGTGAAACAACCCCAGTGAAATATCATTCGATTTTTTAACAAAAAATCAAATATTTCAAATTTCTACGAAATTTGAATTTCACAGGGTGATATCTTTCTAAACTCGCTTCGCTCATTAAGAAAAATATCATGACACGAGTAAAAAGAGGAACAACTTCATTAAAGAGACGAAAAAAAGTCTTAGCATCAGCTAAGGGTCGTCGTTATGGACTTTCAACAAAAGAAAGATTTGCTAAAGTTGGAAATATTAAAGCAGCAATGTATGCTTTTGGCCACAGAAGGAAAAAGAAGGGAGATTTCAGAAGATTATGGCAAACACGGTTAGGAGCTGCTTTGAAAAATATCGGATTGTCATATAGTAAGTTCATTGATTTACAAACAAAGAAAAACATCGGACTAAACAGAAAAGTTTTATCAGAGATTGCTCAAGAAAATCCAGAATCATTTGAAAGAATAGTAAATCAAATTAAATAATTAAAAAAACAGCCGTTCGGCTGTTTTTTTAATTATTTAATTTGATAGTATTATGTATCATGTATTAAGTATTATGTATACGAATTTTAGCTTCGCCAAAATTCGTCTTCGCGAGCGATAGCGACGCGATCCAGAAACAACCCATCTACATTGAAATCAAACCTTAAATAAATTATACTAAACTCATAAAAAATTACCAACTAACCAAATTAACAATTTCTTAGAATTTCTAAAATTAAATGAAATTCGAGGAAGCAAAGAAAAATAATTTGAACCGTATCGAGCATACGGTGAAAAATATTTTTCTGAACCTGCCTGCCGGCAGGCAGGGCTGACAAAGAAGTTCATTAATTTTAAAAATTCTAAAATGAAATATATAATTGGGCATTCTAATCCCGACACCGATACTATTTGTTCCGCTCTAGTTTACCAAGACTATTTAGAACAAAAAGGAATTGAAGCTAAAGCTTATGCTTTAGGTCATCTTAATAATGAAACAAAATTTATTTTTGAAAAATTTGGGATTACAGCTCCTGAACACGTGCACGAAATACCAACTAATTCTGAAATCATTTTATTAGACCACAACGAAGAAACCCAATCCATTCAAAACATTAAAGATTTAGATATAGTCGAAATTATCGACCATCATAAAATTAAATTAGAAACAGACAAACCTATTCGAATTCATATTGAACCCTTAGGTTCTTCTTGTTCAATTATTGCTAAAAAATATTTAAGAAATCACTTGGACGCGTCGCGTCCAAGTGGATCTCCTGTTTTATCAAAAGAGAATGCTTCTTTACTTTTAGCCGGAATAATTTCCGATACTCTTTATTTCCGTTCCCCTACCACTACTCAGGAAGATAAAGATATTGCCGAAAAATTAAATCAAATTGCCAAAATAGAAGACCTAGAAAAATTCTCTTTAGAGATGTTCAACGCTAAATCAGATTTAGGAGATATAGCGACAGAGGAATTGATTCGATTAGATTATAAAGTTTTTAATATTCAAGATAAAAATTTTGGATTAGGAGTCATGGAAACAACCAACAAAGATTTTGGTTTAAATCGAAAAGAAGAAATTACTAAAAAACTAAAAGAAATAAAAGAAAGAGACTCATTAAGTGGAGTTTGTTTTACAATAATAGATATTTTGAAAGAAGAAAGCTTTACACTTTGTGCTGATGAAAAAGACTCAAAATTATTTATAGAATTATTTGATGCCAAAAACCAAGATGGAGTTTTATATGTAAATAATCTAATCTCTCGTAAAAAACAAATCGCCCCAGTTTTCCAAAAACACTTCAGTTAGGAGGTTAGGTTATTAGGTAAACTTAGCTTATAGGGGTTAGAAACAAAAATACTGCAGTTAACTGCAGTATTTTTGTTTTTTGTTCAAAATTATCTTTCTGTCTATGCTAATGTTCTTAAGAACATTAGCATAACTATTCCATTTAAATGAAGTAATGAGACTTATTTAAAATAAAAAAAGCCCAGTCAAAAAATATGACCAGGCTTTAAAACTTAAAAAGGTTAACCCCATTTAAAACAAAAAAAAGAAAAACATCAAAATCAAAATCAAAATGCCAAAAGATGTTATTTTAGTAAAAAAAATAAATCTCTCTTTATTTTTTTCTGAATTAAATTCCGACTCAGCTTCACGAAACCTTTTCATATAAGGAGGATCTCCTTCATGAGTTCCTTCTCCTGATTTTTTCATTATAACAACCTCATCTTCAAGAAAAGGTTCCATAAACCAAGCGATAGACATTCCTATCCCACCAATAATTATTAACAAGCTTCCAAAAACCCAGCCAAAAATTTCCATCTTACCCTCCTTAAATTTTTTAATTTATCTAAATACTCTACTTTAAATTATACAAATATATAGCAATAATGTCAAACGCAACGCTTGAATTAACTCTTGCAGTGCACACCAAACACAAACCCGTGGTATAAATAGGCCTATCGATAGGACTATTCATTATCTAAAGTAACATTAAAGTAACGTTACCCTAACGTTGGGTATTAAATTAATTCTATTTCAATAGCAATCACTCCAAATTCTTTTTCTTGTTCTTCTGTATAGAATTCTCGATATACCCTAATTCCTTCTTCAACAAAATCAACATTCGGCAAAACTTTTTTCATATCTTCCTTGTTTAGTAAATCCTCAAAAAAATCATAATTTCTTATATCTTTTACTAGAGCTCTAACATTCTCTGGTTCTTCATTATTAAAAATTTGAATTTCATCCCCTACTTTTAGTTTTTGATATAATCCTTTCTTTATTCTTCCCTCAATAGTTTTCAAACTATTTTTAATAAAACTAAAATATGGTTCCGCTCGGTGACTTTTATATAAAATTTTTCCATTTTCTAAATCCTTAATTTTTTTCATTTTAATTTACAAACCCCAAATAACTTCTTCAAATTTCATTAATTCGTTATTACCTAATAATTTAATTAATTTACGATTATCACAAATCGACTCTTTTATATCTCCTACTCTAGCTTCTTTATAAATTACTTCCCAATCTTTATTATATTTATCTTTTAAAATATCAAATAATTTGTTTAAGCTTGTTTTAATATTTGTACCACAACAAATAAATCTCATCATATTATTACTTTCTTGATGTATAGCCATTATATTTGCTCTTACAATGTCTTTAACATAAATAAAATCTCGATATTGAATTCCGTCTCCAAAAATAATAGGGCACTTGTTTTTCTTAAAATTATCTTCAAATATAGAAATCACTCCACTATATTCACTTGAAGGATCTTGCCTTTCCCCATATACGTTAAAATATCTCAAAATTACAGTTTCTAATCCATATAAATTATTATATAAATCCATATAATGTTCTCCTATTAATTTTTCATACCCATAAGGGCTAATTGGTGCTACTTTTGAATTTTCAGTTTTTGGTAAAATCGGTTCAGAACCAAATACAGCAGCACTACTTGCAAACACAATTCTTTTAACACTTCCTAATCTGCAAGATTCTAAAACATTTAAAGTTCCTTTTACATTTACTTCATTTGTAAACAATGGGTCTTTTATTGATTTTTGCACACTTGCAATAGCAGCTTCATGAAAAACATACTGTACTTTATGAGTAAAAATAATTTCCTTTAGAAGTTCAAAGTTTCTTATATCTCCTTCATAAAATTTAAAATTTTCTCCTTTTAAAATATTTAAATTTTCTTTATTGCCACTATAAAAATTGTCTATCCCCACTATAAAGTTATTGCTATCTTTTAAAAGTTCTTCTGCAATATGAGAACCTATAAATCCAGCAACACCAGTAATTAAATATATTCTTTTCATATTATTTATTTCCACAACATTTTTTAAATTTTTTACCAGAACCATCCTCCTGAGGCGGACGTCGCTAATCAATTAATAATTAAAAATATTACTTACCACAACAATGTTTATATTTAACCGGATTTCCATTTTCTTTAGTCGCTCCGCATGGACAAGGGTCATTTCTCCCCACTTTTTCTGACTTGGAAACCGGGTTTCCAAGTGATTGAGATGAAGTTGAAGCATTTATTTTTTCAGCTTCTTTTCGCATATTATTCATTTCCACTGAACTGTTATTTCCCATGGCTTCACGACTTTTCAGAAAAGCTCCTGTGTCCAAACGAGGAATTAATTTCAAAATATGTTCATTAATTGAAAACTGCATTTCTTTAAATAATTGTAAACCTTCTCTTTTATATTCAACCAAAGGATCCCTTTGTCCATAAGCTCGTAAATTTACACTAGAACGCAAATAATCCATCAACTCCAAATGGTCCACCCAAAACATATCTATCGTCTGTAAAATAGTCTTTCTTACAATATCCAAAAAATCTTTATCTCCTATTAAAAGTCTTTTTTGAGCAATAATTTCTTGAGTTCCTTTATCTGCAGTTTCTAAAATTTCATTAAATCTTTCGTCTACCATTTTTTCTTCTCCCATTAAAACGTCTCGACGACGAGAATAAACAATTTGTCTTTGGTGATTCAGAACATTATCATATTGTAAAATATGCCTACGAGCATCAAAATGGAAACCTTCAATTTTTGTTTGAGCTGATTCCAAAGACTTAGTAATCATCTTATTTTCAATGGGTTGGTCTTCTGGAATTCCTAATCTTCCCATCATAGATTTAATACTACTTGAAGCAAAAACTCGCATCAAAGAATCTTCCATTGAAACAAAAAATTGCGTTTGTCCCGGATCCCCTTGTCGTCCAGCTCGTCCTCTTAACTGATTATCAGTTCTTCGAGCTTCGTGTCTTTCTGTTCCTAAAACAAACAATCCTCCTAAATCAACCACTTCTTTTTTCTTATTTTCATCAAAAGGAAGTCCTCCTAATTTAATATCCACTCCACGTCCAGCCATATTGGTGGCTACAGTTACTCTTCCTTTTTCCCCTGCTTCAGCAATAATTTCTCCTTCTCGTTCGTGATTTTTAGCATTCAAAACCTCGTGTTGTATTCCCTCTTTATTTAAATAAGCAGAAAGCAATTCATTATTTTCAATAGATACAGTTCCTATCAAAACTGGCTGTCCCTTTTCATTTAATTCTTTTACCTTTTTAGCGATAGCTTTAAATTTTCCATTTTTAGTTTGAAAAATTAAATCATTTTCATCTTTTCTTTGAATAGGTTTATTGGTTGGTAAAACCAAAACTTCTAAACCATAAACTTTATTAAATTCTTCAGCAGAAGTTTGAGCCGTTCCTGTCATTCCACTTAATTTTTCATACATTCTAAAATAATTTTGATAGGTAATAGAAGCAAAAGTTCGTGATTCTTTTTGAACCGCCAAACCTTCTTTAGCTTCAATAGCTTGGTGTAATCCTTCTGACCATCTTCTTCCTGGTTGCATTCTTCCTGTAAATTCATCAACAATTATAATCGCTCCATCTTTAACTACATAACTTTTATTTAATTTAAAAAGTGCTTTAGCTCTTACTGCTGTTTCTAAATGATGCACATATTTAATTCCTTTATCTGTATAAATATTATCCACTCCTAAAACTTTTTCCGCTTTTTCAATTCCTGAATCTTTTAGAGAGATGGCTTTTTTCTTTTCGTCAATTTCAAAGTCTTCACCTTCTTTTAAATTTTGAGCAATTTTTGCAAACTTTGCATATAACTCTCCTGATTCTCGATCTGGAATAGAAATAATTAAAGGAGTTCTAGCTTCATCAATTAAAATGGAGTCGATTTCATCGACAATAACATAATTGTATTCTCGTTGTCTTAAATTTTCTTTGTTATGTTCAATGTTATCTCTTAAATAATCAAAACCAAATTCACTATTTGTTCCGTAGGTAATATCAGCTCGATAAGCTTCTTGTCGAGTACATTGTTTTAAAAATTCGTCTACTACTTTGTATGAACCTTCTTCATCTCTTTCTTTGTCATCTTCTGTTCCTTCTTCTGATTTAATATGAGTTGCATCATAAATAAAAGAAGTGTCGTGATTTATTACGCCAATACTTATTCCAAGAAAAGCATAAATTTGGCCCATCCACACTGCATCTCTTCTCGACAAATAGTCATTCACTGTAACTACATGTACTCCTTTTCCAGTTAAAGCATTTAAATACACTGGTAAAGTTGCCACTAAAGTTTTTCCTTCACCTGTTCTCATTTCTGCGATTCCTCCTTTGTGCAAAAGAATTCCCCCCATTAACTGAGTATCATAATGTCTTTGATCTAGCGTTCTTCTAGCTGTTTCTCGAACCACAGCAAAAGCTTCTGGAAGAATATCATCCAGAGTTTCTTTATTTTTTAGTCTTTCTTTAAATTCTGTAGTTTTGGCTTTTAATTCTTCATCCGAAAGTTTTGAAATTGTATCTTCAAAACTGTTGATTTTATCAACAATCGGCTCTAATTTCTTAACATCTTTAGAATTTTGATCACCAAAAATTTTCATTAATTTCTCAATCATATAATCACTATATTACCACAAAATGGGTATATTATAAATAAAATAAATCATTCAAACCAATATGTGTTTTTATATATAAAATTTTCAATTTTCAATTTCTAATTTTCAAACAATGACAAAATGTCTCAATGACTAAATGTTTAAAACATTGAAAAATTAATTCATTAGAAATTGTTTAGAAATTGAAAATTAAAAATTAGAAATTATTTAATTAATATTTATTAATTAACTATAACCACTTCCTCTTCTAATTTCAAACCTGTTTTTTTAAAAACATCGTTGGATATTTTTTGGGCTAGGTTTTTAATTTCTTCACAAGTTCCCTGACCTTTGTTTACCAACATCAAAGCATGTTTGTCGTAAACCCCTACTTCTCCCTCACAAAAACCTTTCCAACCAAATTTATCGATAAACCAAGCAATCGGTATTTTAACATTTTCACCTTCTTCAAAATTTGGTACTTCTGGAAATTTTTCTTTTAATTTTTCAAATTCATTTTTAGAAATAATAGGATTTTTAAAAAAACATCCTGCTGAACCCAAACCTTCATTCAAAGGAAAATTCTTTTTCCGTTTTTCTATGATCTCATTTCGAGCGTCTTGAGAAGTTGTTTTTTCTCTAGACTGCTTCGTACCTCGCAGAGACGATTGCGGAGCAATCGTTACGGACGAGGCTCTGCCTCGTCCGTCTTCATTAGATTGATTATCAACAGACCGAGACGGATTTTGCGAAGCAAAATCCGTTAACGAAAAGCTCTGCTTTGTCGTCCCTGCCTGCCGGCAGGCAGGTTCGCGAGCGTTAGCGAAGCGATCCAGAGTTTCGTTGTCCAAAATCCTTAAAATAAAACAAACTCGAGTAACTATCCAATTTGGTTTTTGTTTAAAAATTGAATTTCGATAAGAAAACTGACACTCTTTATTATTTAATTTCAGGATTTCTCCTGTTTCTATATTTAAAATTTCCAACCAAGAAATTAAATCTTTGGCTTCTACTCTAAAAGCCCCGCAATTCTGAACTACACTAGCTCCCACTGTTCCAGGAATCCAAGACAAATTTTCCATCCCCCACAAATTTTTCTGAGTAGTTTCTTCAATCAATTCATCTAAAATAATCCCTGCCCCCGCCACAATTTCCACCTCATTTCCACTTGGAAGCCGGGCTTCCAAATCTTTTATTTCTATTTTTAAAACTAAACCGTTGAAGCCTTTGTCTGAAATCAAAAGGTTGGAGCCTCCTCCGAGAATTAAAAGAGGGAGTGAGTTTTTTTCAGAAAAACTCACTCCCTCTTTTAAATCTTCAATATTTTTAACTATTCCAAAAAACTTCGCTTTCCCACCGATTTTAAAAGTAGTATATGGGGCCAATTTAATATTCTCTAATATTTTCACGTAATTAAGTTAAAAGTTTGTAAAGTTCATAAAGTTAAAAGTAAAAAATCTGTTTTCGCGAAGATGAAATCGTCGTCTCTGCGAGAATAAATTTTCGCAAAAATTTATTCTCGCAGTCCAGAAATCACTAGATCGCTTCGTTAGAGAATTTTTTAAATTTTTGAAAAAATTTAGAAAATTCTCTGCCTCTCGAAGACAAATTTTACAAAGTAAAATTTTTCATTGAAACATTTATACATTGAAAATTGTTTAGAAATTTAAAATTAAAAATTAAAAATTTATTTACAAGCTTCCTTCTTGAATGGCTTTAATAAACCCTTCCCCTTGTTCTTTAAAATTAGGATCTAATTCAATGGCTTTTTGTAATTGAGTAATAGCTTCTGCATTTCTTCCCACCTCATAGTAAGAAGCTGCCAAAGTAATAAAAGATTGGGGATCATTTGGGCTCCTTTCAGTTATTTTTTCTGCTACTAAAATCATCTTATCAAATTGTCCAGTATTTTTATAAACGTTAAGAAAATTTGTATCTGCAGGAATTTTCCCCATTAACAATTCTTCAGCCAAAAGATTTTCTCCTACATAGAGAGCAGACAAAGCATAAAACTCTCTGGCGCTATCATATTCTGGTTCTAAATCATAAGCGGTCTTAAATAAATCTAAGGCCTCGCTATATTTCTTTTGATTAATATTAACCAAGCCCATAGCAAAATAAATAGATTGTTTATTTGGAGATAATTCTTTAGCTTTTTCCAATTGAGCCAAACCTTTCTCAAACACTCCCAAATTATTAAAGAAAGAACCTGCTAAAACTCTATTTCTAGTATTTTCAAGGTCTCTTTCTAATTCCTTCTCAATTTCTCTCTGAGTCAATTCAAAAATTTCATTTCTTAATTTTTCATCTTTATTAATTCCTTCAGTTTTAATTGTAAACAACATTAACTGCTCTCGTATTTCCTGATTAGCGTATGAATCATAACTCAAGGCTTTCTCAAAATATTTTAAATTTTCAGATAATCCTTCTGGATGTGGACTTATTCCTAATAACAAAGATCGATTGGCTAATACTCCTTTGGCATTAAAGAAATAAACCGAAAATATAATTAACAAAATAATAACAGGAACAATTATTTTATTCTTATTCTCTTCGCTGACCTTATCTAAAATACATTCTTCATTTTCTTCTAACTCAACTGAACTATGTACAAAAGCTAAGATAGCAAAAAAGAAGATATAACTCGTTAAATTATCAAAAACAAAAATATTATGCACGAAATAACCTGCCAGCAATCCTGTAAAAATACTTTTTTCTAAGACAGAAAAATCTTTTCCATATTTTTTACTCCACAAGTAATATAAAATACCCACAAAAAGAGATAAATAGGCCAACAAACCTAAAAAGCCTCCTGATATTAACCAATCCATAAATACGTTGTGAGTTCTATCAAACCATTCCTCTTGTCCATACATTTTAGGATTATAATATTCATTAAATACATAATTAAAATTTTCTTGTCCCCATCCTAAAATAGGTCTTTCTTTTACTCCTTGCCATGCCATATCCCAAATCATGAAACGAGATTTTGTCGTTGTTTCTTCTAAAGAAATAGATGCAAAACGATTTAAAACCTGACTATCCCTAATAAAAGAAGCGTCTTTCATTACAATAAATCCCCCTACAAATAAAATTGTGGCTAACAAAAGTCCCCCACAAAACTTTTTCAACCTGCCTGCCGGCAGGCGGGCTTCTTTATTTTCTTTTTCAAACAAAGCTACCAAAAAGGAGATCAGCAGAATAGCACCTATAAATCCTAAGATAGCTCCCCTCGTAGCTGTGTGATAAAGAATAAAAGTATTAAGTAAAATTGTTCCGCCATAAAACCACCCCACAAAATCATTCCAATTATAACGACGAACCCACAAAAACAAAGCAATGAAAATATGAATCACAGAGTATATAGCTAGGTAGGAAGCATTCCCAAAAGTAGTATCTAGTCTAGAAGTTCCTTGGATAGCGCTTGCCCAACCTAATAATTGGAAAATTCCATAAATATTAATCCAAATACTCACCAACAAAGAGGTATTAAAAAATCGAGTCCAGAGTTTTTGAGAATTTAACATCCCCGTCAAAACTACAAAATATCCTAAAAGATGCAACAGAGTCACCCATCCTTCCATTCTTTCATAATTACTCCAAAAACTTTTTAAAGGGTTAACTCCGAACAAGTCAGCAAAAAACATAATTCCCACTAAAGAAATAACTCCTCCTAATATCCATGAAAACCTAGGTCTATACTTTTCATTAAACAAAGCCAAGACAGCCCAACCTCCAACTGCTACTTCTATTAATACTCTAAATAAAAGATTCTTCCCAACTATATAGGGGAAAAAGAAAGAGGAAACAACCACCAAAGGCACAAAAGGAATAATAAAAATAGCTAATAATACAATGTTTTTTATAATGTTTTCATATTTCATTCTTTGATTATAGCATTAAAACATAAAAACATTAAAACAAACGAACATTAAAACAAACGAATTTTTGCAAAGCAAAAATTCGTCGTCTTTGCGAGAAAAAATAATTGAAGTCCGACCTCTTAACCCTGTTAAATATGAAGCAAGCATATAATTCCATCGCTCGGATTATGTAGAAATAAATATTTTAATTTTATTTCTACAAATCCTCACTCGAAATTATAAAATTTAGCTTTTCGCTAAATTTTATTCTTATTTTTTCAAAATAAGCTATTTAACAGGGTGAACATGTAGACCAGAAATCTCTAGCTTGAAGTCCGACCTCTGAATTAAAGTGGTTGTAATCTTTAGTAGTTTAATACTGTTCTACCATTATCGAGGTCGTACTTCTTATAGCGCCAACACTGAGGTCGTACTTCTTAATTATTTTTTCGTGGCAATCTAATATTCATTCGTTTACCAAAATAAAAACAACTATCCGAAGATAATTGTTTTTATTAGGGAAATGTTTTGTGCAAATAGCCCTAGAATTACTCTAGGTGAGTGCTGTGAACGAACCACCACGGTGATTCGGAAACACCTGCTCTCATTTTTTGCATTTTAGCTAGGTTATTGCACTATAGGACCTGTTTACAATTTCACCTTAAGAATCCAAACAAATGACTTGTCGGCTATAGTCCCAAAATTTTGGCTGTAAATTATTTAAATTTCGTCATAGTATATGATACACTCTTTCTCAATTTTAATAATTTTCGCTCAAAATTTTGGGACTCTATCTCGACATGAAATTGTAAACAGGTCCCAAGAACTTTATTTAAAGTTCTAAACATTTCCCTACTTTTATTATACTACATTAAAAAAACTTACAACGGTTGACAGCTCTTAAAAATCAACTCTTAAAAATGATCTTCAGCATTAATTAATTTATAGTCAGGTTTTTCATAATTAAATAATTCTTCTTCCTTAAAAAATCTTTTTACTTCTATTTCTGCGTTTTCAGCTGAGTCAGACGCATGCACTAAATTAGATTGTCCACTCATTGAATAATCTCCTCGAATACTACCAGCATCAGCTTCAAATCCTTTAGTTGGACCTACGATCAATCTTGTGGCTGAAATAGAATTTACTCCTGATAAAGCAATCAGTACTACTGGGGATGATTGCATATAGTTTTTTAAAGTTCCAAAAAATGGTTTATCTGTCAAATGAGAATAATGCTCTTCAATTAAAATATCAGAAATTTTTGTCATTTTAACTCCAATAATTTTCAAACCTTTTCTTTCAAATCTTTGTAAAATTTCTCCAAACAAAGATCTTTGAATAGCATCTGGTTTCATTATAATTAATGTTTTTTCTTCTTGCCCTTTTTCCATAATTTTATTTTTTATAATTATTAATGTTATTTATTATACCTAAAATAATTTTAATTAGTAGAGGGCGAGGCTTCGCCTCGCCCTCTGTCTTAATTTAAAATTTAAAATTTACCATTTATAATTCAAGATAATTTTATGTTTAAATTATCTTGTAAGTATTTCATACCCACTCTCAGTCACTAATATTGTTTCTTCCCACTGAGCCACATTAGCTCCATCTATACTTTTGTAAGTATGCCCATCACTGGCTGTATAAATCTTTCCTTCCCCTCTTGTAACAATCGGTTCTAAAGCTAAGACCATTCCTTCTTTCAAAATATCTCCTTCCTCTTTTTTACCAAAATTAGGCACAAATGGTTTTTCATGAACTCCTCTTCCTACTCCGTGACCACCTAGTTCTTTCATTACATTAAATCCTCTTTCTTTTACTAAAGTTTCTATTGCATTCCCTATGTCTCCTGTCGTATTTCCTGCTTTTATCGCTTGTATTCCAGCCTCTAAGGCAAGTTTAGTAGTTTCTATTAGATTGATATCTTCTGAAGAAATTTTACCCACAGAACCCATTAAAGTCTTATCTGTTACTAATCCTTTATAAGTTAAACCTAAATCAATATTCAAAATATCCCCTTCTTCTAAAGGAGTTTTATTACCTTTTCCCAACCCATGAACTGCCTCATCATTTACAGAAACACACAAAGCTGACGGATATGGACGGTGTCCGTCTGTAGTGTAATTCAAGAAAGATGGAATTCCTCCCACTTCTTTAATTAATTTTTCTGCTAATGAATTTAATTCATCGGGGGTAACCCCTTCTTTTATACTTCGAGATACTTCATGCAAAATAACATTCAGTTTTTTACCGCCTTCTCGTAAAATTTCTATTTCTTCTTTTGTGTAAATGTTTGGTAACATGGTTTAAATAATTTTTAATTTTTAATTTTATAATTTTTAAATAATTTCTAATGTTTAAATTTCTAAACACTGCGAAAAAAATTTGCAAAGCAAATTTCAGGTTTAAAGCATTGAAAATTTAGATTTATTTAAAAATTAAAAATTACAAAATTAAAAATTCTATAACATATATTGATAAATAAACTTCAAAATTAAACTATTCCCCCAACTTACTCATAATTTCCTGATGTACTTCCTCAATCGTCTGTTCTCCATTAATATCCAAAAATTCATAATTTTCGTGATTTTTATAAAATTCTAAAACTGGAATCACATCTGTATCAAACCAATTTTGTCTTGTCTCAATTTTCTGAACTTCGTCATCTCCTCTTCCTCTAGCTAAAAGTTTTTCAGTAGCCCATTCTCGTGAGACATTAATATAAACCACTTTTGGTTTTCCATAACCGTAAAAATCAAAAACAGAATCTAATACATCAGCTTGATCTTTTTTTCGTGGCATTCCATCCAATACCAAATCTTCATCTCCTTTTAAATCTTCAGCTAAAGCAGAAGCCCATAAAGCTAACACTAAAAACATTGGCTGTAACTCCCCTCTGTCCCCAATAGCTTTAGCTAATTTATTTGTATATCCCTCTCCTTTTACAAAAGTTCGAAATTTATCTCCTGACTGTAGATTATAAACATTTCTTCCTAAATCTTCTTTTAAATATTTAATAAGCAACTCAGCTTGAGTCCCTTTTCCACAACCTGACCTCCCTATAAAAATATATGCTTGTTTTTTGTTATCCATTTTTTTATTATTTTAATTTAAAACACTTGCATTATACACCAAAACTAGTATATAATATTAATACATTCGGGAACCGTCACGCTTGTGGGCGGTTTTCTTTTTCTATAGATTTTTTCCAGTCATTGATGTCAACAAACACAACTCTTTGTTTTTCGTTATTAGTTTCTCTTTTGATAATCTTTCTTAAACGACTTGAAAATCTTCTGTTATCATTCTTATCTCTTTTTTGACTAGAAACTAAATAGACAATAACTCCTTTTTCTACCAAGTCCTCTACCAGATAAGCAAAATCACCATCACCAGTTAAGATCAAAGCCTCGTCACCTTCTGAAAGAAGATTCACAGCGTCAACAGTTAATTCAACGTCACAATTAGATTTTCTAGCTCCATTTATTTTGTGAATATAAATAAATTCTTCTTCACTCTTGTCACATTTTATATTTATATTTTCTTCCTTATCTTTATGAATATGAGTAAATTTTGTTTTTATTTTGTAACCAATTTCTTCTCCCATTTTCTCTAATTGCTTCTTTTCCTTTTCGCCTTTATATCCTTTGTAAAAAAACACATCTAAACAACCCCATTTTTCATTAGTTAACAAGCTAAAAAGTTTTTTCCAATCTATAAAAAAGTTATGAATATTTTTTGTAGTTCCAGTAGTGTTAGGAACATCAATAAAAGCATATCTTTTTATATCACTTTTCTTTTTATCTTTCATTTTAAAAAAATAATTTAATATTCCCTATTATAAACAAAAACTCCAAAATATGCGACAAAAAACTTTAGTTTTTTGTTAATTTTTAATTTTACATTTATCATTTTTCATTCCATAAAATAAGAAAAAAGGGCAACAAGCTTTAGCTTGTTGCCCTTTTTTCTTATTTTATGGTTAGTATTCTCTCATCGAAATCTGGGCTTCAACTTTTTTCACTAAATCAAGCACTACGGAAACAACAATCAATAAAGCTGTTCCTCCTATAGCTAATGCTGCTATTCCCGTTATGGCCTGCAAAGCTAAAGGCAATACTGCAATAATTCCTAAGAAAAGAGCTCCTACCAAAGTAATTCGAGTTAATACTTTTCCTAAATAACCTGATGTTTTTTCTCCTGGACGTACTCCTGGAATGAAAGCTCCGCTCTTTTGAAGATTTTCTGCAATTGAATCAGGATCAAAAGTAATAGCTGTATAAAAATAAGTAAAGAAGAATACTAATAAGAAATACATAACCGCATAAATCCAAGAATTAGCCAAAATAGCCAAGATAAAATCAGAGACACTCACTACTATAGTATTAGAGGAATTTACCAAGAAATTTAAAATCATTTGTGGAAACAAAAGAATAGACATCGCAAAAATAATTGGGATCACTCCTGCTTGATTAACTTTCAAAGGTAAATAAGTAGACACCCCTCCATAAACTTTTGAACCTCGTATTCTTTTAGCATAATTTATTGGAATTGGTCTTTCAGCTTCAGTCACAAATACGATGGCATAAACTATCGCGATAGCAACCGCCAAGAAACCTACCAACATTGGTAGTTGTGATACTTCAAATCCAATATATAATTGGCTTAAAGTTGTAGGTAAACCTGCAACGATACCGGCAAAAATCAAAAGCGATACACCATTTCCAATTCCGTATTCAGAAATCAATTCTCCAATCCACATCAATAATACAGATCCAGCTACTATTACAATAATGTTTGTAAATAATTCAAAATTCCCCAAAGCGTTTACAACACCTTGATTCTGTAATAATTTTAAAAATCCAAATCCTTGAATAAATGCTAACGGAATTGTTAACAATCTTGAATATTGACTAAATTTCTTTTTACCCGCTTCTCCTTCTTCATGATACATTTCTTTCAATTTGGGAATCATCATAGTCATCAATTGCATAATAATTGAAGCTGTAATATATGGAGAAACTCCAAGCATCACAATAGATAAACTAGATAACCCTCCTCCTGAAAACATATTCAATAATCCTAGAAATTGGTTATTAGCAAAAAATTCAGTCAAACGAGCCACATCTACACCCGGAATTGGGATAGAAGCCAAAGCCCTAAAAACTATCAAGGCAGCCAACACAAAAGTGATTCTTCCTCTTAAATTTTTATCTTTTAAAATTAATTTAAATTTGTGAGCAATGTTCATTATATTAGTAGGTTAGTAGGTTAGCTTTTAGGTTTTTAGGAGAAAAATTTGCTCCGCAAATTTTTCTTTCTTAATTCATCATTCTTAATTCTTAATTCTATAAAATAATTTTTAACAAAAATTATTTTATCGTTCCTCCACTTTTTTCAATCTTGTCTTTAGCACTTTGAGAAAAACTACAATCTGAAATATTTAATTTCTTAGTTATTTCGCCATTACCTAAAATTTTTACGCTAGGAATTTTATTTTCTTTTTTAGCAATAATTTGTTTTTCAAATAAAATTTTAGGTGTAACTTCATCTCCTGAAGCAAAATTACTTTCAAGCACAGCCAAATTAACCAACACTGGTCTCTCTTGAAAAGACTTAAAACGATAACCTCTTAGTTTAGGCAATCTTTTTATGATTTCTCTTGATTCAGGTCTTTTACTTGTTCCTGCTCGAGCATTTTGGCCTTTATGTCCTCTCCCTGAAGTCTTGCCTCTTTTTCCCCCTCTTCCAACTTTAACGCTGGTTTTGTTGGGATTTTTTCTTTTTAATTGATGTAATTGCATTTTTTTAGTAGGTTAGTTTATTTAGTAGGTTAGTAGGTTAGCTTATAGCTTTTAGGGGAAAAATCGCTTTGCGATTTTTCTGACTTTCGACTTTCGACTTTCGACTTTATGAACTTTTGACTAGTTTAAACTCTTTTAAAGCTTCTAATGTTGACATTGCCATATTTAACTGATTTTTACTTCTTGAATTCACTTTAGCAGTTACATCTGTAATTCCTGCTAATTCTAAAACTGTTTTTACAGAAGAACCTGCGCTTAATCCTGATCCTTCTTTAGTCGGTAAAATCTGAACTACTGAAGCACAATATTTATTCGATACATCATAAGGAATTGAATTGTTTTTGGTTAATTTTAATTCAACCATATTCTTTTTGGCTTTCTTTACTGCTTTTTCAATAGCTAAAGCTGTATCATTTGCTTTAGCAATTCCTACTCCAACTTTTCCGTTTTTATTTCCTAAGACAATCGCTACTGAAAAAGAAAATCTTCGTCCTCCTGACATAACACGGGTTACTCTTCTTATTTTAATTATTTTTTGATCAAATTCTGAACGAGGTTTTGTAAATTTTTGTCTTTTTCTAGAATTAAAATTCTTTTTAAAGGGTTTCCTTGCTGGAAAAGATTTTTTATCTTCTGTTTTTTTATCATCAGAAATAACCTCAGTTTCTTTTACTGTTTTTACCTCTTCAGTTTTTTTATTATCCTCCACAACTTTCTTGTCAACCATAGCTTTAGCGTCGGATGAAATAACGGAGGATTCTTTTTGTGTTTCTTTTTCTTCTGTCATAATATTTTCCTTACGAGCTTACGAGTTAGAAAAATATTACCCCGTGAAACCTGTCTGCCGACAGGCAGGTTTAATTTCTTTTTGAAATTAAATATTTTATTTTTGTAAAAAATAAAATATATTTCACTGGGGTTATTCTATTAACCCACTATACTCTTGATTACCTACTACCCCAGTAAAGCATCATCTAAAATTTAAAAATTTTATCTGATTCAAATTTCTCCGAAATTTGAGCTTCACGGGGTAATATTTTGCAACCACAGATTTGAATTCAGTAAACTGAATTCAAATCTGTGGGCAAAATATTAAAATTTTAAACCTTCTTCTCTAGCGGCATCAGCTAAAGCCTTAATTTTTCCTGCATAAATATAACCTCCTTTATCAAAAACTACTTTTTTTAATTTCAAATCTTTAGCTTTAATAGCAATTTCTTTTCCTACTTTAGCAGCATTTTCTAACAAAGAATTAACTTTCATCTTCAAACTTGAAGAAGCAGCCAAAGTTTTGTTTTTTTCATCATCAATAATTTGAGCATAAATATATTTATTTGATTTATAAACACACAAACGAGGCTTTAAAGCAGTCCCAATAACCTTTGATCGAACTCTTCGATGTCTTCTTTTCCTTGATTCTGTTTTAAGTTTATTTTTATCCATTTTTTTAGTAGGTTAGTAGGTTAGCTTTTAGCTTTTAGGGAAAATCGCTTTGCGATTTTTCCTTTTTTCTAATTTCCTAACCCCTATAAGCTATAAGCTAATTATACATTCTTCTTACCTTGTTTTCTTCTAACTATTTCCCCTTCGTATCTAAATCCTTTTCCTTTATACGGCTCTGCTTTCTTTTTCTTTCTTGTTTTAGAAGCAAATTGTCCCACCAATTCTTTATCAATTCCTGATATAGTAATATTATTTTTTTCGGCAGTCACGGTTAAACCTTTGGAAATTTCTATCTCAACTAAATGAGAGAACCCTAAAGCCAAAACCAATTTATCTCCTTTAACTTCTGATTTAAAACCAACTCCTTCAAGAATTAACTTCTTTTCATAAGGGGTATTTACTCCTTGCATCATATTTATAATATGTGAAGCGTAAGTTCCCCAAAGGGCTTTCGCAAACGGAGAATTATTGGTTGGATTTACTGAAACTTTATTATCTTCAATAGTAACTTTTATTTCAGGTCTTAATTCTCTTTTTAATTCCCCTAAAGGTCCTTTTACTATAACAAAATTATCTACCAAAGTAATTTCGGTATATGCTGGAATTTCATATTGTTGTTTTCCTATTCTTGACATATTGTTTAGTTATAAAGTTTATAAAGTTAAAAGTTTATAAAGTTTTTGTTTTTGGAAAATCGCTCTGCAATTTTCCTGACTTTATGAACTTTACGAACTTTAAGGACTTTCTACTTGTTTAAAATTTGGTAAAAAAATTCACTTGGTGAATTTTTTTACCAAATTTTAAACAGAGGTTCTCCCCCTAATCCTGCTTTTCTGGCTTGCTCTCCAGTCATTATTCCTTCTGAAGTTGATATAATCAATTTACCAAAACCATTTTTAACTTTTTTGATGTCTTTACTATTTAAATAAATTCTTTTAGATTGTTTTGAAACTCTTAGCAAATCTTTTATTTTTGGAGTATTTTTAGCTTTATAAGCAATCTCTATTTCTAAAGTTCTTTTAGGAGTTTTACCAATCTTAGAAAAAGATTCAATAAATCCTTCTTTTTTTAACACTTCAGCCACATTAGCTTTAAAATTGGAATAAGGAAATTGCACAGTTTCTTTATCTGCTTTTCCTGCGTTTTTAACGCCAATTATTAATTCTGAAATTGTGTCTCTACTCATTATATTAGTTTATAGTTTATAGTTGATAGTTTGTAGAGAAAAATCGCTCTGCGATTTTTCTCTTCTTAAATCCTAATTCTTAAATCTAAAATTAAGCTCTGCTTAATTTTTTACCAAGAAGATTTTCTTATTCCTGGAATTTTTCCTTCATTAGCTAGTTCTCTAAAACAAATTCGGCATAAATCAAACTGTCTCATGTAACCTCTTTTTCTTCCACACTTAAAACATCGATTAGTTTCTCGAGATGGAAATTTTGAAGGTTTATCTGATCTTGCTATTACTGATTTTTTTGCCATATTTTTATTATTACCTTGGATATTATAAATATAATTTAGTCCTTATTTTTGGCAAATTAGATTACCAAAAAATTCGACTTCAAGCGAACTTTTCTTTTTTTAAAGTTCTCGTAACGAATTTTATTTAAGCTTCCAAAGTTTTAAAATAATGACCGTCAAAACTAACGGACATTTGCTTATCCTATCAAAAACAGCCTTTAATGTCAACGAAATAAGTATTACGTATTATGTATTAAGTATTATATATATGGATTTTAGCTCCGCCAAAATCCATTCAAAGCGGTTACTTCCCTGACCTTTTAACTAACTTGAAAAATAACATCTCTTTAATCACCAATTATATTCATTATAGTATTATATATAATAATATAATGAATATAATTAAAAATTCAATGGCTACTATTTATTAAAACAAAAATATTGCAGTTAACTGCAGTATTTTCCTTTTTGTTATTTTAGACCACTACCTCAAGAAAATTAGAAAAAATGAACGCCTCAACTAGTTGAGGCGTTCAAGTAATTTAAAATCTAAAATTTACAATTTTAAAAATTTCTAAAGAAATTTTTAACTATTTTTCTTCTTTTTCTTTTCGGCTTCTTTTTTGAACGGGAATCCTAGATGTCGCAAAAAAGCTTCTGCCTCTTTTCTATTTTTAGCTGTAGTTACTATTGAAATAGACATTCCAAAGACATCTCTTATTTCTTCATCTGAAGTTTCTGGAAAAATTATATGTTCTTTAATTCCCAAAGTTGCATTCCCCATCTCATCAATCGATGAAAGTTTTAATCCTCTAAAATCTTTCGTTCTGGGAATAGCCACATTAACTAATTTATCAACAAAAGAAAACATTCTGTTTCCTCTCAAGGTAACTTGATACCCAACATTTTCTCCTTCTCTTAATTTAAAAGCAGCGATTGATTTCTTAGCTTTTTTCACAGATGGTTTTTGCCCTGTAATTTTGGCCAATCTATCGGCAATCATCTCATCTCTGTCTTTTGTATTTCTAGATGAACCTGTCCCCACATTTAAAACCACTTTCTCCAATTTAGGAGTTTGCATTTTATTTTTATATCCAAATTCTGATTTTAACGTATCAAAAGTTTTTTCTTGTATTTTTTTAGTATTCATAAAAATTTAGTTTAAAAGTTTGTAAAGTTAAAAGTTAAAAGTTTTAGAAAAATTTGCAAAGCAAATTTTTTACTTTACGAACTTTACGAACTTTATGAACTTTCGACTATATTATCGATCCACTTTTCTTAGTGACTCTTACCATCTTTCCTTTCACTTCTTTTTTACCAATTCTTGTAGCCTTTTTTGTTTTAGGATCTATAAAAGCTACATTAGAAACATGAATTGGGTATTCTTTCTCGATAATTTGTCCTTTTTGACCTGATTTAGTTGCTCTTTGATTTTTCTTTAATTTATTTACGCCTTCAACTAAAACTTTATCTAAATCAGGAAAAACACGTAAAACCTTAGCAGTTTTACCTTTATCTTTCCCAGCAATTATCATTACATTGTCATTTTTCTTAATTTTCATAAATAATTAGTTAAAAGTTTTTAAAGTTGAAAGTTGAAAGTCTGGACTGCTTCGCTATCGCTCTCAGAGACGAAAAGCTTTAGCTTTTCGTAAAGAATTTTGCTCAGCAAAATTCTTATACAAAATACAAAATACTACACACTATATACTTACTAAATTACTTCCGGAGCTAAAGAAATAATTTTTTGATATCCTAAATCTGCAATTTCTCGAGGAATAGGACCAAAAATTCTTCCTGCAACAGGTTCCTTTTTTTCTTTTTCAATAATAACTACTGCGTTATCATCAAAACCAATATAAGAACCATCTTTTCTTTTCATTTTTTGTTTAGCTCTAACTACAACAGCTCTTAGAACATCTTTTTTCTTAACAGTTTTTCTAGGTTCAGCCACTTGAACTGATAAAACAACGATATCTCCTACTCGGGCATATCTTTTTTTAGAACCTCCAAGAACCTTAAAAACCCTACCGATTTTTCCGCCTGAGTTATCTGTTATTTTTACTATTGATTGTGGTTGAATCATAATTATTTAGTTAAAAGTTTTTAAAGTTAAAAGTTAAAAGTTTTGAAAAAATTTGCGAAGCAAATTTTTTTACTTTACGAACTTTACAAACTTTATGAACTTTCTACTATTCTAAATCTCTTTTCTTTTGAAATTGGATTACATTCTTGAATGGTTACTTCATCCCCTACATTATATTCTCCTTCATCATAATGAGCTTTGTATTTCTTTTCTACAGTCTGATATTTTCCATATTTAGGATGTTTTACAAATCTTTTAGTTAAAACTACAAGAGTTTTCTCCATTTTATTTGAAACAACCACCCCTTTTATGGTTTTTTTATTTATCCCGTTAGAGATTGCAGAAATCTCCGATTTCTTATCTCTAACGGGATTTACGGTATTTTTTTGTGCGGTTTTATTTTCCATAATTTTTTGACTTTATAAACTTTAAACTTTATGAACTTTTAACTCTGCTATTTAACTCAGTTAAAATTCTTGCTGTTTCTTTTCTTAATCCTCTTCCTTTCTTAATATCTTTAGTTTTAGATCCCGATAAACCAAATCTAAATTCTCGCAATCCTGCTCTTTTTTCTGATAAAAGTTTTTCCAAATCTTTATCTATTTTATTTTTTAAATCTATTTTTTTTGCCATATTATTAAAACTGAATCTTATCCTAAAGATAGCTTTAAATCAAGCTTAAACGCTAATTTTTGATCTATCAACTATTTTTGTCTTTACTGGCATTTTTGTTCCTGCCTTTCTTAAAGCTTCTATTGCCTTTTCATCCGACACACCATCAACTTCAAATAAAATTGTCCCCGGTTTTACTGGAACACAATATCCCTCCGGAGCTCCTTTTCCTTTTCCCATCTTAACTTCTGAAGGTTTTGAAGTAAAAGGTCTATCTGGGAAAACTCTTATAAAAATTCTACCTGTTTTACCTATATATCTCTTGGCTGCTCTACGGCCAGCTTCAAGTTGATTAGATAGGACTCTTGCTCCCGCCATAGCTTTCAACCCATGAGAACCAAAAGCAATAGTATTTCCACGTGAAGCCACCCCAACTTTATCCAAGTTTTTTCTACCTGTTTGCCATTTTCGATGTTTTGCTTTTTTTGGGAATAACATAATATAATTAGTCAAAAGTTCGTAAAGTCGAAAGTCGAAAGTCTTTTTTGAAAAAATTTGCAAAGCAAATTTTTTACTTTTAACTTTATGGACTTTATAAACTTTCTACTTTTTGTTAAATATTTCTCCTTTATAAATCCAAACTTTTATTCCTACGATTCCGTAAGACATAAAAGCTTTTTCTCTTGCAAAATCTATATCTGCTCTTAAGGTCTGTAAAGGTATTCTTCCTTTCTTTAATTCTTCTCTTCGAGCCATCTCAGCCCCTCCTAAACGACCTGATAAACCTATTTTCACTCCTTGGACTTCTCTATTTGCCATTACTTTATCAACTGTCATTTTTAATACTCTTCTAAATTGCATTCTTTTTTCTAACTGTTCTGCTACCATCATTCCTACTATAGCTGCATCTGTTTCTGGATATCTAACTTCTTCAATATCAATTTTTAAATCTTTAGCTTTTGGTAATTTATGCTTTGTCATAAAAGCCAAAATTTCATCTTTCAATTTTTTAACTCCGTCCCCGCTTCTCCCAATTATCATTCCTGATCTTGATGTTTTGATAATAATTTTAAACATCTTTTCATTTCTTTCCATTTCAATTGAAGAAATATAGAAACGACGCAATTTCTTTTCTAAATATTCTCTTATTAAAACATCAGTTTTAAGTTGTTCTGCATATTTTTCACGCGAACCAAACCAACGAGATTTCCAATCTCTTAAAATTCCTATTCTATGGGCATATGGGTGTACTACGTGAGTCATAATTTTTTAGTTTATAGTTTTTAGTTTTTAGTAAATTTGTCCCCCTACGGGGGATCACCCGTTAGGGTGACGATTTTTCTACACTCATCTTTAATTTTTAAGCATTTACTTTTACTTTTTCGCTTTTACTTTTTACTTTACTTACTACTTCTGGTTCAATTATTTTTTCTGCCAAAGTTACAGTAATATGGCTAGTTCTCTTTTTAAATGGGAAAGCTCTTCCTTTTGCTCCTGCTCTAAATCTTTTTAAAGAAGCTCCTTCATCTACTGTGATTGCTTTTAAAAACAAGTCTTCCTTTTTTAATTTATTATTATGTTTAGCATTAGCTACTGCTGACTCAATCAATTTTCTCATAACTAAAGAAACTTTTTTATTTACATGTTTCAATTCTGAAATAATTATTTCAACTTTTTTTCCCCTAATCAAATTCGCTACCAAGCGAACTTTTCTTGGTGATTGTCTATAATTTCTTAATTTTGCGTTTACTTCAGTCATAATTATTTAGCTTATAGTAGGTTAGCTGTTAGCTTTTAGGAGAAAAATTTGCTCTGCAAATTTTTCCTATAAGCTATAAGCTAAGTTTACCTAACCTACTAGTTTACGCTGCTTTTGCAGCTTTAGCTGCTGTTATTTCAGCATCTTTCTTCTTTTGGTCTAATTCTTTTTGCATTCTACCTCCGTGTTTAATAAATTTCTTTGTTGGAGAAAATTCTCCTAATCTATGCCCTACCATATCTTCAGTAACTAAAACTTCAATATGATTTCTTCCATTATGCACTCCAAAAGTAAAACCTGTCATTTCTGGAGATATTTGACTAGCTCTTGCCCATGTTTTTATTACACCCAAATCAACTGGTTTTTTACCAGTAATTTTTTTCAAAAGTTTAGCGTCCACATAAGGACCTTTTTTTAGTGATCTAGTCATACAATTTAAAACAGCTCCACCATTCTGTTTAGAGCTTGTTATATATTAACAGAATTTTATTCTATGTCAATTAAAAAACCTAAACAAAAATTCAAAAACAGATATAAAGAGGGCGAGGCTTTGCCTCGCCCTCTATAATCTACCAAAAAAAAGACTCTCCAACTCTGAAAAACTATCTCTCATTCTAAAACCAACCTAGCATTCACCTCCGCCATCCGCCAGCTGACGAATTAAATATCTT